>Ga0307515_10000028_pt1 | contig 368467 bp, 336 predicted proteins | sample 17_EM_MG_FD_194513 | JGI IMG/M metagenome (GOLD analysis project Ga0307515, IMG submission 194513) | Populus trichocarpa ectomycorrhiza microbial communities from riparian zone in the Pacific Northwest, United States - 17_EM | ecosystem: Host-associated > Plants > Roots > Unclassified...
TAGACACCTCTGCGAGGGGCATATCGCGCTGCTGGACCAGTGAAGTCGCCGTGTACATGCGCCACTGCGTCAGGTACTCGAGCGGGGTCTGCCCCACGACACTCCTGAACCGCGAGGCAAAGGCCGAGCGCGACATGCCCGCGACGCGCGCTAGCGCTTCGACGGTCCAGTCGCTTGCCGGCTCGTCATGCATGGCCTCCACCGCCCGTGCCAACTGCCGGTCCGCAATGGCCGCCATCCATCCCTTGGTCGGCGCACCGGGCTGCGACGAATAGGCGCGAACCGCGTGAACGAATAGCAGCTCGAACAGGCGGCTGACAACCGCCTCCGAGCCCAGGCTGGGACCCTCGGTCTCCACGGCCAGCAGTTCCAACACTGACTGGAACGCAAGGCTCCGGTTCTGGTCGAGCTTCAGGTGCAACAGGCGGGGCAGGGCATCGAGAAGCGGCTTGGCCTCTTTGGCATCCAACTCGAAGGAGCCGCTGATGAAGGTGGTGACCGCGCCGCCACCGCCCACCGCGATCCGGTTGCCCACGCGCAGCTTCTCGACCTCGACGCAGTCGATCATCAGCGAGTTCTCGTGGTCGTACAGCCGATACGGCTCGTCGTCGACCATGATGAAGACGTCACCGCCGCGCAGGGCGATCGGCTCCGGGCGGCTGGCCGTGGTGAGGATGGCCGATCCGCGGACCACGAGCACGAACTTGACAACGGGGTCGCCCGCGGAGGCAAAGCCCCAGGGTGCGCTGGCGTCCAGGCGGGTGAACAGTGCCTTGCGGATGCGCATGCCGGCAAGAATGTCGCTGAGAGGATCCACTGAGTCTCCGAGTTTGGACGATTGAGCAATAGAAATGGACTTTCAAGACCGAATCGTACTGCTTGTGTGCCTACCATGGCGCCATGAGCACTTCACCGATCCGTGTCGGCCTCATCGGCGTACATCCTGACAAGGGTTGGGCCACGATGGCGCATGTCCCCGCCTTGCAGCAGTTGCGGGAATTCCGCATCGAGGCCATCAGCCACCACGACCTCGAAACAGCCAAGGCGGCTGCGGCGAAGTTCGGCGTGGCGCATGCCTTCGGCTCTGCCACTGAACTCGTGGCGCATCCCGATGTGGATCTGGTGGTCGTCTCGGTGAAGGTGCTGCAGCACCGAGAGCTCGTCACCCAGGCAGTCCTGGCCGGCAAGCCAGTGTTTTCCGAATGGCCGCTGGGCATGAGCTTGGCCGAGGCCCAGGCGTTGCGCGATCTTGCGCGCTCGAAGGGCGTGGCGACATCGATCGGACTGCAGACGCGGGCATCGCCGGCATTTGCCTACCTTCGAGAACTGGTGCGGGAAGGCTATGTGGGCGACGTGCTCTCGGCCACCATGATCGGCTCGGGGATCATCTGGGGAGAGGCGATGAGCGACAGCTACGCCTACACGCTCGATCGCGCCAATGGCGCGGCCATGCTGAACGTGCCGTTCGCCCATTCGATCGACGGCCTGCTGCACGTCCTCGACGCCCGATTCGAATCCGTCTCGGGCCAGTTGCTCAACGCCCGCAGGACGATCGCCAGCCTGGAGACAGGAGCGCTCAGGCCGCTGTCCGTGCCCGATCAGATCCTGGTCGCCGGCAAGCTGACGAACGGCGCCGCCGTCTCGGCGCACTTTCGCGGCGGCCTCTCGCGTGGGACCAACTTCCACGTCGAGGTCAACGGCACGCGCGGCGACCTGATCATCACCAGCCCGGTCGGCTATGTCGGCATGGGAGGCACTCGGCTGAGGGGCGCTCGCGGGGACGAGACGCTGCACGAACTTGAGATCCCGCCAAGCCTTGACCCGCACCGCGAGCTAGAGGAGCCGGCACTAAGCATTGCCGCGGCTTATGCCCGTCTCGCTTCGGACACGATGCGCGGTACGCAGCTCAGCCCGACCTTCGACGATGCCGTGGAACTGCATCGACTGATCGACACCATCGAGCGCAGCGGAAGCGATCGTCTCGACCCATGAGAAGGAAGAACACATGTCCACGCAAAATTGGTTCATCACCGGCGCATCGAGCGGGCTCGGCGCCGCTGTCGCGAAGGCGGCGCTGCGCGCCGGCCATCGCGTCGCCGTCACGGCGCGCGACAGTCCCCGCCTGAAGACGCTGGCCGACGCCCATCCCGACGCCGTGCTGCCCCTGTCAATGGACCTGACCCGTCCGTCCGAGATCCAGGCTGCCGTTGCCGCGGCTTCCGACTGGCACGGCGGCATCGACGTGCTGGTGAACAACGCCGCGATCGGCTATCAAGCGGCCGTTGAAGAAGGCGAGGATCACAACATCCGCGCGGTCTTCGAGACCAACTTCTTCGGTGTGGCGAGCACCATCCGGGCCGCGCTACCCGGCATGCGCGCCCGCGCGAGCGGCACGATCGTCAACATCTCGTCCCTGAACGGGATCGTCTCGATGCCTGCGCTCGGCTACTACGGCGCGTCGAAGTTCGCGCTGGAAGGGCTGACCGAAGCTTTGTCGCAAGAGGTCGCGCCGCTCGGCATCAAGGTGGCGCTGATCGAACCGGGCGGCTTTCGCACCGGCATCGCCGAACGCAATCTGCGAAGCCCAAGGATCGATGCTTACGGGGCCACCGCTCACGCGATCATGAACCTCTTGGCCAACGACAAGGAGGGCGTCTATGCGCCCGGTGATCCCCAGCGCATGGCGCAGATCCTGGTCGAACTGGTCCAGTCGGGCGACATGCCTCAGCGCCTCATCATGGGCGCCGACAGCTGGGCGGCAATCATGGCCAAGCTTGTTTCCCAGCGCGCGGAATACGAGAAGTGGAAGGGCGTTGCTCACAGCACGTACTTCGATTGATGGCGAGACTGCTGCCGATTTCCTTCGGAGAGCTGGCCCCTTTTTTTCAATTCCGGATCAATCAGTCAAATAAGGAGTTCTCATGACCCAACCCCTGCATGGCCGGCGGGCATTCGTCACCGGCGGCTCGCGCGGTATCGGCGCCGGCATCGTTCGCCGCCTCGTCGCCGATGGTGCGCGCGTCGTCTTCACCTACGCGACATCGCCCGATCGGGCCCAGGCCCTCGTCGCCGAGCTGGACACTCACGCCATCGCCGTGCGCGCCGACAGCGGTGACCCGGCGCAGCTGCGAACCGCTGTGAGCGAAGCCGCCGCCGCGCTGGGAGGGCTCGACATCCTGGTCAACAGCGCGGGCATCCTCATTGGCGGCGACGTCTCGAGCTACCCGCAGGGAGACTTCGATCGCATGATCGACGTCAACGTGCGAGGTGTCTTCGTCGGCGTGCAGGCTGCGCTGGCACACATGGGCATGGGCGGGCGCATTGTGAACATCGGCAGCATGGTGGCGGATGTGGTCCGGTTTCCGACCAGCTCTGTCTACGCACTCACGAAGGGAGCGCTCGCGGCCTTCACCCGCGGGCTGGCGCACGACCTCGGGCCGCGTGGGATCACGGTCAACAACGTGCAGCCCGGTCCCACCGTGACCGACATCGTGTCCGCCGACGTGCACGAGATGCTCCGCCCCATGATGCCCATCGGCAGGCTCGGGCAGGATCGCGAGGTTGCCGCGCTTGTCGCCTGGCTGTGCCGAGAGGAGGCGGCGTTCGTGAACGGTGCGTCGATCACCGCTGACGGTGGATTCTCCGCGTGACGGTACTTCATATGAAGCAACGCATCTCTTCTTTGATCTTCACAGTTGCGATCTGCGTCGCCAGCGTTACGGTGCACGCAGCAATGCTCCACCAGTTCGACGAACAGGACCGTCAGGAGGTCAAGGCGGTGTTTCTGAAGCAGGCCGCTGCCGCAACGGCACATGACATTGCCGCGTTCGAGCAAGTCTTCGCACCCACCCCGGCAGGCCAACCGGACCCGGTCACCTTCGTCGCTCGCGCCTATCAGTTTTGGGGAAAGACCGCGCTCATCGATCACTTCACAGAGACCTTCAAAGGTGTTTGGAGATTCGAGCCGGACGCCGAGCGCGTCACGGTCATTCCGTTGACTCCGGACACGGCCGAGATCTACGCCCCGACTCAAGTCACCTCCGGCACCTCGAATGAGACGGCGAAGACAGCTCCCTTTCTCGTCTACGAAGTTGCGGTCCGCACACCTGAGGGATGGCGCATCGCGGCGATCGTTCCGGTACCAGCCCAGTAGTCTGAAAACGGCATCTACGGTAAGCACAGCCCGAAAGGTGCCTATCGTGAAGAGGTGGCTCGACAGCGTCCTGCGCGCGGCCTCGAAGGCCTGCCACTCGCGTTCGGGGTGCAGCGACGGGATGGTGACGCTCAGGAATCCACGCTCCCGGAGAAGAAGAGGCTCGCCAGCGCCTGATTGCCTACCGCCTGGAGCTAGCCCTGGGCTCTGTTCACGCCTCTCAGGCTGCGCCGTTCAGATGCTCATAGAGAATGAGGAAGCCGATCCCGATGAGGATCAGGCCACCGATGATCTCCGCGCGCCTCCCCATGACCGCGCCCAGGACGCGGCCGAGCATCACGCCCACCGTCACCATCATCATGGTGGCCAGGCCGATGGCGAGAGCGATCCACGCGATGTTCACGTTGATGAAGGCAAGGCCCACGCCCACGGCCATGGCGTCGATGCTGGTCGCGAAGCCGGTCACGGCCAGCGCGAAGAAGGAGTTGCGACTCGGCTTTTGCTCGTCGCTCTCGATGTCCGGCGCCCCGAGGCCGGCATGGATCATGCGCAGGCCCAGCACGCTCAGCAGGGTCACGGCAATCCAGTGGTCCCATTGAGCGACATAGCTGGCTGCGGCCAGGCCGGCAGCCCAACCGACGACCGGTGTGATCGCTTCGATCACTCCGAAGATCAGGCCGGTTCGCAAGGCCTCGCGCAATGAGGGTTTGTGAAGCCCTGCACCCTTGCCGACTGCAGCGGCGAAAGCGTCCGTCGACATGGCGAACGCAAGAAGAATCGTGGAAGCGATATTCATGAAGGAAGTAGTAGAGACGGGCCGGTTCAAGACGCCGCGATGCACAGACACGCCGGCCACTGCCGCGTCCATGCACCGCTGGTCTCGCCAACCTTTCGGCTACTCACACCATGGGACGCAGGGCGCGTCGCCAAGTCTGTTGATGTGAGCGCTTCCGAAGTCCGGAAGCAGGCTACTCCCCAAGGGGAGGCGAAGTATAAACGGCGACCATGCACACTGTCCTTACCCCCTCCCGACGCGAAACATGGGTTGCGTGCGGCGCGATCGCAGCGATCCTCCTGACCCTCATCGCGCTGGGTCACGATGGTCGGCGGATCGCGCAACTCTTCGTTCTCGCTGCGCCGGCGCTGGCGTGGATGGCGTGGCCGGTGAAGAGCGTTCCGCTGCATCGCCTCCGTACCTGCGTGGTGTGGCTCACGGCGATCGCATTTGCCGTCGATGGCGTTGCCAGAGGCTATCTGCACGACGCCTATCAGGCGGCGCCCGACAGCGCCCTGGTGCTCGGCGCATCGGCCAACAGCAACGCCAGGGAGGGTGGCGAGTACCTGGCTGCGCATTGGCGTTCGATCGCCGTCTGGTCGGTGATTCTGGCGATCACGGCGCTGGTCCTCGGACGGTATGCACCCAGGGGCGCACGCGGCCCCGTGCCGCTTCCGCGCTGGTCGGTCGCGCTGCTTACAGTGACGCTTCTTGCCGGCAGCGTGGCCTATGCCAGCAAGCCTTGGCGCCGGCTGCATCCCCTGGTCTTCTGGGCCCACTGGGGCCAATCGGTCCAGACGCTTCGCGCCGGCTGGGCCGACCAGCGGCAAGAGCGCGAAAGCGCCTTGGCACGCGCCAGGGCCGCGGCACCGTTCGTGGCTCTGGAGGGCCCGGCGACCATCGTGCTCGTCATCACCGACAGCATCAATCGTGACAACATGGCGCTCTATGGCTATGGGCGCGCGACCACCCCGCGTCTGCTGGCGCACAAGGCGCGGCTTCAGGAGCAACTGCTGGTCATGCGCAACGCCTGGTCGGTCGATGCGAGCACCTTGCCGGCCTTGCGCAACATGTTCAATTTCGGATTGCCGCGAAGCGAGGAGCCGCAGCACGTCCTGGCTTTGGCGCGCGCCGCCGGCTACAAGGTCTGGTGGATGAGCAACCACGACGATGTCGCGATCCAGCAGCAGCATGCCGAACTGGCGGACGTGGTCGACATGGTCAATCGCACGCCGGGGCGAGCCGGCGCCTCGCTGGATGGCGAACTGCTCGATTGCCTGCAGGAAGCGCTCGAGGACGCCGCCGAGCGCAAGCTGATCGTGGTTCACCTCATGGGCGCACACCCGCACTACAGCCTCCGATTCCCGGCGGGTGCCAACCCTTTCGACGACCAGATCGACGATGTCGACGAACAGTTGGCGAAGAGCGGCCGATCCGCATGGGTGCGCAAGTTCCGGCAGGACTACGACGCGGCCTTGCTGTACCACGACTTCGTCGTTTCGGAGATGCTTCAACTCACGCAGACGATCGGGCGCACGAAGGAGTACCGCGCGTGGATGTATCTGTCCGACCATGGCCAGGAAGTGGGACACGAAGGCAACCGTGCCGGCCACAGCCCATCGACCGCGTCGGGCTATCGCATCCCCACCCTGATCTGGCGCAACAGCGCGCCGCAACCCCATCCGGAGACGGATACCCGGCCATTCAGGGCCGACTGGGCCGGCTGGACGATCGCCGATCTGCTGAACCTTCAGTGGCACGGCGATGGGTCGGACCGCAACGTGCTGCGCGAAAGCTACCGATGGCAAGCGCCGGCGCTTCCTGTGGACGTGAAGTCCTTCAAGGAGTGAAGGAGCCGCCGGTGAGCCATTCCCTCCGGCTCACTTCGCCGCCACCATCCGCGCGGCCGTGTCCGCGGTTCCGATCCAGCGGCTGATCTTGCCGCCCTTCAGCGTGAACACGTGCACCCAATCGCTCTCGAACACGCTGCCGTTCGGAAGCGGCTTGGCGCTCTCCCAGCCGATCACTGTCACGTGGTTCGGTCCTTCCAGGAATTCGCGCGGTTCGAATTGCTGGATGTCGTCGGACTCCGCCAGCGTGCCGAACCAGGCTTGCACCTGCTGCTTGCCGGTGTACTTTCCACCGTAGGGGACGCTGGCGCCGACGAAACGCCAGTCCACGTCGTCGGTCAGCGTGTCGAGAATGCCAGCGATGTCGCGGCGCCCGAAAGCGGCGTAGGCCTGCTGGACGACTTCGGTCGGTGTGCCCATGTCATGTCCTCCATTGCAAACAGAAGACTTCAAAGTTTAGTCGCGCGTTTCCTCTTTACAACTCGGCGGAGATGCGCGCCGCCACGATCGCTTCCATCTCCTCGACCCAGCCGGCATCCGATGGCTCGGGTTCCACCAGCAGACGATAGCGCCGGCCGCCCCAGGCCGCGGTCAGCAGGGCGTGGACCGTGGCGGGCGCCGGCTGCGCGGGCAGGTCGGCGCAGGCGGCAAAGGCCCGAAGCCATCGATCGGCCAGCTCCTCGTACACCCGCCGGTGGTGCTTGGGCTCGGCGATGCGGTGCTCGAGCATCAGCATCTCGTGGTCGAAGGCCGGCAGGCCTTCGAGCTGCGTGTCGCAGGTGATGCGCACCAGGCGCCGCACGCGCTCGCGCCAGGGCAGGGCGGCGGGCGCGATCACGTCGGCATCGAGCCGCTGCAGCAGCGCTTCGATGCAATGGCGCACGTAGCCCGAGAGCAGTGCTTCCTTGTCGGGGAAGTAGTCATAGAGCGTGCCGACGGCAACACCGGTCTCCAGCGCGACGGCGCGCGTCGTCACGCCCTCCCAGCCCTCGGCCTGCCAAATCCGAACAAAGGCGTCGTAGATCGCCTGCACGGTGAACTTGCCGCGCGCCTGGACGGGGCGTTTCAGGGGCTTGGAGCGGGGCGCGGCGGGTGCGCTCCTTTTTCCGAACCCGCCGGCAGGCTGGCGCTTGTACATTTTTCCGAAGGGCCGATGGGGCCTGTCAACCAAGGACGAGACATGAGCGACAAGGCTTTCACTTTAACCCGCCTGCAGACGCGCAAGAACGCGCTGGGCACCACGCGCGTCCAGCACACGCTGGACGAAGGCCTGCTGCAGCCCGACGAGCTGCTGCTGCGTGTGGACCGCTTTTCGCTCACCACCAACAACATCACCTACGCGGCCTTCGGCGACGCGATGATGAAGTACTGGTCCTTCTTCCCGAGCGGCGATGCACAGTGGGGCCACATGCCGGTCTGGGGCTTTGCGGACGTGGTGGCCTCGAATGTCGAAGGCGTGGCGGTGGGCGAGCGCTTCTACGGCTATTTCCCGATTGCGAGCCACATCCGCATGCAGCCCGCACGCATCACGGCGCGCGGCTTCTACGATGCGGCGCCGCATCGCACCGAACTGATTTCGGCCTACAACCAGTACACGCGCTGCAGCCAGGACCCGGCCTATGCGCAGGCGCTCGAGAGCTACCAGGCGTTGCTGCGGCCCTTGTTCATCACCTCCTTCATGCTGGCCGACTTCCTGGAGGACAACGCCTTCTTCGGCGCCACGCAGGCGGTGGTGTCGAGCGCATCGAGCAAGACGGCCTATGGCACCGCCTTCTGCCTCGGCCCGCGCGATGGCCTGCGGCTGGTGGCGGCGACTTCGGCGCGCAACCGCGGCTTCGTCGAGGAACTGGGCTGCTACGACCAGACGATCAGCTACGAGGAACTGAGAACGCTCCCCGCCGAGCGGCCGACGCTGTACATCGATTTCTCCGGCGACGACGCACTGCGCGCCAGCGTGCACCACCACTTCGGCGCCTCGCTGGTCTACGACTGCTTCGCAGGTTCGGCGCAGAAGGCGGCGTTTCTCGAAGAGAGCTCACTGCCCGGCCCGAAGCCCACGCTGTACTTCGCGCCGGTGCAGATCCGCAAACGCAATGCCGACTGGGGTCCGCAGGAGGTCAACCGCCGTTTCAACGAGGCGCAGCAGCGCTTCATCGCCGAGGTCAGCCGACCCGGCAATCGGTGGATGACGCTGCTGGAGGGCAGCGGCTTCGAAGCGGCACAGCAGGTGATCGCCGAGCTGCACGCCGGCCGCGTCGACGCACGGCATGCGCACGTGATCCAGCTCGGCTGAAAGCGCGCAAGACAAGACCTCGGCGTTCACAGAGCGTTACCAGCGCACCGGGTCGTGCGGCGCGCGAATGGCGTCCAATGGCAGGGCACATGAAAGGAGATGCTCCCATGCCCGATCGCGAAAGCGCAGATTTCAGGCCCGCCCGCGAATCCTCGTTGTGGATCGTCGTCGTCCTTGTCGTGCTGGCGCTGGCTGCCGGCGCCGTCTGGTGGCGCTGGTCGCAGCAGCAGCAGAACGCGCCGGAAACCGCGGCGCCGGCTGCCAGCGCCCCGCAGCCAGAAAGCGCGCCGCCCGCCCCGGCGCCGGTCGCCATGCCGACCGAGCCGCAGCATCCGGTGGACACCACCGCCGATGCGACGCTGCCCAAGCTCGACGATGCCGACGCGCGCGTGAAATCGGCGCTCGCCGAACTGCTCGGCGGCAAGGCGGTCGCGTCCTTCCTGCAGACAGACGGTTTCGTGCGGCGCTTCGTCGCCACGGTCGACAACCTGCCGCGCGACCAGGCGGCCGCGCGCATGTGGCCGGTGCAGCCGACACCCAGGCGCTTCGAGGTGTCCGGCAGCGGCGCGACGCCGAGCATCGGCCCGGACAACAGCGCGCGCTACACGCCCTTCGTGCTCTTCGTCGAAACGGTCGATGCGAAGAAGGCGGCGGCGGTCTATGCGCAGCTCTACCCGCTGTTCCAGCAGGCCTATGAAGAGCAGGGCTATCCCGGACGCCCCTTCAACGACCGGATGGTGGCTGTGATCGACCATCTGCTGCAGACACCCGATCCAGCGGGCCCGTTGCAGTTGAAGATGGTCGAGATCAAGGGTGACGATCCTTCCGCGCGCCCCACGATCCGCTACGAGTTCGCCGACCCGCAGCTCGAAGCGCTGTCTGCGGGCCAGAAGACGCTGATACGCATGGGCGCGGTCAACGAGCGCCGGCTCAAGGCCAAGCTGCGCGAAGTTCGCGTACAGATCGCGGGCGGTGCGCTGGCGAAGAAGAATTAGGACGAGGTCTAGGACGGGCTGCCCGAACAGGCCAGCGCACGCATCAGGAGCAGCTTGCGCTCGCGCGCGTTGCGCGTGAGCGATGCCGCATGCTTGAACTCCACGCAGGCCTCGGCCTTGCGCCCCAGCTTGGCGAGCAGGTCGCCGCGCACGCTCGGCAGCAGGTGGTAGCCCTGGAGCAGCGGCTCGTCGCGCAGGGCATCGACCAGCTCCAGGCCCACGGCCGGCCCGAAGGCCATCGACAGCGCGACTGCGCGGTTGAGCTCGACGATCGGCGACGGCGACAGCTGCGACAGCGCCTCGTAGAGCGCCGCGATGCGCGTCCAGTCGGTTTCCTGCGCGGCAGGCGCGCGGGCGTGGCAGGCGGCGATGGCGGCCTGCAGCGCATAGGGCCCGAGCGCGCCGCCCAGCGCCTCGGCACGGGCCAGCGCCGCGAAGCCGCGGCGGATCAGCAACTGGTCCCAGCGTCCGCGGTTCTGGTCCAGCAGCAGCACCGGTTCGCCGTCGGCATCGACGCGCGCGGCCGAACGCGAGGCCTGGATCTCCATCAACGCGACCAGGCCGTGCACCTCCGGTTCGTTCGGCACCAGCTCGGCCAGGATGCGTCCGAGGCGCAGCGCTTCCTCGCACAGCGCGGGCCGCATCCAGTCGTCGCCGGCGGTGGCCGAATAGCCTTCGTTGAAGACCAGGTAGACCACCTCCAGCACCGAGGCGAGGCGAGCCCTCAGCTCGTCGGCGCGCGGCGCCTCGAAGGGCACGCGCGCCGCGGCCAGCGTGCGCTTGGCGCGCACGATGCGCTGCGCGATGGTCGGCTCCGGCACGAGAAAGGAACGCGCGATCTCGTCGGTCGTGAGGCCGCCGATCATGCGCAGCGTGAGCGCCACGCGCGCCTCGGGCGAGAGCACCGGGTGGCAGGCCGTGAACACCAGGCGCAGCAGATCGTCGCCGACCTCGTCGTCGAGCGCCGCATCGACCGCCTCGGCGAAATCCGCCGCCGCCATCTCGTGCCGCGCGTCGATCTCGCGGCCGATCTCGCCTTCCTTGCTCGAGTGCAGCTTGCGCCGCCGCAGCAGGTCGAGCGCTCGGTGCTTGGCGGCCGTCATCAGCCAGGCGGCGGGATTGTCCGGAATGCCGTCGCGCGGCCACTGCTCGAGCGCCGCCACCATGGCATCCTGTGCCAGTTCTTCAGCGACGCCGACATCGCGCACCATGCGCGCCAACGCACCGATGATCTTCGCGGACTCGATGCGCCAGACGGCATTGATGCTGCGATGGATGTCGGCGTCCGTGGGCACGAGCTTCGCCTCAGCGCTTCTGCAGCTCGTCGAAGCCTTCGGCGGCCTTCTGCACGTCGGGCGGGAAGTCCGCGAACTCCTGCACCTGGCGCACCTCGATGGTCTCGTTCTCCGAGCCGGGGCAGCGCGAGGCCCAGGCGACGGCTTCTTCCTTCGAAGCGACCTCGATCATCCAGTAGCCGCCGAGCACTTCCTTGGCTTCGGTGAAGGGGCCGTCGGTCACCTTGGGCTTGCCGCCGGGGAAGCTGACGCGTGCGCCCATCGACGGCGGGTGCAGGCCGTCGAGCGTGATCAGCACGCCGGCCTTCTTCAGGGACTCGTTGTATTTCATCATCGCCTCGACGGCCTTGGCGTCGGGCATGGTGCCGGGCGCGGCGCTCTCGTAGCCCTTGGGGATCATCAGCATCATGAATCGCATGTCAGTCACTCCTTGTGGTGGGGTTGAAGAGCCGGATTGCGTGGCTCTACTGGAACGTCGAACGACGGACACCGGAATCGACAACGGCCTTCAGGAATTTTTCTTCAGCGCGGCGGCTTCGGGGCTCGCGAGGTAGGCGGGCGGCACGGGCTGCTCGAAGTAGTCCATGGTCAGCTCCTCGCCCGGCGCGATCGGCCGGCAGGCGCGCATCGTGCGGCCGTCCGCATCGATGCGGGTGTTGGGCCGGCCGCTGTGATTGATGTAGCCGTAGCTGGTGCGCAGGGCGCGCACCAGCAGCCGCGTCGGGCTCAGCGCGTTCCATTCGAGCGCGTCGATCACCGCGGGATGCCGCGTCACGTCGACCTCCTGGCCGTCGAGGATGCAGAGCACGTCGCCGGCGGCCCGGGCGCGCGTGGCGAACATGCCGCGGCCCTGGATGCTGCTGGGCGCGAGCTCTGCGCCGGCGATGGTTTCGATGAAAGGTGCGCCGCCCATCATGCGGTCGGCGAAGGCGTCGATGTCGCGCACGCTCATAGTTCGACGACCGGGTGGATCTCGACTTCGGGCTGCGCCTGGGCGTAAGGGTAGCGATGGACCCAGGCGATCGCGTCGTCCAGCGAATCCGCCTGGAGCAGCCAATAGCCCGCGATCAGTTCCTTGGCTTCCGCGAAGGGGCCGTCCATCACGCTCGTCCTGCGGCCGGCGAACTTGATGCGCGTGCCGTTGGCCGTCGATCGCAGCCCGTCGCCCGCGAGCAGCAGGCCGGCCTTGACGCCTTCGTCGTTGCGTCGCGCCATGGCCGTGAGGCGCGCGGGGTCGCTGGGCGCCTCGGCCTCGGTGGCCGCATCGGCTTTCACGAGGATCAGGAAGCGCGGCTTGGAGGCGGCGACAGAAGGATCGACGCCGGGCAGGCCGCCTGCGCAGCCGGTCTCGCGGACTTCGAATTCGGTGTCGCCGTCGCCGACTTGCGCTTCGCGAAGCCAGTCGACCGCGGCCTGGCGCGAGTCGGCTTCCACGATGCTGAGACTGGTCAGCACCTGGGTCGCATCGGTGAAAGGCCCTCGGGTCTGCTGCGGTGCGCCGTCCGGGAAACTGATGCGCACCGCCGCGGAACTCGGCTGCAGCTCGGCGCTTTCATGCAGCACGATGCCGGGCGCTGCGCAAAGAGGCGGGAAAAGGCCGGCCTCGCTGTGCGGGCCGGCCTTGCGAAGGATCACGTATCTCATCCGGGCAGTCCTTTCTGGAGGAGCCGCAAGGATAAGGCGTCTCAGCGCGTGAACGGCAGCAGCGCGCGCAGCTTCTCGTTGCGCAGGTAGAGCCCGCCCCAGGCCATGAGCCCGATGTAGAGGCCGAAGAGCAGGTGGCTGAAGAGAGGGCTGCCGACCCGCAGATGCGTCGCCATCGCGCCGCCGAGCAGGCCGGTCAGCAGGATCGCGCCCAGCACCGCGGTGCGCGGCACGGCGTAGAGCACCGCGATCGCGAGCGTGATGACGCCGAGACCGAAGCCGATGTTCGGCGGGTAGCCGAGCTGCGTCATCGTCTCCTTGACGATGTCCATCTCGATGACCTTGATGATGCCGTCGAAGAGAAGGAACAGCACGACCAGCGCGCTGAGCACGCGGCCGGTCCAGCGGGCCGCGCCGGGCTTCGGCGCGGAAGAAGACGAGAACGTGGTGGTGGCTTGCATGAGCTTCTCCTCAGTTGCCGGCCGAAGCGCGCTTCTCGGCCGCTTCGCGCAGCCACTCTTCGTGCTTGCGCATCTCGGGCGTGAACTCGGCGCCGAAATCCTCGGCCTCGTACACCTGCCGGATCTCGATCTCGACGTTGCCGCCGCCGTCGATCGCGGGCCAGCGCTTGACCCATTCGATCGCCTCCTCGCGCGACTTCACCTGGACCAGGCTGAAGCCGGCGATCAGTTCCTTGGCTTCGGCGAAGGGGCCGTCGATGACCGCCGGCTTGCCGTTGGTGAACTTGACGCGCGCGCCCTTGACGCTGGGCTGCAGCCCCATGCCGTCGAGCATCACGCCGGCCTTGATCATCTCTTCGTTGTACTTGAGCATGTCGGTGACGAGCTGCTCGGTCGGCATCATGCCGGCTTCGGTGTCGAGGTCGGCTTTGCGAATGATCATGAATTTCATCTTGAAATCTCCTTTGGCTTGATGGTTGAGTTCAGTTCTTTTTCTTGATCTCGTCCATCAGGCGCTTTTCCTGCTCGCGGAGTTCGGGCGTGAACTCGGCGCCGAAGTCCTCCATCTCGAAGACCTGGCGCAGTTCGACCTCTTCGTCGTCGGTGAAGGGCGCGCGCTTGAGCCATTCGATCGCCTCGTCCTTCGAGCGCACCTGCCACAGCCAGTAGCCGGCGACCAGTTCCTTGGTTTCGCTGAAGGGTCCGTCGATCACGGTGCGCTTCTTGCCGGAGAAGCGCACCCGCGCCCCCTTCGAACTCGCCTGGAGGCCCTCGCCGGCCAGCATCACGCCGGCCTTCACCAGTTCTTCGTTGTACTTGCCCATCTCGGTGAGCATCTGCTCGCTCGGCATCACGCCGGCTTCCGTGTCCTTGTTGGCTTTCACAATCACCATGAATCGCATGTCGTTTCTCCTGGAAGGTTGGTTTGGGTCGAGAACCGTTTTGTGCGGCTCTACCGGGACGTCGAAGCAGCGGCGGCGCGATCGACATCCTCGACTTCCGAGGTTGTAAATTTTTGTTTCTGGCCGCCAACACCGTTCGCCCTGAGCTTGTCGAAGGGCTGTGCCGGGGCACAGGCTTCGACAAGCTCAGCCCGAACGGTGAAACGGTGATGGGGCTGCCGCCGTCAGGCGTAGTCCGCCACCGGCACGCAACTGCAGAACAGGTTGCGGTCGCCGTAGACGTTGTCGACGCGCCCGATCGGCGGCCAGTACTTGGCCTGCTTCAGCGTGGCGAGCGGGAAGGCGCCGAGTTCGCGCGAGTAGGGCCGTGTCCATTCGCTGGCGAGCAGGCTGGCCGCGGTGTGCGGCGCATGCTTGAGCGGGTTGTCGTCCTTGGGCCAGACGCCTTCTTCCACGCGGCGGATCTCGCCGCGGATCGCGATCATCGCGTCGATGAAGCGGTCGAGTTCAGCCAGCGGCTCGCTCTCGGTCGGCTCCACCATTAACGTGCCCGGCACCGGGAAGCTCAGCGTCGGCGCGTGGAAGCCGTAGTCGATCAGCCGCTTGGCCACGTCTTCCGCCGTCACGCCGCTCGAGTCCTTGAGCTGGCGCAGGTCGAGGATGCATTCGTGCGCCACGTGGCCGTTGGGGCTCGCGTAGAGCGTGGGGTAATGCTCCTTGAGGCGGGAGCTGATGTAGTTGGCGCTCAGGATCGCGATTTCCGTCGCGGCCTGGAGTCCTTGCGCGCCCATCATGCGGCAGTACATCCAGCTGATCGGCAGCACTGCGGCATTGCCCAACGGCGCGGCCGACACGGCGCCTACGCCGTTCGACGCCAGGCCTGCGGTCGCATGCCCCGGCAGGTAAGGCACCAGGTCCTCGACCACGCACACCGGCCCCACGCCCGGGCCGCCGCCGCCGTGCGGAATGCAGAAGGTCTTGTGCAGGTTCAGGTGGCTCACGTCGCCGCCGAACTCGCCGGGCGCGGCCACGCCGACCAGGGCGTTCATGTTGGCGCCGTCCACGTAGACGCGGCCGCCGTGCGCATGGACGATCTCGCAGAGTTCCTTGACGCGGGTCTCGAACACGCCGTGCGTGCTGGGGTAGGTGATCATCACGGCGGCGAGCTTGTCGCCGTGCTTCTCGCAGGCGCGCTTCAGGTCGTCCATGTCGACGTTGCCCTGCGCGTCGCAAGCCGTCACCACCACCTGCATGCCGACCATCTGCGCGCTCGCCGGGTTGGTGCCGTGCGCGGAGGAGGGAATGAGGCAGACGTTGCGGTGCGCTTCGCCCTTCGCTTCATGGAAGGCCTTGATCGCCAGCAGGCCCGCGTACTCGCCCTGCGAGCCGGCATTGGGCTGCAGGCTGATGCCCGCGTAGCCGGTCGCTTCGCAGAGCCAGGCGCGCAGTTGGGCGTCGAGCTGCGCATAACCCTGCAGCTGCTCGGCCGGCGCGAAGGGATGGATGTTCGCGAACTCGGGCCAGGTGACGGGGATCATCTCGCTGGTCGCGTTGAGCTTCATGGTGCAGCTGCCAAGCGGGATCATGCTGCGGTCGAGCGCCAGGTCCTTGTCGGAGAGGCTGCGGATGTAGCGCAGCATCGCGGTTTCGCTCTTGTGCGTGTTGAAGACCGGGTGCGTGAGGAAGGCGCTGGTGCGGCGCAGGTCTTCCGGGATGCGCGGCGCGATGGTTGCAGCGAGCTCGTCGAAGCGCGGCATCGGCGTGCCGGCGGGCACGAACAGGGCCCACAGCGTCTCGATGTCGGCGCGCGTCGTGGTCTCGTCGAGCGAGGCTCCCAGATGATGCTGCAGCCGCTGGCGCAGGTTGATGCCGGCGGCCTGCGCGCGTTCCAGGATCTTCGGGGAGTCGTCGCCGGTCTTGATGGTGAGCGAGTCGAAGGCGGTCGCATTGACCAGCTCGCGGCCCATCTGCTCCAGCCCTTGCGCGAGCACCGCCGTGAGCGCGGCGACGCGTTGCGCGATGCGCGTCAGGCCCTCGGGCCCGTGGTAGACCGCATACATGCTCGCCACCACCGCCGGCAGCACCTGCGCGGTGCAGATGTTGGAAGTGGCCTTCTCGCGCCGGATGTGTTGCTCGCGCGTCTGCAGCGCGAGGCGGTAGGCGGGCTGGCCGTGCACGTCGACGCTGACGCCGACCAGGCGGCCGGGCAGCGAACGCTTGAACTCGTCGCGGCAGGCCAGGTAGGCGGCGTGCGGGCCGCCATTGCACATCGGCATGCCGAAGCGCTGGGTGGTGCCGCAGACGATGTCGGCGTCCCATTCGCCGGGCGGCGCCAGCAGCGTGAGCGCCAGCAGGTCGGCTGCCACGCAGAAGGCGGCGTCGCACGCGTGGGCGTGGCCGGCGAGCGGGCGCAGGTCGTGCACGTGGCCGGTGGTGGAGGGATATTGCGCGAGCGCGCCGAAGAAATCACCGCTCGCCATCAGGTGCGGCAGGGTCTCGGACACGGTGCTGACCTTGACCTCGATGCCCAGCGGCGCCGCGCGCGTCTTGATGACCTCGATGGTCTGTGGATGGCAGTCGCCGGAGACCAGGAACACGTTGCTCCTGCTCTTGACGCTGCGCTTGGCCAGCGTCATCGCCTCTGCCGCCGCGGTGGCCTCGTCGAGCATCGAGGCGTTGGCGATGGCCATGCCCGTCAGGTCGCACACCATGGTCTGGAAGTTGACCAGCGCCTCCATTCGGCCCTGCGAGATCTCGGCCTGGTAGGGCGTGTAGGCGGTGTACCAGGCCGGGTTCTCGAGCACGTTGCGCAGGATCACGCCGGGCGTGTGGGTGCCGTAGTAGCCCTGGCCGATGTAGCTCTTCGCCACCTTGTTCTTCGCCGCGATGGCCTTGAGTTCGGCCAGCGCGTCGGCCTCCGTCGCCGATGCGGGCAGGCGCATCGGCTTCGTGCGGCGGATGGCCGGCGGCACGATGCCGTCGATCAGCTCGGCGCGCGTGGTCGAGCCGATGGCGGCGAGCATGAGCGCTTCGTCGCCGGGCTCGATGCCGATGTGGCGGGCGATGAATTCCCCGGCGTTCTCGAGTTCGCTCAGGGAGGGCAGGGAAGACTTCGGCATGGAATTTTCAGTTTTCGTCGGCGAACTTTTGATACGTGGTGGCGTCGAGCAGCGCATCGAGCTGCGATGCATCGCTGAGCTTCACCTTGAAGAACCAGCCGTCCGCTTCGGGCGCGCTGTTGGCGAGCGAAGGATCGGCGCGCAGCGCTTCGTTGACTTCGGTGATCTCGCCCGAGATCGGCATGAACACGTCGGCCGCGGCCTTGACCGACTCGACCACGCCGGCGACCTCGCCCTGGTTGAAGGTCTTGCCGACGTCCGGCAGGTCGACGAAGACCACGTCGCCCAGCGCATCCTGTGCGTGCACGGTGATGCCGACGGTGGCGATGCCGCCGTCGCCGGCCTGGACCCATTCGTGGTCCTTGGTGTACTTGAGGGTCATGGAACAGCTCCTTGATGAAAAGAAATCAGCCGCGGAAATAGCGTGCGGGCGTGAAGGGCATGGTGCTCACTTCCATCGGCACCGGCTTGCCGCGCACGATGGCCTGGATGCGGGTGCCGGGCTCGGCATAGGCGAGCGCGACGTAGGCCATCGCGACCGGCCGATCGACCGTCGGGCCCAGCAGGCCGCTCGTGACCTGGCCGATGGGCACGCCTTCGAAGGATTCGAGCGGCGTGCCGTCGCGCACCGGCACGCGCTCCAGCGCCACCAGGCCGACGCGCTTGCGCTTGAGCGTGTCGTGGTCCAGGTGGCCCGCCGTGCCGCTGGCGGCCGTGAGCTGGGCCAGTATCTTGGCGGCGCCGGGAAAGCCGCCCGCGCGCGCGCCGCCTTCGCGCCGCACCTTCTGCATCGCCCAGTTGAGCGAGGCTTCGACCGGCGTGGTCGTCTCGTCGATGTCGTTGCCGTAGAGGCACAGGCCCGCTTCGAGCCGCAGCGAATTGCGCGCGCCCAGGCCGATGGGCCTGACTTCGGGCTGTGCGAGCAGCAGCCGGGCGAGTGCGTCGGCGTCCCTGGCCGCCACCGAGATCTCGAAGCCGTCTTCGCCCGTGTAGCCGCTGCGCGTGGCGAAGGCCGCGATGCCGCCGATCTGCACCGCGCCGCCGGTCATGAAGACGAAGCGCTCGATGCCGGGCGACAGCCGCGCCAGCGCGGTCACGGCCTGCGGCCCCTGCAGTGCGAGGAGGGCGTGGTCGGGCATCGGCTGCACCTGGCAGCGCGCACCGATCTTCGCGGTGATGTGCGCGATGTCGGCCGCCTTGCAGGCGCCGTTCACGATGACGAAGAGCGAGTCGTGCCCCTCGTTGAAGAACATCAGGTCGTCGAGGATGCCGCCCTCGTCGTTCAGCAGCAGGCCGTAGCGCTGCTTGCCGGGCGCCAGCCCGATCACGTCGACCGGCATCAGGCTCTCGAAGGCGGCAGGGGCATCGGGGCCGACCAGGCGCAGCTGGCCCATGTGCGAGATGTCGAACAGGCCCGCGGCCTCGCGCGTGTGCTTGTGTTCGGCCATCAGGCCCGCGGGGTATTGCACCGGCATCGAATAGCCCGCGAAGGGCACCATGCGGGCGCTGAGCTCGACGTGCAGGTCGTGGAGCGGGGTCTTTTGCAGATCGTCGGAGGCCAAGGCACTCTCCTAAGGGGCAGTCCAGATCCATGACGCGCTTGCCATGGGCCACCCCTGCTGTCCGCTTTACCTGAGAGATTCGCCCCACGATCGGGGTTTGCTCCTTCGGTGGGCGGCCCAGCGCGAAAAACGCGATGCGCCGCCTCTCTCCAGCAAGGAAACGCCCGAAAAACGCGGGCGCTTCGTCAGTCCTTTTGCCTGAGCGTTCGGGCCCGTTTTTCGAGGGGACCTGCGCCTTCGGCGGCCCCGCGCTGCGAGGCTCTCTCCTGACGGCCCGAGTGTAAGGGATCGGCGCCCGCGCCAGCGCGCAGACGCGTCAGCTCGTGCGCGCCAGGCGCAGCCGGCGCATCAGGAACTTCTCCCACAGCTTGTCGGAGATGAAATGCCAGGAGCGGCGGATGTGTTCCCTCGCGTTCCGTGCGTCGTAGGGAGAACGGATGTCGGCGCCCAGCTGCCGCGCGCGGACGCTGAGCATGCTCTCCGAAAGGCAGCAGCGCGCTTTCATGCGCAGGTCGTCGAAGTTGTCCGAAGACAGCACAGTGGCCTTGTGCCACTCGTGCGACCACTTGAACTTGCGCTGCTTCGAGTCGTCTCCCGTGTCGTTGATGAGCCAGGCGGAAACGAAATCCACATACGCTTCGCCGACGCTGTCGCGAAACACGCCGCGGCCGGGTTCGAAGCCGTCGTGCACGAGCGAGTCGAGCAGGGCGTTGCCGGGCGAAAGCGTCGCCAGGCTGCGGCGCAAGGTGTTGTTCATCGCGAAGCAGTAGGTCGCGACCCATTCGAGCAGCGGGCCGAGCGGCGTCATCGTCGAGCGCGGGAAGTCGTTGATCTCGCCGAAGAGCCACGGTCCCGGATGCAGTCCCAGCTTCTCGATCTCGCCGCCGTAGCGGGCGATCCTCTGATCGCTCCATGCGTGGTTCAGGGCGATGGTGTCGTTCGAGAAGATCCAGACGTCGGGCTCGTCGCCGCGGGCAAGAACTGCAGAAATCCCCTTGTCCCAGCCGGAAAACTCCCGGTTGGAGTTGTCGCCCGCCACCACCGTGCCGGCATCGAACGCCGCATCCCGGTAAGCCTCGACTGCCGTGGACTTGGCGTTGTCGACGATCACGAGGTCGACGCGATCGCCCTGCCGGGCCAGTTGCGCGCGCAGCTTGCCCAGTACCTCCAGCGAGCGATCACGGTGCCGGTTTCCGAACTCCAAATGAACAAAACCGTAGCTCGTCATGCCTGTTGCAGAAGAAAAAAACGAAGGATGAGGCGGGATTCGCGTTGCGCGAGTCCACCGGCTGCAGCCGCATGATAGTGCGTCGCTGTCGTTTTTTTCAGTGCAAGAGGTCGACCGGCAGCAGCTTGTCGATGCGCTCGCGGATCGATGCGGCACGCTCGGCGCCGGCCAGCTTCTCGATCTCGCCGAGCATCGCGTCGGCGGTGGCCAGCATCGACGCGCGGTCGCGCGCCTCGCGCAGCAACTCGCGGAACTGCCCGGCGAGGATCGGATCGCGCCGCACGAACATGCGCTCGCACAGGTCGAAGAGGAACATCCGCGTGGTGGCGAGCGAGCGTTTGCCGTCGAAGACGTCGGCCGAGACCGAAGCTTCGACGGGGCTCGCCGCAGGTGCCACCGGCATCGGCGCCGCCTTGGCCGGCCGGTGCGGCTGCGAATCCAGCAGATAGCCTTCCTGCACCAGGTGCAGCGCCACCCGACCGGCCTCGTCGCGGCTGCCGAAGAGCTGGCCGAAATCGGTCACCGAGCGCTGGCCGTCGGCCATCAGCAGCAGGGCGCGCTCGCGCTGGCCCAGCGCGCGGCGGCCGGGCTGGAGTTCTTGGCGCGCTTTGTCGGTCTTGATGAGGAACATGGGATGCCGGGGCGTTCGGAGTCGAGCGCCGGAGCATCGGGGATCGGCGTGACAGCCTTGTGAATGCGCTGCTACTTGAAGCCCCACAGGCGCGGCAGCCAGGTGCTGAGCGCCGGCACGAAGGTCAGCACCAGCAGCACGGCCCCGTGCGCCCACAGGAAGGGCACCAGCTCGCGCACCAGCTGCGACATCGGCACCTTCGAGACGTTGCAGGTGACGAACAGCAGCCCGCCCACCGGCGGCGTGATCATGCCGAGCGTCAGGTTGTAGATCACGATCATCGCGAAGTGCACCGGGTCGATGCCGAGCTTGAGCGCGACCGGCGCGAGGATCGGCGCCAGCACCATCACGCCGGGCAGGGGCTCGATGAAGATGCCGAAGAGCAGCAGGAAGACGTTGACGAAGATCAGGAACATCCAGGGCGACAGGTTCATGCCCACCAGCCATTCGGCCATGGACTGCGGAACGCCCTCGATGGTCAGGATCCACGCGAAGGAGGCCGACAGCCCGATGATGATCAGCACCGAGGCCGACAGCAGCGCGGAGCGCGCGAGGATGTCCGGCAGCGCCTTCCATTCGAGCGTGCGGTAGACGAACTTGCCGCACACCAGCGCATAGAACACCGCCACCACCGAGGCCTCGGTCGGCGTGAACCAGCCGGCGCGCATGCCGCCGAGGATGACCACCGGCAGCAGGATGGCGGGAATCGCCTTCCAGGTGGTCAGCAGCACTTCGCGCCAGGGCGGCATGCCGCCGTCGCCGCGGTAGTTGCGCTGCTTCGAGACGCGGAAGTTCACCACGCACATCGCCACCGCGATCAGCAGGCCGGGGATGAGGCCGGCCACGAACAGGCTGCCGACCGACACGCTATCGTCCTGCAGCGCGTAGATGATCATGATGATCGATGGCGGGATGATCGGCCCGACGATGGCGGTCGAGGCCGTCAGTGCCGCCGCGTAGGAGCGGTCGTAGCCGGCCTTGTCCATCATCTTGATGAGCATCGAGCCCGGCCCCGCGGCGTCGGCGAGCGCCGAGCCCGAGATGCCCGAGAAGAAGGTGAGCGAGACCACGTTGGTGTAGCCCAGCCCGCCGCGCCGGTGGCCGACGAACTGGCCTGCGAAGCGCAGCAGCACCTCGGTCAGCGAACCGCCGCTCATGAGTTCGGCCGCCAGGATGAAGAAGGGCACCGCCATCAGCGGAAAGCTGTCGATGCCGGTGAAGGTTTCCTTCAGCAGCACCATCAGCGGGTATTGCTCGGCGAGGATCAGCGTCGCGGCCGTGGCGAGGCCGAGCGCGAAGGCCACGGGCACGCCGATCGCGAGAAAGATGCAGGCCGACAGGATCAGGATGATGCTGGCGTTCATAGCGATGCGCTCGCGGTCGCGTCGAAATGCGCGTCGGACGCGAACTCGCGGCGCAGCACATAGCCGCGCACGATCAGGAGCCAGTGGACGATGAGCAGCACGCCGCCGATCAGCATCGCGCTGTAGATGTAGGCAAAGGGAATCTGCGTGACGGCCGTCAGCTGGAACATGGTGCGCTCCATGTAGAGCCAGCCGTACCAGACCATGAAGCCGAAGAAGGCGAACAGCAGCGCAGCGACGACGGCGCGCACGGCGATGGCGCCCTTGGGCGGCAGCGCGTCCTGCAGGTTCTCGACGGCGATGTGGCCGCCGTAGCGCAGCACCGGCCCGGCGCCGAGGAAGGTGAGCCAGATCATCATGTGGCGCGAGACCTCTTCAGCCCATTCGAGCGAGTTGCTTGTGAGGTAGCGCATCCCGACGTTGATGAAGATGATCACCGACATCGATGCGAGCAGCAGGATCAGCGCCCAGCGGTTCGCTGCAAGGAAATAGTGTTCGAAGGTTTTCATATGAAAAACGCCCGGTGCCACTCAGGGTTCACCGGGCGGGAGTGCCTGGCGGCACGCAGTTGCCTTTGTTACTGGACGTCCGTGATCTTCTTGATGTTGTCGGCGCCGAATTCCTTGGCGTAGCCGGTGTAGGCCGGCTTCAGCGCTTCGCGGAAGGCAGCGCCGTCGACGGTGCGGATGACCTTCATGCCGTCCTTCTCGAGTTGGGCGATGCCGTTGTTCTCGTCTTCGTTGACCTTCTTGCGCTGGGCCGCGCCGGCCTTCTTCGCGGCTTCGACGAAGACCTTCTTGTCGGCGTCCGACAGCTTGTTCCAGACCTTGGGCGACAGCAGCAGCAGCGCCGGCGAGTAGACGTGGCCGGTCAGCGAGAGGTGCTTCTGCACCTGCGCGAACTTGGAAGACAGGATCACCGGAATCGGGTTCTCCTGGCCGTCGACCGTGCCCTGCTGCAGCGCGCCGAAGAGTTCGGGGAAGGCCATCGGCGTCGGCAGGATGCCGAAGGTGCGGTAGCCGTCCATGTGCACCTTGTTTTCCATCGTGCGCATCTTCAGGCCCGCGGCGTCCGACGGCTTGACGATGTCGCGCTTGCTGTTGGTCATGTGGCGAAAGCCGTTCTCGGTCCAGGCCAACGCGATGATGCCCTTGCTCGGGAACTTGGCGAGGATGTCCTGGCCGATCGGGCCGTCCATCACCTTGCGCGCATGGTCGTAGTCGCGGAACAGGAAGGGGATGTCGACGATCTTGACCTCGGGCACGAAGTTGCCGACCGGGCCGGTCGAGGTGTTGACCAGGTCCTGCGTGCCGAGCTGCACCGCCTCGATCTGCTCGCGTTCGCCGCCGAGCGCCGAATTGGGGAACTGCTGGCACTTGTAGCGGCCTTGCGTGCCCTTGTCGATCTCGTCGCAGAACACCGTGGAGCCGACGCCGTAGTGCGACTCCTTGGTGGTCGCGTAGCCGATCTTGAGCGTGGTGGTTTGCGCGTATGCGGCGCAAGCCACACCGAGTCCGATGACCAGGCCGGCGGCCAGTCGGTTCAACTTCATTGGGGGGTCTCCTGTGAGCGATTAAACGTATAACGTATGACTATGCATCAGTCGGCGATGTCGGAGCGTCGGGAGTTTCACGGACGTGGGTGTTGCTCCCTCCCCCTCTGGGGGAGGGTTGGGGTGGGGGCACTTGGGCCTTTGATTTATGCGTTGCGCTTTGTTTGGCGCCGGAGCCGGGAATTCGCCCCGGCGGGCGAGTCACTTTCTTTGTCTCGCCAAAGAAAGTAACCAAAGAAAGGCGACCCCACTGCGCGCGACCCTTCGCTTCGCTACGGGCAACCTGCGGTGCTCGCTTTTCGCGGGGTCCGCGCAAACTCGCTGCGCTCAGACAGCGCGCGGCCCTGATCCGCGAAAAGCTGCGCTCCTCGGCGCGCGCAGAGGGGGTGGGATCGGGATCGGGGACAGCCTTCGCTTCGCTCGGCGGGGTCCAACTCCAACAACCCAAAGCCCAAGGACGCGCCACGGCGCGTTGGAGTTCAATCCCCTCTGTGCGTGCCGAGGAGCGCAGCTTCAGGCGGATAAAGGGCCGCGCGTGTTTGAGCGAAGCGAGTTTGCGCGGACCCCGCCTGAAGCGAGCACCGCAGGTTGCCCGCAGCGAAGCGGAGGGTCACGCACAGTGGGGTCGCCTTTTCTTTGCTTACTTTCTTTTGGCGACGCAAAAGAAAGTGAGTCGACCGCCGGGGCGAATCCCGGCTCCAGGCCCATGCAAGAAGCGCAGCGCACAAATCAAAGGCTGCGCGATCATTGGTGCCTTCGTCATTCCATCCACCCAGGAGATGCCATGAAATCGAATCCGCGGATCCCTCGTCTTGCCGCGACCCTGCTCGGCGCCGTCGCACTCGGCGCTTGTTCTTCCATGTCGGAGCCCGGTCATCCCACCGCCCCCACTGCTGCGCTGCCCGCCGCCATCCAGGCGCCCGCCGGCGAGCGCGCGGCCTTCACCTGGCATGCCACCGGCTCGCAGATCTACGAGTGCCGTGCCGGCGAGAAGGGCGGCTGGGCCTGGCAGTTCGTGGCGCCCGAAGCGGATCTCTTCGGCCCGGGCGGAGAGAAGGTGGGCACGCATGGCGCCGGACCGCACTGGACCGCGCTCGACGGCAGCAAGACGCTGGGGACGCTGAAGGGGCGTGCCGATGCGCAGCGCGCGGCCGACATTCCGTGGCTGCTTCTGTCCGCGAAATCGGCCGGCACTGCGGGCCGGATGGCGAACGTCACCAGCGTGCAGCGCATCAACACGGTGGGCGGCAGCGCCCCGGCCAAGGGCTGCGAAGCGCAGGCCGATGCCGGCAAGCGCAGCAAGGAGCGCTACAGCGCGGACTACGTGTTCCTGGTGGCCCGATAGGCCCGGCTACATGCCGACGTAGTTCGGCCCGCCCCCGCCCTCAGGCGTCACCCAGACGATGTTCTGCGTCGGATCCTTGATGTCGCAGGTCTTGCAGTGCACGCAGTTCTGCGCGTTGATCTGCAGCCGCGGCTTGCCGCCTTCGCCCGGCACGAACTCGTACACCCCCGCGGGGCAATAGCGGCCTTCGGGGCCGTCGTACTCGGGCAGGTTGATTGTGGTCGGCACCGCGGCGTTCTTCAGCGTCAGGTGCGCAGGCTGGTTCTCCTCGTGGTTCGTGTTGCTCACGAACACCGAGGACAAGCGATCGAAGGTGAGCTTGCCGTCCGGCTTCGGGTAGGCGATCTTCTTGCATGTCGATGCGCGCTTGAGCCGCTCGTGATCGGCCTGCGTGCGATGGATCGTCCAAGGGATATGCCCGCGCAGCACGAACTGCTCGATGCCGGTCATCAGCGTGCCGACCGTGAGGCCCTTCTTGAACCACTGCTTGAAATTGCGCGCCTTGTGGAGCTCTGTGCGCAGCCAGCTCTTCTCGAAGGCGGCCGGGTAGGCCGTGAGTTCGTCGTGCTGGCGGCCTGCCGTCACCGCGTCGTAGGCGGCTTCGGCTGCAAGCATGCCGGTCTTGATCGCGGCGTGGCTGCCCTTGATGCGGCTTGCGTTCAGGTAGCCGGCCTCGCAGCCGACCAGCACGCCGCCCGGAAACACCGTCTTGGGCAGCGAGAGCAGGCCGCCCGCCGTGATGGCGCGGGCGCCGTAGCTCAGGCGCTTGGGCGCCTTCAGGCCCTTGTCCTGGCCCTCGAAATACCAGCGGATGTTCGGATGGGTCTTGAAGCGCTGGAACTCCTCGAAGGGGCTCATGTGCGGGTTCTGGTAGTCGAGGCCGACCACGTAGCCGATGATCAGCTGGTTGTTCTCGGCGTGATAGACGAAGGAGCCGCCGTAGGTGTCCGAAGGGAGCGGCCAGCCCGCGGTGTGCACGGCCAGCCCGGGCTCGTGGCGCGCGGGGTCGATCTCCCACAGCTCCTTGATGCCGATGCCGTAGCTCTGCGGGTCCTTGTCCGCATCGAGCTTGTACTTGGCGATCAGCTGTCGGCCCAGGTGGCCGCGCGCACCTTCGGCGAACACTGTGTACTTGGCATGCAGCTCCATGCCGAGCTGGAAGTTCTCCGTCGGCTCGCCGTCCTTGCCGACACCCATGTTGCCGGTGGCGACGCCGCGCACCTTGCCGTCTTCGGTGTAGAGCACCTCGGCCGCCGGGAAGCCCGGGAAGATCTCGACGCCCATGCCTTCGGCCTGCTGCGCGAGCCAGCGCACCACGTTGCCCAGGCTCACGATGTAATTGCCTTCGTTGTGGAAATTCTTCGGCAAGAGGAAGTTGGGCGTGCGCGTGGCGCCGGTCTCGCTCAGCATCAGGAAGGTGTCCTGCGTGACGGGCTGGTTGAGCGGCGCGCCGAGTTCCTCCCAGTCGGGCAGGAGCTCGAACAGCGCGCGCGGATCCATGATCGCGCCCGACAGGATGTGCGCGCCGGGCTCCGAGCCTTTCTCGAGCACCACGACCGAGATCTCCTTGCCATTCGCGCTGGCCAGTTGCTTCAGGCGGATCGCGGTGGCGAGGCCGGCCGGGCCGGCGCCGACCACGACCACGTCGTATTCCATGGCTTCGCGAGGGCCGAACTGGGCGAGTATTTCGTCGTGCGTCATGTGGGGTCTCGTCGTCGATAATGATTTTTGGAGGTGCGAGGCACCGCGACCGGGCCGGGCCATTTTATGCGTCGCCCGAAGCGGCTTTCGAGCGTCGCATCGGCGACTCCCACAGGACTTTTCTTCATGGCTTACAGCATCGATCTTTCGGGCCGCGTGGCCTTCGTCACGGGCGCATCGAGCGGCCTCGGCGCGCAGTTCGCCAAGACGCTGGCGCGCGCGGGTGCCGCGGTGGTGCTCGCCAGCCGCCACACCGACAAGCTCAAGGAACTGCGCGCGCGCATCCAGGGCGAGGGCGGCGATGCCCACGTGGTCGAGCTCGAGGTGACCGACATCGGCAGCATCAAGGCCGCCGTGGCGCGCGCCGAGACCGAGGTCGGGCCGATCGACATCCTGGTCAACAACTCGGGCGTCAGCACCACGCAGCGCCTCGAGGACGTCAAGCCCGAGGACTACGACTTCATCTTCGATGCCAACGTCAAGGGTTCCTTCTTCGTCGCCCAGGAAGTCGGCAAGCGCATGCTCGCGCGCGCCAAGGGCGCAGCGCCCGGCACCTACATCGGCGGGCGCATCGTCAACATCGCCTCGGTGGCCGCATTGAAGGTGCTGCCGAAGATCGGCGTCTACTGCATGAGCAAGGCCGCGGTGGTGCAGATGACCAAGGCCATGGCGCTGGAGTGGGGCCGCTTCGGCATCAACGTCAACGCCTTGTGCCCCGGCTACATCACCACCGACATCAACGAGGACCATTTCGCCTCGGACGATGGCCAGAAGCTGGTGGGCATGCTGCCGCGCAAGCGCCTGGGCAAGCCCGAAGACCTCGACGGGCTGATCGTGCTGCTGGCCAGCGGCCAGAGCCACTTCGTCAACGGCGCGGTGATCGCGGCCGACGACGGATTCGCGCTCTGAGTCCGCGCGCGTTCAGCGGCATTGCAGCCGGCCTGGCCGCGGGCGCACTCTGGGGCCTGGTGTTCGTGGCGCCGCGCATGGTGGGCCACTTCGGCATGGTCGACATCACGGCCGCGCGCTTCGTCGTCTTCGGCATGGTCGCGGGGCTGGCGGTCTGGTGGCGGCCGGCCGGGCTTCGCTGGCCCGGCGTGCGGCAGGCGGTCATCGTGCTCGGCTTGAGCGGCCTGGGCTTCACGGGCTACTACCTGCTGCTGGCCTTCTCGATCGTGGCCGCGGGCACCGAGGCGCCGAGCCTGATCATCGGCACCATCCCTGTCTGGATGATGCTGCTGGGCCGGCCCGCGGGCCTGCGCATGCAGGCGCTGCTGCCGGGCCTCGCGCTGACGGCCGCAGGCATCGGGCTGATGGTGTTCGGCGCCTGGCCGCAAGGCGGCGGGAGCGGCGCGGGCGGCGCGCAATTCGGCTGGGGCCTCGTGCTGGCCGTGCTGGCGATGGCGAGCTGGACGGCTTTCGGTCTGCTGAACGCGGCCTGGCTCAAGCGCCATCCCGAGCTTCACGCGGCGGACTGGACCAACTGGCTCGGCATCGCGACCGGCCTCGGCGCCTTCGTGCTGTGGCTGATCGCCGGCTCCGATGTGGCTGAGCTGCGCGCGCAGCCCGACGGCACCTTGTTCGTGCTGCTCGCGCTGGCCGGCGGCCTGGGTTCCTCGTGGCTCGCCACGGTGCTCTGGAACATCGCGAGCCAGCGGCTTTCGGCGAGCCTGTGCGGCCAGCTGATCGTGAGCGAGACGCTGTTCGCCCTGCTGTACTCTTTCATGTGGGACGGGCGCTGGCCGCATGCGAGCGAGCTGGCGGCGGCGCTGCTCTTCGTCCTCGGCATCCTCGCATCCATCAAGGCACACCGATGAGAATCGACATCCCGGACACCAAGAAGCTCGTCTACGAAATGACGATCCCGATCCGTTGGGGCGACATGGACGCGATGGGCCACCTCAACAACGCAAGCTACTTCCGCTACCTGGAGACGGCGCGCATCGACTGGTTCCATTCGCTGGGGGCCGTGCCGACACCTGAAGGGCAGGGCATGGTGATCGTCAATGCCTTCTGCAACTTCTACAAGCAGCTCGAATACCCGGGCAATGTTCTGATCAAGATGTACGTGAGCGAGCCCGGCCGCACCACCTTCGAGAGCTGGGCCACCATGGCCCGCACCGATGCGCCGGACGTGATCTGCGCGGCCGGCGGGGCGACCACCATCTGGGTCGACATCTCGAAGCAGAAGGCGCTGCCCTTGCCGGACTGGCTGCGGACGCTTGTGAGCTAGTTTGCGCGCCGCATGGCGCCTCGACGTTGACGAGGCTGGCATGCGCGGCCACCATAGCGCCGTTCAGACCCTCCAAGGGGGACTCATGGCTGAGAGCGACAAGGTGTTCGCGGGCTCGATCCCGAAGTTTTACGACACGCTGATGGTCCCGCTGATCTTCGAGGCCTATGCCGCCGACCTGGCGAAGCTTGTCGCCGCCTTCTCGCCCGGCTCGGTGCTTGAGACGGCGGCCGGCAGCGGCGTTGTCACGCGGGCGCTGGCGCCAAGACTCGGCGCCGGCGCACGCTACGTTGTGACGGATCTCAACCAGCCCATGCTCGACTATGCCGCGACCCGGCAGGGGTCCGACAGCCGCATCGAATGGCGACAGGCGGATGCACTCGACCTGCCGTTCGACGATGCCTCGTTCGACGTCGTTTGCTGCCAGTTCGGCGCGATGTTTTTTCCCGACCGGGTCGCCGGCTATGCCGAGGCGCGTCGCGTGCTGAGGCCGGGCGGGCGCTTTGTCTTCAGCGTCTGGGACCGCATCGAAGAGAACGCCTTTGCCGACGACGTCACCAACGCCGTCGCCGCGGTGTTTCCGCACGACCCTCCGCGATTCCTCGCTCGCACGCCGCATGGCTATCACGATATCGCACTGATCAGCGAGGAACTGAGCCGCGCAGGGTTCGCCGACATCGAGATCGAGACGCGCGAGGAGGTGAGTCGCGCGCCCTCGGCACGCGACGCCGCCACCGCCTATTGCCAGGGAACGCCGCTGCGCAACGAAATCGAGGCGCGTGACGCCAGCTTGCTTCAGCTCGCTACGGACCGCGCGACGGAGGCGATCGCAAGGCGCCATGGCGAAGGCCCGGTGGCCGGCAAGATCCAGGCGCACGTGATCGTGGCGGCGGGATAGCGCAAATTCAGACCAAGCTGAAAACCGACATCAGTGCAACTGCAGCGCAGCCGGACCCGTGTCGGCGTGCCAGCCGAGCTGGACGTGCTGGAGTTCGTCCGCTTCGAACCGGTCCCCGTCGCGCAGCGAGCCGAGTGCCGCGACGCCGGCGCGGGTGGCCGCGCCGCGCGTCGGCAGGGGGCCGAGTGCGTAGTCGATCACGCGCGGGAGATCGCCCGCGTGGCCGCGCCAGACGATCGTCCAGTAGAAGTGCCCTTCGACGGGCTCATCGACGATCAATTCCAGGCCGGTGTTCATGGCTGTACGCTCGATTAGTACGGAAGACTGCATTTGGCAGCCCGCGGCAGCTTTGAACAAAGGACGGATTTCACGCCTCGCGGCCAATTCCTTTCAGTTTTCCACCACGCCATGGCGTGACCCGCGACGCATGAAACCGGCGCAACCCGATGCCAGGGATGCCGCGGAACCGGCTTTGCCGGGCCGCCGGTATCGCCCCCTTGAGGGGGAGGCGCCGCAGGCGCTTCGGGGGTGTTTCATTTCAGGCTGCGCCTAGGACGATGCGCGCCTCGAAGCCTGTCGCAGCGCCGGGCGGCGGCGATGTCAACTCGAGCCGCGCGCCGTGCTTCTCCACGATGGTGCCGACGATCGACAGGCCCAGCCCGTAGCCGGCCCGGTTGGAGCTGTGGCGCACGTGGCGCTGCTGCAGGGTGCGCAGTTCGACGTCACCGACACCGGGGCCGAAGTCGCGCACCGCCAGGGTGCAGGGCGCCATCACTTCGATCACGACGCGGCCGCGCCCGTAGCGCAGGGCGTTCTCGACCAGGTTGCGCAGCGCGATCGCCAGTGCGTCGACGTCGCCGAGCGCCACCGGCGGCTCGGTGTCCGGCACCTTCAGCGCCAGGCGTTGATTCACGCGCGGGTCTTGCCAGAACTCCTGCGCCACCGTGCCCGCGAGCTGCACCAGGTCGATCTTCGCGCGCGCGAGCGAGGCGCCGGATTCGGCCCTGGAGAGCTGGAGCAGCTTTTCGGTGCGGTGGCCCAGCATCTGCAGCGCTTCGAGCGCGGCCTGGACGTCGTCGCGCCGCAGATCGTGTTCGAGCGCGGTCTGCAGCCGCAGCCGCGCAGCCGCGAGCGGCGTGCGCAGCTCGTGCGCCGCGTTCGCCGCCAGCGCGCGCTCGACGTCGAGCGCCTGCGAAAGACGCTCCAGCAGGCTGTTGACGTGGTCGCCGACCGAGCGCAGCTCCTGAGGCAGGCCGGGCAGGCGGATCGGGCGCAGGTGGGTGCCGTTGCGCTGTTCGATCTCCCCGGCCAGTTGCTGCAGCACGCGCAACTCGGTGCGCGCCACGTTGCGCAGCACCAGCGCCAGCAGCGGCAGCACGGCGACCAGGGGGATGATCAGGCCGAGCAGGGTGCGGTTGAGCGCCCTGCGGCGCTCGTCCAGCGGATCGGCGACCTGGAGGAAGAGGCTGAGCGTCGGATGCCGCACCGTGTAGATCCGCCAGGCCTCGGCATTGGCGAAGCCGGCGGCCAGCGGCACGTCGAAGGCGTTGGCCGGCGATTCGGCGGAGCGCAGCAGCACCCGCTCGTGCAGGTCGACCACCTGATACATCACGGCATCGGTCGGGAACAGCTGAGGCGGTGCGATCAGCGGCACGGACGTTTCGCCGCGCTCGCTGCGCAGCTTGTCGAGCTCCTGCACCGCCATGTCGAACATGCGGTGCGACACCTCGACCAGTTCGTTGTCGAAGTTGTGGTTGATCTCGCGGTCGACATACCAGACCACGCCCAGCACGCAGAGAAGCCAGACCCCGCCGACCCAGACGATCAGCGTGCGCGTCAACCGGCCGGCGAGCGAGTCGCGCGTGCCGAGTTCGGCGCTGGCCTGCTCCAGCAGGTTGAGCCTCATTCGTCTTCTTCCTCCGGGGAGAGCCGGTAGCCCAGCCCGCGCAGGGTCTGGATGTGGCTGCGGCCGAGCTTGCGCCGCAGGCGGCTGATGAAGACCTCCAGCGTGTTGCTGTCGGCCTCGTCGCCGAAGCCGTAGAGGGCATCGGCCAGGTTCTCGCGCGTGTGGATGCGCTCGGGCCGCGTCGCCATCACGCGCAGCAGCGCCCATTCCTTTTGCGTGAGCGTGACCGGCAGGCCGTCCTTGCGCACCATGTCGCGCGCCAGGTCGATCTCGAGCGTGCCGAGCTGAAGCACGGGCGAACCGGTGGTGCTGCGCCGCCGCTCGACGGCACGCAGCCGCGCCAGCAGCTCCGCCGGGTCGTAGGGCTTGATGAGGTAGTCGTCGGCACCGGCATCGAGGCCGCGGATGCGGTCGGTCACCTGGTCGCGGGCGGTCAGCACGATCACGATCGGACGCTCGCGCAGCGCGCGCACGTCGGGCAGGAGCGAGAGCCCGTCGCCGTCGCTCAGGTGCAGGTCGAGCAGCACGGCCGCGAACTGCACGGCCGCCAGCGCGGCGCGCGCCTGCGCGAGGCCGGGCGCCACGTCCACCACGAAGGCCTTGGCCTCGAGATAGCCGCAGACCGCGCTCGCGAGCGCGGCGTCATCCTCGACCAGCAGTATGCGCACGTGGTGTTTTCCTTTTTTGGCAGGAGAGAGTCTAGTGCGCTTAAGGCTCTGTTCAGCCGGCGGCTCTAAGCTCGCCTGTCGATGATTCGTTCCGCTGCCGCACGTCCGCTTGCCTGGACACTTCTCACGCTTGTCTTCATTCTGATCTGGGACGCGGCCGGCTTCGATCTCGCGCTGGCCGGACTCTCGGGCACGCCGATGGGCTTTCCTTTGCGCAACCACTGGTTCCTGGTGCAGGTGATGCACGAGGGCGCGAAGTGGCTGAGCTGGCTGCTGATCTTCGTGCTGTTCGCCGCCATCCGCTGGCCGCGAAGCTTCCTGCGCCGGCTGGCGTTGCGCGAAAGAGTGCAGCTTGCGTTCACGGTGCTGGCCTCGGTGTTGGCGGTTTCGTTGATCAAGACCAGCAGCCATACCAGCTGCCCCTGGGACCTCGAGGTCTTCGGCGGCGTGGCCCGCTACGTGTCGCACTGGTCGTGGGGCGTGCGCGATGGCGGCCCGGGCGACTGCTTTCCGGCCGGTCATGCTTCCGCGGCCTTTGCCTATGCGGGCGGGTGGTTCGCCTTGCGCCGCAGGGCGCCGGCGGTGGCGCGCATCTGGCTCGCGGGCGCGCTCGCGGCGGGGCTGCTGCTGGGGCTGGGGCAGCAGCTGCGCGGCGCCCACTACATGAGCCACACGCTCTGGACGGCGTGGATCTGCTGGACGACGGCCTTTGCGATCGATGCGGTGCTGCGCATGATCTCGACCTATCGCGCGGATCGCTTCGCCGGGCGCGCGCGAGCATCCGCCTTGCCGAAGCTGAACGAATCCTGAGCAGCGCGTTCAGTGAGTTTTCAGTCCAGGTTTCCAGACTCGCTGGATGCCTGCTTCGAACGCCCGACCCTTCCCTGTCTACGCCGATGACACGATCCCTGCCCACCTGGCGCAGGGTGCCGCCGCAGATGCATCGATGCCGCCGTGGCGGCACGTCGATGCCTGGCTCGCGCGTCCGCGCTCGGCGCGCAGCGTCGTCATCTGGCTGAGCCTCTACCTGGCGCTGGCCGCCAACTGGCCGCTCTGGAACGAACTGGCGCGCATCGGCGGCGCGCCCAGCGTGTACCTGCCATCCGTCGCGGGCATGGCCCTGCTCACCGTCTGCGGCAGCGTGGCGCTGCTCTCCTTCACGGCCTGGTCGCGCTGGATGAAGCCGCTGTGGCTTGCCGTGGTGATCGTGGCCGCCGTGGCCCAGCACTTCATGCTGAGCTACAAGGCGGTGATGGATCCCAGCATGCTGGCCAACGCGATGCAGACCGACGCCCAGGAGGCGGGCGACCTGCTGAGCTGGCGCCTGCTGTACCACGTCGTGCTGGTCGCTGCCTTGCCCGCATGGGCGCTGTGGCGCGTGCGCATCGTGCCCATGGGCATCGTCTCGCAGGCCTGGCGCAATGCGCTGCTGCTGATCGCCGCCGTGGCACTGGCGGCCGGCGGCGCGCTGGCTATGGGCCGGCAGCTTGCGCCGCTGATGCGCAACAACGTCCACCTTCGCTACATGATGAATCCGGTGGCCAGCCTCTATTCGGCAGGGGCGGTCGTCATCAAGCCGATGTTCAAGCACAGCCGCAAGCTGATCCCGGTGTCCGGCGGCACGGCGCTGGGCGCCAGCTATGCGGCGCAGGCGCGGCCGCCGCTCTTCGTTCTGGTGGTGGGCGAGACGGCGCGCGCCGACCATTTCGGCCTCAACGGCTATGCGCGCGACACCACGCCGCAACTCGCGGCCCGCAAGGTGCTGAGCTATCGCGACGTTCATTCCTGCGGCACCAACACGCTGGCTTCGGTGCCCTGCATGTTTTCGCCGCTGGGCAAGACAGCGTTCGAGGCGCGCAAGGACGACTACGAGAACCTGATGGACGTGCTGCAGGCGGCCGGGCTCGCGGTGTTCTGGCTCGACAACCAGGCCGGCGGCTGCAAGGGAGTCTGCGACCGGATTCCGCATGCGTCGGCCTACGACACCGCCGACGCAGTCGTGAAGAGTGCGCTCTGCGACGGCGACGAATGCCTCGACGACGTCATGCTCCATGGCCTGGACGCGCGGCTGGCCGCCCTGCCGGCCGAGCGCCGCAACAAGGGCGTGGTGCTGGTGATGCACCAGATGGGCAGCCATGGCCCGGCCTACTACAAGCGCTCGTCACCCGACGCCAAGCGCTTCCTGCCCGAATGCAAGACCAACGCGCTGGCCGAGTGCAGCCATGCCGAGTTGCTGAACGGCTTCGACAATTCCATCGCCTACACCGACCGTTTCCTCGGCAAGACCATCGACTGGCTGAAGGCGCAGTCGAAGAACTACGACCCCGCATTGCTCTACCTCAGCGACCACGGCGAGTCGCTGGGCGAGTACGGCCTTTTCCTGCACGGCGTGCCCTACAGCTTTGCGCCCGAAGTGCAGAAGCACATCCCGATGGTCGCGTGGTTCGGCGACGGCATGAGCGCGCGCGACCGGCTCTCGCGTTCATGCATGGAAGCGGGGCTCGATACGCCGCTCACGCATGACAATCTCTATCACACGGTGATCGGGCTGATGGATGTGAAGACGCCGAGCTACAAGGTGGGTCTGGATGCGCTGGCGTCGTGCCGTGGAGCTGTTGCTGCTGCTTCCTCTGGGAGAGGGGTGGGGTGAGGGCCCTGGGGCTTTGATTTGTGCGTTGCGCTTTGCTGAGGCCGGAGCCGGGAATTCGCCCCGGCGGGCGAGTTACTTTCTTTGTCTCGCCAAAGAAAGTAACCAAAGAAAGGCGACCCCACTGCGCGCGACCCCTGCGCTTCGTTCCGGGCAACCTGCGGTGCTCGCTTTTCGCGGGGTCCGCGCAAACTCGCTTCGCTCAGACAGCGCGCGGCCCTGATCCGCGAAAAGCTGCGCTCCTCGGCGCGCGCAGAGGGGGTGGGAGCGGGATCGGGGAGCCTTCGCTTCGCTCGGCAGACCGAACAGCCAATAGCCCAAAGCCCAAGTACGCGCCACGGCGCGTACTTGTTCAATCCCCTCTGTGCGTGCCGAGGAGCGCAGCTTCAGGCGGATAAAGGGCCGCGCGTGTCTGAGCGAAGCGAGTTTGCGCGGACCCCGCCTGAAGCGAGCACCGCAGGTTGCCCGGAACGAAGTGGAGGGACGCGCACAGTGGGGTCGCCTTCTTTTGCTTACTTTTCTTGGCGAGACAAGAAAAGTGAGTCGCCCGCCGGGGCGAATTCCCGGCTCCAGCCTCAGCAAAGCGCAATGCATAAACAAAGGCCCAAGTGCCCTCGCCCCAACCCTCTCCCGGAGGGAGAGGGAGCAAGAAGGCCGGAGCTACTTCTTGTCCTTGGGCACGCGCCCCATCAGATAGAACTCTGGATTCGGCTGCATGCCGCTGAAGCTGGCCATGCGATTGGAGAGGCCGAAGAAGGCCGTGATGGCGGCGATGTCCCAGATGTCCTCGTCGCTGAAGCCGTGCGCGTGCAGCGGCGGGAAGTCGCTCTCGTCGATCTCGTGCGAACGCTCGCACACCTTCATCGCGAATTCGAGCATCGCATGCTGGCGCGGCGCGATGTCGGCCTTGCGCCAGTTGACCGCGACCTGATCGGCCACCAGCGGCTTCTTCTCGTAGATGCGCAGCAGCGCGCCGTGCGCCACCACGCAGTACAGGCACCGGTTGGCGGCGCTGGTGACGGTGACGATCATCTCGCGGTCGCCTTTGGTAAGGGTGCCGTCTTCCTTCAGCATGAGCGCATCGTGGTAGGCGAAGAAGGCGCGCCACTCGGCCGGCCGGCGTGCGAGCGCGAGGAAGACGTTGGGCACGAAGCCGGCCTTCTCCTGCACTTCCAGGATCTTGGTGCGCATGTCCTCGGGCAGGTCGGCCAGCTCGGCCATCGGGTAGCGGGGTGCGGTCATGGGGTCTCCGTGGTTGGCGATGCCAGCACCGCCAGCTCGCTCTCATCCTTCAACTCTACCCCGGTCAGCCCTCGCCGCAGCGACTCGCGGACCAGCCACGCCAGCTTGAACGCGGCAACGCCGTAGGCCAGTCCCTCGGGCCGCACGTTCGAGATGCAGTTGCGCTCCGCATCGTGCCGCCCGCGGCGCGGCGTGTGCGTGACGTAGATGCCGAGGCTGTCGGGCGAGCTGAGTCCCGGCCGCTCGCCGATCAGCATGACGGAGAGTTTCGCGTCGAAAAGCTCGCCCACCTCGTCCGCGAGCGCCACGCGGGCCTGCGAGGCGATGACGACCGGCGCGACACCGAGGCCGCTCGGCAGGTGCGGCTTCAGCGCGGCCAGCAGCGGAACGGCGTGACGAGCCACGGCCAGCGAGGAGAGTCCATCGCCGATCACGATGCAGATGTCGCTCGCTGCGCCGGCCTTGGCGCGCAGCGCCTGGGCGTCGCCGGCATCGAGCTGGCGGCCGAGATCGGGGCGGCGCAGGTAGGCGGTGCGATCCGCCGCGCGGCTGCGCACCTGCGCGACGTCCCAGCCTTCGGCGCGCAGCGAGGCTTCGAGTGCCGGCACATCGAGCGCCGCATGGATCGCGTCGCGCGCCATCGCATGGGCCCAGCCGAAGCGCAGCACCTCGTCGGTCGGCATGCCGGCGCCCGCGCGACCGAGCGCCAGGCGCGCCGGCGTCGCGTTGCGCCAGTCGCGCCAGGGGCTTTGCGTCACGATGTCCCTGCTCATGCGCGCAGAGCTTTCAGCCCGCTCATGTCGGCGAGCAGCCGGTTGGATGAAGGCGGCTGCAGCCGGCCCGCGCCGTCGGTGATCTGCATGCGCGCCAGCCAGGCTTCGAACTCGGGTGCGCGCGCCAGGCCCATCGTCTCGCGCAGGAACAGCGCGTCGTGGAAGGAAGTGCTCTGGTAGTTGAGCATCACGTCGTCCGCGCCCGGCACGCCCATGATGAAGTTGATGCCCGCGGTGCCGAGCAGCACCAGCAGCGTGTCCATGTCGTCCTGGTCGGCTTCGGCGTGGTTGGTGTAGCAGACGTCGCAGCCCAGCGGCAGGCCGAGCAGCTTGCCGCAGAAATGGTCTTCGAGCCCGGCGCGGATGATCTGCTTGCCGTCGTAGAGGTACTCGGGCCCGATGAAGCCGACCACGGTGTTGATCAGGAGCGGCTGGTAGCGCCGCGCGAGCGCATAGGCGCGCGCCTCGCAGGTCTGCTGGTCGACGCCGAAGTTCGCGTTGGCCGACAGCGCGCTGCCTTGGCCGGTCTCGAAGTACATGACATTGCTGCCCACCGTGCCGCGCCGCTGCGCCTGCGCCGCGGCGTGCGCCTCGTCGAGCAGCGCGGGCGTGACGCCGAAGGAGCGGTTGGTCTTCTCGGTGCCGCCGATCGACTGGAACACCAGGTCGATGGGCGCGCCGGCCTCGGCCAGCTGGAGCGTGTTGGTGACGTGGGTCAGCACGCAGCTCTGGGTCGGAATCTCGAAGCGCTGGATCACCTCGTCGAGCATGCGCAGCAGGTCGCCGAGCACCTGCAGGCTGTCGGAGGCCGGGTTGAGCCCGATCACCGCATCGCCCGCGCCCATCAGCAGGCCGTCGAGCGTGGAGGCCGCCACGCCGCGCAGGTCGTCGGTCGGGTGGTTGGGCTGCAGCCGCACCGAGAGATGGCCGGGCAGGCCGATGGTGTCGCGAAAGCGCGTGACCACGCTGCACTTGCGCGCGACCGCGATCAGGTCCTGGTTGCGCATGAGCTTGGACACCGCGGCCACCATTTCGGGCGTGAGGCCGGGCGCCAGCGCCGTCAGCGCTTTCGTATCGGCCTGCTCGGACAGCAGCCAGTTGCGGAAGTCTCCGACCGTGAGATGCGCGACCGGCGCGAAGGCCGCCGCATCGTGCCCGTCGATGATGAGCCGCGTGATGTTGTCCTCTTCGTAGGGAATGAGCGCCTCGGTGAGGAACTGCTTGAGCGGCGTGTCCGCCAGCACGTGGCGCGCCGCCATGCGCTGCTGCGCGGTGGCGGCGCCGATCTCCGCGAGGTAGTCGCCGGAGCGCGCCGGGCTCGCGACGGCCATGACCTGCTTGAGGTCGTCGAACGCGAAGACCTGCGAATCGATCGTGGTGCGGTAGCGCATCGAAAAGTTCAGACGGTCGTGGTGAGCATCTCGTCGGGCGCTGCGGCCTTGCGTTGCTCGGCGGTCAGGCGGAAGTAGCCGTAGGCGAGCGCCATCAACACCAGGAACAGCAGCGTCAGCATGCCATTGAACCAGATCATCGCGCCCAGGCAAACCACGCCCAGGCCCAGCGCGATGGCAGGGAACACGGGGTAGAAGGGCGCGCGGTAGGTGCGTTCCAGGTCGGGCTCGGTGCGCCGCAGCTTGAAGAGCGCCGCCATCGAGATCAGGTACATCACGATCGCGCCGAGCACCGCCATCGTGACGATGTTGGCCGTCAGCGTCTGGCCGCCGAACTGCACCCACTCGTCGCTGAAGATCGCGGCGACGCCGATCACGCCGCCGGCCAGCAGCGCGCGGTGCGGCGTGTTGAAGCGCGGGCTCAGCGCCGCGAACGTGCCGGGCAGGTAGCCGGCGCGCGCGAGCGCGAAGATCTGGCGCGAGTAGCCCATGATGATCCCGTGGAAGGAGGCGATCAGCCCGAACAGGCCGATCCACACCAGCATGTGCAGCCAGCCGCTGTTGTCGCCGACCACCACCTTCATGGCCTGGGGCAGCGGGTCGTTGATGTTGGCGAGCTGGCGCCAGTCGCCCACGCCGCCGGCGAAGATCATCACGCCGAAGGCCAGCACCACCAGCGTGACGATGCCGCTGGTGTAGGCCAGCGGAATGGTGCGGTGCGGATCGCGCGCCTCCTCGGCCGCCATGGCGGCGCCCTCGATCGCAAGGAAGAACCAGATCGCGAACGGGATCGACGCGAAGATGCCCGAGATCGCCGCGCCGTTGAGCACCTCGCCGCCGGCCCACCCGTGGGCCGTGAAGTTGGCCAACGACCAGCCGGGCGCGACCACGCCCATGAACACCAGCAGCTCGAAGATCGCCAGCACGGTGACGAAGAGCTCGAAGGCCGCGGCGATGCCGATGCCGATCCAGTTGAGCGCAATGAAGATCACATACGCACCGAGCGCGAACCACTTGGGGTTGATGCCCGGAAACTGCACGTTGAGATAGGCCCCGATCGCGAGCGCGATGGCCGGCGGCGCGAACACGAACTCCACCAGTGTCGCAAAGCCGGCCACGAAGCCGCCGTTGGGCCCGAAGGCGCGCCGCGCGTAGGCAAAGGGCCCGCCCGCATGCGGAATGGCGGTGGAGAGCTCGGTGAAGCTGAAGATGAAGGTCGTGTACATGGTCGCGACCAGCACCGTGGCGACCAGGAAGCCCAGCGTGCCGGCGGTGTTCCAGCCATAGCTCCAGCCGAAATACTCGCCCGAGATCACGAGCCCGACGGCGATGCCCCAGAGTTGGAAGGGGCCAAGCACTTTTTTCAAGCCCGAGGACATGGTGGATTCCTTGTTGTTGAATGGACAGGGCCTTGCAGCAAGAGCGATGCCATGGCGGCGTGCTTCGCAATAATGGACCGTTTTCAATCAATCAAGGAGATCTCTTCGTGCCTTCCTTCTTTCGTACTACCGCTGCAGTCCTCGTCTCGTTGTGCGTGCTTCCCGTCGCCTGGGGGCAGGCCGCCGCCGTCACCACCCCGAGCGGTCTCGTCTATCAGTCGCTGAAAGAAGGCACCGGCGCATCGCCCGCCGCCACCGACGTGGTCAAGGTGCACTACCGCGGCACCTTCCCCGACAGCGGCAAGGAGTTCGACAGCTCCTACAAGCGCAACGAACCCACCGAGTTCCCGTTGAACGGCGTGATCCCGTGCTGGACAGAGGGCGTGCAGAAGATGAAGCCGGGCGGCAAGGCCAAGCTGACATGCCCGCCCGCCATCGCCTACGGCACGCGCGGCGCGGGCGGCGTGATTCCGCCGAATGCGACGCTCAATTTCGAGATCGAGCTGATCTCGGTCACCAAGCGCTGAGCGCGCAAAGGATCAAGCATGCCGTCCACCCAAGGCGAAAAAGCCGCGCGCTTCGCGCAACTGCACCGCGGCCCCGCGGCCTTCGTGATGCCCAACCCCTGGGATGCGGGCTCGGCGCTCATGCTCGCCGCGCTCGGCTTCGAGGCGCTGGCGACTTCCAGCGCAGCCTGCGCGCAGGCGCTGGGCCGGCGCGACGGCGAGATCACGCGCGACGAGGCGCTGGCGCATGCGCATTCGATCGTGCTGGCGACGGAGCTGCCGGTGTCGGCCGACCTGGAGAACGGCTTCGGCCACGCGCCGGCCGACGTGGCGCAGACGATCCGGCTGGCCGGCGAGCTGGGGCTGGTCGGTGGTTCGATCGAAGATGCGAGCGGCTACAAGGACAAGCCGCTCTACGACATCGGCCACGCGACCGAGCGCGTCGCCGCTGCGGTCGAAGCGGCCCGCGCCCATCCGTTCCCGTTCACGCTGACGGCGCGGGCCGAGAACTTCCTGCGCGGCAACCCCGACCTGGACGACACCATCCGGCGCCTTCAAGCCTTCGAGAAGGCCGGCGCCGACGTGCTCTTCGCGCCCGGCCTGCCCACGATCGAGGCCGTGCGCACGGTGTGCGGGGCGCTGTCGCGGCCGTTCAGCTTCATGGTCGGCATCAAGGGAAAGTCGTTCAGCGTTGCAGAGCTGGAGGCGGCCGGCGTGCGCCGCATCAGCCTGGCCACTTCGCTGTACCGCGCGGCGATGGCGGGTTTGCACACGGCCGCGCGCGAGGTCAAGGAAAGCGGCACCTTCGGCTATCTCGATCGGCTCTGAGCGATCGAATCGGCGCCCGAACTCAAGTCGACGCGCCGCCATCCACATCGAGCGCGACGCCGGTGATGAAGCTGGCGTCCGGACTCGCAAGGAAGGCCACCGCCGCCGCGATCTCCTCGGGCCGGCCGTAGCGCCCGAGCGGAATGGCGGCCTTCTGCACGGCCGCGAAGTCGCCATCCTGCGGGTTCATCTCGGTGTCGATCGAGCCCGGCTGCACGGTGTTGACGGTGATGCCGCGCGGCGCCAGGTCGCGCGCCCAGCCGCGGGTGTAGGCGGACACGGCGGCCTTGGTCGCCGAGTAGTCGGCAACGCCCGGCCAGGGTGAGCGGTCGGCAGCGCCGGAGCCGATCGAGATGATGCGGCCGTTGTCGCTGATGAGCGGCACCGCGGCGCGCACCGCCGCGGCCACGCCGCCGACGTTGATCGCGAACTGGCGGTCGAAGGCCGCGACCTCGCTGTCCGCCGCGCCGACCTGGCCGGTGACGAACACGCCGGCGTTGTTGACGAGGATGTCGAGCTTGCCGAAGTGGCGCGCCGCATCGTTTACCAGCGCTTCGACCTGCAGCGGATCGGCCTGGTCGGCCCGGAAGGCCGCGGCGCGCACGCCCAGTTCCTTCAGCTCCTTGACCAGCGCCTCGGCGCGACCGGCCGAGGCCGAGTAGCTGATGCCGACGTCGGCGCCGTCGCGCGCCAGGCGGCGGGCGATGGCGGCGCCGATGCCGCGCGATCCGCCGGTGACGAGGGCGACTTGCTTGTCCAGTGGCTTGCTCATGATGTTCTCCAGAAGGGTGTGTGTTGCGATGGATGAAGTGTGGGTTCGGACCCCTCGCAGACCAAGACGCCGCGCGGGACTTGTTTATTCACGATTCGCTAATAATCCGGCGATGGACCAGATTGCCGCCATGCGCGTCTTTGCCCGGGTCGTCGAAGCCGGCACCTTCACCCGTGCGGCCGACTCGCTGGGCATGCCCAAGCCCAGTGTGACCAAGCTGGTGCAGCAGCTCGAGAGCCACCTGCGCGTGAAGCTGCTTCAGCGCACGACGCGGCGCGTGACCGTCACGCCCGAGGGCGCGGCCTACTACGAGCGCACTTCGCGCGTGCTGGCCGATATCGACGACATCGAAGCCGATCTCACGCACGCGCAGGCCAGCCCGCGCGGTCGGTTGCGCGTGGACATCGGCTCCTCGTCTGCCAACCTGATCCTGATCCCCCAACTCCCGGCTTTCCACGCGCGTTACCCGGACATCCTGCTCGAACTCGGCGTGAGCGACCGTCCGGTCAACCTGATCGGCGATGCGGTGGACTGCGTGATCCGCGGCGGCTTGCTGGCCGATCCTTCGCTGGTGGCGCGCCGCGTGGCATTGCTGCCCTACATCACCTGCGCCACGCCCGCCTATCTGAAGCGCCGCGGCACGCCGAAGGCGCCGGCCGACCTGCACGACGGACACCAGGTGATCAGCTATTTCTCGTCACGCACGGGTCGCTACTTCCCGCTGCGCTACGAGCGCGGCGAGGAGCGCATCGAGATCAACGGCCATGCCCTGATGGCCGTCAACGAAAGCACCGCGCACCTGACGGCGGTGCTGACCGGCCTCGGCGTGGCGCAGACCCTCGCGGTCATGGCGCAGCCGCACGTCGAGCGCGGGACGCTGGTCGAGATCCTGGCGGGGTGGGAGCCGGCGCCGCATCCGGTGTACGTGGTCTACCCGCCCAATCGGCACCTGAGCGCGAAGCTGCGCGCTTTCGTCGATTGGACGGTGGAGGTGTTTGCGCCGTACGGTTCGGCCGCGTAGCACGCCCCACCCACCCCCGCCCGAACGGGTGTCGGGCGAACGGGGGGTGGCCGAACGGGTGGTTGGCGAACGAGTGGGCGAACGGTGGCCGGCTACTTCGCCTGCAGCAACTCCCCCACCTCCAGCAGCACCAGCTCGTTGTCGTCCGCCTTGTTCGGCTCGCGGCTGCTCGAGAAGGGAAGGTTGTTGTCGTTGCCCACCACGATGTGCGTGGCGTCGACCACCTCGACGTTCTCGATCGTGAAGAAGGGGAACTTGAGCACGCCGTCGTTCAGCGGCTTGCGCGCCAGCTTGTTCGGATCGGCGATCGCGAGCAGGTCGATGTAGCCGATCTTGCGCACCGCCTGGCCGGCGTTGGCGTCGCTCATCTCGATCTTGTAGACGCGCTTGAACTTCGCGATGTCGTGGAAGCAGTCGGTGCGCTTCTGGCCCTCGGGGCAGGCCTTGTCGGCCGTGCCTTCGCCGTTGTCGCGCTCGATGACGAGGCCGGTCGTCGCATCGATCATGTTGAAGTCGCCGATCGCGTGGCCGTTGGCTTCCAGCGGGTACTTCCAGTGGCGGCCGGTCCACTTCTCGCTCGCGACGTCGAACTCGAGCACGCGCAGCGCCTCCTTGCCGTCGATGCGTTCGCAGTCCTTGGCCTCGGCATGCCACACCGGGCCTTCGAGCAGGGCGTAGAGCTTGCTGCCGTCCTTCGATGCAGCCATGCCTTCGAAGCCCTTGGAGCGCCGGATCTGGAAGTCGACCGCACCGCCGGGAGCGCCCGGCGTGGTCACGGCCGGATGGTCGGGCGAGCGCACCGTCTTGCCGTCGACCTGGGTCTCGAACACTGCGAGGACCTTGCCACTGCGGTCGGCCTTGATCAGGTAGGGGCCGAACTCCTCGCCGATCCACAACGCGCCGCCTGCGAACTGGAAGCTCTCGGGATCGAAGTCCGAGCCGGTCAGATAGCGCTGCCTGCTGCCTTCGTGGACGATGCGAAAGGGCACCTTCTTGTCAGGATCGTGCAGGAACACGGTGCCTGTGCGATTGAACTTGCCGCTCTTGAAGTCCACCTTGTAGTGGTTGAGGTAGAGCATGAAGTCGGGCGAGTTGGCCTTGGCGCCGGCGCCGTTGTCGGTGAGGATCCAGAAGCTGCCGTCCTCCATCTTCTTAATGCCCGAGTGGCCCTGCACCGGCTGGCCCTTGAAGGGCAGCGAGACGCCCGTGCCGCGCCCGCCCGACTGGCCTTCGATGCTGCCCAGCGCCTCGACGCGTTTGCCGCTGGTGAACTTGCCGCTCGCTTGCAGATCGGCCGGCGCGTCCTTCGGCGCGGCGATGAAGCTCTGCGCCGGCAGCAATGCATGGCCGGCGAGCGTGGCGGGGAAGGCGGTCTGTGCCGTGGCCTGTCCGCAGACGAGGGCGGCGGCCAGGGCGGTGAAGGAGAGGGAGGCGATGCGCTTCATGTTCCGGGAGGCTTCCGATAAAGCCCTGGACCATGCCGGCGCCGAGTGACGCCGCCATGACACCTATCGGGCGTCGCTGTACACCGTCGCTCGCGAGACGCCCATGTGCGCCGCGGCGATCTCCATCCCGCGGCGGATGTCGAGGAGGCCGGCCGTCTTGAGCTCCTGGACCAACTGCTTCCGATCCGCGGGCTTGAGCGAGCGGGCCGAGGTCGCGCGCGCGGCCGCGAACTCGTCGACCCGTTCGCAGATGCGCGTCGCGTTGTTGGTGGCCAGCGTTTCGGCGACATCGCTCGATTCGATGCGCGAGAACTGCGCGAGCGCGGCCTGGAAGCCCTGGAACAAGGTGAGGTCGACGTTGAGGCAGAGCGCTGCCACGTACGCGCCGCTCTCGTCCTTGATGCCGATCGAGGTGCTCTTGACCTTGCGGCCGTCGACGAACTGGTTGGCGTAGTTGGCGATGACGGCCGGATAGTCCGGGTCGCCGATGCGCGCCAGGCCCAGCTCCGTCACGGGCTGCCCGACGCGCCGCCCGCTCAGGTTGTTCTCGATCGCGAAGATCGCGTTCTTCGGATGACTGAGGTCATGGACCACCACCTCGCAGAAGGGAGCGAAGGTCTTCCCGAGGCCCTGTGCGATGGACTGCAGCTCGCGCAGCAGGAGCTTGTTCGGCTTTTTCTTCATCGGGCGAATGTATCCAGCATTGGACGAAGCGTCCAAATGCCGGCAACGCCCGGATCAGCCCGGCTGGTACTGGTAGAGCCAGGTCTCCGTGAGCGTCTGGTCGCCGTTCTTCAGGTAGAGCCGCATGTCGACCGGCTCGGTGCCTTCGACGGTGAAGTCGAACTGCGCGCGCCAGTGGCCCGGCACGCCGTTGGGCACCGCTTCCGAGAAGATGTAGGAGAACTTGCCGCGCGAGGCCGTGAGCACCAGTTCGGGCTTGACGCCGAAGGGGATCGCCTCGAGCGACTTGCCGATGAACTCGACCATGAACTTGCGCACGCCCGGCGGTCGCGGCGTGCCCGGCTGTCCGCCGCGCCCGAGGCGGGTCGCGACGCAGCGCGCGAGCGGTGAAGGGAAGGGCTCCTGGTCGGTCCAATGCAGCCGGTACTTGAGGTTGTAGCTGGAGCCCGCGGTGGCCGGCGCCTTGGGCACCCAGCAGGCGAGGATGTTGTCGTGGATCTCGTCGTCGGTCGGGATCTCGACCAGCTGCACGGAGCCTTCGCCCCAGTCGCCCAGCGGCTCGACCCAGAGGCTGGGGCGCTTCTCGTAGAACACGCCGTCCTGGTAGTGGTCGAACGCGCGGTCGCGCTGCAGCAGGCCGAAGCCGCGCGGACGCGTGTCGCTGAACGACGAGGCGCGGGTCTGCGTGGGGTTGTTCAACGGCCGCCAGATGCGCTCGCCGGCGCCGTTCCAGATCGCCAGGCCGTCGGAGTCGTGCACCTCGGGGCGCCAGTCGATGCCGGTGGGCTTGCTCTCCGAGTACCAGTACATCGAGGTCAGCGGCACCAGGCCGAGGCGGCCGATGTCGCGGCGCAGGTAGAGGCGCGATTCGATGTCCATCAGCACCGACTTGCCGCGCTGCATGACGAACTTGTAGGCGCCGGTGATGCTCGGGCCTTCGAGCAGCGCGTAGACCGTCATCGTGTTCGCGTCGGGTGCGGCGGGCGGCTCGAAGTAGAAGCGCGTGAAGTTCGGGAACTCCTCGGGCCGGTCGGGCACGGCCGCATCGAGCGCGACGCCGCGTGCCGAAAGGCCGTACTGGTAGAGCTCGCCGATGGCGCGGAAATAGGATGCGCCGAGAAAGGCGACCCAGTCGTTGGTCTGCCACGCCAGCTTCTTCTGGTCGCCCAGGCGGCTCTCCTGCAGGCGGAAACCCGCGAAGCCGGCGCCGTCGGGCAGCTTGCGCGCCGGGCTGTCGTCCGGCATCGAGAAATACGAACTGTCGTAGACGATCTCGCGTGCGAAGCCGTCGCCGCTCGCGGCCTCGGTCACGTACATGTGGACCGGGGTCTGGAAGAAGCGCCCGAGGTGGAAGAAGGTGACCGGAAACTGGCCCGGCCCGTCGCGGAACACCGCGTTGTCGGGGTTGAACCTGATCTTGCCGTGCGCGTCGTAGTCGATGCGCTGGAGCACGTCGGCCGGCAGCGAGGCGTCCGTCACATAGGGCTTGGCGGCCAGCGATTTCGCCAGCGTAACAAGACGTTCGAAAGAGAAAGGCCGGGGCTGGCCCAGCTTGATTCCACCGGCCGCGACGGCATCCAGGGGGAATCCGAGAGAGGCGAGCGCCATGGAGGCGCCGCCGGCGGTGAGGAGTGAGCGGCGATCGATCATTGGCCGAAATGGTAACGAGGCCGCACAGGACCGCCCGTAGGCCAAGGCCGGAAATGTCCGAATTCGAAAGCAAGACCCGGAGTGCCGATGTGCGTCCCGATCTCTAGAGTGGACCCATCGATCGACGACACTTCGAGAGGATTCCAAGTGAACATGAGCACTCCCAACGAGATCCGCGCCCTGGCCACCGTGAGCGACCCGCGCTGGGCCGCGGTCGCGGCCCGCGATGCGTCGGCCGACGGCCGCTTCTTCTATTCGGTGAGAACCACGGGCGTCTATTGCCGGCCCTCGTGCGCGGCGCGCGCGGCGCGGCCCGAGAACGTGACCTTCCACACCACCACCGCCGATGCAGAGCGCGCGGGCTTCAGGCCCTGCAAGCGCTGCAAGCCCGATCAGCCGGCGCGGGCCGAACAGCATGCGGCCAAGGTCGCTGACCTTTGCCGCTTCATCGAAAGCGCCGAAGAGGCGCCGACGCTCGATCAGCTCGCCGAGCGCGCGGGGCTCAGCAGCTACCACCTGCATCGCATCTTCAAGGAGGTCACGGGCCTCACGCCCAAGGCCTATGCGGCTGCGCACCGTGCGAAGCGCGTGCGCGAGGAGTTGGCGCGCAGCGGCACGGTGACCGACGCCATCTACGACGCCGGCTACAACTCCAACGGCCGCTTCTACGCGGACGCCAACGAGATGCTCGGCATGACGCCGACCAACTGGCGTGCCGGCGGCACCAACACCGACATCCGGTTCGCCATCGGGCAATGTGCGCTCGGCGCGATCCTGGTGGCGCAGAGCGAACTCGGCGTTTGCGCGATCGCGCTGGGCGACGACCCGGATGCCCTGGCGCGCGACCTGCAGGACCAGTTTCCGCAGGCGCGGCTGATCGGCGGCGACCCGGCCTTCGAACAACTGGTGGCCAAGGTGGTGGGCTTCGTCGAGGCACCGGGCCTCGGGCTGGACCTGCCGCTGGACGTGCGCGGCACCGCCTTCCAGCAGCGCGTGTGGCAGGCGCTGCGCGAGATCCCCGCCGGCGCGACCGCGAGCTACACCGAGATCGCCCGGCGCATCGGCAGCCCGAAGTCGGTGCGCGCCGTGGCCCAGGCCTGCGGCGCCAATGCGCTGGCGGTGGCGATTCCGTGCCACCGCGTGGTGCGCAGCGACGGCAGCCTCTCGGGCTATCGTTGGGGCGTGGAGCGCAAGAGCGCCTTGCTGGAGCGGGAGGCGAGCGTCGCATGATCGATTGGGATCAGGTGGCGTCGGACCTCGACGCCGAGGGCAGCGCCGTCATCGAGCAACTGTTGACGCGCGAGGCGTGCGAATCGCTGTCGGCGCTGTATCCGCTCGACCCGCTGTTCCGCAGCCGCGTCGTGATGGCGCGCCACGGCTTCGGCCGCGGCGAGTACAAGTACTTCGACTACCCGCTGCCCGAGCGGCTGGCCGGGCTGCGCGAGCAGATGTACACGCAGCTCGCGCCGATCGCCAACCGATGGAACCAGGTGATGGGCATCGAGCTGCGCTATCCGCCGCGGCACGCCGACTTCCTCGCACGCTGCCATGCGGCGGGGCAGACGCGGCCCACACCGCTCATGCTGCAGTACGGCGTCGACGACTACAACTGCCTCCACCAGGATCTGTACGGCGAGCATGTGTTCCCGCTGCAGCTCGTGATCCTGTTGTCCGAGCCGGGCCGAGATTTCACCGGTGGCGAGTTCGTGATGACGGAGCAGCGCCCGCGCATGCAGTCGCGGCCAATGGTGCTGCCGCTGCGCCAGGGCGACGCGGCCATCATCGCGGTGCACCATCGGCCGGTGCAGGGGACGCGTGGCGTCTACCGCGTCAACCTGCGGCATGGGGTGAGCCGCGTGCGTTCCGGGCATCGGCACACCGCGGGCATCATCTTTCACGACGCGGCATGACACCCGATCTGTTCGATTCACCTGTCGAATCGCTGGGGCCTGGCGCGGTGTGGCTGCGCGCGTTCGCGCAGCCGCGCGAAGCCGAACTGCTGGCCGGCGTGCACGAAGTGACGGCGCAATCGCCGCTGCGCCACATGGTCACGCCGGGCGGCTTTCGCATGTCGGTGGCGATGAGCAATTGCGGCGCGCTGGGCTGGGTGACGGACCGCATGGGCTACCGCTACGACACCATCGATCCAGACAGCGGCCGGCCGTGGCCGCGCATGCCGGCGGCCTTTACGCAACTGGCCGGCGAGGCAGCTGCGGCGGCGGGCTTCGAAGGCTTCGTGCCCGATGCCTGCCTGGTCAACCGCTACGAAGCGGGCACGCGGCTTTCATTGCACCAGGACCGCAACGAGCGCGACCTGCGCTGGCCCATCGTTTCGGTGTCGCTGGGCATGCCCGCGGTCTTTCTCTTCGGCGGCATGACGCGGACCGACAAGGCGCGCCGCGTACCGCTCTCGCATGGCGACGTGGTCGTGTGGGGCGGTCCGGCGCGGCTGCACTACCACGGCGTGCTGCCCCTGAAGGAAGAAGCGCATCCCTTCATGGGTGCCTGCCGCATCAACCTGACCTTTCGCAAGGCCGGTTGACGTTCAGGCACCTGGCGGCCGGATGTTGTACGAGATCCGACCCGCCGGCAGGTAGAACAAGGCGATGACGGCACCGCCCTTGGCTTCCGGGTAGTGATGGCTCCCTGGCGGCGGCGCGGTCCATCCGCCGTGGCACCAGCCGTTCGGCCCGGCCAAGGCCGCGCCTTCGTCGAGTGGAATCACCATGTTGAACTCGCCATAGGGGTGCGCGTGATAGTCGCCGCGGAAGCTGCCTTCTGGATTTCCCTGGTTGTTGCCGGTGCTGTCCATGTACACCGCGGTGATGCTGAAGCCGAGCGTTGCAGGCGTCGCTTCGCAGATTCGGCTGCGACGGTAGCGGCGACCCCGGATCTCGACGTTGGCCGCCCAACCGTCTTCGACGCCGGCCTTCACCAGCGCAGCCAGCTCGGCATAGAGCGCGCTGCCGGGTCCGTGTGTCGCGTTCAGCCATTGCTCCACTTCGGTGCCGGCGGTCATGTCCTGGATCTCCGCGAGGAAGGGCAGGCTCGTGGCGATCAGTGCTTCTCGATCGGTCATGACGGTCACTCGTCGGCCTTGAAACCGGAGGCCGCCACGACGGGCTTCCATCGCTCGCGCTCCGTCGTGATGAGTTGCGCGTAGTCGGCCGGGCCGAGGTACGCGGCTTCGAGGCCGATCTGCTCCAGCCCGTTGACCAGCGCCTTGTCGCGTGAAGCTGCCTGGGTCGCCGCGGCCAGAGCTGCCACCGTCGCTTCCGGCGTCGAAGCCGGCGCAAAGACGCCGTAGCTTTCCAAGCCCACCACGGTGCCGAATCCTTGCTCGGCGAAAGTGGGAACGTCCTTGAGGAACCTCGAACGCCGCTCGCCCGTCACCGCCAGAAGACGAACCTTGCCGCTGCCGAGGTACTGCAGGAAATCGCCGACGAAACCGAGGTAGGCCGGAACCTGTCCGCCCAGCAGATCCTGCATCGCCGGCGCAGAGCCGCGATACGCCACATGCGTCAGCGGAACGCCGGCGGCCTGCGAGAAGCGATAGCCCAGGAACTGGGCCAGCGATCCGGCGGCGGGCGACGCGTAGGTGCGGCCGGTGTCGTTGGCCTTGAGCCAGCGCACATAGTCCGCGAGCGTCTTGACTTCGGGCGGCAGCGCGGTGCTGATCGCCAGCACGCAGGTTACGGACGCGAGCAAGGCGACGGGGCGCACATCCTTGGCCGGATCGTAGGAAAGGTTGGTGTACACGTGCGGATAGATCGTCATGGCCGAGGTGTGGGTGCAAAGAACCACGCTGCCGTCGGCGCGCTCGCGCTTGAGCTGGGCGCTGGCGATTCTTCCGGCGGCGCCCGGCCGGTTGTCGACGACATAGGCGCGGTTCTGCGCCTTCCACGCCTCCGACAGGCGCCTGGCGGTCTGGTCCAGCGTACCGCCGGGCGGGTAGCCCACGACGATGCGGCCGACAGTGCCGTCCGCCTGGGCGCGCGTCAGTGTCGGAAAGCTCGCCAGGGCCGGCGCGAGGCAGGACACATACTTGGCGAAACTTCGTCTGGAAAGATCGGTCATCGTGGGTGCTCCGTGTGATGCAAGGCTCGACATTGCCATTGCGCCTGCGACATCGGAAGCGATGAATCTGCAACAGGAAAATGCACGAGGTGCAACATGACAAAGACCCTGGCACCCGTGAACCCGAAGCGCATCGACCTGAACCTCTTGCGCGTTTTCGATGCCGTCTTCGAGGACCGCAACCTGCTGCGCGCCGGCAAGCGGCTGCACCTCAGCCAATCGGCGATCAGCCATGCCCTGTCGCGCCTGCGCGAGGCCTTGCAGGACGAACTGTTCGTGCGCACAGCGAAGGGCATGGAGCCCACGGCGCGCGCGCTCGCCATGGCGATGCCGCTGCGCGAAGCCATGCGCGCCATCCACGACACGCTGGGCGTGCGGCCCTTCGACCCGGCGACCACCACGCGCAAGTTCGTGGTGGCGGCCAACGACTACGTCACCTCGGTCCTGCTGACGAAGCTGGCTCGCCGCATGGGCGATGCGGCACCGTCGTCCGACCTTGTCGTGCGGCCTGCGACGCGCCTCGACCTGGCCGAGCAGATCGACGTCGGACGCATCGACATCGCGCTGGGAATCTTCGCCGACGTTCCGAGCCGGTTCCAGAGCGCGCGCCTGTGGACGCAGGAGGACGTGCTCGTCTTTCGCAAGGGCCATCCGCTCGCGCGCCGAAAGCCGCGGATCGACGACCTGGCGGAATTTCCGCTGCTGACGGTGTCGCTCGGCGGGCAGGAAGAGGGCGCAGTCAGCGGCTACATCGTCGAGCGCGGGCTGGCACGGCAATCGGAGATGTTCGACCGATCGGCACTCGAGGATGCGTTGGCAGCCGCCGGGAAGCGTCCCCACTACCGGATCACGGTGCCGCATTCGCTGGCCGTGCCCGATCTGCTGCTGGGCAGCGACATGCTCTCGATCGTGCCGGCGCCGCTGGCGCAGGCCTTTCTCGCGCGGCGCGACCTGCTGGCCAAGGCCTTGCCCTACGCGGCGCAGCACGCCACCGTTCGCGCCATATGGCACCGGCGCGATGAACACGATCCCGCGCATCTCTGGCTCAGGGAGCAGCTGGCCGAACTCGCGGGCGTCCAGGATCTGTCGTTTCGTGCATGACGGACTTGTCCAATGTTCATTGGATGAACGCCGGAAGCCGTGCCACGATGGCGGAATGACGAAAGCAGATCGGTCCACCGTCGCCGGCATCGTGGACGCCGTGATTCGATCGCGCTGGACGGTGCGCGTCTTCCATCCGACCCCCGTGCCCGGCGCCGAGGTGAAAGCGATCCTCGACGTCGCACGTTGTGCGCCGAGCAACTCGAACACACAGCCCTGGTCGGTGCATGTGCTGGCGGGAGAGCCCAAGCGCTTGTTCAGCGAGGCGCTGTCGCTCTCCCATGCGCGCAACGACCTGCCGCCTTCGCAGCATTTCCCGAGCGACCTGCCGGCGGCCTGCGTGGCGCGGCAGGCCGACTTCGGTGCGCGCTACTACGCTGCGCTGGGGATCGATCGCGACGACGCGGCGGCGCGCAACCGGCAATCGGGGCGCAACCTGTGGTTCTTCGATGCGCCGGTCGGGTTGATCTTCACCATCGACAGCCGGCTGACCAGGCACAGCTGGGCCGACTACGGCATGTTCCTGCAGACCGTGATGATCGCCGCGAGGGCAAGAGGCCTGGACACCTGTCCGCAGGTATCGTTCGTGCGCTACGAGCCGATCATCGCGGACTTTCTTCGACTGCCGCCCATGCAGTCCGTGGTGTGCGGCATGTCGCTGGGCTATGCCGATGTCGAATCGGTCGTCAATGACCTGGCGATGCCCAGAGAGCCGGTCGAGAACTTCTCGGTCTTCCGTGGCTTCGAGGGCGAGGGCGCGCACGCGCCTTAGCGCACCGGCGGCAGCGAAGAAGGCTCCCAAGAATCGGGCGTGGTCGCGGCCAGCGACTTGAGGTCCGACCACGGCCTGCCGCCCGCCGCCGGAGTGCCGGTCACGACCCCCTTGGCGAAGCTCACCATGCGCTGCTGCAGGTACAGCAGGTCGGCCGGCGCCCAGGTCTCGATCGAGTGCGGGCCGCGGGCCACGACGATCTCCTTCGGGCCGCGGATGCGGTCGTAGGCGGCGATCGTGCCTTCCACGCTTTCGGCCCGGTCCCACAGTCCCTTGCCGAAGAAGGCGGCCGGCCAGCGGTCCATGCCCGCGAGCGTGGCCGAGTTGGGATAGAAGACGATGTGATGGTCGGCCGCCATGCCGCCCAGGAAGAGATTGCGGTCGGCCAGGTCGGGCGACGCCGGCACGTAGCCCGCGCCGCTCGCGAAGGACGAGAGCAGGATCGCGCCCTTGATGTTCTTCAGGCCCTTGGGCGGCGTGCAGGTGGCCGTCGGCATGTCGTAGCTGCACGACTCGACGAAGTTCTTCGTCATCGCCCACGCGGTGGACATCGAGCCGCGCGAGTAGCCGCCGAGGATGATCGGGATCTGGTTCGCCTTCATGCCCGCGAGCAGCCGCCCGCCGGCCGCGCTGCCTTCGAGCAGTTGGCCCGAAGGCGTCAGCATGCGCATGCCGCGCCCGCTTTCGAGCTGTTCGAGCACGCGGAACACGTCTTCGCCCTGTTCGAGCGTGTTGGTGTCGCTGAAGCCGCCCGAGAGGCCCTCGCCGCGCCGGTCGTAGTTCAGCACGTCGAAGCCGGCCGCGTTCAAGGCATGCAGGTTCTCGCGCCACCAGCGCAGGCCCATGGTCTCGGTGGTGGCGTTGGGAAAGGAGATGCTCACGGTCTTGCCGCTGGCCGGATCGATGCGGTAGGACTTCTCGTCCGGATGCTGGATCGCCGTGAGCTGGCCGCCGCCGCCGTTGGCCATGATCACCAGCGCACGGACCTTGCGGCCCTTGCCGTCGTCCACGCCCGCGCCTTCGAGGTACCAGCCGCGCAGCTTGATCGTGTCCTGCATCTTCAGGTCGATGCGCTCGAAGGTGTCGCGCGGCGCGCTGAATTCGACGGTGTAGGTGCGTTGTTCGGCTTCGGCGATCGATTCGCGGTAGGGCGCCTTGGCGAAGAACGCCGGCCGGCGGATCTGCCGCAGGTCGACCTGGCCGTCGGGATCGATCTTGCCCGAGGGGTCGACCACGCCGGTCGAGCGCGTCGCGCGCTCCTTGTTGGGCGGCAGCCAGCGCTGCATCTGCGCGTCGATGCGCTGGAAGCAGGCGGGGTCGGCCTTGCAGGCGCTCCAGCGCGCCTTGAGCCTGGCATCGGTGAATTCGTCGACGTGGAAGTCGCGGCCCGCGTAGTTGGCCGGCGCGCGGTTGGCAGTGACCAGGAGCGGGACGCAGACCGTGGCGCCGCCCGCGCCCGGCAAGCGGTAGCCGGGCAGGTCGGCATTGCGGTCGGTGCCGACGTGCGCCGTGCAGTCGGTGGGCGGCGCCGCGGCACGCGCCTGTTGCGGCGGCGCGTTGTTCAGGGTGCAGCCGGCCAGGGCGGCGCATGCCGCAAGAATGCAGCTTGCGGCGCGCAAGGGCTTTGTCATCGTTCAGGTCTCCTTCGTTGCGACAGCGCGGGGCGCGAGCTTTCTTGTCTCTCCGATCGCCATCGCGAAGAACGCATCCTCCGGCATTCCGCGCGCCTGGCGCAATTCGGCCAGCTTTTTCGGCGGTTCGTCCAGCGATTCGTCGGTGAGCTCGAAGGTACCCCAGTGCACGCCGAGCGAACGCTTGGCGCCGAGGTCGTCATGGATCTGCAGCGCTTCTTCGACGTTCACGTGCTGCGCGCTCATGAACCAGCGCGGCTCGTAAGCGCCGATGGGCAGCAGGGCGATGTCGAAGCCGCCGCCTTGTTCGGACGTCTGCCGGCTTTCGAAATGCGGCGGATGTCCGTGAAGTCGCGCGAGTACGCGGTGTCGCCGGCGAACATCAGGTGGCAGTCCGGCGCCAGCACGGCGAAGCCTCCCCACAAGGTGGCGAGCGCATCGCGCGGACCGCGCGAGGACCAGTGCTGCGCCGGGACCAGCGTCACCTCGACCTCGCCGCGTGGGCCCGCGATGCGGTGGCTGTCCCACCAGTCCAGTTCCACCGCATGCGCGATGCCGTGCGCCGCGAACCATCTCTCGAGGCCCAGTGGCACGATGAAGAGTGGCGCACCGCCGGGCTGCCGGTTCAGCGCCGCGACCGACATCGCATCGAGATGGTCGTAGTGGTTGTGCGACACCAGCACCAGGTCCACGTGCGGCAGATCGGGCAACGCGATGCCGGGTGGCACATGCCGCCGCGGCCCCGCGAACTGCACGGGCGAAGCGCGCTCGGAGAACACCGGATCCGTCAGCAGCGTGAGCCCGCCCAGCTGCGCCATCACGGTCGAGTGGCCGATCCACGTGACCGCGGGCGTCATCCGAGCGCCGGCCGCTGCGTTGGCATCCAGCCAGGGCAGGTCGGGTGCCACGCGCGGCGTGGGCGTGAGCGGCGGCCTGGGCAGGCCGGCGCGCGCGGCCTCGCGGCGCCATCGCAGCAATTCCCCGAGGCTCCTGGGCTGGAACTCGATGTAGTTGTTCTGAAAGCCGCGCGCGCGGTGGTGTGATTTGCCGGCAGGAGATGAGGACATGGTTTCCGAATCCTGCCGCTGCCGCCTTAGCCTGCGATGAGCTTCTGCACCAGCTCCGCCGTGGTTGCCGCCGCGTACTTGCGCATCAGCCGCGCGCGGTGGATCTCGACCGTGCGGTGGCTGATGCCGAGCGCCTTGCCGATCTCCTTCGAGGTGCGGCCCTGCATCACCTGCGCCGCCACCTCGCGTTCGCGCGGCGTGAGCTCGGCCTTGGCGGAGCGGCGCGAGCCCAGGTCTTCGAAGGTCCAGATGCCGGCTTCGTGCGGCGCCGCCCGGTTGAGCGCCTGGCCGCTCACGTGGCACCAGAAGGTCTCGCCCTCCAGGGCGCCGAGCCGCTTCATCATGCGATTGTCGGCATAGCGGCCGCTGGCGTTGAGGATCGGCTCCATGCGCTTGCCGATGCGCTCGAATTCGGCGACGCTCGGGTACAGCACCTGGAACGACTGCCCGACCAGCGCGTCGCGCATGGCGCCGAACATCTCGCACAGACGGTCATTGCAATCGACGATGATGCGATGGCGCGAAAGCACCATGCCCACCGGCGACTGCTCGAAAGCGAGCCGGTAGTCGATCGCGGGCAATTCGGTGTCGGGTGTCTCCATTACGAAATACTACGTATGTCTGTACGTAGTATCGTCTGAGTTCTGCATCAACCATCTCCGAACGAGGAAACATGGCGAACAAGATCTATCCCTCCGCCGACGCGGCGCTCAAAGGCGTCGTGGTCGACGGTCAGACGCTCGCAGTAGGCGGCTTCGGCCTTTGCGGCATTCCCGAGGCGCTGATCGACGCGCTGCACGACTCGGGCGTGAAGAACCTGACCTGCATCTCGAACAACGCGGGCGTCGACGGCTTCGGCCTCGGCAAGCTGCTCGGCACGCGCCAGATCAAGAAGATGATTGCGAGCTACGTGGGCGAGAACAAGGAGTTCGAGCGCCAGTACCTGGCCGGCGAACTCGAACTCGAATTCACGCCGCAGGGCACGCTGGCCGAGAAGCTGCGCGCGGGCGGCGCCGGCATCCCGGCCTTCTTCACCAAGACCGGTGTCGGCACGCAGGTGGCCGAGGGCAAGGAACTGCGCGAGTTCGATGGCGAGACCTATGTGATGGAACGTTCGCTGGTGCCCGACGTGGCGCTGGTCAAGGCCGACGTGGCCGACAAGTCGGGCAACCTGCGTTTCCGGCTCACCGCGCGCAACTTCAATCCGGCCGCCGCGATGGCCGGGAAGATCTGCATCGTCGAGGTCGAGAAGATCGTCGAGGTCGGCGAGCTCGCACCGGACGACATCCACCTGCCGGGCATCTACGTGCATCGCATCGTGCTTAACAGCACGCCCGAGAAGCGCATCGAGAAGCGCACCGTGAGCGCCGCGGCGCCCGTCGATGCCGCCGCCGCCAAGGTCGAGGCCCAGGCCGCGATCGCGCAGGCCGCGGTCGGCAGCGAAGTGCCGGTGCCCACGGTGCCCGTCAACAAGAAAGAAGGAGCCTGACATGCCCTGGACCCAGGATCAGATGGCGGCACGTGCCGCGCAAGAACTCGAAGACGGTTTCTACGTCAACCTCGGCATCGGCATCCCGACGCTGGTGGCCAATTTCGTCGGCGACAAGGAAGTCTGGCTGCAGAGCGAGAACGGCATGCTCGGCATCGGCCCCTTTCCGACCGAAGACGAGGTCGATGCCGACCTGATCAACGCCGGCAAGCAGACCGTGACCACGATTCCCGGCTCGGCCATCTTCGGCAGCCACGACAGCTTCGCGATGATCCGCGGCGGCAAGATCAACCTGTCGATCCTCGGCGCCATGCAGGTGAGCGCCAAGGGCGACCTCGCCAACTGGATGATCCCCGGCAAGATGGTCAAGGGCATGGGCGGCGCGATGGACCTGGTGGCCGGCGTCAAGCGCGTGATCGTGCTGATGGAACACGTCGCGAAGAAGAAGGACGGCACGGAGGACCTCAAGATCCTCGAGCAGTGCACCTTGCCGCTGACCGGCGTGGGCGTGGTCGACCGCGTCATCACCGATCTGGCCGTGATGGACGTCACGCCCGAGGGGCTCAAGGTGATCGAACTCGCCGAGGGGGTGAGCTTCGAGGCGCTGCAGGCCAAGACCGGCGTGAAGCTGGTGCATTGAGCTGCGCCGCGGCTTCGACAGGCTCAGCCCGAACGGTCAGCCGTTCGCCCTGAGCTTGGCCTGTCCTGAGCTTGACGAAGGGTCGAAGGGCCGTCGCAAGACCGCATGAACGCGACCGACGCACTGCGCAGTCTCTGGCAACAGGCCGGATTGCCTGCCGGTGCGCTGGCCTTTGCCCAGCTGACCGGCGCCGACCCGGTGCTCCCCTCGTCGTTCGCGGTCGGCACCGCCGCGCAGACCACCATCGCCGCCGCGGCGCTCGCGGCCTGCGAGCTGGGCCACCTGCGCGGCGTGCCGCGCCAGCAGGTCGCGGTCGACATGCTGCATGCCGCGCTCGACTGCACGGCCTGGTTCAGCATCGACGGGCGCGTGCCGCCGCAGTGGGATCCGTTCTCCGGCCTCTACCGCTGCGCCGACGGATGGGTGCGCGTCCACGCGAACTTTGCGCATCACCGGGACGGCGCGCTGCGGCTTCTCGGCCTGGACCCGGCCACGGCAGAACGCGCCGATGCCGAGCGGGCCATCGCCGCATGGCGCGCCCTGGACTTCGAACAGGCGGCTGCCGAGAAAAATCTGGTGGTTGCGGCCTTGCGCCGGTTCGACGAGTGGGACGCCACGCCGCAAGCAAAGGCGGTTGCGGCACAACCCCTGTTCTCCATCGAGCGCATCGGCGACGCGCCGCCGCTCGCCCTGCCACCGCTGCCCCAGGACGACCGGCCGTTGGCCGGACTGCGCGTCCTCGACCTCACGCGCGTGCTCGCGGGGCCGGTCGGCTGCCGCGCGCTCGCGGCCTACGGCGCCGACGTGATGCTGGTCAATTCGCCGCACCTGCCCAACATCGAAGCCATCGCCGACACCAGCCGCGGCAAGCTGTCGGCCCACGCAGATCTGCTGACCGGCGCTGGGCGCGAGGCGCTGTCACGCCTGCTGGCCGGCGCCCACGTGTTCGTGCAAGGCTATCGGCCCGGTGGCCTGGCGGCGCTGGGTTTCGGTCCCGCGAAAGCGGCGGCGCGGCGCCCGGGCATCGTCTGCGTTTCGCTCTCGGCCTACGGAACGCAGGGCCCGTGGGCGGCGCGGCGCGGCTTCGATTCGCTGGTACAGACCGCCATGGGCTTCAACCATGCCGAGGGCGAGGCGGCCGGCGACGACAAGCCCAGGCCGTTGCCGATGCAGATCCTCGACGAGGCGACCGGCTACCTGATCGCAATGGGCGCAGCGGCTGCGCTCTGGCGCCAGCAGCAGGAGGGCGGCAGCTGGCATGTGCAGGTCTCGCTGGCGCAGACCGGGCATTGGCTGCGCGGGCTCGGGCGGGTGCCCGGCGGCTTGGCGTTGGCCCCGCCCGGCCAGGAGCCGTGGCTGGAAAGCGCGCCCTCCGGTTTCGGCGAACTCCGCGCCATGCGTCACAGCGCGCAACTGGCGCGCACGCCGGCCGGCTGGGCACGCCCCTCGATGCCGCCGGGCAGCCACGCACCCGCGTGGCCTTGAGCGGCTGCGAGCGTGAAATCGGTCACGGGCTGCCGAAGAACGCCGCCAGCATCGACAGGCCGAAGCTCGTCACCGTCATGAGGAGTCCGTAGGCGAGTGTCTGGGCGCGCCATGAAAGCCGGAGCCAGACGCGAGACGCGCGCCGGCGCAGCATCGAAAGAATGCCGGGCATTTCACGGCCCACGGAATCATCGTGTTCGAACGAGAAGTTGGTTTCCGTCGTCAATGTCGCAGTCGCCGAGTTCATCAGAATCTCCAGTCAGAAGTTGCGGGATGCCGGACGGGACATCCTTTCTTGCGCATGGAGGGAAGTATTCGCGGCGAGGCCGAAACCCACATCGCCCAAAGGAGCCAATCAGCCGGCGGATGAAGGGCCAACGGCTTCGAGCGGTTGAGCCGGGAAAGTCACGACCAGCTGCAGCGGCTCGGCACCGATGTTGATCACGGCGGCTTCGGCGCCGGAAGGCAGCATCAGGCTGCAGGGTGCGTGGAAGCGCTGCGGTGCGCCGTCCACGTGGAGGGTGCCGTGTCCTGCGAGCACCAGGGCGACGCGCTCCCTGTCGAGCGGCAGGAGCTGGGCGCGCGCGTTGGGTTCGAGCGTTTCGACCCAGATTTCCAAATGTGTGGACCCCAATTGCGTGCTGGCGGCGGCAAAGCGCTGGCGGCCGAGCTCGCGCTGGCGGGGCAGGGTGGAATGGTCGATGACGTGCATAGTTAGGGCAGCTTGCTTTTGTGTCGACAGTGTTCCGTCTTGATGCGCGCCTGCATAGTGCGGCAGAGAGCCAACGGCGGGCCAATGGCCGGTTTTGTTGGGGGCGCATGGCCTGTAGCGCGCTGACGCTTTACCATGCGCAGGCTTCGCAGACCAAGAATCACATGACATTTGCCCGGACCGAGATTCAGCGATCCCGATTCCGGGTAGGACTGATCGAGCGCAGCGGGTCAGACGAGACTCCATGACTTTTGCTCTTGCGAAGATCCAGGCTCCCCGGTTCCGGGTGGGTCTGATCGAGCGCCGGGAACTCGAAACCCGGCTTGGTTCGGCGCTGCTCGGCCATCGCCTTGTGCTGTTGGTGGCGCCCGCCGGCTACGGCAAGACGGCGGCCTTGTCGCGCCAGCTCTCGCTGATACCCGCTGGCTGCGCCGCCGCCTGGGTGACGGCGGATGCGGAAGACGATCTCGCGCGCTTTCTATCGTGCCTGGCCGGCGCGCTGGAACCCTACGACCCGCCCTGGCGCATTGCACCCGAAGCACTGGCCGGCCCGGGCCTGCAGGAGCGCGGGCTGCATGTTGCGGTCGATGAGTTCGCCAACGTGCTCGGTGCCATGCCCGTCGAACACGGCGTGATCGCACTGGACGACATGCACAGCGTCACGGACACCAAGGTGTTCGAATTCCTCCAGCAGTTGCTCGACCGCCTGCCGCCGCGCTGGACCGTCGCGATCGCGACGCGAACCAGGCCCCCGCTGGCCTTGGCACGCCTGGGTGCGCGGCGCGAGCTGGCTGAATTCGGACAGGCCGATCTGGGCTTCAGCCAGCGCGAGGTCCAGCGGCTTTGCGATTCCATGGGTTACGGCGACGCCGTCGCGGTGGCAAGTCGGCTGCACGAGCGCACCCAGGGATGGGCGGCGGGCGTCTGCCTGAGCTTGAGCACCGCCGGAGGTCCTTCGGCCATAACCAGCCAGAGGTTGAGCCAGCGGCATCTGTTCGACTACCTGGCCAGCGAGGTGTTCGGTCAAATGCCTGAGGAACTGCGCGCCTTCCTGCTCCGATGCTCGGTGCTGCCCGAGCTGACCGCGGCTCGCTGCGCCGCGGTCAGTGCGAACCCGCAGGCGCCACGGCTGCTGGACGAGATCGAGCGGCGCGGCCTGTTCGTTTCCGTGCTGGACGGCGATGAGCTCACCTTGCGGCTGCACGACCTGTTCCGCGACTTCCTGGAGGATCGGCTCCGGCGCGAGCATGCCGGCGAACTGCCCTTGCTGTTGCGGCGCGCGGCAGACAGCGAAGGCGACACGGTGCGCAAGGTGAACCTGCTGTTGCGCGCAGGTGCCTGGGACGAGGCCGCAGAGGCGCTGGCCGAGGCGACAGCGCTCATGCTGGCGAGGGGAGACGGCATGCAAGTCACTCGCCTGATCGAGCAGTTCCCGGAAGGTGCCAGGATGCATTCGCCGCACCTGGCGTATGCGCAAGGGCTCTGGGCCTGGTCGCTGCGCATGCCCGTGGTCATGCAGACCGCGATGCATCATGCGGCCACGGAGTTCGAGAGCCGGGGCGACTTGCAGTCCACGCAACGCGCCCGCGCCCACGAGGCCCTGGCCAGCAGCCTCAACTGCCAGCATGAAAGGGCTCGCGCGTTGTTTGCCACGCTCGGCGACCTTTCGACGGATCTGGAGACCGAACTGGCAAAAGAGTGCTTCGGGCTTTGGGATACGACGCTCAACGGCCCGGCCGAGGCCCCAGCGTTGCATCTGGATCGGCTGGCCGCGCTCCTGCACAAGGCGCCGCCTGTTCTCTGGCATCGGTGCTTCCCTTTTGTCGAAGTATTCGGGGGAAGACGCGGAATCAGCGCAACTGCGCATCGAGTCATCGCGCCGGCTCTGGCCATTGCGACGGAGAACAACTTTCTCGATCTGCAAGCGTTGGCACGCGGCGCCAACGCAACGCGCCTACTGTGGAAGGGCAACTTCCCGGCGGCCGAGGCTGCCATGCAGCAACTGGAGTCCGACGACTACTGGATGGGAGGCGATAAAACCCGTACGGATCCCAAGCCATGGGCAAGCAAGGTACTGTGCGCCGCGATGCGAAGCGATCGCGCGACCGTTCGGGCCTCACCCGATGACGCGGATTTCTTTCCAATGCGGCCCAGATTGACCAGGGCCCTGAAAGGCATATCCGCGGCGGCTGTCGGCGAATGGGACACCGTCGACCGGACGCTGCGCGACTGGGAAGGCGAGTCGGCGATGCGCGGTTCGTTCTGGGAGCCGTTCCGCGCCGTGCTCGAAGCGAGGCGCGCGCTGAGTCAGCACCGGGACGAGGACGCGGCCGTGCTGCTGCGCGAGGCGGTCAAGACCTCCAGCGACATCGACCGCATAGGCCTCGATGCCATGGTGCGCGTCCACCTGGCGATCGGGGAGCTTCGCACCGGGTCGGCTGGCTCCGCATGGCGCGCCGTCTCGCCGCTTGCCCGCCAGATGCGCGACACGAATGACATCGGAAGCGTGTTGATCTGCGGGCTGAGTTCGCTGGTGGAACTCGCCGGTGCGTCATGGGGGAGCGAGGTTCCAGCCGACGAGTTGGCGGAGCTGCAACGCTGGGCGCAACTGTCGCGCGAAGCGCAGCTCACCAAGGAGGCTGACGCGCCCGGCGCGGCGCCGACGCCAGCGCCGACGGCGCTGCCGCTGAGCGCACGCGAGCTCGAAGTGCTGACGTGCATCGCGGGCGGCGAGAGCAACAAGGTGATCGCCCGCGTGCTGGATCTGAGCCCCCATACCGTCAAGCGCCACGTTGCTCGCATCCTGGAGCGGCTGGACCTGTCCTCGCGAGGTGAGGCGGCGGCCTGGTACCACAAGCACGTGCGGAGTTGATGGGCGCGCGCAGCCCAGACGCGCGTCATTGGGCCTGAAGCGACATCCACATGAAACGCATGGCGTTGTCCGGCAACTGGACCAGGCGGACCTTGCTGCTGAAAGCCCAGGCCAGCGCCTGCTGGTGCAGCGGAATGTGGCCGATGTCGTCCTGATGAATTCTGAACGCCTCGCGGATCATCTCGTTGCGCCGCTTGTCGTCCAACTCCGCGCGGATCTTCCGCGTCAGCTCGTCGATCCTGGGATGGCTGTAGAAGCCTCCGTTGGCGCGTCCCTGGAAGGTGCCGTCGGGCGTTGCCATGACGGCGGCGATCGTCTGTTGTGCATCCAGCGTGGTGGGGGCCCAGGCAAGCAGGAACAAGCTGAGTTCGCCCCGGAGAACCTTGGGCAGGTAAAGGCTTTTCGGTTCGATGCGCAGGTTGATCGTGACGCCGACGCGGGCCAGCTGGGCGGCCACCGCCTGGCAGATGGCCGCGTCATTGACATAGCGATCGTTCGGGCAGTTCATGTCCACCTTGAAGCCTTCCGGATAGCCCGCTTCGGCCAGCAGCCTGCCGGCCTGCTGCGGGTCGTAGGGAAGGCGCGTGTTCATGTCGGGCTGGAAGCCTCGCACGCCCGGGCCGACCATCAGCGCCGTGGGGGTCGCGGCGTTTCGCATCACCTGAGACCTGATCGCCTCGATATCGATGGCCTGGTACAGCGCCTGGCGCACCCGCTTGTCCTTGAACGGATTGCGGCCCTTGATATTGCTGGAGGGCAGTTCCTCGCGTTTTTCGTCCATGCCAAGGAAGATCGTGCGCAGTTCCGGACCTTGCAGCACCGTCATGCCGGCGGCCCTGATGCGGTCGATGTCCCGCAGCGGTGCCGGCTCCATCAGGTCGACATCGCCCGACAGGAGCGCGGCCACGCGCGTGGCGTCGTTGGCGATCGGCGTGAGGGCCACCTCGTCCAGATTGCCCTCGATGCGTCTCCAATGATTGAGATTGCGAACCAGCACCGTGCGCAGCAGGGGCTGGCGTTCCTTCAACCGGAACGGGCCGGTTCCGTTGGCCAGGTAGCTGGCGCGGTTCTCGATGCCCTGGCGTCGATCGGCCGGCACCAGGGCGTTGTTCTCTTCGCACCACTTCTTGCTCATGATGAAGAGCGTGGAGAGCATGTCAGGGAGGACGGGAAGCGGCTCGCTGGTTTCTATCTCCACGGTCGAATCGTCGATCTTGCGGGCCTTCCTGATCTCATCACTTCTGATCTCGGACTTTGGGCTGTTGGCGCGCTCGACGCTGAAGACCACATCGTCGGCGGTGAAGGGCGTCCCATCGTGAAACTTCACGCCTTTGCGCAGCTTGAAGCGCCACACCGTCGGCGCCGCGAGCGTCCACTCGGTGGCCAGGCCCGGCACCAGGTTCATCTGCTTGTCGCGGCTGACCAGCGCATCGTAGATGTTGGCGCTGAAGCCGAACTGCATGCCATCGCCGACCTGAGGGTCCATCGAGATGAAATCGCCTGCGATGGCCACACGCAGCGTGACCGCCAGCGCCGGGGGGCACAGAAGGGCGAGGGCGCCGGCCAGGACAATTGCTTTGCATCTCATCGTCTTCTTCCTCCTTGTTGATCTCTACTTCGACGGCGGCAGCAGCACGTCCCGCTGCGCCTCCACCGTCTCCCGCAGGAAGTTCCAGGTGGCCTGCATGCGCGCGAGGTGCTTGGTCTCGGCTGCCACCGACATCCAGAAGGTGCGCGTGAAGTTCGCCTCGCCCGGCAGCACGCGGCGAAGCGAGGTGTCGCGCTCGGCGATGAAGGCCGGCAGCACCGCGATGCCGGCGCCTGCCGCCGCCGCCTGATGCTGGGCAAGGATGCTGGTGCTGCGCAGCGCGAACGAATCGGGCCGGTACAGCTCGTCGAGATACTGCAGCTCCTTGCTGAAGAGCAAGTCGTCGACGTAGCTGATGAAGCTGTGGCCGCGCAGGTCTTCGCGCGCTGCGATCGGCGGGTGCGATGCCAGGTAGCGTTCCGACGCGTAGAGACGCAGGACGTAGTCTGTCAGCTTGGTCACCACCACCGGCCCGCGTGCCGGACGTTCGAGCGAAATCACGATGTCGGCCTCGCGGCGCGACAGGTGCACCAGTCGCGGCATCGCCAGCAGGTCGATCACGAGCTTGGGATGTTGCTGGGCAAAGAGCGCGAGCTGCGGTGCCAGCACGATGGTGCCGAAACCTTCGGTCGCGCCGATGCGCACCAGGCCCGACAGGCCCTCGCGCGAAGCGGGCGCCGCGCTTTCGACCGCGAGAAAGGCGCTCTCCATCGCCTCGACCTGCGGCTGCAGCCGGCGGCCCGCTTCGGTCAGGCGATGGCCGCCGGCTTCGCGAGAAAAGAGCGCGGTGCCGACTTCCTTTTCCAACGCCTGGATGCGGCGCGCCACCGTCGTATGGTCCACCGCGAGCCGCCGCGCCGCGCTCACCAGCGTGCCCGTACGTGCGAGTTCGAGGAAGAAGCGCAGGTTGTCCCAGTCCATGCTTTGCAATTATGCAGATCGCTGGTGCGTATTTGTCTATTGCCATCGCAAAATTGCAAAGCTAGCATCGACCGCTGCACCCCCAATTCAGGAGACAAGATTCATGGACGCAACCACCACACCCGCGACGCAGGTCGCCACCGTCAAGCTCTTGATCGGCGGCAAGTTCGTCGAATCGAAGACCACCGAGTGGCGCGACATCGTGAACCCCGCCACGCAGGAAGTGCTCGCCAAGGTGCCTTTCGCGACCCCGGACGAAGTCGACGCCGCCGTCGCTTCGGCCAAGGACGCCTTCAAGACCTGGCGCAAGACGCCGCTCGGCGCCCGCGCACGCATCTTCCTCAAGTACCAGCAGCTCATCCGCGAGAACATGGCCGAGCTGGCCGCGATCCTCACGGCCGAGCAGGGCAAGACCCTGCCCGATGCCGAAGGCGACGTGTTCCGCGGCCTCGAAGTGGTCGAGCACGCATCGAACATCGGCAACCTGCAGCTCGGCGAACTGGCCAACAACGTGGCCAACGGCGTCGACACCTACACGCTGCTGCAGCCGCTGGGCGTGTGCGCGGGCATCACGCCCTTCAACTTCCCGGCCATGATTCCGCTGTGGATGTTCCCGATGGCCATCGTCACCGGCAACACCTTCGTGCTGAAGCCCTCCGAGCAGGACCCGATGGTCACGATGCGCCTGTGCGAACTCGCGCTCCAAGCCGGCATCCCGGCCGGCGTGCTCAACGTCGTGCACGGCGGCGAGGCGGTGGTCAACGCGATCTGCGATCACAAGGACATCAAGGCGATCTCGTTCGTCGGCTCGACCAAGGTCGGCACGCATGTCTACAACCGCGCCACGCTCGCCGGCAAGCGCGCGCAATGCATGATGGGCGCGAAGAACCATGCGATCGTGATGCCCGACGCCAACAAGGAGCAGACGCTCAATGCACTGGCCGGCGCGAGCTTCGGTGCGGCGGGCCAGCGCTGCATGGCGGTGTCGGTCGCGGTGCTGGTGGGCGAAGCGCAGAAGTGGGTGCCCGAGCTGGTCGAGAAGGCCAAGACGCTGAAGATCGGCGCCGGCACCGAGAAGGGCGTGGATGTCGGGCCGCTGGTGTCTTGCGCAGCCTACGAGCGCGTCAACGGCCTGATTGAGCGCGGCGTGGCCGACGGCGCCACGCTGGCGCTCGACGGCCGCAAGCCGACCGTGCTCGGCTACGAGAAGGGCAACTTCGTCGGCCCGACGGTGTTCGCCGACGTCAAGCCCGGCATGGCCATCTACGACCAGGAAATCTTCGGCCCGGTGCTGTGCCTGGCCAATGCGGAGAGCATCGACGAAGCGATCGAGCTCATCAATGCCAACCCGAACGGCAACGGCACCGCAATCTTCACGCAGTCGGGCGCCGCGGCGCGCCGCTTCCAGGAAGACATCGATGTCGGCCAGGTCGGCATCAACGTGCCGATCCCGGTGCCGGTGCCGATGTTCTCGTTCACCGGGTCGCGCGCGTCGAAGCTCGGCGATCTCGGCCCGTACGGCAAGCAGGTCATCATGTTCTACACGCAGACCAAGACGGTGACGGAGCGCTGGTTCGACGACAGCACTGCGCACGGCCTCAACACCACGATCAGCCTGAAGTAATCTCGGGCGCATGGACTTCGAACTCTCCGAGGAGCAGCGGGCCTTCGCACAAACCGCGCGCGAATTCGCGACCGCCGAATTCGCGCCGCATGCCGCGCGGTGGGATGCCGAGGGCATCTTCCCGAAGGAGGCCATTGCCAAGGCTGGCGAACTGGGTTTCTGCGGCCTCTATGCGCCCGAAAGCATCGAGGGCCTGGCGCTGCCGCGGCTCGATGCGACGCTGGTGTTCGAGGAGATGGCCGCCATCGATCCGTCGACCACGGCCTTCATCACGATCCACAACATGGCGACCTGGATGCTCGGCACCTGGGGCGGGCCTTCAGTGCGCGAGCAATGGGGCGCCGACCTGACGAGCGGGCGCAAGCTGGCTTCCTACTGCCTGACCGAGCCGGGCGCCGGGTCGGACGCCGGCGCGCTCAAGACGCGCGCCGAACTGCAGGGTGGCGAGTACCTCATCAACGGCGGCAAGGCCTTCATCTCCGGCGCCGGCGCGACCGATGTGCTGGTGCTGATGGCGCGCACCGGCGGCGGCGGCGCGGGCGGCGTCTCGGCCTTCGCGGTCCCGGCCGATGCGCCCGGCATCAGCTACGGCAAGAAGGAACACAAGATGGGCTGGAACAGCCAGCCCACGCGCACCATCAACTTCGACAACGTGCGCGTGCCGGCCGCGAACCTGCTGGGCAGCGAAGGCGAGGGCTTCCGCATCGCGATGAAGGGGCTCGACGGCGGGCGCATCAACATCGCGACCTGCTCGGTCGGCGCGGCCCAGGGCGCGCTCGATGCGTCGCGCCGCTACCTGCACGAACGCAATCAATTCGGCAAGCCGCTCGCCAGTTTCCAGGCGCTGCAGTTCAAGCTGGCCGACATGGCGACCGAGCTGGTGGCCGCGCGCCAGATGGTGCGCCTCGCCGCGAGCAAGCTCGACGCCGGCCACGCCGATGCGAGTACCTATTGCGCGATGGCCAAGCGCTTCGCCACCGATGTCGGCTTCACCGTCTGCAACGAGGCACTGCAGCTGCACGGCGGCTACGGCTACCTGAGCGAATTCCCGCTGGAGCGGCTGGTGCGCGACACGCGCGTGCACCAGATCCTCGAAGGCACCAACGAAATCATGCGCGTCATCGTCGCGCGCAAATTGCTGGAAGGCGAGAGTGACATCCGATGAGCGATGACGTGGTTCTGTTCGACGAAATCCAGACAGCCGGCGGCCAGCGCTTCGGCATCGCAACGCTCAATGTGCCGGCTTCGCTCAATGCGTTGTCGGTCGACATGGTGCGGCTGCTCACGCCGAAGCTGCGCGAGTGGGCGCAGGAAGCAGGCGTTGTCGGCGTGCTGCTGCAGGCGGCCGGCGAGAAGGCATTCTGCGCCGGCGGCGACCTGCGCCAGCTCTACCAGACGCTGCGCGAATGCGGGCCCGAACGCAACCCCTATGCCGAGCGCTTCTTCGCCGAGGAATACGAGCTCGACTACCTGATCCACACCTTCCCCAAGCCCATCCTGTGCTGGGGCCACGGCATCGTGATGGGCGGCGGCATCGGGCTCATGGCGGGTGCATCGCATCGCGTGGCCACGGCGCAGAGCCGGCTGGCGATGCCCGAGATCAGCATCGGGCTGTACCCCGACGTGGGCGGCAGCTGGTTCCTGCGCCGCATGCCGGGGCGCGTGGGCCTGTTCCTCGCACTCACGGCGGCCAGCCTCAACGCCGCGGATGCCATCTTCTGCGGGATGGCCGACCTGCTGGTGCCGCACGAGCGCAAGGCGCAGGTGCTGGACGCGATCGCCGCGGGCGCATGGACCGGCGAGGCCAAAGCCGACCGCGCCGCGCTGTCGCGCATCCTGCTGCGCGCGGGCGAAGGCGCCGAGCTGCCGCCGTCCAAGGTGCGCGCGCATTTCGACACGATCAATGCCCTGATGGCCGGCGACGACCTGCGCGACATCGCAGAGCGGCTGCTGGCGCTGCAGAGCGAAGACCCCTGGCTTCAGGCCGCATCCAAGACCTTCGCGAAGGGCGCGCCGAGTTCGGCAGCGCTCAGCTTCGAGCTCTGGCAGCGCGTGCACCGCATGTCGCTGGCTGAGGTCTTCCGGCTCGAGTACTGGGCCTCGCTGGGCTTCTGCGCGCACGATGACTTTGCCGAAGGCATCCGCGCGGTGCTGATCGACAAGGACCGCAACCCGAAATGGAACCCGGCGACGCTCGACGAAATCACGCCGGCCTTCATCGAAGACCATCTGCGCGCACGCGGCGAGATGGCGCCGGAACTCGTCGCACTGGTCTGAGCGGAATGACAACAACCCCCGACTCCGTTCACCCTGAGCTTGTCGAAGGGCCGCGCGCGGCTTCGACAAGCTCAGCCCGAACGGGTTGGGGAGAGCACAAAACGGAGACGCACACATGAAGATCGCATTCATCGGCCTCGGCAACATGGGCGGCCCGATGGCCATGAACCTGCACAAGGCCGGCCACGCGCTCAGCGCCTTCGACCTCTCGGCCGAGGCCTGCAGCAGGTTCGCTTCCGAAGGCCTGCCGATCGCCGCGTCGGCCGATGCCACGCTGTCCGGTGCCGAGGTGGTGATCAGCATGCTGCCCGCCAGCGCGCACGTCGAAGGCCTGTACCTCGGCAGCGACGGCAAGCCCGGCCTGATGGAGAAGATCACGGCCGGCACGCTGGTGATCGACAGCAGCACCATCGCCGCGGCGACTTCGCGCAAGGTGGCGGAGGCGGGCGCCGGGCGCGGCGTGGCGGTGATCGATGCACCCGTCTCGGGCGGCACCGGCGGCGCCATCGCGGGCACGCTGACCTTCATGGTCGGCGGCGCCGAAGCGGACCTCGAACGCGCGCGCCCGGTGCTCGAGAAAATGGGCGCCAACATCTTCCACGCGGGCGGCCCCGGCGCCGGCCAGACCGCGAAGATCTGCAACAACATGCTGCTCGGCATCCTGATGATCGGCACCTCGGAAGCCATTGCGCTCGGCGTTGCGAACGGGCTCGATCCCAAGGTGCTGTCGGAGATCATGCGGCGCAGTTCGGGCGGCAACTGGGCGCTCGAGAAGTACAACCCGCTGCCCGGCGTGATGGAGAACGCGCCGGCCTCCAAGGGCTATGCCGGCGGCTTCGGGACCGACCTGATGCTCAAGGACCTGGGCCTCGCTCAGGAGAACGCGGCCGCGGTGCGCGCCGCCACGCCGCTCGGCGGCATGGCGCGCAACCTCTACGCCGCGCACAGCCTGGCCGGGCACGGCGCGCTCGATTTCTCGAGCGTGATCAAACTGGTGCAGAAGAAGTAGGGCGCTGCACGACCCGCTGTGACGCGGGTTAGCAACGGCAGCGACCCAGCGGCCGAGAAGTAGTCCACGCCAAGGCCGTTTAAGACGCGTACGCGTCGTCGTGCCCGTGTCTGCGACCGCTGGTCTGCCTAGCATGTGGGATAGCGCATCTCCGCCGTCCATGAAGCAGCTCCACCGACTATTCCAATCGAACGCAGCCCGGATTGCACTCGCTGCGCTCCTCTGCGCACTCGCCGCAGCCGCCGTGTACCTGGTTTTGCGCGAATCGCCGCAGCCGCAGCAGCTCGGCGGCCCCGCGCAGCAGATGCGCAAATCCCCGGCCGACTGGACCGCGATCGAGAAGGATGGCTCGGACCTGCTGCGCGACCTGCGCGCAGACAAGGTGCGCACGGTCGGCATCGCGGCCAACGCCATCCTCGTGTCGACGACTGCGGGGGAGCGCTACTTCGTGGTCGACGGCCGCGGCTCCTTCGCCGCGCTGGTGGTCGGCGAGGCAGCGAGCGCCGACGACAAAAAATCGTTCCAGCTCGTCGTCTTGCCCGACACCACGGTCGGCGCGCCCGCCGCAGATGGCCGGATGCTCGGCACGGCGCGCGATCTCGCCGGCGTGTTCGTGCCGATCTTTCTCGTCGCGGCGATCCTGTACATGATGCGGGACAGCATCGGCGGCGGCGCGAAGCTGGTCGAGAAGCCGACCGGCCTCGGCTTCGACGACGTCATCGGCGCGGGCGAAGCCAAGAACGCGCTGCGGGACATCGTCGACTACCTGAAGAACCCGAAGCGCTTCACTGCCCTCGGCGCGCGGCCGCCTTGCGGCGTGCTCATGCTGGGCGGGCCGGGCGTCGGCAAGACGCTGCTCGCCAAGGCGCTGGCCGGCGAATGCGGCGCTCGCTTCATGGCGACCAACGGCAGCGAATTCACGTCCAAGTTCTACGGCGTGGGCGTGCAGAAGGTCAAGAAGCTCTTCGAGACCGCGCGCAAGAACGCGCCCTGCATCCTCTTCATCGACGAGATCGACGGCATCTCCAGGCGCAGCTCGAGCGGTTCGGGGCCGGCGGAATCGGAGGGCAACCGCATCATCAACCAGCTCCTGGTCGAAATGGACGGCTTCGAGGCCAACGAGGGCGTCATCGTCGTCGGCGCCACCAACCTGGTGGACAACCTCGACGAAGCGCTGCTGCGCGAAGGGCGCTTCGACCGCCGCGTCAACGTCAAGCTGCCCGACGTGCGCGACCGTGCAGCGATCTTCCAGCTCTACGCCGGCAAGCTCCGGATCGCCGGCGCAGTGGACTACGAGCAGCTCGCGCGCCTCACCACCGGCCTGTCGCCGGCCACCATTGCCCACATCGTCAACCACGCGGGGCTGGTGGCAGCGCGCGCGGGTGCGGAGGCCGTGTCGATGCTGCACCTGATGGAAGCCATCGAAACCACGCGCATCGGCGAACTCAACGGCGCGCAGCGCGCGCTCAGCGAGCGCGAGCGCCGCTACATCGCCGTGCACGAGGCCGGCCACGCGCTCGCCTCCGTCGTGCTGGGCTACGGCAACGTCGAGAAGGTCACTATCCTGCCGCGCGGCGGCGCGCTGGGCGCCACGCTCGTGACGCGGGACGAAGACATGACGCTGGTGCTGAAGAGCGACATGGAAAAGCACATCCAGATGCTGCTGGGCGGCCGCAACGCCGAGCTGGCCGTGTTCGAGGAAGCATCGAGCGGCGCCAGCCATGACCTGCAGCAGGCCTCGAAGCTGGCGCTCGACATGGTCGGGCGCTACGGCTTCGGCGAAGACGGCGCGCTGTTCAGCCTGGGCGCGCTGCCGGCGCAGCACGCTTCGCGCCAGATCTCGGCGGCGGTGCGCCAGGCCAGCCTGCTGCTCGAAGGGCTCAACGTGAAGTGCCAGCAGATCATGCGCACGCATCGGCGCGCGCTCGACGAACTGACGGAAGAACTGCTCGCGCACGAGACCGTGTCGGGCGAGCGCGTGCTCGAACTGGTCGGGCATCGTGGCACGATGGCACTCGTCGCCTGAACGCGATCCTCAGAGCAGCTCGATCCCGGGCAGGCTCTTGAAGCAGCTCTCGCGCGTGATGCGCACGAAGTCCTCGAGCCAGGGGCGGGCCGAGGTCGCTGCGGTGCAGGCCATGTGCAGTTCGCCCGTCAATCCCTTGCGGCCCACGGGGCGGGCGGTGACGTAGCCGCGGTCCAGGTAACCCTGCACGGCCCACAACGGCAGCGCCGCGATCCCGCGGCCGCTGGCCACCAGCTGCAGCATCGCGACCGTGAGCTCGGTGGTTCGGCGCTGGGCCGGCTCGACGCCGGCCGGCGCCAGCACCTGGCGCACGATGTCGAGCATGTCGTCGGGCACCGGGTAGGTGATCAGCGTCTGGTCGGCGAAGTGCCTGGCCGTGAGGTGGGTCTTCGCGGTGAGTGGATGCTCGTTGGCGAGCAGCGCCATGATCTCGAAGCGGAACAGAGGGTGGTAGTCGACCGTCTCGTCGGGGTCCTGCTCGGAGACGATCGCCACCTCGGCGCGCTTCTGCAGCACCAGCGCGATCGGGTCGGGATGGAAGCCGGAGACGATGTCGAGCTCGATCTCGGGCCAGCGGTTGCGGAAGGCGTCCATCGCCGGCATCAGCCAGTCGAAGCAGGTGTGGCACTCGACCACGATGCGCAGCTGCCCGGCGCCGCTTTGCGCCAGCCGCGACACGTCGCGCTCCGCTTCCTCGACCAGCGGCAGCGCGGCATCGGCGAGCTGCAGCAGGCGCAGGCCGGCGCCGCTGAACTGCGGCGGCACCGACTTGCGTTCGAACAGCGCGGCGCCGTAGCGCTCTTCGAGCAGCTTGACCTGGTGCGACAGCGCCGACTGCGTGAGGTTGAGCAGCTGGGCGGCGCGCACCAGGCTGCCGGTGTCGCGCAGCGCGATGAGGGTGCGCAGGTGGCGGATCTCGAGGACGGACTGTGCCATGAATGAAATTCAAGTTGACGGGCAAAAGCTTTCGTTTGAATCATAGACGAGGAACGCCGACCATTGGTGGATGACACGCATCCACACCCTCGGCTTTCCGCGCATGGGCGCACAGCGCGAACTCAAGTTCGCCCTCGAACAACACTGGCGCGGCGAGATCGACCGCGACGCGCTCGAAACCATCGCCCGCGATCTGCGTGCGCGCCACTGGGAGGCCCAGCGCGATGCCGGGCTCGACTTCGTGACGGTGGGCGACTTCGCCTTCTACGACCACGTGGCCAACCACATCCAGTTGCTGGGCTGCGAGCCGCCGCGCTTCGAATTCCGCGGCGACGAGCCCGAGCTCTCGCGCTACTTTGCGATGGCCCGCGGCGTCGCCGACGAGGTGCACGACCACGGCTGCACTCACGCCGAGCACGGCACTTTCGCGCTCGAGATGACCAAGTGGTTCGACACCAACTACCACTACCTGGTGCCCGAGTTCTCGCCGGCGACGCGCTTCGGCCTGCAATCGTTCCGCCTCTTCGACGAGGTGGCCGAGGCGCAGAAGGCGGGCCACGCAGTCAAGGCTGTGCTGCTCGGGCCGCTGAGCTTCCTCTGGCTCGGCAAGGAGAAGGAGGCTGGCTTCGATCGCTTCACGCTGCTCGAGTCGCTGCTGCCGGTGTACGAGCAGGTGCTCGCACGCCTCAAGGCGCAAGGCGTCGAATGGGTGCAGATCGATGAGCCCATCCTCGGCCTGGACCTGCCCGATGTGTGGCGCCACGCTTTCGAGCGCAGCTACTGGCAGCTCGCACGCAGGGCGCCGAAGTTGCTCCTGGCCACCTACTTCTCGCCGCTCTCGGACAACCTGCGCCTGGCCTGCCAGCTGCCGGTGGCCGGCCTGCATGTCGATGCGGTGCGCGCGCCGGACGAACTCACCGGCGTGGCCGACTGGCTGCCGGCGCACAAGGTGCTGTCGGTCGGCATCGTCGACGGCCGCAACATCTGGCGCACCGACCCGGACGCCGCGCTCGCGCGCCTGAGGCCGGTGGCGGCCAAGCACCGGGGCGAGCTGTGGATCGCGCCTTCGTGCTCGCTGCTGCACGTACCTTTCAGCCTTGCGGCAGAGAACAAGCTCGATGCCGAGCTGAAGAGCTGGCTCGCCTTCGCCGTCGAAAAGCTGGCCGAGCTGCGCGTGCTGCGCGCCGTGCTCGACGGCGAGGAGGCGAGCGTCGATGACGAACTCGCAGCGGCCCGCGCCGCCGTGGCCGCCCGCCGCGCCAGCCCGCGCGTCCATCGCGCCGATGTCGCGCTGCGCCTCGCGCGCCGCGTGGCGGGCGACGACAGGCGCGCGTCGCCGTTCGCTGTGCGCCAGTCCGTGCAGCGCGTGCGCTTCACGCTGCCGCCGCTGCCCACCACCACCATCGGCTCCTTTCCGCAGACGAGCGAGATCCGCGCCGCGCGTGCCGCCTTCAAGCGCGGCTCCCTGGACGCGGCCGGCTACCGCGAGAAGATGCGCGCCGAGATCGCGCTCGCGGTGCGCAAGCAGGAAGAACTGGACATCGACGTGCTGGTGCACGGCGAGGCCGAGCGCAACGACATGGTCGAGTACTTCGGCGAGCAGCTCGACGGCTTCGCCTTCACTGCCAACGGCTGGGTGCAGTCCTACGGTTCGCGCTGCGTCAAGCCGCCGGTCATCTACGGCGACGTGGCACGGCCCGCGCCGATGACGGTCGAATGGACCGCCTACGCGCAAAGCCTCACGACGCGGCCGATGAAGGGCATGCTGACCGGCCCGGTCACCATCCTGCAATGGTCCTTCGTGCGCGACGACCAGCCGCGCAGCGTGACGACCGAGCAGATCGCATGGGCGATCCGCGACGAGGTGGTCGACCTGGAGCGCGCCGACATCGGCATCATCCAGATCGACGAGCCGGCCATCCGCGAAGGCTTGCCGCTGCGCCGCGCCGGCTGGAAGGCCTACCTCGAAGGCGCCACGCGCGCCTTCCGCATCACGGCCTCGGGCGTGGCCGACCGCACGCAGATCCACACCCACATGTGCTACTCGGAATTCAACGACATCCTGCCCGAGATCGCGGCGATGGACGCCGACGTGATCACCATCGAGACCAGCCGCTCCGACATGGAGCTCCTTCGTGCTTTCGGCGGCTTCGGCGGCTTCAAGTACCCGAACGAGATCGGCCCGGGCGTGTACGACATCCACTCGCCGCGCGTTCCGGCCGTGGACGAAATGGTGCGCCTGATGCGCAAGGCCGCGGCCGTGGTGCCGCCGGCAAACCTGTGGGTCAACCCCGACTGCGGCCTGAAGACGCGCGGCTGGGCGGAGACCGAGGCGGCGCTGGTGAACATGGTGGCTGCGGCGAAGGTGCTGCGGGCGGAACTGGCGGGTTGAGGCGCAGGCCTCCGAACCGTCCGGGCTGAGCCTGGCTTCACCCAGTCCGTTCACGCTGAGCTTGTCGAAGCGCGTGCGAAGGCTTCGACAAGCTCAGCCCGAACGGATGCCTTTGATGGCCGGCCGCAACTCCGCCACCGCATAAGGCGCAAACCGGCTCTGGTTCTCGTCCACATCGAGCGGCCGCCCGAGGAAGGGAAATGCCCGCTGCGGACAGGCCGCGCGTTCGCACACCTTGCAGCCCATGCCGATGGGCGTAGGCACCTCGGGGTCGCGCAAGTCCAGGCCCTTGGAATACACCAGCCGCGGCGCGTGGCTGATGTCGCAGCCCAGGCCGATCGAGAAGGTCTTGCCCGGCGCGCCCCAGCCGCCGTGCCCGCGCGCAACGGTGCGCGCGATCCACAGGTAGGCGCGCCCATCGGGCATGCGCGCGAGCTGCGGCAGGATGCGGCCGGGTTGAGCGAAGGCCTCGTACACGTTCCACAGCGGGCAGGTGCCGCCGGTCTTCGAGAAGTGGAAGTGCGTGGCCGACTGGCGCTTGGAGATGTTGCCGGCGCGATCGACGCGCACGAAGAAGAAGGGCACACCGCGCGCATCAGGGCGCTGCAATGTGCTCAGCCGGTGGCAGATGGTCTCGAAGCCGACGCCGAAGCGGCGCGCCAGCTGGTCGATGTCGTAGCGCAGCGCCTCGGCCTCGGCGAGGAAGATGCCGTAGGGCAGCAGCAGGGCGCCTGCGAAGTAGTTGGCGAGCCCGATGCGCGCCAGGGCGCGCGCCGTGTCGCCGGTGAAGGCGGCGGCCTCGACCAGCTGCTGCAGCACCTCGTCCATTTCGAGGAAGGCCAGCTGCGTGGCCATCTGGAAGGCGTACTGCCCAGGTTCCAGGTCGGGCGAGAGCCGCAGCACGCGCGTCGCCGGGTCGTAGCGCCGCTGGTCCTCGGGTCCGAAGCTCTCCATCGGCACGACGCGCACGCCGTGCTGTTCGAGCAGGCGCTGGGCCAGGCGGTCGCCCGGGTTGCCTTCCCGCAGCCGCCACTGCGCGGCCAATGCCTCGGCCGCATCGTCGAGCGGCGCGATGTGGTTCTGGTGCGCGAAGAAGAAGTCGCGCACTTCCTCGAAAGGCATGGGCCGCAGCTGCACCAGTTCGTCGCGGCCGTCGCCCAGGGCGCCGGCGATCGCCTCGATGCGTTCCAGCGCCTCGCGCTGGCGCCGGTGCAGCGCGACCAGGCTGCGGCCGACCGCCGGCATCTGCGTGGCGAGCTCGCGCAGCTCGGCCATCGACACGGCCTCGCCGCCCGGGTTGTCGGCGAGCGCTTCGCGCATGCCCGCAATGAGCCGCGCTTCCTCGTCGTCGGAGAAGGCCTGCACGTCGACGCCCAGCGTGGCGCTGATGCGCAGCAGCACCGCAACCGTGAGCGGCCGCTGGTTCTGCTCGATCTGGTTCAGGTAGCTGGGCGACAGGCCGAGCTGCTGGGCCAGTGCGACCTGGCTCAGGCTGCGCTCCTCGCGCAGGCGGCGCAGGCGCACGCCCATGAAGGTTTTTTTCATTGCCTATGGATTCGCAAAATTCGCAGAGTCGACTCGTTTCATTCGCAATCATTTGCTATTTCAGTCCTTCATTATGAAGCGAATATTGCGTAGATTGCGAAGCATGACGGCCCGAAAACGCCATGCGCAGCTCACCGACGTGGTGTTCCCCGAACACGCCAACCACTACGGCACGCTGTTCGGCGGCAACGCGCTGCACCTCATGGCGAAGGCCGCCTTCCTGGCCGCACGCGGCTTCGCGCGGCGCGACGTGGTGATGGCGCGCTGCAGCGACGCGCAGTTCCATGTGCCGGTGCGGCTCGGCAGCGTGCTCACGCTCGATGCGCAGGTGCTGCGCGTGGGCCGAAGCTCGCTCACGGTCCATGTCACCGGCTTTGCCGACGACCTGGCCGCGGACCGGCCGGCGGTGGCGCTCGAAGCCGTGTTCGAGATGGTCGCTGTCGATGCGGCAGGCCGGCCGGTGTCGATCGCCGAGGCCGTGCACGACGAATTCAACGAACCGAAGGTACCCGCATGACTGAAGAAACCCTGCAGCCCGGCTTCAAGCCGAAGAAGTCCGTCGCGCTCTCGGGCGTGACGGCCGGCAACACGGCGCTGTGCACCGTGGGCCGAACCGGCAACGACCTGCACTACCGCGGCTACGACATCCTGGACATCGCCGAGGTCTGCGAGTTCGAGGAAATCGCGCACCTGCTGGTGCACGGCAAGCTGCCCACCGCTTCCGAGCTTCGCGCCTACAAGACCAGGCTCAAGGCGCTGCGCGGCCTCCCCGCGAGCGTGAAGGAGGCGCTGGAGCACCTGCCCGCGAGCGCGCATCCGATGGACGTGATGCGCACCGGCGTCTCGGCGCTCGGCTGCGTGCTGCCCGAGAAGGACGAGCACGGTACGCCCGGCGCGCGCGACATCGCGGACCGCCTGATGGCCTCGCTCGGCTCGGTGCTGCTCTACTGGTACCACTGGTCGACGCAGGGCCGGCGCATCGAGGTCGAGACCGACGACGATTCGATCGGCGCGCACTTCCTGCATCTGCTGCATGGCAAGACGCCCACGGCGAGCTGGGAGCGCGCGATGCACACCTCGCTCAATCTCTACGCCGAGCACGAGTTCAATGCCTCGACCTTCACCGCGCGCGTGGTGGCCGGCACCGGCTCCGACGTCTACTCCGCCATCACCGGCGCGATCGGCGCCTTGCGCGGACCGAAGCACGGCGGCGCCAACGAGATGGCTTTCGAGATCCAGAAGCGCTACGACTCGCCCGCCGAGGCCGAGGCCGACATCCGCCGCCGCGTCGAGGCCAAGGAGGTCGTGATCGGCTTCGGCCATCCGGTCTACACGGTGGCCGATCCACGCAACGAGGTCATCAAGCGGGTCGCGAAGAAGTTGTCGCAGGAGGCGGGTTCGACCAAGATGTTCGACATCGCCGAGCGGCTCGAAACGGTGATGTGGGACGCCAAGGCGATGTTCCCCAACCTCGACTGGTTCAGTGCCGTGAGCTACCACATGATGGGCGTGCCGACTGCGATGTTCACGCCGCTGTTCGTGATCTCGCGCACCAGCGGCTGGGCCGCACACATCATCGAGCAGCGCATCGACAACAAGATCATCCGGCCGAGCGCCAACTACACCGGCCCCGAAGACCTGCGCTTCGTGCCGATCGCAGAACGTGTTTAAGAAGAGAGCATCCATGTCCGCACCCATCAGCAACGTCCGCCCCCAGCCCGACCAGGTCCTGGTCGACATCGTCGACTACGTGCTCGACTACCGGATCTCGAGCCCGCTGGCTTACGAGACCGCACGCCACTGCCTGATCGACACGCTGGGCTGCGGCCTCGAGGCACTCGAGTACCCGGCCTGCACCAAGCTGCTGGGTCCGATCGTGCCCGGCACGGTGGTACCGCACGGCGCCAAGGTGCCGGGCACGCCGCACCAGCTCGACCCGGTGCAGGCGGCCTTCAACATCGGCACGATGATCCGCTGGCTCGACTTCAACGACACCTGGCTCGCGGCCGAGTGGGGCCATCCGAGCGACAACCTGGGCGGCATCCTCGCAACGGCCGACTGGCTCAGCCGCAATGCGGTCGCCGCCGGCAAGAAGCCGTTGACCATGAAAGACGTGCTCACCGCCATGATCAAGGCGCACGAGATCCAGGGCTGCATCGCGCTGGAGAACAGCTTCAACAAGGTCGGGCTGGACCACGTGGTGCTGGTCAAGGTGGCATCGACCGCGGTGGTGGCGCAGATGCTCGGCCTTTCGCGCGACGAGATCGTCAATGCGGTGTCGCTGGCCTGGGTCGACGGCCAGTCGCTGCGCACCTACCGCCACGCGCCCAACACCGGCAGCCGCAAGAGCTGGGCCGCGGGCGACGCCACCAGTCGCGCGGTGCGCCTGGCGCTGATCGCGAAGACCGGCGAGATGGGCTATCCGAGCGTGCTCTCGGCCAAGGGCTGGGGCTTCTACGACGTGTTGTTCAAGGGGCAGCCCTTCAAGTTCCAGCGGCCTTACGGCACCTACGTGATGGAGCACGTGCTGTTCAAGATCAGCTTCCCGGCCGAGTTCCACAGCCAGACCGCGGTCGAGGCCGCGATGACGCTGCATGCGCAGCTGAAGAAGGCCGGCAGGACGGTGGAAGACATCCGGCGGCTGACCATCCGCACGCACGAGGCCTGCATCCGCATCATCGACAAGAAAGGGCCGCTCGCCAACCCGGCCGACCGCGACCACTGCATCCAGTACATGGTGGCGGTGCCACTGATCTTCGGGCGCCTGACTGCGGGCGACTACGAGGACGAGATCGCTGCCGATGCGCGCATCGACGAGCTGCGCGACAAGATCGTCTGCGTGGAGGATCCGCAGTTCACCCGCGACTACCACGACCCCGAGAAGCGCAGCATCGCGAATGCGCTCACGATCGAGTTCAACGACGGCAAGACGCTGGAGGAAGCGGTGGGCGAGTACCCGATCGGCCACAAGCGGCGCCGCAAGGACGGCATTCCGCTGCTCGAGGCCAAGTTCCGCACCAACCTCGCGCGGCGCTTTCCGAAGAAGCAGCAGGACGCGATCCTGGCCGTCTCGCTGGACCAAGAGACGCTGGAAGCGCTGCCGGTGCACGAATACGTCGACCTCTACGCGATCGGCTGACGCGGCCCCTGGCTCTCCTGCGCCGCCAGGAGCGTCGCGCGAATCTCCTTCTTCAGCACCTTGCCGACCTTGGAGCGCGGCAGGTCCGGCCAGATCTCGATCTGCTTGGGCGACTTCACGCTGCCGAGCCGGGCCTTGACGAAGGCCAGGATCTCGTCGGCCTCGCATTGACGCCCGGCATGCAGCTGAAGCACCGCGACCACGCGCTCGCCCCACTTCTCGTCCGGCAGGCCGACCACCGCGCTGTCCTGCACGTCGGGATGCGCGAGCAAGGCCTGCTCGACCTCGACCGAGTAGACGTTGAAGCCTCCGCTGATGATCATGTCCTTGGCGCGGTCCACGATGTAGAGAAAGCCCTCGGCGTCGAGGTAGCCGATGTCGCCGGTGTGATGCCAGCCGTGGCGCGACGCTTCCTGCGTGGCCTTGGGATCCTTGTAGTAGCCCATCATCACCAGCGAGCCTCGCACCACGATCTCGCCGGTTTCGCCGCCGGGCAGCAGCGCGCCGTCGGAATTCATCACGCCCACCTGCACCAGCGGACCGGGGCGGCCGGCCGAGGCCAGGCGCTGGCGCGCGACGGAGCCGTCGGCATTGAAATGGTCCTTGGGCGCCATCATCGAGATCATCATCGGCGCCTCGGTCTGGCCGAAGAGCTGCGCCATCACCGGGCCGATCTTGTGCAGCGCTTCCTCGAGACGAGCGGCTGCGATCGGCGCCGCGCCGTACCAGAAGCATTGCAGCGAATCGAGCCGCGTGCCGGCGAGCTGCGGATGCTGCAGCAGCATGTAGATCAGCGTGGGCGGCAGGAAGGTGTGCGTGATCCGGTGCAGCGCGATCAGGCGCAGGAACTCGCCCAGGTCGGGTTTCGGCATGACGACGATGCGGCCGCCGAGCGCCATCACCGGCAGGCACAGCACGCCGGCCGCGTGCGTCAGCGGCGCCAGCGCCAGGTAGGCCGGGCGCCCGTCGAAGGGATAGCCCATCAGCGTCAGCGCCGACATGCTTTCGAGATTGCGCCCCGAGAGCATCACGCCCTTCGGGCTGCCGGTGGTGCCGCCGGTGCCCGCGATCATCGCAAGGTCGTCGATGGCGGCGGTCTCCACCGGCGCATCCGCCACGTCCGCGAGGCATTGGCCGAGCGAGGGCGCGAAGGGCAGCGCCTGGTCCAGGCACACCAGCGCCGTCAGCTTCGGCAACGCGGGCCGGATCTGCGCCACCAGCGGTGCATAGGCGCTGTGGAACAGCAGGCACTTGCAGTCGAAGGCGTCGAGCACGAAGCGGTTCTCGGCCGCCTCGTTGCGCGGATTGATGGGACACCACACGGCCGCCGCGCGCGAGATGCCGAACACGCAGGCGAAGGCCACGGGATCGTTGCCCGAGAGGATCGCCACCTTGTCGCCGGGCTGGATGCCGAAGCCTTGCAGCACGCGCGCGAAGCGATGGCTGAGCGCCTGGACCTGCGCATAGGACAGGTCCGCCTCGCCCATGGTCAGGCAAGGGGCGGCCGCGCCCAGCATGGCCCCCTTGTCGAGATAGTCGATCAGCCGCATCGGCTCAGCGATGCACGGTGACGACCGGATCCAGCACCAGGCCGAAGCTGCGCAGCGCGCCCAGCAGCTCGCGATGCCCGAAGGCCTGGCAGCCCGAGGCCAGGCCGGCGCGCCTGGGCGGCTGCTGCAGCAGCGAGTACGCGGCATAGGCCTGCAGCAGGCCGGTCTGCTTGTAGTTGCAGTTGCCGTGGATCACGCAGTGCACCCGGGCCAGCGGACCCGAGGCGTAGACGGAGTCGAGCGAGATGTTCACGCGCGGGTTCTCGCGCGGCGGCATGCTCGCCTGCACCGAGGCCGCGATGTCGGCCAGCGCCGCCTCCTGCTGGTCGCGCGGCAGCGTCTTGATCTTTTCCTCGACCATCTGCTGGGTCGCGACCACGTTCTTCATCACCTCGCGCGAGAACACGCCGCCGGCGACCTTGACGTTCGCCACGCGCGGGTCGTCCTTGAACCAGACCGGATGGCTGGTGCCGCCCCAGGGCAGCGCCAGCGCACTCTCGTGCTGGCCCGGCACGTTGACTTCGAAGCTGCTGCCCGGCGCCCATTCGACGTACTTGTTCTGCTCCAGGTAGTACCACTTGGCCTTCAGGATGGTGAAGATGGTCTGCGTGGAGGCATAGGTCGGGAAGCCTTTCCAGAGCACCAGGATGTCCAGCGTGTCGACGCCCGGCGTCTCCAGGCAGATGTTGGCGGCGATCTCGCCGGTGGTGTACATCTGCGCGACGCCCGGCGCCAGCAGCAGGCCCTTCGCGGCGAACTTCGCGCTCCAGCGCGACTGGGCTTCGAGCACCCAGTCCTGCTCGCCGGTGGTGTCCATGTAGTGGCAGCCGGCGGCCAGGCAGGCCTGCGCCACCTCGTGGCCGTGCTTGATGAAGGGCCCCACCATGTTGCAGACCGCGCGCGCGCCCTGGAACAGCTCGGCCAGTGCATCGGCGTTGTGCTCGACGCCCGCCACTTCGTAGTCCGCGGTCTCGATGCCGGGGATCTTGTCCATCACGGCCTGCACGCGCGCCGCATCGCGGCCGGCGGCGATGAAAGGCACGTTCAGTTCGCGCAGGTACTCGCAGACCAGGCGGCCGGTATAGCCCGAAGCGCCGTAGACCACCACGGGTTTCTTGTTGCTGCTCATGTCGTGCTCCTGGTTACATGCCCATGCCGCCGTCCACCGGCAGGCCCGCGCCGGTGATGAAACGCGCTGCGTCGGAACAGAGGAAGACCACGGCGTCGGCCATGTCGGGCACCTCGCCCAGGCGGCCCAGCGGCGTTTGACCGATCACGTCGCCGATCGCCGCCTCGGCGTTCGGCCACAGGCCGGCCGCGACCACGTCGCCGGCCAGCTGCATCCCCATGGCGGTGGGCACGAGGCCCGGATAGATGCAGTTGACGCGCACGCCGTAGCCCAGCTTGCCGGACTCCATCGCGGCGACGCGGGTCACGCGGTCGACCGCGGACTTGGTGGCCGAATAGCCCGCGATGGCGGGGAAGGCGATGGTCGCGGCGACCGAGGAGATATTGACCACCGCGCCGCCGCGGCCGGCGCTGCCGCCGGGGCGCATGGCCTGGAACGCATGCTTCATGCCCAGCAGCGTGCCCACCACGTTGACGTCCAGCATGCGGCGCAGATCGGCCGCATCCTGGTGGATGACGAGCGAGGTGATCTCGATGCCGGCGTTGTTGACCAGGATGTCGAAGCCGCCGAGCTCCGCCACCGTGGTCGCGACCGCGGAGGCCCACGCCTCGTCCTGCGTCACGTCCAGCGGCACGAAGCCCACCTTGGCATCGGAGGCCGAGAGCTTGCGCGCGGTTTCGCGCCCCGCATCCTCCAGAACGTCGCCGATCATGACCGCGGCGCCGGCCTTGGCCAGCGCTTCCGCGATGCCCGCGCCGATGCCGCGCGCAGCCCCCGTCACAAGGGCACGGCGGCCCTTCAAGTCGAACTGTGTCATCCGTGTCTCCGTTGGTTTAGGTGTACTGACGAAGTCATCCTAGGAACCGTTTTGACGACTGTCAAGATTTTCCTGGGCAAGTGTCAAGACGGCAGATCGGCCAATTGGCTGACTGCTGCGCGGCGACCCGCCGTGCTATCCTTTTTGGAATCTGGACAAGCGTTCAAACGCACTGGAAGACATGGCTTCACAACGGGAAAAACAGGTGGACCGCGTCCCGCACACGCGCGTGGACAAGTTCGCCGAGCGGCGTGCCGAACTCGGCGAAGCCGCGCTCCAGACCCTGGCGACCCTGGGCTACGCGCGCACAAGCCTGCGCGAGATCGCGCAGAACTCGGTGTTCTCGCACGGCGTGCTGCACTACTACTTCAGCGACAAGGTCGACCTCATCGTCTGCAGCGTGCGGCAGTACAAGGCGCGCTGCGTCACGCGCTACGACCGGGTCACGGCCGACGCAGCCAGCTACGACGAAATGATGGCCGGCTTCCTGGCGGCGCTCGGCGACACGGTGCGCCGGGAAGCCCACATGCACCGGCTGTGGTACGACCTGCGCTCGCAGGCGCTGTTCGAGGAGGCCTTCCGCGCCGACGTCGCCGAGATCGACAAGAGCCTGGAGAACATGGTCTGGCGCATCATGAGCCGCTTTGCCGAACTGGCCGATGCGCCGCTCCGGCTGTCACCCGCCGTGCTCTATGCCTTGTTCGACGGGCTGTTCCAGCAGTGCCTGCTCAAGCACCTGTCGGGCGACGAGCAGGCGGTCGCGGACATGCAGGCCGATGCCAGGAAGGCGATCGACGCCGTGATGGGCGCCACGGCACACGCCGAGTGATGCCGGCTCAGGCGGCGGGCTTTTTCGGCACGCGCTGCACGGGGTCGTAGAAGAAGGTCTCCTCGGCGATCCGCTCGCCATCCCATCGCTGGTAGGCGAGTTCTTCCATGTGCGTGACGCTGCCGTCCTTCCACTCGAAGTGGAAGATCCAGCGGACGACCACCTTGTCGCCATTCACGAACACCGGGCGCACGCAGGTCGAACCGATCGATGTCGCGTTGGCGAGCATGGCGCGTTCGCGCGCCACGGCTGCGGCGCGGCCGACGCGCGGCTCGCCCTGGTTCTCCTGCAGCGACGCGTTCTCGGCATAGAACTCCTCGACCGCTTCGGCATGCGCGTTCTCTTCGACGCGGGCGATGAAGCGTTCCAATGTCTGGGCTGTGGGCACGGCAATGTTCCTTTTTTCGGGGTGGTCGGTGCGACTGTGAATGCTGCCACGCCAGGGCTGCGTAGACTCGCCGCTCTCCAGCGAATTTTTCCCTGCCCGGGAGTCCTCCATGAAGCACCTGCCCCTCTCCGCCCTGTCCCTGGGTCTCACTCTTGCGCTCGGCCTGCCGGCCTCCGCCGACACCCTCAAGAAGCCCGATCTCGACAAGCTCGCCGCCGCACCGCAGGCCACGGCGGCGCCCACCTTCCGCGTCTTCCTCGCGCAGGCCGCGAAGGCCGACCCCAGGCTCAAGCCCAGCGTGGCGGCCTACGAGAAGAAGGCGCCGCTTGCCGGCGACGATCTGGTCAACATCGCCCGCCTGCTCGGCCTCTACAACCGCCTGCACAACCAGAAGGCCGTGATCGCGAGCATCGAGGCGATGGTGGCGATCCCCACGGTGCGCATCGACAAGGTGCCGCCGCACGAGAGCAAGGCCATCATCGAGATCGGCCAGCTGATCGAGAAGATGGCCAAGGACTTCGGCCTGCAATACCGCAACGTCGACAACCGCATCTTCGAAGTCAAGCTGCCCGGCCGCGGCGCGGAGGAGTTCGGCATCCTGACCCATGCCGACGTGGTGCCCGCGGTGCTCGAAGAATGGGTGCTGGACGACGGCACGCGGCTCGACCCCTTCAAGGTCACGCGCGTGGGCGACTTCCTCTACGGCCGCGGAACCATCGACGACAAGGGCTCGATCGCCGCCGTGCTCTACGCGATGAAGGCCGTGAAGGAGAGCGGCCTGCCGCTCGCGCGCACCATCCGCCTCATGATCGAGACCACCGAGGAAACCGGCGGCGACGCGATGAAGTACTACCGCGAGAAGACGCCGCTGCCCCAGTACAACATCGTGCTCGACAGCAAGTACCCGGCGGTGGTGGCGGAGAAGGGATCGGGCGGCCTCAAGATATTCTTCCCGGTGGAAGCCTCCGACGGCAAGCGCACCGCCATCACCGCGATGGCGGGCGCGGCAGCGGCCAACGCGGTGCCGCAGAACGCGACCGCCACGCTCAAGGGCGGCGATCTCGCGCAGGCCGCGGCCAAGCTGGAAGCAGCGAAGAGTGCATTCATCCAGAAGTACGAAAGCCAGGGCGGCAAGTTCGGCATCGACATCGCGAAGGGCGCCGACAGCATCGAGATCAAGGTCACCGGCACCTCGGCCCACGGCTCGCGGCCGGAAGAGGGCGTCAATCCGCTGCCGCGGCTGGCGCTGTTCCTGCAGGAGTCCGGCGTTGCGCTGGACGGCAACCATTACGCACGCGCCGTCAAGTACCTCAACGACCTCTACGGCACCGACTACCTCGGCGAAAAGATGGGCGTCGGCTACAAGGACGATTTCATGGGGCCGCTGACCATGTCGCCCAACCTCATCCGCGAGAAGGACGGCAAGCTGGAGGTCACCGCCAACGTGCGCATGCCACGCGGCAACACGCCCGAGAAGCTGAGCCAGGCGATCGCCGACAAGGTCAACGGCTGGGCGGCCGCGAATCAGGCCAAGGTCGAGGTCGACTACCAGCAGGGCGACTGGATGGCGCGCGATCCCAAGGGTGCGTGGCTGTCGACGCTGCTCAACATCTACGGCGACACCACCGGCCTCGAAGCCAAGCCGGTGCCCACCGCTGGCAGCACCACCGCCAAGCTGATGCCCAACGCGATCAACTTCGGCCCGGCGATGCCCGGCAAGAAGTACACCGCGCACAACGCCAAGGAGTTCAAGGAAGTCGTCGACCTCGATGCCGACATGCAGATGTTCACCGAGATGCTGGTGCGCATCGGCAATCTGCAGGCGATGCAGTAAGGGCTCAGTAGCCCAGCGTCGGATTGCGTCGCTCGACATCGCGCCGCGTCTGCTCGCGCACGGCGCTGCAGCGCGGATGGCTGCGGTACTCCGCCCTGGCGCACTGCGACGCCTCGCAACGCGCGGCGGCGATGAAGTTGAGGTGGGCGCAGGCAGGGCGCGGGTCGGCGTAGCTCGCCGCGCGCACGACGGCACGCTTGGGCGGGAGCGGCCGCTCGATCAGGTCGGTCGGATAACGAGTGTCGAGACCGGGCGGCTCCGGCCGCGCGGGGCCGAGCCCGACGATGCTCTCCCGCGCATCCAGCGCTTCCACCGCCCTCACCGGTTCGGATGGCGTCGTCTGGACATGATCGACGGGTGCCGGCGGCAGTGCCGGAGCCGGCGCCCGTGTCGGCGGCGCGACGGCCACGGCCGCCGGCGACACCGGCACCTTGCGCGTCACATAGGCGAACCAGCCGACGAAGGCGGTGGTGATCACGATCGACAGCACCGCGAAGCGGATCCAGAACGCGCGCGTCTCGATCGGCAGCATGCCGGGGACCGGGCCGTTGGCGGCCACCGGCACGCGCGGCAACCGCAGCGGCTTCATGCTGTCGAATGCCGAAGAGCCGGTGGCCGCGAAGGCGGGAAGCTTGGCTGCGCAGCCCCGGCAGAACATCGCGTTGTCGCGGTTCTCGGTTTGGCAGGCGGCACAGACCACGGACATGACGGACTCCTTCAAAGGCCGGAATTCAATGCCCGGAGTCTGCACGCACCGCGGCCGGTGTCAGCCAGCCGCCGAAAACTTCGGCCGTTGCTCATGAGGCAGCCAGGTGCGCGGCCAGCTTGTCCACGGAGATGACGGTCAGCATGTGGTGGCGCGAGGGATTGCCTGCGCGCACGACCGCGGTGGCCAGCGGGTCGTGCGCCGCCAGGGCCGCAGGCAGTTCCTGCAGAGCCGATCGCGGCACGTCGAACACTGTGCCGACTTCGTCGACCTGCACCGCGAGTCGCTTGCCCGAAGGCATCCCGCACACCACCAGCAGGCGGTCGGTGCCGGCGCTACTGCGGGCTTGGCCGCGCAAGCGCTGCAGGTCGATCACCGCCAGCGCCTGGCCATCGTGCATCGCGATGCCGGTCGTGCCGGTGCCGGCGCCGCTCACCGATGCGACCTGCGGCACCACCACGGCCTCGATCACCTGCGAAGCCGGAAGCCCGAGCCATTGGTCACCGACGAGCACGCTGGCAATGGCGACGCGTTCGGTGCCGAGCGCCGAACCCGCCGGCGGATGAAAGGGTTCGATCGCTGCCGCGCGGTCCTGGAGCGCGCTCTCGCAGAGAGCGATGAGGATCACGCAAGCCACGTCCTCCGGCCCGCACGCGCCCGCACTCTCGTATTCGCGGTAGCCGCCCGACATGGTGATGCCGGCGGCATACAGCATGCCGTCGATCTCGAGCACCGCCCCGCTCGAGGCGCCGCGGGCCAGGCTGGCGAGACGGTCTGCGAAGGGGGCCGGCGTACCGACCTTCCAGGACTCGGCGGTGCTGGCCACCACGGTCCCGCCGCGTGCGACGAAAAGTCCCAGCGCCTGCGGCATCGGCCGGCCTTCGGCGTCCGCCGGCAGGGCGTCGTGCAGCATGGCTTGCAGCTGCGGCTCGCTGTCGAACACGATGGCCACGCAGCCGGCATTGACGCCGGCGCCCTGCACCGGCGCCGCGAACACATAGGTGTGCCGGTCGCCGTAGAGCGGCGAGGCGGCAAAGCTCGAGCGCACGAAGGCCTGTTCGTCGCGCAAGGCCAGTGCGGCAGCAAGCCAGGCGCCCGTCAACGGCGCGGTACCCGGCGTGTCGTCGGAGCTTGCCAGCACTTGCCCTTGCGGGTCGAGCAGCAGCAGTTGCGAGTAGACCGTGTACAGGCCGTTGATGCGGCCGAGAACCGCCGCCGCCTCGCTGCAGGCCCGCTCGCTGCGCTCGCGGGCGGCGCGCTGCAAAGTGCTGTCCAGGGCCCACCAGCGGCAGTCGTTGGCCCGCTCGTAGAGGCTGCGGTCCATGATGTCGATCCCAAGTGCCGAGCAGGCGCGGACTTCTTCGAGCACCGAGGTCACCGCCGACTGCTGCAGGTCGCCGATCGCGCGCTCGAACACCTCGCTGATGCGCTGGCCGGTGCGTGTCACGCGTTCCAGCAGCGCGCCGGCGAAGTGCGCATTGGGCGCATGGCCGTCGTGCGCGTGACGGATTCGCACCTGGCCGTTCCACACCAGGCGTTCGAGTCCGCGCTGGATGCTCTTGGCTTGGGCCGGAATGGCCTGAAGCTCCTCGCCGAACAGACGGCTGGCCGCCACGACGCGGCTCGATAGCGCCGCATCGCTCGCGGTGTCGGAGACGTCGGCGCGAAACGCAAGGTCCACCGGCACCAGGACGCAAGCCTGCCAGCCGGGTCCCGTGTAGCCCTGGTAGCCGGTTGCCGCCGTTTGCGCCGCCAGGTAGGCGCGACCACCGAAGCGCAAGCCATGGGTCTGCGCGTGGGGCAGGGGCAGGACGGCGCCAACCGGTACCTGGTGGGGGTCGGAGCTGGCGAGCACCGCGCGCCGAGCGTCCAGCAAAAGCACGACCGAGGCATCGTCGCCGGAGACAAGTTCAGCGAAGATCGCGCGCGTCTCGTCGTCGAAGCGGAACGACAGGCACAAGGCGCCGATCACCGCGCCGGCATCGCCCGCGCGCACCGGTGCGCCGTAGAGCAGGCCGCGCCGGCCGTCCAGCAGCTCGAAGCGCCCGAACGATTCGACAAAAGGAGCGCCCGAGCGCAGCACGGCCTGCAGCAGGTGGTCGTCGGCCGCCGTTGCGGCAACGCTTTCGTCCAGGCGCGCGAGCACCGTGCCGTCCAGGCCGAGAAGGATGACGTCGTCATAGACGCTGTACTTGCTCGCATAGGCGCTCAGGCGTCGGCGCGTGCCGTCGCTCCCCGGGCTGCTACCTCCGGCAGCCGGGAGGATGGCGTGCCGCAACGTGGTATCGGTTGCAAGGAAGCCGATGTCGGCCGTGCGCTCATACAGGTTGCGCACCAGGATGTCGATGCCGGTCTGCGCCTTGGCGCGGGCCGTGCGCAAGGCGTCCTGCATCAGCCTGCGCGCCAGCGAATCGAGCAGCACGCCGGTGAGCTCGTGGAAGCGGGCACCGGTGGACGCGATGTCGGTGCCGCTGTCGCTCATCTGCCCGAGCAACGCGAGCTGATCCCAGGTGTCCTCCAGCCGCTGCAACGATTCGCGGTGGTCGTTCACCAGCTCCATGCGCGACACCAGGGGCGCCACGGCAGCGTCGAAGCGCACTCCTTTGACAACGGATGTCTTTTGCATGCCGGATCAGACTTCCCGTTCGAGTCCCTGGGCGCGCAGCTTGGCCTTCAGCCGCCGCACCTCGCGTTCCAGGTCGAGGATCAGCGCCGCGGCGTCGAGCCCGACGCCGAAGTCGCGCTCCAGCCGGCGCACGGCGAGCGCGCATTGCAGGTCGACGCTGTGAAAGCGCCAGTCGTCCGGGCGTTCGGCCGGCACGCGCACTTCGATGACGCCGACCTCGACCAGTTGAACGACCCACTCGATCTCGGCGCCGCAGGCGTGCGCGAGTTCGTGCGCGGCGAGAGGATGGGATGCGCCGAGGGTGGTGGCGGTGAAGGAATGGGTTGCCATGTCGTCACACTCCGAGGTGGCGGCGCGGGTCGAAGGGTGCGGCCTGTGCCAATTGCTCGTAAGCCTTGCGCGCGGCCTCGGTGTCGGCCGGCGGCAGTGCGATTTCCAGCAGCAGGTAGAGGTGGCCGGGCGGCTTGCCCGGCAGCCCGCGCTCCTTGAGCCGCAGCTTGAGGCCGTTGCGCGCGCCGCGCGGCACCGTCACCTCGACCACGCCCCCGCCGGGCGTCGGCACCTGCACCTGGGCGCCGAGCGCGGCTTCGGTCGGCGTGACCGGCAGCGTCATGTAAAGGTCGCGTTCCTCGATGCGGTAGAGCTTGTGGGGCGCGATGCGCACCTCGAGGTACAGGTCGCCCGCCGCTTCGCCGCCGAGGCCCGGCATGCCCTGGCCGGCGAGCCGGATGTACTGGCCCGGGTGCACGCCGGCGGGAATCTTCACGCTGAGCGTGCGCGTCTTCCATTCGGGCCGGCCCTGGGCATCGATCTCTTGCGCGCGCAGCGTGATCTCGCGCTCGGCGCCGTTCAATGCGTCCTCGAGCGAAATCTCGATGGCCGCATGGTGGTCCTCGCCGCGCGCGCGGTAGTTGCGGCGCTCGGCGCTGCGGCGCTCGGCCGCGCCGAACAGCGAGGAGAAGAACTCGCTGAATTCGGCATGGTCGGCCGGCCCCTGGCCCGGGCCGCGGTGGAATTCGAAGCCCTCGTCCCAGCCCGGCGGCGGCTGGAAGCCTTCGCCGGGTTGGCCGGCGTAGCGGCCTTGCGCGATCTGTTCGGCCAGCGCGTCGTAGGCCGCGCGCTTTTCCTTGTCGCGCAGCACGTCGTTGGCCTCGTTGATCTCGCGCATGCGCCGCTCGGCGTCCGCCTCCTTGCTGACGTCCGGGTGGTACTTGCGCGCGAGCTTGCGGTAGGCCTTGCGGACCTCGTCTTCCGACGCGCCGCGTTCGATGCCCAATGCCTGGTAGTAGTCCTTGAATTCCATGATCGTGGTTGGAGGATGCGTTTGTGGGGCCCGTCAGGCCACCGCCGCTCCACCGTCCACATGGTGCAGGAGCGGCCGCACGCCCCATGTAGGACCGATTCGCTCGAAACGCAATGGCTGCGCGTTGCCGAGCACGCCGATGTCGATCGGCACGGCGAGCAGCGCCGCCAGCACGAAGAGCGAACCGCCGTGGGCCACCACCAGCACCGGCGCCGGATGGGCCAGCGCCGCTTCGAGCGCGGCGCGCTTGCGCTCGACGAACCGGGCCAGGGTCTCGCCGCCCTCCGGTTCGCAGGCCCAGTCGAGGTTGGCAGAGGAGGTGCCGATCAGCGCGCCGAAGTTGCGCTCGCGCAGGCCTTCGAGCGCCAGCGGCGCGATGCGGTGGCCGGCCGCGACCGCGTGGGCGGTGTCGAAGGCGCGGCGGGCGTCGCTGCAGACCACGCTGCGGATCGGCTCGCCGGCCAGCATTTCGGCGGCGCGCGTGGCCTGCTGCATGCCGAGCGCGCTCAGCGGCGCGTCGACGGCCTGGAAGATCCGCTGCGCATTGCCCTCGGTCTGCCCGTGGCGCAGGAAGTAGAAGTGGTCGCAGGCGGGCGCCATCGGCTGTGCAGCCGCGAGGCGGACCAGTTCGGCAAGACCGTCGTGCATCGGGAGGCCGCCGAGCGTGGGGGTAGACATTTCAATAGGCCAGTCTCAGGGGCGCGCCGACGCGCTGTGCATCGATATCGGCGCGGTGGAAAGGCAGAGGATGCCATTGCTTGGCGGCGAACAGCGGCAGCTGGTCGTAGGCGCGCGGCGATGCCGGGTCGCTGCTCTGGCCGTAGGTCAGCAGGGCCTGCGCCGCGGGGCCGCGCGCGTCAAAGCCCACCACCTGCATGTAGCTGCTGCCGTAGTTGATGTTGTAGCCCTTCGGATCGATCAGCGACTGGCCCTGGCTCTCGACCTTGTTGAGCACGCCCTCGAATTCGTCGCCGCCGTGGATCGCGATCTTCCGGCCCTGCACCATGCGGGTCTGCACCTCGGCCAGCGGCACGTCGGCCGCGAAGCCCGCGGTGCGCACGATGCCGACCGCGTCGCCCAGCGCCTTGAAGACGGCGTCGCGCGTGGCCGGCGTGGCCATGTCGAGGCCGGCCGGCGTCGCCACCGGGCGCACCGGATCGAAAGGCACGCGCCAGACCTTCGGCACGTCTTTGGCCTTGCGCCAGAACTCGCGGAACAGCGGCGCGCCCTTCGACGCGCTGTTGCTGGTGCGGTCCCAGGCGGCGAGCACGCGGCAGCCGAGCGTCTGGTCGGGCGTGAGCGCCGCGGCTTGCGCGCCGCACGCTGCCGCCAGGTCGTCCAGCACCAGCATGCCGGCCAGGTTGCGGTCGCGGAAGATCACGTTCTGCAGCTCGGCCGCGCCCATCTTGTTGCCGGGCAGGCCGTCGTTGCCGGCGAGCCGGTTCTCGATCTCCATGATGCCGCTGCGCGTGCGCAGCCGCTGCGGCGTGCCGGTGAAGCCGACCAGCGGCGAGATGCCGGCGGGCGCCTCGATGTGCGGGTTGCTGAGCCAGAAGCTGTCGTTGCTGTTCTGCACCCAGTCCGGCGTCACGATGACCGGCATGCGCGCGGGCGCGATCGCGCCGGGCATGGCCGCGGCGCTGTCGCTGTTCCAGGCGCAGGCCGAGCGCGAGCCGTCGAGCACGGGCAGGCCGGCCGCGTTGAGCAGCGCGGCGGCACGCGGCGAAGGCGCGCAGGCTTTCAGCCTCTCGGCCGACATGTCGGGCACCACCGAGAGATCGGCATACATCGCGTTGCCTTCGCGATCGGCCGCGATGGTGTTGATCCACGGCATGCCCTGGTTGCCCATGGCGGCGCGCAGCTCGCCGACGTTGCGCGCCAGGGCCATCTGCATCCAGCTCTGCGCCGAGCGCACGTTCATCGTGTTGACGTCGCGGATCGCGTAGGCCGTGGTCGCGCTCCAGGCCAGGCCGGCGCGCGGCAGCGAAACCACCGGGCCCCATTCGGTGCTGTAGAAAGTCTTCTGCGCGTCGGGCAGGGTGACGGTCTTCGCCGTCATCTTCCGGGGTTGGCCGTCGACGATGTAGACCGTGGGATCGGCCGGGTCGAGCTTGAGTTCGTAGAGCGTGAAGCGCTTGCCGGTCGAGACCGTGTGGGTCCAGGCCACGTCCTTGTTGAAGCCGATCGCGACCACCGGGCTCAGGCCGCCGGTGGCGCCCATCACGTCGAGCTTGCCCGGGATGGTGAGGTGCATTTCCCAGAAGCGGTTGGTGCCGGTCCACGGAAAGTGCGGGTTGCCCAGCACCAGGCCGCGGGCGTCGGCCGTGGCGTTGCGGCCGAAGGCCCAGCCGTTGGAGCCGAGCTCGCCGCCTTCGGGATTGGCGTTGAAGCTGTAGCGGCCGATCTCCGCAACCGCTTGCTGCAGATCGACCGGCGCCGCGGCCGTCCGCGTTCCGGGCGCGGGCGGCGCCGCCGCGAGCACCGCGCCGGCCAGTGCGCCGATGCCGCCCTGGATCATCGACATCTCGGTGGTGCGCGACAGGTCGGCCATCGACATCGGCCGTACCCAGGGCTTGCCGCGGCAGGCCTCGGGCAGGCCGTTGGGGCCGGCGTCCTGCAGATAGCGGTTGTAGCCGGCGACATAGCCGCGCAGCGAGGCCTTGACGTCGTCGCTCGTGTTGGCCGCGGCGCGCGCGAGTGCTGCGTCGTCCATGTGCGCACGCACGAACAGGTCGATCTGCGCATTCGGCAGCCGGCCCAGGCCGAGTTCGCCGGTGGCTTGCGCGCCGAGGAACTGCGAGCGTTCGCCGCGCACGGTGAGCAGGTGTTCGGCGGTCTGGCAGACGTTGTCCTGTGCATGCGCGTAGGCCACGCCGTAGGCGACGCCTTCGTAGTCCGGCGCCGTGATGTGCGCGATGCCGTAGGTGGTGCGCTCGATCGTCACGCTGCGCGCGCCGGGCGCGGGCGCTGTCGCGCAGGCTCCCAGCAGGGCCGTCAGAGCGAGGGCAACGGCATGAGGGGCGGGTCGGAAGGCGGTCATGGTTGGGGGGCTTCGGGAGTGAAACGAGCTGCTGATTAAAGGTTGCCCGTCGCAGGTGACGATTGCGTGATAACCCGGGTTGCGTGTCGCCTGCGTTGCAGCCCTTCGCGCCTCAGCCGGCGAAGCGTGTGCGGTGCCAGGCGGCAGCCTGCATGCGCGAGGCCAGGTCGAGCCGATCGAGGATGCGCGCGACATGGCGCTTGACGGTGTGCGGGCTCAGGTCCAGGGCGCGTGCGATCAGCTTGTTGCTCTGGCCGTCGGCCAACAAGGCGAGGACCTCGAGTTCCCGGCCGCTGAGGCCTGCATCCCGGGCTGCCGAGGCACGCGGCTCCTTCTGCGAGCCGGCTCTGAGCCGCCGCGCGGTCTCCACCCATTGGCGCAGGGTCGCCAGCCCTTCCTGGGATGCAGCACCCTCCCAGGAGGCGAGCGACAGCTCGGTCAGTACCTGCACCCCCGTGCAAAGGACCTGGCCGACACCCCCGCTGGCCACAACCCGTTCGATCATCGGCTCCAGCGCTCGCCAGGCGGCTGCCGGCGAACCATCGGCGAGCTCGGCGAGCGCAAGCCGCGTCCGGACGGTGACATCGAGGTAGGACGTGTTGAGCAGGAACGATCCCGCCGCCAGCTCTCGAAGCGTCGCCAGGGCCTCGCCGACGCGTCCGTCCTGCAACGCCAACTGCGCCTTGACGGTGCGTATGAGCGCCTGCATCACCGGGGTCTCGCGGCTGGCGTCGACCTCGAGCGAAGGCAAGTGCATGCGCACGGCCGACCAGTCTCCAATCGCGGCAAGGGCCCTCACGGCCACGGCAAGGGCAACCCGAGGCCGATCGCTGGAGTGATCCAGCAAGGCAGCATGCGCGGCGATGGCATCGTGGGTCGTGCGCACGGCGTCCTTGTCGTCGCAGGCCACCTGATACATGACCTTGTATGTCAGCAGTTGAGTCTGCAAACCTGCGGGCTTGCCCAGCCAATGGGAATCTTCTTCGATCCTTTGGAACGCGGCCTCCAGTTCGGCGATGTTGCCTCGCAAGAGAAACATGAAGGCTTCCGTCATGTTCGCGATGCCTTGAAGGAGCCAGTGCCCGTCGCCTGCGGCCGCCCTGGCGCCGTCGACCAGGCGCTGAATCTGTGCGCTCACGCCGGGGCGGCCGCTGTAGATGGTGATGAGCGTTATGCAGCGAGACCACAGTTCGGCGCTGCCCCCTTGCAAAAGCAGGTCGGCGACCTTGGCGAGGTGATCGGCGGGTCTGCCGGCCGGGCCTTGGTGGGCCTCGTACCAGAAGTCGAACAACTCGCTGAGTGTCTCGGTTTCGAGGTCCATGGGCTGGGAGCGAACAGCCTGGCTCAGGTGCCGGGCATCGTCCTCCATGTGGTGGCCACTGAAGAACATGGCCAGCGCCTGCATCGCCCGCGCGCGCTGCGCGTCGTCGTGCCGCCCCAGTGCTTCGAAGCCGGCTGCGGCATGCGCCATGGTCGCCCGAACCAGGTCGTACTGGTCGTGCGGCCAGGCGCACAGGCCGCGGGCATAGGCCAGCAAAGGCGACCGGGCCCGGATGTCGGCAGGAAACTGCTCGACGATGCGAAGCACCTGGGCGCCTTCATCGCTGGCCAGCATGTCTGGCGTCGCGTCGGCCAGGCTCTGCTGCGCCTCGTCCCAGGCGCCTGCGCGCAAGTACGTGAGTGTGCGGCGCAGGGGATCGGTTTCGCCTTTGGCGGCACGGCGCAGCAGCGCCGGCACCTCGTCTGGGTGGAGCCGGCGCAAGCGCTCCTCCAGGAAGTCGCGAAAAAGATCGTGCAGACGCAGTGTCAGTTCCTCGCTGTCGAGCACGGAGACGAACAGTCGGCGGCGCTCGACGTCCTCCAGCAACTCGGCCGTGCGCGGATTGCCGCTGAGCTGCTCGCATCGCGGCACCGTGAGTTCGGCAAGCAGCGAGCAGCGCAGGAGAAACGCCTGCAATTCGCCCGGCAAGTCCTCGAAGACTTCGCTGGCCAGGTATTCGAACAGGTGGCGGCGGTTGTGCCAGACGCCTTTCGGCGCCGTGGCGGCCGATCTTTCCGAGGCTTCGAGGCTTAGCGAGAGCCCGGCGGCCCAGCCCTGGGTTCGGTCGAGCAGGCGTCTTGCCTGCTCCGGATCGTCCTGCCCGGTGGCATGGCGCCACAGATCCTGCACTTCCTTTTCGGAGAAGCCCAGGGCCGTCTCGTCGAACTCGGCCACTTCGCGGCGCGCGCGCCAGCGCCCCAGGGCCAGCGGCGGCTCCACACGCGCCGCAATCATGAGCGTCCAGTTCTGCGGCAGGCCCTCGAGCAGGTGGCCCAGGAACTCGAAAACGCGGGTGTCCGCGACGGCATGCAGGTCATCCAGCACGATCACACCGCCGTTCGGCGCGTCGGTGGCTTCGAGTGTGTTGAGCAACGCGTCTGTCGCCTCGCGCAGCCGGCCTTGAGCCACCAGCTCGAACAAGGCCTCGGGCGCCAAGCGCCATGGTGGGTCCAGGGGTTCCAGCGCTTCGATCACGTGAGCGAGGAATCGATGGAGATCGTCTTCCTCGTCCGCGGTGAGCCAGGCGACTGCACAGCCTGCAGGCAGCCGTTGCAGCTGGCGCGACAGCGCGGCCGTCTTGCCGTAGCCTGCCGGCGCCACGAGAAGGACCAGGCGTCGGCTCGCCAGCGCATCGCCGAGGTGTTGTTCAAGCTCGCTGCGCTCGATCAGGCCGCTGCGGAAGCGGGGTGCCTGAATCTTGGCTCGGGCAAGGCTGACGGAGTGCATGGAGCGAAGCAAGCTATTGCGCTAAAGAACATGACTATATTGGCGCGACCGCGGCAGGGCCATGGGCGCATGATGCATTGCGAATTGCATGGAGGGATCAGATGACTCGTCGACTGTCGCGTCGCGCGCTCATGGCGGCCTGGGTGGCGGCGATGGGTGTCGGCGCCGCGGCGCCAGTGCGTTCGGAATCCGGAGCGGTCAAGCTTCTCATGCCAGTGGCGTTTGGGTCCGGCATCGATGTGGTCGCGCGTTCAGTGCAGCAGGCGCTGGCCAGGGCGTTCGATGCACCCGTCGTGATCGAGAACCAGCCCGGCGCGAGCAGCATGATCGGTCTGCAGGCCCTTGCCCGCGCCGTGCCCGACGGCAAGACCCTGTCGATCGTGTCCAACAGCGTCGTGATCATTCCGAGCGTGTTCGCTTCACTGCCCTTCGACATGCCCGGAGACTTCACGCCCATTGCCATTCTCGGCAACCTGCCGATCGTGCTGGTCGTCAATCCGGCCAAGGTCGAGGCCACCGACTGCAGGCAATTCATCGCCTTGCTGAAAAGCAGGCCAGGCGAGTTGAATTTCGCGTCCGGCGGCACCGGCACGATCCTGCACCTGGCCACGCACCGGTTCCTGGAGGAGGCCGGCGCGGCGGCCAATCATGTTCCGTACAAAGGCGTGGGGCCGATGCTGATCGATCTTCTGGGAGGACAGGTCGAGTTTGCGACGGCCGTGCTGGGCAGTGTCCTGCCGCATCTCAGGAGCGGGGCGCTGCGTCCCATCGGTCTGTTCGGCGCGCGGCGCACGCCTGCGGCTCCGGGGATACCGACTTTTTCCGAGCAGGGCCTGCCGGGGCTGGTGGTCGAGGCCTGGTTCGCGGTCATCGGGCCCAAAGGCATGCGTGCCGATCAGGTGAAGAGGGTTCACGGCGCCTTCGTGGCCGCCTTCGCGGAGCCGGCCGTCATGGACGCGATGGACCGGCAGGGCAACATCATCGACATCACGCCGCCCGGACGCGCGGAGGTGGTGTTCAGGAAAGAGCTCGAGAAATACGCGCGGCTGATCAAAGAGGCGGGAATCGCACCGCGTTAGCTGTGCCGATTGAGGTACCAGTTGCCCGCCTGCACCCGCGAGGACATATCCAGCCGGTCCAGGATTCGAGCGACGTGCCGCTTCACGGTGTGCGGGCTCAGGTCCAGGGCCCTTGCGATCAGCTTGTTGCTCTGCCCGCCGGCCAGCAGCGCGAGCACCTGGAACTCCCTGGCGCTGAGCTCGGTGTCCTGAACCGTGCCGGCGGGCGGGCCGTCCTGCGGGGCGGCCTTGAGGCGCCGCGCGATTTCAGCCCACTGCCGCAGAACGGCCAGCCCTTCATCGGGCACGGCGCCACCCCAGGAGGCGCGCGAGAGCCGGGCCAGGGCATTCGAGCCCGTGACCAGGACCTGGCCCACCTCGCCACCGGCCTTCACGCGCTCGATCAATGGCTGCAGTGCCTGCCAGGCTGCCGCCGGCGCCCCGCCGGCGAGCTCGGCGAGTGCAAGGCGGGTCCGCACCGTGGCATCGAGGCAGAACATGTCCATGGAGGCCGACGACTTCACCAACTCGCGCAGGATGGCCCGGGCCTCGTCGACGCGGCCATCTTCCAGCGCCAACTGCGCCTTGAAGCAGCGTACGAAGGGTTGCGGATACCGGGTTTCATTGCTCACGACCTCTGCATCGAGCGCGGTGAGATGCGTGCGCACCGTGGGCCAGTCCTCGACGGCCGCGGCCACCCGCACGATCGTCGCCAGGAATCTCGCAGGCAAATCACCCACGCCCACCAGCGAGCGGGCGTGCGCGGCGATCGCCTCGCAACTTGTGCGAACCACGTCCTTGTCGTCGCGGACCACCTGGTACTGGGCCTTCAGTGTCAGCAGGCGGATGCGCAAGCTGGCGGGCAGGCCGAGCCAGCGAGCGTCTTCGAGGATTCTTTCCAATGCCCGCTCGGTTTCATCCATCCGGCCTTGCCACAGGAGCCACCAGGCCTCCAGGTGATTCGCGACCGCTTGCAGCGACCAGTGCTGGTCGCCGGCGATGTCCCTGGCGCCTTGGACGAAGCGCTGCAACTCCCGGCTCACGCCGGGGCGGCTGATGAACATGTGGATGCGCGGCGTGCAGCGGGACCAGAGCTCGGCATGGCCTCCTTCCAGGAGCAGGTTGACCATCCTCGCCAGATGAATACCCGGTCCCTCGGCCGGACCGTGATGGCCTTCGTACCAGAAATCGAGCAGCTCGCTGAGCGTCTCGGTTTCGAGGTCCATGGGCTGGGAGCGAACCGTCTGGCCCAAGCGCCGGGCTTCCTCCAGGTGGCCACAGAAGAACATGGCCAGCGCCTGCATCGCCCGCGCGCGTTGCGCGTCGTCGTGCCGTCCCAGTGCGGCGAAGCCGGCTGCGGCATGCGCCATGGCCGACCACACCTCGCCGTACTGGTAGTGCGGCCAGGCGCACAGGCCGCGGGCATGGGCCAGCCAGGGCGAACGCGCCTGGGTGTCGGCAGGAAACTGCTCGATGATGCGAATCACCTGGGCGCCTTGGTCCAGGGCCAGCATGTCTGCCGTCGCATCGGCCAGGCCCTGCTGCGCCTCGTCCCAGGCGCCCGCGCGCAAGTAGATGAGCGTGCGGTGGACGGGGTCTGTTTCACCTTGGGCGGCGCGGCGCAGCAGCGCCGGCACCTCTTCGGGATGGAGCCGGCGCAGGCGCTCCTCCAGGAAGTCGCGGAAAAGATCGTGCAGACGCAGTGTCAGTTCCTCGCTGTCGAGCACGGAGACGAACAGCCTGCGGCGCTCGATGTCCTCCAGCAACTCGGCCGTGCGCGGATTGCCACTGATCTGCTCGCAGCGCGGCACCGTGAGTTCGGCAAGCAGCGAGCAGCGCAGAAGAAACGCCTGCAGTTCGCCCGGCAAGTCCTCGAAGACTTCGCTGGCCAGGTATTCGAACAGATGGCGTCGGCTGTGCCAGGTGCTCGTTGGCGCCCTGGTAGCCGATCCTTTAGCCGCTTCGAGGCTCAGGCAAAGCCCCGCGGCCCAGCCCTGGGTTCGGTCGTGCAGGCGCCTTGCCTGCTCGGGATCGTCCTGGCCGGTGGCATGGCGCCACAGGTCCTGCACCTCATCTCTGGAAAAACCCAGGGCCGTCTCGTCGAACTCGGCCATTTCGCGCCGCGCGCGCCAGCGCCCGAGCGCCAACGGTGGCTCCACACGCGTGGCCATGACAAGTGTCCAGTTCTGCGGCAAGCCCTCGAGCAGGCAGTCCAGGAACTCGAAGACGCGGGCATCCGCCACGGCATGCAGGTCATCGAGCACGATCACGCCGCCGTTCGGCGCGTCGGTGGCTTCGAGCGCGTTGAGGAATGCGTCCGCCGTCTCGCGCAGCCGGCCCTGGGCCACCAGGTCGAGCAGGGCTTCCGGTGCCAGGCGCCACGGCGGATCCAGGGGTTCCAGCGCCTCGATCAGGTGGGAGAGGAGTCGCTGGAGATCGTCTTCCTCATCCGCGGTCAGCCAGGCAACCGCGCAGCCTGCAGGCAGCCGTTGCAGCTGGCGCGAGAGGGCGGCCGTCTTGCCGTAGCCCGCCGGCGCCACCAGAAGGACCAGGCGCCGGCTCGTCAGCGCATCGCCGAGCCGCTGTTCTAGCTCGCTGCGTTCGATCAGGCCGCTGCGGAAGCGGGGCGTCTGGATCTTCGCTCTGGCAAGGTTGAACGATTGCATTTTGTAATGTAGCCCTGCCGGCCGCCGATTGCGCGACGACAGTGCGGCCTACAGCAGCCACTCTATGGGCAGCAGGGACAGGAAGTCCACCCACAGGCGCCTGAGCGCGCCGGCGCCGGGCTCGGTGGCGTAGCGGGTTTCGCCCTGCGTGCCGCGCTCGATCCACTCCATGCCGCCGCCCGGGCGCGTCAGGCGCACCTCGTAGGCCTGGGTCGGCACCACCTTGTCGATCTCCTCGGCCAGGCGCCGCGCCAGCACGGGACTGTCGATCACCACGCCCATCTCGGTGTTCAGCCGCACCGAGCGAGGATCCAGGTTGAGCGAGCCCACGAAGATGCGGTCGCGGTCCACCGCGAAGGTCTTGGCATGCAGGCTCGCGGCCGAGCTGCCGCCGGGGTTCTGGTGGCGCTCCTCGCGCGGCCGCGGCGGCGGTGCGGCGCCAGGCTTGAGCTCGTAGAGCACGGCGCCGGCCTCGAGCAGTTCCTTGCGGTAGCGCGCATAGCCGGCATGGACCGCGGCGACATCGGTGGCGGCCAGCGAATTGGTCAGCACCCGCACCTTCACGCCGCCCCCGGCCAGCGCCGCCAAGTCGCGCGTGCCCTCCACGCCGGGCACGAAGTAGGGCGACACCAGATCCAGCTCGCTGCGCGGCCGGCCCATGGCTTCCCGCAGCAGGGGGAACATGAGGGCTGTCTCGCCGTCCGCCGCGGGCTGCACCTTGGAGGGAAGATCGCTGACGATGTGCGCATCGGCCCATTCAAAGCGCACGCGGTGTTCGTTCACCTCCTGGATCAGCGGCGTCTGGCGCACCGCTTCCAGGTAGCGCTGCGTCTCGGGGAGCTGCCGCAGCTGCGTCCACTGCGCGTGCAGCCGCGCCGCGGCATCCGCGGCCGGCCGGGGCAGCAGGCTTGCGGCAGGGTAGGCGGCCTCGCTGTTCCAGTACAGGTCGAACTCGCGCGAGACCTCGCGCACCACCGGCCCGACCGCGGCCACGTCCAGGTCCTGGAAGCCGAGCTGCGAATTGGCGCCGTAGTACTCGTCGCCCACGTTGCGGCCGCCGACGATCGTGACCTGGTTGTCCGCGGTGAAGGACTTGTTGTGCATGCGGCGGTTGAGGCGCGAGAAGTCGAGCGCGAAGTCCCCGAGGCGGAACCCGCGGTTGGCGAAGGGGTTGAACAGCCGCACCTCGATGCGCGGGTGCGCGTCGAGTGTCGCCAGCGTGTCGTCCAGGCCGGCGGTGTTGTTGTCGTCGACCAGGATGCGCACGCGCACCCCGCGCTCGGCGGCGTCCCAGGCGGCCTCGAACAGCAACTGGCCGGTGGTGTCGTTGCGCCAGATGTAGTACTGCAGGTCGAGGCTGCGCTCGGCCGCCCGCGCCAGCGCCACCCGGGCCGCGAAGGCCTCCTCGGCCTCGATCAGCGGCAGGATGCCGGAGCGGCCCGGATGAGCCGCCAGCTCGGGCGCCAGCTCGCGGCCGAGCGTCGTGTCGTCGGTGCTGGTGAAGGCCGACGAGGGCGCGCGTTCCACGGCAGCGGGCAGGACCGCGCAGCCCGACAGCCAGAGGCCCAGCGCAAAGGCGAACAGAAGGCGCAACCGGGGCAGTGACCGCATGCCCCGGAGCGTACCCGAGCGCGACGGCTCAGAGCTTCGGGATGCGCAGGGTCTTGCTGATCATCAGCGTGCCCGAGAGTGCGAACAGCAGCGTCAGCGGATGCAGGGCCCAGGGGCCGAGCATCCATATGCCGCCCCACACCGCATCGCCGATGCGGCCCTGCCAGGCGGCCCAGGCCAGCACGCCGACCAGCACCACGCTGGTCGGGATCGGCGTGCCTTCGAAGTACTTGACCTTGTCGCCGCCCGCCGAGAGCGATTCGGCGGTGACGTTGAAGCGCGCGAGCCGGCTCACGCCGCAGCCGACGAAATAGATCAGGATCGCGCAGTCCCAGCCGCCGTCGAGCCCGGCGGCAAAGGCCAGGGCGGCGGGCGCGACGCCGAAGGAGATCACGTCGGCCAGCGAGTCGAGCTCGCGGCCTAACGCGGATTGGGTCTGCCGCCAGCGCGCGATGCGGCCGTCGAACACGTCGAAGACGAAGGCCGCCGGCGCCAGTGCCGCGGCCCAGAGGAACTGCGCAAGCGAATGGCTCGCGACATAGGCCATCGAGAGGAACACGACGCCGACGCCGCAGGCCGCGTTGCCGAGTGTGAACACGTCGGCCAGGTGGAAGCCGCGGATCATCGAGAAGTGCTTGCGGGCCCGTTCGACGACCGGTGGAGTGGTGGGCATGGTTCTTCTTTCGGGGGAGTGCGACGCACCTTAGCGCATGTATGAGGGGCCTTTTGTAGGTCGCAGTCCGCAACCGCCCCTCCGTTCGCCCTGAGCTTGTCGAAGGGCCCTTCGACCCTTCGACGGGCTCAGGACAGGCCAAGCTCAGGGCGAACGGGGAGAGAGACCACCCGTCCGCGCGCCCGCATCATGTTCTTCGGCGATGTGGGCGAAACGGCCCAGCAACTGCGCCGAGGTCGCGGTGCTCGCGATGCGCTCGCGCAGCGCTTGCGGGTCCAGTCCCGCAGCGCGCAGGTCGCTTGCCATCCGGTCCACATAGCCGCGCATGACCTCGGCATCGAACTCGGGATGAAACTGCACGCCCCAGGCGCGCAAACCGATGCGAAAAGCCTGATGGGGTTCGAAGGCATTGCCCGCGAGCAGCACGGCGCCTTCCGGCAGCCGCAGCGCGCTCTGCCAATGCACCGCCTGCGCATCGAAGCGCGCGGGCAGGCCGTGCAGCAGCGGGTCGTCTTGCGCCGCGTCGGTCAGCGCGACCTCCACAGTGCCGATCTCCAGGCCGCCGGGATGATTGCCGGCCTCGCCGCCCATCGCATGCGCCAGCAGCTGATGCCCGAAGCAGATGCCCAGCACCGGCGTGCCGTGGACGACCAGCTGCGCGAGCCAGGCGCCGGTGGCTTCGCTCCAGGGCTCGCGGTGCGAGACCATCGCATGCGAACCGGTGACGACAGCGCCCGAGATCTGGTGCGGCGGCGGCAGCGTGTCGCCACGGCGCGGATCGAGCACCACGACCGGCAGGCGGGTGGCGCCGAGGCCGGCCGCGACCCAGTGCTCGAAGTCGCCGCGCTCCTCGCGCAGCGCGTCGAAGGTCTCGCCGAGCTTGATGATGGCGAGAGGTCGGGGGCAGATGTCTTCCATTCCGCAATCATGCCGCAGTCGGTGCCGGATCGATGGCGCGAAGGACGCCTTCCGCCACCCGCGCCACCACGTCCTGGCGCTGCGGCGCCTCGCGCCAGCGCAGCCGGATGTGGCCGCCGCTTTCCCAGTCCGGGTGGCTGCGCGCCGGCTGGGCGGCGCGCACCAGATCGGCCAGCGGGCGCTGGGCCGCATCGAGGGGGCCGGCGGCGATGCGCTCGACGGCCGCGTGGCCCCGCAGTTCCAGTGCGCGCAGGAGCGTCAGCTGCCAGGCCGCCAGCACGATCAGCACGCGGTCTTCCACCGTGAGCTCGTGCACGTCGCGCAGCTTGTTGACGAGCTTGCGGCCCAGCGGGCCCAAGCCCTGCGAGACCGCGCCGCCGATCGCGCCGCCGAGGGCCGCCCCCGCGCCCAGCGAAAGGCCGGCGAGCGCGAGGTCGGCCACCACGCCGACCGCGGCGCCGACAGCCACGCCCTTGCCGAGCAGGATACCGGCATCCTTCAGCGCTTCGGGGTGGAAGAAGTCCATGGTCCAGCGGCCTTCCACCAGCGGCAGCGGCGCCTCGTCGGCATCGCCTTCGCGAAAGCCGTAGAGCGCGAGCAGGTCGTCGGCGCAGCGCTGGGCCTTGTCGAACACGGCTTTCTGCAGCGCGGCGATCAGGCGCTGGCGGCTGCTTTCCATGTCGAATTCGACGGCCGACGCGGTCCGTCGTATCGCGGCCGCATCGACCATCAGTTCAGCGATGCGCGCCGCCGCGGCCCGGCGCCGCTGCGCGAACTCCGTCTCGAGAAAGGCCGCCACACCGTCGAGCTGCGCGCGACGGTCGCGCAGCAAGGTGGCGAGATCGCGGTAGAGCTCGCGCTCGGCGCCGACGAAGGGCGCGGCCGCATCGAAGCGCACCACCACATGCAGGCCGTAGGCCGAGAGCAGCTCCTTCCAGGCGGCCTCGCGGCTGGCGGCATCGCGCACGAAGTTGAGCACCGGCAGCACCGGCCGTGCGCAGGCGTTCAAGAGCTCGATCTCGGCGCGGAACTTGGGCAGCACCGGCTCGCGCGCGTCGATCACGAGGAAGGCGGCATCGACTTCGAGCAGGGCGCGCAGCACCTTGGCTTCCTGCTCGAAAACGCCGTGCGCTTCGGGGCCCTGGAGGAAGCGGCGCACGCGCTCGGGCGGCGTCAGGTTCCGGTCGTCGAAGGCAGCCAAATGCTCGCGCAGCGCGACCGCGTCCTCCAGGCCCGGCGTATCGAGAAAACGCACCGCGGCGCGGCCGTCGACCTGGAGTTCGACCGCTTCGACATGGCGCGTGGTGCCGGGCTGCTGCGAGACCTCGCCGAAGTTGATGCGCCGCGTCAGCGTGCGCAGGAGCGAGGTCTTGCCGGCGTTGGTGTGGCCGACGACGGCGATGCGGATGGGTTCGGTCATCGCGTCATGCCCAGCCGCGCAGGGCGGCCTCCGTCGTATCGCTCGCCGCAATGCTTTCCAGGCCCGCGCCGGCGAGCCAGGCGTGCCAGCGCTGGCGCGTCTCCGGCGTGGCGTGGTCGCCGAGCAGCCACAGCCGGCATTCGCTGCTGAGCGACGCCACTTCACGCAGGAAACGCTCGGTGCCGCGGTCGGGGCTGGACGCCGCATTGCAGCCGACCAGCACGCGCCGCGGCCGCAGCCGGGCCAGCGTGTCGAGCAGCTCGCGCCGTGCGCCCGCGCTGCCGTCGATGCGAAGCACCTGCGCGCGGGTCGCATCGAGTGCGGCCGGCGGCCAGGGCAACTCGTCCGGCAATTCGAAGCCGATCGCCATCAGCGCGTCGGCGGTCTCGCCCGCGGCCAGGCCGGTGGCGGCGCCATGCGGCAGGCGGCCGGGATCGGCATCCACGATCTGTCGCGGCGTCATGGCCTCGAAGCGCGCCAGCAGGCGGCGGTAATAAGGTTGCGACAGATCGGGCTGCAGCGCCTTCTTGCGCGCCTGCCAGACCAGCGCGCAAAGCAGCGCGAAGAAGAGACGCGGCAACAGCCCATAGACCACGAGGCAGCCCGTGAGCCACAGCGCCCAGGCACGCTGTCCCGAGGCCGCGGCGAGCGGCGACAGCACCGCCTGCGCATCCGGCACCGGAAAGCCCAGCCAGCCGGGAGCCTCCCCGAGCAGCTGCACGCCGCGCACGAAGAAAACCGGATCGAGGATGGTCGTCTCCCAGCTCAGCGTATAGCTGCGGAACGCGAGCCCGAAGAGCAGGGCGGCGAGCACCACCGCGAACGACAGCGACCAGATCGCATGGCTCACGAAGCCCAATGCCCAGGGCAGCAGGCGCGCGCGAGCCAGAAGGCGCGTCACGGCGCGCAGCAGCAGCGCCGCCTGGCCACGTTTGCCGCCGGCGACGCGCGCCGTGAGCGCCAGCCAGAGCCAGCCGAAAGAGGCATTGAAGGAACCCAGCGGCACCAGCAAGCCGAAGAGCCACAGCAGCAAGGTCAGCAGGTGCAGGCCCAGCAAGCTGGTGAGCGCGACCACCACGTTGATGCGGCGCTCGCCGCCGCCGACCACGCTGCCGGCGAGCGTGAGCCCCGCAAGGACGATCAGCGCCACCAGCGCCAGCAGCACCCACGGCGCCCAGGCGCGCGCCCGGGCCAGTTCGTCTTGCAAACCGATGCGTTGTCCGAGGATGCGCGCGCGCTCCACGAGCCGGCCGCCGCCGTCGGCACGAAGCGCCGCGGCTTCGCGCACCGCCTGGGCGTCATCGAGCGGACCGGCCTCTTCCACCAGCTGCACAGCTTCGGTGATCGTCGCATCCTGAAAAGCAAAGCGGTGCTGCGCTGCGGGGTTCAACGGCGTCCTTCAAAGAGAGCGCGAAATTATGCCCGGCGCCCCTGTATCGCCTGCCCATGAAAAACGGGGCCCTGTACGACCCCGCGAAGCCTGCCCCTCGAAGGGCAGGGAATGAACGGATGTTGACTTCAGCGCAGGCCGAAGAACGAAAGAACGGCGACGACGACGACGACCAGACCGACGATGTAGATGATGGAATTCACGGCGAAAGCTCCTCTTGTTGAAGACCCCTCCAGGGTGGACATCCGACGGGCCTGAAGCTGTAGTCGGCCGTCTTCGCGCACTGTAGGACTCGAAAGGAAGACTGGGGCCTTTTTCATTCGTCGGCGCCGTCCCCGAGAAAGCCGCCACTTTGGTGCGCCCACAGCCGCGCATAGAGCCCGCCCTGCGCCAGCAGTGTCCGGTGGTCGCCCTGTTCGACCACGCGGCCTTCGTCTAGCACGATCAGCCGGTCCATGGCCGCGATGGTCGACAGCCGGTGCGCGATCGCGATCACGGTCTTGCCTTCCATCAGGCGATAGAGGCTGGCCTGGATCGCCGCCTCGACCTCGGAGTCGAGCGCACTCGTGGCTTCATCGAGCAGCAGGATCGGCGCGTCCTTCAGCATCACGCGCGCGATCGCGACGCGCTGGCGCTGCCCGCCCGAGAGCTTGACGCCGCGCTCGCCCACGTGCGCCTCGTAGCCGTGGCGGCCGCTCGGATCGCCCAGCGTCTCGATGAACTCGTGCGCCTCGGCACGCTCGGCCGCGGCGCGGATCGCCGCCGCGCTCGCGTCGGGCCGGCCGTAGGCGATGTTGTCGGCCACCGAGCGGTGCATCAGCGAGGTGTCCTGCGTGACCATGCCGATGTGCGTGCGCAGCGAGTCCTGCGTCACGTGCGCGATGTCCTGGCCGTCGATCAGGATGCGTCCGCTCTCGAGATCGTGAAAGCGCAAGAGCAGGTTCACCAGCGTCGACTTGCCCGCGCCCGAGCGGCCGACCAGGCCGATCTTCTCGCCGGGCGCGACGGTGAGCGTGAGGTCGTCGATCACGCGCCGGCCGCCGTCCCCGTAGCGGAAGCTCGCATGCTCGAAGCGCACTTCGCCGCGCGGCACGTCGAGCACGGCGGCATCGGGCGCATCGAGCACGGTGCGCGGGCGCGACAGCGTCTTCATGCCGTCCTGCACCGTGCCGATGTTCTCGAACAGGCTGGTCATCTCCCACATGATCCAGTGCGACATGCCCTGCAGCCGCAGCGCCATCGCGGTCGCAGCGGCCACCGCGCCGACGCCGACCGCGCCCTGCGACCACAGCCACAGCGCCGTGCCCGCCATGCCGGCGGTCAGGCCCATGCTGAGCGTGTGGTTGACGATCTCGAAGGCGCTCACCAGCCGCATCTGGCCGTAGCCGGTGAGCATGAACTCCTTCATCGCCGCGCGCGCGAAGCCGGCCTCGCGCTGGGTGTGCGAGAACAGCTTGACGGTCGCGATGTTGGTGTAGGCGTCGGTCACGCGGCCGGTCATCAGCGCGCGCGCATCGGCCTGCGCCTTGCCGATCTTGCCGAGCCGCGGCACGAAGAAGACCAAGGTGCCGATGTAGAGCAGGAGCCAGAGCACGAAGGGCAGCATCAGCTGGCGGTCGAGCACGGCGGCCAGCACGATCATGGTCGCGACATAGACGCCCATCGCGACCAGCACGTCGGCCAGCACGAAGATGGTTTCGCGCACCGCGAGCGCGGTCTGCATCACCTTGGCCGTGATGCGGCCCGCGAACTCGTCCTGGTAGAAGGCCATGCTCTGGCCCAGCATCAGGCGGTGGAAGTTCCAGCGCAGCCGCATCGGCAGGTTCACCGCCAGCGTCTGGTGCTTGACCACCGTCTGCAGCGCGACCACGCCGATGCTCACGACCAGCGCCGCACCCAGCCACATCAGCGTGGTGCCGCGTTCTTCCCACAGCCGGGCCGGCACCTGGCCGCCGAGCCAGTCGACGATGCGTCCGAGCATCGCGAACAGCAGCGCCTCGAAGGCCGACATGACGGCCGTGAACAGCGCCATCGTCAGGATCTTGCCGCGCACGCCCTCGGTGCAGGCCCAGAGAAAGGCGAAGAAGCCGAGTGGCGGCAGTGCGGGTTCGGCGGGGGGATAGGGATGAAGTAGTTTTTCGAAGAAACGGAACAAGGCAGGCAGTCTCCAGTGAGGCGCCACTGTAGCCGGGCCGCTCGTCTTGCGGCGTCATGAGGATTTAGGGCCGGGCGGGGCTCAGTGGCTGAAGGAAACCAGCGTCGCCGGCAGGGTCTGCGGCAGCGCGCAGGCCGGCGCCGATGGCGTGGGCAGGCTGGCGAGCACCGCGTGCGCATCCGCCAGGCAGTCCGCGTACGCCGCCGGGCACGGGCGCGGCCGGGGCGCGCGCTGCGTCGCCAGCGCGAGCAGCCCGGGCTGTGGCTCGTCCAGAGGATGGCGCCACGCGCCGCTCGCCCAATCGCACCGGTATTCGGCGATGAAGCGCTGGCCGTGGTCGGCGATGAATTCGATCGCGCCCTGCAGGAAATCGAACTCTTCCGGCGGGATGAAATAGCTGAAGTTCAGCCGCGTCCAGCCCGGCTTCACAACCTCGAAGCCGTCGAGCACCGCATCGCGCAATGCGTCCGCACGCGGGCGGTCGATGTCGAGCAGGCGGTGCGCGTACGGCGCCGCGCAGGCGCAGCCGCCGCGCGACTGGATGCCGAACAGATCGTTGAGCAGGCGCACCACCAGGCGCGGATGGAGATGGCGGCCGTCGCCGCATCGAACGAGGAAGGACAGGATCGCAAGCCGTGGCGCATCCGGGTTGCCCAGCACTTCGATGCGCGGATGGCGGCGCAGCCGCGCGATGGCGCTGCGGATCATCTCGCCTTCGAGCCTCTCGATTGCTGCTGCGCCGACCGACTCCTGGACGAGAAACGCGAGCGCGGCGCGGATGCGCTCGACGGTTCCCGGCGTGCCGGCGTCTTCACGCTGCTCGATGTCGTCGACGAAGCGATGCTCGTGCGAACTGACCCAGTGGACCGTGCCGCCGCCGGCCGTGCTCGGCGCGCGCAGGCGGTACAGCGCCGGGTCGAAGACCAGGATGCCCGGCGTACCGGGGCCGCCCACCAGCTTGTGCGCGCTGAAGAAGACGGCGTCGTAGCCGTCGGGTGCGCCGGCGCGCATGTCGACGCGCATGTGCGGCGCCGCCGCGGCAAAGTCGAAACAGGCCAGCGCGCCGTGCGCATGCAGCAGGCGTGCGACGGCACGCGTGTCGGTCAGCACGCCGGTCACGTTCGATGCGGCGCTGAAGGAGCCGATCAGCGGCCGGCCCGACGGCCGCGCCGCAGCCAGCGCGTCGTCGAGCGCTCCGAGGTCGATCGCGCCGTGGCGGTCGAGCGGAATCTCGATCACCTCGGCGATCGTCTCGCGCCAGCTGACCTCGTTCGAATGGTGTTCGTAGGGTCCGACCAGCACCAGCGGGCGTTGCGACGGCTGCAGCGAGTCGAGCAGGCGCTCGCGCAGTGCCTCGGGCACGGCGAGCCCCAGGATCTCCTGCATATGCTTGATGGCCGCGGTGCAACCGGTGCCGCAGAACAGCAGCTTGCAGTTCGCGGCGCCGAGGCAGCGCTTGATGTAGTCCGCCGCGTCGTGCGACAGCGCGGTCATGCGGGCGCCGGTGGCGCTGTCCTCCGTGTGCGTGTTGGCGTACCAGGGCAGCACGTGCTCGGCAAGGAAGTCCTCGATCCAGCGCAGGGAGCGTCCGGACGCAACATGATCCGCGTAGACGATGCGCCGCTCGCCGAACGGCGTCGACGTGGTCAGCCCGCCGCCGATCAACTGCGACCGCACCCAGGCCGGGTCGATGCCCGGGAGCGGCGCAGGCTGGCGAAGCGGCGGCATGGCTGTCTCGGCGGCGCTCGCGCTCAGGGAAATACCTGGGCGGCGTAGGTGCCCTGCGGCGCGTGAAGATCGTCCTTCGTGTGGTTGGTGAAGTAGTGATCGAAGTTGCACGACCATCTGCCGACATGCGCCTCGACCAGCACCGTGCCGGCCGGCTGAGCCGTCGGAGGCGCCTTGAAGTAGAGGAAGTCCGACTTCTGGCTGCCGCCGCCGCCATTCACGGTCAGGGCGCCCACGTCGAGCGTTCCCGATGTGAATCCCGTGGCCGGAGACTGGCTGACCAGCGCGCCGTTCACGCCGAAGACGTGCAGCGATACGTCGGTCATGTTGATATGGCCGTTGTTTTCGACCTTGACCTTGAACCTCCAGGTCTCGCTGGTGTTGACGACCGGCTGCGTGCCGCTTTGCAGCGCGACGTCGACGATCTCCACGGTCGCTTCGTCGATGGGGTAGGTGTCCAATTCGTTCGCGATGTCGGTAAGAACTGCCATTTGAAAGTCTCCTTGGGTTGCGGGTTGAGTGACGTCGCTGCCGCGTGGGCGTCGACAACCCAAAGGTAGTTCGATGCGCTTTGCGGCGGACCCCACCGCAGGGGGGGATGCGCCGCGGCGACGGCCGTCGGCCGATCAGCCGACCGCAACCGGCTGATCGGCCGAGAGGCGCGCCACCAGCTGCTGGTGGCTGTTGATCTCGAGCCGCGCGTAGATGTCCTTGAAATAGTCCTTCAGTGTGTTCGGCGTGATGTTCAGCTGGCGCGCCAGGTCGGCGTTCGGCGTGCCCTTGACGCTCAGCAGCGCGATCTCCTTCTGCCGCATCGTCAGTTCGGTGGCGTTGACGCGCTGCAGCAGGTGCGCCTCGAAGGGCACCAGCTGCTCAATCAGGATGCCGATGCGATCGCAGGCGCCGCCCGAACCGCTCAGCCGGTAGCCGCGGAACACGAACTCGCCCCAGCCGTTGCTGCGTACCAGCGCCGGGAGCTCGCTGCCGGGCACCGCCGCGTCGATGCGCCGGCACAGGAGCAGCGCGATATCGCGCAGCGCGGACTGCATCTCGCTGAAATCGTTGTGCGCCACCTCGGCGTCGAGATTGATGCCGTCGACCATCGCGTAGACGGCGAGCTGGTGCGCCTGGTCCGACCACTCGAGCACGGCGCCCTGCGGGTTGCACACGATCATGGCCGAGCGTCCCGCAGCGCGGACGAAGCGCGAGGGCTTCGCCCGGTCGACGCGCATCGCGTGCGCCACGTAGGGCAGCACCCGGCCGAGCAAGGCCTCCTCGGCCGCCGAGAAGTCGGGCTCGTCGCGCCGTCGGATCATCGCGATGCAGCCGTAAGGGCGCATCGCGTCGCGCACGATGCCGTCGAGAAACCACTTGAAGCCGTAGGGCTCGAACACAGCCGCGTAGGTCGCCGTCGACTCGAAGCCGCGCGCCCACCAGACGCGCAGGTTGCCGGTCGGCCGGCCGAACATCACCAGGTCGCGAAAGCTGACTCCGGCATCGGCCTCGTAGCGCTTGTGGTTGAGGATGATCCATGCCGTGCGCCGCGGCATGAAGTTGTCGGACCAGAAGTTGGCGAGCCGTCCGGTCTCGCTCGACCAGGTGAACTGGCAGCAGGCCGCCGGAACCACCTCGCGCAGCTGCGCGATGACCATCGGCATGAACGAGCGGCTCGGCAGGCCCGCGCAGCAGATCTGCCGGATCTTCGAGAGGGCCGCGGACTGCTTGCTTTCCATCGTCGCCCATTAGATGCCGCGCCGCGCGCAATGAACATGGACCCGATGGCCTAACCCTTCCCCGTCGGCTGCGCTTCGGACTGCAGCCGTTCGGCCAGGAAATCGATGAAGCTGCGCATCTTGGGCGCCATGTACTGCCGACTGGTATAGACCGCGAACAGCGTCACCGCCGGCGCGGTGTAGTCGGGCACCAGGCGCACGAGCCGGCCGCTCGCGAGGTCTTCGTCGACCAGCCATTCGGGTAGGAAGGACATGCCCATGCCGGCGCGCACCGCGTGCAGCGTGAGCGTGGTGTCGTCGGACTTCATCACCGGCTGCAGCCGAAGCGGCGCCTGGCGCCCGCCCGGGCCCTTGAGCGCGAGGCGCTCGATGTCGACGTAGCTCGGCACGATGGCGCCGAGCTTCGCCAGGTCCGCCGGCACCGCGGGCAGGCCGGCGCGCGCGAGGTAGTCGGCCGCGGCCACCAGGTGGAACTGCAGGCGGCACAGCGGCCGCGCGATGAGCGCCGGCGAAGGCTCCTGCGTCGCGCGCAGCGCGAGGTCGTAGCCGTCGGCCGCGAGATCGACCTTGCGATTTTCGAGATGCATGTCGACCAGCACCTCCGGGAAGCGCGCACGGTAGTCGGCCAGCACGCGTGCGATGCGCGGCGTTGCGCACCACACGGGCGCGCTGACCTTGAGCTGGCCGCGCGGCGCCTCGTTCTTCTGCCCGATCGCGGCCTCGGCGGCATCGAGCAGATCGAGCGCGCGCCGGCTCTGCTCGTACCAGGCCTGCCCGGCCTCGGTCAGGCTCAGGTGCCGGCTCGATCGGTGCAAGAGGCGCGCGCCGAGCGATTTCTCGAGCTGCGCCACGTGCTTGCTGGCCATCGGCGCCGAGACGCCGAGGCGCTCGGCCGCGGCGACGAAGCTGCCTGATTCGACGACGTCCCGGAGCACGCGCAGGCTGGTCAGTCGGTCCATCGATGATTTCCTTGGGAGAAACGAATCGATGAATCCTAGCCTATCGATTTCCCACAGGGAAATCTCTAGACTGACGGTCAAGGAGCATTCCATGACCACGACTTCCGAAACCCTTCCCACCTATTTCATCTCCCACGGCGGCGGCCCGTGGCCGTGGATGAAGAAGGAGATGGGCGACGCGTACGCCCAGCTCGAAGCGGCGCTGGCCGACATGCCGCGCCAGATCGGCCGCACGCCCGACGCCATCCTGATGATCTCGGCCCACTGGGAGGCGCCCGCCTTCACGGTGATGGGCAACCCGCGCCCGCCCATGATCTACGACTACGGCGGCTTCCCCGAGCACACCTACCAGGTGCACTACGACGCGCCCGGCTCGCCGGCGCTCGCGCGCCGCGTGCAAGGGCTGATCGAAGCCGCGGGCCTGCCCGCGAGCCTCGATGCCGAGCGCGGCTTCGACCACGGCACCTTTTCGCCGATGGCCGCGATCTATCCGAAGGCCGATGTGCCGGTGGTGCAGCTCTCGCTCAAGCGCGGGCTCGACCCGGCCGAGCACCTGGCGCTGGGCCGCGCGCTGGCGCCGCTGCGCAACGAGAACGTGCTGATCGTCGGCAGCGGCCTGAGCTACCACAACCTGCGCAACTTCGGACCGCAGGCGCGCGAGCCGTCGAAGGCCTTCGACGACTGGCTTGCCGCGACCGTGGATGCGGCGCCGGCGCAGCGGGTCGAGCGACTGATCGACTGGTCGCAGGCGCCCGCGGCCCGCATCGCGCATCCGCGCGAAGAGCACCTGATTCCCTTGATGGTCGCGGTCGGCGCCGCCGAGCAGGACGGCGGCGAGCGCATCTACCACGAGAGCGCCTTCATGGGCGGCATCTCGGTGTCGAGCTTCCGCTTCGGGGCGGCGGCTTCAGCCGGCCGCTAGCACCTTCGCATCGCGCCGCAGCATGCCCATCAGGAAGGTGTGCAGCAGCGCCTCGCGCGTCGCAAGCAACTGCGGCGTGGCGCGGCCGAGGTGGCCGCCGCTGCTTTCCTCGTAGAGCCACGACTGCGTGTGGCCCAGCGCACGCATGCGCGCGACCATGCGCCGCGCATGGGCCGGGTGCACGCGGTCGTCGTTGCGGTTGCCGATGAAGAGCGTCGGCGGATAGGCCACGCCGGCGCGCAGGTTCTGGTAGGGCGACCACTTCGCCAGCACCGCGCGGTCGGCCGCCACCGCGGGGTCGCCGTATTCCTCGATCCACGACGGGCCGGCACTGAAGCGCGTGAAGTCGAGCATGTCGGTCAGCGGCACCCGGGCCACTGCGGCGCCGAAGAGTTCGGGCCGCTGCACCAGCACCGCCGACACCAGCGCGCCGCCGTTGCTCGCGCCGTAGATGCCCAGCCTCGCTGCGCGCGTGATGCGGCGTGCCGCGAGGTCTTCGGCAATCGCGATGAAGTCGTCGAATGCAGCCTGCCGGCGCAGGCCCTTGGCGGCCTCGTACCACTCGTTGCCGAACTCGCCGCCGCCGCGGATGTGCGCCATCACGTAGACCCCGCCGTAGCGCAGCCAATCGAGGCCCGCCATGCGCTGGTACTCGAGTTCGACCGCGAGGCCGAAGCCGCCGTAGCCGTAGAGCAGCGTGGGTGCGTTGCCGTCCGGCGCGAGGCTTGCAGGCGCCAGCACGGTGTAGGGGATGAGCGTGCCGTCGGCCGAGCGGGCCTCGAAGCGCTCGGCCCGCAGGCCGGTCGCGTCGAAGAGTGCGGGCTGCCGCTTGATCGGTGCCCACGGTTGCGGCGCGGCGGCGTCGAGCAGACCGAAGGTCTGCGGCACGAGCGGGCTTTGCGTCGTGAGCCAGACCTGGTTGTTCTTCGCGGACTGGTCGGCGCGGATCGTGACGACGCCAGAATCCGGCAGCTTGACCTCGCTGCGTTCGAAGCCCTCGCCGGTCCAGCGCTGGAACGACAGCCGCGGCTGCAGGTTGTCGGACCAGGCGATCGCGAAGCCGTCGCGCACGCGCTCGCAGCGCAGCAGGCGCTGGCGCGGGGCGGTCGACAGCAGCGCGTGGAAGCGGCGCTCGGACTGGGTGGCGGTGGCGACGGGCGTCACGAGCACGCTGCCGGCCGGATGCCGCGTGCGGCCGTCGTCGAAGTCGCTGCGCAGCCGCAGCGCGATCCAGTCGCGCACGAGCCAGGTGTCGGCGTCGATGGGAAGCTCGACGGGCGTGAGCGCATCGCCTTGCAGCAGTTGATGCTTGAACTGGAAGAAGCTGACGCGCCGGCCGACCAGGGCGACCGGCGGCGCGTCGTCGGGGCTTTCGCTGTCGATCAGCATGCTCATGTCGGCCGGCTCGCCGCGCAGCAATTCCGCCGCCTCGACCAGCGCCGTGCCGCGCTTCCAGCGGCGGATTGTCATCGGGTACCCGCTGCGCGTGAGGGTGCCGGGTCCGAAGTCGCTGGCGATGAGCAGTTCGTCGTTGCCATGCCAATCGACCCACATCTTGGCGAGCGGCGCGCGGAAACCGGCGCTCACGAACTGGCGCGAGGCGAGGTCGAATTCGCGCAGCTCGACGTTGTCTGCGCCGCCGGGCGACAGGAACACCAGCGCGCGTTCGCCGTTGGGGCTCACGTGGTACTCGGCCAGCGACCAGGCGCGCATCTCGTCGCGCGCGAGCTTGTCGAGGTCGAGCAGCACCTGCCACGAGGGGCGGTCCTTGCGGTACTCGTCGAGCGTGGTGCGACGCCAGATGCCGTGCGGCTGGCTGGCTCCGCTGTAGACGTTGTAGAGATGGTCGCGGCGCGCGCGCACGAACTGGATGTTGTCGCGCGATGACACCGCGGCGAGCGTGTCCTTGTAGCGCTGCGCATAGTCGGGCAGGGCCTCGATCAGCGCGCGCGCCTCGGCCGTGTGCGCGTCGACCCAGGCCAGCGCTTCCGGTCCGTCGGCCTTCTCCAGCGCGGCGACCAGGTCCGCGCCCTGGCTCCATGCGGCGAAGGGCTGGGCGAGGGCGAGGAGGGCGAGTTGGCGGCGGGTCAGCATGGCGAGATGGTAGGACAGCACGGCACAATGCATCGGTGCCAGACCTCCACACTTTTGATCATGTGGCCGATGCCCAGGCGCATCGGCTGATCGCGCGCATCGATGCGCTCTCCACCCCGCACGACGCGCTGCACGGCGGCCTGCGCGTGCGATGGCGCCGCTTCGGCGAAGGCCCGCCGCTGGTGCTGATGCACGGCGGACATGGCAGCTGGATGCACTGGCTGCGCAACATCGAGGCCCTCTCCGCCGCGCACACGCTGTGGCTGCCCGACCTGCCGGGCTTCAACGATTCCGACACGCCGCCGCGGCCCGCCCCGGGGCAGGAAGCGCTGACGCCTTCGCTCGACGCGCTGGTCGCCACGCTCGACGGCCTCGTCGGCGCCCAGACCGAGATCGACCTCGGCGGCTTTTCCTTCGGCGGCCTGGTGGCTGCGAAGTTCGCGCTGCGGCGCGGCCGCGTCCGGCGCCTGGCGCTGGTGGGCAGCGGCGGCCACGGAACGATGCGGCGCATGAAGGTCGACATGATCAACTGGCGCGCCGCGAAAGACCGCGAGGAGGAACGCGCCGCGCTGCTGCACAACCTCGGCGCGCTGATGCTGCACGAGCCCGCGGCCATCGATGCGCTGGCCTTCGCCATCCACCACGCCTCCTGCCACGGCACGCGCTTTCGCAGCAAGCAGGTCTCGATGGCGGGCGGCCTGCAGGCGGCGCTCGATGCGCTCGGCGGGTCGCAGTTGCTGGTCTGGGGCGAGCACGACGTGACCGCCGATTCGCGGCCGCTGGTCGCGCAGCTCACAGCGCGTCATCCGCAGCGGGAGGGCGTCGTGATCGATGGTGCCGGCCATTGGGCGCAGTACGAGCGCGCGGCCGAGGTGAATGGGCAGCTGCTGCGCTTTTTCGCCTGAGCTGTTCGAGCTATTGCTTCGTCAGGCCGAGCTTGCGGATGATGTCGCCCCACTGTTCATAGGTCGTGCGCGTGAGCTCGGCCAGCTGCTGCGGGCTCGAGGCCTCGGCTTCGTAGGCGCCCTGGCGGAAGAAGTCGCGCGTGGCCGGCATCGCCAGCACCTGCTGCAGCGCCGCGTTGAGGCGGGCCACGACCGGCGCCGGCATGCGCGCCGGGCCGTAGAAGCCGAGCCAGCTCGCCATGTCGAGGCCGCTCACGCCCTGTTCCGTCATCGTGGGCACGTCGGGCAGCATCGGGCTGCGCCGCGGCGCGGCCACGGCCAGCATTCGGACCTTGCCCGTGGCCGCGTTCTGGATGGCATTGGGTGCGGCGTCGAAGTAGTACTGCACGCGGCCGGCAAGGAAATCCTTGGCCGCGTCGGCGCCGCCCTTGTAGGGCACGTGCACCACGTCCAGCCCGGCCTGCCGCGCGAAGGCCTCGCCGTAGATGTGCGAGGAGGTGCCGGTGCCGAAAGAGGCGTAGCCCAGCTTGCCCGGGTTGGCCTTGATGTAGGCCACGAGTTCCTGCACGTTCTTCGCCGGTACGCTGGCATGCACGGTCAGCACCAGCGGGCCGCGGGCGCCTAGCGAGATCGGCGTCAGGTCGTTGAACGGGTCGTAGCGGACCTGCGCCAGCGTCTGGGGGTTCTGCGCCACCACGGAAGAGGGCGCGTACATCAGCGTGTAGCCGTCGGGCGCCGCGCGTACCACTTCCTCGGTGGCGAGGATGAAGCTGGCGCCCGGCCGGTTCTCCACGATGACCGGCGTCTGCAGCACCTCGGCGAGCTTGTGGGCCACGAAGCGCGCCTGCGCATCCGACGCGCCGCCCGCGGCCAGGCCGAGCACGATGCGGATGGTTCTTCCCTTTTCCGGGAACGGCGTTGTCTGGGCCAGCGCGGCGAACGAGCCTGCGCCCGCAAGCCATGCGAGAACCCGGCGGCGGTGAATGCCGCTCATTGCTTCGCGAGCCCGACCTGCCGGACCATGTCGCCCCAGCGCTCGTAAGTGGCGCGGGTGATGCTTGCGAACTCGGCGGGCGTCGTGGCACCGGCCTCGTAGCCGCCGGTGCGGTAGAAGTCGCGCACCTGCGGCATGGCCAGCACCTGGGCGAGCGCCGCGTTGAGCCTGGCGACCACCGGCGCCGGCATCTGGGCGGGTCCGTAGAAGCCGAGCCAGCTCGGCAGGTCGAGTCCGGCCACGCCCTGCTCGGCCAGGGTCGGGACATCGGGCAGGGCCGCGATGCGCGCGGGCGCGGCGACGGCCAGGATCTTCACCTTGCCGGTGCCGGCGGTGATGACGGCCGAGGAGGCCGAGTCGAACATGTACTGGACCCGGCCGCCGATCAGGTCCTTCGCCGCGTCCGAGCCGCCCTTGTACGGAACGTGCACCGCATCCAGCCCGGTCTTCTGGACGAAGGCTTCGCCGTAGATGTGCGAGGAGGTGCCGGCGCCGAAGGAGGCGTAGCTGACCGTCCCGGGACGCGCCTTGACCCACGCCACCAGCTCGCGCACGTTGGCGGCCGGAACGCTGCTGCTCACCGAGAGCACCAGCGGACCGCGGCCGCCCATCGAGATCGGCGTGAAGTCCTTGAAGGGGTCGTAAGGCACCTGCGACAGCGTGTGCGGGTTCTGCGCCATGGTCGACGAAGGCGCATAGAGCAGGGTGTAGCCGTCGGGCAGGGCGCGTGCGACTTCGCTCGCCGCCAGCATGGTGCTGGCGCCGGGCCGGTTGTCGACGATCACGCCCGTGCCCAGCAATTCGCCGAGCTTCTGCGCCACGACGCGCGCCTGCGCATCGGTGCCGCCGCCGGCGGTGAAGCCGACCACGATGCGTATCGTCTTGCCCTTGACCGGGAAGTCCTGTGCGGCCGCCGGCGGCACCAGGCCGAGCAGCGCCATGCCGGCCAGCGCAATGGCGGCGCGGCGAGCGCTGTGAAAGGCATCCATGCTGTCTCCTGTACTTCTATTAATCCGTTTTATGGACTATCTACTCATTAAAGATCATTAAATAACAGGGTATACCCTCATTCTCAGGCTTTAGTGTTTATTAAATGATCTGTATGTCCAAAATACGAAGCGTCACGCAAGCAACTGAATCCATGAAAACCGTGGCCCGCACCGACGAGCGCATCCTCAGCTCCGACATCTTCGACCGTGACAGCCGGGTCCAGCGGCCCGACCACGGCACCTGGTCCGAGCCCGGCAAGAAGATCCCGGTCTATCACCGCTGCGGCGTGCTGGTCGTGGGCGGCGGACCTTCCGGCACGGCGGCGGCCGCGGCCGCGGCAAGGCAGGGTGCCGACGTGGCCCTGCTCGAGCGCTACAACCATCTGGGCGGTCTTTCCACCGGCGGCCTCGTGATCTGGATCGACCGCATGACCGACTGGCAAGGCGAGCTCGTGATCCGCGGTTTCGCGGAAGAGCTCTTCGATCGCCTGCCGGCCGACGCGGTGGCCGGTCCGTCGCGCGGCGACTGGGGCTCGCAGGACGCCGCGAAGGCCGCGCACTGGTCGCAGCGCACCGCCGCCTACCACGGCGTCGTGACCTGGTCGCCCACCATCGATCCGGAGCGGCTCAAGCTGCTGTCGCAGGAGATGGTGCTGGAGCGCAGGGTCAAGCTCATCTACCACTCGTGGGCGGCGGTGCCGATCGTCGAGGACGGCGTGGTCAAGGGTGTGGTGTTCGAGAGCAAGGAAGGCCGCATGGCCATCATGGCCGACGTGGTGGTCGACGCCACCGGCGACGGCGACCTCTTCGCGCGCGCCGGTGCAGCCTACGTGAACGACATCGAGGAGGCCGACGTCCACCATTGCATGAACACCTCGTGGCTGTTCGGCGGCGTGGACATGGACCGCTGGATCGAATTCAAGGCCGGCCAGCCCGGGCAGTTCGCCGCCTTCATGGCGCGCGGGCGCGAACAGCTCGGCCTGTTCGAGCGGCCCTTCGTCTCGTGGCGCAACGACATCGCGCTGTTCATGGGTCCGCGCCAGTCGGGCTACTCGGCGCTCGACGTGGACGACCTGACCGCCGTGGAGGTGCGCTCGCACCGCGCGATGGCTGCGCACCTCGACTACTTCCGCGCCCATGCGCCGGGCTTCGAGAACGCCTACATGATGCTGAGCGCGCCGCAGATCGGCGTGCGCCATGCGCGGCGCTTGAGCGGCGTGGGTTCGGTGCTGCGCAGCCAGTGGCCCGAAGGCCGCGCGCTGGCCGACGAGATCGGCGTGTCGCCGGCGGTGTCGCCCAAGTTCCCGAACATCTCGATTCCCTACGGCGCCCTGGTGCCGCAGCAGCTCGACGGCCTCCTGGCCTGCGGCCGGCACATCTCCTGCGACCGCAATTCGCACGGCTTCATGCGCGAGATCCCGCAGTGCTGGATCACCGGCCAGGCCGCGGGCGTCGCGGCTGCGCTGGCATCGCGGGCCGGCATCGCACCGCGGGCCGTGGCGGTCGATGCGCTGCAGGCGGCGTTGCTGGACCAGGGCGTCTACCTGCGCCGCGCGGCTGCCGAGAGCGCAGACGCGCCGTCGCCGCAAGCGGCCGTCGCCTGAACTGCCGCCATGAACACGACCGCATCTACATTGGGAGCCCTTACCGAGGGTTCCTCCATGCCAGCAGACCGCAACGACACTTCCTTCAACGCCGCCGAGCGCGCCGACCGCTCGGACACCGTGAGCGCGCTGGAGCGCGGCATCTCCGTGCTGCGCTGCTTCAGCGAAGAGCGGCCGGTGCTGGGCCATGCCGAGGTCGCGCGCATCACGGGCATCCCGCGGCCGACCGTCAACCGCCTCGTGGCCACGCTGCTGGCGATGGGCATGCTCAAGTCCGCGGCGTCGGCGGCCGATCGCTTCATGCTCGGCCCGGGCGTGGTGTCGCTGGCACGCGTGTTCCTCGGCAGCCTCGACGTCCGCGCCGCGGCGCGACCCAGCATGACGGCGCTGGCCGAGGAGGTGGGCGCGTCGGTCTACCTGGCGGTGCGCGACGGCATGGAGATGGTGTTGATCGAAGCCTGCCGGCCGCGCTCGTCGATGCTCTCGGCCCGGCTCGACGTCGGTTCGCGCGCGCCGCTGCCCAACTCGGCGCTGGGCCGGGCCTACCTCTCGGCGATGCCCGAGGCGCAGCGCACGCAGCTGCTGGATTCGATGCGCCTGCTGCGCGGCCCCGAGTGGGACAGCACGGCGCCCAACATGATGCGGGCGATCGACGAAGCCAAGCGGCTCGGCTACTGCCTGTCGCTGGGCGAGTTCCACCGCGAGATCAACTCGGTCTCGGTGCCGCTCATCGGGCCGGGCGACGAGATCATGGCGCTCAACGGCGGCGGCGCGGCCTTCGTCTTCAGCGAGGAGCGGCTGCGCAACGAGATCGCGCCGCGCCTGCACGACATCGCGCTCTCCATCGCCCGCGACATCGGCGGCCACGTGCCCGTGCCGGTGCCCAGAACCTAGGAGACACAGTGCCATGCACCTGAGCGATGAAGAGAAAGCCATGATGGACGGACAGGGCGGCCCCGCCGTGCAGAAGGCGATGGACCTGCTCATGCGCTACGGCGAAGCGCTCGGCGCCGAGCGCCTGGTCGAGACCCACAACGTCTGCGCCACCATCACATCGACCACGCCGTTCCAGCGCGACTTCGCGCTCGAAAGAGGCGGCGGCATGGATGCGGTGTTCTCCGAGTTCAGCCTCGACAGCCAGGAGGTGGTGACGATCCCGAAGTTCAAGACCTTCACCAGCCACCTGCAGCTCGGCTTCGATCCCGGCCAGCCTGAGCGCATGGGTGTGAGCGAAGCGATCGTCGAGTTCTACGCCAAGAGCGAACGCCACGCCGCCGGCCTGGGCGCGCAGATCATGAACACCTGCACGCCCTACCAGGTCGGCAACATCCCGACGCGCGGCGAGCATTGCGCGTGGATGGAGTCCTCGGCGGTGGTCTATTGCAATTCGGTGCTGGGCGCGCGCACCAACACCGAAGGCCGCGAGAGCACCGGCGCTGCGATGCTGACCGGCCGCATTCCCTACTGGGGCTACCACCTCGACGAGAACCGCCTCGCCACGCACGTGGTGGAGCTCGACATCGAGGTCGAATCGGTCGAGGACTGGGGCCTGCTCGGCTACTACATGGGCGATCTCGTGCAGGAGCGCGTGCCGGTGGTGCGCAGCCGGCGCGGCATCGGCCGGGTGCCGAACCTGCCGCGGCTCAAGCATTTCGGCGCGGCGGCCTCGTCTTCGGGCGGCGTCGAGATGTACCACATCGTCGGCATCACGCCCGAAGCGCTGACGCTGGAGCAGGCGCTCGGCGACAGGGCGCCGGTCGAGGTGCTGCGCTACGGCGAGGCCGAGCGCCGCGCCACCTACGAGAAGATCAACGCCACCGGCCGCGATGCCGACATCCAGTACGTGATGCTCGGCTGCCCGCACTACACGATCGAACAGATCTGGGAGGCCGCGCAGCTGATCGAGGGCCGCAAGGTGCACGAGAACTGCGAGCTGTGGATCTTCACGCCGCGCGCCATCAAGTCGCTGGCCGACCGCAACGGCTACACGAAGATCATCGAGGACGCCGGCGGCATCCTCATGACCGACAGCTGCTCGGCCATGAGCCGCGCCGTGCCCAAGGGCACGAAGACCGTGGCACTCGACTCGGCCAAGCAGGCTCACTACCTGCCCGCGATCCTCGGCGTGCAGGCGTGGTTCGGCAGCACGGCGCAATGCATCGACGCCGCCTGCACCGGGCGCTGGAACGGGAGCCACGCATGAACGCGGTCGTTTCTGAAGAGAACCTGGTGCTGACGCTGCGCGGCCGCAAGGTGGTGGGCGGCATCGCCGAAGGCGAGGCGCTGGTCACGCGCGAACGCATCTCGGGCTGGGGCGGGATCGATCCGCGCACCGGCACCGTCATCGAAACGCGGCACGAGCTGCGCGGCCAGTCCTTCGCCGGCAAGGTGCTGGTGTTCCCGGGCGCCAAGGGGTCCTCGGGCTGGTCGGCGATGTTCCATGTCGCGCGATTGATGGGCACCGCGCCTGCGGCGATGCTGTTCAACGAGATGACCACCAAGATCGCGCTGGGCGCGGTGGTCACGCATGCGCCCTCGCTGACCGATTTCGACCGCGATCCGCTCGACTGCATCGAGACGGGCGACTCGGTCCGTGTCGATGCGGAGCGCGGCATTGTCGAGATCACCAAGAAGAACAAGAAGTCCGGAGACCACGCATGACACGCCCCCTGCGCAGCAACTTCCCGCGCGGCTCCTACCTCTGGTCGGTGCGCAACGCGCACTGGCGCGCGCTCGGCATTCCCGAGGAGGATTGCGAGAAGCCGAAGATCGCGATCGTCAACAGCTCGTCCGAACTCGCAGCCTGCTTCAGCCACCTCGACCAGGTGGCGGCCGAGATCAAGACCGCCATTCGCGCGGCGGGCGGCGTGCCCTTCGAGATCCGCACCGCGGCGCCGAGCGACTTCATCACCGGCGCCGGCGCGCGCGGCGCCTACATGCTGGCCGCGCGCGACCTGGTGACCAACGACATCGAAGTGGCGGTCGAAGGCGCGCAGCTCGACGGCATGGTCTGCCTCACCTCCTGCGACAAGACCGTGCCGGGCCAGCTCATGGCCGCCGCGCGCCTCAACGTCCCGACGCTGCTGGTGCCTTGCGGCTACCAGCCCAGCGGCGAGTACCGCGGCCGGCACATGGACATCGAGGAGGTGTTCATCGGCGCGATGCACGCGGTCACCGGCAACCTGCCGGTGGAAGAGCTGATCGGCATGAGCCGCGAGGCGATCCGCGGCCCGGGCGTGTGCTCGGGCCTGGGCACTGCGAACTCGATGCACATCGTCTGCGAGGCGCTCGGCATGGCACTGCCCGGCAGCGCGCCGGTGGCGGCATTGAGCCCGAAGATGATGGCCGACGTGCGCGCCGCGGGCACGCGCATCGTGCAGATGGTGTGGGACGACCTCAAGCCGCGCGACATCCTCGCGCCCGGCGCCTTCGCCAACGCGGTGCGCGCGGTGCTCGCCGTCGGCGGCTCGCTCAACACGGCCAAGCACCTGCAGGCGGTGGCGACCGAAGGGCAGTGCGGCGTCGACGTCTACGGCCTCTTCGAGCGCCTCGGCCCGACGACGCCGGTGCTTTCCGGCGTGCGGCCGATCGGCGAGCACAGCATCGAACAGTTCGAGGCCGCGGGCGGCTGCCGGGCGCTGATGAAGCAGCTCGAGCCGCTGCTCGATACCTCGGTGCTGACGGTCACCGGCGAGACGGTTGCGCGCAACCTTCAGGATGCCGCGGTGGCGGACGCGGAAGTGATCCGACCCATCGAGCGCCCGGTCGCGCCGCACCCGGCCATCGTGCTGCTGCGCGGCAATCTCGCGCCCGAATCGGGGCTCATCAAGACCGGCATCGTCGAACGCAAGGTACGCCGCTTCACCGGCCCGGCCGTGTGCTTCTGGAGCGCTGACGCGGCCATCGCGGCACTGAAGCAGGGCAGCATCCGGCCCGGCCAGGTGGTGGTGATGCGTGGCGCCGGCGCCTGCGGCGGCCCGGCCATGGGCGGCGGCGCATCGCGCGTGGTGTTCGCGATCGACGGTGCGGGACTGGGCGACGAGGTCGCGCTGCTGACCGACGGTCATCTCTCCGGCCTGGTCTGCAAGGGGCTGGTGGTTGCCGAGGTGTCGCCCGAAGCGGCGCTCGGCGGTCCGCTGGGGCTGCTGCAGGACGGCGACAGCATCACCATCGACCTCGACGGCCGCCGCCTCGACGTCGACCTGAGCGAGGCGCAGCTGCAGGCGCGCCGCGCGGACTGGCAGGCGCCCGCGCCCCTGCACGACACCGGCTGGCTGCAGCAGTACCGGCGCAACGTCGGCGCGCTCTCGCAAGGGGCGGTGCTGGTGCGCTGCGAACCCCTGAAGCCCATGGGCTAGAGCCCCTCACACACGACGGTCCTGGTCGGCCCGGCGCGGATGACGCATCCGCCCGGGTGGGCGCAGCCATGCCCGTCCTTCGAGTTTTCAACAAAGAGAAAAGCAGGAGACAAAGATGAAGAAACTGTTGCTGTGGTCGGCCGTCGGGCTGGCCGGTACCGCGGCCCATGCGCAATCCAGCGTCACGGTGTTCGGCGTGATGGACCTGGGTGTCCAGCGCAGCACATCGGGCGGCACTTCGCTGACTTCGCTGTCGAACGGCGGGCTGTCCACCAGCAGGCTGGGTTTTCGCGGCCAGGAAGACCTGGGCGGCGGACTGGCAGCCGGCTTCTGGCTCGAAGGCAGCCTCAACCCCGACACGGGCACGGGCCGGGCGACCAACACCAACAACCAGGCCAGCGGCGCCACGACCGCAGGTCCGCTGACCTTCGATCGCATGTCCTACGTCAGCCTCTCGTCCAGCGACTGGGGCGAGCTGCGCCTGGGCCACGATTTCATTCCGACCCACTACAACAGCATCTCCTTCGATCCCTTCAACGCCAACGGCGTGGCCCGTGCGGGCAACCTCACTTTCGCTGGAACGGGCACGGGCCCGCTGCCCACCGCCATCACAGGCAGCAACACGGTGAGCTACTGGCTGCCGAGATCGCTCGGCGGCTTCTACGGCATGGCGATGGCGGGGATGGGCGAGAACACGCGGCCTGCGGCGAACGAGCACGACGGCAATTTCGCCGGTGCGCGCATCGGCTTCGCGTCCGGGCCTTTCGATATCGCGGCGGCCGTGACCCGCACCAGCGCGGTCACGACAGCCACCATGGGCAAGTACACGCATGCCAATGTCGGCGGATCGTGGGACCTCGGCTTCGCGAAACTCTTCGCGCTCTACAACGTGGTGACGGTGAAGCTCGCCGCCGGTGCGGTGCGCAAGAACACGGTTGAGGTCGGCGCCCACATCCCGGCGGGCGACGTCGGGCGCATCCGCCTGAGCTACGCGCGGCTGGACGACCGCAGCGACGGCACGCTGCGCAATGCCGACCGCTCCCTGCAAAGCGGCAACGACGCGCGGCAATTCGGCGTGGGCTATGTGCACACGCTGTCCAAACGCACCGCGCTCTATGGCACCTACGCGCGCCTGACAAACAAGGGGCAGGGGCGCTATGTGGTCAGCGGCGCGCCGGCCGCGCTGATTCCGGGACGCCGTTCTTCCGGACTGGAGTTCGGCGTGCGGCATCTTTTCTGAGGTGAAAGGAGATCGACATGCAACGCAGAACGCTCGTGAAGTGGGCCGCCCTGGCGCTGCCGGCGACGGCGGCCTGGGGTGCGGACGGCTATCCGCAGAAACCGGTGCGCCTGGTCGTGGGCTTCGCGCCGGGCGGCGGTGCCGACGCGCTCACGCGCATCATCGCGCAGGGCCTGTCGAAGCAGCTGGGGCAGCAGGTGATCGTCGATAACAAGCCCGGCGCCGACGGCATCCTGTCGGCGCAGGCGGTGGCGAGCGCTGCGCCCGACGGCTACACGCTGCTCATGGGCACCAACACCGCCATGGTGGCGGCGCCCACGCTGCGGCCGAACCCGCCCTACGACCCCTTCAAGGCGTTCACGCCGATCAGCTCGGCCGGCCAGTTCTCGATGTTCCTCGTGGTGCCTTCCGGCTTCCCGGCAAAGAGCGTCAACGAACTGCTTGCGGCGGTGGCGGCCAAGCCCGGCGGCTACAACTCGGCCTCGAGCAACAGCGCGGCCGAGCTCGCGATGCTGCAGTTGCTCGGCGAGCAGAGAAAGGTGGTCAACGCACGCTACAAGGGCGACATGCAGGCCATGACCGATCTGCTGGGCGGGCAGATCCACATGATGTTCACCACCGGCACGCTGGCGCCGGGCTTCGTGAAAGAGGGGCGCATCCGCGCCCTCGTCACGCTGCAGCCGCAGCGCAGCGCCTTGCTGCCCGAGGTGCCGACGGCCAGCGAGCTGGGCTTGGGCAAGCTCACGATCACGCCGTGGGCCGGCTTCTTCGGACCGCCGGGCCTGCCTGCAGCGATCACCGACAGGCTTTCGACCGAGCTGCAGAAGACGCTTGAGCGTCCCGAGGTGCGCGAACAGCTTGTGCAGCAGGGCTTCGAAGGCTATGGCATGAGCCCGGAGAAGTTCGCCGCCTTCTTCCGTACGCAGTACGACGCGTTCGGTGCGACCGTGAAGCAGCACAACCTGAAGTTCGATCAGTAGGCTCAGGCTTCGATGCTGCGCGCGTGGCGCTGCCAGAAAGCCGCATCCGGAAAGCCGTCCGCACCGGCCACCGCGTTGTCGGCCATGTGCTCGGGCCGGCTGGTGCCGGGGATGGTGCAGGTCACGGCCGGATGGCTCAGCACGAACTTCAGCAGCACCCGGGCCCAGCTCGTGCAGCCGATCTCGGCGGCCCAGCCGGGCAGGGGCTTGTTGCGCAGCCGGCGCATGAGGCTGCCGCCGCCGAAGGGCATGTTGGCGATGACCGCGATGCCGCGCTCGGCCGCGAGCGGCAGCAGGCGTTGTCCGGCTTCAGGCGCATCGAGCGAATAGTTGATCTGCAGGAAATCGAGCTTCTCGGCCCGCAGCACGGCTTCGACCTCGGCATAGGCCGACGCGGTGTAGTGCGTGATGCCGATGTAGCGCACGCGGCCCTGGTCCTTCCAGCCGCGCAGCGTCGCGAGGTGGGTGCGCCAGTCGACCAGGTTGTGCACCTGCATCAGGTCGATGCGCTCGGTGCGCAGGCGCTGGAAGGACTGCTCCATCTGCGCGATGCCGGCCTCGCGGCCGCTGGTCCAGACCTTGGTGGCGAGGAAGGCCTTGTCGCGCTGCTTCGCCGCGGCCAGCAGTTCGCCGGTCACGGCCTCGGCGCGGCCGTACATCGGCGAGCTGTCGATCAGCTTGCCGCCGGCGGCGAACAGTGCATCGAGCACGCCGGGCAGGCGCTGGTGCTCGGCGCTGCCGGCGGCGACGTCGAAGCCCATCCAGGTGCCGCAGCCGATGACGGGGAGGGTTTCCTGGGTGGCGGGGATGGGGCGGGTGGTCATGCGGGCTCAAGCGACCGTCAACTCGACGTGCACGCGGCGCCCGATGGCGGTCGCGATGTTGACCAGCGCGTCGAGAGAAAAACGGGATACGCGGCCTCTCAGCAAGTCGTTCATGCGCGGCTGCGTGATGCCGCAGTGCGTGGCGGCCTGTGTCTGAGTCCAGCCATTGGCCTGCACGATGGCTGCGATTTTCTGCATCAGCTCCGCTCGCGTGCGGAGATTGGCTGCTTGTTCGGGCGTGTCGGCAATCGCATCCCAGACGCTGGCGTAAGTCGTGGTACTCGTCATGTGCGCTCCTTGATGCATTGTTGAAATCGGCGCCGGGCAGTTTCGATGTGTTGCCGCGGCGTGGCCTGTGTCTTCTTCTGGAAAGCGTGCAACACGATCACTGCCTCGGCCATTCGCGCGGTGTAGATAACGCGATAGGTGCCGGAGCTATCCCAAATTCTGAGTTCCTCGACGCCCTTGCCGATCGCGGGCATGGGCTTGAAGTCGTCAGGCTGCTGGCCACGCTGCACCTTGTCGAGTTGATAGCCGGCATCTTGTTGGGCATCCGGTGGAAATTCCTTCAAGCATTTGAGGGCGTCGCCCAGAAAGCGGATCGGCTTCATGAGTATATTCAAATGGATATAGATCGATCAAGCGTGTCTTGAAGGCGCGCAGAGGGAAGGGGATTAAAAAATCCTGAGACGGACCAAGAATACTGTATAAAAATACAGCTATTCGACCGCCATGGGCCTCCCTTCCTTCGACTCTTTTTCTTCCTCCGCGCGCCACAAGCTCTGGCGCGGAGACGAGCTGGGCCTGGCCGATGGGCAGGTCATCGGCACCGGTCATGCGGCGCTCGATGCGCAGCTGCCCGGCGGCGGCTGGCCGGTGGGTGCGATGACCGAGCTGCTGCAGTCCGCGCCCGAGGCGCATGCCTGGCAATTGCTGCTGCCCGCGCTGGCGCAGGCGGTGCAGGGCAGCACGGGCCCGGTCGCGCTGATCGGGGCTCCCCAGGAACCCTTCGGCCCGGCGCTTGCGGCGCGCGGCCTGCCGGTCGAGGCGCTGCTGTGGATCCGCAGCGAAGCACCGGCCGCGCGGCTCTGGGCCTGCGAACAGGCCTTGCGCTGCGCCGACATGGCCGCCGTGCTGGCCTGGCTGCCGCAGGCGCGCGTGGGCGAGCTGCGGCGGCTGCAGCTCGCGGCAGCGCAGCATGACGCGCTGCTGTTCGTGTTCCGGCCCGACACGGCGGCTCATTCGACCTCGCCGGCGCGGCTGCGCCTGCAGCTCGCCGTTTGCGAGGAAGACGCCACGCAGATCGACGTCCACATCCTCAAGCGCCGCGGTCCGCCGCTGGCATCGCCCCTGCAACTGCCGGCGCGCAGCGAGCGCATGGCCGCGCTGCTCGCGGCCAGCCAGCTCAGGCGCAAGTTGCGGCAGCAGCAGGAGGGCGGGTTGCCGCCGATGACCGAGGGCGCGACCGTGGTCCGCCTCGGCCTCCATCCGGAGAAAGTCCATGCACTGGATCGCATTGCGCTGGCCGCCTGAGATCGCCGCCGACACGAAAGCGGCGCTGCCGTCCCCCGAGGCGCTCGGCTGGTGGGCCCTGCAGTTCACGCCGCGCGTCGCCTGGGTCGACGACGAGGCGCTCTTGCTCGAAGTCTCGGCCTGCGAGCGGCTATGGGGCGGGCGCCTCGCCTTGATGCGCGAGATCGCGCGGCTCAATCCCGCGCCGGAGGTGCCCGTGCAGCGCGCGCAGGGTGCGACCAGCCTGGTCGCGCTGGCGCGGCTGCGCATGTTCGCGCGCGGCGAGCCGCCGCCGTACGAGCTGCCGTCCGGCCTGCCGCTCGACACCCTGAGCGCGGCGCGCGATCACCTCGACGTGCTGGCGCATCTGGGCTGCCGCACCTGGGGCGAGGTCGAGGCGCTGCCGCGCGGCGGACTCGCGCGCCGCTTCGGCAAGGAACTGCGCGCGGCGCTCGATGCCGCCTACGGACTGTGTCCCGAAAGCCTTTGCTGGCTCACATTGCCCGATGCGTTCGAGCAGAAGCTGGAGCTGCCCGCGCTGGCCGAAGGCGCGCCCGAGCTCATGTGGTCGGCCCACCGCCTGCTGGCGGCGCTGCAGATCTGGCTGCGCGCGCGCCAGCGCGGCGCGGTGGCGATCGAACTGCAGTGGACGCTGGACCTGCGGCGCTTCAACGGCGTCGATCTGCCGCCGCATCAGCAGGTCACGGTGCGCACGGCCGAGCCCACGCAGGACATGGCGCACCTGCGCCGCCTGCTGGCCGAGCGGCTCGCGCTCACGACGCTGGCCGCGCCGGCGAGCTGGCTGCGGCTGCGCTCGATCGAGACCACGCCCTGGGCCGGCGCCAGCACCAGCTTCCTGCCGGAAGACAACCGCAAGGGCGACAGGCTGCACGAGCTGGTCGAGCGGCTCAGTGCGCGGCTGGGTGCGCAGCAGGTGTTGCGTGCGGTCGCTCGGGCCGATCACCGGCCCGAGGGAATGCAGATGTGGAGGCCTGCACTGCACAAGCCGAAGCCGGATGCCCGGCCGACGCCGGGCGTGGGGGCCATGTACCCGCCTTGGCTGTTGAGAGAACCTTTGCGCCTGGAGATCGAGGACGAGCGCCCGTGCTACCACGGCCGCTTGCGCAAGCTGGTCGGCCCGCAGCGGGTGGAAGCCGGCTGGTGGGGCGAGGGGCAGCCCGCGGTGCGCGACTACTACATCGCGGAAAGCCCGAAGGCCGGCCTGGTGTGGATCTACCGCGAGCGGCCTTCGGCCTGCTTCACCTCCGAGGCGCCGCGCTGGTTCCTGCAGGGCATGTATGCCTGAACTCAGCGACAAGCAGATCCAGCATCGCCAGCGGCATGGCAAGGTGCACGTGCTGCCGCCGCGGCCGGTGCCCGTGCCGAGCCTGCCCGGCTATGCCGAGCTGCACTGCCTGTCGAACTTCAGCTTCCAGCGCGGCGCCTCGATGCCCGAGGAATTGGTGGCGAGGGCTTATCAACTGGGCTACCAGGCGCTCGCGATCACCGACGAGTGCTCCGTCGCCGGCGTGGTGCGCGCGCATGTCGGCCTGCGCGAGCATCTGGAAGCGCTCGACGACTACGACCGCGAACATCCCGACCAACCGCCGCAGCCGCGCAACCCCGCATTCCGGCTGCTGTTCGGCAGCGAGTTCCTGCTCGAGCGCTTCAAGCTGGTGGCGATCGCGCACGACCTCGAAGGCTGGGGCAATCTGTGCGAGTTCATCACCGCGGCGCGCACCACGGCACCCAAGGGCACGTACCGCGTGAGCTGGGAGGACAGCGACGTCGCCTCGCTGCGCGATTGCGAAATCCTGATCGTGCCGCTGCGCACGCCGGGCGCCGCACCCGACCTCGCAGCGATCTGCGCCGACGTGGCGCAGGCCGCGCGCCTCTTCGACGGGCATCTCTGGATCGCGCTCGAACTGCCGAACGAGCTCGACGACGATCTCTGGCTCGCCACGCTGCTGCAGGCGGGCGCGCAGACCGGCGTGCCGCTGGTGGCGGCCGGCGATGTGCACATGCACGTGCGCTCGCGCAAGCCGCTGCAGGACGTGATCACCGCCGTGCGCGAGGGCCAGCCCGTGGCCGAATGCGGCTTCGCGCTGCAGTCCAATGCCGAGCGGCACCTGCGCTCGCGCCTGCGGCTGGCGAACCTCTATCCGGCCGAAATGCTGGCCAACACGCTCGAAGTCGCGCGGCGCTGCACTTTCGATCTCGATGTGATCCGCGAGCACTACAAGTACCCGCTCGAGAACGTGGCGGGCGGCGAGACGCCGGCCGAGACGCTGGTGCGCAAGACCTGGGAAGGTGCGAGCGAGCGCTATCCGGATGGCATTCCTCCAGAAGTGCGAACACAGGTCCAGCACGAGCTCGACCTGATCATCGAACTCCACTACGAGATGTTCTTCCTCACGGTCGAAGACATCGTGCGCTTCGCCAGGCAGGAAAAAATCCTCTGCCAGGGCCGCGGCTCTTCCGCCAACTCGGCGGTCTGCTACTGCCTCGGCATCACCGCGATCAACCCCGCAACCGGCCACCTGCTGTTCGAGCGCTTTTTAAGTCGCGAGCGCCGCGAGCCGCCCGACATCGATGTCGATTTCGAGCACCAGCGGCGCGAGGAGGTGATCCAGTACATCTACAAGAAGTACGGCCGCGACCGCGCCGCCATCGCCGCGGTCGTGATCTGCTACCGCTCGCGCAGTGCGCTGCGCGACGTGGGCAAGGCGCTGGGCGTCGATGCGCTTCTCATCGACGAGTTCGCGAAAGACCATTACTGGTTCGACCACGTCGTGCTCGACCAGCGGCTGGAAGAAGCGATGCAGCGCGTCAACGTTCGGGAAGACCTGTTCAAGCTGCGCCAGTGGATCGAACTCACGCAGCAGCTCAAGGGCTTTCCGCGCCACCTGAGCCAGCACGTGGGCGGCTTCGTGCTCACGCAGACCAAGCTCACGCGCCTGGTGCCGGTCGAGAACGCGTCGATGAAGGATCGCTCCGTCATCCAGTGGGAAAAGGACGACCTCGAAGCCATGGGCATGCTCAAGGTCGACGTGCTGGCGCTCGGCATGCTGAGCGCGATCCGGCGTGCGCTGGCGATGGTCAACGGCTGGCGCAAGACGACGCTGGAGATGCACCAGATACCGAACGACGACGAGGCCGTGTTCGACATGATCTGCGACGCCGACACCATCGGCGTGTTCCAGATCGAGAGCCGCGCGCAGATGTCGATGCTGCCGCGCCTGCGGCCCCGCACCTACTACGACCTCGTGATCGAAGTCGCGATCGTGCGGCCCGGGCCGATCCAGGGCGGCATGGTGCATCCGTACCTGAAGCGCCGCAAGGATCCCGCGCTCGTGACCTATCCCAAGGGACTGCACGACGCACTGGGTCGCACGCTCGGCGTGCCGATCTTCCAGGAACAGGTGATGCAGATCGCGATGATCGCGGCCAGGTTCACGCCCGACCAGGCGGACCGCCTGCGCCGCTCGATGGCGGCCTGGAAGCGCAAGGGCGGCGTCGACAAGTTCTACGAGCCGCTCGTCGGCGGCATGATCAGGAACGGCTACGACCGCGATTTTTCCGAAGCCATCTTCAAGCAGGTCCAGGGCTTCGGCGAATACGGCTTCCCCGAAAGCCATGCCGCGAGCTTCGCGCTGCTGGTGATCGTGAGCTGCTGGCTCAAGCTGCACGAGCCCGCCTGCTTCCTGGCCGCGATGCTCGACTCGCAGCCCATGGGCTTCTACTCGCCCTCGCAGCTGGTGCAGGACGCGCGCCGCCATGGCGTCGAGGTGCGGCCGGTGGATGTGACGACGAGCGAGCTGGATTGCACCCTCGAAGTGCCAGGTGTTTCTCAGCAGCCTGCCGCCACCAGCAATCCCCGCTTCGCCACCCGCCTCGGCAACCCCCACCAACCCGCCGTCCGCCTCGGCCTGCGCCGCGTCTCGAGCCTCAGCGAGGCGGGCGCGAAGCGCATCGTGGAAGCCCGCGCCCAGTCCCCCTTCACCAGCACCGAAGACATGGCCCTGCGCGCCGAGCTCGATGCCAAGGACATGGCCGCGCTCGCGGCGGCCGATGCGCTGCTCGCGCTGTCGGGCCACCGGCGCCAGCAGGTCTGGGATGCGACCGCGCAGCGCCGCGCGCCGGCGCTGCTCAAGGGCGTGCCCATCCACGAGCGCGCCCTGCAGCTGCCCGTCGCGCCCGAGGGCGAGGAGATCGTCGGCGACTACGCCTCGCTCGGCTTCACGCTGCGCCGCCATCCCCTGGCGCTGCTGCGTCCGCGGCTCGCGCGCATGAAGCTTTCGAGCGCGGAACAGCTGCGCGACGTGCCGAGCGGGCAGACCGTGCGCGCCTGCGGCATGGTCATGGGCCGCCAGCGCCCGCAAACCGCCAAGGACACCATCTTCGTCACGCTCGAGGACGAGACCGGCAATGTCAACGTGATCGTCTGGAGCCACGTGGTCGACGCCTGGCGCGAACCGCTGCTCAAGTCGCACCTGCTCGCGGTGCAGGGCACCTGGCAGCGCGACGTCGACAGCGGCGGCGAGGTGCGCCACCTGGTGGCGACCGGCTTCAAGGACCTGACGCCGCTGCTGGGGCGGCTGGCGCAGAGCAACAAGAGCCGGGACTTTCACTAGGTCTCCACGCTTCCTGCGCTTCCATACTGTAGGCATGGCCGTTCCCAGGGTCCACGTCCTTGCCGCAGCGCTCCTCTTGACCATCACGGGAGCACGGCCCGCCGCAGCCCAGGACTTCGCCTCCGAGCGCCTGCGCATGACGCAGGCGATCGCGGCCCATGTTCGCGACACCCGCAGCGAGATCGGCAAGCAAGCCCTCGACGAGCGCGTGATGGCCGTCATGGCAAAGGTGCCGCGGCACGAATTCGTTCCCGCCGACCAGCTGGTCTTTGCCTACCAGAACCGGCCCTTGCCCATCGGCCACGGGCAGACCATCTCGCAGCCCTACATCGTGGCGCTGATGACGGACCTGGCCCGGGTGGAACCCGGCCACAAGGTGCTCGAGATCGGCACCGGCTCGGGCTATCAGGCGGCGGTGATGGCGCAACTGGCCGGCGCGGTCTACACCATCGAGATCGTCGAGCCGCTGGGGCTGCAGGCCAGCGAGCGCCTTCGGAACCTGGGCTACCGCAACGTCGAGGTGCGCCTGGGCGACGGCTATCACGGGTGGGAGGAGCATGCGCCGTACGACGCCATCCTCGTCACCGCGGCCGCCAGCCACATTCCGCCGCCGCTCATCCGCCAGCTCAAGGCCGGCGGCAGGATGGTGATCCCGGTGGGCGCAGCATTCCTGGTCCAGCAATTGATGCTGGTCGAGAAGAACCGCGACGGAACGGTCTCGACACGGCAGATCCTTCCGGTGGCCTTCGTTCCGCTGACCGGCAAGCGATGACCGCGGGTCCACCGCTGATCGCCGTGGCCCTGATCTCGGCCGCCGCGCTGGCCTACGAGATCCTGCTGATGCGGCTCTTCTCCATCATCCTGTGGCACCACTTCGCCTACATGATCATCAGCCTCGCACTGCTCGGCTACGGCGCCAGCGGTGCCGTGCTGACCCTGGCCCAGCGCGCGGTGCAGCAGCGTTTTGCGCCGCTGTTCGCCGCCGCCGCCGCGGCCTTCGGCGTCAGCGCCATCGGCTGCTTTCTGCTGGCGCAGCGCGTGCCCTTCAATCCGCTGGAAGTCCTCTGGGACCCGCGCCAGCCGATGTACCTCGCCACGGTCTATCTGCTGCTTCTGCTGCCCTTCCTGTGCGCCGGCGCCTGCGTGTGCATGGCGCTGTCGCGCTTTCGCGGCATGGTGCCGCGCATCTACAGCTTCGACATCCTGGGCGCGGGGGCGGGCAGCCTGGGCATCGTGGCCCTGCTGTTCGTGTTGTCGCCGGCCGACGCATTGAAGCTGATCGGGTCGCTGGGATTTGCCGCCGCTGCGGTGGCCTGGATCGAGTGCGGCGGCGAGAGGCGCTGGCCGGCGCTGCTGCCGGCAGCGCTGGCCGGCCTGCCGCTGCTGCTGCCGCAAGCCTGGCTGGCGCCCACCATGTCGCCGTACAAGGAGCTGTCGCAGACCCTGCGCATTCCCGAGGCCCGCGTGGTGGCGCAGCGCTCGAGTCCGCTGGGCCTCGTCAGCGTGGTCGAGAGTCCGCGCATTCCGCTGCGCCACGCGCCGGGATTGAGCCTCAATGCATCGACCGAACCGCCGCCGCAGCTGGGCGTCTTCACCGACGGCGAAGGCCTCAACGCGCTGACCCGCTTCGACGGGTGGCGCGACAGCCTGGCCCATCTCGATCAGATCAGCTCGGCGCTGCCTTATCACCTGCTGCGCCAGCCGCGCGTGCTGGTGCTGGGGGCCGGCGCCGGCGCGGACGTGCTGCAGGCCCACTATCACGGCGCGAGCCGGATCGATGCAGTGGAGCTGAACCCCCAGGTCGTCGAGCTGGTGCAGCGCCGGTTCGCGCAGGAGGCCGGCGGCGTCTACGCAGGCATCGCACGCGTGCACGTGGCCGAAGCGCGCGGCTTCGTCGCGGTCAGCGAGGAACGCTACGACCTCATCCAGGTGGCGCTGCTCGATTCCTTCAGCGCCTCCTCGGCCGGCCTGTACGCGCTGTCCGAGAACTACCTCTACACGGTCGAAGCCCTGCAGGACGACCTGAGGCACCTGCAGCCCGGCGGCCTGCTGGCGATCACGCGCTGGGTCTCGCTGCCGCCGCGCGATGCGCTCAAGCTCTTTGCCGCCGCCGTGGCGGCGCTGGAGCGATCGGGCGTGGCCGACCCGGGATCGCGGCTCGCCATGATCCGCAGCTGGAAGACCGTCACGCTGCTCGTCAGGAACGGCGCCTTCGGCAGCGAGGAGATCGCGGCGATCAAGGCCTTCTGCGTCGCCCGCTCTTTCGATGTGGCCTTTTATCCCGGCATGCGGCCGGAGGAAGCGAATCGCTTCAACGTGGTCGAAGGTCCCGACCTGTTCGACGGTGCGACGGCGCTGCTCGGTCCGGGCCGCGAGGAATTCCTGCGGCGCTACAAGTTCCACATCGAGCCGGCCACCGACGACAAGCCGCACTTCTTCCACTTCTTCAAATGGGGCTCGCTGCCGGAGCTCTTGTCGTTGAAGGGGCAGGGCGGCTTGCCGCTGCTCGAATGGGGCTATCCGGTGCTCGTGGCAACGCTGGTTCAGGCGCTGATCGCGAGCCTGCTGCTGATCGGCCTGCCGCTCGCGTGGGTCGCGCGGGCCGGCGCCCGGGAGCGCGGCAGCGTGCCGCTCGCCGGATCGCGAGGCCGTGTGCTGGTCTACTTTCTGGCGATCGGCTTCGGCTTCATGTTCATCGAGATCGCGTTCATCCAGAAGTTCGTGCTGTTCCTGAGCCACCCGCTGTATGCGGTGGCCGTCGTGCTGTTCGCGTTCCTGCTGTTCGCCGGCATCGGCAGCCGCGTTTCAGGGCGCTGGCAGGCGGTCCCGGCGGCGGTGGTGGCGGGCGCCATTGCCGTGTCGGCGGCGCTTTGCCTGGCGCTGCTGCCCTGGCTGTTCCAGCACGCGATGGTGCTGCCGGACGCCGCGAGAATCCTGATCTCGGCCGCACTCATCGCGCCGCTCGCCTTCTTCATGGGCATGCCCTTTCCCCTGGGCCTGGCGAAGGTGGAGGCGGTGGACGCCAGGCTCGTTCCCTGGGCCTGGGGCATCAACGGCTGCGCGTCGGTCACCGGCGCGGTGCTGGCCACGCTGCTCGCGATCCATGTGGGTTTCACCGCGGTGGTCGTGGCTGCACTGGTGCTGTACGGCGTTGCGGCGGCGGCCCGTCCTTGACACGATGAAACCGACCGGACTCATGCTGCGGCTCGCCATCGCCTGCCTGATCGCGGTGGGAGGGATCGCCATGTTCCAGGACCGGTTGCTGTACTTCCCCGCCAAGGCCACGGTCGCGGAGATGGATTCCGGCGGGCTGCGCCTTTGGCCGGCCGCACAGGACTTTCGCGGCCTGGTGGCGGAGCCGGCCGGTGCCGTGCGCGGCACCGCCATCGTCTTTCACGGCAATGCGGGGCATGCCGGTCACCGCACGTACTACGCGACGGCACTCACGCGCCTCGGCTTCCGGGTGGTCCTGGCCGAGTACCCGGGCTACGGCCCGCGCGAGGGTGCGCTGGGCGAACGCAGCCTGGTCGACGACGCCGAACAGAGCATCACGCTGGCCCATCGCCTGCACGGAGCGCCCTTGCTGCTCATCGGCGAATCGCTGGGCGCCGGCGTGGCGGCTGCGGCGGGCGCGCGGCAGCGCGACAAGACGGCAGGCCTGCTGCTGATCACGCCCTGGGATCGGCTCGAGCACGTCGCGGCGTACCACTATCCATGGCTGCCGGTGCGCTGGCTGCTGCGGGACCGCTACGACAGCGCCACCCATCTCGCGTCCTTCGATCGCCCCGTGCTGGTGGCAGTCGCCGAGCGCGACCGCGTCGTTCCCGCGCGCTTCGGGACCGCACTCTACGATGCCTTGCCCGGCCCCAGGCGGCTCGTGACGGTCGAGACGGCCGGCCACAACGACTGGCTCGGGCACGTCGACGATGCGTGGTGGCGCAGGGCGACCTCCTTCCTGCTCGACGGCGACACACCGCCCTGAGCCTGCATCGTCCACAGCGTTGCCGCGCCGACCATGCACCACAGCACCGGGATCGGCCACAGCAGCCATGCGAACCACGCCTGCGGTCGCAGCAGGAGCAGCAGGCCCAGCGTGGCCAGCGCCGTCGGGTCCGGCGCCATGCCGAACAGTTCGGCCTGGGACCACGGCCGGCCCTGCAGCACGCCGAGCCAGGGCTGGACGAAGAGCGCGAAGAGCAGCAGGCCGAGTCCGATGTTGCCGCGCCAGCCACGCCGCGTGCGCAAGCCCGCGCGGGCGGCGAACACGCCGGCCAGGAGCAGCAGCAGGCCCTCGATCGCGAACGCCGCCGCGAAGCCTGCCGCCGCCCAGTTGATGGTGGCGTAGCGTTGCAGATGGAAGGCCCAGGCCACCCAGAGCCAGCAGGCCGCCAGCATCGCGCAGGCCGCACGCGCCGCCCAGGCCCGGCCTTGCAGCGACACGACCAGCAGCGCCAGCCCGACAGCGAAGGCGGCGAGGTGCGCCGGCCAAACCTCGGCGTTGTAGAGCTCGAACAGCCGGTAGTAGGTGCGCGGCGAGAACAGCAGGAAATCAGACAGCCGGTAGGACCACCATTCGGACATCGCGGCTCACAGCGCCTCGACGTGGGCGGCCATGCGCTGTCGCATCGCGGCGTCGGGCATGCGGCCGAGCGCGGCCCCCATGTTCTGCCGCACATGCGCAACGCTGCCGGTCGCGGGAATCGCGCAGGTCACCGCCGGGTGCGAGACGACGAACTTGAGCGCGAACTGCGCCCAGCCGTCGCAGCCGATGTCGGCCGCCCACGGCGGCAGCGGATGCGGCTGCAGCGCGCGCAGCAGCGCACCTTCGCGAAAAGGCCGGTTGGCGATGACGGCGATGCCGCGCTCGCGCGCCAGCGGAAGAATGCGTTGCTCTACATCGCGGTCGAGCAGGTTGTAGCTGACCTGCACGAAGTCGATCGGCTGGCTCTGCATGATCGATTCGATCTCGCGATGGCGCCGCCCCTCCGAGGTCGTGATGCCGACGTAGCGCAGCCGCCCGGCCGCCTTCATCGCGAACAGCGCCGGCAGGTGCGCCTCCCAGGCGAGCAGGTTGTGAACCTGCAGCAGGTCGAAGCGCGGCACGTTCCACAGGCGGCGCGATTCCTCGATCTGCCCCGGCCCGCGCGTGCCCGGGGAGATCCAGACCTTGTCGGCGGCGAACACGCGCGCCGCGCGGTCGATGCGCGCCAGGCCCTGGCCGATGACCGCCTGCGAAGAGCCGTACATCGGCGACGAGTCGATCATGCGGCCGCCGGCCTCGAAGAAGGCACGCATGACTTCGGCGCAGGTCTCGCGGGCGATGCGGTCGTTGCCGACGTTGAAAGTGATCCAGCTGCCCAGGCCCACCAGGGGCAGGTTTTCGCCGGTCGAGGGAATCGGCTTGCTTGCCGCGGCCGGCGCGGGCCACAGCGCAGGCGGGAGCAGCACCGCGAGCCCTTTCAGGAGTTCACGGCGCGTCGGGGCGGTTCGCGGGTCTGCGCGCATGGTTCGGGTCCACCGGAGGTATGCAGCCTCAGGCTACCTCGGCATGCGCCGGGTGGCAATGCGTGTCGCCAGCCCATTCAGGCCTGCGGCTTGCGGGTGATCACCTGTCCGTTGCGCGCTCCGCTGTGCGCGCCGTGCCGCCAGGTCACGGCACCGTTGACGATCACCGCATCGATGCCTTCGGCAGGCCGCGTGGGCGTTTCGTAGCTGGCGGTGTCGCGCACCGTGGCGGCATCGAAGATCACGAGGTCGGCGTGGTGGCCGGGCTTCAGCGTGCCGCGCCCTTCGAGGCCGAAGTTGCGCGCGGTGAGTCCGGTCATCTTCCAGACCGCGGTCTCCAGCGGGAACAGGCCGACGTCGCGGGCGTAGTGGCCGAGCACGCGCGGGAAGGTGCCCCACAGCCGCGGATGCGGCTTCTCCCCGAGCGGGATGCCGTCGGAGCCGATCATGGTTTCGTCGAAGGCGAGGATGCGCTGCACATCGTCCTCGTCCATCATGAAATAGATCGCGCTGCCCGGCTGCAGCCGGATCGCGGCCTCTTCGCCCGAGACGCCCCATTCGGCCGCGATGTCCTTCAGGTCGCGGCCCGCGCATTCGGGGTGCGGCACGCTGGAGGCGATCAGCACGCGGCAGTCCATCATGCCGCGGTCGGTGCGGATCATGGTGGAGCCGGCGGTGTAGGGGTAGCAGTCGAGCGAGATGCACTGGTGCTGCATCGCCTCCTTGATGAAAGGCAGCGTGACCTTGGTGCGGCCATGGTTCTGCACGTTCTGCACCTTGTGGTGCGAGACCACCACCGGGATGTCGAGCGCGCGGCCGATGTGGAAGGTCTCTTCCAGCGCCTCCATCACGCGGTCGCCTTCGTCGCGCATGTGGGTCACGTAGAGCGCCTTGCGCGCGGTCAGTGGGCGGCCGACTTCGATGATCTCCTCGGTCGTCGCCTTGACGGCCGGCGGGTAGAAGGTGCCCGTCGACAGGCCGATCGCGCCGGCCTGCATCGCTTCTTCGACCAGCGCCTGCATGGCCGCGATCTCGGCCTCGTTCGCCGGACGGTCGAGGTCGGCCATGGTCACGGCGCGCAGCGTCGAATGGCCCACCATCGCCGCCACGTTGACCGACGACGGCGTCGCGCGCAGCGCGTCGAGGTAGGCCGCGAAGGTGGTGAAGCGGCCCTCGGCCGGCGATTCGAGCAGGCTCAGCGGCATCGGCAGGTCCATGCCGGCGCGCAGCGGCGCGGCGCTGATGCCGCAGTTGCCTGCGATCACGGTGGTCACGCCCTGCGACACCTTGAAGGGCATCTGTGCCTGGGAGAGCACGGCCTGGTCGTCGTGCGTGTGCGAGTCGATGAAGCCGGGCGCGACGATGCGGCCTGTGGCGTCGAGCGTCTGCGTCGCGGTGCAGCCCGAGAGATCGCCGATCGCGGCGATGCGGCCGTCCGTGATGCCGACGTCGGCATCGAAGCGCGGCGCCTTGGTGCCGTCGATGACGGTGCCGCCGCGGATCAGGAGGTCGAAGTGGGAAGGCGTGGTTGACATGGAATCCTCTCGTCTTCAACGGAAATGGCAGGCAACCCAGTGGCCGCCGGCAGAGCTCGAAGGGCGTTCGCTCAACTCGGGCTTCTTCTCCCTGCACACCGCCTGCGCCAGCGGACAGCGCGTATGAAAGCGGCAGCCCGAAGGCGGATTGGCCGGGCTCGGCGGATCGCCCTGCAGAAGAATGCGCCTGGCCGGCGTGCGCGGATTGGGCACCGGCACCGCCGACAGCAGGATCTCGGTGTAGGGATGGCGCGGTGCCGAGAACAGCGTGTCGCGGTCGGCCACCTCGACGATGTGGCCCAGGTACATCACGGCCACGCGATGGCTGATGTGGCGCACCACCGCGAGGTCGTGCGCGACGAAGAGGTAGGCGATGCCGAACTCGGCCTGCAGGTCCATCAGCAGGTTGACCACCTGCGCCTGCACCGACACGTCGAGCGCCGACACCGGCTCGTCGCAGACGATCAGCTTCGGGTTCAGCGCCAATGCGCGCGCGATGCCCAGCCGCTGGCGCTGGCCGCCCGAGAACTCGTGCGGATACTTCTTCGCCGCCTCGGGCCGCAAGCCCACCTTGCCGAACAGCCACTGCACGCGCTCCCTGCGCTCGGCGCCGGAGCGCATGCCGAAGTTCTTCAGCGGCTCGGCCACGATGTCGCCGGCCGCGAGGCGCGGGTTCAGCGAGGCATAAGGGTCCTGGAAGATGATCTGCAGCTCGCGCCGGCGCAGGCGCATCTCATGCGCCGACAGCGTGGTCAGCTCCTCGCCGTCGAGCTGCACCGAACCGGAGCTCGGCTCGACCAGCCGCATCACCGACTTCGCGGTGGTGGTCTTCCCGCAACCCGATTCGCCGACCAGCGCGAGCGTCTCGCCGCGCGCCACCGCGAACGAGACGCCGTCCACGGCCTGGATCGGCGGCTTGCGTTGGGCCAGCCAGCGTTGCGGCGAGATGTAGTGCTTGGTGAGCTTCTCGACCTTGAGCAGCACGGGCGCGTTCATGCGAGCGCCTCCTGTGCCCATTCGACGCGGCCTTCCTCGACCGCGAAGCAGGCGGCCGCGTGCGCTTCGCCCTGGCTGACCAGCAGCGGCGTCTCGGCCACGCAGCGCGCATTGGCATGCGGGCAGCGCGCCGCGAAGGCGCAGCCGCGGCCCAGCTCGTGCGGCGCCGGTACCATGCCCGGTATCTCGGCAAGCCGTGTTCCTGTGCTGTTCATCGACGGCATCGAGCCCATCAGCGCGCGCGTGTAGGGATGCAGCGGCCGATCGAAGAGATCGAACACATCCGCTTCTTCCACCTTGCGCCCCGCATACATCACTATCACGCGGTCGCAGCTCTCGGCGACGACGCCGAGGTCGTGGGTGATCATCACGACGCCCATGCCCAGTTCCTTCTGCAACCGCTTGATGAGGTCGAGGATCTGGGCCTGGATGGTCACGTCGAGCGCGGTGGTGGGCTCGTCCGCGATCAGCACCTCGGGATTGCAGGCCAGGGCCAGCGCGATCATCACGCGCTGGCGCATGCCGCCCGACAGTTGGTGCGGGTACTCGTTCACGCGCCGCTCGGGCTCGGGGATCTGCACCACGCGCAGCATCTCCACCGCGCGCTTCAGCGCATCGGCGCGGCCCGTTTTCTGGTGCAGCTGCACGGTCTCGGCGATCTGGCGGCCCACGGTCAGCACCGGGTTCAGCGAGGTCATCGGCTCCTGGAAGATCATCGAGATGCGGTTGCCGCGGATCTGGCGCATCTCGCGCTCGCTCAGCTGCAGCAAGTCGGTGCCGCGCAGCCGCACGGCGCCGCTCATGCGGGCGGGCGGCATTGGCACCAGCCGCAGCACCGACAGCGCCGTCACACTCTTGCCGCAGCCCGATTCGCCGACCACGCCCAGCGTGCGGCCGGCACGCACGGTGAAGGACACGCCGTCCACCGAGCGCACGGTGCCGGCCAGCGTGTCGAAGTACGTGCGCAGGTCGTCGACTTCGAGCACCGGCTCCCCGCCGGCAATGGAAATGCGAGACATCTTCATCGTGTGGCTCACAGCTGCCGGGCCAGGCGCGGGTCGAGCGCATCGCGCAGCCCATCGCCAAGGAGGTTGATCGCCAGCACCGTCGCAGCCAGCAGCAGGCCAGGGTACAGGATGATGTGAAAGGCCACGGCCACGAAGTTGCGACCCTCGGCCATCATGTTGCCCCAGCTCGGCGTCTGCGCGGGCACGCCGACGCCGAGGAAGGACAGCACCGCCTCGCTCAGCACCGCGGCCGCGGCCACGAAGGTGGCCTGCACGATCAGCGGCGCCACGATGTTGGGCAGCACGTGGCGCAGCAGGATCAGCGGCAGCCGCGTGCCGACCGCGTGCGCGGCCTCGACGAAGAGCTGCTCGCGCAGCGTGAGCGCGAGCGAGCGCACCAGCCGCGCCACGCGCGGAATCTCGGGGATCGTGATGGCGACGATCACGGTCGAAAGACTGGCCTGCGTGACCGCCATCAGCGCGATCGCCAGCAGGATGCCGGGGATGGCCATCAGCCCGTCCATCACGCGCATGATCAAAGGATCGGCCCAGCGCACGAAGCCCGACACCAGGCCGAGCAGCACGCCGAGCACGGTCGCGAGCAGCGCCACGCAAAGGCCGACCACCATCGACACGCGCCCGCCCCACACCGCGCGGCTGAACACGTCGCGCCCCAGTGCATCGGTGCCGAACCAGTGCTCGGCCGAGGCTGTCTGCATGCGCGCGAGCGGGTCGATGTCCTGCGGGTCGTGGGTCGCGATCCAGGGCGCGGCGATCGAGAGCAGCGCCACCGCGATCAGCAGCAGCGCACCGATGATCAGCGTCGGGTGCTTGCGCGCCCAGCGCCAGCGCTTCGGCGCGGCGGGCGCGTCGTCCGCGGACAGGGCCTCGCGCAAGGGAAGGGTGGTGGACATGGTCAGTATTGAATGCGGGGATCGAACAGGCGGTAGCTCAGGTCGATCAGCAGGTTGATCAGCACATAGACGCCGGCCGAGATCAGCAGCACGCTCTGGATGACGGGGTAGTCGTGCCGCTGCACCGAATCGATCACCAGGCGCCCCACGCCGGGAATCGCGAACACCGTTTCGGTCACGACCACGCCGCCGATCAGGAGCGCGATGCCCACGCCCACCGTGGTCGCGATCGGGATCGCCGCATTGCGCAGCGCATGGCCCAGCACCGGCAGCACGCCCAGGCCCTTGGCGCGCGCGGTGCGGATGTAGTCCTCGTGCAGCACCTCGAGCACGGTGGCGCGCGTCATGCGCGTGACCAGCGCGATGTAGACCAGCGCCAGATTGACGCAGGGCAGCACCAGCGAGCGCAGCCAGCCGGCCGGGTCTTCGGCGAATCGCACGTAGCCTTGCACCGGGAACCACGGCAGCTGGATCGCGAAGGTGTAGATCAGCAGGTAGCCCACCAGGAACACCGGCACCGAGAAGGCGAGCACCGCGAACAGCATCACCAGCCGGTCGATCCAGCTGCCGGCGCGGTGTGCCGCGAGCGTGCCCAGCGGCACTGCGACCACCAGCGTGATCGCCATCGTGAAGACCGCGATCGACAGCGTCGGCTCCAGCCGCTGCGCGAGCAGCTGCGCCACCGGCACCTGCGTGAAGATCGAGGTGCCGAGGTCGCCGGTGGCGAGCTTGCCGAGCCAGATCAGGAACTGCTGCGCGAGCGGCTGGTCCAGGCCCAGCGCGGTGCGCAGCTTGGCGATGTCGTCGGTGGTCGCGAGGTCGCCCGCGATCAGCGCCGCCGGATCGCCCGGCGAGAGATGGATCAGCAGGAACACCACGACGGCCACCACCGCCATCACGGGCAGCGTGGAAACCAGGCGTCGGAGAAAGTAGCCCATGGATGCGAGGCGTGGCGGCGCGGTCTTACTTGTCGAGCATCCAGACCGTGGGCAAGCCGGCCCACAGTTTGTCCACGCCCTTGAGGTTCGCGCGCGCCGCGAAGGCGGCCGAGTACTGGCCGGCGCTCACATAGGGCACGGCCTCGTAGGCGCGTTTCTGGAAGGCTTCGAGCAGCTCGCGGCGCTTGGCCGGCACGGTCTCGCGGATCCATGCGGTGCGCAGCTCGTCGAGCTGCTTGTCGCAGGGCCAGCCGGGCAGGGTGTTGCCGCAGGCCGCGCCCAGGTAGGCGTTGGTGATCGGCGAGTTGACGTCGAATTCGCCGGCCACCGTGACGTACATGTTCCAGCCGCCGGCCTCGGGCGCATCGCGCTTGGCGCGGCGCGCGCCGATCGAGGCCCAGTCCATGTTCTGCATGTCGACGTTCATGCCGATGCTGCGCATCGTCTGCGCGGCCATCAGCGCCTCGGCGTTGAGGTAGGTGATATCGCTGGGCACCAGCAGCACCACCTTCTCGCCCTTGTAGCCCGACTCCGCGAGCAGCTGCTTGGCCTTGGCGATGTCGGCCTTGCGGTAGGGCTCGGCACCGGCGGCCGTCTCGTTGGGGCCGCCGCAGATGAAGTAGCTCGGGCAGTAAGTCACGCGCATGTCCAGCGGATAGCCCATGGCGGCGGTGAAGCGTTCCTGGTTCACGGCCTGCAGCAGCGCCTGCCGCGCCTTCGGATGGTTGAAGGGCGGATGCAGGTGGTTCACCACCAGGAAGCCCTGCCAGGCGCCTGCCGAGCCGACCTTGATGCTCTTGTCGGTGCGCAGCGGCGCGATGTAGTCCGGCGGAAGCTGCTCCACCATGTCGACTTCGCCCGCCTTGAGCGCCGCGATGGCGCTGTTCGCGTCAGGAAGGTAGAGCCATTCGACACGGTCGAAGTTGCTCTTCTTGCTGCCCGAGAGGCCGTTCGGCGGCTCGCTGCGCGGCACGTAGTTCGGGTTGCGCACGAACACCGCCTTGTTGCCCGGCACCCATTCGTCGCGCTTGAAGATGAAGGGGCCCGAGCCCAGCACCTCGGTCAGCGGCGCATTGGTCGGCATCTTGGCCAGGCGCTCGGGCAGGATCAGCGGCGGAAAACCGGAAGGCTTGGCCAGCGCGTCGAGCACCATGCCGAAGGGTTCGTTGAGCGAGAGCGTGAAGCTGCGCGCATCGACGGCCTTCCACTCGGCGCCCGCGTTGCCCATGGCGCGGCCCAGGCCGTCGCGCGCGCCCCAGCGCTGCAGCGACGCGATCACGTCGGCCGAGGTGACGTCGCTGCCGTCGGAGAACTTGAGCCCGGGCCGCAGCGTGAAGCTCCACTGCTTGCCGTCTTTCGAGCTCGCGTACTTCTCGACCATCTGCGGCTTGGGCGCACCGGTCGAGTCCTGCGCGAACAGGGTGTCGTAGACCATGTAGCCGAAGTTGCGCGAGATGTAGGCGGTGGTGAAGGTCGGGTCGAGGATCTTCACGTCGGCACCCGCCACGATCTTCAGGGTCTTGGTCTGCGCGAACGCGGGCAGGACGGCGCCCGCGAGGGCCATCGCGCCGAGGGCCGCGAGGGCGGCAAGTGTGCGTCGTTTCATCGTCGGATCTCCGGTGAGGTCAATGGATTCAGGCCGCGGCACCCAGCGGCCACTTGGGGCGCCGGATCTTGCGATAGGGAAGGGTCGTGAGATCCAGCGTCACGGCGCCGGGCGCGCCGGCGTAGATCACGTGCTTCGCGACCTTCGAGAAGGAGGCGTGGAAGTGCTGCGAGGACTTGACGACGATGATCTTCCTGGCCGCGAGATCGCAGCCCAGTTGCGTGAAGAGGTCGGTGTCTATGGCCTGGTTGCGCAGCGTGATCAGCACGATCTCGATGCCTTGGGCTTCGATCAGCGCGCTGTCGCCCATCAGCGTGGGCGTGTTCGACAGGCCCGTCATGACCAGGTCGTGCTGCAGCGCCTTGACCGTGCATTCGAGGTCGAGCGGATCGCCCGAGAGCGGGCTGATCTTGCCGCCGATGCGCATCGAAAGCCGGGCGCCGACGCCGGCGTCGAAGGCGATGCGCACCGCGATCGGGTCCCACATCGGCCCGACCGCCGCATTGCCGATGCCGCGCTCGATCATGCGGCGCAGGATGAAGGTGGCGTCGCTGGCCGCGCCGCCGCCGGGGTTGTCGGCGCCGTCGGCCAGCACCACCGGCGCGCCGTCGAAGGCCAGCGCTTCGTCGAGCGAGGCGTCGATGCCCGGGTAGCGCACGCCGAGTGCTTCGCGCAGGCCGATCAGCTCGTCGGCCAACCGGCGCGCGAGCGCTTCGGCCTTCGCCTTGTCGCCATCGGTGTAGACCAGCACCTTGGTGCCCATCTCGGGCACGTCGCCCCATGCGAAGCCGTGCGCGACCGAAATCGAGAGCACGCCGTCTTTGCCCTCGAGCGACTGGAGGCGGTCGACGAAACTGCGCGCCGGATCGCGCGAGGTGTGGACGGTGACGATCATTTCGCAGTCGACCATCGCGGCCACCGGATTGACCTTGCCTTCGACCTTGGCGGCGCACAGATCCACCAGTTCGACCGCGCGCTCCAGCACGTCGGTGTGCGGATATTCCTTGAAGGCGATCAACAGGTCGGCGCTGCTCACCATCTCGGGCGTCAGGTGGCTGTGCGGGTCGAGTTCGGCGCCGACCACCACCTCGGGGCCGACGATGGCGCGCACGCGCTGCAGCAGGTCGCCTTCGCAGTCGTCGTAGCCGTCGGCGACCATCGCGCCGTGCAGGCCGAGCACCACCATGTCCACCGGCAGCGCGGCGCGCAGGTCGGCCAGCAGTTCCTCGCGCAGGGTCTCGTAGGCATGGCGCGTGGTCGTGCCGCTGGGCTGGGCGCCCGCGACCATGCCTTCGACCAGATCCCAGCCGCGTTCCTTGCCGCGCAGGCGCGCTGCCCAGAGCGGGCCCGAGAAGAAGGTCATCTGGTCCGGATGCTTTCCGGCCGGGAAGTAGCCGCGGTCCCTGAAGGAGGCGAGGCCGGTGGGCATGGGCCCGAAGGTGTTGGTTTCGGTGGCGAGGGATCCGCTGAAGACACGCACGGTGAGGGGCTCCTGGATGGATGAGGGTGGGATGGATTCAGGCGGCCGCGCGCCGCAGGCGTTGCGGCCCCAGCATCTCGGCAGTGAGCCCGAAGGAAGCGGCGTGCGCAGGCACCGGCAGTCCGCGCGCGAGCGCGGCGCAGGTCTCGCCCATCGCGGCCGAGGTCTGGATGCCGTAGCCGCCTTGCGCCGCGACCCAGAAGAAGCCGGGCGCCGCGTCGTCGAAGCCGCCGACCAGGTCGCCGTCGGCGACGAAGGAGCGCAGCCCGGCCCAGGTGCGCGTGGGGCGGCGGATCGCGAGCGTGGTCGCTTCCTCGATGCGATGGATCGCGAGCGCGATGTCCATCTCCTCGGGCTGCACGTCCTGCGGCTCGACCGGGTCGGCATTGGCCGGCGAGCCGAGCAGCATGCCGGCATCGGGCTTGATGTACCAGTCTTCATCCGCGCCGAAGGCCATCGGCCAGCGGTCGATGTCCGCGTCCGGCGGCGGCGCGAAGATGAAGGCCGAGCGGCGGCGCGGCTCGATGCCGATGGGTTGGACGCCGGCGATGCGCGCGATCGTGTCGACCCAGGCGCCGGCGGCGTTGAGCACCACCGGGGCCTCGTACACCGTGCCGCCGGCTTCGACGCGCCAGAGATCGCGCATGCGTTCCATCGCTGTCACCTCGGCATCGCACACCAGCTTGCCGCCCGCCTGGCGCATGCCGCGCAGATAGCCCTGGTGGATGGCATGCACGTCCATGTCGGCCGCATCGGGTTCGTAGACCGCGCCCTGCACCTGTTCAGGGCGAAGCACCGGAACGAGCCTGCGCGCTTCCTCGCCGTTCAAGCGCTGGGCGCCGCAGTCCATGGCCTTGAGCACTTGCCAGTGCGCTTCGAGCTGCGACGTCTGCCCGGCACCGGCGACCATCATGGCGCCGCGCGGCGTCAGCAGCGGATGCTCGCTGAAGCCGGCCGGCGGCTGGGCCAGGAAGGCGCGGCTCGCCATCGTGAGCGCGCGCACCTGCGTCGTGCCGTAGCTCTCCATGAAGAGCGCGGCCGAGCGGCCCGTGGAGTGATAGCCGGGCTGCGCTTCACGCTCCAGCACGATGGTGCGGCCATGCGGCGCCAGCCAGTGCGCGACCGAAGCGCCGGCAATGCCGCCGCCGATCACGAGGTAGTCGGCTTGCACCGGGGAGGGGAGGGAAGTCATCGGAATCGGATCGCGTGAGAGAGCTCGGAATGCGGCGAAGTGTAGTAAAGAATTTGCGTATACGAAAAAAATTACAAGACTTCTACGGGTAAGTCCCGGCGCGTGACGTTGGTACGATTTGCGTTCATGCAATTTGCGGATACGCAACTTCCGGGCCAGAAAAGGCGGCAGAATCCGGGGGCACAGCAACAGGACGCCGCTTTGAAAGCACACCCCGCCACCCGGCACGACGCCGAGCCCAACACGCTCGACCGCGAAACCTTCGGCAAGCGCCTGCGCACCGCGCGCAAGGAATTCGGCTGGACGCTGGCCCAGCTCGCGGAGCTTTCCGGCGTCTCGATCACCACCATCTCGCGCGCCGAGCGCGGCCAGCTCGCGCTCGGCTACGAGAACTTCGCGGCGCTCGGGCGCGCGTTGCAGATGGACATGAACGCGATGTTCGCGGGCGAGGGCGTGAAGCCGGCGCAGCTCGACGGGCCGGTCGTCACGCGTGCGGGCCAGGGCGTGGTCTACCGCGGCCTGTCATTCGCCTACGAGTTCCTGGGCACCACGGCGGCCGGCAAGAAGATGAGCCCGGTGGTGGGCACGGTGCATGCGCGCCGCATCCACGGGCCCGAGGATTTCGCGCGCCATGCGGGCGAGGAGTTCGCCTATGTGCTCTCGGGCGAGATTGATGTGCACTTCGAGAACGGCGACGTGGTGCATCTCGCGCGCGGCGATTCGATCTACTACGACAGCCGCATCGGCCATGCCTACGTGAGCGTGAGCCGCCAGCTGGCGAAGATCGTCGGCGTGACCTCGACCGAGAGCAGCTTCATGCAGTCGGCGCGCGCGGGCGAACGGCGCGCCGCACGCGCACCGGCGCCGCCGCCGAAAAAGAAGGCCGCCGCGGCGAAACGCAGCGCCCCCCGCGTGCGATGAAAGCCAATGCAACGAGGTTCGCCTTGGCGGCGCGTTTTGGCTAACCTTGCGCGATGACAGCACTCGCCTCACCGCGCGCCGGCGTGGAAGCCCCCATCGGCCCGCCGCCGCCCGCGCCCGATCTGCCGAACCCGCCGCCGCCCGCGCCGTCGCCGTCCCCGCTGCCCGAGGTCGATCCGCCGCCGGCCGATCCGCCCATGACCGAGCCCGGTGCGCCGCCCCCGGTGGCCGATCCGCCGCCCGGTGCGGTGGCGCTCGTGGCGCTCGGCCGCCTGCATGCGCGGCGGCTGCGCGAGGTCTATCGATCGGCCGGCTGGCCTTGCTGCGATGCCATCGAGGTCGACCTGCTCGCCGCCGGCTTGCTGGAACGCGTGCGTTCGGCGCTGGGCCACGAGACGCTGCGCGTGACCGACGTGGGCATCGCGCACATCGCGCGCACGCTGGTCGTCAACCGCGCGGTGCTGTCGAGGCACGAGGCCCTGGTCGAGCAGGTCGCGCGCGAGATGACGCGCGCCGGCCGCGTGGCCTGGCGTGGCCTGAGCCTGCGCGCGAGGCTCGCCGGCGCGAACGAGGGCGACAAGCCGCGCTGGTGCATCGCGCGGCCGGACGTGTTCTCGATCCGCAACACCAGCGTCGAGGCGTATGCGCAGCCGATCGTGCACGAGGTGAAGGTCAACCGCGCCGACCTGCTGAGCGACCTGCGCAAGCCCGACAAGCGCGCCGCGTACCTCGACCTCGGCGGCGAGTGCTGGTATGTGCTCGGCTGCGACGCGAAGGGCCGGCCGATCGGCGAGCCCGACGAGATCCCCGCCGAATGCGGCGTGCTGGTCGCGCAGGAGGGGCGCTTGGTCGTCGCGCGCGCTGCGGTGCACCGCGCCCTGCCGCGCATGCCTTTTTCGGTCTGGCTCGCACTGGCGAAGGCGCAGCCGGCGCCTGGTTTCGACGACGAGTCGCAGGACTTGCTGGCGGCACCTCAGGTCGTGTAGTCGCCGCTGGCCTCGGGCTGGAAAAGGATCTCCGCCACCTCGGCGCGGCCTTCCTCGCCGCCGGGCAAGGTCCATTGCGCCACGGCGCCGAGCCGCAAGCCGATCAGGCTCATGCCCACCGGCGAGAGCACCGAGATGAAACCGGTGGCGGGTTCGGCGTCTTTCGGATAGCAGAGCGTCAGCTTCTGCCGCTCGCCCGAACGCGCGTCGACGATCGTCACTTGCGAGTACATCGTGACGATGTCTGCCGGCACCTCGCGCGAGCGGACCACCTCGGTGGCGTCGAGCAGGGCTTCGAGCCCTGGGTGGGATTTTTCATCGAGCAGTTTGCCGAGGCGAACGTGATCGAGTTCGGTGAGCGTGCGCTCGCCGTGAAGGGTGGTCGTATGCATGAAGCACTCCAATCGAAATGCGGCCCCATCGGTGAGGGCCGCGGTCGCGCGGGGCTTGGGCCCGGCGATCGATGGTTGCGCTGAATCAGAAGAGGTGAGCGGATCGCCGGGCGGGGGAAAGTGCGGCTGGCGGGCGCTGGGTCGGCAGGGTCGCCTCGCCGCCGGCCGCTCGCGCGCGGCAGCCTGCCGCGTTGGCGGGGGAGGCTGCAGCTTGGCAGTGGGTGGTGGAGATGGCGGGGGCCGGGGAGCGCATGCGGCCCATTGTAGGAGGCGGGTGCGAGGCGGCTTGGCGAATGACCCTGTCACGATCACCGGCAAGACGCCAGGGCCGACGCGTTCGGGTCATGCGGGAGAGGCGCTGTGAGATGCCAGCGCGATCGGAAGTCCCGGGATCGTCAGCAGTCGCAACGCTTCGATGGCCGTGAAGTCCTGATCGCCGGCCAGGAAGCGCATTCTGTAGCCGCCGATGGAGATGTTGTCGCCATCGACAAGATGCTGCGTATCCACCTTGATGTCGTTCACGTAGACGCCGTTGCTGCTGGCCAGATCCTTGATCGTCACGAACGGACCGTCGACGATCAGCACGGCATGGAAACGGCTGACTCTTGCATGCTTGATGACGATGTCGTTGCCCGAGGCCCGACCGACGCTGGTTTCGGGCTGGCCCAGTGCGATCTGCTTGGTGGCGTTGGCGCTCATCAACATGAGGAGTTTGGGCATGACTCGCGTTCCGTTAGGTCGGCAGAGGTTATTGATGAGCGCTTCGACAGTAAAACGCTTTGGGTGAATGCGATGCATTGATGACGCGAATACCTCTAGATGGCGATGGGCCGAGCGCCAGCGAAGATCGCCGAGGTAGACATGAAGCGCATTGGAGCGTGCGCTTCCCGTGTTCGCAACCGAATGCACCGAGTGCGGCGGAAGATGCACAAGGGCAGGCGCCGCAAAGTCACGCCTTTCCGGAGCACCGAGCTTCCCGGCTTCAACCGGATAAATGAAATTGGTCTCGCCGCCCTGGTAGATGCCGATCAAGGCGTCCATGTGGTGGTTGTGGGGCGGGTACTGCAGGCCGGGCGACAGCGTGATGTGATAGATCGTCAAGCCGGGTTCCGAATGAAGAAGGATCTCGTCGTCCTCCTCTTCATGGACCAGTCCTCCCGACGCGTGGAAGCGATTCGTCAGCATGTGCAGCAGGGTTTCGATCTGCCGCAAAGGATTCGGGCGCTTTGCGGCATCGGCGATGTCCTTGACCGCCGCCTTGAGAACGTGATTGGTTGGGAGCGACATCGTTTGCCAATCTCCAATGTGGAATGGCCAGTTTGGTTGAAGCTGTTTGATGATTCTGTGTCACTACTGATGTGCCATTGGATCGCTTTACTCAACGTTCGATGATTCCTAGCATTCACGGACCTTGATGCACATGCGTCGCCCTCGTGAGCAGCTTCATTCGAAAGGAATCAATCTTGGACACCCCTGCGACAAGCCGTCGCCACTTTCTTCACCTGAGCGCGGGATCGCTCGTCGGTGCTGCGTCACTCGCCTCGCTTCCGGCCTTTGCCGCTACCGGTGACGCGGCCGGCAAAGTGGCCTCGAAGGTTCCTCGTGCTTCCAGTGGGCGTTCCAAGGCCATTGACGACGTGCTGAAACAAGGCGTCGCCAACGGAACAGTTGCAACTGCCGTGGGTCTTGCGGCTGACGCTCGCGGCGTCTTCTACGAGGGCGCGTTCGGCAAGCGAGATCTGAGCGAACCGGGAGGCGTCAGTCAGGATACGGTCTTCTGGCTGCTGTCGATGTCCAAGGCGATCACGGCCACAGCGTGCATGCAGTTGGTCGAGCAAGGCAAGCTCAGCCTCGATGAACCTGCAAGCAAGGTGCTCCCATCGCTTGCCTCTTCTTCGGTACTTGAGGGCTTCGATCCGGCCGGCAAGCCCATCCTGCGCCCGGCGCGGCGAGCCATTACCTTGCGCCACCTGCTCACGCACACCTCGGGGTACACGTACGCCAACTGGAGCGACAAACTTCCTCAATACGAGAAGTCCACGGGCATGCCCGACGTCGCCTACAGCATGAACGGCGCATTCGCGGCTCCCTTGGAGTTCGACCCGGGTGATCGCTGGCAGTACGGCATCGGCATGGACGTCGTCGGCAAGATGATCGAAGCGGTCACCGATCAGTCGTTGGAGATGTACTTTCGCGAACACATCTTCGAACCGCTTGGCATGGCCAACACGGGCTTTCTCATCAGCAGTGCGCAGCGCCGGCGGACGGCCACGACGTACGTCCGACAACCCGATGGTTCGCTCAAGCCGATGCCGTTCGAGATGAATCAGCGACCAGAGTTCTTTTCCGGCGGCGGCGGACTCTTCGGCACCCCGCGCGACTACCTGGCGTTCCTGCAAATGCTCCTGAAGGACGGCTCGCACAACGGCGCGCGATTGCTCAAGCCGGAAACTGTCGCGTTGATGCGGACCAACGCCATCGGGGATCTCAATGTCAACCCGCTCAACTCTACGGCTGCGATGTGGTCGAACGACGCCGACCTCTTTCCAGGCATGCCCCAGAAGTGGGGCTTGTCCTTCGACATCAACACGAAGCCCGGCCCCAATGGGCGCAGCGCCGGCAGCTACGCCTGGGCAGGGCTGCTGAACTGCTACTACTGGATCGATCCGGTCAAAAAGGTCACGGGCGCCGTGTTCACGCAACTCTTGCCGTACTACGACGCCCGCGCCGTAGAACTTTTCGGAGCCTTCGAACGCGGCGTGTATGGCGCACCGGCGCGTAGCTGATTCCACGATGAACCCAACTTAATAGAGGACAAGACCATGTATGCAATCACTGGAGTGAGCGGCAAAGTCGGCGGCGCGGCCGCAAAGGCGTTGCTCGCGGCCGGGAAGCCGGTGCGCGCAGTTCTGCGCGACGCGGCCAAGGCAGCGGAATGGGCCGATCGCGGATGCGAAATCGCGATCGCCGAGATGGAAGACGCATCCGCGCTTGCGCGCGCTTTCGAGGGAGCGGCCGCGGTCTTCGTGCTCCCGCCGTCATGTTTCGATCCGGAACCCGGCTTTCCGGAAGCCAGGACGGTCATCTCCGCTGTGGTGCAGGCGTTGGAGGCCTCGCGACCCGATCGCGTTGTTTGCCTTTCGACCATTGGCGCCCAGGCTCCCCAATCCAATCTGCTCAGCCAGCGCACGCTCATGGAGCAGGCGCTCTCCGCATTGCAGCTGCCCGTCACGTTTCTTCGGCCAGCCTGGTTTCTGGACAACCTGGCGTGGGATATCGCCCAGGCACGGGAGCAAGGTGTGCTTTCCAGCTTCCTGCATCCCCTGGATCGGCTGTTCCCGATGATTGCAACGGATGATGTCGGCCAAGCGGCCGCCGAGCTTCTGCAGCAGGAGTGGAAGGGCATGCGCGTCGTCGAGATCGAGGGACCGGAGCGGGTCAGCCAGGAGCAGATCGCGACGGCACTGTCGGCGGCACTGAAGCGGCCCGTGCAAGCCCAGATAGTCCCCCGAGAAAGTTGGGCCGCGCTCTTTCGCGCTCAGGGCATGCGAGATCCGACGGCCCGCATTCAAATGCTCGACGGGTTCAACGAGGGATGGATCTCGTTCGAGGAAACCCATGGACCTGTGTTGAAAGGCCGCGTTGGGCTCGCAGATGTCGTCAGCAAGCTTGTGCGGTGACACATCGTTCGAGCGATTCGCTTGACCGCACCTGAGGAATCGCAGCACTATCATTCGTGATCTCGAATCACGAATAGAAGTACGCCCATGGCTTTGAACGGACGCCTGCTCTCGAACGTCGGCGTGCTTGCCGCGGTCGTCGAGGCCGGAAGCTTCGCACGAGCGGCCGATGCGCTGGGTCTGACCCCCTCCGGCGTGAGCAGGGCTATCGCCCGTCTGGAGGAACGCATCGGCGTGCGGCTGCTGGATCGCACCACCCGTTCGCTGAACCTCACGGATGAAGGCCGAATCCTCTATGCCAACATCAACCCGCTGGTGTTGGGCATCGAGGATGCGGTGACTCGCGCCACCGACTCGTCGGTGGCGGTACACGGACGTCTGCGAGTGAACACCGATGCCTTCACCTCGCGGCTGCTGCTGTCGCCGCACCTGCGCAGCTTCCTCGAGCGTTATCCCGAAATTGCACTGGACCTGATCGCACGCGATCAGCTGGGCGACATGGTGGCTGAAGGCTTCGACATCGCGCTGCGATTCGGCGAGCCGCCCGTCTCGTCGCTTGTGGCCCGCAAGTTGTTCGACACCCGCATCGTGACGGTGGCCGCACCGGAGTACCTGAAGCAGCACGGCCGACCGGCAAAACCCCAGGAACTGACGCAACACGTTTGCATCCAGGTCCGGGATCCAGCCACCGGCCAGCCTTACGCCTGGGAGTTCCAACGCGGGCGCAAGCTGATCAAGGTGCCGACCGCCGGACGTCTGCTGCTGACCGATGTCGGCACCATCCTCGGCACCTGCCTGTCGGGCGTGGGCATCGCCCAGATCAAGGCCGTTGGCATCCAGGAACTGCTGGAGACAGGCGAGCTCGTCGACTTGTTCCCCGGCTGGCCCGACGAACGCATGTCGCTCTATGCGCTCTACCCCTCGCGCCACCTGCCGGCGGCAAAGGTCCGTGCCTTTATCGAGTTCGTGATCGAGATGCTCAGCCGCAAGATCGGCAAGACCTAGAGCTCCAGCAGCGAGCGCAGGTGAGCTCTCTGCGCAGCGCAGGCGGCGTCCGCCTTGCGTCTGATCACCAGGTCGGCGATCGTCGCGTGCTCGTCATCGACGGTGCGCAACCGCGCGTCCAAGGCTCTTGCAGAGTTCTTTTGACGCTCTGTTCGCCCGCGCACAGAGCGCCGGGAGTGCCCGCGCTATGGTTGGGCTCTCAGCCTTGAGCGAGGGAAAGCCTATGACCACTTCCGATGTTGCAGCCCAGGTCTTGGTGCGTGCATACCTCAAAGGGAGGTCGATGAATGAATTCATGTTCACCGCCGCCGTATGGATGGCCGACAAGCGCCTGACAGGCGGCATCGTGCCCGCGCTGGATCAAACGCTGCGCGATGACATCGACAGTCAGGCCGGAGCGGCGCCGACGTTCAAACAGGGCTGGGGAGCAACGTCGTACAACTTTGCGCCGCCCAGGTGACGGAGCGCCCCTGCGCAGTGCACGGCCCAGGCCCGATCGCCCTATGTGTGCTACCGCACAGAGAAAAAACAACATCGGCGCTAGCCTTTCCTGATGCGTCTTCGACGCATGGAGCGACGCCATGATCTCCTCCGAACTCGTCGCCGAAGCGCAAGTGAGCGCCGGGTCCGCTGCCGAAGCACGCGACGGCCCCGCTCCGCCTTTGCCCGTCTGGACGACGCAGGTGCACATCGGGGCAGTTTTCGAGGGTGGTCAGAGCTATCACGCTCAAGTCTTTCGTGACAAGCAGTGCCTCTGCCACATTGTTATGGCTGGTACAACCATCGAAGCGGAAAGAGCTGACGCGGAGTTGGCGATTCGCGTGCGGAACTGGATTGAAGCATTCGAGACGCGCGACGTGTCGGACTTCGTTGCGCTGCAAGCCTCCTAGCATGTGATGGAAGACGACGATCTCCATCTCGCCCGCCTGAGCATTGCCGACCTGCATCAGGTTGCCTGCACTTGGCGCGCCCAGGCGCGAAAGGGTGACAAGACTGCTCATGCGATCGCCGAGGCTCTCGCATCCGTGGTGACGGCCCGCCGGTACCGAGCGGCATCGATTGCCCGAGTTGGCAAGCTGGCAGCGACGCTCCGCGCTTGGCCGGCGTTGCGAAAACTGGCCGAGTGGACCTCCCAGTTCCGCTACGGCGGACCGCTTCCGAAGTGACAGGCATTGGAGAGGCCGTGCCCCAACGCATACGTTTCCTCGTGGAGATCAGGCTGTGCCGGTCGGAAGGCTTGGTAGAGCGGGACACTGTCGCCGCGCTTCATGAGCTGTGGCGACCGGAGACGCCATACAACGAGGAAAGTTTGGCTTTCATCGCGCTGCAGGGCAATCGCCTTTTTGGCCCTGACACCCACTGGATCGAGAAGCGGCAGGCATGAGCCTGCCGAGGATCTGTGGAGCGGGTGAAGGGAATCGAACCCTCGTATGAAGCTTGGGAAGCTGCCGTTCTGCCATTGAACTACACCCGCGGACCGAAGCGAATTCTAGCGTGGCGCGTCGCATCGCTCGCTGCCGTTCACAACTGCGAATAACGGAAAAAACTTGACGTAGGTCAAGAGTTTTTCCTGCGATCGGTCGGACAGTGAATCCTGTATCGGATCGATCGCATGCATGTGCGGCGATTCGACACTTTCCACAACTACAGACTCGACAAGAGACAAAGGAAAGGTTCGCCTCCTCATGATCCCGCAGCCCAGGGACGGCACGCGTTCGCGCGCAGCCATCGCCACCACCAGCGCGACCGCCACGGTCACCCTCTCTGCCCGCCCGAGCAACTCGTTGCGCTGGATCCAGCTCGCGCTGGGCATCGTCTGCATGGCGATGATCGCCAACGTCCAGTACGGCTGGACCCTGTTCGTCGCCCCGATGGAAGCCAAGCACCACTGGGGCCTGGCCGCGATCCAGATCGCCTTCTCGGTCTTCGTCGTGGTCGAGACGTGGCTGGTGCCCATCGAAGGCTGGCTCGTCGATCGCTTCGGTCCGCGCCCGGTGATCGCCGGCGGCGCCATCCTGGCCGCGCTGGGCTGGATCGTCAACGCGTATGCCGACTCGCTGCCCGCGCTTTATGCGGCCGCGGCGATCTCCGGCGTCGGCGCCGGCTGCGTCTACGGCACCTGCGTCGGCAACGCGCTGAAGTGGTTCCCCGACAAGCGCGGCCTGGCCGCGGGCCTGACGGCGGCCGGCTTCGGTGCGGGCGCGGCGCTCACCGTGATCCCGATCGCCAACATGATCCAGAGCTCGGGCTACGAGCACACCTTCCTGTACTTCGGCATCTTCCAGGGCGTCTGCATCTTCGCGATGGCGATGTTCATGGTGAAGCCCTTCGCGCCCAAGGGCGTGGCCGCGCAGACCCGCCTGGTCATGACCAAGGTCGACTCGACGCCTGCGCAGATGGTGAAGACGCCGGTCTTCTGGCTCACCTACCTGCTGTTCGTGCTGGTAGCCGCCGGCGGGCTGATGGCGACGGCGGAGATCGGCCCGATCGCGAAGGACTATCAGATCGACAAGCTGCCGATGCACTTCCTCGGCCTGTCGATGCCGCTCTTGACCATGACGCTGGCCATCGACAACCTGGCGAACGGCTTCACCCGGCCGCTGTGCGGCTTCATATCGGACAAGATCGGCCGCGAGAACACGATGCTGCTGGTCTTCGTCGGCGAAGGGCTGGCGCTGCTCGGCCTGAAGATGTACGGCCATGCACCCGCTGCCTTCATGACTTTCGCGGCGCTCGTGTTCCTGTTCTGGGGCGAGATCTACTCGATCTTTCCGGCGCTGGTGGCCGACACCTTCGGGGTCAAGAATGCCGCCAGCAACGCCGGCACCATGTACACGGCCAAGGGGACCGCGTCGCTGTTCGTGCCGCTGGGCTCGGTACTCGCCGCGGGCGGCAACTGGGACCGCGTGTTCCTGGTGGCTGCCGTGGTGTCGATCGGCTCGGGCATCGTCGCCAAGCTGGTCCTTGCGCCGATGCGCCGGCGCACGATCGAGGCGGGGAACGAGAAAGCGGGACGAGCGCGCTGAGCGCCGGCGCGAAGCTCCCTCGTCACTCCGGAAACTGCACCACCGGCCCCGCAGCCTTCTTGCCCGGCGGCAGGTAAGCCGGCGCCGGCGCACCGCCAGGCCCGAGCGAGCGCGTGTACGCATGGATGGCCTTCAGGTCGGCATCGCTCATCGCGCGGACATTGAACCAGGGCATCGGCGGTCGCGGCTCCATGTGGCGTGCATGGTGGATCCATTGCTGCGCATTCATGTTGGCCATCATCAGGCGCAGGTTGGTGGCATAGGTCGTGCCCCAGGGCCCCGCCCAGCCCAGGGTGTCGCCGGTGAGCCAGAGCTTCTCGTCGACCTGGCCGTTCTTGGGTCCGTAGCCGGGCGTGTGGCAATCGTTGCAGCCTGCCACCTGGATCAGGTAGCGGCCGCGTCGCAGTTGATCCTTGCCGGCTTCCGGCGGCCCGGCCAGGGCTGCGGCACAGGCGAGGAGGGCGGATGCGGCGGCAACGAATTTCGGGTGCGTTGTCATGGAGGACTCCTTCGAATCATTTCTTCGCGAGCGGCTCCGCAGCCGCGACCAATGCCCGGATCGCCCAGCGCCGGACCTTTCGCGCCTCCGCATCGTCGAGCCGGAGCACGTCCTTGCAAACGACCATGGCCTCGGGGCCGACCACGAGCGCCAGCGCATGCGTGAGCTTCTTCAGCGCCGCCGGCTTGAAACGGCCGTTCGCTGGTGCGAGCGCGGCTTCGAGCAGCGGCGTTCGGCGGTTCTGGCGCGCGGGCAGCTGCGCGTCGATCTCGCTGCGCGCGCTCCGCTCCAGCGACTGCGCCAGCATCATGCGCAGCTGTGCCTCGTTGGCCGCGATCATGGTGTGCAGCGCGTCGTCCACGCATTCGAGACGGGCGACGACGTCGTCCGCGGGCGCGCCGCGCAGCGCGTCTTCGGCCTGCGGCGTCTCGATGTCGATCGAGGCCTCCAGATGCAGCGCCTCGACGTTCGGAAAATAGCGGTATGCAGTGGCGCGCGAAACCAGCGCTTCCTCGGCGATCTCTTCCAGCGTCGGCCGGCGTCCCTGCTTCGTCAGCTGCGCCGCGGCCTGCAGCAGGGCCTTGCGGGTGCGCTGCTTCTGCTGCGGGCGGCCTTCGGTTGTCGCGGCCACGTTCAGCCCGCCGGGGGCAGCTGCTGCAGGATCGCGCTCAGGTCGACCCAGACGTTCTCCCTTTGGATGTCGCCGTTGTCGGCGAACTCGATCACATGCAGCAGGCGGAAGGCGAGCGGGCGGTCGCGCCCGTCCATGCCGAAGGGGCGGCCCGGCGCGCGGCCGCTCCACAGCGAATCGTCGACCATGAAGTTGTCGCCGTACAGGCGGCGCCGGCTCTCGACCTTGCCCTCGGACAAATCGGCGAACAGCGTCTCGTAGAACGGGCGCGCGCCGTCGCGGCCTCGGCTCGGGCCGGTGGGCCAGCCGACCACGTCATGCTCGACGTCGGCCGTGAGCGTGGCCAGCACGCCCTCCACGTGATCCTGGGCTTCGAAACCGAAATGCTCGTCGAGCTTGCGGTCCATTTCGCTGCGAGTGAGTGCCATGGCGGTGTCCTCTCGGTGTGGGCGTGCCGCCATCGTAATGAGATTTTTATCTCATTACAAGAACTTTGTCTCAAACGAAGGAGCTGCCCCCGAATCGCGGCTCTGCAGCTCCGCCGCTCCGAATCAGGCCGCAGCCGGCTCTTGCACGTACTGAAAGGCCTGGTCGATCGCGAGCACCAGTGCCATGCCGACGGCCGTCACGCTCACCAGGAAAGGCAGTTCGAATCGGCTGATGACGCCGAACCCGGTGGGCATGGCGTTGGGATTTGCAGTGGTGCAGATGAAGTCGGCGGCTGCCATGCCGGTGTAGTGCATGGCGCAAACCGCCACGCCCATGACACAGGCGGCGACGAGGCGGATCGCCAAGGTCTTGGTATTGAAGGCCAGCCACAGTGCCGCGCTGGCGGCGACGACCGCGATCACCACCGACAGCCCCACGATGCCGAAGGACCAGTCGATGACGCCGCCGAAGCGCATGCCATACATGCCGAGGTAGTGCATGACGCAGACGCCGGCCCCGAGCAAAGACCCGGCGATCATGATCCGGCTCAACAGGCGGGGTGCCTTCGCGACGTAACCCAATGCCAGCGAGGTGGCCACGACGGCCGCAACCAGCGAGACCAGGGTTTCGACCAGCGAATAGCCGACACCCATCTGCAAATCCAGCGCCAGCATGCCGACGAAATGCATGGACCACACGCCAATCCCGCCCAGCGCCAAGCCCGCGGTGGCCGTATTGAAAAGACTCACCTGCCCACCCCCGGTGCTGATCCTGCGCGCCGCTGTCAGCGCGACGAACGAACCAATGACCGAGATGACGTAAGACAGGGCAACAAACGAGATCTGATAGGTGGGTGTGACTGTGATGTTCATGGCTGTGTCCGGTGTGGAACGTGGCAGTACTAAAGCATTAATTCGTTTTAAAGTGTAAGTATTTCGGTTTCATTTCGAGTGGGCAATAAGTCACGAGATGAGGCCGTTTGTTTGCGGCATTTGCGTCAACTTCCTGAAGGCTCTCCTGACGGCGCGGACCTTCGGCCAACCCGCGCGGACGATCGGTCAACCGCATCGATCGCGCACCCGCAACGAAGGACGCGCGAGCAAATGCGCAGGAATCCGGGTCAAGCGGCGGATCGGACAAATCCAAAGAATGACTTCGCGCGGTCTTCAGCGCGTTCATTCCTACCGGAGCGTCACATGCAATCACTCAACTACCTCACGCTGGACAAGGATGTCCGGCAAGTTCGCCAGCCGGACGTCGACGTGTTCGCGGCGCAGATCAGCGGCGGCGTGCTCGGTGTCGCCGATGCCGCCTACGACGAAGCGCGCAAGGTCTGGAACGCGACCGTCGATCGCAAGCCGGCGCTGATCGCGCGCTGCCTGACGGACGTCGACGTGCAGGCGGCCGTGCGCTTCGCCGCCGCGCATCGCATGCTGCTGAGCGTGCGCGGCGGCGGCCATCACATCGCGGGCAACGCGGTGGCGGAGGGCGGCCTGATGATCGACCTGTCGGGCATGCGCAGCATCAGCATCGACGGCGCGACGCGCACCGCACGCGTCGGTGCGGGTGCGCTGCTGGGCGATCTGGATCGCGAATCGCAGGCCCATGGCCTGGCGACGCCGCTGGGCATCAATTCGACCACCGGCGTTGCCGGGCTCACGCTGGGCGGCGGCTTCGGCTGGCTGACGCGCCGCCACGGCCTGACCATCGACAACCTGGTCGGCGCCACCGTCGTGACGGCCGATGGCGCCCTGCGCCTTGTCTCGGCCGCGTCGGAGCCCGATCTGTTCTGGGCGCTGCGCGGCGGCGGCGGCAACTTCGGCGTGGCGACTTCCTTCGAATTCCGGTTGCATCCGGTCGGCCCCGAGGTTTACTCCGGCCTGGTCGTCTATCCGTTCGCGCAGGCGCGGCAGGTGCTGCGCGCGTGGCGCGACTTCAATGCCGGCGCACCCGACGAACTGAGCGTGTGGGCGGTGCTGCGCAAGGCGCCGCCGCTGCCTTTTCTTCCCGCATCGGCGCACGGCACCGAGGTGGTGATCCTTCCGGTGGTCTACAGCGGCGATGTCGAAGCCGGGCAGCGCGCCGTCGCGCCTGTGCTGCAGTTCGGCGATCCGATAGGGACGGCGCTGGGGCCGACGCCTTACGCCGGGTTCCAGACCGCCTTCGATCCGCTGCTCGCGCCCGGTGGCCGCAACTACTGGAAGTCGAACAACTTCAGCACGCTGAGCGATGCGGCGCTCGACCTCGTGATCGCAGCCGCCGGCCGACTGCCGGGACCGGAGTGCGAGATCTTCATGGCCCATCTCGGCGGTGCGATGGCGCACGTGGCGCCGTCGGCCACCGCCTTCGTCGGCCGCGATGCGAACTACATCATGAATGTGCACGGCCGCTGGTCCGATGCGCGCGACGACGAGCGCGTGCGTGCGTGGGCGCGCGGCGTCTTCGAAGAGGCCGCGCCGCATGCCACCGGCAGCGGCTACGTCAACTTCCTGACCGAGGACGAAGCCGAGCGCGTCGCCGCCAGCTACGGCACGAACTACCCGCGCCTGCAGGCGCTGAAGCGGCGCTTCGATCCGGACAACCTGTTCCGCATGAACCTGAACATCGAGCCGGCTGCTGCGCCGTGATTCCAGGCCTGGCCCCGCCCGGGTTTGTTGTCATGCAACCTTCATGCGGTCGAAGCATCATGGAAGGCTTGCCCACCACGACTGAGACCCAAGATGGCCAAAGACTTCGACCGCATGGAGGACTCCAACCGGAGCGCGAACCCCAGCATTCATGATGTTTCAGACCCGGCCCGCCGGGTCTTCGTCCGTGGAGGCCTGGCGGCCGCGGTGGCGGGCCTGTTCGGGCCGCTGGCCGTCGGCGCGCTGTCGGGCTGCGCCACCACCGGCAGCGGAGCCGCCTCGCTCGGCCGCGGCATCGGCTTCAAGAGCGTGCCGATGGCGGCCGTCGATCGTGTCGTGGTGCCCGAGGGCTACACGGCCCAGGTGCTGTACCGCTGGGGCGATCCGGTGGGCGTTGCCGGCCAGATGCCGGCCTTCAAGACCGACGGCTCCAACAGCGCGGCCGACCAGGCGCTGCAGGCCGGCATGCACCACGACGGCATGGCCTTCTTTCCCGCCGAGGGCTCGTCGCAGCGCGGCCTGCTGGTGATGAACCACGAGTACGTGGACGACGGCCTGCTGCACAGCGACGGCATGAAGACCTGGACTGCCGAGAAGGTGCGCAAGTCGATGAACGCGCACGGCGTCTCGGTGATCGAGATCCAGCGCGAAGGCAGCGGCTGGAAGCAGGTGACGCCCTCGAAGTTCGCGCGCCGCATCACGGCCCTCACGCCGATGACCATGACCGGCCCGGCCGCCGGCCACGCGATGCTGAAGACGGCCGGCGACCCGAGCGGCACGCGCATCCTCGGCACCTACAACAACTGTTCCAACGGCCACACGCCGTGGGGCACCTACCTGACCTGCGAAGAGAACTTCGCCGACTACTTCGAGGGACCGGAGAATCCCGATGCGCACCAGCGCCGCTGGGGCATTCGCAAGGGCAACGGTTCCAAGTACCGCTGGCACGAGCACGACGAGCGCTTCGACGTCGCCAAGCATCCCAACGAGTCCAACCGCTACGGCTGGGTGGTCGAGATCGACCCGCAGGACCCGGGCTCGACGCCGATCAAGCGCAGCGCCCTCGGCCGCGCCGCGCACGAAGGTGCCGCCACCGCGCTCACGGCCGATGGCCGCGCCGTGGTCTACATGGGCGAGGACTCGCGCTTCGAATACATCTACAAGTTCGTCAGCCGCGACCGCGTCAAGCCCGGCGGCGCCGCGGCCAACCGCGAATTGCTGGACCACGGCACGCTGTACGTCGGGCGCTTCGACGTCGACGGCACCGGCGAATGGCTGCCGCTGGTGCAGGGGCAGGGCCCGCTCGCCGCGGACAAGGGCTTCGCGAACCAGGGCGACGTGCTGATCAAGGCACGGCAGGCCAGCGACGCACTCGGCGCCACCAAGATGGACCGCCCGGAATGGACCACGGTGGACCCGATCACCAAGGAGGTCTACTGCACGCTGACCAACAACAGCAACCGCGGCGCCCCCGGCCAGCCCTTCATGGATGCGGCCAACCCGCGTTTCAACAACACCATGGGCCAGATCATCCGCTGGAAGGAAAGCGGCGATCTCGACGCCACCAAGTTCGCCTGGAACCATCTCGTGCTGGCCGGCGACCCGAAGCAGGGCCGTTCGGAGGCGCAGGGCAACATCAAGGGCGACACCTTCGGCAGTCCCGACGGCCTGATGGTGGATGCGCGCGGCGTGCTGTGGATCGAGACCGACGTGTCGACCTCGACGCTGGGCAAGGGCGATTACGTCAACCTGCCGAACAACCAGATGCTGGCCTGCGACCCCACCAAGGGCGAGATCCGCCGCTTCCTGGTCGGCCCGTCGGGCTGCGAAGTCACGGGGCTCACGGCCACGCCCGACCTCAAGACGCTGTTCATCAACATCCAGCATCCCGGCGAACCCGCCAACGAGCGCAGCGATCCGGATCGCCCGCTGGCCGTGTCGACATGGCCCGACGGCGCGGGGCGGCCGCGCTCGTCGACGGTGGTCATCACCAAGAACGACGGCGGCGTGATCGGCACCTGAGCGGCACCTGAGCGCCGGCCCTCAAACGCGCGGCTGCGCGCGCAGCCGCTCCTGGAGCAATTTGAGCGGCACTTCCACCGCATGGGCGGCCACGGCCTTGGCCCGGTCGGCCAGCGGATGGGGGCCGACCGCGGCCGGCGACCAGCCGCATCTGCGCAGCACCTCGTTGAAGGCATGCGCGCTGGTCCACATGTCGGACTTCTGCGTGCGGAAGGTGAAGGCCAGCGAGATGGAGAGTTCCGGACCGGTGTGGACACGGTGCGGTGCAATGAACGGATGGTGCACGCCGAGCCCCGGCCGCAGTTCGTAGACCATCGCCTTGGCTTCGAAGGAGGGCTTGTAGACCGGGCGCCTGCTGCCGAAGGCGGCGAGCAGGCGATCCTTGTCGGCCGAGGTCATGATCTCTTCGTCGCGGGGATCCCAGAGCGACACCTCCTTGTTGCCGCGCACCTGCAGCAGGAAGTTCATCTCGCGGTCCATGTGATAAGGCGTGACCGAGTCGCGCGTCGAGATGAAGACGTAGGTCGAGTACCAGGTGATCACCGGATCCACGCCTTCGAGGGCGGCGGCGATCTCGCCGAGCAGGCTCTCCAGCACCGGGCGATAGATCGCGTCGCGCTCCGGGTTGTAGATGCAGATGTAGGCCTTGCGCTCTTCGAAATGGTCCAGCACGTCGTCGAAGGACAGGCCTTCGCTGTAGCGCGCGTAGGAGGAGTCGAAGTTCGCGTCGCCGGGAATGGCGCCGACGCGGTAGGGCACCTGGTCGCGCGGCATGCGGCGACAGAGCGCGAACAGTTCGGGCAGCGAAAAGAGGGAGTGCTCGGCCAGGTGATGGCTCAGGACGAAGGGCCGGCGGTTGTAGCCCGTGCGGACCACCTCGGGCTCGAATTCGAGCAGGTGTTCCGATCGCAGGCGGCCCTGCGCTGCGAGGGCTGCAGCGTGTTCACGCGTGACGAATTCACCAAGCATGATGACCTCCTGAGGCCAGTGCCAGCGTCGAGTTGCCTGTCTTTAGATTACTCCTTTAGTTTTCAATTTGCCACTTGCTTTCAGCTAGCACGTAAGGCGTACGATGCCCGCGATCGCCGCGCCTCCATTCGCAAACAAGCGAACTTGTGCCTTAGGCCCCCGGCTGCGCGGTTGCCGAAGGACAACGGTTGTTGCGTGCATCACGCGTTCGTGGTTTCCCTTGCATCGCGGAGCGCATGCGCGGGCGCAAAATGTTTCGATGAAAAAAACCTTGATCGAGGCAAGCCTGCTTCTCGTCGATGACGACCCCACGATCATCCAGGTGCTGAGCCGCATACTTTCCGACTACTCCTCCGTCCGATTCGCGACCACCGGCGCAGATGCCTTGCAGCTCGCGGACGAAGAGCGGCCCGACCTGATCCTGCTCGATGCGCAGCTGGGCGACATGAGCGGCCTGCAGGTGTGCGAAGCCCTGAAGGCCGACCTCGCGCTCGCCGACATCCCGGTCATCTTCGTCAGCAGCCTGCAGGAGTCCGAACTCGAGGTCGCGGTGCTCGAGATGGGCGCGGTCGATTTCATCCGCAAGCCCTTCAATGCCTCGCAGGTGACGGCGCGCGTCAACATGCAGCTCAAGCTGAAACGGCTGGCGGACGATCTGCGCCAGCTCTCGCGTGTCGATGCGCTGACGGCGCTGCCGAACGAGCGCGCGCTCGACGAGCAGCTCGCGCGCGAGTTGCTGCGCGGGGCGGAATCGAAGCAGTCGCTGTCCGTCGTGCTGGTCGACATCGACTTCTTCAAGTCCTTCGAAGCGATGTACGGCCGCAAGGTGGCGGACGCCTGTCTCGCGGCCGTGGCCGAGGGCGTGCGCCGCAGTCTTCGCCGGCCCGGCGACTTCGCGGCGCGCGTGGATGGCGACCAGTTCGTGCTGGTCCTGCCCGACACGCCGGCCGATGCCGGACTGCATGTCGCCAACCGCGTCCTGGAAGCCGTGGAAGCGCTGGACATCGCGCATCTGGGCTCCGACATTTCGCGCCACGTCACCTGCAGTGCCGGCGTGGCGCTGTTCGATGGCGCGGCCCATCCCGAGCCGGAGGCCGAGGCCTCCGGCGAGCTGCTGCGGCGGGCGGCCGCCGAGGGGCTCGCGCAGGCCAAGCAAGCCGGCCACGCCCAGGCCTGCCTGATCGCGACCCCGGCTGAATGAGCCGGTTGCTTCGACGGCCGCTTATCTGGCTGTCGCAGCAGATGCGCCGCCGCAACGCGCAGGCCGACGAGCAGCACTCGCGGCTCGCGGCCATCGTCACCATTTCCAACGACGCCATCATCGGCCAGCGCCTCGACGGAACGATCACCGACTGGAATGCCGCGGCCACGCAGATCTTCGGCTACACCGCCGAGGAGGCGATCGGCAAGCCGCTGCCCGGCCTGCTGGTGCCCGCGGCCTACGAGCCGGAGGACGAGGAGATGCTGCGCCACATCGCGCAGGGCAAGGCCGTCGCCGCGTTCGAGACTTTCCGCCGGCACCGCGGCGGCGCGCTCGTCGCGGTGTCCGTCGCGGCGGCGCCGATCCGCTCGAACGGCGGCCGAGTGGTAGGCGCCGTGCAGACCCTGCGCGACATCACGCACGAGCAGGCGACCCAGGCGCACATCCTCGAGCTGAACGCCACGCTCGAGCAGCAGGTGATCGAACGCACGACCCAGCTGCTCGCGCTGTCGGCGCGCGAGCGGGCGATCCTGGGCGGCGCGGGCAGCGCCATCATCGCGACCGACGTCGACGGCGTGGTGACGGTGTTCAATCCCGCGGCCGAGGAACTGCTGGGCTATTCGGCCTCGGAGGTGGTGGATCGCGTCGACATGAACCGCTTCCACGACGCGGCCGAAATCCATGCGCGCGCCGCAGCGCTGTCGGACCGGCTCGGCCGGCCATTGGAGCCGGGCGAGGTGTTCGAACCTCCGCCCGACGCGGCGTCCGCCAGCAGCAGCGAATGGACCTACGTGCGCAAGGACGGCAGCCGGGTGCCGGTCCACCTGAGCGTCAGCGCCCTGTACGACGCCCAGGCCAACGTCATGGGCTTCATCGCGATCGCGGCCGACCTCACGGCGCGCAAGCTCGCGGAAGAGCGGCTGGAGGCGCTCAACCGGGCCCTGAACGAACGCAGCGCACAGGCCGAGTCCGCGAGCCGCGCGAAGAGCGAGTTCCTTGCCAACATGAGCCACGAGATCCGCTCACCGCTCAATGCGCTGATGGGGCTCAGCTACCTGTTGCGGCAGACCCCGCTGAATGCCATGCAGCAGTCCTACCTGCACAAGATCGACCTGGCCGGCAGCGCGCTCCTGGGCGTGATCAACGACATCCTCGACATCTCGAAGATCGAAGCCGGCGGCATGGTGCTCGACGAATCCGAATTCGGACTGCACACGCTGCTCAGGGACGTCATGGCCTTGATGACCGTGAACGCGAACCCGAAGGGCATCACGCTCGTGCTCGATGCGGCGGACGATCTGCCGGCCCATGTAAACGGGGATGTCATCCGCATCCGGCAGATTCTCGTCAACCTGCTGAGCAACGCGGTCAAGTTCACCGCCGAGGGCTCGGTGCGGCTGAACGTGCGCGTGCAGGAGCGCTCGGACCACGGCCTGAGGCTGCGCTTCGCGGTGGTCGATACCGGCATCGGCATCGAGGCCGACGTGCTGGCGCGCCTCTTCGAGCCCTTCACGCAGGCCGACACCTCGACCACGCGGCGCTTCGGCGGCACCGGGCTCGGCCTGTCGATCGTCAAGCAGCTGGCCGAGCTGATGGGCGGCGAGTTCGGCGTCCACAGCACGCCGGGCCTCGGCAGCGAGTTCTGGGTGATCCTGCCGCTGGCGGCGTCATCGGGACCGGAGACGCCGCCGGCGGCGCTCCCGGCACGGCCGCACGCATCGGCCGAACGGCGGCTGGCGAGGGCGCGCGTGCTGGTGGTTGACGACAGCGCCGTCAACCTGGAGGTCTGCCAGCACATCCTCGAACGCGAGGGCGCAGAGGTCGACCTGGCGCGCGACGGCCGCGAAGCGGTCGAACGGCTGCGCGCCGAGCCCGGGTCTTTCGATCTCGTGCTGATGGACGTCCACATGCCGGTGCTCGACGGCATCGACGCCGCGCGCCTGATCCGCGGCGAACTCGGGCTCGCCGCGCTGCCCGTGATCGCACTGACCGCGAGCGCGCTGGTGGCAGAACGCGAACGTGTGCTCGCGTCCGGCATGGACGACTTCCTCACCAAGCCCTTCGATACGGAGGCACTGGTCCTGTGCGTGCGGCGCCACCTGGACCGGGCCCAGGGCCGCGCCGTCGCTGCTGCGGCCCCGGCGGGGGCCGGCGCAGAAGCGCTGCGCGCCGGCTGGCCGCCGATCGAGGGCATCGATGCGGCGGATGCGTTCCAGCGGCTGGGTGGCGATGTGGACCTGCTGCGAAGCGTGCTGCGCCGCCTGCTCGCCGAGTTCGGCGACCTGGCGCGTACGGAGCCGGCGCCGCCGGCAGGCGAAGCGCAAGCGGCCCTGGCCGCTCGGCTGCACAAGCTGCAGGGCAGCGCCGGCATGCTGGGTGCCGATGCCGTGCGCCGCTTCGCCGCCGCGGGCGAGGCCGCCCTGAAGTCGAGCGACCGGGGACTGGCCGACCAGGCGCTCGCTGCGCTGGGCCCCGAACTGCGCAGGCTGCAGGCAGCGGCCCGGCCGCTGTTCGACGCAGCGGACACCGAGACCGATCGGCGCCCCGCCGGCCCTGTGGATCAGGAGGATATGGACCTTTTCATCGACGCCCTGCGCAAGCAAAGCATGGGCGCGATGGCACTCTTCGACGAGCTCTCGCCTTCGCTCGAGGCCTCGCTCGACGCCGACCGCTTCGAAGCGCTGCGCGCCGCGGTGCAGGGCCTGCAGTTCAAGCGCGCGATCGAGATCCTCGAAGGCGCAGGCGGCGCAGCAGCAGGGCGTACACCCCCAGGTTGAGCACGGCGACGAAGGTGCCCGACAGGATCTGCGCGCCGCGGGTGAGGCCATCGGGGTAGACCGTGCCCAGCAGGTAATGGTCGATGAAGCCGCCGCTGTACCCGGCCTGGCCGGCCGCGAGCCGCAGTTCGTTCTCGAGCGGCGTCAGCGGGCATTCCGATCCGGTCCATGCCACCCATGCGGCCCAGGCGACCGCCGGCAGGTGCAGCCAGGCGAGTCGCGGCCAGCGCCATACCAGCGCGCCGCCCGCTATTGCAAACAGGATGAAAAGGCCGTGCAGCACCAGCACGGCGTCGGCCAGCAGGCGTTCGTTCATAGGCCCGAGCATAGGCATTCGGCGTACCCGCAGGGGCATTCGGGGCGGGGGGCAAACCTATAATGGAATGTCCAAGCAGATCAAGCAGTTAGGTGGATTCGATGCAGCGGCTGCCGCAGCCGGCCGCCTCTGCAGACCCATCCAGAATGAGCCAGCCCACCTTCAGCGTCGCGGACATCCGCAAATCCTTCCTCGATTTCTTCGCCTCCAAGGGTCATACCGTGGTGCCGTCGAGCTCGCTGGTGCCCGGCAACGATCCGACCCTGATGTTCACCAACTCCGGCATGGTGCAGTTCAAGGACGTGTTCCTCGGCAGCGACAAGCGTCCCTACGTACGTGCCGCGTCGGTGCAGGCCTGCCTGCGCGCCGGCGGCAAGCACAACGACCTCGAGAACGTCGGCTACACCGCGCGCCACCACACCTTCTTCGAGATGCTGGGCAACTGGAGCTTCGGCGACTACTTCAAGCGCGAGTCGCTCAAGTGGGCCTTCGAGCTGCTGACCACGGTCTACAAGCTGCCGGCCGAAAAACTCTGGGCCACCGTCTACATCGAGGACGACGAGGCCTACGACATCTGGACCAAGGAAATCGGCTTGCCGCCCGAGCGCGTGGTGCGCATCGGCGACAACAAGGGCGGCCGCTACATGTCCGACAACTTCTGGATGATGGCCGACACCGGCCCCTGCGGCCCGTGCTCCGAGATCTTCTACGACCACGGCCCGCACATCGCCGGCGGCCCCCCGGGCTCGCCGGACGAGGACGGCGATCGCTACATCGAGATCTGGAACAACGTGTTCATGCAGTTCGACATGCAGCCCGACGGCAGCGTGAAGCCGTTGCCGGCGCCCTGCGTCGATACCGGCATGGGGCTGGAGCGGCTGGCCGCGATCCTGCAGCATGTGCACAGCAACTACGAGATCGACATCTTCGCGGCGCTGGTCAAGGCGGCGGCGCGCGAGACCGGCGAGCGCGACCTGGACAACAAGAGCCTGCGCGTGATCGCCGACCACATCCGCGCGACTGCTTTCCTGGTGGCCGACGGCGTGATCCCGAGCAACGAGGGCCGCGGCTACGTGCAGCGCCGCATCGTGCGCCGCGCGATCCGCCACGGCTACAAGCTGGGCCAGAAGAAGCCCTTCTTCCACAAGCTGGTGCCCGACCTCGTGGCGCTGATGGGCGAGGCCTATCCCAAGCTCGTGGCCGACGAGAAGCGCATCATCGAGACGCTCAAGGCCGAGGAAGAACGCTTCTTCGAGACGCTCGCCAACGGCATGGAAATCCTCGATGCTGCGTTGGCCTCCGCATCCGTTCGCACTGAGCCGACACCAGCATCCGTTCGCACTGAGCTTGTCGAAGTGCCGGCCTCGGCTTCGACAAGCTCAGCCCGAACGGTTCCGGTCGTTTCGGGCGACATCGCGTTCAAGCTTCACGACACCTTCGGCTTCCCCCTCGACCTGACGCAGGACGTCTGCCGCGAGCGCGGCGTCGAGGTCGACGCCGCGGGCTTCAACGCCGCGATGGAAAAGCAGAAAGCCGCAGGCCGCGCCGCAGGCAAGTTCAAGATGGACCGCGCCGTCGACTACACGGGCGCGGCCAACGCCTTCACCGGCTACGAGCATCTGGAAGAAGAGGCGCGGGTCGTCGCGCTGTACTTCGAGGGCGCGCCGGTGCAGGCGCTGAAAGAGGGCCAGCCCGGCATCGTCGTGCTCGACACCACGCCCTTCTACGCCGAAAGCGGCGGCCAGGTCGGCGACCAGGGCGTGCTTGTGGCCGAAGGCGTGCAGTTCGGCGTCGAGGACACGCAGAAGATCAAGGCCGATGTGTTCGGCCACCACGGCACGCAGACGCAGGGCACGCTCCAGGTGGGCGATGCGGTCACCGCGCGCGTCGACACCGCGCGCCGCGCTGCCACCATGCGCAACCACAGCGTCACGCACCTGATGCACAAGGCGTTGCGCGAGGTGCTGGGCGGGCACGTGCAGCAGAAGGGCTCGCTGGTCGATGCCGACAAGACGCGCTTCGACTTCGCGCACAACGCGCCGGTCAGCAGCGCGCAGATCCTCGAGATCGAGCAGCGGGTCAACGCCGAGATCCTGGCCAACCAGGCCACGCAGGCGCGCGTGATGGACATGGAGTCGGCGCAGCAGACCGGCGCCGTGATGCTCTTCGGCGAGAAATACGGCGACACCGTGCGCGTGCTCGACATCGGCTCCAGCCGCGAGCTCTGCGGCGGCACGCACGTGGCGCGCACCGGCGACATCGGCCTGTTCAAGATCGTCAGCGAGGGCGGCGTGGCCGCGGGCGTGCGCCGCATCGAGGCCGTGACCGGCGCCAACGCGCTGGCCTATCTGCAGCAGCTCGAGGCGACGGTGAACAGCGTGGCCGCCACGCTCAAGACGCCGCCGGCCGAGCTGCAAGGACGCCTCGCGCAGGTGCTCGACCAGGTCCGCGCGCTGGAGCGCGAGGTCGGCGCGCTCAAGGGCAAGCTCGCCTCGTCCAAGGGTGACGAGCTGCTGGCCCAGGCCGTCGACGTCGGCGGCATCAAGGTGCTGGCCGCCAAGCTCGACGGCGCCGACGCCAAGACGCTGCGCGAGACCATGGACAAGCTCAAGGACAAGCTCAAGACCGCGGCCATCGTGCTCGCGGCCGTCGACGGCGGCAAGGTGCAGATCGCCGCCGGCGTCACGGCCGACACCATGGGCAGGGTGAAGGCCGGCGAGCTGGTCAACTTCGTCGCCCAGCAGGTCGGCGGCAAGGGCGGCGGCAAGCCCGACATGGCGATGGCCGGCGGCACCGATCCGGCGGGCCTGCCGGCCGCGCTGCAATCGGTGCGGGGCTGGGTCGCGGAACGCATCTAGACTCTGCCGATGACCCAACCTGCGCCCGTCGACGTGCTTGTGATGGGCGCCGGCACCATCGGCTGCTTCATCGGCGGCAGCCTGGCGGCCGAGGGGGTCCGAGTCATCTTCGTCGGTCGGCCGCGCGTGCTGGAGGCGCTTGCGCGGCGCGGGCTCACGGTCAGCGACCTGGACGGCACGGAGCGCTTCGTGCCGCCGGAGACGCTGTTTCTCGCGGACCACGTGCCGGCCGGCATCCGGCCCTCGCTGGTGCTCCTGACCGTGAAGAGCGCCGCCACGGCCGAGGCTGCGGCCGAGCTTGCCGCGGTGCTGCCGGCCGGTACGCCGGTGCTCTCGCTGCAGAACGGCATCTCGAACGCGGCCGTCGCAGCGAAGGCGGCCCCCATGCTCTATGTGCTGCCCGGCATGGTGCCGTACAACGTGGCCGAGATCGCGCCCGGCGAGTTCCATCGCGGCACGACCGGCCGGCTGGCCGCCCAGCGCAGCCGGGCGCTGCGGCCCTGGCTGGCGGTGTTCGATCGCGCCGGCGTGCCGATCGATCGTTACGACGACATGCTGCCGGTGCAATGGGGCAAGCTGCTGCTCAATCTCAACAACCCGGTCAATGCGCTCTCGGGCCTGCCGCTGCGCGAGCAGCTGCTGGAACGCGGCTACCGCCGATGCCTCGCGGCGCTGATGGACGAAGCGCTCGACGCGGTGTCGTGGGCCAACATCGTGCCGGCGAAACTCGCGTCCGTGTCGCCGCGGCGCATGCCGGCCATCCTGCGGCTGCCGACGCCGCTGTTCCGGCTCGTCGCGGCGCGCATGCTGCGCATCGATGCCATGGCGCGCTCCAGCATGGCGGACGACCTGGCGCTCGGCCGTCGCACCGAGATCGATGCGCTGTGCGGCGAAGTGGTGCGGCTCGCGAAATCGAACGGCGCCAGCGCGCCGCTCAATGAGAAGATGGTCGAACTGATGGAAGCCTGGCCCGAGCGGCCGGAGCATCTGTCGGCGCAGGAGTTGCAGTCGAAGCTGGGTCTGCTGTAGACCCCGCTCGATTTCTAGGAGCGGCATGCAAGTATTGATTCTGGGCAGCGGCGTGATCGGCACCACCATCGCCTATTACCTCGCCAAGGCCGGCCACGAAGTCACCGTGCTCGACCGCCAGCGGGCACCCGCCCTGGAAACCAGCTATGCCAATGCGGGCGAAGTGTCGCCGGGCTACTCGGCGCCGTGGGCCGGGCCCGGCGTGCCGATGAAGGCCGTCAAGTGGCTCTTGATGCGGCACAGCCCGCTGGTCATCCGGCCGATGCTCGACCCGGCCATGTGGCGCTGGGGGCTCGCGATGCTGCGCAACTGCACGCATGCGCGCTACGAGCTGAACAAGGGCCGCATGGTGCGCGTGGCCGAGTACAGCCGCGACTGCCTCCAGCAGCTGCGCGTCGACACCGGCATCCGCTACGACGAACGCTCGCTGGGCACGCTGCAGCTGTTCCGCACGCAGCAGCAGCTCGACGGCACCGGCAAGGACATCGAGATCCTGAAGGCCTACGGCGTGCCCTACCAGCTGCTGGACCGCGAAGGCTGCGTGCAGTACGAGCCGGCGCTCGCAGCGGTCAGGGACAAGTTCGTGGGCGGCCTGCGGCTGCCGGGCGACGAGACCGGCGACTGCTTCAAGTTCACGCAGGGATTGGCAAAGCTGGCCGAGGCCGCGGGCGTGCGTTTTCGTTTCGGCGTCCACATCACCGACATCGCGCGCGATGCGGCCGGCGTCGCGGCCGTGCACACCGATGCCGGCCCTTTTCGGGCCGAGCGCTACGTGATGGCGCTGGGCAGCTATTCGCCGAAGCTGCTGAAGCCGCTGGGCATCCGCCTGCCGGTGTATCCGGTCAAGGGCTTCTCGATCACGCTGCCGATCAGTGACACCGCGATGGCACCCGAGTCCACGGTGATGGACGAGACCTTCAAGGTCGCCGTGACAAGGCTCGGCGACCGCATCCGCGTTGGCGGCACGGCGCAGTTGTCGGGCTACGACCTCGCGCTCAACGATCGCCGGCGCGACACGCTGGAGCACGTGGTCACCGATCTGTTCCCGCAGGGCGGCAGCGTCGAAGGGGCTGAGTTCTGGACCGGCCTCAGGCCGATGACGCCCGACGGCACGCCGGTCCTCGGTGCCACGGCCATTGCCAACCTGCTGCTCGCCACCGGCCACGGCACGCTGGGCTGGACCATGGCGGCGGGCACCGGGCGTGTGATGGCCGACCTGATCGGTGGTCGGGCGCCGGAAATCGATATGGAAGGCCTCGGCGTCGCCCGCTACGCCTGACCGGCGCTCAGGCCACCGGCGCCACGATCGCGCCCTGGATGCGATGCCGCGCGAGCGCCTGCGCGACGAAGCCGCTGGCCTTCATCTCCTCGACGAAAGCGGCCAGCGTCGCAGCCGCTTCGGCGCCGCGCGAGGTGGGCGTGCCCATCGCCTGCTGGATCACCATGAAGCGGCCGGGCAGCAGGCGCAGTCCGCCCAGCCGCGCGGCGTCGGCTTCGAGCTGCTGCTTCACGCCGGCCGCGACGTCGGCGTTCTCCGCCAGGAAGGCATCGACCACGGCGGGCGAGGTCGGTGCGCGCAGCAGCTGCGCGGCCTTGATCTCGCGCGTCAGGTAGAGGTCGTAGGCGCTGCCCTTGCCGACCATCACGCGGCGGCCCGGGCGATCGACCTCGCCGTTGTCCTTGAGCGGCGACTCGTTGCGCACGAGGTAGGCGCCTTCGATCAGCACATAGGGCGCAGTGAAGCGGATGCCATCGCCGCGCAGCGGATCGATCGCGAAGAAGCCGATGTCGGCCTGCTCGGCCTTCACCGCATCCACCGATTTGCCGGCCGCATCGAACACCACGAGTTCGATGCCGACGCCGAGCCGCTCGGCGAAGGCACGTGCGAGATCGACCGACACGCCGACCGCCTGGCCGCTCGATGCATCCTTGCTGGCGAGGATCGGGTTGCCGAGGTTGATCGAGGCGCGCAGCTTGCCGGTGGGCGCGAAGGCGGAAACGACGGAAGGGGAGATCTTTGGCGTCATGGTGCAGGCGGTGGTCAGGAATGCCGAGCCGGCGAACGAAGCGAGAAGGCTGCGGCGGGTGATTGGAAGCGGGTGAGGCATGGCCGAGGATCGCGCGCCGCGGTCAGTTGCGCCAGTTGCCGCGTTCGCGCAGCACCGTCTTGCGGCCCTGCGTCACGATCAGCCAGCCGTCCTGGCCGACGAAGTAGCTCGTGTTGTTGCCGTCGTAGAACTGCCAGCCCAGCGGATCGCAGGGCGCGTTGCCGGGCGGGCAGGCTCGCTGTCCCGGCTTGCCGACGATGTTGATGCGGCTGCCGTTGCGGTTGTGGGTGCCGGCGTAGGCGAACTGTTCGCAGTCGGTCACGCGTTCGCCGCACATCGGCGTGATCTCCACCGTGTAGCTGCGCGTCTCGAGCGTGGCCGCATGCAGCGGATCGAGGGCGCCCAGGCAGAGCAGGGCGAGGGCGGGCGCGAGTCGTTTCATGTGGGCATCCATGGAAGGCGGCGGGCCCGCCAGTTTAGGGCCCCGCCGGCTCCAGCCCGCTCTTGATGATCACCGGCGCCGCCTGCGGCGAAGCGAAATAGCGAATCAGCTGCTTCGCCGCCTCGGGCTGGCGCGAGCCGGTCGCGATGCCGGCCGAGAACACCGTCACGCGCTGCACTTCCGCGGGCAGCGGGCCGATGTAGTCGATGCCCTGGATCGGCAGCAGTTCGCTGACCTGCTGCAGGCCCAGCGCGGCATCGCCGCGCGCGACCACCGTGCCGACCCGTTCGCTGAGGATGCGCCTGCTCTTGGGCTTGACCTGATCCTCGATGCCGAGCTTCTTGAGCAGCTCGGTCTCGTAGTAGGTGCCGCTGGCGCTGGCCGAGTAGGCGATCGACGGTGCCGCGAGCAGCGTGCGCTTGAGCGAATCGACGGTCGCGATGTCGGGCTTGGGCGTGCCGCTGCGCACCGCGAAGCCGATCGACGAGCGCACCAGGTCGACCTGGCTGCCGGGCACCACCTTGCCGTCCTTCACCAGCGCGTCGAGGGCAGGGCGCGCGAGGATCACGATGTCGGCCGGCTCGCCGCGATCGAGGCGGCTCGGGATCGAGTCGCTCGCCGCGCCCATCGAGGCGCCGTAGGCGGTCTGCACCTTGCGGCCGCTCGTCTTCTCGTAGCCGGGCGTGAGCTCGTTGTAGGCCGCGGTGAAGCCGCCCGAGGTCATGACATGGATCGGTTCGGCGGCCGTGTCCGGCTTGCCGCCGAGGCTGCCGCAGCCGGCGAGGGCGAGTGCGGCAAAGAACAACGCCGCGCGGCGCTTGAGAGTTGGAAAGGTCATCTGCGTCTCCAGGAGGTCTGCCGACCATCGTAGGAACTGAAGCTGTCATTCCACCTTCTGGCTGTTCAGGGTAAACGCTTGTAAACATAGGGTTTTTACCTATTCGACAGCAAGGCTTCGGCATTATTCTTCGTTGTCCGTTCCATTAATAAATCAGTGTTTTATTAGTGAAACACACAGTACACCCTCCAGCAGCCACACGAATTCCACCACGATGATGAAGCACACCCGTCGCCAGGCCCTCGCGCTGGCCGTTTCCATTGCCGCTGCATGCACCGCCGGGACGACCTGGGCGCAGGGCTACCCGAGCAAGCCGGTCACCCTCGTGGTCGCCTATCCGGCCGGCGGCGACACCGATGCGCTCGCGCGGCTCTTCGCCGAAAAGCTCGCGGCGCGCATCGGCCAGCCGGTGGTGGTCGACAACCGCCCGGGCGCCAGCGGCGTCATCGGCAGCAGCTACGTCGCCAAGGCACCGGCCGACGGCTACACGCTGCTGCTGGCACCGAGCACCTTCTCGATCGCGCAGCTGGTGCTGAAGACCGGCGGCGCGTCGAGCTACGACGTGCTGAACGGCTTCACGCCCATCGTCGAGACCGGCACGCTGCCGCTGTTCCTGGTCGCGGGCTCCGCGACCGGCTTCAAGAGCTTCAAGGACGCCGCGGCCGCATCGAAGGCGCAGCCGCTGTCTTATGCGAGCCCGGGCAGCGGCTCGCCCATGCACATCCTCGGCGAGATGGTCAACAAGGCAGCCGGCACGAACTTCGGCCACGTGCCGTACAAGGGCGTGGCGCCGGCGGTCAACGACGTGCTCGGCGGCCATGTGCCGCTCAGCTACATCACGCTCGGCCCGGTGGCGCCCTACCTGCCCCAGGGCAAGATGGCCCCGCTCGCCGTGGCGAGCAGCACGCGCTCGACGCTCGCGCCCAATGTGCCGACCTTTGCCGAGCTCGGCTACAGGAATGTGGAAGTGACGGCCTGGCACGGCCTCTTCGGCCCCAAGGGCATGCCGGCGGATGTCGTGAAGACGCTCAACGGGCACATGAACGAGATCCTGAAGATGCAGGACGTCGTGGCCAAGATGGCCATCTTCGGCGCCCTGCCGCTGGGCGGCACGCCCGACACGCTGGCCAAGACCAACGCCGCCGACTTCGAGCGCTTCGGCAAGGTCATCAAGGAACTCGGCATCCAGGCCGATTGAGGCGACGACCATGACCGACATCAAAGCCACCCCCGATCCCGACAGCCTGCAGGCCCTGCTCGCCGAGCTGCCCGCGAACCTGCTCGCAGGCCGCCGCGTGCTGGTGACCGGCGCCGCGCGCGGTCTCGGCCTCGCGTTCGCGAAGTGCATCGCGGCGGCGGGTGGCAGCGTCGTGCTGGCAGACATCCTCGGCGAACTCGCGCAGGTCGAAGCGAGAGCGTTGCGCGAGGCCGGCTTCACGGCGCATGCCCTGACGGTCGACCTCTCGGACCCGGCATCGATCGACGCCTGCGCCGCCGTCGCAGCCCAGGTGCTCGGCGGGCTCGACGGCCTGGTCAACAACGCCGCCATCACCAACTCGGGCGGGCGCGATGCGCATGCGCTCGACATCGACATGTGGGACCGCGTGATGAGCGTCAACGTGCGCGGCACCTGGCTCATGAGCCGCGCCTGCCGGCCGGCGCTGGCGCAGGGCGGGCGCGGCGCGATCGTCAACCTCGCGTCCGACACCGCCCTGTGGGGCGCGCCGAACCTGCTGGCCTACGCATCGAGCAAGGGCGCCGTCATTTCGATGACGCGTTCGCTGGCGCGCGAGTGGGGCGGCGACGGGATCACCGTCAACGCGGTGGCGCCCGGCCTCACGCTGGTGGAAGCCACCGAATACGTGCCCATGGCGCGCCACCAGAAGTACCTCGAAGGCCGCGCCATTCCGCGCGAGCAGCAGGCGGTCGATGTCTGCGGCGCGGTGCTGTTTTCCCTCTCCGGCCTGGCGCGTTTCGTGACCGGCCAGTTGCTCGCCGTCAACGGCGGCTTCGTGATGAACTAACAAAGGAGTTTTCGATGAGCGATTTGTCCGAGCAGCAGAAGATCGACGGCGCAGGCAACAGCCTGGCGCAGCCCGAAGGCACCAGCCTCGAAGCCTGGATGGAGACCCGCATCGCGCGCTACGCCACGCGCAAGTACGACTGGGATGCGCTGAAGTTCCAGTCCGACTTCGATCCCAAGTACCGGCGCGCGCAGATGCGCTACGTGGGCACCGGCGGCACCGGCGTCGCCAAAGACGTCAACACCGTGGCGGCCGAGAACTTCACCTTCTCGACCATGGTGATCCCGGCCGGCCACGAAGGCCCGCCGCATCTGCACACCGATGTGGAAGAAGTCTTCTTCCTGATCCGCGGCAAGCTCAAGGTCGTGATCGAGAAGGACGGCGAGCGCTTCGAGACCATCATGACCGACCGCGACCTGATCTCGGTGCCGCCGGGCGTCTACCGCGAGGAGATCAACATCGGCGACGAGGACGCGCTGATGTGCGTGATGCTGGGCGCGAGGAAGCCGGTGACGCCGACGTATCCGGCCGATCATCCGCTCGCGAAGATCAAGCGCTGAGCACGAGCCGTGAACGCTGCCGCTTTGATCGACACCGTGCCGCCGGCCGAGCTGGAGCGCCTCGATGCGCGCTTCCCGGCCCGGCGCGTGGCCGTGCGCGGCGGTGCCGTGGTCGCGGTGCGCGAGTGCGGTGCAGGCCCGGCCATCGTGTGCCTGCATGGCATCGGTTCCGTTGCGGCATCGTGGCTCGACACCGCGCTGTTGCTCGCAGCGGATGCGCGCGTCATCGCGTGGGATGCGCCGGGCTATGGCGACTCGACGCCGCTCGCACTCGCGGTGCCTGCGGCTTCCGACTACGCGCAGCGCTTGCATGACTTGCTCGATGCGCTGGACCTGCAGTCCTGCGTGCTGGTCGGCCATTCGCTCGGCGCGCTCACCGCGGCGTCTGCGGCGCGGCCCGGTTCGCCATCTGCCTCGCGCATCTCGCGTCTCGTGCTCATCAGTCCCGCCGGCGGCTACGGCGCAGCGACACGCGCCGAGGCCCGCAGCAAGGTGCGCGCCGAACGTCTCGATGTGCTGGATCAGCTCGGCATCGCAGGCATGGCCGCCAAGCGTTCGGGCCGCCTGGTCTCGGAACACGCCGGCGAACTCGCGCGCCAATGGGTGCGCTGGAACATGGCGCGCCTGAACGACGCGGGCTACCGGCAGGCCGTCGAGCTGCTGTGCAACGCCGACCTGCTCGCCGATCTGCCGCCCGCGATGCCGGTGCGCGTGGCCTGCGGTGCGCTCGACGTGGTCACGCCGCCGGCTGCCTGCGCAGAAGTTGCGCAGCGATGCGGCGTGCCGCTCGAACTGCTGCCCGATGCAGGACATGCGAGCTATGTGGAACGACCCGATGCAGTGGCGGCGCTGTTGCGCGACGCGCTCGCGGACCGACAACAAACAAACAGGCAGAGACAACCATGAGTACCAACGGCAACGAATCGATGGAAGAGGGTGCCGACCGCTACAACGTGCCGGCGCTCGAACGCGGCCTGCGCATGCTGTGCGAGTTCAGCCGCGAGAGCCGCACGCTCTCCGCACCCGAGCTCGCGCGTCGCTTCGACCTGCCGCGCTCGACCGTGTTCCGGCTGCTCACGACGCTGGAGAACATGGGCTTTCTGGAGCGCGCCGAAGGTGGACGCGACTATCGCCTCGGCCTCGCGGTGCTGCGCCTGGGCTTCGAATACCTGGCCTCGCTCGAGCTGACGCAGCTCGGCGCGCCGCTGCTCAACCGCTTGTGCGATGAGCTGCGCACGCCCTGCAACCTGGTGGTGCGCGACGGCCGCTCGATCGTCTACGTCGCCAAGGTCGCGCCGCCCACGCCCTTTGCCAGCTCGGTCACCGTGGGCACGCGGCTGCCGGCCCATGCCACCGTGCTGGGCCGCATCCTGCTGGAAGACCTCACGCTGCCGCAGCTGCGCGCGCTCTACCCCGAGGACAGGCTGGAGACCTTCTCGCCCCGCACGCCCAAGACGGTCAACGAGCTGTTCGACATGGTGCAGGCCGACCGCCAGCGCGGCTACGTGCTGGGCGAAGGCTTCTTCGAATCGAACATCTCCAGCATCGCGGCGCCGGTGCGCGACCATAGCGGCCACATCGTCGCTGCACTGGGCGCGACCATCACCTCGGACCACATCGACGAGAACCGCATGGACGAGATGGTGCAGCGCGTGCGCTTCACCGCCGACGAGATCTCGGGCCTCCTGAACTATTCGCCCGCCGGCGCGAACAAGGTGGTGCCGCTTCGCAGCGCATGACTTCCATGAACACGCAAACCCAAGCTTCCTCCTTCTTCGCCGCCGATGCGCTGGCAGGACGCGTTGCCGTCGTCACCGGCGGTTCTTCCGGCATCGGCCTGGCGACCGTCGAACTGCTGCTGGCCTGCGGCGCCGCGGTGGCGTTGTGCGGGCGCAATGCCGAGCGGCTCGACCGCGCCGTCGCGAGCCTGCGCGAGACCCGCCCGCCGGCGAAGCTCTTCGCGCAGGCCTGCGACGTGCTGGATGCGGTTTCGGTGCAGTCCTTCGCCGCAGCCAGCGAGGCCGCGCTCGGCCCGGCCTCGATGCTGATCAACAACGCGGGCCAGGGCCGCGTCTCCACCTTCGCGACCACCGACGACGCGGCCTGGACCGAAGAACTCCATCTCAAATTCTTCTCGGTGATTCACCCCACGCGCGCCTTCCTGCCCCAGCTCGCAGCGCAGCGCGCCGCGCGGGGCGATGCCGCCATCGTCTGTGCCAACTCGCTGCTGGCACGCCAGCCCGAGCCGCACATGGTCGCGACCTCGGCTGCGCGCGCGGGGCTGCTGAACCTGGTGCGCTCCATGGCCACCGAATTCGCGCCGCAGGGCGTGCGCGTCAACGGCATCCTGATCGGCCTGGTCGAGTCGGGCCAGTGGCGCCGCCGCTTCGAGGCGCGCGAAGACAAGGCGCTCGACTGGTCCGCATGGAGCGGCCAACTGGCGCAGAACAAACACATCCCGCTGGGTCGCCTGGGGCTTCCGATCGAAGCCGCACGCGCGATTCTTTTCCTCGCCTCGCCCCTCGCGTCCTACACGACGGGCAGCCACATCGATATTTCCGGAGGCCTTTCACGCCATGCATGAATCCAACAACAACACGGTCACGGTCGGCGCAGTCGTCGCCGCCTTCCTCGAACAATGCGGCGTCAAGGCAGCGTTCGGCGTGATCTCGATCCACAACATGCCGATCCTCGATGCCTTCGCACAGCGCGGCGCGATCCGCTTCGTGCCGGCGCGCGGCGAGGCCGGGGCCGGCAACATGGCCGACGCCTATGCGCGCTCGACTGCCAGCCTGGGCGTGTGCCTCACCAGCACCGGCCCGGCGGCCGGCAACATCGCGGGCAGCCTGGTCGAGGCGCTGACCGCCGGTGCGCCGCTCCTGCACATCACCGGCCAGATCGAGACGCCCTATCTCGACAAGGGCATGTCGTACATCCACGAGGCGCCGGACCAGCTCACGATGCTGAAGGCGGTGTCGAAGGCGGCCCTGCGCGTGCGCAGCGTCGAGACCGTGCTCGGCACCTTGAAGCGTGCCGCGCAGCTCGCGCTGACCGCGCCGACCGGCCCGGTCAGCGTCGAGATCCCGATCGACATCCAGTCCGCGCTCACCACCATGCCGGCCGACCTCTCGCCGCTGCCGATCGCGCGGCCGGTGCCCTCGCCGGCCGCGCTCGATGCGCTGGCCGCACGCCTCGCGGCGGCGAAGCGCCCGATGCTGTGGGTGGGCGGCGGTGCGCGCCATGCGCGCTCGGCGATCCAGCGCCTGCAGAAGCTCGGCTTCGGCGTCGTCACGACCACGCAGGGCCGCGGCACCGTGCCCGAGGACGACGTTGGTTCGCTCGGCGCCTACAACATCCAGAAGCCGGTCGAGGCGCTCTACCAGCGCTGCGACGCGATGCTGGTGGTGGGCTCGCGCCTGCGCGGCAACGAGACGCTCAAGTACGAGCTCAAGCTGCCGCGCCCGCTGCTGCGCATCGATGCCGATGCGGCTGCCGAAGGCCGCGGCTATGCCAGCGAGCTCTTCGTCTGCGGCGACTCGGCGCTGGCGCTCGAAGGGCTGGCCGATCGTCTCGAGGCGGCGAAGTACAAGGCCGACCCGTCGCTGCTGGCCGACCTGCGCGCCGCGCACGACCAGGCCGTCGCCTCGCTCACCGATGGTCTCGGACCCTACGCCGACCTGGTGCGCGAACTGCAGGCCGCGGCCGGCCGCAAGTTCAACTGGGTGCGCGACGTCACGGTGTCCAACAGCACCTGGGGCAACCGGGAGCTGCGCGTGTTCGAACCGAGCGCGGGCGTGCACGCCACCGGCGGCGGCATCGGGCAGGGCATGCCGATGGCCATCGGCGCGGCCATCGGTGCGGCCGTGACCGGCTCCGGCCGCAAGACCTTCTGCCTGGCCGGCGACGGCGGCTTCATTCTGAACCTGGGCGAGCTCGCCACGGTGGTGCAGGAGAAGGCCGATCTCGTGATCGTGCTGATGAACGACAAGGGCTACGGCGTCATCAAGAACATCCAGGACGCGCAGTACGGCGGCCGCCGCTGCTACGCCGACCTGCACACGCCCGACTACGCGATGCTGTGCGCGTCGCTCGCCTTGCCGCATGCGCGCGTGCAGCGCATGGACGAGCTGAAGGCGCGCCTGGGCGAAGCGCTGGCCGCACCCGGACCCTTCCTGCTCGAGATCGACATGCTGTCGATCGGCGAGTTCAAGAGCGCCTTTGCCGGCCCGCCGACCAATACCGTGACCCAGATCCCGGCGCTCGGCAAGGCCGCGGCGGCGGCGGTCGAGTAAGGAGCCCGGCATGCTGCGCGTTGCACTCATCGGCTGCGGGGCCATCGGCACCTCGGTGCTCGAACTGCTGAAAGACGATTCGGGCCTGGCGATCGTCGCCATCGTCGTGCCGGCCGACGGCCTTGCCGCGGCGCAAGCGGCGCTGCAGAAGCTGGCGCCCGGCGTCCAGGTGGTGACGGCGGTGCCCCCGGCCGGCATCGACCTCGTGGTCGAGACCGCGGGTCATGCCGCGCTCGAGGAGCACGTGCTGCCGGCGCTGCGGCGCGGCACGCCCTGCATCGTCGCCTCGGTGGGCGCGCTGTCGGCGCCGGGGCTGGCGGAGAAGCTCGAGATCGCCGCCATCACCGGCAACACCCAGGTGCAGCTGATCGCGGGCGCGATCGGCGGCATCGATGCGCTGGCCGCGGCCCGCATCGGCGGACTCGATGCGGTGCGCTACACCGGCCGCAAGCCGCCGCGCGCCTGGAAGGGCACGCCGGCCGAGCAGGGCCGCGATCTCGATGCGCTGACCGAGTCCACCGTGATCTTCGAAGGCAGCGCGCGCGAAGCGGCGGCGCTCTATCCAAAGAACGCCAATGTCGCGGCCACGGTGTCGCTCGCCGGCTTGGGCCTCGACCGCACGCTGGTGCGCCTGATCGCCGATCCGGGCGTCTCCGACAACGTGCACACGGTCGAAGCCGAAGGCGCCTTCGGCAGTTTCGAGCTGAGCATGCGCAACAAGCCACTGGCCGCCAATCCCAAGACCTCCGCACTCACCGTCTACAGCGCGGTGCGCGCGCTGCGCAACCGCGCCGCTGCGTTGGCGATCTGAAGAACATCATGATTTCATCCGAACTGCTTCCCCTCGACATCGCCGGCGAGTGGCGCCTCGGCGGCGGCGACATCTACGAGAGCCTTTACCCGGCCACCGGCGAGCCGATCGCGCGCCTCAGGGCCGCGAGCCTGGCCGATGTCGACGAGGCCATCGTGCGCGCCGACCTGGCCTTCCGCACCAGCGGCTGGGCGCAGCAACTGCCGCACGAGCGCGCCGCGGTGCTTCATCGCGTGGCGCACCTGATCCGCGAAGAGAGCGAGACGCTGGCGCAGAAGCAGCGCCTGGACAACGGCAAGCCGATCAGCGAAACGCGCAACCTGGTCGCGAGCGCCGCGGGCACCTTCCAGTTCTTCGCCGCCGCGCTGGAGACGCTGGAAGAAAGCATCACACCTTCGCGCGGCCCCTTCGTCACGATGAGCGTGCACGAGCCGATGGGCGTGGTCGCGGCGATCACGCCGTGGAATTCGCCGATCGCGAGCGAGGCGCAGAAACTGGCGCCGGCACTGGCGGCCGGCAATGCGGTGGTCGTCAAGCCGGCCGAGGTCACGCCGCTGATGGCGCTCGAACTGGCGCGCATCTGCGAGAAGGCCGGCGTGCCGAAGGGCATCGTCAGCGTGCTGCCGGGCCGGGGCTCGGTGATCGGCGATGCGATCACGAAGCATCCGCTGGTGCGGCGCGTGTCCTTCACAGGCGGCACGACGACCGGCAAGCACATCGCCCACATCGCGGCCGACAAGATGATGCCGGTCTCGCTGGAGCTCGGCGGCAAGTCGGCCACCATGGTGCTCGACGATGCCGACCTCGACCATGCGGTGAACGGCGTGCTCTACGGCATCTTCAGCTCCTCGGGCGAATCGTGCATCGCGGGCTCGCGGCTCTTCGTGGCGCGCAGCATCTACGACGAGTTCCTCACGCGCCTGGCCGAAGGCGCCAATGCGCTGCGCGTGGGCGACCCGGCTTCGGAGCGCACGCAGATGGGCCCGCTGATCACTGCGAAGCATCGCGAAGGCATCGAGCGCTACGTCGCGCTCGGCGTGTCCGAAGGCGGGCACATCCGCACCGGCGGCGTGCGCCCGCATGGCGACGCTTTCGACCGCGGCTACTTCTACACGCCGACCATCCTCGAAGGCCTGACGAACAGCGCGCGCACCAGCCAGGAAGAGATCTTCGGCCCGGTGCTGGTGGCGATGCCTTTCGACGACGAAGAGGAACTGATCGCGCAGGCCAACGACAGCATCTATGCGCTGGCCGCAGGGGTCTGGAGCCGCGATTTCAAGCGCGCCTGGCGCATCGGCCGCGCGGTGCAGGCCGGCACCGTCTGGGTCAACACCTACAAGCAGTTCTCCGTTTCCACGCCCTTCGGCGGTTGGCGCGACAGCGGCCTCGGCCGCGAGAAGGGCCGCGAAGGGATCTTCCAGTACATGGAGCAGAAGAGCATGTACTGGGGCACGAACAACGAACCCCTTCCGTGGGCGAACTGAAGGGAGTCATGCGATGAGCGTTTTGGGTATCGATCAAATCACCTATGCGGCAGACGACCTGCCGACCAGCCGCCGCTTCTTCCAGGACTGGGGCCTCGCGCTGGTCAAGGAGAGCGCCGACGAACTCGTCTTCGAGTGCCTCAACGGCTGCCGCGTCGTCGTCGCGGCGTTGGACAAAGCCGGCCTGCCGCCGGCGATGGAAGAGGGTCCGACGCTGCGCGAAGTGGTGTGGGGCGTGGAGAGCGAGGCGGACCTCGCGCGCTATGCCGCGGCCATCGCGAAGGATGACGGCTTGGTCGACGGCATCGTCGACGGCGCGCGCCGCATCGGCTGCACCGACCCGAACGGCCTGGCCGTGCGCCTGCAGCTGAGCCGCAAGCGCGCGGTCGAAGTCGACTGCGGCGCGATGAACACCTGGAACGCCAAGCCGCGCATCAACCAGGCAGCGCCGGTGTATGAGCGCGCAACGCCGATCGAGGTCGGCCATGTGGTGTTCTTCGTCAGCGACGTGCAGTCCACCAGCGCGTTCTACGCCGAACGCTTCGGCTTCGTGTCTTCCGACAGTTATCCGAAGCGCGGTGCCTTCATGCGCTGCGCGCTCGAGGGCGGCCACCACGACCTGTTCCTGCTGCAGCTGCCATCGGGCAAGCGCGGGCTCAACCACGTGGCCTTCACGGTGCGCGACATCCACGAGGTCTTCGGCGGCGGCCTGCATTTCTCGCGCTGCGGCTGGGAGACGCAACTGGGCCCGGGCCGGCATCCCGTGTCCTCGGCCTACTTCTGGTACTTCAAGAATCCGGCCGGCGGCCTGATCGAGTACTACGCCGACGAAGACCAGCTCACCGCCGACTGGCAGCCGCGCGAGTTCGAACCGGGGCCGACGGTGTTTGCCGAATGGGCGGTCGATGGCGGGCTCGACGGCAACACGCGGCGCCAGAAGAACGCCGAAGGCCCGCAGGGCAAGTTCTTGACAGAAAAGAAATGACCCTGACCACCATGCAACGACGTTCCTCCTTCTTCCTTTTCAGTGCCGCATTGATGGCGCTCGCGACTGCCTCGCCCGTGCACGCGCAAAGCCCAGCCGAGAAGCAGCTCGCCACCGATCGCTTCACCATCGTCTCGCCCTTCCCGCCGGGCGGCCCGGTCGATACGCTGGCGCGCGTGCTGTCCGAAGGCCTGGCCAAGCGCTACGGCCAGTCGGCCGTGGTCGAGAACCTGGCCGGGGCGGCCGGCAACATCGGCATCGAGAAGGTCAAGCGCGCCAAGGGCGACGGCCACACGCTGCTGGTGGTGCCGGCAGGCAACCTCACGATCAATCCGACCCTGATGCCGAACTTCCCGTTCGACATCCAGAAGGACTTCGTGCCGGTCACCATGCTGGCCAAGGCGCCGAACGTGCTGGTGGCTTCGCCATCGTCCGGCATCAAGAGCGCGAAGGAACTGGTGGCACTGGCCAAGGCCAAGCCCAACACGCTGTCCTATGCCTCGCCCGGCGTCGGCAGCGGCCTGCACCTGGCAGGCGAGCTGTTCAAGCAGCAGGCCGGCATCGACATGCTGCACGTGCCCTACAAGGGCACGGCTCCGGCGCTCAACGACGTGCTCGGCGGCGTGGTGCCGCTGATGTTCAGCAACCTGCCGGCCACGCTGCCCTTCATCAAGAACGGCAAGCTCGTCGCGCTCGGCGTGACCGAAGTGAAGCGCAGCCCGGCCGCGCCCGAGATTCCGACGCTGGCCGAGCAGGGCATCCAGGGCGTGGCCGTGACTTCCTGGTACGGCCTGCTCGCGCCCGCCGGTACGTCGCCGGCCGTGGCCGAGCAGCTCGCGAAGGACGCGGCGCAGATGCTGGCCGAGCCCGAGGTGCGCGAGCGCCTGAAGGCGCAGGGCCTGGCCGACGCGACCATGAAGCCGGGCGAGTTCGCAATGCACATGCGCGACGAGACGGCCATGTGGGCAAGGATCATCAAGGCCCGCAACATCGTGGCCGAGTAACAGGGCAGGACGGAGACAAGATGAAGACAAGCGAATCCACCATCGGCATCGTCGGTGCCGGCATCGGCGGCCTGGCCGCGGCGATCGCGCTGCGCCGCGCGGGCCACGACGTGGTCGTGTTCGAGCAGGCGAAGCAGTTCGCCCGCGTCGGCGCCGACATCAACCTCACGCCGAATGCGGTGCGCGCGCTCGACGGCCTTGGCGCCGGCGAAGCGGCGCGCGTGACCGCGGCGCGGCCGACGCACCGCATCAGCCGCACCTACGACACGGGCGAAGAAACCTCGCGTCTGGAAATGGCCGACTCCGCGGAAGAGCGCTACGGCGCGCCGCAGCTCACCATCCACCGCGCCGACCTGCTGGCCGCGCTGGCCGACATGTTCCCGGCCGAGCGCGTCGCGCTGGGCAAGCGGGCCGAGACCATCGCTGCCGATGAAGCGGGCGTGAGCCTGAGCTTCACCGACGGCAGCAGCGCGCGCGTCGGCGCGCTGCTCGGCGCCGACGGCATCCATTCCTCTGTGCGCACCGCGATGTTCGGCGCCGAGAGCCCGCGCTTCACCGGCATCGTCGCCTACCGCGCCGTCGTGCCGGCCGAGAGCGTGGCCGGCGTGCCGAACCTCGGTGCCTTCACCAAGTGGTGGGGGCCGAATCCGCAGAGCCAGATTGTGACCTTCCCGCTCAACCGCGGCCGCGATGTCTTCATCTTCGCCACCACGCCGCAGGACAGCTGGCAGCTCGAGTCGTGGACCGCACCCGGCAGCGTCGACGAGCTGCGCGAGCAGTACGTCGCCTACCACCCCGATGCGCGCGCGCTGCTCGATGCCTGCGACACGGTGCTGAAGACCGCGCTGTACGAGCGCGACCCGATGCCGGCTTGGGCGTCCGGCCGCATGGCGCTGCTGGGCGATGCCGCGCATCCGATGCTGCCCTTCATGGCGCAAGGCGCGGGCATGGCGATCGAAGACGCGGTGGTGCTGGCCCGCCATCTCGACGGCATCGCGATGCACGACGTCGCCGCAGCGCTGCAGCGCTACGAGCGCGCGCGCATCGAACGCGCGAGCCAGGTCCAGCTCGGCTCGCGCGGCAACAACTGGCTGCGCGAAGGCGGCAACGCCGACTGGGTCTACGGCTACGACGCCTGGGCCGTGCCGCTCGCCGAAACTGCCGCCGCCTGATCCAACCCACTTCGAACCCACGGAGGCCCACGATGCAACAAGACCGCTACCTCGAACCGCACCAGGCGCGCCAGCGCCCCGCGACCACCTACGAAGACCTGCTCGGCGACGTGATCGAGCGCGCCTTCGGCGACGGCGTCCACGACCTGGCCGGCCTCGTCGAACGACTCAACGACAGCGGCCTCGCCACGCCCGGCGGCCAGCCCTGGACCGAGGCGCTGTACCGCAAGGAAATGGCGCAGCTCGGCGCCTGAGGAGAACACCATGACCATCGCCATCACACCCGTTGCCGCAGACCCGGTCGACCACCTGCTCGAGATCGGCCTCAAGGATCTCTGGTATCCGATCTGCCCGTCCCACTTCATCCGCGAGAACCCGATCTCGCTGCGCCGCCTCGGCCGCAAGCTCGCGCTGTGGCGCGACAACGAAGGCACGCTGCATGCGCTCGAAGACCGCTGCCCGCACCGCGGCGCGCCGCTGTCGCAGGGCGTGGTGCTGGGCGACCGGCTCTCGTGCCCGTACCACGGCGTCGAGGTGCGCTTCGACGGCGTGGTCACGCGGGTGCCCGGCAGCCCGGGCTGCAAGCTCGAAGGTTCGCGCGCCGCGCGGCACTTTCATGTCGAGGAGCGTGCCGGCGCGGTGTTCCTCTACAACGCAAAGGAGCCGGTCGACACACCGCCGCCGCTGGTGCTGCCCGAGCAGCTCACCGACGATGCGCAATATTCGCCTTTCCTCTGCTACACCGAGTGGAAGGGCGACTACCGCTACGTGCTCGACAACGTGATGGACCCGATGCACGGCACCTTCCTGCACAAGCAGTCGCACTCGATGGCCGAGGGCGACTCGAGCGCCAAGTTCGGCGTCCGGCCGACCGACATCGGCTTCGTGTTCGAGAAGGAAGGCCAGCGCAACGTCAACTTCGACTGGACCGAATGGGCCGACACCGGCCTCCACTGGATGCGGCTGGAGATTCCGTACCCGAAGACCGGCGGGCCCGGCGGCAACTTCATCATCATCGGCGCCTTCGCGCCCATGGCGAACGGCATGACCGCCACCTTCTTCTGGCGCGTGCGCAAGCTGCCGCCCGGCTGGGAGCGCGACACCTGGCGCTTCCTCTACAAGAACCGGCTGGAGGCGCGCCACTGGCACGTGCTGGAGCAAGACCGCGTGATGCTGGAAGACATGGAGCCCGATGCCAACCAGCACGAGAACCTGTACCAGCACGACCTCGGCATCGTGCGCCTGCGCCGCCACATGCGCGGTCTTGCACAGGCGCAGGTGGCTGAAGCCACCGCCTGATCGACATCGAGGTACCCGCCATGTCTTCTCCCACGCTGAACGCGCTGGTGCACACCATGCGCTACGAAGCCGACGGCATCGTCAGCGTCGAGTTCCGGCCGGCCACGCCCGAGGTGGACTTTCCCGCCTTCGAGGCCGGCTCGCACATCGACCTGCACCTGCCCAACGGCCTGGTGCGCAGCTACTCGCTGTGCAACCCGTCGACCGACCGCCAACGCTACGTGGTCGGCGTGCTCAACGACCGCAAGAGCCGCGGCGGCTCGCGCTACGTGCACCAGCAGCTGCGCGTAGGAACGACGCTGCAGATCTCGGTGCCGCGCAACAACTTCAAGCTGGAGGAGGGCGCCGAGCGCTCGGTGCTGGTGGCCGGCGGCATCGGCGTCACGCCGATCTGGTGCATGCTGCAGCGGCTGGTCGCGATCGGCAAGCCGGTGGAGCTGCTCTACTGCGCGCGCACGCGCAAGGAGGCGGCGTTCTGCGATGCGATCGAGGCGCTGGCGCGCGAGAAGTCGGTGCAGCTGACCTGGCACTTCGACGAAGAGAAGGGCGCACCGCCCAAGCTGGCGAGCCTGCTGGCCGGCAAGGGCGCCACCAGCCACTACTACTGCTGCGGCCCGACGCCGATGCTCGACGCCTTCGAGAAGAGCTGCGAGGAACTCGGCTACGCCAACGTCCACATCGAGCGCTTCGCGGCCGTGCATGTCGAGGCGCCGAGCGCGACGCAGAGCTACATGGTCGAGTGCGCGAAGAGCGGCAAGACCGTCGAGGTGCCGCCCGGCAAGTCGATCCTCGACAGCCTGATCGACGCCGGCCTCAACCCCGACCACAGCTGCAAGGAAGGCGTGTGCGGTGCCTGCGAGACCAAGGTGATCTCGGGCGAGATCGAGCACCACGACGGCATCCTCACCAAGGTCGAACGCGCGTCGAACAAGACCATGATGATCTGCGTCTCGGCATGCAAGCGCGGCCCGCTGGTGCTCGACATCTAGTTTCCCAACCTCCCGAAAAAATCCAATGAAGAAGTTCCTTGTGGCCGCGGCCGCATGTTCGGCCGCGGCCGGCGCCTGCGCGCAATCCTCCGTCCAGCTCTTCGGCGTCGTCGATGCCGCGGTCACCTACACCACCGGGTCGGGGCCCGGCTCGACCAGCAAATGGCAGCTGAGCAACAGCGCCAACACCTTCAGCCGCCTCGGCTTTCGCGGTACCGAGGACCTGGGCGGCGGGCTAGCAGCCGGCTTCTGGCTCGAAGCCGGCTTGCAGAACGACACGGGTCTCGGGTTTCCCTCCAACACCAACAACCAGGCCAGCGGCGGGGCAGCGCCCGGCCCCCTGACCTTCAATCGTCGCTCCACGGTGAGCCTGTCGGGCGGCTTCGGCGAACTGCGCCTGGGCCGCGACTACACGCCGACCTTCTGGAACACTGCGCTCTACGACCCCTTCGGCACCGGCGGCGGCATCGGCGCCAACCAGATCTATTTCTCGGGGCTCGGCGGCCTGACCGCGCCGACCGGCACGCGGGCCTCGAACAGCATCGGCTACTTCCTGCCGCCGAACCTCGGCGGCTTCTACGGCCACGCGATGTTTGCGATGGGCGAGAACGACAACCGGTCGCTGCTGCCGGGCACCGCGATCTCGAACCGCAAGGACGGCAACTACGCCGGCGTGCGCGTCGGCTGGCTCGGCGGCCCCTTCAACGTGACGCTGGCCACCGGCCGCACCACGTATGCGAGCGGCGACCTGCGCGTCTCGAACGTCGGCGCCTCCTACACCTTCGAGCAGCTGATGGGCCTGAAGCTGATGGGCGAGTACTACACCGAGTCGCTGGGCGCAGTGGACGGCAAGGGCGCGCTGCTGGGCTTCATCCTCCCGATCGGCGCGGGAGAGATCAAGGCTTCGTATGCGCGCTACGAGCGCGACCCGGTCGGCAACGTGCCGGAGCCGACCACGTCGAAGCTGGCGCTGGGCTACGTGTACAACCTCTCGAAGCGCACGGCGGTCTATGCCACCGCGGCCTACCTGCGCAACCGCAACGGTGCGACGCAAGCGCTGAGCGGTGTGGTCACGGCGCCGAACCGTGCGTCGCGGGGCACGGAGTTCGGGATGCGGCACACGTTCTGAGTCGATCAGGCGTCCAGCGCGGCCCGTGGATCGTGGCGCGCGAGCCGCTTCAGCAGGTGGTCGACCTCCTGGCGCGCCTGCCCTGACATGGCCGATGCCGGCTTGCGCTGCGCGGCAGAGCTCAGGATGCCGCGCCGCATCATCACGTACTTGCGGACCGCGAGGCCCACTCCCGGCTGCTGTTCGTAGCGCAGCAAGGGCAGGTGGGCGTCGAACAGGTCATGGGCCTCCTCGCGCTGGCCCGCGGCGTTCAGGCGAACGACGTCGCACAGCATGTCGGGGAAGCAGTAGCCCGTGTTGGCGCCATCTGCGCCTCGCTCGACTTCATAGTCCAGGAACAGGCCGTTGTTGCCGCACAGGATCGAGATGTGCCGCATGGAGCCGTCCTTCTCGAAGGCGCGCAGCGCGGAGATCTTTTCCAGGCCCGGCCAGTCCTCGTGCTTGAGCATGACGCACGACGGCAGCTCGGAGACGATCCGGCGGATCACGCCCGGCGTCATCTGCACGGAGAAGGTCAGCGGGTAATCCTGCAGCACGAAGGGCACCTCGGCGCCGATCGCCTCGACCGCCTGCCGGTAGTAGCCGACGATCTGGTCATCGGTGCGCAGCGTGTTGGGCGGAGCGATCATCACGCCGGCGGCACCCAGTTCCATCACCTCGCGCGTCAGTGCACGCATGGCGGCGAAGCCGGGGGCCGAGACGCCGACGACGACGGGCAGGCGGCCCGCGCGGCGGATGACGCGCCCCGCGACGTCGATCGATTCGGCGTGTTCCAGCTTGGGCGCTTCGCCGAGCTGGCCCAGCACGGTGACGCCGGTGGCGCCGCAGCCGAGATAGAAATCCGTCATCCGGTCGATCGACGCGACGTCGATCGTGCCGTCGTCCAGGAACGGTGTCGGAGCAATGGGAAAGACGCCCTTGGCGTCGGTGGTCAGCAGCATGGAAGTTCTCCGTCAGGCAGGCGTGGATTCGTAAGCGATGATAAAGATGCTTCTCCTGCTTTGCCGCCAACGAGGATTGAACGATGTCCGACCAACCCATCCAGCCGCCCGAACCCTCGGACAGCGAACCCGCCGGGATGCGCAAGGGCCTTACGAGCTACGGCGACGCCGGCTTTTCGCTGTTCCTGCGCAAGGCCTTCATCAAGGGCGCGGGCTACACCGACGCGGCGCTCGACCGCCCGGTCGTCGGCATCACGGACACCGGCAGCGGCTACAACCCCTGCCACGGAAACATGCCGCAACTGCTGGAAGCGGTGGAGCGCGGGGTCATGCTGGCGGGCGGCCTGCCGGTGAAGTTCCCGACCATCTCGATCCACGAGAGCTTCTCGTTCCCGACCAGCATGTACCTGCGCAACCTGATGTCCATGGACACGGAGGAGCTGATCCGCGCCGCGCCCATGGATGCGGTGGTGCTGATCGGCGGCTGCGACAAGACCGTGCCCGCGCAGCTCATGGGCGCGGCCTCGGCCGGCATCCCGGCGATCCAGCTGGTCACCGGATCGATGCTGACCGGTTCGCATCGCGGCGACCGGGTCGGCGCCTGCACGGACTGCCGCCGCTACTGGGGGCGCTTTCGCGCGCAGGAGATCGACGAGCAGGAAATCGCCGACGTCAACGACCGGCTGGTGGCCAGCGTCGGCACTTGCTCCGTGATGGGCACTGCCAGCACCATGGCCTGCATTGCGGAGGCGCTCGGCATGACGGTGCCCGGCTGCGCCTCGCCGCCCGCGGTGACCGCCGACCGCATGCGCGCGGCCGAGCGCACCGGCGCGCAGGCCGTGCAGATGGCCCGCGAGCGACTGACGATCGACAAGGTCCTGACGCCGAAGGCCTTCGAGAACGCGATGCGCGTGCTGCTGGCCATCGGCGGCTCCACCAACGGCATCGTCCACCTGACGGCGATTGCCGGGCGGCTGGGCTGCGAGATCGACCTCGACGGGCTCGACCGCATGGGGCGCGAGACGCCCGTTCTCCTGGACCTCAAGCCCTCGGGCCTGCACTACATGGAGGACTTCCACGCGGCCGGCGGCATGACGACGCTGCTGCGCGAGTTGAAGCCGCTGCTGCACCTGGACGCCATGACGGTCACCGGCCGCACCCTGGGCGAGGAGCTGGAGCGCGCCGGCCCGCCATTCCGGCAGGACGTCGTGCGCCCGATCACCGCGCCGATCTACCCGCAGGGCGGCATCGCGGTGCTGCGGGGCAACCTCGCGCCCGGCGGCGCGATCATCAAGCAGTCCGCGGCCGACCCGAAGCTCATGGAGCACGAGGGCCGCGCGGTCGTGTTCGAGAATGCCGCCGACCTGGCGCAGCGCGTGGATGCGGAGGATCTCGATGTCGAACCCGATGACATCCTGGTGCTCAAGAACATCGGGCCCAAGGGCGCACCGGGCATGCCGGAGGCCGGCTACATCCCGATCCCGCGCAAGCTCGCCCGCCAAGGCGTCAAGGACATGGTGCGGATCTCCGACGGCCGCATGAGCGGCACGGCCTTCGGCTCCATCGTCCTGCACGTGACGCCCGAAGCGGCAGTCGGCGGTCCGCTGGCCCATGTGCGCGATGGCGATCGCATCCGACTGTCGGTCGCGCGGCGCGAGATCAGCCTGCTGATCACCGATGAGGAACTGGCGCGGCGTGCCGCGGACAATCCCGTCGCGGAGCCGACGGCCGAGCGCGGCTACCGGAAGCTCTTTCTGGCGACCGTCATGCAGGCCGACAAGGGCGTGGATTTCGATTTCCTGGCTGCGCCGGTTGTCAAGGAGCGGGTTCCCAAGGCGTGACTTGACGTCTTGTCGAAGGCGCAGGCAAAGTCGTCAGAACCGCGCGGATGTGCCGCGTAAGGAAAGGAAGTGGGCATGGCCAAGCTCGTGTTCGGAATGAACCAGTCCCTGGACGGCTACGTCGACCATATGGCGTTTGCGCCAAGCCCCACGCTCTTTCGCCACTTCATCGAGGAGGCTCAGGGGCAGGCGGGCAGTGTGTACGGTCGCCAAATGTATGAGGTCATGCGCTACTGGGACGACGATCATCCTGAATGGGATGCAGAGGAACGTGCCTTCGCGGCGGCGTGGCGGAACCAGCCGAAATGGGTCGTCTCGCGCTCGTTGAAGTCGGTCGGCCCCAACGCCAGGCTTGTTGGGGATGATCTTGAGGGCGCGATCCGCGAGCTGAAGGCCGAGCGCGACGGGGAGATCGAAGTTGCTGGCCCGGACTTGGCGCAAAGCCTCACCGAACTTGGCCTGATCGATGAGTATCGAATCTACCTGCACCCCGTCGTGCTTGGTCGCGGCAAGCCCTATTTCGCCGGACCCCGGCCGCCGCTGCGCCTTGTGGCCAATGATCGGATTGGCGAGGATGTGATCAGGTTGACCTACGTTCCTGCTTGATCTCGAATCGCCCGCAGGACGTCCCGGAAAACGCCAAACTGCAATTTGAACGCTTGCGGGCTGTAGTCTTGGTAGTAACCTGCGGTCACCACGACAACGAGATCGCGCTCCGGGACGATGCGAATTGACTGGCCGCCTCGACCCAGCGCGCCAATCCAGTTGACCACACGCGCGTTGGTCCGTGCGCGGCCGAGCCACCAGAGATATCCATAAGACTGATCGTCCGTCGCCTTGATCATTGGCGCCGTCGAGGTCTCGATCCAATCTCTAGAAACGATTTGGCGGTCGTTCCAGCGACCGCCCCCGAGGACAAGCTGGCCGATTTTCGCCATGTCGCGCGGTCGCAAGCGCAATCCCCCTCCGGCATCCGTGTCCCCCTTGACCCGGCTCCACTCCACGTCGGCAATGCCCAGAGGCTTGAACAACGCTGCTCGGGCAAATTCGTCGAGGGGGCGTCCCGTAGCCTTGCGGACAATGGCGGACACGAGGGTAAGCGCGCCGGTGTTGTAGAAGAACTCCTGGCCTGGCGGCGCAGTTGACGCCAGGCCGAGGACGTAGCGAGACGGATCTGCCGCCCTGTGCATGCGCGACTCGTCGTTGTTCTCCCCGGTGGCCGGAGTTGCCTCCACCCACTCCAGACCCATTGTCATGGTGAGCGCGTGCACCAGTTGGATGCGATCCTTCTCAGGCGAACGCAAGTCTGCGCACTCGGGGAAGAAGTTGAAGATCGGTTCGTTGATGCTGCGGATAAGTCCCCGATCGATTGCGATCCCGACTGCAAGCGACGCGACGCTTTTTGAAACTGACTTCACGGCATGCAGGGTGTCGGCATCGAAGACGACATCTTTCACCCGGCTGCCAAAAAAGAGGCGAGGAACCTCGTCGGAACCGCTGAAGTACCGCTCGAACACCAGCTTGCCGCTGCGGGCGACCAGCACGGCATGTATGTTGGATGAGGCCGCGAGCTGATCAGCCATCCTGCACAGCGCACCACTGTCAATGCGCTTGTCGTCATCGTTGGCGGAGACCGGCCACCCATCGTCTCGCGCGCTTGGAGCACGGCAGCCATCGGGCGGGTCCGCGAACGCTGGCAACCCGGCGAGCGATGCAAGCGCAGTTCCGCCGAGAAGTGAAGCAACCTGGCGCCGTCTCATACCGTCTCACCCTTGAATCCGAGCGTCAGCACGGCGGCCCGTCGGTCGCTTCCTAGGTCCGGACGATCGGTCCGGCCTTCCGCCGGTACAGCACCAGCGTCGCCGCCAGCCCGCACACCGCCGCGAAGCTCATCCAGAACGCTGGCGCCGCCTTGTCGGCCGTCGCCTCGATCAGCCAGGTCGACACGGCCGGCGTGAAGCCACCGAAGATCGCGGTGGCGAGGCTGTAGGCCAGCGAGAAGCCGACCACGCGCACCTGCACCGGCATCACTTCGGTGAGCGCGACCACCATCGCGCCGTTGTACATGCCGAACAGGAACGAGAACCACAAGAGCACGTCGAGCATGCGGCCGAAGCTCGGCGCGGCCGCGAGCCAGGACATGGTCGGGTAGGCCGTGAGGATCGCCAGCACGCTCATCGCGACCAAGAGCGGCTTGCGGCCGATGCGGTCCGAGAGCGCGCCGCCGACCGGCAGCCAGATGAAGTTGGTGACGGCGACCAGCAGCGTGACGATCAGGCTGTCCTTCGCGCTCAGGTGCAGCACCGTGCGTCCGAAGGTCGGCGTGTAGACCGTGATCAGGTAGAAGGTGGCGGTGGTCATCGCCACCAGCAGCATGCCGGCGATGACGATGCGCCAGTTCTGCCGCATCGACACGGCGACTTCGCGCGTCGTCGGATGGTGCGTGCGGGACTGGAAGGCCTCGGTCTCCTGCAGCGAACGGCGCAGCACGAAGACGCACGGAATGATCATGCAGCCGACGAAGAAGGGCACGCGCCAGCCCCAGCCGGCCAGCGTCTCGGGGCTCATGAACTCGTTGAGCGCGAAGCCCAGCGCCGCCGCCAGCACGATCGCGACCTGCTGGCTGGCCGACTGCCAGGCCGTGTAGAAGCCCTTGTGGCCGGGCGTGGCCATCTCCGACAGATAGACCGACACACCGCCCAGCTCGGCGCCGGCCGAGAAGCCCTGCAGCAGCCGGCCCAGCAGCACCAGCGCCGGTGCGAGCAATCCGATCGACGCGTAGCCCGGCACGAAGGCGATCAGCACCGTGCCGCTGGCCATGATCGCGAGCGTGACGATCAGGCCCTTGCGGCGCCCGACCTCGTCGATATAGGCCCCGAGGATGATGGCGCCCAGCGGGCGCATCAGGAAGCCGGCGCCGAACACCGCGAAGGTGAGCATCAGCGAGGCGAAGTCGCTGCTGGTGGGAAAGAAGGCCTTTGAGATGTAGGTTGCGTAGAAGCCGAACAGGAAGAAGTCGAACTGCTCGAGGAAGTTGCCGCTCGTCACCCGGAGCACCGCGCCGAGCTTGGAGCCGTTTTGGACGGGCGCGGCCGCGCGATCGCCAATGATGGCTGTGGTCATGACGGATCTCCAGATGTTGTGTGAGGTTCTGGTGGAGAGAAGGAACTTAGCTCAAACCTGCTTGCGGCAAGCTGACCAGGGCCTGAACAGGCCCTGGGTTTCAGGCAACGAACTTGCAGAGCGAAGCGGCAGTGCGCGTGTCCATGTTGCGGCCGCGGTTCAGGTGGTCGTCGATCTCGGCCGCGCAGCCCAGCATGCGCGGGTAGAGGAAGATCGTGAAGGCCGCGGTCTCGAGTTCGCGCTCGCCGATCTCGCCCGACTGCAGCGGCTTCCACAGCATCTTGAGCAGCAGGGCCGCGATCACCGCGTCGACGTTCACGCAGTAGACGTTGCGCGACACGCCGGCATCGAAGAGCTGCTGCACCAGCGCGCGGTAGAAGTCGTGGAACACGTTGCTGTCGCCGCGCGCTTCCTGCAGCTTCGCGATGAACACCTCGCGCGGATCGAAGTTGACCGGCTTGTCCTTGAAGACCGGATGGTTCACGCCCGGCAGCTTGGCGATGTCGAGGCTGCCCACCGTCTTCTTCTGGCTCTTGTACTGCGCGTACTGCGCCACCGCCTGCGCGGCCAGCGCCTTCAGGTCGATGCCGTGGTCGCTGGCGCTCGGGTCCTTCAGGCCGCTCGCCTTGAACTGCTCGTTGAGGTAGGCGATGCCTTCGTAGCCGTTGCCGCCGTGCGCATAGCCGGTGTGCGTGAGAAATCCGACCAAGGCCTTGTTGAGCTGCACGCGTTCGGGCTGCTCGGGCCCGTCGGCCGACACCGCGCCCTTGGCGCCCTGCGCCGAGATCGCGCCCGGGCCGTTGGTCAGGAGCAGGCCGACCAGCGTCTGGAAGGCGAACAGGTCCTTCTCGCCCGGCACGTGGCCGAGCAGGGCGGCGAAGGCGATCTCGCCCAGGCTGAGACTCTCCAGCATCTGCTGCTGCGCGATGCCGCTGAAGCGACCGGGCGCGTGGCGCGAGGCCTCGGCCGAGGCGCCGATCAGCGTACCGAAGAGCTGCAGCCACCAAGGGAAGTTCTCGGCGGTCAGGCGAGAGATGCGCTTGCGCGAGAGCGGCCCCCAGGCCAGCGTGGCCGAGATCGCGGCCAGCACCGCGGCTTCGGTCGGATGCCCCGGCCGGCTCAACAGCCAGCGCAGGAACACCGAGCGCGCGCCGCGCGCCTGCACGCCGGCGATCAGGGCCTGGGCGCGGGCATCGGGCGTGTCGGTCGTGAGTTGGGGCGGGTCCGAGGCATCGACAGCACCGATGTCGAAGCTCTCGCTCAGCGAGGCGCCGAACTCGGTGCCCAGGCCGGCGGCATGGAAGCGCTCGAGCATGAACTTGATCGCACTGCGCGCCGCCTGCTGCCGCTTCGGCCCGACGATGGACGCCGCGGCGGCCAGCACCGCATTGGGCGCGTTGCCGGCTTCGCGGCTGGCTTCGGCCGCCGCCAGTTCGGGCCGGCCGTGCAGGTTGACGAAGGCGGCGACCGCGGGCGCGATCAGCTTGCGATCGTTCTCGCCGCCGGCATCGTGCACCAGCGCCAGCGCGACGTTCGACTCCAGCGGCAGCGTGGCTGCGTCGAGCATGCTGGTGCCGTGCAGGCTGCTGACCTGCGTCCTGGCGTCCATCTGCGAGGCGCCCGAGGCATCCTTCATGGTCTGGCGCGGCACCACGCCGCCGATCTGCGTGTTGAGCAGCGCCACCTGTTCGTTGTAGGGCGCGACGGCTTCCACCACCGGCAGGCGCAACGCATCGGGGAGCTCGAGTCCTTCGTCGGAGCCGAACCAGGGCTTGAGCGCGAGGTTTCCTTCGGCCGCGAAGTCGGGCATGGTCGCGTTGGCGCGCATCACGGCGGTGAGCGCGGCCGGGATGTGGGCGATGTTGGTCACCAGTGCGCCCTTGGCGGAGAACACCGGGTTGTCGGGCGTGAAGATGGCGTCGACGCCGAACTTGTCCATGAACCAGCGTTCCTTGGCCAGCGCATCGTCCGAGCCGCCGGCCATCGCGCCGGCATGGCCGACCGCGCGCGTGAGCTTGCTCTTCCAGCGGCCCACCACGCAGGCCACGATCGGCTTGCTGAACTGGGCGTCGAACTCGTAGTAGCCGCCGGGTTCGCAGTAGAGCACTGCGGCCTTGCTGCGCGCATCGTTGGCGAGCGCGAAGGCGAACTCGGGCGCCGCGTAGTGGATGTAGACGTCCTTGCCCGAGGAGATGACGGTGGTGGTGCCCCAGCCCGCCATGCGCAGGTACTGCGCGATGGTGGTCGAGAAGCCGCCCGAGTTGGAGAAGATCGCGATCGAGCCCGGCCGGAGCGAATCGCCGGGCTTGTCGCCGCCCAGGGCGCCGCCGATGCGCACCTGGTTCCACGAGTCGGCCACGCCGAGCCCATTGGCGCCGAAGATGTCGATGCCGTTCTGCTGCCCCATGGCGCGGATCTCGCGCGCATCGTGCACGGCGATCTTCTCGGTGATGATGAAGATCTTGCGCAGGTCGGGGTTGACGCGGATCAGCTCCGCCACGCCGTCGCGCGCGGCCGAGGGCGGCAGGTAGACCACGCCGCAGTTGAAGCGATGCCCCGCGGCCAGCGCGTCGCGCACGTTGTTGTAGACCGGGATGTTGCCGATGCTCGTCTCGAGCACCGCGCCGCCCTTGCCCGGCGCCGTGCCGCACACGACGTTGCCGCCCGAGTACACGTGGCTCACGGGCGTCACTTCGCTCGATTCGCCGCCCAGGATGTTGAGCACGCAGACGCGGTCGTCGCGCGACGCCACCTGCGTGAGCGAGCTGATGCCGACGTGGTACTTGAAGTCGCCGACGCCCTTTTTCTGCCAGTTGGCTTGCATGGTGATGTCTCCTGCTTCAGTCGGCGTTGGCGGTCGCGGGGGCCTGGATGCCGAGCCGGGCGGCGATCTTTTCGCGCCCGCCGTCCTTCATCCAGCCGTTGATCTTTTTCGCGAACTGGATCACCTCGCTCATGTCGGAGTCGAAGCCGAAGAGGCGATAGGGCAGGCCCAGCGCGTCGCAGGTGTCGCGCAAGGCGCCCATGCCGCGCACCAGGTTCGGCCCGCCGCGGCCCAGCACCACGTAGAGCGGCGTCGGCCCGTGCTGGCTGAAGTGCTCGCGCAGCGCGTCGGCCATGGCGCGCAGGGTTTCGAAGATATCGGTGTTGTTGCTCTTGCCGCCGATGATGAAGAGCACGTTGGCTTGCCTGAGCCAATGCTTGAAGCAGATGCGCGCCACCTCCTTCATCTTCTCGTAGGGCGGGTTGCCGCCGAAGTCGGAGCTGATGATCGCGTCGTCGCCCAGCATCTCGGTCACCAGCGAATTGGCGCCGCCGCCGAAGGTGGGTGCGAGCACCGTGCCGCGCTCGTTGATCACGTAGACGTCGCTCTGGCCCTGATGGGTGCGCAGCGTGTTGATCTCCTGCTCGAAGTCGGAGTAGTCGGCCGCGAACAGGTGCGGCGGCAGGCCCAGGCGCAGCCAGCGCGGATCGTCGCGGTCGAAGCCGCACTTGAAGTCGCAGGCCACCGGCGTGAGCCGGCCCTTCTTGTCCTCGCGCATGCGGATCGGGTTGAGTTCCAGCGTGGTCATGCCGAAGTCGTGGAACAGCTCCCAGAGCTTGGGCAACTGCTGCACCAGCGGCGAGATGATCTCCTTCGGCGCGCCGATCTCGGTCAGCGCATTGGCCACCACGAAGGCCTTGAGGCCGGTCAGCGGATCGAAGGGCACCATCGCGACCTGGGTCTTGTCGAGCTCTTCGATGTCCATGCCGCCCACGTGCGTGAGCGTCATGGTCGGCGCGCGGTAGCGGGTGGAATCGCTGATCGAGAAGTAGACCTCGTGCTTGGCCGGCACGCCGGCTTCGAAAGTCACTCCGTTGGCCTTGGCCTTCACGTGGCCGACCTGGTGCTCGGCGAAGTAGAGGCGCTCCTTCTCGGCCAGCGCGGTCTTGAGATCGGTTGCGCGGCCCAGCAGGCCGGCCTTGCCCTTCTTGCCGATGCCGCCCTTGAAGACCGGCTTGACGAAGACGAGCCCGTACTTGTCGATCAGCGCCTTGATCTCTTCTTCGCTGGCCGCTGGGCCCAGCACCTCGGTGGCGGGAAAGCCTGCGAATTGCAGCAGGCGCGCCCCGTGCAACATACCGGTGATCTGCATGGTCGATGTCTCCTGGTGGTGCGCGAACTGCGCCGTGGGCAGCCGCCGATCGGCGGGATGCCCTGGAGAGATCGTAGAAAGCGAAGCTGTCGATCCGCCGTCATCGCGATCAGGGTTTGTACGGGGCCCCCTTCGACAGGCTCAGGACAGGCCCTAGTTCTTGTAGCTGGGATCGATGCGATCGAGCTTGCGGATCAGCGAAGGCCAGACAAATGCGCCACCCAATCCGCCGGTCTGCACCTTCATCGCCTGGCCCACGCCTTCGACAATCTTCGGATTCACCTGCGTGAGTTCGCCGCCGCCGGATTGCGCCGCGATCTGGATCTGGCAGGTGTTCTCGAAGGTGTACATCGCGAGGAAGGCGTCGGCGATGGTCTTGCCGACAGTCAGCAGCCCATGGTTGCGCAGCATCAGGAAGTTGGCCTCGCCCATGTCGGCCTGCAACCGCGGCTTCTCGTCGTCGCGGAAGGCCACGCCTTCGTAGCCGTGGTAGGCGAGCGAAGCCAGCACGAAGGTCGATTGCTGGCTGATCGGCAGTACGCCGTTCTTCTGCGCGCTGACTGCGATGCCGGCGCGCGTGTGGGTGTGCAGCACGCACTGGATGTCTTCGCGCGCCGCATGCACCGCGCTGTGGATCACGAAGCCGGCCGGGTTCACGGGGTAGGGCGAGTCGATCACCTTGTTGCAGTTCTGGTCGACCTTGATCAGGCTCGACGCGGTGATCTCGTCGAACATCAGGCCGTAGGGGTTGATCAGGAAGTGGTGCTCGGGCCCGGGCACGCGCGCGCTGATGTGCGTGAAGACCAGGTCGCTCCAGCCGTACAGCGCGACCAGCCGGTAGCAGGCCGCGAGGTCGACGCGCAGCTGCCACTCTTCGGCGGAGACGAGCTTCTGGACTTCGGATTGGGTGTTGGCGTTCATGGTGTTTCCTTCGCGGTAAATCAGGTGGTGGCCTCGGGCTGCAGCGCGGCCTTGTAGATGCTCTGGCGCGGCTGCGCCATCACGCGGCGCAGCATCGGCTCGAACTCGGCGATGGGCAGCGTCTCGGCCTTCGGGTCGAAGGCCGGGTTGTCGTAGAGCTCGCAGAACTCGGCCGTGCGCTCGTAGTTCGGATGGTTCTTGAAGTTGTCGCGCAGGTTGCGGTCGAGCCCGATGTGATGGAAGAAATAGTGGCCCTGAAAGATGCCGTGGTTCTGCACCATCCAGTGGTTCTCTTCGGCGACGAAGGGCTTGAGGATCGCGGCCGCGATGTCCGGATGGTTGAAGGCGCCCAGCGTGTCGCCGATGTCGTGCAGGAGGGCGCACACCACGTACTCCTCGTCGCGGCCGTCGCGCAGGGCGCGGGTGGCGGTCTGCAGCGAGTGGGTGTAGCGGTCGATCGGAAAGCCGCCGTAGTCGCCTTCGAGAATCTGCAGGTGCTTGATCACGCGCTCGGGCAGGCCGCTCGCGAACTGCATGAACTCGCCGCCGATCAATTGCCAGTCTTCCCGCGTGCTGTCCTGCATGCGGGTGAAGTTCGCTCTTGCGTTCATCGTGTGTGTCTCCGGTGGGGTGCGGCTCACTGTAGACCTGCGCTTGACCATCAACTGTCAAAAATTTGACAATCCAGGGCCCTGGTAAACCCCTGCACAAAGCCCATGCCTCCACCGTCCCGACCCCGCCTGTCCGTGGCGCATCGCAGTGCGATGGAGGCCAACCCGTGGTTTGCGTCGATGCCGCGCGCGCAGCGCGAGGGCCTGCTCGGCGCGGCCGACCTGGTTCATTTGCGGCGCGGCGCGATGGTGTTTCGCCAGGGCGATCCGGTGCGTTCGGCCGGCAGCGGCTTCTTTGGTCTGGCGGCCGGCACGATCAAGATCTCGACGCTCAGGCAGGACGGACGCGAAGCCATCCTCGCCGTGCTCGAGCCCGGCAATTGGTTCGGCGAGATCAGCCTGATCGACGGCTCGCCGCGCACCCACGACGCGACTGCGCTGAGCGCGCTCGACGTGCTGGTGGTGCCGCCCGAAGCCTTCGCACAGCAGATGCAGGGCGGGGCCTTCGCGCACGCGATCGCTGCGCTGCTCGCGGCCCGCGTGCGCGCGCTCTATGGATTGATGGAGGACGCCACCCTGCGCGGCCTGCGCGCCCGCATCGCTCGCCGGCTGTTGTCGCTGGCACGCGGCGACGCGACGCAGTCGGCGCAGTTTCGCCAGTGCGTGAGCCTGCCGCAGGAGGCGCTGGCGATGATGCTGGGCGTGACGCGGCAGACGCTGTCGAAAGAACTCAATGCGTTGGCCGAGGAGAAGGTGATCGCGCTCGGCTACGGCCGCATCGAGCTGCTGTCGCTCGATGCGTTGCAGCGCGTGGGTGGCACTGCTTAGCGCAGCACCCGCCCGTCCGCCGTGATGCTGATCAGATCGATGGTCCGCGCCGGATCGCGCAGGCCCGGGCGCAGGTTGATGCGAAAGCCGCCGACGTCGTAGTCCGTCATGCCGGCCATCACGCGCTGCAGGGTCGCGGGCGTGAAGCTGCGGCCGGCGCGGCGGATTGCTTCGCCCACGGCCTTGGTGGCGATGAAGCCTTCCATGCCTTCGTAGGAGGCGGTCTGGTCGGAGTTGTCGACGGCCGCCAGGTACTCCTTGACGATCGGCGTGGCCGAGGGCCGCGGCGAGGGCACGACCTGCGAGATCACGATGCCGCCGATGTCCTTGCCCAGCGCCGCGTAGAGCGGGTCGATGCCGACGATCGAAAAGGCCATGAAGCTGCCGCCGTAGCCGCTCTTGCGCAGTTTGCGGATCACGTTGGCCGTGGTGGTCGAGAGCGACACCAGCACGATGGCCTGCGGGTTCTGCTTCTGCACCGCGGCGAGCGCCGCATCGAGCTTGTCGCCGGCGGCAGGCACCAGCGCCGTCGCCACCAGCGGGTTGAGCTTCTGATCGGTCACGGCCTGCTGCACGGCGGCCAGGCCGGCGCGGCCCATGGCGTCGTCGTCGCCGATCAACGCGATGCGCGTCTGCCCTACGGTGGCGCACTGGCGCACGATCTTGAAGGCCTCGTCGGCCATGCTCGGACGCACATGAAACACGTTCTGATGCGCGGCGCCGCGCAGGTTGTCCGATGCGGCAAAGGGTGCGAACAGCAGCGTGCCCTGCTGAGCGGCGGCAGCGGCGCCGGCGTCGCTGCTGGCCGTGCCGACGAAGCCGAACAGCATGTCGGCCTTGTCGGTGGTGAGAAGGGTGCGGGCGTTGGCGGCGGCGCGTGCAGCGTCGTAGCCGTCGTCGAGCTGGAGCAGCTTCAACTGGATGCCGCTGGCCGCATTGCTTTCGTTGAACTGGGTCGCGTAGAGCCGGCAACCGGCGGCGAAGGCCAGGCCGATCTCGCTGGCAGCGCCCGTGAGCGGCACCGATTGGCCGAGGATCACGGTGCGGGCCGAGGCCGCCGCCGCGGTGCGCGTGGTCTGTGCGTGGCCGATGCGGCTCGCACCGAGCCCGCTGCCGAGCAACAGCGCGGCGCCCGCCTTGCCCAACCAAAGCCTGCGTGACAGAAGCATCGGAAACCTTTCGCTACATCAAGCATAAAAATGTAGCAAGTTCGATGCCTTGTACGAAGGCAGTAAGTCACGCTGGCCCCGTTTCCCGGCCTCAAAACCGCATCTGCAGCGTGACCCGCACGGTGCGCGGCTCGGCCGGGTGCAGGTGCACGTCGTCCACCGGGGCAGCCTCGCCCTGGAGCCGCGATGCGTAGTAGTACTCGATGTCGTTGACCTTGCGGTTCAGCAGATTGAAGACGTCGACGGTGAGGTCGACATCGGGCGTGAGCTTGCGGCTGACGCGCAGGTTGGTCAGCAGGGTGCTCCGGGCGCGCACGCTGTTGTCCTCGATCAGCGGACGGGGGCCGAGGTAGCGCAACTGCAAGCTGGTGGACCAGCCCGCAAGATCGCGCGCCGTCACCGCGACCGATGCGACGCGTTCGACCGCGCCGGGGATGCGGTTGCCGATCGGATCGCGATCGGAAAAGCGCGCATGCGTCCAGGCCAGGTCGGCGTCGAAGAGCAGCCAGGGCACGGGAATCCAGCGATTGCTCCATTCGATGCCCTGGCGCTTGCTCGGTCGATTGGCCTCGGTGGTGCCGGCGTCGCCCACATACACCAGCTCCGACTTGGAGCGCAGCGTCCACAGCGACAGCGAGCTTTGCAGGCCGGCGATGGCTTCGGTTCGCACGCCGAGCTCCCAGCCGCGGGTGCCTACCAGCCCGGGCACCGGTTCGGCCGGCAGACCGCTCTTGGGATCGATGCGCGTGGTGGTGCCGCGCGCGTCGTTGCTGTGGAAGCCGTTGCCCGCGTTGAGGAAGAACTCGGTCTTCGCCCACGGCCCGAAGATGGCCGAGAACTTGGGCGAGACACGGCTTGCGTGGGTGCGGCCGCTGTTCTCCGGCAGCGAGCTGGCGACGTTGAAGCGGTACGCGTCGCCGCGCAGGCCGGCCACGGTGCGGAACCACGGCAGCCACTCGGTCTGGTTTTCGACGTAGACGCCGGCGCTGGTCTGCCGCACAGCGTCTTCGCGCGTGGTGCCGGTGCGTACCTGGGCCACGGTGTCGTAGAGGCCGACGTCGATGCGGTCCTGCCGCGTCTGCAGGCCCACCTCGGTGCGCGACGAGTGGCCTGCGAGCTGGTGGCGCCAGGCGTGCGAGGCATCGAGGCCGACCACCGTGCGCCGGTCACGCTGTTCGAACTGGTCGCCGTCGACCGGGTTGTCGAGGAAATAGGTGAAGTTGGAGAAGAGCGAGAGCCGGTAGCGCATCGCATAGGCCGAAATCCGGGTGTCGCCTTGTGGGCCCGTGTCGTGCCATTCGCCGGACAGGCTGTAGCGCGAGGTGCGCCCGCCGTCCGTCGGATCGATGGCGTCGAAGCGGCCGATCTGCCCCGACTGGATGGCCCGCAGCGGCACCTGGTCGGTCGATTGCCAGCGCGCGCTGTAGCCCTGCAGCGTGGCCGACCAGCCGCGCGCCGCGCTGCCGTCCGACAGCTTGAGCAGGCCGTTCGACTTGCGCAGCCGCTCGGGCAGCGTCCAGGGGCCGTCCTGCTGCGCGCCTTCGATGGCGGCCAGCAGCGTCTGGCCGGTGGCGAACGTGGTCGAGCCGGCCAGGAGCGCGCGGCGGTAGCCGCGCTCGCCGACGGTCAGCTGCCCCAGCGGTTGCGGCAGCGAGGAGCGGTAGAGGATGTCCGCCGAACCGGCCGACGAGAAGTCGCCGCTGCGCGCGAAGTAGGGGCCCTTGCGGTAGTCGATGCGATCGACCAGTTCGGGGATCAGGAAGTTGAGGTCCGAATAGCCCTGCCCATGCGCGTGGGTGGGCATGTTGACCGGGATGCCGTCGACGCTGGTGGCGAAGTCGGTGCCGTGGTCGAGGTTGTAGCCGCGCAGGAAGTACTGGTTGGCTTTGCCGTCGCCCGAGTGTTGGGTGACGATCATGCCGGGCACGAACTCGAGCACCTCGGCAGGCCGCAGTGCAGGGCGGCTTTGCAGCAGCTCCTTCTCGATCGTGCCGGCGGAAGCCGCATCCGAGGTGCCGACCGCGTTGTCGTAGTGGCCCTGCACGACCATCGGCGGCAGCGACGGCGCCTCCTCGGCATGAACGCTGTGGAAGCAGGCGGTTGCTGTCATGCAGGCGGCAACTGGAAGGATGCGCATCGGTGTCTCGCAGGTGATGGGGCGCGAAGGATACGGCCCGGCGCACTTGCTGGATGCGCAACGCTCCATTGCGCGAATCGCTCCGTATCCGGTTGAACCACTTGCGCGTACTTCGAAGGCACTGCAATGACGCCTGCGCGTGTTGACGGTGCGCCGTTTCGAAACACTCCACTCCAGAGGTGACGCCGATGATCTTCTCCATACGACCTGTTCAGGCCTGCGTCCTCGCCTTGTGCGCGGCGGCGGCCGGCGGCGCCTTCGCGTCCAGCCACCGCGAAGCGCCTTCCATTGCCGGTATGCCCAAGCTCGACGCGACCGACTTCTACATGTTCCGCAGCTACGAGCCGGGCCGGCAGAACTACCTGACCCTGATCGCCAACTACCAGCCCGATCAGAGTCCGTACGGCGGCCCGAACTACTTCACGATGGACCCGAACGCGCTGTACGAGATCCATCTCGACACCGACGGCGACGCGGTCGAGAACATCACCTTCCAGTTCAAGTTCAAGAACACGCTGCGCGACATCCAGCTGCCGATCTCCGGCAAGCAGGTGTCGATTCCGCTGGTGCAGGCCGGCGGCATCTCGGCGCCCAACGGCGCGACCAGCAACCTGCGTGAAACCTTCACCCTCAACGTGGTGCGCGGCGACCGCCGCAAGGGCACTGTCCAGCCGGTCACGATGGCGGGCGGCGCCACGGAGTTCGACAAGCCCACCGACAACATCGGCGACAAGACCTTCGGCGGGCCGACCGGCTACGCCACCTATGCGAACCAGCATCTCTACACGGTCAGCATCCCGGGCTGCGGCACGCCGGCGCGCGTGTTCGTGGGCCAGCGCAAGGACTCGTTCTCGGTGGCGCTGGGCCAGGTGTTCGACCTGATCAACCTCAACCCGCTGGGTGCGCCGAACGGCAATCCCGACGCGCTGGCCGGCAAGAACATCACGACGATGGCGCTCGAGGTGCCGATCGCCTGCGTGACGGGCACCGACCCGATCATCGGCGGCTGGACCAGCGCCAGCGTGCGCCAGGGCCGCCTGATCGCGAGCCCACCCAAGAGCGGCCACGGCACCACCGCGCTGAACGGCGGTGCCTGGGCGCAGGTGTCCCGGCTGGGAATGCCGCTGGTCAACGAACTGGTGATCGGCCTGAAGGACAAGGACAAGTTCAACAGCTCCAAACCCAAGGACGACGGTCAGTTCGCGGACTACGTGACCAATCCGACCTTGCCGGCCTTGATCCAGACGCTGTTCCCGTCCGCACCGGCGCCCACCAACTTTCCGCGCACCGACCTGGTCGCGGCTTTTCTCACCGGCGTGGAGGGCGTCAACAAGCCGGCCAACGTGAAGGCCTCGGAAATGCTGCGTCTCAACACCAGCATCCCGCCGACGCCGAAGGCCAGCCAGATGAACCTCGGCGTGCTCGTGGGCGACAACGCGGGCTTCCCGAACGGCCGCCGGCCGGGCGACGACATCGTGGATGCCGAATTGCGCGTGGCGATGGGCGTGCTGTGCGTTGCGACCGGCGCGAGCGACACGCTCAAGGTCGGCTGCAAGCCTGCCGACGCACCCGCGGGCAGCGCGGCGTTGACCGACGGCGCGACGCAGAGTCCCGCGCAGTTCGCCGACACCTTCCCGTACCTGAATACGCCGCTGCCCGGCGCGCAGTGAGGAGAACGGCATGAACCGCAAGATCCATCCGTTGGCGGCTCCCTTGTTTGCAGCGCTCATCGTCGCCGGATGCGGCGGCGGCGGCGATGGGGGACGAGGCTTCCCGTTCGCCTTTGTGCCGCCGCCCACCACCACCACGCCGCCGCCGGCGATGGGCAATCCCTACGACGATTTCATCGCCTTCGTGAAAGGGCTGATCGAGACGGCACTCGACACTGCCGAGCCGGCCGATGTCGCGGCATTCGACCCGCCGCCGACCTCGGACACGCAAGACCCGATCGCCGTGCAGTGATGCCTGGAGCGCACATGCGACGGCTGCTGCTCCTGGCCTGCGCCGTGTTGGCCGCCGCTGGGGCCGCATGCGCGGCTGCGCGCGTGCCGGCGAACGACGACGAGATCGTCGAGAGCCTGCCTTCCGTCCCGGGCGGGTCGCGCGAGGGGCGCAGGCTCAGGAGCGAACTCGCACTGCGTCCGCGCGATGAGGCCGTGGCGCTCGCGGCGGCGCAGGCCTATCTCGAACTGGCGCGCGCGCAGGGCGACGCGCGCTACGCCGGCCATGCCATGGGCGCGCTGTTGGCCTGGGAGCCGGTCTCGGCCGCAGCGACGCCGCCTGCCGTGCTGGTCATGCATGCGACCGTGGCGCAGTTCCTGCACGATTTCGACGGCGCCGAAGCCACGCTCAGGATGGCGCTGGCACGGCAGCCGGCCAATGCACAGGCCTGGATCACGCTCGCCACCATCCTGCGGGTGCGCGGGCGCTACGCCGAATCGGATGCCGCCTGCCGCGCGCTCGGCCGCGTCGGTCCGTCGCTGTACGCGATCGCCTGCCTGGCCGAGAACGCCGGCCTTCGCGGCGAGCACGCGGCGGCCCGCGGTGCCTTGCAGGGGCTCCTGGCCGATCCGGCGCTCGCCGATCCACGCAAGGCCGGCACCCGCCAGTGGCTCCTGACCAGCGTGGCCGAGATCGAGGAGCTCGCCGGCCGGCCGGCTGCCGCCGAGGCCGCGTACCGGCAAGCCCTGGATGCCGAACGCTCAGGCTATCTGCTGCTGGCCTACAGCGACTTTCTTCAGCGCAGCGGCCGGGCGACGGAGATTCCGGCCCTGCTCGGCAAGGAGCCGCGCAGCGATGCCGTGCTGCTGCGCCTGGCCATTGCGACGCACCGCGACGCGAAGCGGGAGGAAGCCGCCGAGCTGCAGGCGCGTTTTGCAGCCGCGGCGTTGCGCCCGGGCACGACGGCGGCGCATGCGCGCGAAGAAGCGCTGTTCGCGCTCGACGTGCAGGACGACGCGCGGCGTGCACTCGCGCTCGCGCGCGTCAACGTCCAGCTGCAGCGCGAACCGATCGACCTGCTGCTGTTCGCGCGCGCCGCCGTCGCGGCGCGCGACGAGGCCGCACGCAGCGAAGTGAAGGCGCTGCTGCAACAGACGGGACTGCGAGATGCGCGCATCGATGCCATTCTTTAAGCGCTTTGGCGCAGTGCTGCTGTTCGTTGCGATGGCAGTCATCGCAGGGCCAGCGCAGGCCCACAAGGCGAGCGACGCCTATCTTCAGCTGCATCGCAGCGGCGACACGCTGGCCGTGCGCTGGGACATCGCATTGCGCGACCTCGACGCAGCGCTCGACCTCGACCGCAACGGCGACCGGAAGCTGAGCTGGGGCGAAGTCCGCGCGCGCATGGACGACATCCGGGCCTATGCCTTGGCACGCCTGCTCATCGAGCAAGGGCGCTGCGGGCTGGCGCAGGCGCAGCCACCCGCCGTGGAGGACCGCATCGATGGCGCGTACCTGGTGCTGCAGCTTCAGGCGCGCTGCGGGACCGGCGCTGCGCTCGCGCTCGACTACCGGCTTTTCGGCGAGATCGATCCCACGCACCGCGGCCTGCTGCGCATCGATGCGCAGGACGGCGCGGCGCCGGGCGTTCGGTCGCTGGACCCGGCGGGCGGCCCGGTCGTCGTGAACTGGCCCGGCGTCGCCGCGGTCGAGCCGGCTTCCGGCACCGGCTTCTTTCGCGATGGCGTGCATCACATCCTGATCGGCTACGACCACGTGCTCTTCCTGATCTGCCTGCTGCTGCCCGCCGTGCTGCGGCGCAAGGAGGGCGCATGGGCGCCGGTGGCGAACTGGCGCGACGCCGTGTGGCCGATGGTCGGCATGGTCACCATGTTCACCGTCGCGCACTCCATCACGCTCGCGCTGGCGGGCCTCGGGCTGGTGACGATCTCGCCGCGCGTCATCGAGCCGGCCATCGCGCTCACCATCATGGTGGCCGCGCTCGACAACCTTTATCCCTTGCTGCGCGGCCGGCGCAAGCTCTTCAGCTTCCTGTTCGGACTGATCCATGGCTTCGGCTTTGCCGGCGTGCTCGGCGAACTCGATTTGCCGGTCGGCGGCTTTGTCCGCGCGCTGCTTCAGTTCAACCTGGGCGTGGAGGCCGGGCAACTGGTGATCGTCGGCGTGGCGCTCGTCGTGCTGGTGACGCTGCGCGGCTGGCGCGGTTATCCCCCCGTGGTCCTGCGAAGCGGCTCGGCGTTGGCCATGGCGATTGCGGCGATCTGGCTGTTCGAGCGGGTGTTCGACATCCAGCTGCTGGCCGTGTAGCGCCAGGTGCACAGCGCAAAAGTGATTACTTTTGTTTTTGAAACGTGCTTTTTGCACACGGCGAAAGCGCGCCCCGATGGCACCATTCGGGTTGACCCCAGGGCTCTCGTCCCCGGCAAACGACATGAAGAAAAAGCCATCCGATCTCGCACTTCTGGAAAGCGCGCTCGCCACCATCGAACAGGTGCTGGCGCGCGCCGACCGCGACATGCAGGGCGTGCCGTACACCGGCCCGACCGCCAACATGCCCCTGGACGTCCTGAACCCGAAAAGGCTGACGGAAGACGGCCGTTTCCGCGCCAGCGCCGCGCAGTCGGCGATCAACATCTGCCTCGGTTCGGCCGCCGCGCTGATCGACGTCAGCCAGGCGCTGATGAACCGCTCGGTCGACCGTTCGCCGCACACGCTGGAGCGCGAATGGCAGGCGCTGATCGCGCACACCAAGATCGCGAGCCGCTCGGCCTACCGGGCTGCGCTCATCATGGCGGCACAGAAGAACGTGCTGGCCGCGCAGGGCGAACCGCAGACCGAAGACGTCTACAGCGCCGTCACGCACTGAGAGCTCATACCCTCTCGAACACCACGTCCCACACGCCGTGGCCCAGCTTGAGGCCGCGGTTCTCGAACTTCGTGAGCGGCCGGTACGCAGGCTTGGGCGCATAGGCCTCGGCCGTGTTGCGCAGCAGCGGCTCCTGCGACAGCACCTCCAGCATCTGCTCGGCATAAGGTTGCCAGTCGGTCGCGCAATGCAGGTAGCCGCCGGGCGCAAGCCGGTCGGCCAGCTTGCGCACGAAGGGCGGCTGGATCAGGCGACGCTTGTTGTGCCGCTTCTTGTGCCAGGGGTCCGGGAAGAACACATGCACGCCGGCCAGCGTGCCCGGCAACAGCATGTGGTCGATGACCTCGACCGCGTCGTGGGCGCAGATGCGGATGTTCGCGAGCTGGTGCTCGCCGATGCGCTTGAGCAGCGCGCCGACCCCGGGCTCGTGCACTTCGCAGCACAGGAAATTCTTCTCCGGCATCAGCGCCGCGATGTGCGCCGTGGCCTCGCCCATGCCGAAGCCGATCTCAAGAACGGTGGGCGCGTCGCGGCCGAAAGCGCCTGCGATGTCGAGCGGCTCGGCGCGATAAGGCAAGAGGAACAGCGGCCCCAGTTCGGCGAAGGCGCGGGCCTGGCCGTCGGTGGTTCGCCCTGCGCGCTTGACGAAGCTCTTGAGGCGGCGGTGCAGCGGGTGCGGAGCGGCTTCGTCTGAAGCGGGCGCAGCGTCGTCTTGCGCGGGGTCGGTGGCGGGCAGGGTCATCAGGGGGAAGGATTGTAGAGAGCCCGCCAGCCGGCAACCCATCCGGCGAGTGCGTCTGCCGGCGTCGCGGCGGCGGCGGCATCGAGTCCGAGGACGCGCGCCGCGGCGTCGAGGGCAGCGAGTGCTGCAGCAGAAGTGGCGGTGTCGAGCGGCGCCGCGCCGTTCTGCTTCGAGAGCTTCTCGCCATCGGCACCCCGCACCAGCGGCGTGTGCAGGTAGCTCGGCGTCGGCAGCCCGAGCGCGCGCTGCAGCAGGATCTGGCGCGCCGTGTTGTCGGCCAGGTCCTTGCCGCGCACCACGTCGGTCACGCCCTGCTCGGCATCGTCGACCACCACGGCGAGCTGGTAGGCCCAGGGTCCGTCGGCGCGTTGCAGCACGAAGTCGCCGACCTCGTTCGCCACGTCCTGGCATTGCCGGCCCAGGCGGCGATCGACCCAGTGCACGGCCTTCGACGCGCGGGCGGCTTCGAACTGCACTGTGGCGAAGCGCCAGGTGCGCGCCGGTTTGCCGTGCAGGCCGTCGCGGCAGGTGCCGGGGTAGACGCGTTCGCCGTGCCGGGTGTGCGGCACGCCGCGCAAGGCCAGCGCTTCGTCGATGTCCTTGCGCGAGCAGCCGCAGGGGTAGCTGAGGCCCAAGGCTTTCAGGTGATCGAGGGCGTGCGCGTAGAGCGCGGTGCGCTGCGTCTGCCACGCGGGCGTCGCGTCGGGCACGAGGCCGCAGGCCGCGAGCTGCGAGAGGATGTGTTCGCCCAGGCCGGGCAGGCAGCGCTCGGTGTCGGCATCCTCGATGCGCACAAGCCAGCGCGCCTGCGGGCCGCGGGCGCGCACGTCGAGCCAGCTGGCAAGGGCAGCGACCAGCGAGCCGGCGTGCAGCGGGCCGGTGGGTGAGGGCGCGAATCGACCAATCCTGTGAGCCCCCCGGCTTGCCACTTCGTGTGCTTCGCCACCCCCCGAGGGGGAGGCTCGGCCGCCTTGGGGCGGCCCGGCGTCGGCCGACATGGAATCACGCCACTTTGAGCGCCAGCGAAAGGCCCGAGAGAAACGCGTCTTCGACGCGGTGCCCGGTGCACCAGTCGCCGGCCACGCCGATGCGGGACTTGGCATCCCACAGGTGCGGCGCGCCCACCGGCACCTGGGTCTGGGCTTCGGGCCAGCAGCGCGCCTGCGCGTGCGAAGGCTCGGCGCGCACGCCGGTGATTTCTGCGAAGGCGCGCAAGAGCTTGGCTTCGACGCGCGCGGCGTCGTCGCGCAGGTGTTCCTGCGACCAGGCGGCGCTGGCCTGCAGGGTCCAGCGCTCGATGCGGTCGCGCCCGGGCTTGGAGGATTCGCGAGCCAGCCAAGCCACGCGGTGGTGGGTGCTGCGCGCGGCATTCCATTGCGGGCCGAGGTGGGAAAGCGTTGCCTGATTGGCTTGCGGGAACGCGATCATCAGCGTCCAGCAGGGCGCGATGCGCACCGGCTCGATCTTCTCGCTGAGAGCGGCTGACAGCTTGCCGTCGCCGAGCAGGGCGCGCGTGCGGGCCGGCGGCACGGCGAGCAGCACGGCATCGAAGCCCGAGTACACATGCTGCGAATCGTCGGCGCCCGCGGTGCGCAGCTGCCAGCGTTGGGCATCGAGCGTATCGCGCTCGATGGCGGTGACCTGGGTGCCTGTCATGAGCGCGTCGCCCAGCGGCGCGGCCCAATGCACGACCAGCGCATCCATGCCGGGCTGCGCCACCCAATGCGGCTCGAGCGCGGGCAGGGCGGCCTCGGCCACGCGGCCGTGCGGGTCGAGCACACGCACGAGGTTGGCGCTCCAGGGTTTGCAGAGCTGAGGCGCAGTCTCCAGCGCACGGGCGAAGCGCGGGTCGCGCACGGTGAAGTACTGCGCGCCGCTGTCGAAGCGGCCGAAGGGCGTGGATTCGCTCGCCATGCGGCCGCCGGCCATGGCTTCGCGCTCGAACACGCTCACGCGGTGACCGGCCTGCACGAGGGTGCGGGCGCATGCGATGCCGGCCATGCCGGCGCCGACGACGGCGTAGTGGCGTGGGGAGGTGGATCGATGGCGGTCGGCGATGGGACGGGAAGTGGTCATGGACAGTCTCGTTTTCTGTGGGCGGGCAAAGCGACTCTAACCGGCTTGGTTGGCATCCCCTGTCCGTTCGGGCTGAGCTTGTCGAAGCCTGCCTGCGCGCGGCACTTCGACAAGCTCAGTGCGAACGGGTCGGCTATCGTCCGCGGTGGCGCTCCAGCAGCGCGCGCCGGGTGCCCTCATGCTCGAACTGTTCGAGCCACCATTTCAGCGCACGCCCCGGCTTGCCGGCTGTGCGTTCGCGCCAGGCGCAATGCATGGTGCCGATCGGCGGCGCGCGCTCGGTCTTGCGTTCGACCAGGTGGCCGGCCTCGATGTAGGGCCGTGCCATCGGTTCCGGAAGGAAGCCGCCGCCGAGGCCGTGGAGCTGCGCGGCCAGCTTGGCCTGCATCGTGGGCACCGTGAGCACGTCCTGGCCGCCCACGAGGTTGACCGTCATGGTCGGGCCGGCGCGCGAGGAGTCGGCCGCGGCCACGGCGCGGTGCTGGCGCAGCACGGCGTCGGAGAGCGGGGCGTCGATGCGCGCCAGCGGATGGTGCGGCGCCACGGCATAGACGAAATGCAGTTGACCAAGCGGCCGGCTGCGGATTCCTGTGGCGCCGAACGCCAGGCTCGAGGCGTCGAGCACGGCGCCGATCGCGAGATCGGCCTCGCCGCTGGAGAGCGCCTCGATGGTGCCGAGCAGCGTCTCGTCGCGCAGCTTGAGCCGGGTCGGCGGATCGAGCGCGAAGAAGGCGGTGGCCAGGTCGAGCATCGGATCGCGCGCGATCACGCTGTCGACGGCGATCGTGAGCATCGGTTCCCAGCCTGTCGCGACGCGCTTGACGCGGTTGGCCACCGCATCGATCTCGCCGAGCAGCCACGAGGCTTCGCGCAGCAGTTCCGCGCCGGCCTCGGTCAGCCGCGCCTGGCGCGCGCTGCGGTCGAACAGCAGCACGTCGAGCGCGTCTTCGATCTGGCGCACGCGATAGCTCAGCGCGCTGGGCACAAGGTCCAGCCTGCGCGCGGCGGCGGCGAAGCTGCCAGCGCTCACCACGGTCTGCAGCATCGCGAGCGCGTCGGGGGTCAGGACGTCACGGGCGCTGGGCATTGTCGATTGACCGTTCAAAAAAATTGAATGATGCCATCAAAAGCGGGCGCTTTCGAGGCCGGGGGCGCGGCCTAAAGTTCTGCACATCCGCTGCGCATACGGCGCGGCTTTCGAAGGCCCCGCGTCAGGCGCGGGGCAGGAGTCAAAGATGCTTCAAGTTCGCAAATCCCAGGAACGCGGTTATGCCGATCACGGCTGGCTGCGCTCGTTCCACAGTTTCTCCTTCGCGGGGTACTACGATCCGGCCCACATGGGCTATGGCAACCTGCGCGTGATCAACGAAGATCGCGTCGCCGCGGGCGCCGGTTTCGGCACCCATGGCCACAAGGACATGGAAATCATCAGCTACGTTCTTTCGGGCGAGCTCGCGCACAAGGACAGCATGGGCAACGTCGAATCGATCCCGCCGGGCGACGTGCAGCGCATGAGCGCCGGCCGCGGCGTGATGCACAGCGAGTTCAACCACAAGCCCGACGAGACCACGCACTTCCTGCAGATATGGATCGAGCCGAACGTGCGCGGCATCGCGCCCGGCTACGAGCAGAAGAGCTTCGACGAAGCCGAGAAGCGCGGCCGGTTGCGGCTGGTGGTCTCGCCCGACGGCGCGGAAGATTCGGTGCTGGTGCATGCCGATGCGCGCATGTACGCCGGCCTGCTCGACGGCCAGGAAGAGGCGAGCCTGGCGCTCGACCCGAAGCGCAAGAACTATGTGCACCTCGTGCGCGGCGAACTCGAAGTCAACGGCACCAGGCTCGCGACCGGCGATGCCGCGCTGATCGAAGGCGAATCGCAACTCACGCTCGGCGCCGGCAAGAATGCCGAGGTGCTCGTGTTCGACCTGGCGGCCTAAGGCCGCTCCAACCTTTTCATCAACCCAGGAGTATTTCCAATGTCATCCACCACCACCGCATCGGGCTACGCGGCCCCCGCCAGTGCCAATTCTTCGCAGGACGCCTTTGCGCTCATCGGCCGCATCCTGCTGGCGGCGCTCTTCGTGCCGGCCGGCTTCGGCAAGATCGCCGGCTTCGCCGGCGTCGTCGGCTACATCAGCTCGGTGGGCCTGCCGCTGCCGCAGCTGGGCGCCGTGATCGCGATCGTCGTCGAACTCGGCCTCGGGCTGTTGCTGCTGGCCGGCTACAAGACGCGCATCGTTTCCATCGTGATGGCCGTGTTCACCGTCGCCACGGCCGTGATCTTCCACAACTACTGGGGCATGCCCGCCGACAAGGCCTACGTGAACCAGCTCATGTTCTTCAAGAACATCGCCATCGCGGGCGGCCTGTTGGCCTTCGCCAGCTTCGGCGCCGGACGGTTCAGCATCGACAAGCGCTGAGCGCCGGGGAAAACGCATGACCGATATCGTCGTCGTTTTCCATTCGGGCTATGGCCACACGCAGCGGATCGCGCAGGCGGTGGCCGATGGCGCCGGCGCCCAGCTGCTCGCGATCGACGCCGACGGCAACCTGCCGGCCGGCGGCTGGGAGCTGCTGGCGGCGGCGGACGCCATAATCATGGGCGCGCCGACCTACATGGGCGGCGCGAGCTGGCAGTTCAAGAAGTTCGCGGACGCCTCCTCCAAGGTCTGGTACACGCAGGGCTGGAAGGACAAGCTCTTCGCCGGCTTCAGCAACAGCGCCGCCATGAACGGCGACAAGGATGCGACGCTCACGTACCTGTGGCATCTCGCGATGCAGCACAGCGGGCTCTGGATCAGCCTCGGCATCATGCCCAGCAACGACAAGGCGGCTCGGCGCGATTCGATCAACTACGTCGGCGGCTACAACGGCTTGCTGACCACCTCGCCGACCGACGCGAGTCCAGCCGAGATGGCGAAGGGCGACCTCGAAACTGCCTTTGCCTTCGGCGAGCGCGTGGCCGAGGTGGCAAGATCACGGGGCTGACAACCCAAGATTTCCCCATGGAGAACCACGATGACCGAACCGCTGTTGCTGCTTCAACCGCATGACAAGGACCTGGGCGGCGGTTTCAAGGTCCGGCGCCTGCTGCCGGCCGCGAAGCGGCGCTCGGTCGGGCCTTTCGTGTTCTTCGATCACTTCGGTCCGGCGACCGAGAATCCGGGCAAGGAGCACGACGTGCGCCCGCACCCGCACATCGGCCTGGCCACCGTGACCTATCTTTTCGAGGGCGCGATGATGCACCGCGACAGCCTGGGCGTGGTGCAGGAAATCCGCCCCGGCGCGATCAACTGGATGACGGCGGGCCGCGGCATCGTGCATTCGGAGCGCAAGCCCGAGGAGCTGCTCGATGCGACCTACGTCAACCACGGCCTGCAGCTCTGGGCCGCGTTGCCGCAAGCCCATGAGGAGGTCGAGCCCAGCTTCTCGCATACGGCGGCGGCAGACATTCCGTCGGTCGACGTGCAGGGCGTTGCCGTGCGGGTGCTGGTGGGCGAGGGCTTCGGCGTGCGTTCGCCGGTGGCGACCTTCTCGAACACGCTGTATCTCGACGTCGCGTTGCCTGCCGGCGCCCGCCTCGAACTGCCGGCGCTGGCGCAGGAGCTCGCGATCTACGGGGTCGATGGCGATGTGCTGCTGAACGGCGAGGCCGTCGCGCAGCACACCATGGCCATACTGCCGGAAGGCGAGGGCGGCATGTTGGAAGCCCGCAGTGCGGTGCGCCTCGTGGTAATCGGCGGCGAGCCGCTCGACGGCCCGCGCTTCATCACCTGGAACTTCGTTTCAAGCCGGCGCGAGCGCGTCCTCGAAGCCGGCGCCGACTGGGCGGCGCAGCGCATGGGCCAGGTGCCGGGCGAGACCGAATTCATTCCGCTGCCGGGGCACCCGTTCCAGGTGCAGGCGCCGGCGGACACCGGCACCACGCCGGTCTGAGCCTAGGCCGCCCCAAGGCGGCCTGCGGCCCCCTCGGGGGGCAGCGAACCACACGAAGTGGGAGAGCGTGGGGGCTTTAGTTCTTGATCGCGATGTCCGGGTCCTCGGCGGCCCGGGCGCTTGCGCCGGCGGCCCGCGGGCTCAGGTCGGGCGACAGGGTCTCGCGCCCATCGAACACGAAGCACTCGCCGTGGTAATGCGCACCGCCGACCTGCTCGAAGTACTTGAGGATGCCGCCTTCGAGCTGCAGCACATCGGCCACGCCTTCCTCGCGCATCAGGATCGCGGCCTTCTCGCAGCGGATGCCGCCGGTGCAGAAGCTGACCACCGTCTTGCCGGCCAGGTCTTCGCGGTGCTTCTTCAGCGCCTTCGGAAAATCGGTGAACTTGCCGATGCGCCAGTCGATGGCGCCATCGAAGCTGCCGTGGTCGATCTCGAAGGCGTTGCGCGTGTCGAGCAGCGCGATCGGCTTGCCCGCGTCGTCGTGGCCCTGGTCGAGCCAGCGCTTGAGCGTGGCGGCATCGACGCCGGGCGCGCGGCCCGCCGCGGGCTGGATGGCGGGATGGTCCATGCGGATGATCTCGCGCTTCAGCTTGACCAGCATGCGCCGGAAGGGCTGGGCCTCGGACCAGCTTTCCTTCGCTTCCAGGTCGGCGAAGCGCGCGTCGGCGTGCAGGCCTTTCAGGAAGTCCCGCACCGCAGGCGCGGCGCCGGCGAGGAACAGGTTGATGCCCTCGGGCGCGAGCAGGATGGTGCCCTTGAGCGCCAGCACATGCGTGCCGGCGCGCAAGCGCTCGCGCAGCAGTTCGCCGTCGTCGATGGCCACGAACTTGTAGGCCGCGATATTCAAAATCTCTTGCACGGGGCGCGATTGTAGGGAGAGCCAACTCACATGGTGGAGGCGGCGCTTTCTACAATGCAACCCATGTTCGTTCACCTGCGCCTGCACACCGAGTTCTCCGTCGTCGACGGCACCAACCGAATCGATGAAGTCGTCAAGGCCGCTGCGGCCGACCGGCAACCGGCGCTGGCGATCACCGATCTCAACAATCTCTTCGGCGCGGTCAAGTTCTACAAGGAAGCGCGCGGCAGGGGCGTCAAGCCGGTTCTGGGTGTCGAGGTGTTTCTCGAAGGCCTGGGCGCGGAAGCGGGCGCGCTCACGCGCATCGTGCTGCTGGTGCAGAACACCGAAGGCTACCTTCATCTGTCCGAGCTGTTGGCGCGTGCCTGGACGCAGAACGTCGGCCGCGGACAGGCCCAGGCCGTCTGCAAGCTGGCCTGGATCGAAGAGCTGCAGGGCGGACTGATCGCGCTCTCGGGCGCGCAGGCCGGCCCGCTCGGCGCGCCGCTGCTGCAAGGCCAGGCCGAGCGCGCGGCCGAGATCGCGCTGCAGCTGGCAGGCCTTTTCCCGCACCGCTTCTACATCGAGCTGCAGCGCGCCGGGCGGCCCGAGGACGAGCCGCACGTGGTGGCGGCGGTGCAGCTCGCGGCGCGCCTGAATCTGCCGGTGGTGGCGACGCATCCGGTGCAGTTTGCGACCCCCGACGACTTCGAGGCGCATGAAGCGCGCGTGTGCATCTCCGAAGGCGAGATCCTCGGCAACCCGCGGCGCGTGCGCAAGTTCACGCGGGCGCAGTACTTCAAGTCGGCGGCCGAGATGGAGGCGCTTTTCGCCGACGTGCCGAGCGCGATCGCCAACACGGTCGAGATCGCCAAGCGCTGCAACCTCACGCTGACGCTGGGCAAGCCGCAGTTGCCCAACTTCCCGACGCCCGACGGCATGCCGATCGAGGCCTACTTCCGCGTCGCCTCCTTCGAGGGACTGGAAGAACGGCTCGCGCACCTTTACCCCGACGTGGCGAAACGCGATGCCGAACGGCCCCGCTACGTCGAGCGGCTCGAGTTCGAGATCAACACGATCCTGAAGATGGGCTTCCCGGGCTACTTCCTGATCGTGGGCGACTTCATCAACTGGGCCAAGAAGAACGGCTGCCCGGTCGGCCCCGGCCGCGGCTCGGGCGCGGGCTCGCTGGTGGCCTATGCGCTGAAGATCACCGATCTCGATCCGCTCGAATACAAGCTGCTGTTCGAACGCTTCCTGAACCCCGAGCGCGTCTCGATGCCCGACTTCGACATCGACTTCTGCCAGGGCAACCGCGACCGCGTGATCGACTACGTGAAGGACAAGTACGGCCGCGACGCCGTGAGCCAGATCGCGACCTTCGGCACCATGGCCGCGCGCGCCGCCATCCGCGACGTGGGCCGCGTGCTCGACATGAGCTACATGTTCTGCGACGGCATCAGCAAGCTCATCCCCAACAAGCCGGGGCAGCCGGTCACGATCCAGTACCCGCCGAACCCGAAGCCCGAAGGCGACAAGAACAACTACGCGATCGAGATGGAGCCGCAGCTCGCGGCGCGCATCGAGAAGGAAGAAGAAGTCCGCATGCTGGTCGAGCTGGCGCAGAAGCTCGAAGGCATGACGCGCAACATCGGCATGCACGCGGGCGGCGTGCTGATTGCGCCGGGCAAGCTCACGGATTTCTGTCCGCTCTACCAGCAGCCGGGCAGCGACTCGGCAGTGAGCCAGTACGACAAGGACGACGTCGAAGCCATCGGCCTGGTGAAGTTCGACTTTCTGGGCCTGGCGACGCTGACCATCCTCGAGATCGCGAAGGACTTCATCGTTCAGCGCCACAAGGGTCAGGAGGCCTTCGCCTACGAGAACATCAAGCTCGACGACGCGCCGACCTACCGGCTCTTCGCCGAAGGCAAGACCGAGGCCGTGTTCCAGTTCGAATCGCGCGGCATGCAGGGCATGCTGAAGGATGCGCGGCCGACGCGGCTCGAAGACCTGATTGCGCTCAACGCGCTGTACCGGCCGGGCCCGATGGACCTGATCCCGAGTTTCGTCGCGCGCAAGCACGGGCGCGAGCCGGTCGAGTACCCGCATCCGCTGGTCGAGGAGATGCTCTCCGAGACCTACGGGATCATGGTCTACCAGGAACAGGTGATGCAGACCGCGCAGATCCTGGGCGGCTACTCGCTCGGCGGCGCCGACCTGCTGCGCCGCGCGATGGGCAAGAAGAAGGCCGAGGAGATGGCCGAGCACCGCGAGATCTTCCGCAAGGGCGCGGCGGTGAACGGCATCGACCAGCCCAAGGCCGACGAGATCTTCGACCTGATGGAGAAGTTCGCGGGCTACGGCTTCAACAAGTCGCACGCGGCCGCCTACTCGCTGCTGGCTTATCACACGGGTTGGCTCAAGGTCCACTACACGGCCGAATTCTTCTGCGCCAACATGACCGTGGAAATGGACGACACCGACAAGCTCAAGGTGTTGTTCGAGGATGCGCAGAAGAACTTCGGCATGACCTTCGAGCCGCCGGACGTGAACCGCGGCAACTACCGCTTCGAGCCGGTGACCGACAAGGTGATCCGCTACGGGCTGGGCGCCGTGAAGGGCACCGGGCAACTGGCGGTCGAGGCGGTCGTCAAGGCGCGGGAGGAGCACGGTCCCTTCAAGAGCCTGTTCGACTTCTGCGTGCGCGTGGATCGCCAGCGCATCAACAAGCGCACGGTCGAGGCGCTGATCAAGGCTGGCGCCTTCGATTCGCTGCAGCAGAACCGGGCTTCGCTGATCGCCTCGGTCGACCGCGCCTTCGAGTTCGCGAGCGCGACCGAGGCCAACGCCTCGCAGGTCGACATCTTCGGCGACTGCGAACACGGCTCCGCGACGCAGGAACCCGAGATGGTCGATGCCACGCCCTGGGGCGTGAAGGAACGCCTGACCTACGAGAAGACGGCCGTCGGCTTCTACCTGTCGGGCCACCTGTTCGACGAGGTCGCGCACGAGGTGCGGCGTTTCTGCAAGCGCGAGATCGGCGACCTGATGGACAGCCGCGATCAGCAGGTGATCGCGGGCATCGTGAGCGACTTCCGCGTGATCAACGGCCAGCGCGGGCGGCTCGCGATCTTCAAGCTGGACGACAAGTCCGATTCGATCGACGCCACCGCCGACGAAGCGCTCTTCAACGCCAACCGCAACGTGCTGAAGGACGACGAACTGGTGATCGTGAGCGGCCGGCTGCAGCCGGGTCGCGGCGGCTTCGAGGCGCGCTTCCAGGTCCAGCAGGTATGGGACCTGGCGGCGGCGCGCTGCCGTTTCGGCAAGTTCCTGCGCGTGGCGGTCAACGGCAAGGCGCCGGACATCGCGCGGCTGGTGAGGGACTTTCCGCCCCGCACCGAGCAGGGCGAACACGGCGAGCTGCTGCAGGGGCTGGCGGTGCGCCTGTCGATGGCGCGCGGCGGTGCGCAGGTCGAGCTGCAACTGGGCGAGCGCGCGAAGTTCTTTCCGACCGATGCGGCGCTGGCCAGCTGGACGGCGCAGGCCGATGCCGGGCGCGCGGCGGTGATCTACGAGTAGCGGCGCAGCGCGTCGTCAGCGCTTCGGTCGCAAGGTGACAATCAGGCGCGGCGGCACTGTGCCGTCGATGTCCCGCGGCAGCTTCTCGGTCTTCTGCAGTGCGCGCAGGGCGGCTTCGTCCCAGTTGGGCAGTCCGCTCGACTTGACCAGCGATGGCGTGCCGACAATGGTGCCGTCGGGGGCGAGCCGGATGTCGAACTCCGCGCCCGGGTTGCCGCTGACGAGCTCGGCGTCGGGAAACACCACGTTGGGCCGCACGGCCGCGGCGACCTTGCCGCCATAGCTGCCCGACGGGCCGGACGACTTCAGCGCAGTCCCTTTCGAGTTGTCGTCACCGCTCGCGCCCGCGAGACCCTGCATGCGTTTGAGCGTGGCCGCGCGGTCGGCGGCGGCCTGCGCCGTCGCTTTCGCCTCGGCTTCCTTCTTCTTCGCGGCTTCGGCGTCCTGCTTTTTCTTCGCGTCGGCGAGCTTCTGCTGCTGGTCCTTCTTGCGCTCGGCCTCGTCCTCGGCGCGCTCCCGGGCTTCCTGTTCTTTCTTGTCCTGGGCGGCCTTCTTCGCGGCTTCGAGCTTCTTCTGTTGCTGCTGCTGAGCCTGCTGTTCGAGCTCGCGCTCCTTCTGCTCCTTCTGCTTCTTCTCGCGTTCGAGCGCGATATCGGGTGCGCGCGGTGCAGGTGCGGGTTCGGGCGCGCGCGCCTGCGGAGGCGGCGGGGGCGGCGGAGGAGGTGCGGGGGTCGGCGCGGGCGTGGGCGGTGGCGGCGTAGGCACCGGCGGTGTGCTCAGGCGCGGCGCGGCCTGCTGCACGGTCGTCGACCAGAGCTCGGCCTCGACCGCGTCGTTCTCCGCCTCGCGGCGCCAGTTCACGCCCCAGGTCAGCGCAGCGATCAGCAACGCATGCGCGATCAGCGCCAGGATCACCGCGCGCGGCGTGCCGCGCTGAGGCGGGGGTGCGAACTCCGGGCGGTCGGCGGCGAGCGACATGCCTTACTTCGCGCCCGTGGTCGTGACGGAGAGGCCGACGCGCTCGATGCCGCTCTTCTTGAGCGCATTCATCGCCTTGACCACCGTCTCGTACTTGACCGACTTGTCGGCACTGATGACCACCGGGCGCTGGTCGTCGCCGCCCTGCGCGGTCCTGGCGGCCGAGCCGATCTGCGTCATCGGGATCGACGTGGCGCCGCTGCCGGTGGAGGGGTCCTTCTTGATCTGGATCTCGTCGTCGCTCTTGATGACGATCTCGATCGGCTTGTCGGGCTGCTTGTTGGCGCGGTCGACGGTCGGCAGATTGATCACGCTCGGCGTGATCAGCGGCGCCGTGACCATGAAGATGATCAGCAGCACCAGCATCACGTCGATGAACGGGACCATGTTGATCTCGTTGATCGTTCGGCGGCCGCGGCCGCGGGAGGACATGGCTGGCATGGTGGGGTGCTCCGCTTCAGCGGCCGGTCGCCGGCGTCACCGACGCCGGGTTGACGTGGGCCGTCAGGTTGCGCTGCAGGATGTTCGAGAACTCTTCGATGAAGGTCTCGAGCGCGATCGCGATCTTGTCGATCTCGCGGGCGAAGCGGTTGTAGGCGACCACGGCCGGAATGGCAGCGAACAGGCCGATGGCGGTGGCGACCAGCGCTTCGGCGATGCCGGGCGCGACGGTCGAGAGCGTCACCTGCGCCAGCGCAGCGAGGCCGGTGAAGGCATGCATGATCCCCCACACCGTGCCGAACAGGCCGACGTAGGGCGAGACCGAGCCGACGGTGGCGAGGAAGGACAGGTTCTGCTCCACCGCATCGAGCTCGCGCTGGAAGCTCGCGCGCATCGCGCGGCGCGCGCCGTCGAGCAGCGTGGCGGCATCGGCCACGTGACGCTCGCGCAGCTTCTGGTACTCGCGCATGCCGGAGGCGAAGATGCGTTCCATCGGTCCGGCGAACTTGGCGTTCTGCGCGGCCGAGGCGAAGAGTTCGTTCAGGCTGGTGCCGGACCAGAACTCGCGCTCGAAGTCGTCGTTGAGTGCGCGCGTGCGCTTGAGCGAGAAGTACTTGCGGAAGATCGCCGCCCAGCTCGCGACGGACACCACGATCAGGAGCAGCACGACGAGCTGCACCGGAATGCTGGCATGGAGCAGGAGGGAGAGGATCGACAGGTCTTGTTGATTCATGGCTTCTGAGGTTGAGACATGGAGCCGGCGTAGCGCTCCAGGGTTCCCGAAACTTGGGGTGGGATACGCGCGGGCCGCAGCGTGGCCGCATGGACCCAGCCGATGCGGATCGTGCCTTCGCAGAGCAACGCAGTATCGGCGGCCGGCGCGATTGCCGGTGTGTGCTCTGAATTTGATAGCACGCGCTGGCCGATTATCAGGGACGCGGAGCCGATCTGGCGCAGCTCGGCTGTAACCAGCAGTTCGTCGTCGAGCCGCGCCGGGCGGTGGTACTTGAGCTGCGTCTCGCTGACCACGAAGATGCCGCCGGTCTCTTCGCGCAGCCGGCCCTGCGCGATGCCCAGCGAGCGCAGCCACTCGGTGCGCGCGCGCTCCATGAACTTGAGGTAGTTGGCGTAGAAGACGATGCCGCCGGCGTCGGTGTCTTCCCAGTAGACGCGGATGGGGAATGCAAAGCTCATGCGGCGACGGTGGCGCCCGCCCAGGCGCGCAGCCGGGCCACCGACTCCTGGAGGTGCGCCATCGAGCTGGCGGTCGAGAAGCGCACGAAGCGCGAGGTCTCGGCGCTGCCGAAATCGCGGCCCGGCGTGATGGCGACATGCGCCTGCTTCATGGCCTCGAAGGCGAAGTCCCAGCTGTTCGAGATGCCGAGCTTCTCGCCGAAGGAGGAGCAGTCGGCCCATGCATAGAAGGCGCCGTCGGGCACCACCGGCACCTTGAGGCCCAGCGCATCGAGCTGGGGAATGAACCAGTCGCGACGGGCCCTGAATTCGGCGCGCCGGCGCTCGTACTCCGCAATGCTCTCGGGCTCGAAACAGGCCAGCGCCGCGTACTGCGCGACGGTGCTGGCGCAGATGAAGAGGTTCTGCGCCAGCCGCTCGACCGCCGGCACCAGCGCTTCGGGCACCACCAGCCAGCCGAGGCGCCAGCCGGTCATGTTGAAGTACTTGCTGAAGCTGTTGATGCTGATGACCTGGTCGTCGATGGCCAGCGCCGTGTGGCCGAAGGTGTCGTCGTAGGAAAGGCCGAGGTAGATTTCGTCGATCAGCGTGATGCCGCCGCGCTTCGACACTACCTCGTGGATGCGGCGCAGCTCGTCGGGCGCGATCGAGGTGCCGGTCGGGTTGGAGGGCGAGGCCAGTAGCACGCCGCGCGTGCGTTCGGTCCAGGCGGCCTCGACCTTGGCGGCGCTGAGCTGGAAGCGCTCGGCGGCGGTGGTCGGCACCAGCACGGCACGGCCGTCGGCGGCGCTCACGAAGTGGCGGTTGCACGGGTAGCTCGGATCGGGCAAGAGCATCTCGTCGCCGGCCTCGATCAAGGCCAGGCAGGCGAGCTGCAGCGCGGCCGAGGCACCGGCCGTGACGACGATGCGGCGCGCCGGCACGTCGACGCCGAAGCGTTGGGCGTACCAGCCGCTGATGCGCTCGCGCAGATGGTCGAGGCCGGCTGCGTGCGTGTATTGCGTCGCGCCGGCGCGCACCGCGCGCGCAGCCGCTTCCTGCACCAGCGGCGGCGCGGTGAAGTCGGGCTCACCGATGTTGAGGAAGATCATCGGCCGATCGGTGTGCGCGAATTCGCGCGCCAGCGTGGAGGCCGCCTTGGCGACCTCCATCACGTAGAAGGGCTCGATGCGCTCTGCACGCTTCGAAATCCTCATGGCCGCGCCTTTCCGCTCGCGCGATCGGCTTCGACTTCGGCCGGGCGCAGCTGCGGCGCGAGCCCGTTGAGCACCGCGTTCACGTACTTGTGGCCGTCGGTGCCGCCGAACTCCTTGGCGAGCTCGATGCATTCGTTGAGCACCACGCGCCAGGGCACGTCGAGGCAGTTCTGGAACTCGTAGACGCCGATCCACATCACGGCGTGCTCGACCGGCGAGATCTCCTCGAGCTTGCGGTCGAGCAGCGGCACGATGAGTGCATCGAGCTGTTCTGCCGCGGCGATCGAGCCGTGCAGCAGCGCGTCGTAGTGCGCCGCGTCGGCTTTGTGGAAGCCCGCCAGGTCGCGCGTGAACTGGTCGATCGACGCCGCATCGTTGCGCCCCACCAGGTGCTGGTAGAGCGCCTGCAGCGCGAACTCGCGCGCGCGGCTGCGGTTCGACTTGGCGGAGGCCTTGCGTACGCCGGTGCTGGTGAGGCCCGCGCGGGACTGTCGCGGCTTGCCGCTGGTTTCTTGGGTGTCGTCGGTCATGAAAGGGTGGCGAGCAACTGCGCCATCTCGACGGCGACGCGCGCCGCGTCGCGGCCCTTGTCGGTCTGCCGTGCGATGGCCTGTTCGAGGTTTTCGGTCGTGAGGATCGCGTTAGCAATCGGGATGCGGTAGTCGAGCGCGACGCGGCTCACGCTCGCGCCCGATTCGTTGGCCACCAGCTCGAAGTGGTAGGTCTCGCCGCGGATGATGCAGCCCAGCGCGATCAGCGCCTGGTAGCGGCCGCGTTCGGCCAGCGCCTGCAGCGCGAGCGGCACTTCGAGTGCGCCCGGGACGCCGATGTGGTCGATGTCGGCGTCGGCGACGCCCAGCGCCGCGAGTTCGGCCAGGCACGCCTCGGCCAGCGCATCGGTGATCTCGGCGTTGAAGCGCGCCTGCACGATGCCGATGCAGAGGCCCTTGCCGTCGAGTGCGACCTCGCCCTTGTTCGCGTGCTGCATCAGGCCTCCTCTTTGCTGATGTAGCCGGCGATCTCGAGGCCGTAGCCTGCCGCCATGCTGGGCATGCGGCGCGGCGTGCCCAGCAGGTTCATCCGGTGCACGCCGCATTCGCGCAGGATCTGTGCGCCGATGCCGTAGCTGCGCAGATCCATGCGGCCGCGCTCCGGCGCCTGCGCGGGCCGCGCGGTGCCGTCGAACTGCGACAGCAGTTCGGCGCCGGTCTCGCCGCAGTTGAGCAGCACGGCCACCCCCTTGCCCTCGGCCGCGATGTGCGCCAGGCTGGCATCGAGGCTCCACGAGTGCAGCGAGCGGTTGACTTCCAGCGCGTCGAGCACCGAGAGCGGCTCGTGCACCCGCACGTCGACCGTGTCGCCCGCGTTCCATTTGCCGCGCACCAGCGCCAGGTGCACGCCGTTGCTGGGCTTGTCGCGGAAGGCATGGGCGGTGAACCAGCCCCAGGCGGTATGGATCTCGCGGCAGCCGACTTTCTGGACCAGCGATTCGGTGCGGCTGCGGTGTTCGATCAGGGCCGCGATGGTGCCGATCTTGATGCCGTGCTCGGCGGCGAAGAGCTGCAGGTCGGGCAGCCGTGCCATCGTTCCGTCTTCGTTCATCACTTCGCAGATCACCGAGGCCGGCGAGCAGCCGGCCATGGCGGCGAGGTCGCAGCCGGCCTCGGTATGGCCGGCCCGCATGAGCACGCCGCCATCGACTGCCTGCAGCGGGAAGATGTGGCCGGGCTGCACCAGGTCGGCGGCGACGGCGCTGGGCGCGACGGCCGCCTGTACGGTGCGCGCGCGGTCGGCGGCGGAGATGCCGGTGGTCACGCCTTCGGCCGCCTCGATCGAGACGGTGAACGCGGTCGAGTGCTTGGCGCCGTTGCGCGCCACCATCGGCGGCAGCTGCAGCCGTTCGCACATTTCGCGCGAGAGCGTGAGGCAGATCAGGCCGCGTGCATGGCGGGCCATGAAGTTGATCGCTTCGGGCGTCACGTGGTCGGCGGCGATCACGATGTCGCCTTCGTTCTCGCGGTCTTCCTCGTCGACCAGGATCACCATGCGGCCGGCGGCGAGCTCGGCCACGATGTCTTCGACCGGCGAGATCGGCGCGGGCTCCCGGCCGCTGCGCGATGCGGCGATGGGTGTGACGGATGCGTTCATGGCGCGTTGTCTTTCTGTGAGGAGGGCAGGGCGCCGGCCTGGAGCATGCGCTCCACGTAGCGCGCCACGGTGTCGATCTCGAGGTTTACGCGGCTGCCTTGCTGCAGGCTGCCGAGCGCGGTGTTTTCGACGGTGTGCGGGATCAGGTTGATGCTGATCTCGCTGCCGTCCGCGCCGTCGCTCACGCTGTTGACGGTGAGGCTCACGCCGTTGACCGTGATCGAGCCCTTGTAGGCCAGGAAGCGGGCCAGCGCCGGCGGTGCCAGCACGCGCAGCTCCCAGCTTTCGCCGACCGGCGCGAAGTGGCTGACCGTGCCGATGCCGTCCACATGGCCCGAGACGATATGGCCGCCGAGACGGTCGCTGGCGCGCAAGGCTTTCTCGAGGTTGACGCGGCCCGACGCTTCGGCGAGGCCGGCTGTCTTGTCCAGCGATTCGGCCGAGATGTCGATCGTGAAGTGCTGCTGCGCGAGGTCGAGGGTGGTGACGGTCATGCAGGCGCCGTTGAGCGCAATGCTGTCGCCGAGGCCCACGTCGGCCAGATAGCCGTCGGGCACCGCGATGCTGAGCCGCTTGCCGTGGGATGAAGAACTGCCGAGGTCGTGGACGGCGGCGATGCGCCCCACGCCGGTGATGATTCCGGTGAACATCGCCGCATTTTCGCAGAGATGCGAAGCGCGCTCGGGCAAACCCTAAAACCGGTCGCGGCCGGCAACGCGGGCGACGATGCGCAAGTCCGGTCCCAGGGCCTCGAAGGACTTGAATTCGAGCGCCAGCGCGTCGCCGAGCGCCGTCAACGCGCCGGCGGCATGGGGCTGGCTGGCCATGCCCAGGCCGTCGCCGATGAACTTCGGCGCCAGGTAGACCAGCAGCTCGTCGACCAGGCCTTCGCGCATCAGGGAGCCGTTGAGCTTGTGGCCGGCCTCGACATGGAGCGTGTTGATCTCGCGCACCGCCAGGTCGCGCAGCATGGCTGCGAGGTCGACCTTGCCCTGGGGATTGGGCAGGTAGCTGACCGTGGCGCCCCTGGCTTCCAGCGCGGCCTGTCTGGCTTCGTTCCGGTGGGCCGCATAGATCCAGACCGGTCGGCTGGCGTGGAAGATCTTCGCGTCCGGCGGTGTCTGCAGTTGGCTGTCGACCACCACGAGGAGCGGCTGCCGCGGTGTCTGCACCAGCCGCACGTCGAGCCGCGGGTCGTCTTCGAGCACCGTGCCGACGCCGGTCAGCACGGTGCCGGCGCGCGCGCGCCAGGCATGGCCGTCGGTGCGCGCCGCTTCCGAGGTGATCCACTGGCTGGTGCCGTTGGCCAGCGCCGTCCTGCCGTCGAGCGATGCCGCGACCTTGAGCCGCACCCAGGGCGTCTTGCGGACCATGCGGCTGAAGAAGCCGATGTTGAGCTCGCGCGACGCGTCTGCGCCGGCGCCCACGGCCACTTCGATTCCGGCAGCGCGCAGGCGTTCGAAACCCTGGCCGGCCACCAGCGGATTGGGGTCGGCGATGGATGCAACGACCTTTGTGATGCCGGCCGCGATCAGGGCGTCGCAGCAAGGGCCGGTGCGGCCATGGTGCGAGCACGGCTCGAGCGTCACGTAGGCCGTGGCGCCTTGGACCGAATGGTTTCGTGCCGCGGCGTCGCGCAAGGCCATGATTTCGGCGTGGGGGCCGCCGACCGTCTGCGTGGAGCCCTGGCCGATCACGGCGCCTTGCGGGTCCAGCAGCACGCAGCCCACGCGCGGATTGGGTTCCGTCTCGATGCTCGCCTGCCGGGCGAGCTCGAGCGCCTGCGCCATGGCATCGCGGCTGCGGGTGCTGGTCATCGTCAGATGTCGCGCAGCAGCTGGCGGAACTCGTCCACGTCCTCGAAGCTGCGGTAGACGGAGGCGAAGCGCACGTAGGCGACCTTGTCCATGCGCTTGAGCTCCCTCATCACGAGTTCGCCGACCTTGGTCGACTCGATCTCCCGCAAGCCGCTGGACAGAAGCTTCTGCTCGATGCGCAGCAGCGCATGGTCGATCTGCTCGATGCTCACCGGCCGCTTGCGCAGGGCCAGCATCATCGAGGCGCGGACCTTCTTGGCATCGAAATCGGCGCGGCTGCCGTCTTTCTTGACCACGACCGGGAAATTGACGTCCGGCCGCTCGTAAGTAGTGAAGCGCTTGTCGCAATCACTGCATTGCCGGCGACGCCGCACGAAGTCGCCGTCTTCCGACACGCGGGTTTCGACGACCTGCGTTTCGAGGTGACCGCAGAACGGGCATTTCATGCGATCACCCTTGTGCTCAACCGTAAACCGGGAACCGGGTGGTCAGCGCGTGGACCTTCGCCCGCACCGCTTCGATGGTGGCGGGGTCCCGCGGGTTGTCCAGCACGTCGGCGATCAGGTTCGCGGTAGCGCGCGCCTCCTCGTCCTTGAAGCCGCGGGTGGTCAACGCCGGCGTGCCGATGCGCACGCCGCTGGTCACCATCGGCTTCTCGGGGTCGTTCGGGATCGCGTTCTTGTTGATCGTCATGTGGGCGCTGCCCAGCACGGCTTCGGCTTCCTTGCCGGTGATGCCTTTGGCGCGCAGGTCGACCAGCATCACGTGGCTCTCGGTGCGGCCGCTCACGATGCGCAGGCCGCGGCCGGTGAGCGTCTCGGCGACGATCCGGGCGTTCTGGACCACCTGCTGCTGGTAGGCCTTGAACTCGGGGGCCAGCGCTTCCTTGAAGGCCACCGCCTTGGCCGCAATCACGTGCATCAGCGGGCCGCCCTGCAGGCCGGGGAAGATCGCGCTGTTGATCGCCTTCTCGTGCTGCGACTTCATGAGGATGATGCCGCCGCGCGGACCGCGCAGGCTCTTGTGGGTGGTGGAGGTCACGACGTCGGCGTGGGGCACCGGATTGGGGTAGACGCCCGCGGCGACCAGGCCGGCGTAGTGCGCGATGTCGACCATGAAGATCGCGCCGACATCCTTGGCCACCTTGGCGAAGCGCTCGAAGTCGATGCGCAGCGAGTAGGCCGAGGCACCGGCGATGATCAGCTTGGGCGCGTGTTCGTGCGCCTTGCGCTCCATCGCGTCGTAGTCGATCTCTTCCTTGTCGTTCAGGCCGTAGCTCACGACGTTGAACCACTTGCCGCTCATGTTGAGCGGCATGCCGTGGGTCAGGTGGCCGCCTTCGGCCAGGCTCATGCCCATGATGGTGTCGCCCGGCTTCAGGAAGGCCAGCATGACCGCCTCGTTGGCAGAGGCGCCGCAATGCGCCTGCACATTGGCCGCGTCGGCACCGAACAGTTGCTTCACGCGGTCGATGGCCAACTGCTCGGCCACGTCGACGTGCTCGCAGCCGCCGTAGTAGCGCTTGCCGGGGTAGCCTTCGGCGTATTTGTTGGTGAGCTGCGTGCCTTGCGCGGCCATGACGGCCGGCGATGCATAGTTTTCGCTCGCGATGAGCTCGATGTGCTGTTCCTGCCGGGCGTGCTCGGCCTGGATGGCGGCCCAGATTTCAGGATCGGTCTGTTCGACCAGGATGTCGCGGTGGTACATGGCAGTCCTTTAAGACGATGGTCCTTGTTCTTCAACCAAACAAGGGCTGCCCAGGCGAACGGCTGAACGCCTGCTCAAGGTCGCAGGCGGCACGCTTCCCAGTGGTATTCCACGTCAGCGCCAAGCACCTGAAAAGGGCTGCGCCTATCGCCAGTCGCGTGCCAGGCGAGTGTAGCTGAGGGCGACCGTCGCCGTCGCGAAAAGGCTTACAGCTCGGACAGCAGCGCCACGCTCTGCGTGTTCGCTTCCGGCTTGGCCGGCGCTGTCACGGGCAGCGGCTGCGCTCGCATGCCGGGCGGCGTCGGCGTGGTGGTGGGCGGCGAGCGGCCGGCAACCACCTGGAGCAGGCGCGAATGCTCGGCCATCACCTTGCCGGCATAGCCGCCGTCGTCGGGCAGATTGGCGGCGCCGACGTAGAACTTGAGGCCGCCCTCGAGCGAACCCGCGCGCGCGATGCATTCCTGCAGCACCTTGACGCCGACGCGCATGTTGGTGACCGGATCGAAGGCGGTCAGGGTGCCGCCCGCGCTTTCGTACTTTTCGCCATGCACGCGGGTCATGACCTGCATCAGGCCCTGGGCGCCGACCTGGCTCTGAGCAAACGGGTTGAAGCTGGATTCGACGGCCATGATGGCCAGGATCAGGGTCGGATCGAGCTTGGTGCGCTTGCCGAGGTCGAAGGCTTCGGCCACGAGCACGCTCAGCGGCTCGACCGCGACGCGGTATTTCTTGCTCAGCCAGTAGGCGACCGCCGCCTGCTGCTTGGGCAGCTCGTGCGGGCTCGCGGCCGTGGTGCGGTCGATCGCCGTGGGCTCGAGATCGGTCACCTCGGGCGGCGGCTTGCGCGACTGGAGCCAGCCCATGAGCTGCTCTTCGCCCGACTGGCGCAGGTCCGGGCGCGCGACGAGTGCCAGCGCGGCGAACACGATGGCCAGCCCGACCAGGGCAAAACCGTTGTGGGTGACCTCGAAAAAGCCGTCGGCCACATCGGACACGAAGGTCCGGAGCCCTTGGGCTGTGGCTTCAAACGCCTGTTTCATCGCTCTTCCTTTCTGTGCGGCACCTGGTTGCAGCGCCACGGAGGGCGATGGTCAGAGGGAGCGGCGCTTGGATTGGTACGAATCAGGTCCGCGCGTGGAGGGAGGAGCGCGGCCGCCTGATTAAGCCGAAAGAATTCAGCAGCGGATATTGGGGACTGCCCGACCGCAAGTCAGCGGATGGGGCAACGGGCATTCTAGGAGTGGCTAAATACCCGGTCAAGAATAATGATTAGAGTCTTTATGCTAATAAAGGTTGAAACAAACAGGGTGCATCGAGGGCTCCCGGTCCATTGAAAAGCTCATTTGCAATCGTCGGGCAGCGCGCCTACGCTGAACGGGCCTGAGCTTCAGGCGTTTAACCGAGGTCCGGTAGCCGCGCAAGCGGTTCAGCGGCCGAGGCCCAACGGTGGCAATCTCTTGCTGCCAGCATGACTGGAACGATGAACTTCCGGTCAAGCGAAAAGATGGCATGGGCGTCGCGCCCGCCATCGAGCCCGGAAGTCAGACTTCGCGTCAGGCCTCCGGGCTTCCTTGTTTCTGGGCGCCTTTGGTTTTGGGGCACACTCGCCGTCGATGAATGCTGCTTCGCTGAAACAGAACAAATGGGTGCGGCGCGGGATCCTGGCTTTGCTCGTGCTGCTGGCCCTCTGGGTTCTCGCCTGGCTGGTGGTGCCGCCGATCGCCAAGAGCCAGATCCAGAAGATCGCGAGCGAAAAGCTTGGCCGTCAGGTCACCGTCGGCAAGATCGACTTCAAGCCCTGGACGCTGGAACTCACGCTGAAGGACCTGCGCATCGCCACCGCCGACGGCAGCCGGCCGCAGGTGGCGATAGCCCGCATCTACGCCGACGCCGAACTGCAGTCGATCCTGCGCCTGGCGCCGGTGATCGACGCCGTCGCGATCGACTATCCGGCCGTCCTGCTGACGCACCTGGCGGACGGCAAGTACGACATCGACGACATCCTGGCCAAGCTCGCGAGCGCACCCGACGCGCCCCCGAGCGAACCGCCGCGCTTCGCGATCTACAACATCGCCATCACCGGCGGCGCGGTCGATTTCGACGATCAGACCGTCAAGCGCAGGCACGAGCTGCGCGATTTCGTGCTCAAGGTGCCGTTCCTGAGCAATCTGCCCTCGCAGCGCGAGATCAAGACCGAACCCAAGCTGGCTTTCGTGCTGAACGGCAGCGAGTTCGATTCGGCAGCCTTCACCACGCCTTTCGCGGAAAGCCGCAAGACCGACGCCCAACTGAGCTTCAAGGACCTGGACCTGGTGCCCTACCTGGGCTACATCCCCGGCGGCCTGCCCGCGGCCTTGCGGGCCGGCAAGCTCGATGCGGACCTGAAGATCGACTTCGAGCGCGCGGCCACCGCCGGCCTCAAGATCACCGGCACGATCGCGGCCCACAGCATCAAGCTTGCGGATTCGAAAGGCCGCGATCTGCTCGGCTTCGATTCGCTCAAGCTCGTGCTGGCCGATGTCAGGCCGCTGGAGCGCATGGTGCACCTGGGCGAGGTGGCCTTGGCCGCGCCGCAGCTGGTGGTGGCGCGCGACGCCGCCGGACAGCTCAATCTGCTGGCCACCGACCGCGCCACCGGAGAGACGGAAAAAGTGGCGCCCGCCAAGGCGCCGACCGGGGAGGCCGCTCCCAAGCCGCCCGAACAGCCGGCCTGGCGCGTGCGCGTTGACAAGGTGGCCCTCTCGGGCGGCGAGATCGGATGGCGCGACCAGACCACCCGGCCGGCGGCGGCCATCGACGTGAAACAGCTCAACTTCGAAGCCAGCGCAGTGACCTGGCCGATGGATAAGCCAGCGCCTTTCAGCGGTTCCACCTCCATTGGAGGGGCGGCGCTCAAGTTCAGCGGCGAGGCGACCGACAAGGTCGCCAATGTCCAGACCGAGGTCGAATCCTTGCCCTTGTCGCTCGCGGCGCCGTACCTCGCGCAAAGCCTGGAGCCCACGCTCGACGGCAAGCTCAGCGGCCAGATCGACATCGCCTGGGCCAATCCCGAGCTCAAGTTCAAGGCGCGCCGTGTCGCCGCCGACGGGCTCGCGCTGACGCAGGAGAAAACCGCTTTGGCGAGCGTGGGGCGATTCGAGCTCGTCGATGCCGAAGTCGACATGACCAAGCACACGCTGGCCATCGCGTCCTTCACCGCCACCAACCCGAAGGTGACCGTTGCGCGCGACAGCGAGAAGCGCTGGATGTTCGAGCGCTGGCTGAAGACGCCTGCCAACGGCAGTCAAGGCGGCCCGACCGACGCCAAGGTCGCCGCGCCCAAGGATCCTAAAGCGGCCGGAGCCGCCCCGGCCGGCGCCAACACCAAGCCCTGGGAGCTGTCGATCGGCACGGTGGCCGTCGACAACGGCGCGCTCTCCTATTCGGACAAGGCCGGCGCCACGCCGGTGGCCTTCGAGATCAGCGCGTTCAAGCTCAACGCGCAGAAGATCGCGCCCAACAGCCCCGCGGCCTCGCCGCTCCAGCTCTCGGGGCGCATCGGCGCCGGTCGCGCGGACGCGGGGCGCTTCGACTACAAGGGCACGGTCGTGCTGAAGCCGGTGGCGGCCGAGGGGCGGCTGGAAGTGGCGGCCATCCCCGCTCACGCCTTCAAGGCCTATTACGCGGACGCGTTGAACATCGACATCCGACGCGCCTTCGCCAACTACCGCGGCACGGTCAAGTTCGCGACCGTCCCCGCGGGCATGAGCCTGAAGCTGGCCGGCGACACCGCGGTGGACGATTTTCGCGCCAACAGCGCCACGCTGACGCAATCGCCGGGTCTTGCGGCCCGCAGCAACCAGATCCTGAGCTGGAAGACGCTGAGCCTGCGCGGCCTGCAGCTCAACATGGTGCCCAACGCGCCGTTGGCCGTGGACGTGCGGGAAACCGCGCTGACCGATTTCTTCGCCCGCGTGATCATCGATCCCACCGGCCGCCTCAACCTGCAGGACCTGACCAGGAAGCCCGGACAGACGACGGCCTCAGCAGCCCCCCCGGCCGCCGAACCCAGCACGCGCCGCAGCCTCGGCGGCACCACCACGACGACCACGGCCCGCCGCGCTGCGCGCACGGGCGGCGCGCCCGTTTCGGCGGAGGCGATGGTCGGCGGTGCGCCCGAGGCCGCGGCGCCGGCCCCGGCAGTCGTGGCCAAGGCGCCGGTGCCCGACAACGGCGGCCCGGCCCCGGTCATCAACTTCGGCCCGATGAGCCTGGTCAACGGGAAGATCGACTTCACCGACCTGTTCGTCAGGCCCAACTATTCCGCCGATCTCAGCGAATTGACCGGCAAGCTCAGCGCCTTCTCGTCCAAGCCCCAGGGCGACAAGCCGGCGCTGGCCGACCTCGAACTGCGCGGCAAGGCCCAGCAGACCGCCTCGCTCGAGATCACCGGCAAGCTCAATCCGCTGGCGAAGCCGCTCGAGCTCGACATCACGGCCAAGATGCGCGAGCTCGACCTGCCGCCGCTGTCTCCGTACTCGGTGCGCTACGCCGGCCACGGCATCGAACGCGGCAAGCTCAGCATGGAGGTCAACTACAAGATCGCGCCCGACGGCCAGCTCACGGCGAGCAACAAGCTGGTGCTCAATCAGCTGCAGTTCGGCGAGGAGGTGCAGGGCGCGCCCAACAGCCTGCCGGTGCGCCTGGCCGTTGCGCTGCTGGCCGACCGCAACGGCGTGATCGACATCGACTTTCCGATCAGCGGTTCGCTCAACGATCCGCAGTTCAGCCTCGGTCCGCTGATCCTCAAGGCCGTCGTCAACCTGATCGTCAAGGCCGTCACCGCGCCGTTCAACCTGCTGACCGGCGGACTCGGCGGCGGCGGCAGCGGCGAATCGAGCGCCATCACCTTCGCGCCCGGCAGCGCGACGCTCTCGACGGCCGCCAAGGAAAGCCTCGACAAGGTGGCAAAGGCATTGACCGACCGGCCCGGCCTGCAGATGACGGTGGTCGGCACCTCGAGCCTCGAGCAGGAGCGCGAGGCCTACCAGCGCCAGCGCCTGCGCCAACTCGCGCAGTCCGAGAAGCGACGCACCGCGGCGCGCAGCGGCGGCCAGGGCGCGGCCGACGTCGCGCCCGTCACCGATGCCGAATACCCCGAGTTGCTGGCCGCGGTCTACAAGCGTTCCGAAGTCACCAAGCCACGCAATATGATCGGCCTGGCCAAGGATTTGCCGACCAAGGAGATGGAAGATCTGCTCATGGCCAGCGTACCGGTCGATGAAGAATCGATGCGCCAGCTCGCCGTGGAGCGCGGCGCCGCGGTGCGCGACTACCTGCTCGCCCAGAAGCTGGGCAGCGAGCGCCTGTTCCTTGGCGCGGTGCGCACCAAGGCGAGCGGCGCCGACTGGAAACCCGGCGCCGAACTGAATCTGGCGACCCGCTGAAAACAGGGTCTGCCCCTACCCGCCGCAAGTCGGCGAAAATAACGGAGTGCGCCGGCAAATGCCGGCGCCTTCGCTTTTCCTCTTCAGATAACGACCTTCGCGCAGTGACTTCAACTTCCACCAAGCCCAACGACCTCCAGTCCCTCGACACGATGACCGGTGGCGCCTTCACTGCGCCGACCTCGGGCGAGCGCGCGCAGCGCATCCGCGACTGGCTCGCCGGCAACCCGGCGCCCGAGCAGATGCAGGACGTATTCAAGGAATTGAGCGGCCGAGACAAGGGCGCGGCGCGCCTGCTGCGCGAAAAGCTCGACGAACTCAAGCGCGCCAAGGGCCAGGAGGCCATCGCGGCCGAATGGGCGCACAAGGCCGAGGCGCTGCTGGCCCAGCCCAAGCTCAACATCGCCGATGCGCTGGCCTGGCAGCGCGATGCGGCCAAGGCGGGCGCGCCGCTGTCGCGCGAACCGCTGGCCGGTTTCAAGGCGCAGTTGGCTGAGCGCGTGAAGGGGATCGAGGACCTGCAGCACCGCGCCCAGGTCCATCGCGAAGCCGCCGTGCTGCTGGCCCAGCGTTTCGAGGTGCTGTCGACCAAGAGCTGGCGCGACGCGCAGGCGTCCGAGGAATCGCTGCGCGCCGATGTCGCGCATTGGCAGCAGCAGGCTGCCGAGATCGCGGCCGACCTCAACTGGAACAGCCTCGACGCCAAGTTCGCACCGCAGCTGGAATCCTCCAAGGCCCAGTTGCTGGTGGTGTCCGACGCCTTCCATCAGGCATTGGCGCAGACCGTGGCTGCAGCCGACGACGCTGCCGCGCCGCTGCCGCCCGTGCCGGTGTGGGCCGACGAATTGCGCATTGCGCGCGGCGGTGCCGCCGAAGCGGCGCCTCCCGCCGCGCAGAAGCCACCGGCGCCCAAGGTCGATCCCGAGAAGCGGGCTGCTGCCCAGGCCGCCGTCGAGGCTGCGCTGGCCAAGCTCGAAAAGGAAACCGCGGAAGGTCACGGCAAGGCCAGCGCCGGCGCGGCCGCCGCGCTGCGCGCCGTTCTCAAGGATCACGGCAAGCTGGTCGAGCCGCCGCTCGAAGCCCGGGTGCATGCGGCGCTGGTCGCCGCCGGCGAACTCGAAGGCTGGCAGCGCTGGAGCGCCGACAAGGTGCGCGAGGAGCTGGTGGCCAAGGCCGAAGGCCTGCTGAAGCGCCCCGAAGGCCAGGCCCTCGGCGGCCGCAAGATGCAGGAGACGCTGCGCACCCTGCGCGAGCAGTGGAAGCAGTCCGACCAGGGCGGCGTACCCAACCACGCGCTCTGGAAGCGTTTCGACGAAGCCTGCAACGAAGCCCACAAGGTGGTCGAAGCCTGGCTCGAGAAGGTGCGCGCCGATGCGGCCGAACACCGTGCCCAGCGAGTGGCGCTGATCGAGGAAGTGAAGGCCTGGGCCGCCGCGCACGCGGATGCTTCCGACCTGAAGGCGCACAACCGCGCGCTGCACCAGTTCGCCGATCGCTGGCGCGACGGCGGTCATGTCGGCGAGAAGGTGTTCGCCGAACTCCAGCCGCAATGGAACGAGGCTTTCGGTGCCGCGCGTGCGCCCTTCGAAGCGCAGCAGAAAGCCAGCGTCGAACGGCGTCAGGCCATGATCGCCGAGGCCGCCGAACTCGGCGCCATGCCGATGCTGCGCATCGATGCCGTCAAGGCGCTGCAGCAGCGCTGGCAGGCCGAGGCGCAGACCGTGCCGCTGGACCGCCGCCACGAACAGAAGCTGTGGGACGCCTTCCGCGCCCCGATCGACGAGGCTTTCAACCGCAAGAGCGCCGAGCGCGAGAAGGCCGCCTCTGCCGTGAGCGAGCACGACCGCAACGTGCTCGTCGCCTCGAAGGCGGTGGAAGCCGCCAACAACACCGGCGATGTGCAGAAGATCCGCGCCGCCATCGCACAGCTCGAAGCCGCGCTGCGGGGTGAAGCGCCCGCGCCGGCACCCAAGGCGCCCGCAGCAGAACCGGCGCAGGCGGACGCGACCGATGGTCCCGCAGTGGGCGCCACCGAAGTGAGCGCGCCGGGCCAGGCTGCCGCCGAATTCAGCGAGAGCGCCGAGCAGGCACCCGCGGCTGGTGATGCGGAGGCTTCGCCTCCGGATGCGGCGCCCGCGTCGGCGGCGCCGTCGCTCGATCTGGTCGCACCGGCCGATGGCGCCGATCCCTTGGCGCGCTCCGACGCGGGCGAGGTCGAAGCCAGCCCGGCACCTGCGGCAGCGCCCAAGCCGGCGCCGAAGCCGGTGATCGCTGTGCGCGGCGACGACCGTCCCGGCAACAAGAAGGCCGAGGCCGCGCCGGCCGGACGCGGCGGCGGCAAGTTCGGCGATCGCCGCGACAGCCGCGGTGCGCCGGACCGCGGGCCGCGGAGCAACGATCGCGGTGCGCCGGCAGGCGGAGCTCGTTTCGGCGATCGTCCGCCGCGCTTCGAAGACCGCGGCCCGCGCCTTGGCGATGCCGCTTTCCGCGCACAGCGCGAAGCGCTCGAACGCGCCGACCTGGCGCTGCGCAAGCTTGCTGCGCAGGCACACGGCGAGGCTTTGACCCAGGTGCTCGGCGCCTGGGAGCAGCGGGATGCTTCGAAGCTGCCCAGCGTCCAGGAACTGGGCCGTGCCGTCACGCCGGCGGTGCGCGGGCAGTGGTCGCAGGCCTTGGCGGCCGAACCCTCGGCCAAGGCCGACGACGCGGCCGAAGCCCTGCTGCGCCTCGAGATGGCGGCCGAAGTGCCGACGCCGGCCGATCAGATGGAGGCCCGCCGTGCGCTCCAACTCAAGCTGCTGACCAAGCGCGGCGATCCGTCGCCGGCGCAGACCTGGGGCCAGGATGCCGGCAAGGTGCTGACCGCCGCGCACGACGCCGGATCGGCACGCCGGCTCCAGAACGCGCTCAAAGCCCTGCTGCGCAAGTAAGCGTCAGGGCGCCTGGCGGGAAGCGGGGCGCTTGAAGAACTCGTCGAACAGGGCGACCAGTCCGGCGAACTCGGAAGCCAGCGTCGCGCGGTTGACGAAGTAGGCCTCGCAGGCCACGGCGAAGAACTCGCCGGGCGATTCGGCGCCGTAGGCATCTAGCCACGGCGCCTCGCCGCCGAAGCGTTCGGCCACGATGGTCTTCTCGCGGAAGGCCTCGTAGGCCGGCTGCAGCACCGCGAGCCAGGCGGCCCGCGCCTCGCGCGCGTTCGAGCTCCCGGCGAAGCCGGCCGGCAGCGGCGGGCAGCCGTCGGCCGCGCCGCCGCGCATGTCGATCTTGTGGGCGAACTCGTGGATCACGACGTTGTAGCCCTCGTCGCGCGTGATGCTGCTCGCGAGCACGTCCTGCCAGCTCAGCATCACTGGGCCGCGGTCCATCGCCTCGCCGGCCACCACTTCTTCGTACTCGTGCACCACGCCTGTCTCGTCGGTCGTCTTGCGCAACGCGACGGCTTCGGAGGGATGCACCACGATGCCGACGAAATCGTCGTACCAGTTGAGCCCACCCTTGAGGTGCAGCACCGGAAGCACCGCCTGCGCCGCAACGGCGAGCGCGACCTCGTCGGTGATGACGAAGCCGTGCGCACCATGAAACTCCTTGTCGCGCAGGAATTCCGCCGCCAGGCGGCGCAGGCGCTCCACGTCGGCAGCCGGCCGCTCGGCCAAGAAGGGATAGCGCGCCAGCGTGGCCTGCCAGGCGGTTTCGGGAATCGGGGGCAGGGCGCGCAGGCGGCGCAGCCAGCCGAACATCAGCGCAGGTCGACGCGTTGCGCGCCGGCGCTGGAGAGGCACAGGAGTTGGGCGCGTGCCGGGTGGGCCGTGACATCCCAGTCGCTCAGCACGATGCGCTCGAGCCCGTCGCCGAGCGCATGCTTCCCAGGCCTGTGCGTGTGGCCGTGGACCAGTGTCGTCGCGCCGGCCTGCCGCAGCCAGGCGCGCGCGGCATCCGCGTCGACATCGGCCCAGACCATGCCGGGGCTGCGTTTTCGGTCTTCACTTTGCGTGCGCATCGAGCGGGCCAGGGCACGGCGTTCCGCCAGCGGACGCGCCAGAAAGGCGCTCTGCCAGGAAGGCGCGCGCACCTGGGCGCGGAATTGCAGGTACTCGGTGTCTTCGAGGCAGAGCACGTCTCCGTGGCTCAGCAGCCAGCGCCTGTCGTGCAGCACCAGCACGGTCGGATCGTCGAGCAACTGCAGGCCGCAGCGCGCCGCGAACGCCGCGCCGACCAGAAAGTCGCGGTTGCCGTGCATGAAGAAAACGGGGCGGTGCTGAGCCGCCGCCCGAAGCACCTCGGCGCACTGCGCTTCGAAGCCCGGCTCGGCCGCTGCATCGTCGCCGACCCAGACCTCGAACAGGTCGCCGAGGATGAAGATCGCATCGGCCGGCGTGGTTTGCAGGTAGCCCTGCCAGGCGTCGAAGGTCGCCGGCTCGGAGGCCTGCAGGTGGAGGTCGGAGATGAGATCGACCGTGCGCCAGCCTGCAGGAGCCACGAGCTCGGCGAAAGCCGTCATGGGCCGGTTCTTTATTCCGCCTTGACTACGGCCTTTTCGATGACCACGTCCTCGAGCGGCACGTCGTCATGAAAGCCCTTGCGGCCGGTCTTCACGGCCTTGATCTTGTCGACCACTTCCTTGCCGCCCACGACCTTGCCGAACACCGCATAGCCCCAGCCCTGTGCCGAGGGTGCCGTGTGGTTCAGGAAGCCGTTGTCGGCCACGTTGATGAAGAACTGCGCCGTGGCCGAATGCGGCGCGCTGGTGCGGGCCATGGCGACGGTGTAGTTGTCGTTCTTCAGGCCGTTGTTGGCCTCGTTCTGGATCTCGGCGCCGCTCGGCTTCTGCGACATGCCCGGCTCGAAGCCGCCGCCCTGCACCATGAAGCCGGGGATGACGCGGTGGAACACGGTGTTGTCGTAGTGGCCCTTGGCTACGTAGGCGAGGAAGTTCTCGACCGACTTCGGCGCCTTGTCCTGGTCGAGTTCGAGCGTGATCACGCCATGGTCTTTGATGTGCAGTTCGACTTGGGGGTTGCTCATGGGGGCTCCTTTACGTTACTTCGCCACGGTGGCGGACTGGATGGTGATGGTTTCGAGTGGCACGTCCTGCATGCCGCCCTTGCTGCCCGTGCGCGCGGCGCGGATCTTGTCGACGACCTCGGTGCCTGCGACCACCTTGCCGAACACGGTATAGCCGTGGCCGTCGGGGTTGGGCGCGTTGAGCATCGCGTTGTCCTTCACGTTGATGAAGAACTGCGAGGTGGCCGAATTCGGGTTGCCGGTGCGGGCCATGGCGATCGTGTACTTGTCGTTCTTCAGGCCGTTGTTGGCTTCGAGCGGAATCGGCGCGCGCGTGGCTTTCTGCTGCATGTCGGCCGTGAAGCCGCCGCCCTGGATCATGAAGCCGTCGATCACGCGGTGGAACACCGTGCCGTCGTAATGCTTGTCCTTGACGTACTGAAGGAAGTTCTCGACCGTCTTGGGCGCCTTGTCGGGCGCCAGCTCGACCACGATGTCGCCGGCCGAGGTGGCGAGCTTGACGCGCGGCGCTGTCTGCGCCAAGGCGGGGCCCGTCATGGCCAGCGTCGCGGCCAGGACCAGCGCCGTACGGCGAGAGAAGAGGGCGTGCATGTTCAAGGAATGACTCGCTTTCGAAAGAGGGGTTGCGCCTGCCGCGACGCGGCCGGCGCTGCTGGGCCGCTTATTGGCGAACCGGCTTGCGGATGACGGTCGGCACAGGCGGCAGCGCCCCGGCGGTCGGCGCATTGAAGAGCTGGCGGATCAGCACGAGCTTGGGCGCAAGGGTGGCGTTGCCGGCTTCGAGCTGCTGCGCGCGGCCGTAGGACTGGCCGGCGAGGCGGGCGTAGACGTCGCCGAGATTCTCGTGCGCCGTAGCGTAGTTCGGATTGAGCTTGATCGCCATCTCGAGCGCGGCGCGGGCCTTGTCGAACTGGCTCTGGGCCGCATACAGCGCGGCGAGGTTGTTGTAGGGCTCGGGCAGTTCGGGGAAATCCTGCGTGAGCTGCGTGAAGACCGCGGTCGCGTCGGACTGCTTGCCTTGCTCGGTCAGGATCACGCCGCGCAGGAAGCGCATCTGCGGGTCTCGCGGCTTGCCGGCAATGTAGGCGTCGGCCTTGGCCAGCGCTTCTTCGGGCTTCCCCTGACGCAGCAGGCCGTTGACGTCGGCATAGTCGTCGGCGTGCGCCGCGCCGGCCGCGAGCACGAACACAAGGGCCGAGAAAAAGCGGAGAAAAGAAGCAAAGGGGAGAGCGGCGTGCTGCATGAAGCCTCGAGAAATTGGGAGGGACACGGGCCTCGAAAACACCCGGAAAACTTACGGTGCTGGCCGTTTATACTGAGGGCGATTGTAGCCGAGGGGCCGCGTCCAGCCCCTCGTTGCCGTAGCATCCACACCCCTGAAAAACCCCTGTTGCCCGCCTGTATCGCACGGGCGCGACGCGACGCTTTTCGAGCCTCATGAGTCTTCGCATCTACAACACGCTCTCGCGTGAGCTGGAGGAATTTTCTCCGTTGCAACCCGGCCGGGTGCGCATGTACGTGTGCGGAATGACGGTCTACGACTACTGCCACCTGGGCCATGCGCGCTCGATGATCGCCTTCGACGTGGTGCAGCGCTGGCTGAAGCAGTCGGGCTTCGAGGTCGACTATGTGCGCAACATCACCGACATCGACGACAAGATCATCCGCCGCGCGGTCGAGAACGGCGAGAGCATCCGCGCACTCACCGACCGCATGATCGACGCGCTGCACGAGGACGCCGACGCCCTGGGCATCGAGCGGCCGACGCACGAGCCGCGGGCGACCGAGTTCGTGCCGCAGATGCTGTCGATGATCGCCACGCTCGAGAAAAAGGGCCTCGCCTACCGATCGACCAACGGCGACGTCAACTACGCGGTGCGCAAGTTCCCGGGCTACGGCAAGCTGAGCGGCAAGTCGCTGGACGAACTCCACGCCGGCGAGCGCGTCGCGGTGCTGGACGGCAAGGAAGACCCGCTCGACCCGGTGCTGTGGAAGAGTGCCAAGCCAACCGAGCCCGACGAGGTCAAGTGGCCCAGCGACTTCGGCGCAGGCCGCCCCGGCTGGCACATCGAGTGCTCGGCCATGGCCTGCCAGTTGCTAGGCGAAACCATCGACATCCACGGCGGCGGCATGGACCTGCAGTTCCCGCACCACGAGAACGAGATCGCGCAGAGCGAAGGTGCCACCGGCAAGCCGCTGGCGCGCACCTGGATGCACAACGGCTTCATCAACATCGACGACGAGAAGATGTCCAAGAGCCTGGGCAACTTCTTTCTCATCCGCGATGTGCTGAAGCAGTTCGATGCCGAGACGGTGCGCTTCTTCGTCGTGCGGGCGCACTACCGCAGCCCGCTCAACTACAGCGACGTGCACCTCGACGATGCGCGCGCGTCGCTCAAGCGGCTCTATACCGCGCTGCACCTGGTGGCGCCGGCGGTGGTCGCGATCGACTGGCGCGAGCCCTACGCCGCGCGCTTCAAGGCGGCGATGGACGAGGACTTCGGCACGCCCGAAGCGGTCGCCGTCCTGTTCGACCTGGCCGGCGAGGTGAACCGCACGCAGTCGGCCGAGGCAGCCGGCCTGCTGAAGGCCCTCGGCGGCTGCATCGGCCTGCTGCAGGGCGACCCGCAGCAGTTCCTGCAGGCCGGCAGCACGCTCGACGATGCCTCGATCCAGGCCCTCATCGCCCAACGCGCCGAGGCCAAGGCCGCGAAGAACTTTGCCGAAGCCGACCGCATCCGCAAGGACCTGCTCGCGCAAGGCATCGAGCTGAAGGATTCGCCGACAGGCACCACCTGGACCGTGGCCAAGTGAGAGCCTGAGAGCCTGAGAAACAAGAACGATGCCTGCCGCCAAGAAACCGACCATCGAAGTCTTCACGCCCGACTATTGGGAGGAAGCCTGCAAGCACCTGGCAAAGAAAGACCGCGTCATGAAGCGGTTGATCCCTCAGTTCGGCGACGCCTGCCTGGAGTCGCGCGGCGACGCCTTCACCACGCTCGCCCGCAGCATCGTGGGACAGCAGATCTCGGTGAAGGCCGCGCAATCGGTCTGGGACCGCTTCGCCATGCTGCCGCGCAAGATGACGCCGGCCAACGTGCTGAAGCTCAAGGTCGACGACATGCGCGCCGCCGGCCTGTCGGCGCGCAAGGTCGAGTACCTGGTCGATTTGGCCCTGCACTTCGATGCGGGCGTGGTGCACGTCGATGCGTGGGACGACATGTCCGACGAAATGATCGTCGCCGAGCTGGTCGAGATCCGCGGCATCGGGCGCTGGACTGCCGAGATGTTCCTGATCTTCCACCTGATGCGGCCCAACGTGCTGCCGCTGGACGATATCGGGCTCATCAACGGCATCAGCCAGAGCTATTTCTCGGGCGATCCGGTGAGCCGAAGCGACGCGCGCGAGGTGGCCGTGGCCTGGGCACCATACTGCAGCGTCGCGACTTGGTATATTTGGCGATCGCTCGACCCGCTACCGGTCGCATACTGACAACAGGAGAAGACGTTGGCGAAACGAACCTTCCTCGACTTCGAGCAACCCGTGGCGGAACTCGAATCCAAGATCGAAGAACTGCGGTATGTGCAGACCGAATCGGCGGTCGACATTTCGGAAGAGATCGATCAGCTCGGCAAGAAAAGCCTGCAGCTCACCAAGGACATCTACAGCGACCTGACGCCCTGGCAGATCACCAAGATCGCGCGGCACCCGGAACGGCCCTACACGCTCGACTACGTCAACGAGATCTTCACCGACTTCGTCGAGCTGCACGGCGACCGCCATTTCTCGGACGACCTCTCGATCGTCGGCGGCCTGGCGCGCTTCAACGGCACGCCCTGCATGGTGCTGGGCCACCAGAAGGGCCGCGACACCAAGGAACGCACCGCGCGCAACTTCGGCATGAGCAAGCCCGAGGGCTACCGCAAGGCCCTGCGGCTGATGAAGACCGCCGAGAAGTTCAAGCTGCCGGTGTTCACCTTCGTCGACACGCCGGGCGCCTACCCGGGCATCGACGCCGAGGAGCGCGGCCAGTCCGAGGCCATCGGCCGCAACATCTTCGAGATGGCGCAGCTCGAAGTGCCGATCATCGTGACCATCATCGGCGAGGGCGGTTCCGGCGGTGCCCTGGCGATCTCGGTCGGCGACCAGCTGCTGATGCTGCAGTACTCCATCTATTCGGTGATCAGCCCCGAAGGCTGCGCCTCGATCCTCTGGAAGACCAGCGACAAGGCCCAGGAAGCGGCCGACGCGCTGGGCATCACCGCGCACCGGCTCAAGGCGCTGGGCCTGGTCGACAAGATCGTCAACGAGCCGGTCGGCGGCGCGCACCGCGACCACCGGCAGATGGCCGCCTTCCTCAAGCGTGCGCTCAACGATGCGTTCCGCCAGGTCAGCGACCTGAAGCCCAAGGAACTGCTCGACCGCCGCTACGAGCGCCTCCAGAGTTACGGCCGCTTCGCCGACACCAAGGCCGACAGCGCCAAGTAAGCCACCGTGCGGGCCGCTGCCGGCCTGCCCATCCCGATGGAGAATCCTGCCGCCCCAGCGCTTGCGTCCTGGGCGGCGCCGTTGCCCCTGGGCATCGCCTACAGCGGGGGAGCCGATTCCACCGCCTTGCTGCACGCTGCGGCCACGCGCTGGCCCGGGCAGGTGCAGGCGCTCCATGTGCACCACGGCCTTCAGCAGGCCGCCGATGAATTCGAATCCCATTGCGCGGCCACCTGCGTGGCGCTTGGCGTGCCCCTGCACGTGGGCCGCGTCGATGCGCGGCACGCGCCCGGCGAGAGCCCCGAAGACGCGGCGCGGCGTGCGCGCTATGCGACGCTGGCGGCGCTCGCCCAGGCCCACGGCCTGCAGCATGTGGCGTTGGCACAGCATGCGGACGACCAGGTCGAGACCTTGCTGATTGCACTCGGCCGCGGCGCCGGCCTCGACGGACTGGCCGGCATGCCGCGGCAGATGCAGCGGCATGGCGTCGACTTCCACCGTCCGCTGCTGGAAGTGCATGCGAGCGCGCTGCGCGACTGGATCACCGCCAGCGGTACGGCGCACATCGACGACCCGAGCAACATCGATCTGCGCTACACGCGCAACCGCATTCGCCTTCAGGTGCTGCCGGCGCTCGCGGAGGCGCTGCCGCAGTTTCGCGAAACCTTCGCGCGCTCGGCGCGCAATGCGGCGCGGGCATCGAGCCTCCTGAGCGAAATCGCCGCTGCAGACGTAGCGCAGGCGGGCTCGCCGCCGGCCCTGGCCGTGCTGCGCGCGCTGCCGCGCGAACGCCTGGCCAATGCCCTGCGCCATTGGCTCAAGCGCGATCACCGGGCGGTGCCGAGCGAGGCGCAGCTCGCGCAGCTGCTCGACCAGATCGAGGCCTGCAGCACGCGCGGCCATGGCATCCGTCTCAAGGTTGCGGACGGTTACGTGCGGCGCGAGGGCGAGACGCTGCGTTGGTACAATGCCCGGCTCTCGCCGTAGCCCGCAGCCCTCGCGCTGAGGTGGCGCGCGGCAGGGCAGGGACGCCGGCATGCGGCGTCCGAATCCTTCTTCCTGACTTCACCCATGGCATTGATCGTTCACAAATACGGCGGTACGTCGATGGGCTCGACCGAGCGCATCCGCAATGTCGCCAAGCGCGTCGCCAAGTGGGCGCGCGCCGGCCACCAGATGGTGGTGGTCCCGAGCGCCATGAGCGGCGAGACCAACCGCCTGCTCGGCCTCGCGAAAGAGTTGACCACCGGCCAGCCCGGCGACGATCACAACCGCGAACTCGACATGCTGGCTTCCACCGGCGAGCAGGCCTCCTCGGCATTGCTGGCGATCGCGCTGCAGGCCGAGGGAATGCAGGCCGTCAGCTATGCGGGCTGGCAGGTCCAGGTGAAGACCGACAGCGCCTTCACCAAGGCCCGCATCGAAAGCATCGACGACGAGCGCGTGCGCGCCGACCTCGATGCCGGCAGGGTGGTCGTCATTACCGGCTTCCAAGGCGTCGACGACGCCGGCAACATCACGACGCTGGGCCGCGGCGGCAGCGACACCTCGGCGGTCGCGATCGCGGCCGCCATGAAGGCGCACGAGTGCCTCATCTACACCGACGTCGACGGCGTCTACACCACCGACCCGCGCGTCGAGCCCGATGCGCGCCGCCTGGCCACCGTGAGCTTCGAGGAAATGCTCGAAATGGCGAGCCTGGGCTCCAAGGTGCTGCAGATCCGCTCGGTCGAGTTCGCGGGCAAGTACAAGGTGCCGCTGCGCGTGCTGTCGAGCTTCACGCCGTGGGACATCGACATCAAGGAAGAAGCCCGCTCCGGCACCCTGATCACATTCGAGGAGGACGAAAACATGGAACAAGCCGTCGTATCCGGCATCGCTTTCAACCGCGACGAGGCCAAGATCTCCGTGCTCGGCGTGCCCGACAAGCCCGGCATCGCGTACCACATCCTCGGCGCCATCGCCGACGCGAACATCGAGGTCGACGTCATCATCCAGAACCTGAGCAAGGACGGGCGGACCGACTTCAGCTTCACGGTGCACCGCAACGACTACGCGAAGGCGATCGACCTGCTCAAGGCCAAGGTGCTGCCCACGCTGGGCGCGGCCGACATCGTCGGCGACACCAAGATCTGCAAGGTCAGCATCGTCGGCATCGGCATGCGCAGCCACGTCGGCGTCGCGGCCAAGATGTTCCGCGTGCTGAGCGAGGAGGGCATCAACATCCAGATGATCTCGACCAGCGAGATCAAGACGTCGGTCGTGATCGACGAAAAATACATGGAGCTCGCCGTGCGCGCGCTGCACAAGGCCTTCGATCTCGATCAACCCGCCCTCTAAGCTGGCATAATCTCGCCTCCAGGAACTGTGACCGAGTGGCCGAAGGTGCTCCCCTGCTAAGGGAGTATGGGGTGTAGAGCCTCATCGAGGGTTCGAATCCCTCCGGTTCCGCCACAAGGCATCCACTCAGGATGCCTTTTTGGCTTTTAAAGCCCTCGCTTCAGAGGCAAATCATCGAAACGCGTCGACGTAGACGTGCGTTCTGGCTCGATCTGCGGCGTGCAGTCCTGCATCGAAGCTCCCTTTGCGCTGGCACGCTCCCGGCAGCCGTCCATCAGGGTGGCGCGTTGGGCGGCAATTCGCCAAGGACCTTTCTATGACCGAAGACACAATCAATCCCGCTCACGCGGCATCGCGGCGCGCAGCCTATCAAGCCTTGGCAGAGCGAGTCGGGTTGCTGGCGCCCGGCGAAGCGCTGTCGGCCGAACTCTTGGCATATGGCGAGGCAGCGTCGCGAATGGGCGCAGACGCTTCGCTGGCGCGGAAGTGGGCCTGCCCCATCTAGCGCCGGCTGGAAGAATCGTGTAGCTTGTCCGGCATGAGCACGAAGGCCGCACGTCGCGAATACCTCCAGGCCGTCGCTGAATTTCAGCAGGGCGTTCAGCAGTTCGCTGACGGCATGGGGCGCATCCTCCATTCGTCCACGCCCGCCGGCACGCCGCACGACGATGAGCAGGCAGCAGCGATCACGCAGCGGCTTGGGCCTCGGAAGCCTGCCAAGCGCGCGCCGCGTTCGCATCGGCTGATCGAGGACGCGAAGAAGGCTTGAATCGCCGAGCCTTTGCAGGCGTGCTTTCCGTCCGGACCCTGGCGCTGCCGCACGCCGGATGACAGTTGAAATTTTTCGCACCCTGCGTGAAACAAACGCTGCAGCGCGCAGTTTGATGATGGCGTCAACAAACGGAGCGCCTCATGCAAGCAGTCCTACACGCACCCCGCGGTCTCGCCCCCTTTCGCCACTTCGGGATCGACGACCCGTTGCGGTCGAGGTCCGAAAGCCGTGACGGCGAATTCATGGAGATGCTCGCCGCCTACCGCGTCGTTGGCGGTTTGGCGACCGGCGCGGAGATCGCGGCGCGCCGGCCCGACGTGGGTATCTCGCAACTCGCGCGATGGATCGCCGAGAGAGAGGTATTGGCCTTCGAATGGCACGAGAACCTCTGGCTGCCCGTGTTCCAGTTCGAACGCGCCGCGCTGGCAATGCGCGAGGCGCCTCGCAGCGTCATTCGGGAACTGTCTGGCGTGCTCGATGGCTGGGAATTGGCCCGATGGTTCGTGGCGCCCAACGCCTGGCTTTCGGATCGCTCTCCGATCGATGTGATCGAAGAGGATTTCTCGCAGGTCTTCGATGCTGCGCGCGCGCACCGGTTCGCGTGCGCCGGCTGAAATTCCACAAACCACCTATAGGAAATCCATGCATTCCAGGACTCAGGAAACCAACGCGATGAACCGACGCACTTTCTCGGCCGCTCTCTTGGCCGGGGCTGCCGCAGCATCCCTCTCGGGCCGCACCTTCGCTCAGACGGCATCGCGTGCGCAAAACGTCGTGCTGGTCCACGGCGCCTACGCCGACGGCTCTTGCTGGTCCGAGGTGATCGGCCGGCTGCAAGCCGCGGGGCTGAAGGCCACTGCAGTCCAGAACCCGCTGACCTCGCTGGCCGACGACGTCGATGCAACGCGCCGCATCCTCGCGCTGCAGGACGGCCCGACCGTCCTGGTCGGCCATTCCTGGGCCGGCACCGTGATCAGCGAGGCTGGTGTCGATCCCAAGGTCTCCGCGCTCGTCTATGTGTCCGCGCGCGCGCCCGACGCCGGCGAGGACTACGCCGCCCTGGCTGCCAGGTTTCCTGCACCGCCTGCGAATGCCGGCCTGGTCAAGTCGGAGGGCTTCGCCCAGTTGAGCGAAGAAGCGTTCCTTCGCGACTTTGCGGGCGACATCGATCCGGCAAAGGCACGCGTTCTGTATGCCGTGCAGGGACGCATCTCTGCCACTCTTTTTGCATCGCGCACGACGCAGGCCGCATGGAAGTCCAAGCCGACGTGGTACTCAGTTTCGACGAATGATCGAACCACGTCACCGGAGCTGGAGCGCTTTCTCGCCAAGCGAATGCGCGCAAAGACGATCGAACTGGAATCCAGTCATCTCTCGCTGATTTCCCATCCCGACGAAATCACCGATCTGATCCTGGAGGCTGCGGGGAGATCTCAGGCCCCCGGCCAACGACCAAACCGCTCGTAGATGGCCGACTTGAGCCTCTTGATCTCCATCAGCGCGTCCAGCTTCGGGGCCTCCTTGCCTGAGAGGATGGCGGCGACATGGCCCGCCATCTCCCGCGAGGCTTGCGCATCGCATGCGCAGCGCGCGAGTTCTTTCTGACGCTCACGAAGGCCCAACTGGGTGAAGTCGCGCATCAGCGATTCGCTGACGCGCAGCGACGCTGCTGCGGCGGCCAGGCTCATCTGGATGGCGGCGCGGACGCGATTTCCGTAGTCGTTCTCCTCCTGGATGCGCGATTCGGCTTCCCGCACTGCGGGCGTCAGGCATCCGATGTCGGTAGGAGCGAAATAAGGGACCGCCGCCGCCATGGGACTGCGGCCGGCGGTGACCTCTTCGATGAGAGCCCTTGCCTTCTCAACTGTTTCAAGATCCGGTGATTCCATATCCAGCCCTCGAAGTCGACATGTCGAACCGAGGAAGTGTCGTTGTTGCCGCGGAAATCGGGCTCGACCGGAGGCCGAAAAAGCGCTTGCGCTGTTAAATCTTCGACGCTTCCGGATGACGGAGCTCGGACCGGGTACCCTGGCTGGAAGCCGTATGGGTACTTTCCACTGAGTGTCAGTCCACCTTCGCGCCCGAGTCCTTCACGATCTTTCCCCACTTGCGCGTCTCGGCCTGCATGAAGCTTGCGAACGCGTCGGGCGAGCTGCCCACGATCTCGATGCCCAGGCCCTGCAGGCGTTCGCGCACGTCCGGCATGCGCAGGACACGGGCCACTTCGCTCTGCAGTTTGTCGACGATCTCCTTCGGCGTCGCCGCCGGCATCAGGAGGCCGAACCACTGCAGCGCCTCGAAGCCGTTGAGCCCCGCGTCGGCCACTGTCGGCAGGCCCGGCGCCACCGCCGACGGCTTGGCGTTGGTGACCGCCAATGCGTTGAGCTTGCCGCTCTGCACATAGGGCAGGAAGGCCACCGCGGTGCCGAAGGCCATCGACACCCGGCCGCTCACCAGGTCCACCGTCATCGGCGAATCGCCCTTGTACGGGATGTGCTGCATGTCGATGCCGGCCAACGACTTGAAGTATTCGCCGGTCAGGTGCGACACGCTGCCGTTGCCGCTGGAGGCGAAGGTGAGCTGTCCCGGTTGGGCCTTCGCGAGCGCGACCAGTTCGCGCACCGATTTCGCCGGCACCGACGGGTTTACGACCAGGAGGATGGTCGCGGTGCCGAGCAGACTGACCGGCGCGAAGTCGCGCGTCGCGTCGTAGGGCAGCTTGGCATAGAGGCTGGAGGCGATCGCATGCGTGCTGCTGGTGCCCATCAGCAGGGTGTAGCCGTCGGGCGCGGCCTTGGCGACCAGGTCGGAGCCGGTGGTGCCGCCGGCGCCGGCACGGTTGTCGATGACGAAGGGCTGGCCCAGGCTCTGGCCGAGCTTCTCGCCGATCAGGCGGCCCACGATGTCGGTCGAGCCGCCGGCCGGAAACGGAATCACGAAGCGCACCGGCTTGTTCGGCCAGCCCTGGGCCTGCGCCGCGGCGCAGGCGAAGAGGAGGGTGGCGGTCAGGGCGAGGCGCAGCAGGGACGACATCGGGCGCATGGCAGTTCTCCGGTTCATAAGGCGACAGGCCGCACGCCGAGCATGCCGTCGGCGATGCGCTGTGCGGTGTTGATGGAATCCGTGAGGCCCAGGTGGCCGTGGCCGACGGCCAGCCACAGGCCGGGCCGGCCGGCTGCGGGGCCGATGACCGGCACCGAATCGGGCATGCAGGGGCGGTGGCCCATCCACTGCGTGGTCTGCAACGCTTCGAGCCCGCCGAATGTTTCGCGCGCGATGCGTTCCAGGATTGCGGCGCGGCGCGCGTCGGGTGGGCGCTCGAGGCCGCCGATCTCGACCGTGCCGCCCACGCGCAGGCCGTCTTCCATCGGCGTCACGAAGATCTTCCGGTCGGCCAGCACCACGGTGCGCGACACGGTGTCGCGTCCGCCCTGGAACTGCACGTGGTAGCCGCGTTGGCTTTCGAGCGCGAGCGGCACCTGCAGCGGGTCGAGCAGCCGGCGCGACCAGGCACCGGCGGCCACGACGACCTGGTCGAAGCTGCCCGACGCGGTATCGGCTCCGTTCGTCGTCCGCAACTGCCAGCGCCCACCGGCCGCCGGCACCATCGCCTGCACGTCGTCGCGCAGCAGCCGGCCGCCCTTCGCGGCGAAGGCGCGCACCATCGCCTGAACATAGCGGAAGGGGTTGATGATGGTCGCGTGGTCGGCCATGAACACGCCGACCTGGTAGCGCTCGCCCACGTGCGGTTCGAGCGACAGGATGCCGTCGCGGTCGAGCTGCTGGAAGCGGTAGCCGTAGTGCGTGCGCATGCGCCAGCCGGCGGCGTCCTTGGCGAGCGACTTGGCATCGGGGTACAGGTGCAGATGCCCGCGGCGCACGAACAGCTCGGGCACGCCGATTTCGCGCGCCAGCGCCTCGTGCCGGTCGATGGCACCCGCATGCAGCGAGGCCAGCTTGGCAGCAGACAGCGCGACGCGCGATGGCTGTGCGGAGGCGACGAAACGCAGCAGCCACGGAATCGCCTTCGGCAGGTAGGCCAGGGGAAGGTGCAGCGGGCTTTCCTCGTCGAGCAGCATGTGCGGCACCGTGGCCAGGATGCCCGGCATCGCCAGCGGCGCCACCGAGCCCGGGCTGATCGCACCCGAGTTGCCGTAGCTGCAGCCGCGTCCGGGCTCGTCGCGGTCGATCAGCGTGACCGCGGCGCCGCGCTTCTGCAGATGCAGTGCGATGCAGCTGCCGACGACGCCCGCACCGACGACGGCGACCTGCGGGTTACGCGACGACATTCGAGCCGTCGGCGGTGCAGCGCGGCAGCCGGCGCTTGTCCGACACGACGCGGCCTTCCTTCAGCACCAGCAGCAGGCGACGCACGTTCTGGATGTCTTCCAGCGGATTCGCCGCGACCACGATCAGGTCCGCGAGCTTGCCCACTTCCACCGTGCCGAGTTCGTCGCCCATGCCGCAGACGGCCGCGCCGTTCTTCGTGGCGGCCAGCAGCGTCTGCCAGGGCGTGGCGCCGTCGCGCACCCACAGGCCCATCTCGAGCAGCGCCGCATCCTTCAACGGCCGGATGTCCGAGCCCAGCGCCATCTTGACGCCGGCCTTGAGCGCCTTCGCGAACCACCCGCCGTGCACGTCGGACGCCGCATCGGCGCGGCAGCACAGCGCGTGCGCGAGGTTGCGCTGCTTGACCCAGCGGTGTTCCCAGTCGTTGGTGGCCTGGCCCGGCGTGAGGTGGCTGATCGACAGCGTCGGCACGTACCAGGTGTCGTGTTCGAGAAAGAGATCGATGCACTCGTCGTCGAGGATGTAGCCGTGCTCGACGCTGTGCGCGCCCAGGCGGATCGCATGCTTGACGGCTTCGGGGTTGGTGGCATGCGCCATCACCTTGAACTCGCGCAGGCGGCAGATGTCGAAGGCCGCCTTGAGCTCGTCTTGCAGGAAAAAGGAGTTCTGGTGCCGGTCCCAGGCCGGACCCATGATGCCGCCCGAGAGGTTGAGCTTGATGTGGTCCACGCCGTTCTTGATCTGCTCGCGGATCGCCTTGACGAAGCCGTAGGGTCCGTCGCATTCCAGCGCATGGCCCGAGGTCAGGAAATGGCCGCCGGTGGTGGTGAGGAAGTGGCCGGCCGCGAACAGGCGCGGGCCCACGTACTGGCCTGCATCGAAGGCGCGCTTCCAGGCCACGTCCATGTAGCTGTGGGTTCCGGCACAGCGCAACCCCGTGATGCCGGACTCGGTCAGCGCCGCCATCAGCCGATGGCCGAAGAGCGTGACCTGGTCGGCCAGCGGCACGTCGGCGAGCGATAGGTAGTCGGGGTGGATGTGCACGTCCCACAGGCCCGGCATCAGGAAGGCGCCTTGCAGGTCGATCACGGTGGCGTCGCCCGCTTCGATGGGCGGCGCCTGCGTGCGGATCTCGCGGATGCGGCCGTCTTCGATCAGCACGCTCGCCTGTTCGGCGGCTTGGGGTCGGACGCAGTCGATCAGCGTGGCATTGGTAAGCAGGGTGCGCATGGGGTCTGGTGAAGAAATCATTCGGCGACGATGCCGACCTTGGCCGCGAGCGTCTTCCATTTGCCGACCTCGGACTGGATGAACCTGCCGAACTGCTCGGAGGATCCGCCCGAGGGCACGATGTCGCGGTCGGAGAAGGCCTTGCTCAATTCGGGCGAGGCGAGCAGCGACACCGTTTCGGCATTGAGCCGGTCGATGATCGCCTGCGGTGTCTTCGCCGGCGCCAGGAGCCCGAACCAGGTGCCGGCGACGAAGCCGGGCAGACCTGCCTCGGCAACGGTCGGCACGGCCGGCGCACCGGGCAGCCTCTGGCTGGTGGCGATGGCAAGCGCCCGCAGCTTGCCCGCCTTGACGTTGGCGAGCACGGCGGGCGGCGTGTCGAAGGTGTACTGCACCTGGCCGCCGATCAGGTCGGCGATCGAAGGGCCGCTGCCTTTGTACGGCACGTGCACGGCGTCGATGCCGGTCATCGACTTGAACAGCTCGCCGGCCAGGTGGTTGGAGGTGTTGTTGCCGAAGGAGGAATAGTTCAGCTGGTTCGGATGGGCCTTTCCGTAGGCGATGAACTCCTGCAGGTTGGCGACCGGCAGTCCGGGGTTCACCACCAGGAAGAAAGGCACCTGGCCGACCAGCGCGATCGGCTGCAGGTCCTTCACCGGGTCGTAGGGCATCGTCTTCATTGTCGTCGGCGCGATCGAGACTTCGGGTGAAGCGGCCAGGAGCAGGGTGTAGCCGTCCGGCTCGGCCCGCACCACCGACAGCGCGCCGACGGTACCGCCCGCGCCGGCCCGGTTGTCCACCACGATCTGCTGGCCCAGCCGGCGGCCCAGCGCCTCGGCCAGCAGGCGCCCCGCGATGTCGGTGCTGCCGCCGGGAGGGTAGGCGATGACCAGGCGGATCGGCTTCGTCGGCCACGCCGCGGGCTGCGCCGGCGCGACGGCGTGCAGGCCGAGCACCGCCAGCAGGAACGCAGTCAAGGTGGAACGTCGCAGCATCGGGCCCTTCGTGAATCGGTGCACTGTATTACGCGTCGTATTGTTTATCAATAACTGGTATTGCAATGCAATAATCACCGACCGAGATCCGGACGACCATGATGCCCAAGACACGCGCCAGTGCGAAGAAGGAGAGCCCGCTCTTCATGGGTTCGGTCGCCAAGTGCTTCCAGGTGCTGGAGGCGCTCAACGCGGCCGGGCGCGCAGTCGCCTTGACGGAACTGGCTGCCATCGCGCAGATGGACCGCAGCGCGGTGCAGCGCGTCACGCACACGCTGCACGCGCTGGGCTACCTGCGCCAGCATCCGGTCACGCGGGCCTTCACGCTGTCGGGGCGGATGCTGGAGTTCGGCCACACCGTGCTCGCCACAGACCGGTTGCGCGACAAGGCGACGCCGTACCTCGATGCGCTGAACCGCAAGACCGGCGAGACCGTGAACCTGATGGAGCTGGAGGGGCAGGACATCGTCTACGTCGCGCGCTTCCCCAGCCTGCACGCGGTCAGCGTCGACCTGCACGTGGGTTCGCGCCTGCCGGCCTTCTGCACCGCGGCCGGCCGCGCGATCCTGGCGCAGCTCGACGAAGCCGATGCGCTCGCGATGCTTGCGGCTGCCAAGCGCGTGCCGATGACCAAGCGCACCGTGACCGATCTTCCGGGCCTGCGCGCCGCGCTCGCGAATGCGCGCGAACTCGGCTATGCACTGAACGACCAGGAGGCCTTCGTCGGCGACATCTCGATCGCGGCGCCGCTGCTGAACCGCGCGGGCGAACCGGTCGGTGCCGTCAACATCGCGGTGCCTTCGCCGCGCTGGCAGCTGGCCGATGTTCTGCGCCGCCTGGTGCCGCAGTTGATGAAGACGGTGCGCGACATCAACGGCGACCTGACCGATCTTTGATCCGTCCGCGCCGACGGGGCCGTGTTTATGATGACAGCCGTCTTCTTCGAGGCTCCATCCAGATGCAGCACAAGCTTTTTTGCCGTTGCCTGTCGATCGCATCCCTGGTTCCCGGCCTGCTGCTGGCAGGCTGCGGTGCGCACGAGAAGGAGGCAGCCGCGAAAGAAATTGCGCGCTGCCGCACGCAGATCAAGGACATCCCCGATCCGGCGCTGAGGGATCAGAAGGACCGGTCCTGCGCGAAGATGGAATTCGACTTCAAGAACAAGTACAACACCCAGCCCGAGCCGAAATAGGGCGGACGTGCGGGCGTCAGTGCGAGGGCGTGTCCTTGCAGGTGTCGATCATGGCGATCGACCGCTCGACCCTGAGCGCGATCTCGTCGTGGAGGCTCTGGGGGGGCCTGCTGGTCGCCAGCAGGAACAGGACGGTGGTGCCGACCACCGAAAGAAGGCCCGTAAGCAACTCTGAGTAGGTCAGGACGTCCATCTTGTTCCTTGGGGTTGGTGATGGCCCGAAAGCGAGCGAGCGCAAAGTCTCTCACCGGCCCCAACCCCCTTCAATACGCCATTTGGGGGAGGGCGCTGCAGCTATCGGACGACCAGCCCCTTCAGCGCCGGATCCGCGACCGGCGGCTTGAATTTCATCTCGCGCAATGTCTTGACCAGCAACTGCGCGATCATCAGGTTGCGATGGCGCTTGTTGTCGGACGGCACCACGTGCCAGGGCGCGTGCTTGCTGGAGGTGGCGGCCAGCGCCTTTTCGTAGGTTTGCTGGTAGGCGTCCCATTTCTCGCGCACCTTCAGGTCGTCCATGCTGAACTTCCAGCGCTTGTCGGGCTCGTCGATGCGCGCCTGCAGGCGTTCGCGCTGCACCTCCTTGCTGATGTGCAGCATGCACTTGACGACGACCGTGCCGGTCTCGGTGAGCAGCCGCTCGAAGTCGTTGATCTGCGCGTAGCGGCGCTGCGTCTCGGCCTTGTCGATCCAGCCTTCGACCACAGGCACCAGCACGTCTTCGTAGTGGCTGCGGTTCCACACCATGATCTCGCCGTTGCGCGGCACCACGGCGTGGCAGCGCCAGAGGTAGTCGTGCGCGCGTTCCTCTTCGCTCGGCGCCTTGAAGGCCGTCACCCTCACGCCGAGCGGCGAGGTGCGCGAGAAAACCCAGCGGATGGTGCCGTCCTTGCCGCTGGTGTCCATGCCCTGCAGCACCAGCAGCAGCTTGCGCTTGCCTTCGGCGTGCAGCAGGTTCTGCAGGTCGTCGAGCTCGACCGCGAGCGCGTCGAGCCGTTCGCGCTGCGTGCCCTCGGCGCCCTCGCAGAAGGCCTGGTCGGCGGGATCGACGGCTGCGAGCTTGAACTTGCTGCTGCCGACGCGGTACTTCTTGAAGCTGGCCATGCGCTGGGACTCCATGCTGATGCGACAAGCACCGGAGCCTACGCGATGTTCAGCCGTCCTCGGGATCGAGCGATGCGCTCCAGCGGCTGTCCCAGTCGACCCGCCGCACGTCGTCGAGCTCGCGGCGATCGCGCTTGGTGGGCCGGCCCTGTTCGATGGCGAGCGCCGGTTCGCTGCCCATGCGGCGCTGTTCGCGCGCGGCGGCCTGTGCGGCCAGGCTCTCGGGCGTTTCCTCGTACAGCTGCTGGGCCACGGGCGCCGGGCCGCGCTGCGCGCTCAGGCCGCGCACCTGCACGGTGCGGCTCAGGGCGCCGAGCCGTATCGTCACCGTGTCGCCCGCCTTCACTTCGCGCGAGGCCTTGGCGACGTCGCCGTTGACCTGGATGCGGTTCTTTCCGATTTCTTCGGCGGCGAGCGAACGCGTCTTGAAGAAGCGTGCGGCCCAGAGCCACTTGTCGATGCGCAGTCGATCCATATTCAGGGATTCTCGCCGGCCAGCGGAAGATGCACGACGGCATCGAGGCCGACACGCTGTCCGCCGGATTCCCGGTTGTCGAGCGCGATGCGGCCATCGAGCGCGAGCACGATCTCGCTGCAGATCGCGAGCCCCAGCCCCGAACCGCTGGCGACGTCGCCGGCGGCGAATGGCGCGAAGAGCCGTTGCCGCAGTTCGTCGGAGATGCCCGGGCCCTCGTCGCGCACGCGCAGCAGCGCGGCATCGCCCTCGGCCCGCACATGCACCGCGAGCGCGCCGCCGTGCGCGCTGTGCTTGATGGCGTTGTGCAGCAGGTTGCGCGCGAGCTCCTGCAGCATCCAGCGGTGCGCGCGCACCTGCACCGGCGCGGCGGCGACCGCGAGTTCGAAATCGAGCGCCTTGTCCGCCATCAGCGGCGACAGGTCGAGCGCGACCTGGCGCACCGCCTCGCCGAGGTCCAGCGTGATCGACTCGGGCTGCTGGCGCAACTGTTCGACCTTGGCCAGCGAGAGCATCTGGTTGGCCAGCGCGCTCGCACGTTCCACCGTTTCACTGATTTCGCCGAGTGCCTGCGCGGTCGGCACGTCGCCGCGGCGCGCCGACTGCACCTGGGCCTTGAGCACGGCCAGCGGCGTGCGCAGCTGATGCGCGCTGTCGCGCACGAAGCGCTTCTGGTGGTCCAGCAGGCGCTGCAGCCGGCCCATGACATGGGTGGTGGCATCGAGCAGCGGCCGCAGCTCGCGCGGCGCGTCGGGCGCGTCGATGGGCGAGAGGTCGTCGGCGGCGCGGCCGCGGATCGTCTCGCCGAGCTGGCGCACCGGCTGCGTCGATCGCTGCACCACCAGCACGGTGACGCCCGCGATCACCGCCAGCAGCACCAGCTGGCGCCAGAGCGTGTCGATCAGCAGCTTGCGCGCCAGCGTCTCGCGCAGCTCCAGCGTCTCGGCCACCTGCACCACCGCCATGCCGCGCCCCCGCGCGCTGGCCACCGGCTGCAGGAGCACGGCCACGCGCACCGGCCGGCCGCGGAACTGCGCGTCGTAGAAGTCGACCAGCGCGGCGTAGGGCGGCCGGTCGGGCAGCTGGCCGCGCCAGAAGGGCAGCTCGGCAAAGCCCGAGATCATCTCGCCGTCCAGTGCCGACACGCGGTAGTACATGCGGCTCTGGTTGTCGGCCTCGAAGGCTTCCAGCGCGGAGTAGGGGACGATGGCGCGCAGCGAGGCACGCTCGTCGTAGCCCTCGACGTCGAGCTGTTCGCCGATGGTCTTGGCCGAGGCGAGCAGCGTGCGGTCGTAGGCGGTGGTCGCCGCCGCCAGGCTCTGGCGGTAGAGGCTCACGCTGTTGATCACGATGAACAGCGCGATCGGCGCCAGGATGCCGACGAGCAGCCGTGCGCGCAGCGAGGAACTGCGCCTCATTGCTCCTCGCGCAGCAGGTAGCCCAGGCCGCGCAGCGTCATCAGCGTCGCGCCGGTGCCGGCGAGCTTCTTGCGCAGGCGGTAGACGACGACTTCGATCGCCTCGTACTGCACGTCCGCCTCGCCCGGGAACACCAGTTCGAAGAGGCGCTCCTTGCTGACCGCGTGGCCCGGCTTGACCATCAGCGCCTTGAGCAGCGCCAGTTCGCGCGGCGTGAGCTCGAGCACCTCGGCGCGGTGGTAGATGGCGCCGCTGTCGGCCTCGTAGCGCAGCCCGCCGACCTGCTGCGGATTGGACGGCGCGTCGGCACCCTGATGGCGCCGGTGCAAGGCGCGGATGCGAGCCTCGAGCTCGTCGAGGTCGAAGGGCTTGGGCAGGTAGTCGTCGGCGCCCGCGTTGAGCCCGACGACGCGGTCGCCGACGGTGCCGCGCGCAGTCAGCAGCAGCACGGGCGTGCGCAGGCCTTCGGCGCGCGCCTGCGCCAGCACCTGCAGGCCGTCGAGGTGCGGCAGGTTGAGATCGAGCGCCACCACGTCGGGCTCGAGCGCGCGCCATTGCGCCAGCGCCTGCGCGCCGTCGCCGCACAGCCGCACGTCGATGCGGCGGCGCCCGAGGGTGCGCTGCAGCGTGGTTTGCATCGACGGATCGTCTTCGACTAGCAGCAGCTTCATGGCCGGAATTTCGGTGTTTACCCCAGTGTGCCGGACAGCCAACTGACAGCAGGGCGGCGCATCATAGCGGCGTTCAGGTTCTTAGATCGAAGGAGACATGCATGCGTCGCGATACCTTTCTGAAGTCCATGGCCGCGCTGGCCGCCACCGGTGCACTGCCGCTCTCGGCATGGGCCGCCCCGAACATCAAGATGATGATCCCGGCCAATCCGGGAGGCGGCTGGGACACCACGGGCCGCGCGCTGGGCAAGGCCATGACCGACGGCAAGCTCGCCGACACGGTCACCTACGACAACAAGGGCGGCGCGGCCGGCGCGCTGGGCCTGGCCCAGTTCGTCAACGGTTCCAAGGGCGATCCGAATGCGCTGATGGTCATGGGCGCCGTGATGCTGGGCGGCATCATCACCGGCAAGCCGCCGGTCAGCCTCTCGCAGGCCACGCCGCTCGCTCGCATCACGAGCGAATACAACGTGTTCGTGCTACCGGCCAATTCGCCGCTCAAGACCATGAAGGACGTGGTCGAGCAGCTCAAGAAGGACCCGGGCAGCGTCAAGTGGGGCGGCGGTTCGCGCGGCTCCACCGAGCACATCGCCGCGGCGATGATCGCGCAGAAGGTCGGCGCCGATCCGGCCAAGATCAACTACGTGGCCTTCCGTGGAGGCGGCGAGGCCACGGCGGCCATCCTGGGCGGTAACGTCACGGTCGGCGGCAGCGGCTACAGCGAGTTCGCCGAATACATCAACACCGGCAAGATGCGCGCCATCGCCGTCACGTCGGCCCAGCGCCTGCCGGGCATCAATGTGCCGACGCTCAAGGAGCAGGGTATCGACGTCGAGATCGGCAACTGGCGCGGCGTCTACGGCGCGCCCGGCATCTCGGCCGAGCAGCGCAAGGCGCTGACCGACCTGGTGCTCGCCGCGCTCAAGACGCCGGCCTGGGCCGACGCCATGAAGAAGAACGACTGGACGCCTGCCGTCATGTCGGGCGAGGCCTTCGCCAAGTTCGTGGACGACGAGTTCGCGAGCCTGCGCGCCACGATGACCAAGTCCGGCATGGTCTGAGCGCGCGAGTTGCGCGCCAGCGTGGGCGCACGGCGGTCGCCGCGCGCCTGTGATCCTTGGAAAAGCGAGGTCCAGAACAATGTCAAACATCGACCCCCTTTCGAGCGGGTACGCATCGCTCGATCCCGAGCCGGCGGCGCCTGCGGTCTGGCCGCAGACGCTGGTCGGCATCGGCGTCTTCGTCACCGGCCTGGCGCTGGCCTTCGGCGCGATCGGCATCTCGTCCGAGGCCGGCTACGGCGGCGTCGGCCCCAACTTCCTGCCCTGGCTGGTGGCGGTCGCGCTGACGGTGTGCGGCGCCTGGATCATCTGGGAGGCGCGCAGCGGCGGCTTCCGCGAGATGGATGCGCCGTCCGGCGCGGTGGAGAGCTGCTGGAGCGGTTTCGCCTGGGTGTCGGCGGGGCTGCTGCTCAATGCGGCGCTGATCACCACCATCGGCTTCATCCTGAGCTGCACGCTGTGCTACCTGCTGGCGGTGCAGGGCCTGCGCCGCGCGAACGGGCAGGCGGGCGTCAATGCGCCGCGCACCTGGGTCATCGACATCGTGACCGGCCTGCTGATCTCGGCCCCGGTTTTCTGGCTGTTCACCAAGTTCCTGGCGATCAACCTGCCGGGCCTGACCACGACGGGGTGGCTCTGACATGGAAATCTTCAATGCATTGATGCATGGCTTCGCGCTCGCGATCACGCCTGCGAACCTGCTCTGGTGCCTGGTGGGCTGCGCCCTCGGCACGGCCGTCGGCGTGCTGCCCGGCATCGGCCCGGCAGTGGCGGTGGCGATGCTGCTGCCCATCACCGGCAAGGTCGACGTCACGGCCTCGATGATCTTCTTCTCGGGCATCTACTACGGCGCGATGTACGGCGGCTCGACCACCTCGATCCTGCTGAACACGCCCGGCGAGACGGCCAGCATGGTGACGGCGATGGAGGGCAACAAGATGGCCAAGAGCGGGCGCGCGGGCGCCGCGCTCGCCACGGCCGCGATCGGCTCCTTCGTGGCCGGCACCATCGCCACCATCATCGTCACGCTGTTCGCGCCTTTCGTGGCCGAGTTCGCGGTCAAGCTCGGGCCGCCCGAGTATTTCCTGCTCATGCTGCTGGCCTTCACCACTGTCAGCGCGGTGCTCGGCAAGAGCACGCTGCGCGGCATGACGGCGCTGTTCATCGGCCTCGCAGCCGGCTGCATCGGGCTCGACCAGATCTCGGGCCAGGGCCGCTACACCGGCGGCATCCCCGAACTGCTCGACGGCATCGAGATCGTACTGGTCGCGGTCGGCCTGTTCGCGGTGGCCGAGGTGCTTTACGCCGTGCTCTACGAGGGCAAGGTGGTCGAAGGCCAGAACAAGCTGAGCCGCGTGCACATGACGGCGAACGACTGGAAGCGCTCGATCCCGGCCTGGCTGCGCGGCACCGCGATCGGCACGCCCTTCGGCTGCATCCCGGCCGGCGGCACCGAGATCCCGACCTTCCTGAGCTACGCGACCGAGAAGAAGCTGGCCAAGGACGAGGTCAAGGCCGAGTTCGGCACCAAGGGCGCGATCGAAGGCGTGGCCGGCCCCGAGGCCGCCAACAACGCGACCGTGACGGCTGCGCTGATCCCGCTGCTCACGCTCGGCATCCCGACTTCGAACACCACCGCCATCCTGCTGGGCGCGTTCCAGAACTACGGCATCCAGCCCGGGCCGCAGCTCTTCACCACCTCGGCCGCGCTGGTGTGGGCGCTGATCGCGTCGCTCTACATCGGCAATGTGATGCTGCTGGTGCTGAACCTGCCGATGGTCGGCTTCTGGGTCAAGCTGCTCAAGATCCCGAAGCCGCAGCTCTATGCGGGCATCCTGATCTTCGCGACGGTGGGTGCCTACGGCATGCGCCAGAGCTCCTTCGACCTGGTGCTGCTCTTCGCCATCGGCGTGCTGGGCGTGGTCATGCGGCGCTTCGACTTCCCGACTGCACCGGTGGTGGTGGGCATGATCCTGGGCCCGCTTGCCGAGGCGCAGCTGCGCAACGCGATGTCGATCGGCGAGGGCAGCGCAGCGGTGTTCTTCCAGCGGCCGATGTCGATCGTGCTGATCGTGGTCATATTGGCGGTGCTGGTGCTGCCGCGCATCGCCAAGCGCATGAGCGACCGGAAGCTGGCGCGACTCGCGGCCTCCTGATGCGGCGGGTGGCGGGCGGCAGCGCTCAGTCGCGGTCCTGCTCGCCGGCCTGCCAGGCCGGGAGCGTCCAGCCGAGCAGGATCGCCAGCAGCCGCAGCAGCGTGGCCGTGGCCGCTGCTGCCAGCAACCCGAGCCACTGCGGTGCGCCCTGGGTATGGGCAAGCACCACCACCCAGGCGCCCGCAAAGGAGCACACGGCATAGGGCTGGTGGTCGCGGAACGCGCGCGGGATCTCGTTGCAGACGATGTCGCGCAGCACGCCGCCGAACACCGCCGTCACCATGCCCATGAACACGGCCACGATGGGGGGCATCGACGCATCGAGCGCGATCTGCGTGCCGCCGGCGGTGAACAGCCCGAGGCCCAGCGCATCGGGCCACTGCATCGCGCGCTCGGTCAGCGCGAAGTGCCGCGAACGCAGGAACAGCATGGCCACGACGCACAAGGCCAGCAGCAGCCAGAGCCAGACCGCGTGTTCGACCCAGAAGAAGGGTCGCCGGTCCATCAGGATGTCGCGCAGCGTGCCGCCCCCGAAGGCCGCCAGGCCGGCCACCACGCAGACGCCCACGGCATCGAGCTTCTTGCGCGCTGCCGCGATCAGGCCCGAGAGTGCGAAGGCCACGGTGGCCGCGGCCTCGATCGCGATCTGCGCGTTGGAAAGAGACAGCACGTTCGACAGCGGGCTCGGCATGGTGGAGGGTCCGGTGGTGGAGTGCCGAATGGTAGAGGGCTGACAGCGCGGCGAGGCCATGGCACGATGATGAAATGCCGCTGACACAGAAGATCCGCTTCTGCACTGCACCCGACGGCGTGCGGCTCGCCTTCGCGACCACCGGCAAGGGGCCGCCGCTCGTGAAGGTCGGCAACTGGCTGTCGCACCTCGAGTTCGACCTCACCAGCCCGGTGTGGGGCCACCTGCTGCAAACGCTGTCGTCCGATCACACCCTGGTGCGCTACGACCAGCGCGGCACCGGCTTGTCGGATCGGCAGATCGAGCAGATGTCCTTCGACCTCTGGTCGCGCGACCTCGAGACCGTGATCGAGGCCACCGGACTCGAACGCTTCTCGATGATCGCGATATCGCAAGGCGTCTCGCTGGCCATCGCGTACGCGGCGCGCAACCCGGAGCGGGTCTCGCACCTGATTCTGCACGGCGGCTACGCGCGCGGGCGCAGGCGCCGCGGCGGCGGGCCGGCGATGGACGAAGAAGCGGAGATGCAGGCCAAGCTGATGGAGATCGGCTGGGGACGTTCGGACACCGCCTTCCGCCAGTTCTTCACCAGCCAGTTCCTGCCCGGGGGGACGGCCGAGCAGCATCAATGGTTCAACGAGCTGGAGCAGGTTTCCACCTCGCCGCAGAACGCGGCGCGCATGCTGCGCGTGTTCGACGAGATCGACGTCTCGACGCTCCTCGGGGAGGTGCACTGTCCCACGCTGGTGCTGCATGCGACCGGCGATCTGCGCGTCCCCTTCGACGAGGGCCGTTTCCTCGCGGGCCGGATCGCGCAGGCGCGCTTCGTGCCCCTCGACTGTGCGCACCACCTGGTGCTGGAGCAGGACAAGGTCTGGCCGCGCTGGGTCGAAGAGGTGCGGGAGTTCCTCGGCACGGCCGGCCCCGCGGCGGAGGATCCGGCGCTCAGCCGCCTGACCCCGCGCGAACGCGAGGTGCTGGAATTCATCGCGCAGGGGTGCGACAACGCGCAGGTGGCGACGGGGCTGCAGCTCAGCGAGAAGACGGTGCGCAATCACATCACGAGCATCTTCGCCAAGCTCGAGGTCGAGAACCGTCCGCAGGCGATCGTGCTGGCCCGCAATGCGGGGCTGGGCCGCGCAGGCTGAGAACTGCGCGGGGCTGAACACTGGACGCGCTAGCGCGGCGTCGCGGCGCGATCCGCCGGCAGCACGATGGTGGCGCGGCCGTCGCTCGACGGCACGGCGTCGGAGCCGCTGGACGGCGACGTCGAACCGGCCGGCGTGACGACCGTGGCGCGGCCGTCGGCCGAGGGCACTGCGACGTTGGCGGGCGGGCCGCCGAGCGTGCGGTCCAGGGCGTTGCCGGCAGCGCGGATGCAGGCTTCGCGTGCAGGTGCAGCCATGTTGCTGTTGTTGCAGGCCGCGACCTCGCGCTCGTAGCGCTGCTGGGCCGGCGCCGGGTTCTGCGATGGCTGGGCTGCGGCTGTCAGGGCCGTTCCCAGGCCAAGGCAGAGCAGCGCGGCGTGAATTCGGGATGGGTTCATTCGCAGCTCTCCAAAGTCGAGATCTTGCGCGGAGCATCGCAGCCCCGCGGCCGGCGCCGTGTGCGAGGCGACGGCAAGCTGAAGTAGGTCGAGGGCGCGCGTCACGAACGTGGCCTGTGAGGCGCCGCGAACCAGGCGACGAGACCCGCTGCCATCAGCGCGCCGCCGAGCCATCGCAGCCACCCGGGCCAGGCAGGCGCCCGGCGCAGAACTTCCAACTCGCGCACGAAGACCGTTTCGCAGGCGCCGTTGCCGGTGTCGTCGCGCGTGAGCGACGTGCCGCGGTTGAACGCAAAGCCGGCGTCGTGGCTGTAGGAGACCAGTTGTCCGCGCAGCCGCACCTGGTCGCCGATGCGCAACCCGCGCAGCCGGCGCGCGATGGCCGCGTCGTCGGTCAGCAGATGGTTGTTCGACAGCGCCCGCAGATACGCCGGCTTCCAGACATCGGCATCCTTGCTGCTCACGTAGCAGACGAACTGGCCGCTTTCGAACGACATCTTCTCGTAGGCGCCGTCGGCCGCGTTGGCGCCCCAGACCATGCAGAGGTCCACCACGTTCAGGTGGTCGTTGCTGGCGGCGTGGATCCAGTCCCACCAGGCCTGCGAATCGTGGCGACTCACGACCAGTCCGGTGATGTCGTAGTCGGCTGCCGGAGCGATTCGGTAGTCGACACGGCCGGCCCGGGCGGCGAACGGCGGTGCGGCGACGTCCGATTGCAGCGGCTCCGCGTGAAGGGCCGGCATGAGGAGCGCGCGCGCCGGCAGGCGATGGTCGAAAGCGAATCCCGTGGCAAACGCCACCAGGCCTCCCAGCAGAAGTGCGCGTGCCAGCAACTCAGTTAGGCGCGGGCCGTTCTTCCCCGAGCAGCGGCGGCCGCTCGGGTGCATCGGCCGGGTCCGGCGCACGGCCGCGGATGCGCGCGACGGTGCGCTTGATCCAGTGCTCGATGTCGTCGATGTAGGTGAACACGGCAGGCACCACCAGCAGGCTCAGCACGGTGGAGGTGATCAGGCCGCCGATCACCGCCATCGCCATCGGCGCGCGGAAGCTGGAATCGGCCGCGCTCCAGCCGAAGGCGATCGGCGCCATGCCGGCGCCCATGGCCAGCGTGGTCATGATGATCGGGCGCGCGCGCTTGTGGCAGGCATCGCGCAGCGCATCCCAGCGGCTCATGCCATGGTCGCGGCGCGCGACGATCGCGTACTCGACCAGCAGGATCGAATTCTTGGTCGCCACGCCCATCAGCATGATGAAGCCGATCATCGACGGCATCGAGAGCGCCTTCTGCCCGATCAACAGGCCCAGGAAGGCGCCGCCGAGTGCGAGCGGCAGCGCGCACAGGATCGTGACCGGGTGCAGGAAGTCCTTGAACAGCAGCACCAGCACGATGTAGATGCACAGCACGCCGGTCAGCATCGCGAGGCCGAAGCTCGCGAACAGCTCGCCCATCATTTCGGCGTCGCCGACCTCGGCCACCCGCACGCCGGGCGGCAGGTTCTGGATCGAGGGCAGCTTCATGGCGGCGGTCTTGGCGTCGCCCAGCCCGACACCGGAGAGCTCGATCTCGAAGTTGACGTTGCGCGAGCGGTCGTAGCGGTCGATGACGGCCGGGCCGCCTTCCATCGTCAGCGCCGCGACCTGCCCCAGCATCACCGGGCCGTTCTTGCCTGGCACGGTGAGCCGTTCGAGCAGCGCGAGGTTCTGGCGCGCCGAGTCTTCGAGCTTGACCACGATCGGCACCTGGCGCTGCGCCAGGTTGAGCTTGGGGAGCGCCTGGTCGTAGTCGCCCAGCGTCGCGACGCGCAGCGTTTCGGCGATGGCCGAGCTGGTGACGCCCAGGTCGGCGGCGCGCGCGAAGTTCGGGCGCACCGCGATCTCGGGGCGGATCAGGCTCGCGGTCGAGGTGATGTTGCCCAGGCCGGGAATGGTGCGCAGGTCTTTCTCGACCGCGCGCGCCGCGCTCGTGAGCGCCGCCGGGTCTTCGCCGGTCAGCACCAGGATGTACTTCTCGCCCGAGCCGCCCAGCCCCACGGTGCTGCGCACGCCGGGCAGGGTCTCCAGGGTCTTGCGGATCTCGTTCTCGATGCCCTGCTTGCGCGGCCGGTCGCCGCGGTCAGCCAGCTTGATGGTGAGGGTGGCCTTGCGCGTCTCGGGCGTGCCGAAGCTGGCGAAGGGATCGCCGCCCGCGCTGCCGCCGCCGACCGTGGTGTAGACGCTCTTCACGTGCTCGACCGCCATCACGCGCGCTCGCGTCTCTTCGGCCAACGCCATGGTCTGGGCCAGCGTGGCGCCCGGCGCTAGCGAGAGGTAGACCTGGGTCTGCGAGTTGTCGTCGGGCGGGATGAAGCCGGTCTTGAGCAGCGGAATCATCGCCACCGAGCCGAAGAAGAAAAGGGTGGCCATCACCATGGTCGCGAAGCGGTGCCGCAGGCACCACTCGGCCATGCGCATGTAGATGGCGAGCCAGCGCGGTTCCTTCTCGGCGCCGACGAGGGGCTTGAGGATGTAGGCCGCCATCATGGGCGTGAGCACCCGCGCCACCACCAGCGAAGCGAACACCGCGAGCGATGCGGTCCAGCCGAACTGCTTGAAGAACTTGCCGGCCACGCCGCTCATGAAGGCCGTGGGCAGGAACACCGCGATCAGCGTGAAGGTGGTGGCGATCACCGCCAGGCCGATCTCGTCGGCCGCCTCCATCGCGGCCTGGTACGGGCTCTTGCCCATGCGCAGGTGGCGCACGATGTTCTCGACCTCCACGATCGCGTCGTCCACCAGGATGCCGACCACCAGCGACAGCGCCAGCAGCGTCACCACGTTGATCGAGAAGCCCAGCAGGTACATGCCGATGAAGGCCGGGATCGCCGACATCGGCAGCGCCACGGCCGAGACGAAGGTGGCGCGCCAGTCCCGCAGGAACAGCCAGACCACCAGCACCGCGAGGATGGCGCCTTCGTACAGCAGGTGCAGCGAGCCGTCGTATTCCTCCTGCACCGGTTCGACGAAGTTGAAGGCCTCGGTGAGCTGGATGTCCGAATGCTGGGTGCGCAGTTCGGCCAGCGCCTTTTGCACCGCGGCGCCGACCTCGACTTCGCTGGCGCCGCGGCTGCGTGCGACCTCGAAGCCGACCACCGGCTTGCCGTCGAGCAGCGCGGCGGCGCGCGGCTCGGCGATGGTGTCGGAGACGCGCGCCACCTGGTCGAGCCGGATGCGGCGGCCGTCCGAGAGCGGGATCTGCATGTCGGAGAGTTCGTCGGCCGAGCGCACCGTGGCCAGCGTGCGCACAGGCTGCTCGCTGCCGCCCAGGTCGGTGCGGCCGCCGGCGCTTTCGGTCTGCACCTGGCGCAGCTGGCGCGAGATGTCGGCCGCGGTCGCGCCCAGCGCCTGCAGCTTGGCCGGGTCGAGATCGACGTGCACCTGGCGCGTGACGCCGCCCACGCGGTTCACCGCGCCCACGCCGCTGATGGCGAGCAGTTTCTTCGTCACGGTGTCGTCGACGAACCAGCTGAGCCCCTCCGGGTCCATGCGCGACGAGGCGATGGTGAAGGCCAGCACCGGTTGCGCCGCAAAGTCGAGCTTGTTGATCACCGGATCGCGCACGTCGGCCGGCAGGTCGGCGCGCACGCGCTGCACCGCCGAGCGCACGTCGTCGACCGCCTCCTGCACCGGCTTCTCGAGCCGAAACTCGACGATCAGCGTCGCTGCGCCGTCCTGCACCTTGGTGGTGATGTGCTTCAGGCCCTGCACGGTGGCGATCGAGTTCTCGATCTTGCGGGCCACATCGGTCTCGAGCTGCGAAGGCGAGGCGCCCGGCAGCGAGGCGGAGACGGTGACGGTCGGCAGGTCGATGTCGGGGAAGTTCTGCACCTTCATCGCATTGAAGGACAGGAGCCCCGCAAAGGTGAGCAGCACGAACAGCATCACCGCCGGAATCGGGTTGCGGATGGACCAGGCCGAGACGTTCATGGACGCTGCTCCTTGGCCGGCGCGGCGTCGACCACCCGCACCAGATCGCCGTCGTTCAGGAAGCCGGCGCCCTGGACCACGACGCGGGCATCGGCCGGCAGCTTGGTCGTGATCTCGACGCGGTCGCCGACGCGCCGGCCGGTTTCGACCTTGAGCTGCGCGACGCGGTTGTCGGGTTGCAGCAAGAGCAGATGGTTGAAGCCGTCGCGCGGCACGATCGACGCCTGCGGCACGGTGAGCGCGCTGCTGCGGCCGAGCTGGAAATCGCCGCGCGCGAACATGCCGGCCTTGATGCCGGTGTTCTCCAGGACGTTGGGAATGTCGACGTACACCAGCGCCGCGCGCGTCTGCGGATCGACCGTCGGCGCGATGCTGCGCACCTTGCCGCTGACCTGGGCGCCGCTGGCGCTGATGACGATGGCCGGCGTGCCGACCGCGACCCGGCTCAGTTCGGCCGAGGTCACCTCGGCGCGCCATTCGAGCCGGCCCTGGCGGATCAGCCGGAACAGCTCGGTGCCGGCACTGAGCACGCTGCCCACCGTGGCGGTGCGCGAGGAGATCACGCCGTCGTCGGGCGCCTGCACCTGCGTGTTGCGGCCGCGCACCTGCTGCGCCGCGAGCACCGCCTCGGCCGCTTCGACGCGGGCCTTGGCCGTCTGCTCGCTGGTCTGGTACTGGTTGATCTGCTGCTGGCTCAGCGCGCCGGTGGCCTGCAGCGTGCGCGCACGCGCGGCATTGCCGGCCGCGTCCGCCGCGGTGGCCTTGGCTTCCGCCAGCGAGGCGCGCGCCTGCGCGACGTCGGCCTGCACGGTCTCGGTCGAGAAGGTCGCGAGCACCTGGCCCTTCTTGACCACGTCGCCGACGTTGACCCGCACCTCGGCGAGGCGCAGGCCGTTGGATTCGGAGCCCACGCTGGCTTCCTGCCAGGCCGCGACGTTGCCGTTGGCCGCGAGCGTGATGGTGAGCTCGCTGGTCTCCGGCTTGGCGACGGTCACGGTCAGCGCCGGCTTGGTCTGCACGGCCGCCGCATCCTTGGGCTTGGCCGCGCCTTCGGCCGGCTTGCCGCGCGAGAACATGAACGCCGCTGCTGCAGCGAGCAGCACGATCACGGCGAGCACGATGACGAGGGTGGAACGCTTCATTCTTTTCATGATGGCGACGTCGCTGTCGTTGAGGTCGTTGTTGTTGTGGATCCGGGGCGCAGCCAGCCGCCGCCCATCGAGCGATAGAGCGACACCCAGGCCTCGGCGCGCTCGCGCTGCAGCGAGACGCGCGCGGTCTGCGCCGCGAACAGCGTGCGCCGCGAATCCTCGAGTTCGAACAGGCTCGCCAAGCCGCTCTGGTAGCGCGCGCTGGTGGCGTCGAAGGACGCCTGGTAGTTCTGCACCGCCGCGTCGGCATCGCCGGCGCGGGCGTCGGTGCTCTGCAGGTTGATCAGCGCCTCCTCGACTTCGCGCACCGCCTGGCGCACGTTGGCGCGGTAAAGCGCCACGGCCTCGTCGTAGCGCGCGCGTGCGGCATCGACGTTGGCCGCGAGCGTGCCGCCGTCGAAGATCGGCACCGTGAGCGCCACCGGGCCGATGGTCCAGCTGTCGAGCGTCTCCCGGAAGCCGCTGGTGCGAATCTGCAGCCGTCCGATCGAACCCTGCAGCGACAGGCGCGGGAAGCGCTGCGCCAGCGCGGCGCCGGCCTCGGCACTGGCCGCTGCCACGTCGCGTTCCGACGCGTACACGTCGGGCCGCTGCGCGAGCGCTTCGGCCGGCACGCTGGCGACAGCGTGGACGGCCGGCAAGGCGCGGTCGATCGGCGCAGCGTCGAGCCTGGCCTGCAGCGTGCGCGCATCGATGCCGCTCAAGGAAACCAGGGCCTGCTGCAGCAGCGCGCACTGCGCGCGCTGCTGCGTGAGGCGCGCCGAGGCGTCGGAGGCGCTGGCGCGCGCGAGCGCCGCATCGGCCGGCGCGGTGAAGCCGGCGCGCATCGACAGATCGGTCAGCCGCGAGGTCTCGGCACGCGACTGCGTATCGGATGTGGCGACGGCGAGTTGGCGCCGGCAGGCGCGTTCGCCGAGGTAATTGGTTGCAGTCTCCGCCGCGACCGAGACCCGTGCCTCGTGCCACTTGGCGTCGGCGCCCGCGAGCCGGGCTTGCGTCGCATCGCGGCTGGCGCGCAGGCCGCCGAAGAGGTCGACCTCCCAGCTCGATTGCAGGCCGGCCTGGATCGTCGTGATCGCAGGCGTTGCGGTGAGCCCGGTGCCGGTGCCGCCGCTCGTGCTCCCGGTGCCGCCGCTGAGGGGCGAGTTGCTGCGGTTGGCCGACAGGTTGGCACTGAGATTCGGCGCCAGTGCCGCACCCGCGGCCACGCGCGAGGCGCGCGCTTCCGCGATGCGCGCGGCCGCGCTGGCCACGGTCGGGCTCGCGGCCTGCGCGGCGTCGATGAGTTCGACCAGCAACGGATCGTCGAGCTGGCGCCACCAGTCGGCCAGCACGGGCAGCGAGCCGCCGTGGGGCAGGGGAGTGGTCCATTGCGCGGGCGTCGGTGCCGTCACCTGCTCGGGCGGGCGCGGCAGCGCGCAGGCCGACAAAAGCAGGGGAAACGCGAGCCAGAGCGCGCGAAGCCGGGAATTCCTCATGTGATCGGGGTTCCGCAAAAGTTGGCATGGCTGGCGACCGGATCGGGTCGCGGCTGCGCCGGTGTGCAGGCGGGTGGGCCGTGCAAGGCGCGCAGCATAGCAAGAGCGCGCACCTCGAAAACCATTGCCCCTACTGCAATTCGAAAAACCTTGCATCCTAACCACCCGCTAAGAGTTCATTGATGCCGAACGCAACGGCCATTGATGCGCGACGGGATGCGCGCGCTACGATCCCGCCATGTCCGCCGCCACCGCGCCACCGCCCGCACTGCCGCTCGATGCCGAGGGCATCCTCGCGCTCGCCGCGCGCTCGATGTTCCATTTGTTTTCCAGCATCAGCCAGGGCATGTTCCTGGTCGACCGCAGCGGCCGCATCGTCTGGGTGAACGAGGGCTACCGGCGCTTCCTGCCGGCGCTGGGCTTCTCGTCGATCGACCAGTTCCTCGGCCACCAGGTCGAGGACGTGATCCCCAACACGCTGATGCACCGCGTGCTCGAGACCGGCGAGCCGATCCTGATCGACCTGCTGACCAACAAGGCCGGCACCTTCGTCGTCAGCCGCATCCCGCTGCGCGAAGAAGGCGAGGGCGGCGCGGCCGGCGAGGTCATCGGCGCGATCGGCATCGTGCTCTTCGACCATCCGGAGGACACGCTGCAGCCGCTCATCAGCAAGTTCGCGCTGCTGCAGCGCGACCTCGACGATGCGCGGCGCGAACTTGCGAGCCAGCGCAACAACCCGCTCTACCAGCAGTCGGGCGACGGGCTGCGCCGCTCCAAGTACACCTTCGCCAGCTTCATCGGCAGCAGCCCGGCAGCGGTGGAGGTCAAGCGCCATGCACGGCGCGCCGCGCAGTCGTCGAGCCCGGTGCTGCTCTTGGGCGAAACCGGCACCGGCAAGGAGCTGCTCGCGCACGCGATCCACGCCGCTTCGGCGCGCGCGCAGAAGCTCTTCGTCAGCGTCAACATCGCGGCCGTGCCCGACACGCTGCTGGAGGCCGAGTTCTTCGGCGTCGCGCCCGGCGCCTACACCGGCGCCGACCGCAAGGCGCGCGAAGGCAAGTTCAAGCTGGCCGACGGCGGCACGCTCTTTCTCGACGAGATCGGCGACATGCCGCTCGGGCTGCAGGCCAAGCTGCTGCGCGCGCTGCAGGAGGGCGAGATCGAACCTCTGGGGTCGAACAAACTGGTGCCGTTCGATGCGCGCGTGATCGCCGCCACTTCGCGCGACCTGCCGGCGCTGGTGCGCGATGGCCGCTTTCGCGAAGACCTCTACTACCGGCTCAACGTGCTGCCGGTGCGCGTGCCGGCGCTGCGCGAGCGGCGCGCCGACATTCCCGCGCTGGTCGAGGCGCTGGGTGAGGACATGGCGCTGCGCAGCGGCGAGGCGCCGCCCGAGCTGATGCCCGATGCGCTGGCGCTGCTGGCCGCGCAGCACTGGCGCGGCAACATCCGCGAACTGCGCAACGTGCTGGAGCAGGTGACCATGCGCAGCGATTCGCAGCGCATCGATGCGGCGCAGCTCGAACGCATCCTGCGCGAGGCGGGCCTTGAAAAAATCGCCGCGCCCGACCCGCTGGCGCCGGCCTCCGAAGCCGCCGACGGCACGGCACTGCTGCGACCGCTCGCGCAGCAGATCGCGGAGCTGGAGCGCCGGGCGATCGCCGCCGCGATGGCCGAGACCGGCGGCAACAAGCTCGCGGCGTCCAGGCTGCTCGGCATCTCGCGCGCGACGCTCTACGAACGTCTGGAAAACCCTGACTGAGAAACGTACAACTGTCTGAAATGTAGACATTTCTGATGTCTTTATTTCAGGCTTGCGCGTGCTCGTACGAGGGAAAGTCCTTTGCCATCAAGGCGATCGGGACTGGCACGAAGTGTGCAATATTCAGTCATCCCAATCCAGGAGACAAAGAATGCACCGTCGTCACATCGTCGCCATCGCGGCGCTCGCCACCCTGGCCGCCGCACCGGCCTGGGCCCAGTCGAACGAGATCAAGATCGCCCACATCTACAGCAAGACCGGTCCGCTCGAAGCCTATGGCAAGCAGACGCAGACCGGCTTCATGATGGGCCTCGACTACGCCACCGGCGGCACCATGACCGTCAACGGCAAGAAGCTGGTGGTGATCGAGAAGGACGACCAGGGCAAGCCCGACCTCGGCAAGTCGCTGCTGGCTGCCGCCTATGCCGACGACAAGGCAGCGCTCGCCGTCGGCCCCACATCGTCGGGCGTGGCGCTGGCCATGCTGCCGGTGGCCGAGGAGTACAAGAAGATCCTGCTGGTCGAGCCCGCGGTGGCCGACTCGATCACCGGCGACAAGTGGAACAAGTACATCTTCCGCACCGGCCGCAACAGCTCGCAGGATGCGATCTCGAACGCGGTCGCTGTCGACAAGGCGGGCGTGACCGTGGCCACGCTGGCCCAGGACAACGCCTTCGGCCGCGACGGCGTGAAGGCCTTCAAGGATGCGATCAAGAAAGCCAAGGTCGCGCACGAGGAATACCTGCCGCCGGCCACCACCGACTTCACCGCAGGCGCCCAGCGCCTGATCGACAAGCTCAAGGACCAGCCCGGCCGCAAGATCATCTGGATCGTGTGGGCCGGCGCCGGCAATCCCTTCAAGATCGTCGACCTCGACCTGAAGCGCTACGGCATCGAGATCTCGACCGGCGGCAACATCCTGCCGGCCATGACCGCCTACAAGAGCCTGCCCGGCATGGAAGGCGCGGCCTACTATTACTTCGGCATTCCGAAGAACCCGGTGAACGAAGCCCTGGTGGCCGCGCACTACAAGGAGTTCAAGACGCCGCCGGACTTCTTCACGGCGGGCGGCTTCTCGGCCGCGATGGCGGTGGTGACCGCGCTCAAGAAGACGGGCGGCGATGCCGGCGCCAACAAGCTCATCACAGCGATGGAAGGCATGAGCTTCGACACGCCCAAGGGCAAGATGACCTTCCGCAAGGAAGACCACCAGGCGATGCAGAGCATGTACCACTTCAAGATCAAGGTGGACCCGGCCTTCGCGTGGGGTGTGCCGGAACTCGTGCACGAGATCAAGCCTGAAGAGATGGACATCCCGATCCGCAACAAGCGCTGACCGGCCCATGCTGGAGACGCGCGGACTCACCGTTCGCTTCGGCGGCCACATCGCGGTCAACGACGTCAGCTGCAGTTTTGCACCTGGGACGCTGACCGCGATCGTCGGGCCGAACGGCGCGGGCAAGACGACCTACTTCAACCTGATCTCGGGCCAGCTCAAGGCGACGGCCGGCACGGTGTTGCTCGACGGGCAATTGCTGTCGGGGCAGAGCACCTCGGCGCGCACGCGGGCCGGGCTCGGCCGGGCCTTCCAGCTGACGAATCTTTTTCCCAACCTCACGGTGCTGGAGAACGTGCGGCTCGCGGTGCAGGCCACGCGCGAGGGTGCGCACCGGCGCGGACTCAATCTCTGGAGCATCTGGAGCGACCACCGTGCGCTGACCGAGCGGGCCGATGCGATCCTGGCCGAGGTCGCGCTCAAGGCCAAGGAGCACGCGACGGTCGCGAGCCTGCCGCACGGCGACCAGCGCAAGCTCGAAGTGGCGCTCCTGATGGCGCTCGAACCGAAGGTCTTCATGTTCGACGAACCGACGGCGGGCATGAACGCGGCCGAGGCACCGGTGATCCTCGACCTGATTCGCGCGCTGAAGAAAGACAGGACCAAGACCATCCTCCTGGTCGAGCACAAGATGGACGTGGTGCGCGAGCTGGCGGACCGGATCATCGTGCTGCACAACGGGCAGCTGGTGGCCGACGGCGAGCCGTCGGAGGTGATTGCTTCGCCGATCGTGCAGGAGGCATACCTCGGCATCGCGAAAGAGCCGGAAGGGCTTCGACAAGCTCAGCCCGAACGGGTGGGGGAGGGATTGGAATCCGTTCCGAAATCCAAATCCACTCGCCCTGAGCTTGTCGAAGGGCCGCCCGCAGAGGGAGGCAAGCCATGAGCGCCAATTTGCTCGAACTAGCCGGCGTCCACACGCACATCGGCGCGTACCACATCCTTCACGGCGTCGACCTCGCCGTGCCCAAGGCCCAGCTCACCATGCTGCTGGGCCGCAACGGCGCCGGCAAGACCACCACGCTGCGGACCATCATGGGCCTGTGGCACGCGTCCGAGGGCCGGGTGCGCTTCGGCGACAAGGACATCACGGCCTTGCATACGCCGCAGATCGCCGAACTCGGCATCGCGTACGTGCCCGAGAACATGGGCATCTTCTCGGACCTCACGGTCAAGGAGAACATGCTGCTCGCCGCACGCGCCGCCAAGAACGCCGAGCAGATGGACGACAAGCGCCTCGCGTGGATCTTCAAGCTCTTCCCCGCGGTCGAGAAGTTCTGGAACCATCCGGCCGGCAAGCTCTCGGGCGGCCAGAAGCAGATGCTCGCGGTGGCCCGCGCGATCGTCGAGCCGCGCGAGCTCCTGATCATCGACGAGCCCAGCAAGGGCCTCGCGCCCGCCATCATCAACAACATGATCGACGCCTTCAGCGAGCTCAAGCGCAGCGGGGTCACGATCCTGCTGGTGGAGCAGAACATCAACTTTGCGCAGCGGCTGGGCGACACGGTGGCGGTGATGGACAACGGGCGCGTGGTGCACAGCGGAACGATGGCTGCGTTCTCAGCCGACGAACAACTGCAGCAATCGCTGCTGGGCCTGGCCTTATGAAACTTGAATTCGACTGGAAGCCGATGGCGCTGGTCCCGGTGCTCGCATTGATCGCGCTGCCCCTGACCGGTTCCGTCTCGACCTGGCTCACGCTCACCGTCGCCGGCCTGGCGATGGGCATGATCATCTTCATCATCGCCTCGGGTCTCACGCTGGTGTTCGGCCTGATGGACGTGCTCAACTTCGGCCACGGCGTCTTCATCGCGCTCGGCGCCTTCGTGGCCAGCAGCGTGCTCGGCAGCATGGGCGACTGGACCGGTTCGCAGGAACTGTGGCGCAACCTGGTGGCGGTGTTTCCCGCGATGCTGGTCGCGATGGCGGTGGCCGGCGCGGTGGGCCTGGCCTTCGAGCGCTTCATCGTGCGGCCGGTTTACGGCCAGCATCTGAAACAGATCCTCATCACCATGGGCGGCATGATCATCGGCGAGGAGCTGATCAAGGTGATCTGGGGCCCGGGCCAGCTGCCGCTGCCGCTGCCCGAAGCGCTGCGCGGCTCGCTGCTGGTGGGCGATGCGGCGATCAGCAAGTACCGCATCCTCGCGGTGGCGGTCGGCATCTTCGTCTTCGCGCTGCTGGCGTGGACGCTGGGCCGCACCAAGATCGGCCTCCTGATCCGCGCCGGCGTGCAGGACCGCGAGATGGTCGAGTCGCTCGGCTACCGCATCGGGCGGCTGTTCGTCGGCGTGTTCGTGGTCGGCAGCGCACTCGCAGGGCTGGGCGGCGTGATGTGGGGCCTGTTCCAGCAGAACCTGATTCCGCAGATGGGCGCGCAGGTCAACGTGCTGATCTTCATCGTGATCATCATCGGCGGGCTGGGCTCGACCACCGGCGCGTTGATCGGCGCTTTGCTGGTCGGCCTCATGACCAACTACACGGGCTTCCTGCTGCCGACGGCGACGCAGTTCGCGAGCATTGCGTTGATGGTGGCGGTGCTGCTGTGGCGGCCGCAAGGCGTCTATCCCGTCGCCAGCAGCCGTTGATCCTTCGACAAGCTCAGGACGATCGGATTCATTCATGCTGTCTCGCCTTCTTTCCCACGACCTGCCGCGCAGCCGCGTGCTCGCGGTCCTGCTGATCGCGCTGGTGCTCTGCCTGGCCTTCGCGCCTTTCCTGTTCCCGGGCGTCAAGGCGCTGAGCGTCGCGGCGAAGGTGCTGGTGTTCATCGTGCTGGTCGCAAGCTTCGACCTGCTGCTGGGCTACACCGGCATCGTGAGCTTCGCCCACACCATGTTCTTCGGCATCGGCGCCTACGGCATCGCGATCTCGGCGACGCGGCTCGGGGCCGGCTGGAGCAGCGTGCTCGTCGGGCTGGGCGCGGCGCTCGCCGTCTCGCTGGTGCTCTCGCTCGCGATCGGCCTGTTCTCGCTGCGCGTGCGTGCGATCTTCTTCGCGATGATCACGCTCGCGGTGGCCTCCGCCTTCCAGACCCTGGCCTCGCAGCTGTCGGACTTCACCGGCGGCGAGGATGGCCTGACCTTCAAGCTGCCCGAGCTGATCTCGCCGAGCTTCGAGTTCGCCGAAGAACCTTTCCTCGGCGTCTCGCTCGACGGCCGCCTGCTGTGCTACTACCTGCTGTTCGTGACCGCGGTGGTGCTGGTGCTGGCCTTGCTGCGCATCGTGAACTCGCCCTTCGGCCGCGTGCTGCAGGCGATCCGCGAGAACGAGTTCCGCGCCGAGGCAATCGGCTACCGCGTGGTGGTCTACCGCACCACCGCCTCGGTGCTGTCGGCGCTGTTCGCGACGCTCGCGGGTGCCATGCTCGCGATCTGGCTGCGCTACAACGGACCGGACACTTCGCTCAGCTTCGAGATCATGATCGACGTGCTGTTGATCGTCGTGATCGGCGGCATGGGCACGGTCTACGGCGCGGTCGTCGGCGCGGTGCTGTTCGTGGTCGCGCAGAGCTACCTGCAGGACCTGCTGCGCATCGGCAGCGAAGCTGCGAGCGGCGCGCCCTGGCTGGCTGCCTTGCTCTCGCCCGATCGCTGGCTGCTGTGGCTGGGGGTGCTCTTCGTGCTCTCGGTCTACTACTTTCCGACCGGCATCGTCGGCCGGCTTCGCGCGAGGGCCCTCCGATGAACGCAGCGACTTCGAACTATCTCCAGATCGAGAAACGAGAGATCCATTGGATGGACTGGGGCGAGCAGGGCGGCCCCGTGGTCATGGCCTGGCACGGCCTGGCGCGCACCGCCCGCGACATGGACGAACTGGCCGCGCATTTCGCCGAGCGCGGCTTCCGCGTGATCTGCCCCGACACCATCGGCCGCGGTCTGAGCCAGTGGAGCCCGGCGCCTGACGACGAGTACCACCTGGCTTTCTATGCCCGCCTCGCGGCCGGCCTGTGCGACGCGCTGGCGCTCGAGCGCGTGCACTGGGTCGGCACCTCGATGGGCGGCGCGATCGGCATGGTCTGCGCCGGCGGCCTCGTCGAACCGCGCATGAAAGCGCGCATCGCGAGCCTGGTGCTCAACGACAACGCGCCGCAGATCGCGGAGGCGGCGGTCGAGCGCATCCGTTCCTACGCGGGGAAGCCGCCGGCTTTCGACACCGTGGCCGAGCTCGAGGCTTTCTTCCGCACGGTCTACAAGCCCTACGGCTGGCTCAGCGATGCGCAGTGGCGGCGGCTGACCGAGACGTCGACGCGGCGGCTGCCCGACGGCCGCGTCACGCCGCACTACGACCCGGCGATGGTGCGCCAGTTCGTCGCCCATCCGGAGGACTACCTGCTCTGGGCGCACTACGACGCCATCGAGGCGCCGGTGCTGTGCCTGCGCGGCGCCGAGTCCGACCTGGTGCTGCCCGCGACGCTCGACGAGATGCGCCGCCGCGGGCCCGGCGCGGCAGGGCGCCTGCAGATCATCGAAGTGCCCGGCTGCGGCCACGCGCCGGCGCTCAACGTGCCCGAACATCTGGCGCCGATCGAGGCCTTTGTGTGCGCCGCCGGCACGTGATCGGCAGGCTCGCCACAATCGGGCGCTGATTCAACCCGGAGACTTTCTGCCATGGCGCTCTCGCTCTACGACATCTCGGTCCCGGTCTTCGTCCGCGGACTCGGCCAACTCTCCCATCTGCTGGACAAGGGGCTCGCGCATGCGCAGGCCTCGGGCATCGACCCGACGGTGCTGGTCAACGCGCGGCTCGCGCCCGACATGTTCACGCTCGCCGGCCAGATCCAGAGCGCGAGCGATGCCTCCAAGCTGGGCACGGCACGGCTGGCCGGCATCACGGCGCCGGGCTTTCCGGATACCGAGACCACCTACGAGGAATTGCAGGCCCGCCTCGCCAAGACCGTGGATTTCCTGCAGGGCGTGGACCGCGCGCAGATCGACGGCTTCGAGGAGCGCCCCGTGACGATGAAAGCACGCGGCAACGAACTGCAGTTCACTGCCCAGCGCTACCTGCTGCAGTTCGCGCTGCCCAACTTCTTCTTCCACGTGACCACGGCCTACGGCGTGCTGCGGCACAGCGGTGTGCCGCTCGGCAAGATGGACTACCTGGGCCGTTTCTGAGCTCAGGCCGGGCGGGTCGGCCAGCCGCCCAGGTGGCGCTCGGCGATGCCGGCCAGTGCCGTGATCCAGTCGCTGCTGTCGTTGAGGCAAGGGATGTAGTGAAACGCCTTGCCGCCCGCATGCAGGAAGGCTTCGCGGCCCTCGATCGCGATTTCTTCCAGCGTCTCGAGGCAGTCGGCCGGAAAGCCGGGGCACATCACGTCGACGCGTGAGACGCCGGCCGCGCCGAGTTCTCGCAGGGTGGGCTCGGTGTAGGGTTCAAGCCATTTCGCACGGCCGAAGCGCGACTGGAAGGTGACGCGGTATTGCGAAGGCGCGAGTTCCAGCCGCTTGGCCAGCAGGCCGGCGGTCACCAGGCATTGCGCCTGGTAGGGGTCGCCGAGCTGGATGTTGCGTTCGGGTATGCCGTGGAAGCTCATCAGCAGCTGATCGGGCCGGCCGTGGTCTTTCCAGTAGCGGCTCACGCTCCTGGCCAGCGCCTCGATGTAGAGCGGCTCGTCGTGATACTGGTTGACGAAGCGGAACTCCGGCAGGCGGCGCACGCGCGCGCCCCACGCATGGACGGCATCGATCACGCTCGCGGTGGTGGTGGCCGAATACTGCGGATAGGCCTGCAGCACCAGCACGCGCGTCACGCCCTCGGCCTTGAGCGCATCGAGCTGCGCGGCGATCGACGGATTGCCGTAGCGCATGGCGTCGCGCACGGTCACGCGGTGGCCGCGCTCGCCGAGCCAGCCGTTCAACAGCGTGGCCTGCTTCTTCGTCCAGACCTTGAGCGGCGAGCCCTCGGGCATCCAGATGCTTGCGTATTTGGCGGCCGACTTGGCGGGCCGGGTGCGAAGGATGATGCCGTGCAGGATCAGCGCCCACAGCGCCTTGGGAATCTCGACCACCCGCGGGTCGCCGAGGAAATCGGCGAGGTAGGGACGCACGGCGCGGGCGGTCGGCTCATCGGGTGAGCCGAGGTTGCACCACAGCACGGCGGTGCGCTCCTCGCTGGATTCGACGGCAGGAGCTTCGGGGCGAAAAGGCATGCGCTATTCTCGGTCATGGCTTTCGCGACCCCCGATTCCCCGACGCTCGACGTGAAACGCATTGCCGCGGTTTCGCTCGACCTCGACGACACGCTGTGGCCGATCTGGCCGACCATCGAACGCGCCGAGCGCGTGCTGCACGAATGGCTGCTGCGCGAGGCACCGAAGACCGCGAGCCTGCTGTTGACGCCCGGCGTCCTGCGCGAACTGCGCGAGGCCACGGCCAAGGAGCGCTCCGATCTCGCCCACGACTTGAGCGCGCTGCGCCGCGAATCGATCCGCACCGCACTGCGGCGCGCGGGCGAAGACCCGGCGCTGGCCGATCCGGCCTTCGAGATCTTCTTCGCCGAACGCCAGCGCGTGACGCTCTACGACGACGCCCTGCCTGCGCTCAAGTGGCTCAGCGAGCGCTATCCGCTGGTGGCCATTTCCAACGGCAATGCCGACGTCCACCAGACCGGCGTCGGGCGCTGGTTTCGCGCCGCCTTCAACGCGCGGGAGTTCGGCAGCGGCAAGCCGCATGCGCCGATCTTCCGCGCCGCCGCGGCCTCGGTCGGGTTGCTGCCCAAGGACGTGCTGCACGTCGGCGACGATGCGGCGCTCGACGTGGTGGGCGCGCTCGGTGCAGGCATGCAGGCCGCCTGGCTGGTGCGCGACGAGCGGCCCTGGGAACACGGCGCGCGGCCGCAGCTGATCGTGCCGAACCTGCATGCGCTGTGCTTGGCGCTGGACGCGGGTTAGCGCGCCGCTGCCGAGCCGCTGCGCACGGCGCCTTCGATCGTCGCCGGGTACGGGCCCTCGACATAGTCGCCGCAGGCCAGCAGGCCCGGCGCCACGCGGGCCGGAGGGCGCACCAGCGCCGGCGTGCATGCGAAGGTGGCTCGCTTCTCCACCACCGTCTGCACCGCCTGCAGCCCGGTCAGGCCGAGCTGGTCGCGCGCCTGCGCCAGCACCTGGTGTTGCAGCGTCTCGCGTTCGCCGCTGCTGGCGCTGACCACGAAGGCCAGCAGGCCCTGCGGACCGCCGAGCTGGCCGCGATCGAAGACGAACTGCGCGGGCGCACTCGCATCGGAACGCAGCGCCAGCATCGGCATCGGCAGCGTGCCGCCGCCGGTTGCGTACACCGTCGCAATGCCTTCGTGTTGCAGCGCATCGGCCGCTTGCGACCATGCCGAGGCTTCGGGCAGCGCCACGCCGGCCGCCAGGCGCGCGGCCTCCCACGGCGGGCAGGCGAGCACCACGCGATCGAAGGCTTCGTCGTCGACGCGCCAACCGGACGCCTGCGGCGCGACGGCCTGCACGCGCACGCCGATGCGCAATCGAGCCCCATGCTGCGCGAGCCAGCGCGCCGCCACGTCCGGCAGCAGCGCGCCGAGATCGACGCGCGGCAGCAGCAGGTCGGCGCCGCCGCGCTCTGCGAACAGCGCGTCGCGCAGCACGCGCAGGAAGACCTGGCCGCTGGCGCGCGCCGTCGGTATGTTGAGCGCCGAGATGCACAGCGGCTCGACCAGCTCGGCCATGACGCGCGGCGTGAGCGTCGCGCAGATCGCGGCCACCGTCGCGCCGGGCTCGCAGCGAAAGCCGCCAAGGCGCCAGCGCAGCGCAGTGCGCAGGAGCGCGCCCTTGTCGCGCCACGACCAGCCGCGCGCGCCCAGGATGCCGGCCAGCAGGTCCAGCGGCGGCGGCCATCGCGGCGCCTGCAGGCCGCCGCCATCGGCGAAGCGCAGCGTGAGCGGCATCCGGTGCAGCACCGCATCGGGATCGATGCCGAGCTCGCGCATCAGCGCCAGCGTGGCGCTGTAGGCGCCGATCATGATGTGCTGGCCGTTGTCCAGCACGATGGGCCGGCCGTCGGGCAGGTGCGCCGGCAGGGCGCGCGCGCGGCCGCCGAGCGTGCGGGCGGCTTCGAACAATGTCACCTCGTCACCGGCGCGTGTGGCCTCGATCGCGCAGGCCAGCCCGGCCCAGCCCGCGCCGATGACCGCGATGCGGGTCACAGCCTGCCTAGTGCCTGCACGCGCCAGGCCAGCCACAGCTTGCGCACCGGCGTCAGGCTCACGCGCTGGTGCAGCACCTGGAAGTCGTCGCTTTCGATCTCGCGCAGCAGCGTGCGGTAGATGCTGGCCATCATCAGGCCCGGCTTCTGGGTTCGCCGATCGGCCGCGGGGAGCAGCGCGAGCGCTTCGTCGTAGGCTGCGTGCGCGCGCGCGGCCTGGAACTTCATGAGCGCGACGAAGCGCTCGGAGTGCAGGCGGTTGAGGATCTCGTGCGCCTTGACGTCGAACTGCTGCAGCTCGTTGACCGGCAGGTAGATCCGCCCGCGCAGCGCGTCTTCGCCGACGTCGCGGATGATGTTGGTGAGCTGCAGCGCCAGGCCGAGCTTGTGGGCATAGGCGGTGGTCTGCACATCGGTCTGGCCGAAGATGCGCGCGGCGCCTTCGCCCACCACGCCGGCCACCAGGTGGCAGTAGCGCTTGAGGGCAGGGAAGTCGAGGTAGCGCGTCTGGTCGAGGTCCATCTGGCAGCCGTCGATCACCTCGTGCAGCTGGCGTTCCTCGATGCCGTAGGCGGCCGCATGCGGCATCAGGGCCTTCATCACCGGATGGTGCGGCTGGCCTGCGTAGGACTGTGCGACCTCGGTGCGCCACCAGGCCAGCTTGGTCGCTGCGACCCCGGGGTCGCTGACCTCGTCGACGACGTCGTCGATCTCGCGGCAGAAGGCATAGAAGGCGGTGATCGCGGCGCGGCGCGGCTTCGGCAGGAACAGGAAGGCGTAATAGAAACTGCTGCCCGAAGCGGCAGCCTTGTCCTGGACGTACTGCTCGGGCGTCATCGTGGAAAACTCTTCATCGCGGGGGATTGTCTCCGCATCTGCAGGGCCCGCCATGCAAGAAGCGGTGCGTCCGACTTGCCGATGGTCGGGCGCCGCGCGTAGGTGTCGAAGCCCAGCGCCTCGATCTTGTCGAGGATGCGCAATCCGCCCTGCACGACGAAGCGCAGCTCCCAGCCGGCGCGGCCCGGCAGGCGGTGCACCAGCGGCGCGCCTTTGTTCATGAGCGCACGCGCCCAGGCCGCTTCGTCGGCAACCAATGCGATGGCGGCCGGCGGCGGTACGGCGGTGCCCAGCGGCCTGAAGCCTTCGAAGTCCTTCGCCAAGAGCCCATGCGCGGCGCTGTCGGCGCAGGGCAGATAGAAGCGGCCGCGCGGCAGATCGACGCTCAGGTCCTGCCAGAAGTTGACGAGCTGCAGCGCGCTGCAGATCGCGTCGCTCTGCGCGAGCGCGCGTGCATCGTCCACGCCGTAGAGATGCAGCAGCAGGCGGCCGATCGGGTTGGCCGAGCGGCGGCAGTAGTCCAGCAGCTCGGCGCGATCGGCGTAGCCCTCGGCGTCGCGCGTCTTCCGCGTGTCCTGCATGAAGGCGTCGAGCAGGTCGGCCAGCAGGGGCTCGGGCAGTGCGAAGTCGCGCATGGCCTGCGCGAGCGGGCCGAACACTTCGGGCCAGCGGGCCGAGGGCGCCCCGCCGCGGGCCGCTGCCGCGAGCTCGGCGCGGAAGGCGTGCAGCGCATCGAGTCGCTCGGCCGCGCCGGCGTCGCCTTCGTCGGCGATGTCGTCGGCTGTTCGGGCGAAGCCGTAGATCGCGGCGATCGGTGGGCGCAGGTGCGCCGGACACAGCCAGGAGGCGACCGGAAAATTCTCGTAATGCGTGGGCGCCGGGGCGGCAACGGGGTAAGGCGTGGAAGGCACGCGGCGGATTGTCGTGCACCTCGCAGTACCATCGACGCGCCGCAGCTCACGCCCTCACCCCATGAATTCCTCCGCGCAGACGTTGAGCCCCACGGAATCCGCCGCCCATCCCAAGGCCGGGCCGGGCCTCCTGATCGCTGCGCTGGGCGTGGTCTTCGGCGACATCGGCACCTCGCCGCTCTACGCCTTCAAGGAAACGCTGAACCCCGACCACGGCGTTCCCTTTTCGCCGGATGCGGTGCTGGGCATGCTCTCGCTGGTGTTCTGGGGCCTGATGTTCGTGGTGACGCTGAAGTACGTGGTCTTCGTGCTGCGCGCCGACCACGACGGTGAAGGCGGCATCCTCGCCTTGCAGGCGCTGGCGCGCAATGCGGTCGCCGGCCCGGCGACGCGGCCCTGGGTCTGGAAGATGATCGGCGTTCTGGGCCTGGTCGGCGCAGCGATGTTCTACGGCGACAGCCTGATCACGCCCGCGATCTCGGTGCTGTCGGCGGTCGAGGGCCTGGAGGTGCAGGCGCACGGACTGAAGCCCTTCGTGATCCCGATCACGATCGCGATCCTCATCGGCCTGTTCGCCGTGCAGCGCAAGGGCACGGGCGTGGTCGGCAAAGTCTTCGGGCCGGTGATGCTGCTCTGGTTCGCCGTGCTCGCGGTGGCGGGCCTGTGGCAGGTGCTGCAGCAGCCGCAGGTGCTGGCCGCGCTCGATCCGCGGTATGCGGTCGGCTTCCTGCTCACGCACCGGGCACAGTCGCTGGCGGTGCTGGGTGCGGTGTTCCTTGCCTTCACCGGCGGCGAAGCGCTCTACGCCGACATGGGGCACTTCGGCGCCCGGCCGATCCGGCTGGCCTGGCTCTTCATTGCCATGCCCGGGCTGGTGCTCAACTACTTCGGGCAGGGGGCGCTGGTGCTCGCGAATCCGGCCGCGATCGACAACCCGTTCTTCCGCCTGTTCCCGGCCTGGGGCGTGGTGCCGATGGTCGTGCTGGCCGCGATGGCGACGGTGATCGCTTCGCAGGCGGTGATATCGGGCGCCTTCTCGCTCACGGCACAGGCGATGCGCATGGGTTATCTGCCGCGCATGCGCGTGGTGCAGACCTCGGGCGAGGCGATCGGCCAGATCTACGTGCCAGCGGTCAACTGGCTGCTGATGGCCGGCGTGCTGCTGCTGGTGCTGGGCTTTCGCACCTCGAGTGCGTTGTCGGCGGCCTACGGCATCGCGGTGTCGATCACGATGGTGAGCACCACGCTGCTGGCCGGCATCGTCGCCTTCAAGCTCTGGCGCTGGAACCGGGTGGCGGTCGTGATCGGCGTGCTGGCCTTCGCGGTGGTCGACCTGACCTTCGTGTTCGCCAACAGCCTCAAGGTGGCCGAAGGCGGCTGGCTCACGCTCGTGGTGGCGGTGCTGGTGATGGTGCTGTTCACCACCTGGGCCAAGGGGCGGCGCCTGGGCCTGGAAGCCGCCGCGGCCCAGAGCATGCCGCTCACGCCCTTCGTCGAGTCGCTCGCGGCCCACATGCCGCACCGGGTGCGCGGCACCGCGGTGTTCCTCAATGCCGATGCCGAATCGGTACCGCATGCGTTGCTGCACAACCTCAAGCACAACCAGGTGCTGCACGAGCAGGTGATCGTGCTGCACGTGCTGGCTTGCGACACGCCGCGGGTCGACGCGCGGCGGCGCATCGATGCCCGCTCGCTCGGGCATGGCGTGTGGGTCGTGACCGCGCGCCACGGCTTCGTGGAACGGCCCAACGTGCCCGAGTTCATCCGCATCCTGGCGTACCAGCAGACGCTGGCCTGCGAGTCGATGAGCACCTCGTACTTCGTCTCGCGCGCCTCGCTGGGCGACAAGCCGCTGCCGGGCTTGAATCCGCTGCGCCAGGCCTTGTTCGGCTGGCTGCAGCGCAATGCGGGGCGGGCGTCGGACTACTTCGAGATCCCCGGCAACAGATTGGTCGAACTCGGACAACGAACGTAATTGACACGGGTTCTCGTTTACCCTAAATTACTAACCGGCTGGTCATTAATGACCCCGTTCGTCTTTCCAAGGGTGCTCCATGACCGCGTTGTCCGCTTCTCCGATCTACCGCCAAGCCGGCCTCCTGTTGCTCGCTGCCGTTGCGCTTGCGGGCTGTTCCAAGCCTCCGGTCGCCGAGGAGCCGTTGCGCGCCGTCAAGGTCACGACGGTGGGCGCGAGCGCCTACGGCACCGAGCCCGAGTTCTCGGCCGAGGTGCGGGCCCGTGTCGAATCCCGGCTCGGCTTCCGGGTGGCGGGCAAGATCACGCGCCGGCAGGCAGAACTCGGCCAGCATGTTCAGGCCGGGCAGGTGCTGGCCCAGCTCGATCCACAGGACTACCGGCTGGCGGCAGAAGCCGCACGCGCGCAGCAGGCCGCGGCCCTGACCAACCGTGACCTGGCCGAGGCCGACCTCAGGCGCTACCGCGGCCTGCGCGAGCAGAACTTCATCAGCGCCGCCGAGCTGGAAAAGCGCGAGAGCACCCACAAGGCGGCGCAGGCGCAGCTCGAACAGGCCCAGGCCCAGCTGACAACGCAAGGCAACCAGGCCAACTACACGACGCTGGTGGCCGACGTGCCGGGCATCATCACCGCGATCGAGGCCGAGCCGGGGCAGGTGGTGTCGGCCGGCACGCCCGTCGTGCGCATCGCGCAGGACGGCGCGCGCGATGTCGTGTTCGCGGTGCCCGAGGACCGCGCCGCGCTGATCAAGCAGGGTTCGCCCGTCACGGTGCGCGGCTGGGCCGGCGGCGCCGAGATGGAAGGCAAGGTGCGCGAAGTCGCGGCCAGCGCCGATGCGGTGACGCGCACCTACAGCGTCAAGGTGGCGATCGATGCCGCCACGGCGCCGGCGCTGGGCGCCACCGTCTATGCGCGGCCGCAGGCGCTGTCGCGCTCGGGCACGCAGGTGATCAAGCTGCCGACCAGCGCCTTGCGTCAGGAAGGGCAGGGCAGCGCGGTCTGGGTGCTCGACAAGACCAGCATGACGGTGCGCTCGCAGCCGGTGCAGGTGGCGACCGCGGACGGCAACGAAGCGGTGATCGGCGGCGGCATCGCGCCGGGCATGACGGTGGTGGTCGCGGGCGTGCATGTGCTGTCGCCGGGCCAGAAGGTCTCGCTCTACCGGGAGAAGACCGCGGCGCCCGCAGGTGCCGGGCCGGACGCCGTCAAGGTGCAGGTGCCGGCGGCCCCGGTCGCCACGCGCTGAGGACGCCGTCATGACGTCGCAGACCGATGCCGCCGGCAAGGCCGGCTTCAATCTTTCGAAATGGGCGCTCGAACACGGTGCGCTGACGCGCTACCTGATGCTGGTGCTGATGCTGCTGGGCTTCGCGTCCTACTTCCAGCTCGGGCAGGACGAGGACCCGCCCTTCACCTTCCGTGCGATGGTGGTGCGCACCTTCTGGCCCGGCGCGACCGCGCAGCAGGTGGCCGAGCAGGTGACCGACAAGCTCGAACGCACGCTGCAGGAGGCGCCCTACGCCGACAAGATCCGCAGCTACTCGAAGCCGGGCGAGTCGCAGATCATCTTCCAGATCAAGGATTCGTCGAAGCCGGGCGACGTCGCGAACGTCTGGTACACGGTGCGCAAGAAGATCGCCGACATGCGCGGCACGCTGCCGGCCGGCGTCCAGGGCCCGTTCTTCAACGACGACTTCGGCGACGTCTACGGCGTGATCTACGCGCTGGAAAGCGACGGCTTCAGCTACGCCGAACTCAAGACCTTTGCCGACGACGTGCGCCAGCGGCTGCTGCGCGTGAAGGACGTGGCCAAGGTCGAGCAGTTCGGCGTGCAGGACGAGAAGGTCTTCATCGAGGTCTCGCAGAAGCGCGTGGCGCAGCTCGGGCTGGACTTCAATGCGGTGCTGGCGCAGATCGGATCGCAGAACGCGATCGAGAGCGCCGGCACGATCCAGTCGCCGCAGGACGTGGTGCAGGTGCGTGTGGCCGGGCAGTTCACGAGCGTGGAGCAATTGCGCGCGATGCCGATCCGCGGCAGTTCGGGCAACCAGATGCGCCTGGGCGACATCGCGGAGATCCACCGCGCGTACGTCGATCCGCCGGCCGTCAAGGTGCGGCACCAGGGCAAGGAGGTGATCGCGCTCGGCGTCTCGATGGGCAAGGGCGGCGACATCATCGCGCTCGGCAAGGCGCTGCGCGTCGCCACGGCCGAGATCGACAGGCAACTGCCCGCGGGCGTGAAGCTCGCACAGGTGCAGGACCAGCCGGTGGCGGTGGCCAAGTCGGTCAACGAGTTCGTGCGCGTGCTGATCGAGGCGGTCGCGATCGTGCTGGCGGTGAGCTTCATCGCGCTGGGGCTGCACAAGGGCGGCCGCTTCGGCTGGTACATCGACATCCGGCCGGGGCTGGTGGTGGCGATCACGATTCCCCTGGTGCTCGCCGTGACCTTCCTGGCGATGAACTATTTCGGCATCGGGCTGCACAAGATCTCGCTCGGCTCGCTGATCATCGCGCTCGGCCTGCTGGTGGACGACGCGATCATCGCGGTCGAGATGATGGTGCGGAAGATGGAGGAGGGCTACGACAAGGTGCGCGCCGCCACCTTCGCCTACGACGTCACGGCCAAGCCGATGCTGACCGGCACGCTGATCACCGCCGCGGGCTTCCTGCCGATCGGCATCGCGAAGTCGGTGACAGGCGAGTACACCTTCGCGATCTTCGCGGTGACGGTGATCGCGCTGGTGCTGAGCTGGTTCGTCTCGGTGTACTTCGTGCCCTACCTCGGCACGCTGCTGCTCAAGGTGAAGCCCCATGACCCGGACGCGCCGCCGCACGAACTCTTCGACACGCCCTTCTACAACACCTTCAGGCGCACCGTGAACTGGTGCGTGCAGCATCGCTGGCTGACCATCGGCGCGACGATCCTGATCTTCGTGCTGGGCATCGTCGGCATGGGCAAGGTGCAGCAGCAGTTCTTCCCGGATTCGAGCCGGCCCGAGATCATGGTCGACCTCTGGTTCCCCGAAGGCACCTCCTTCGCCGCCAACGAAGAGGTGGCCAAGCGGGTCGAGCAGCGGCTCCTGAAGGAAGAGGGCGTCACCACCGTCAGCACCTGGGTCGGCTCGGGCGTGCCGCGCTTCTACCTGCCGCTCGACCAGGTGTTCCCGCAGACCAACGTGTCGCAGCTGATCGTGCTGGCCAAGGACCTGAAGTTCCGTGAGACGATGCGCCTCAAGCTGCCGGCGCTGCTGGCCGAGGAATTCCCCGAAATCCGCGGCCGCGTGAAGCTGCTGCCGAACGGCCCGCCGGTGGCCTACCCGGTCCAGTTCCGCGTGATCGGCACCGAGCCGCAGCAGCTGCGCATCCATGCCGACGAGGTCAAGGCCGTGATGCGCGACAACCCCAACATGCGCGGCGTGAACGACAACTGGAACGAGTCGGTCAAGGTGATCCGGCTCGAGATCGACCAGGACAAGGCGCGCGCGCTCGGCGTGACGAGCCAGGCGATCGCGCAGGCCTCCCGCACCATGTTCAGCGGCACGACGGTCGGCCAGTACCGCGAGAACGACCTGCTGATCGACATCGTGCTGCGCCAGGCGCCCGACGAGCGCGAGGCGATCTCGGACATCGGCAACGCCTACCTGCCCACGAGCTCGGGCCGCTCGATCCCGCTGACGCAGATCGCGAAGCCGGTGTTCAGCTGGGAGCCCGGCGTGATGTGGCGCGAGAACCGCGACTACGCGATCACCGTGCAGGGCGACATCATCGAAGGCCTCCAGGGCGCCACGGTCACGGAACAACTGCTGCCCGCGCTGCGCAAGCTCGAAGCGAAATGGCACGCCGACGGCCAGGGCGCCTACCGCATCGAAGTCGCGGGCGCGGTGGAGGAAAGCAGCAAGGGCTCGTCCTCGATCGTGACCGGCGTGCCGATCATGCTGTTCCTGGTCTTCACGCTGCTGATGCTGCAGCTGCACAGCTTCAGCCGCTCGCTCCTGGTGTTCATCACCGGCCCGATGGGCATCGCCGGCGTGGCGGCCGCCTTGCTGCTGCTGAACCGGCCCTTCGGCTTCGTGGCGCTGCTTGGGGTGATCGCGCTGATGGGGATGATCCAGCGCAATGCGGTGATCCTGATCGACCAGATCGAGAGCGACCGCGCCGCCGGGGTGGCGACCTGGGACGCGATCGTCGAATCGGCGGTGCGGCGGCTGCGGCCGATCGTGCTGACCGCCGCGGCGGCCGTGCTGGCGATGATCCCGCTGTCGCGCAGCGTGTTCTGGGGGCCGATGGCGGTCGCGATCATGGGCGGGCTCATCGTGGCCACCGTGCTCACGCTGCTGGCGCTGCCGGCCATGTACGCGGCCTGGTTCCGCGTCAAGCGCGAGGAGCCGAACCCGGCGGTGGAGGCCGAAGAGGCCCTGGTTCGCGCTTAAAATACGCGGTTGACCGATTTCAGCGGGAGGCCTCCTGGGGCGCCCGCCGCGAATGACCGAAGGCGGCCTGTGGGCCGCCTTCGGTATTCATCACCTGAAAAACTGGAACCGCGCGGGTGGCGAAATTGGTAGACGCACCAGGTTTAGGTCCTGACGTTCGCAAGAACGTGCCGGTTCGAGTCCGGCCCCGCGCACCAGCACAAGACCCCTCAAAAGGAAGACACCAATGACCGTGAACGTTGAAACCCTCGAGAAGCTCGAACGCAAGATCACGCTGACCTTGCCCGTCGGCACCATCCAGTCGGAGGTCGATTCGCGCCTCAAGAAGCTGGCCCGCACCGTCAAGATGGACGGCTTCCGTCCCGGCAAGGTGCCGATGACCGTCGTGACCCAGCGCTACGGCTACTCGGTGCACTACGAGGTCATGAACGACAAGGTCGGCGAGGCCTTCTCGCAAGCCGCCAACGAAGCCAAGCTGCGCGTGGCCGGCCAGCCGCGCATCACCGAGAAGGAAGAGTCGCCCGAAGGCCAGCTTGCCTTCGATGCAGTCTTCGAAGTCTTTCCCGACGTCAAGATCAACGACCTGGCGGGTGCCGAAGTCGAGAAGCTCAGCGCCGAGGTCGGCGACGAGGCCATCGACAAGACCCTCGAGATCCTGCGCAAGCAGCGCCGCACCTTCGCGCAGCGCGCGCAGGACGCGGCAGCGCAGGACGGTGACCGCGTGACGGTCGATTTCGAAGGCAAGATCGACGGCGAGACCTTCCAGGGCGGCAAGGCCGACGACTTCCAGTTCATCGTCGGCGAAGGCCAGATGCTGAAGGAATTCGAAGACGCCGTGGCCGGCCTGAAAGCCGGCGACAGCCGCACCTTCCCGCTCTCCTTCCCGGCCGACTATCACGGCAAGGACGTGGCCGGCAAGCAGGCGGACTTCATGGTCACCGTGAAGAAGATCGAAGCCTCGCACCTGCCCGAAGTCAACGAGCAGCTCGCCAAGTCGCTCGGCATCGCCGACGCCACGGTCGAGGGGCTGCGTGCCGACATCAAGAAAAATCTCGAACGCGAAGTCAAGTTCCGCCTCCTGGCCCGCAACAAGAACGCGGTGATGGACGCGCTGATCGCCAACGCCGAACTCGACCTGCCCAAGTCGAGCGTGCAGGCCGAAATCGACCGCATGGTCGAAGGCGCGCGCGCCGAACTCAAGCAACGCGGCATCAAGGATGCCGACAAGGCGCCGATCCCCGACGACGTGTTCCGTCCGCAGGCCGAGCGCCGTGTGCGCCTGGGCCTGGTGGTGGCCGAGCTGGTGCGCGCCAACAACCTGCAAGCCAAGCCGGAGCAGATCAAGGCGCACATCGACGAGCTGGCGGCCAGCTACGAAAAGCCGGCCGACGTGGTGCGCTGGTATTTCGGCGACAACCGCCGCCTGGCGGAAGTCGAGGCGGTCGTGATCGAGAACAACGTGACGGATTTCGTGCTCGGCAAGGCCAAGGTCAACGCCAAGTCGGTCTCCTTCGACGAGCTGATGGCGCAGCAGCAGGGCTGATCGCCGGCCGGCGCGTCCATGGGGGTTGTGCTTTGATGCGCGAGCCCCATGTCGTCTGGGTACAGTACAAACCCCTCTCTGGAGAGCAAACATGAGCGCACAGGAAATTCAGGGCCTCGGCATGGTTCCGATGGTCATCGAGCAATCGGGACGCGGCGAGCGGTCCTATGACATCTATTCGCGGCTGCTCAAGGAGCGGGTGATTTTCCTGGTCGGCGAAGTCAACGACCAGACCGCCAACCTGGTGGTGGCCCAACTTCTGTTCCTCGAGAGCGAGAACCCGGACAAGGACATTTCGTTCTACATCAACTCCCCGGGCGGCAGCGTGAGCGCCGGCATGGCGATCTACGACACCATGCAGTTCATCAAGCCCGACGTGTCGACCCTGTGCATCGGGTTCGCGGCCAGCATGGGCGCCTTCCTGCTGGCGGCCGGCGAGAAGGGCAAGCGCTTCTCGCTGCCCAACTCGAAGGTCATGATCCACCAGGTGCTGGGCGGCGCCCGCGGCCAGGCGACCGACATCGAGATCCATGCCCGCGACATCCTCAAGACGCGCGAGCAGATGAACCGAATCCTGGCCGATCGCACCGGCCAGTCGTTCGAGAAGATCGCCCGCGACACCGAGCGCGACTACTTCCTGACCGCCGACGAATCCAAGGAATACGGATTGATCGACCAGGTGATCTCGAAGCGCAGTTGAGGCGCCCGGCGTCGAGGCGCCCAGGCAGAACGGCGTTTTCCGCACGGAAAACGCCGTTTTTGTTCCAGTCATCGATGGGCCGAGGGGCTTCCATCTTCGCTATCATTGTTAAACCCCTGTTACGAGGCACCTGTCCATGGCCGAGAAAAAAGGCTCTTCCAGCGAAAAAACGCTTTACTGCTCGTTCTGCGGGAAGAGTCAGCACGAGGTCAAGAAGCTGATCGCAGGACCTTCGGTCTTCATCTGCGACGAGTGCATCGACCTCTGCAACGAGATCATCCGCGACGAACTGCCCGCGGGCGAAGAGGCGCGCGAGGCGCGCAACGACCTGCCGACGCCGCTGGAGATCAAGACCAACCTCGACAACTACGTGATCGGCCAGGAGCCGGCCAAGCGCATGCTGTCGGTGGCGGTCTACAACCACTACAAGCGCCTGCGCCACAAGGACAAGGCCAAGGGTGACGACGTCGAGCTCAGCAAAAGCAACATCCTCTTGATCGGCCCCACGGGCTCCGGCAAGACCCTTCTGGCCCAGACCCTCGCGCGCATGCTCGACGTGCCCTTCGTGATGGCCGATGCCACCACGCTGACTGAGGCCGGCTATGTCGGCGAAGACGTCGAGAACATCATCCAGAAGTTGCTGCAGAGCTGCAACTACGAGGTCGAGCGCGCCCAGCGCGGCATCGTCTACATCGACGAGATCGACAAGATCTCGCGCAAGTCCGACAACCCCTCGATCACGCGCGACGTCTCGGGCGAGGGCGTGCAGCAGGCGCTGCTCAAGCTGATCGAAGGCACGATGGCCAGCGTGCCGCCGCAGGGCGGCCGCAAGCACCCCAACCAGGACTTCCTGCAGATCGACACGACCAACATCCTGTTCATCTGCGGCGGCGCCTTCGCCGGGCTCGAGAAAGTGATCGAAAACCGGACCGAGGCCTCCGGCATCGGCTTCGGCGCCTCGGTCAAGAGCAAGAAGCAGCGCAGCATCACCGAGGTGTTCCGCGAAGTCGAACCCGAGGACCTGATCAAGTTCGGCCTGATTCCCGAGCTCGTCGGCCGCATGCCGGTCGTGGCCTCGCTGGCCGAGCTCAGCGAGGACGCGCTGGTGCAGATCCTGACCGAGCCGAAGAATGCGGTGGTCAAGCAATTCACCAAGTTGCTGCAGATGGAAGGCGTCGACCTCGAAATCCGTCCGGCGGCGCTCAAGGCGATCGCGCGCAAGGCGCTGGCCCGAAAGACCGGTGCGCGCGGCCTGCGCTCCATCCTCGAGCAATCGCTGATCGACACCATGTTCGAGCTGCCGAATGCCACCAATGTCGACAAGGTCGTGGTCGAAGAATCCACAATCGACGAAAACAAGCCACCGCTCCTCGTGTACCGCGAAGCGGCCAAGAAGGCCTGAGTGACTTTCAGGCCGGCCCTTCCCATACCGGCGACCGGCGTCTTCGGCGATTACCGTGCCCGCGGGCTTGAAAAGCGCGCGCGGCCGACCATCTTTCCATGATCAAGTAAAGGATTTCCATGTCCGGTCATACCCCGCTGCCTGCCACCGAACTCGACCTGCCGCTGCTTCCGCTGCGCGATGTGGTCGTGTTTCCCCACATGGTGATTCCGCTGTTTGTCGGCCGTCCGAAGAGCATCAAGGCGCTCGAGCTCGCTATGGAAGCAGAGCGCCGAATCATGCTGGTGGCGCAAAAGGCCGCCGCCAAGGACGAGCCCTCGGTCGAGGACATGTTCGAAGTCGGCTGCGTCTCGACCATCCTGCAGATGCTGAAACTGCCCGATGGCACGGTGAAAGTGCTGGTCGAAGGCCAGCAGCGCGCGCGCGTCAACCGCATCGACGACGGCGAGACCCATTTCTCGGCCAACGTCACGCCGGTCGAGGTTGCCGAAGCGGCTACGCAGAAAGGCACCGAAGTCGAAGCGCTGCGCCGCGCCGTGATGCAGCAGTTCGACCAGTACGTAAAGCTCAACAAGAAGATTCCACCCGAGATCCTGACCTCGATCTCGAGCATCGACGATCCGGGCCGCCTGGCCGACACCATCGCCGCCCACCTGCCGCTCAAGCTCGACAACAAGCAGGCGGTGCTCGACCTGGCCGACATCAAGGCGCGGCTCGAGAACCTGTTCGGCCAACTCGAACGCGAGGTCGACATCCTCAACGTCGACAAGAAGATCCGTGGCCGCGTGAAGCGCCAGATGGAAAAGAACCAGCGCGACTTCTACCTGAACGAGCAGGTCAAGGCGATCCAGAAGGAGCTCGGCGAAGGCGAGGAGGGCGCGGACATCGAGGAGATCGAGAAGAAGATCAAGCTCGCCAAGATGCCCAAGGAAGCGCTCAAGAAGGCCGAAGGCGAGCTCAAGAAGCTCAAGCTGATGTCGCCGATGTCGGCCGAAGCGACCGTGGTGCGCAACTACATCGACGTGCTGATCGGCCTGCCGTGGAGCAAGAAGACCAAGATCAAGCACGACCTCGCGCATGCCGAAGAGGTGCTGAACGAAGACCACTACGGCCTCGAGAAGGTCAAGGACCGCATCCTGGAATATCTCGCGGTCCAGCAACGCGTCGACAAGGTGAAGGCGCCGATCCTGTGCCTGGTCGGTCCTCCGGGCGTGGGCAAGACTTCGCTCGGGCAGTCGATCGCCAAGGCGACCGGCCGCAAGTACACGCGCATGGCGCTGGGCGGCATGCGTGACGAGGCCGAGATCCGCGGCCATCGCCGCACCTACATCGGCGCGCTGCCGGGCAAGGTGCTGTCGAGTTTGAACAAGATCGGCACGCGCAATCCGCTGTTCCTGCTCGACGAGATCGACAAGCTGGGCACCGACTTCCGCGGCGACCCGTCGAGTGCGTTGCTGGAAGTCCTCGACCCCGAGCAGAACCACACCTTCGGCGACCACTACGTCGAGGTCGATTTCGACCTTTCCGACGTGATGTTCGTTGCGACGTCGAATTCGATGAACATCCCGCCGGCGCTGCTGGACCGGATGGAAGTCATCCGCCTCGCGGGCTACACCGAAGACGAGAAGACGCACATCGCGCTGAAGTACCTGCTGCCCAAGCAGATGAAGAACAACGGCGTGAAGGAAGAGGAACTCCTCATCACCGAAGAGGCCGTGCGCGACATCGTGCGCTACTACACGCGCGAAGCCGGCGTGCGTTCGCTCGAGCGCGAGCTCTCCAAGATCTGCCGCAAGGTGGTCAAGGGGCTGCTGCTCAAGAAGATGGAGCCCAAGGTCATCGTCGAAGGCAAGAACCTCAACGACTTCCTCGGCGTGCGCAAGTTCAGCTTCGGCCTGGCCGAGAAGCAGAACCAGGTCGGCCAGGTGGTCGGCCTCGCATGGACCGAAGTCGGCGGCGATCTGCTGACGATCGAAGCGGTGACGATGCCCGGCAAGGGCGTGATCAGCCGCACCGGTTCGCTCGGCGATGTGATGAAGGAATCGGTCGAGGCCGCACGCACGGTGGTGCGCAGCCGTTCGCGGCGCCTGGGCATCAAGGACGAGGTGTTCGAGAAGCGCGACATCCACATCCACGTGCCCGATGGCGCAACGCCGAAGGACGGCCCGAGCGCGGGTGCGGCGATGACGACGGCCTTCGTGTCGGCGCTCACCGGCATTCCGGTTCGCGGCGATGTCGCGATGACCGGTGAGATCACGCTGCGCGGCGAGGTCACGGCCATCGGCGGCCTGAAGGAAAAGCTGCTGGCCGCATTGCGCGGCGGCATCAAGACCGTGCTGATCCCGGAAGAGAACGCGAAGGACCTGCAGGACATTCCGGAGAACGTGAAGAACGGCCTCGAGATCGTGCCCGTGAAGTGGATCGACAAGGTGCTCGAGATCGCACTCGAAAAGATGCCGACGCCGCTGTCCGACGAAGAGGTCGCCGCCTCTGCCGCGGCGGTGGCGGAGCTCGCCAAGCAAAGGGGCTCGCAGCCTTCGGAAGGCTCGGTCAAGCACTGAGCCGCGAGGCTTGCGGGACCTCGAAAAACTGCTATATAATTCGAGGCTCGAAACGCGGGAATAGCTCAGTTGGTAGAGCGCAACCTTGCCAAGGTTGAGGTCGAGAGTTCGAGACTCTTTTCCCGCTCCAGTTTTGAAAAAGGGAAGCTTCTGGCTTCCCTTTTTTTCGCGGGTTCGAAAGACAGCAGGGCGCGATAGCAAAGCGGTTATGCAACGGATTGCAAATCCGTCTAGCCCGGTTCGACTCCGGGTCGCGCCTCCACCCACCACATCGATCGACAAGCCCCATCAACCATCGTTGCCGGGGCTGCTTTCGTTTCGGGTATCGTCCATATCCACCCGGACGCCCGGATGGTGAAATTGGTAGACACATCGGACTTAAAATCCGCCGCTTCCTGAAAAGGGGCGTACCGGTTCGACCCCGGTTCCGGGCACCATCACATTACAAGGGAGCAATGACATGCCTCGCTACAACGCTCCGTTCGAAATCCATGTGCACGGCGATGTGCCGCTGCGTTCCGATGTGAGCTTCGAGCAGATCCAGGAAGCGCTCAGCCCGCTCTGGAAATATGCCGGCGCCAAGTCGCTCGCCGACGGCGCGACCAGCGTCTACGAAGAAGAACCGGGCATCCGCTTCGAGCAGAAGGAGCACATGCTCCAGATCTGCTGGACGGTGGCCGGTGACGAAGATTTTCGCCAGGCACTCGACGAGATGTGCATGGCCGTCAATGAGCTCGCCGAGCAGGGCGCCGCGCTCGAAGTCACTTTCTACGACACCGATTTCGACGAAGAAGAGGGTGACCCCGACGAAGAGTCGCGCGACGATTTCCTCATGCTGTTCGTCGGGCCGAATCCGGCGGCGATCATGCAGGTGCAGCGCGATCTTCTGGTCGAGGACGTGATCAATCTCATGGAACGCCACTTCGACGGCGCCGAGCTCGGCGGCGTGGTGGCCGAGATCGACAAGCTGTTCGGCGATCGCTTCGATGCACTCGTGAATTCGCTGGAGATCGGCAAGCGTCCGCGCGGCGGCACCGGCGGTCCGGGCACGGGCGGCCATGGCGGCGGCCGACGCCCGCGTCATCTGCACTAGACGACCCTGCGCCACGGCGCGGTCAAGCCGCTCCGCTATGCTCGGCGACCTTCTGTTCGAGGAGAGTCGCTTGGCCCTGTTTTCCCAGTCTGCCCTCCGCCCCGGCGTGCGCAAGCGCGAAGTCTTCGGCTGGGCTATGTACGACTTCGCCAACTCGGGCTACACCACCGTCGTCATCACGGCGGTGTTCGCGGCGTACTTCGTCGGCGGCATCGCCAAGGGCGCGCCCTGGGCCACCTTCGCCTGGACCGTGGCGCTGAGCATCTCGTACGCGATCGTGATGCTGACCATGCCGGCCATCGGCGCGTGGGCCGATCTGCATGGCGCCAAGAAGAGGGTGCTGGCGATCGTGACCGCCGGCTGCGTCGTCGGCACTGCCGCCCTCGCGCTCACGCCGCAGCTGGCCGGTCCGTACGCGGTGGCGATGGCGATGGGGCTGGTGATCGTCTCCAACACCTTCTACTCGTACGGTGAATCGCTGACCGGCGCCTTCCTGCCCGAACTCGCCACGGCCGAGGGCATGGGCAAGGTCAGTGGCTGGGGCTGGGCCTTCGGCTACATCGGCGGCATGCTCGCGCTCGGGCTGTGCTTGGCGTACGTGCTGTCGGCGCAGGCGAGGGGCCTGCCTGCGGCGCACTTCGTGCCGGTGACGATGTTGATCACGGCCGTACTCTATGGAACGGCCGCCTGCGCCACCTTCGCGCTGCTGCCCGAGCGCGCGTTGCCGCAGCAGGCCGGCGACCGGCAAAGCGCCTGGCATCAATTGCGCACCACCTTCCGCGAGGCGCGCGCCTACAGCGATTTCATGTGGCTCCTGGCCTGCACCGTCTGCTACCAGGGCGGCGTGGCGGTGGCGATCACGCTGGCGGCGATCTATGCCGAGCAAGTGATCGGTTTCGTCCCCAGCGAAACCATGGTGCTGATCTTCGTGCTCAACATCGCGGCCGCACTCGGCGCCTTCGGCTTCGGTTATCTGCAGGACCGCATCGGCCATCGCCGTGCGCTGGCCGGTGCGCTCGTGGCCTGGATCGCGGTGTGCGTGATCGCCGCCTCGGTCACGACCAAGGGCGGCTTCTGGTGGGCGGCGTCTATCGCCGGCCTGGCGATGGGCTCGAGCCAATCGGCCGGCCGCGCCATGACGGGGGTGCTGGCACCGCCGCGCCAGCTCGCCGAATTCTTCGGACTCTGGACCTTCGCCACGCGGCTGGCCAGCATCATCGGGCCGCTGAGCTTCGGTGCCATCACCTGGATTACGGGCGGCAACCAGCGCATCGCCATCCTCACGACCGCCGTGCTGTTCGTCGGCGGCCTGCTGCTGTTGATCCCGATCGACATGCAGCGCGGCCGCGCCGCGGCGCTGCGCGACGAGCGCTGAACCCGCACCGGCCTCAGTCGGAGGCCGCGCTCTTCGATGCGCGATAGCTGTTGCCGTCGTAGCGCAGCGCCAGCGACGTGAACTTCGCCGGCCGTTCATGCGTCAAGCATTCGTCGCCCTGCGGGGTGGAGCGGCTTTCGGAGCGCGTCTGGCGCAGCAGCAGGTCGGCATAGCCGTTGCTCGTGCTGCGCGCAATCGACAGGCTGCCGCGCACGGTCTCGAAGTTGCCGGCGCAGTTGGTGTCCCACTCGCCGCGCTCCAGCGTCATCTCGAGCCCGTCGAGCACCTTGGCGAGCTTCGGGCCCTGCGGTACGTACAAGCTGAGCGTTTCGCTCGAATAGGGGTTCGCGCGCGACGAGCCCTGGCGGATGACGCGGACACCGAAGGCGCGCGCGTCGCCGGCCAGCGTGTAGCGCGCGGTGTCGACCTTGATCTCGCCGATGCGGATCGCGTCTTCGCTCAACGCCGCGGGCTGCAGCAGCCGGCTGACGACCGTCGCGCGATCCGTGTTGCCGTTGTCGGCCTGCTGCACCACGAGCACGTCGAGATCGAACTCGGTGAAGTCGGCTGCCGACGCCGGTCGCGGCATCGGCAGCACGACGATGAAACGGCCCGGGAAGCCGCGCCAGGCCTGGCACACGGCGCGCTCGTGGTCGAGCTGGCGCTTCGGATGCAGCTTGGCGTGCATGCGTTCCGCAAGGCCCGTATCGCAGGCTGCATGGCCGGCGCCGCACAGGCTGGCCAGCAGGCAGGCGGCGAGCAGTCGGCAGCGCATGGGCAGGATCAGGCGGTTGCCGGCGCGGAGACTTCGGCCGTGGCTGCCCGGCCGGCGGGGCGTGCGAGCCAGCGTGCGGCTGCGGCATCGAGCGCGTCGGGCGCCGCGCTGCAGACGAGCTCGACCGCGCCGTTTCCTTCTTCGGCCAGCTGCCCGGCCTGCGCCAGCAGCCGCCGCGTCTGCTGCGCGACCGGCGCGCCGGTGTCGATGAAGCGCACGGCGTCGCCGGTATGGCGGCGCAGCTCGGCGGCGATGAAGGGGTAGTGGGTGCAGCCGAGCACCAGCGTGTCGATCTGTCCCGGTGCGTTGCCGAAGGTGCCGGCGGCAGCGAGATAGCGCTGGCTCAGTGCGGCGATCTCGGCAAGGTCGGAACGCTCGATCGCGCCCGCCAGGCCGTCGCAGGGAACGATGCTGAAGGCGGCCTGCGCAGCCAGTGAATTGCGCAGCGCCTCGAACTTGCGGCTCTCCAGCGTCACGCGGGTTGCGATCACCGCGACGTGCCCGGTGCGGCTGGTCGCCACCGCGGGCTTGAGGGCAGGCTCGACGCCGACCAGCGGCAGCGCCGGATGTTCCGCGCGCAACAGATGGATGGCGGCGGCAGTTGCGGTGTTGCAGGCCACGACCAGCGCCTTGATCCGATGCCGGTCGAGCAGGTGGCGCGCGACCGTGCGGGTCCGCTCGGCGACAAAGGCGTCGCCGCGCTCGCCATAGGGCGCGTGCCCGGTATCGGCAAAGTAGACGAAGCGTTCGTGCGGCAGTTCGCCCTGCAGCGCGTTGAGGACGCTCAGTCCCCCGACGCCGCTGTCGAACACGCCGATCGGCAGATGGCTCAAGCCGCTTCCATCATGATGGTCTTGAACTCGCCGCTGGCGATGCGCTTCTGCCACTCGGCCGGGCCCGTGATGTGGGCGCTGGTGCCGCCGGCGTCCACCGCCACCGTGACCGGCATGTCGACCACGTCGAACTCGTAGATCGCCTCCATGCCCAGGTCTGCGAAGCCCACCACCCGGGCCGTCTTGATCGCCTTGCTCACCAGGTAGGCCGCACCGCCCACCGCCATCAGGTAGGCGCTCCGGTGCTTCTTGATCGCCTCGATCGCGACCGGCCCGCGCTCGGCCTTGCCGATCATCGCGATCAGCCCGGTCTCGGCAAGCATCATCTCGGTGAAACCGTCCATGCGCGTGGCGGTGGTCGGGCCGGCCGGGCCCACGGCTTCGTCCCTCACCGGATCGACCGGGCCGACGTAATAGATCACGCGGTTGGTGAAGTCCACCGGCAGCTTCTCGCCCTTGGCGAGCATGTCGGCGATGCGCTTGTGCGCGGCGTCGCGGCCGGTGAGCATCTTGCCGTTGAGCAGCAGCGTGTCGCCCGGTTTCCAGCTTGCGACTTCCGCGGGCGTGAGCTTGTCGAGGTCGACGCGCTTGCTCTTGTTGTAGTCGGGCGCCCATTCGATCTTGGGCCACAAGTCGAGCGAAGGCGCCTCGAGGTACACCGGACCCGAACCGTCGAGCACGAAGTGCGCGTGGCGCGTGGCAGCGCAGTTCGGGATCATCGCGACCGGCTTGCTCGCCGCGTGCGTGGGGTACATCTTGATCTTGACGTCGAGCACGGTGGCGAGGCCTCCGAGCCCCTGCGCGCCGATGCCCAGCGCATTGACCTTCTCGTAGAGTTCGACGCGCAGCGCCTCCACCTTGCTCAGCTCGGCGCCCGAGCGCTTCTTGGCCTGCAGCTCGTGCATGTCGAGGTCGTCCATCAGGCTTTCCTTGGCAAGCAGCGCGGCCTTCTCGGCGGTGCCGCCGATGCCGATGCCCAGCATGCCCGGCGGGCACCAGCCCGCGCCCATGGTGGGCACGGTCTTGAGCACCCAGTCGACCACGCTGTCGCCGGGGTTGAGCATCACCAGCTTGCTCTTGTTTTCGCTGCCGCCGCCCTTGGCCGCGACCGTCACTTCAAGGGTGTTGCCCGGCACGATCTCGGTGAAGATCACCGCCGGCGTGTTGTCCTTCGTGTTCTTGCGATCGAACTGCGGATCGGCCACCACCGAGGCGCGCAGCGTGTTGTCGGGGTGGTTGTAGCCGCGGCGCACGCCTTCGTTGATGGCGTCGTCCAGGCCGCCGGTGAAGCCGCCCCAGCGCACGTCCATGCCGACCTTCAGGAACACGTTGACGATGCCGGTGTCCTGGCAGATCGGGCGCTGGCCGGTGGCGCTCATCTTGCTGTTGGTAAGAATCTGCGCCATCGCGTCCTTGGCCGCCGGGCTCTGCTCGCGCTCGTAGGCCTTGGCCAGGTGGGCGATGTAGTCGGTGGGGTGGTAGTAGCTGATGTACTGCAGCGCGGCGGCGACCGATTCGATCAGGTCGGCTTGTTGAATCGTGGTGGTCATGGGGTTTTTTGCTTGGGCGGATACTGGCGGGTCCTCCATTTTGACAGTTCAGGCTCGCCCATGACGACACGCATCGAACGCGACACCTTCGGCCCCATCGAGGTGCCGGCACACAGGCTCTGGGGTGCACAGACCCAGCGCTCGCTGCAAAACTTCGACATCTCGGGCGAGCAGCAGCCGCGCGAGATCATCAAGGCGCTGGCGCAGGTCAAGCGCGCTTCGGCGGTGGTGAACCACGCGCTGGGCCTGCAGGACGAGAAAAAGACGAAGGCCATCGTCGCGGCTGCCGACGAGGTCATCGGCGGCAAGCATCCCGACGAGTTCCCGCTGGTCGTGTGGCAGACCGGTTCCGGCACGCAGACCAACATGAACGTCAACGAGGTGCTCGCCAACCGGGCGAGCGAACTGCTGGGCGGCGAACGCGGGGAAGGGCGGCTGGTGCACCCGAACGACGACGTGAACCGCAGCCAGTCTTCCAACGACGTGTTCCCGACCGCGATGCACGTGGCCGCGGTGGACGCGCTCACGCACAAGCTGTTGCCGGCCATCGCCGCGCTGCGCGGCACGCTGGAGAAGAAATCGAAGGACTTCGCCGAGATCGTGAAGATCGGCCGCACCCACCTGCAGGATGCGACGCCGCTCACGCTGGGCCAGGAGTTCTCGGGTTACGTTGCGCAGCTCGCGCACGGCGAAGCGCATGTGCGCGCGGCGTTGCCGCACCTGTGCGAGCTGGCGCTGGGCGGCACGGCCGTCGGCACCGGGCTCAATGCGCCCAAGGGCTATGCAGAGCAGGTGGCGGCCGAACTCGCGAAGCTCACCGGCCTGCCTTTCGTCACCGCACCCAACAAGTTCGAGGCCATGGCCTCGGTCGACGGGCTGGTGCATGCGCACGGCGCGCTCAAGACCCTGGCCGCGAGCATGACGAAGATCGCCAACGACGTGCGCTGGCTGGCCAGCGGTCCGCGCAGCGGGATCGGCGAATTGAGCATTCCCGAGAACGAGCCGGGCTCGTCGATCATGCCCGGCAAGGTCAATCCGACGCAGAGCGAGGCGGTCACGATGCTGGCGGCGCAGGTGTTCGGCAACGACGTCGCCATCAACATCGGCGGCGCTTCGGGCAACTTCGAGCTCAACGTGTTCCGCCCGATGGTGGCACACAACTTCCTGCAGAGCGTGCGCCTCTTGGCCGACGGCATGAAGAGCTTCAACGACCACTGTGCGATCGGCATCGAACCCAACCGCGAGCGCATCGCCGAACTCGTGCAGCGTTCGCTGATGCTGGTGACGGCGCTCAACACGCACATCGGCTACGACAAGGCGGCCTTCATCGCGAAGAAGGCGCACAAGGAAGGCACCAGCCTGCGCGAAGCGGCGGTGGCGTCAGGTCATCTCACGGGCGAGCAGTTCGACCAGTGGGTGGTGCCGGAGGACATGACGGGCCGGTAATCGCGCCCCACCCGTTCGGGCTGAGCTTGTCGAAGCCTGGTGCCGGCTTCGACAAGCTCAGCCCGAACGGGTGGGGCGGTTTGGATTTCAGTGATTGGAGTCGGGCGTCCGCGCCATCAGCTTGTCCGTGTACGCGATGGCCATCGCCGACAGCAGGAAGGTGATGTGGATCACCGTCTGCGCAATCAGCACGCGGTCGGTGTAGTTGTCGGCGTTGATGAAGGTCTTCAGCAGGTGGATCGAGCTGATGCCGATGATCGCGGTGGCCAGCTTGACTTTCAGCACCGACGCATTCACGTGGCTCAGCCATTCGGGCTGGTCGCGATGGCCTTCGAGGTTCATGCGGCTCACGAAGGTCTCGTAGCCGCCGACGATCACCATGATCAGCAGGTTGGAGATCATGACCACGTCGATCAGCGCCAGCACCACCAGCATGATCACGGTTTCGTTGAGCGTTGTGATCGGCGCAGCAGTCTTGTAGCCGATGCTCGTGATCAGCAACTGCAGCGCGTCCTTGCTGCCGAAAGCCGCTTCGACCAGATGGAAGAGCTCGACCAGGAAGTGCATCACGTACACGCCCTGTGCGACGATCAGGCCCAGGTACAGCGGCAGCTGCAGCCAGCGGCTGGCGAAGATCAGGTTGGGCAGCGGGCGCAGCGGCGAGACTTTGCCGGGGGTGACGGGGTCGAGGTTGGACATCGGGTTGTGCAGGCGGAAAACGCGCGATTCTAGGGGGCGCCGGAGTGCGGAAGTGTCATCGTCCTGTCGTTAACATGCAGCGTCAGTCATCCGTAAGTGCGGCCGCCGACATTAGCGCCGGCCATTTCATCGGTACAGGAGGCAAAGAATGAGCAGCGTATCCACGATCGAGTCCACCCTGGTTGAAAACCGCGTGTTTCCGCCGGATGCCCGTGCCACGAAGGGCGCGCGCATCGCGAGCATGGCCGCATACGACGCGCTGTGCAAGGAAGCGGCCGACGACTTCGAGGGCTTTTGGGCCCGCCAGGCCCGCAGCAACGTGGTATGGACGAAGCCCTTCACGCGCACGCTCGACGAATCCAACGCGCCGTTCTACAAATGGTTCGATGACGGCGAGCTCAACGCCTCGGCCAACTGCCTCGACAAGCACATCGGCACGCCGGTCGAGAACAAGACCGCGATCGTCTTCGAGGCCGACGACGGCGCGGTCACCCAGGTCACGTACAAGGAACTGCTCGCACGCGTCTCGCAGTTTGCCAACGCGCTCAAGGCCGCGGGCATCCAGAAGGGCGACCGCGTGGTCATCTACATGCCGATGACCATCGAAGGCGTGGTCGCGATGCAGGCCTGCGCCCGCATCGGCGCCACCCACAGCGTGGTGTTCGGCGGCTTCTCGGCCAAGGCGCTGCAGGAACGCATCATCGACGCCGGCGCCGTGGCCGTCATCACGGCCAACTTCCAGCTGCGCGGCGGCAAGGAGCTGCCGCTCAAGTCGATCGTCGACGACGGCATCGCGCTCGGCGGCTGCGAGTCGATCAAGACCGTGATGGTCTACCAGCGTACCGCGACCGCCTGCAACATGGTGGCCGGCCGCGACAAGACCTTCGACGAGGCGCTCAACGGGCAGAGCAGCGAATGCGCGCCGGTGCCGGTCGGCGCCGAGCACCCGCTCTTCATCCTCTATACCTCCGGCTCGACCGGCAAGCCCAAGGGCGTGCAGCACGCCACCGGCGGCTATCTGCTGTGGGCCAAGCTCACGATGGACTGGACCTTCGACCTGCGTCCCGAAGACGTGTTCTGGTGCACCGCCGACATCGGCTGGATCACCGGCCACAGCTACGTGGCCTACGGTCCGCTGGCCGCCGGCGCCACGCAGGTGGTGTTCGAAGGCATCCCCACCTTCCCGCACGCCGGCCGCTTCTGGCAGATGATCGAGAAGCACAAGGTCTCGATCTTCTACACCGCGCCGACCGCGATCCGCTCGCTGATCAAGGCCGCCGACAGCGACGAGAAGGTGCATCCGAAGAATTGGGACCTGAGTTCGCTGCGCATCCTCGGCACCGTGGGCGAGCCGATCAATCCCGAAGCCTGGATGTGGTACCACCGGAACGTCGGCGGCGAGAAATGTCCGATCGTCGACACCTTCTGGCAGACCGAAACCGGCGGCCACGTCATCACGCCGCTGCCGGGCGCCACGCCGCTGGTGCCGGGCTCCTGCACCTTGCCGCTGCCCGGCATCATGGCCGCGATCGTCGACGAGACGGGCAAGGACATCGCCAACGGCGCCGGCGGCATGCTGGTCATCAAACGGCCCTGGCCCTCGATGATCCGCACCATCTGGAACGACCCCGAGCGCTTCAAGAAGAGCTATTTCCCCGAGGAAATGGGCGGCACCATCTACCTGGCCGGCGACGGCGCGGTGCGCAGCGTCGACCGCGGCTACTTCCGCATCACGGGGCGCATCGACGACGTGCTCAACGTCTCGGGCCACCGGCTCGGCACGATGGAGATCGAATCGGCGCTGGTCGCCAAGACCGACCTGGTGGCCGAGGCCGCCGTGGTCGGCCGTCCCGACGACCTGACGGGCGAGGCGGTGTGCGCCTTCGTCGTGCTGAAGCGCGGTCGTCCGACAGGCGACGAGGCCAAGCAGATCGCGGCCGAGCTGCGCAATTGGGTGGCCAAGGAGATCGGCCCGATCGCGAAGCCCAAGGACATCCGCTTCGGCGAGAACCTGCCCAAGACCCGCAGCGGCAAGATCATGCGGCGCCTCTTGCGCAGCATCGCCAAGGGCGAGGCGATCACGCAGGACACGTCCACGCTAGAAAACCCGGCCATCCTCGAACAGCTAGGCCAAGCCTACTAGCGGTTGACGCCCGCGCCCCTGTCCGACAGGGTGCGCGCGCCGGATGCGTTACAAACAGCCCATCGATTGTTGAGGAGACATTCATGGGACTGAGAACAGGCGTGCTGCTGGTCGTCGTGCTGCTGATCGCCGCGCTGGCTGCCTTGAACTGGGGCCTGCTCGTCACGCCCACCGTCATGTCGCTGGGTTTCATGCAGGTCACGGCGCCCTTCGGGCTGATCATGCTGGCGCTCACGGCGCTGCTGGGCATCTTCTTCGTGGCCTATGTGGTCTACCTGCAGACCACGGTGCTGCTCGAAACGCGCCGCCACACCAAGGAAATGCAGGCCCAGCGCGACCTGGCCGACCGTGCCGAGGCTTCGCGCTTCACCGAGCTGCGCAACTTCCTCGAAGCGCAGGAGAACACGCACATGGCACGCAATGCCGAACGGCATGCGGCGCTGCTGGCGCGTGTGGAGCAGCTCGAAAGCGCGATCAGGGCGCGTTCCGACCAGACGGACAACACGCTTGCCGCCCATCTGGGCCAGCTGGAAGACCGCTTCGACCGCCGCCCCACGCTGGCGCCGCCGCCCGTCGGCATGCCGCCGGCGGTCTGAGCCGCGCTATTTGGTCGAGAGGATCCAGGCCACCAGCTTCTTCGCGTCCGCGTCGCTGACCTGGTTGTTGGCGGGCATCGGCACCGGGCCCCAGACGCCGGAGCCGCCCTTGATGATCTTGCCCGCCAGCAGGTCGGGCGCTCCCTTGTTGTCCTTGTACTTGGCCGCGATGTCCTTGAAGGAGGGGCCGAGGATCTTGCGGTCCACCGCGTGGCAGCTCATGCAATTCTTCGAGGTGGCCAGCGCCAGGTCGGCGAGGGCGGGTGCTGCAGTGGCCAGTCCCAGGGCGGCCAGCAGAAGCGCTCTTTTCATGGGGTCCTTGTCGCGTGGGTGCGTTAAAGTCGATCCAACGCGATTGTAGGTAGCGCGGTGCACGGTCCGCCGCGATGCGGGCCTGGAAAACCGGAGGGATTCTCTATGTGGTTTCTGTTGCTGGGTCTTCTGGCCGTGGCCCTCAAGTATTTTGAGATCGGCTTCGTCGCCACGTGGAGCTGGTGGATCGTGCTCATCCCGTTCGCGCTGGCCGTCGCCTGGTGGGCCTGGGCCGACTGGTCGGGCTACACCAAGCGACGGATCGTCGAACGCGAGAACGCACGCCGGCAGGATCGCATCGATCGCCAGCGCAGTAACCTCGGCCTGTTGACCAGCCGCTCCAATCGCCGCCGCCGCGGCCGCTGACGGGATCTTCTCCGTCCGCATGGACGAGCGGCTCATCAACCACGCGCTGCTGATCTTCTTTGCCTCGTGCCTGATCGGTCCGCTGCTCGGCGCGCTGCTGGGCTGGTGGAAGGGCTTTGCAAGCGGCATCGCGCTGGGCTGCCTGCTGATCGGACTCACGGGCCTGGCCCTGGCGGGCTGGGTGGCGTTCCAGCGCTACGAGTCGATGGCGGGCACCGAGGCCGTGCAGGGCACCTTGCTCGAATTCGTCGAGGAGCGCAGCCGGGACGCCGACGGCGAGCTCACGACCACCGTCTCTCCGATCGTCGAATACACCGCCCCCGACGGCCAGGTCCGCCGGGTCAAGGGGCTGGGCGGCAGCCAGCAGAAGGCCGAAGTGGGCGAAGCGGTCGAAGTGCGTTTTCGCCGCGACGATCCGGCCCAGGCCGTCGTGGCGGATTTCCAGAATGTCTGGGGCGCGGTGCTGGCGCTCGGCATCTTCGGGTTGTTCCCGACGCTGTTCGGCCTCTTCTTCGTCGGCGAAGCGCGCGGCGAGCGCGGTGGCATCGTGCGCAAGGAGGCGACGCCTGCCCAGCAGCGACGGCGCATGCAACTCACCGTGATCGCGAACCTGGTCTTCGTCGGCGGCTTCGTCATCGCTGCCGTCGGCGACGACCTGGCCCGCTCCCTCGGCGCCGGCTTCATGACCATCGGCACCGGCGCCTTGCTCCACTTCGCCGCACAGAGCCTGCCGCCGGCGGCGGCATTCCAGGCGCGCTTCATCTTCGTGATCGTCGGTCTCGGCTTCGTGGTGTTCGGTGCCAGCGCGTGGGTGCTGGCGGGATGAACCAAGGGTTGCACCCGACTGTTCGCAAGGCAGATTGAGCGGATACAAACAATCCATTGGCCAGCGGGTCACCGACCGGCCAGATTCGCCCGCCACACCCCCGAAGGAGACAAAGCCATCATGAAGTCACGCGTCCTGAAAATCACCGCCGCCTTGCTCGCCGCCGCCGGCTTGTGTGCTGCCGCCTCCGCCCAGGAAGTCACCCTGCGCCTGGTCAGCGCCTTTGCCGAGAACGGCATCTACGTGCAGCGCCTGCAGCCATGGATCCAGAAGGTGAATGCCGAAGGCAAGGGCGTGCTGCAGATCAACTTCATCGGCGGTCCCAAGGCGATCCCCACCTTCGAGGCCGGCAATGCGGTGAAGACCGGCGTGGTGGACATGGCGCTGAACACCGGCGCGTTCTATACCAACGTGATGCCGGAAGCGGACTTCCTCAAGCTCACGCAGATTCCGATCGCCGAGCAGCGCAAGAACGGCGCCTTCGATGCGATCAACAAGGTGTGGAACGAGAAGGGAAACATGCAGTACCTCGCCCGCATGGTCGAGAACCAGCCTTTCCACATCTACACCAACAAGAAGATCGACAAGCCGGACCTCACCGGGCAGAAGATCCGCATCACGCCGGTGTACCGCGACTTCTTCCAGGCCCTGAACGCGAACGTCATCACCACCCCGCCGGGGGAGGTGTACACCGCGCTGGAACGCGGCGTGGTGGATGGCTACGGCTGGCCGATCGGCGGCATCTTCGACCTCAACTGGCACGAGAAAACCAAGTTTCGCGTCGATCCCGGCTTCTATGACGCCGAGGTGTCGCTGGTCATGAACCTCCCGGCCTACAAGAAGCTGACCGATGCGCAGCGCGCGTACCTGCAGAAGCAATTGCTGGCGCTGGAAGCTGAGAACACTTTCTGGGCCGGCTACACCAAGGACGAGATCGCACGCCAGACCAAGGCCGGCATCCAGACCATCTCCTTCGATGCCGCGACGGCGAAGGCTTTCCACGACCAGGCCTATGAGGTCGGCTGGGCGGGCGCCGTCAAGCAGAGCCCCGAGATCGCCGCGCGATTCAAGACGCTGTTCTCCAAGTGACGGGCCGCCTGTCGAGCGCCTATGGCCGCTTCCTCGCGGGGCTGGCCATGGTGGGCTGCGCCATGCTGATGGTCATGATGCTCGTGATCGTGGCCGACGTGGCGCTGCGCAACATCCTCATACCGGGCCTGCCGCGCGGCCTCGCGTGGAGCAACGAGGTGTCGGAGCTGATGCTCTATCTCATCACGATGTGCGTCGCGCCGTGGCTGCTGCGCCAGGGCCAGCACATCCGCGTGGACATCGTGCTGCAGGCGCTGCCGCGGCAATTGGCCTGGTACTTCGAGTGGGTCGGCGACCTGATCGGTTTCGCCTGCTGCATCGTGATCGCGTGGTACGGCGCGCAGGCGGCCTGGTCGAGCTACGTGGCGGGTGCGGTCAACATCAAGACCTTGGTCACCCCGGAGTGGTGGGGGCTGGCACCGCTGCCGATTGTCTTCGTTCTGCTGGCGATCGAGATGGTGTTTCGAATGATCCGGCTCGCGCACGCCGAACGGGGGCCGCGCCATGACGCTGTGAGCGCCGCATGAACGCGTGGGTCATTGCAGCCTGGTTGATGCTGGGCGGCTCGACGGTGCTGCTGTTCATCGGCATGCCGGTCGCGCTGACTTTCATCACGGTCAACATCGTCGGCGCCTGGCTCTACATGGGCGGCGAGGCCGGGCTGATGCAGCTCGCGCGCAGCAGCGTCAGTTCGGTTGCCGCGTTCTCGCTCACGCCGATCCCGCTGTTCGTGCTGATGGGCGAGGTGCTGTTCCACACCGGGCTCGCGCTCAAGGTGATCGAAGGCATCGAGCGCCTCATCCGCCGCGTGCCCGGCCGCCTGGCGGTGGTCGCCGTGGTGGCCGGCACCGTGTTCTCCGCGATCTCCGGTTCCACCATCGCCACCACGGCGATGCTCGGCTCGCTGATGCTGCCGGTCATGCTGGCGCGCGGCTATCACCCCAAGATCGCGACCGGCCCGATCATGGCGATCGGCGCGGTCGACATGCTGATCCCGCCCTCGGCGCTCACGGTGCTGCTGGGTTCGCTCTCGGGCATCTCGATCTCCAAGCTGCTGGTCGGCGGCGTGATGCCGGGCGTCATCCTGTCGATCGCCTTCGTGCTGTGGATCGTCGCGCGCGTCAAGCTCAGCCCGCAGCTCGCGCCGGAGGACCACACCGAAGCGCGCTACACCGGCTGGGCGCGCTGGCGGCCATTTTTTGCCTACGTGCTGCCCACCCTGTCGATCTTCGGCGTGGTGGTCGGCGCGCTGGCCGGCGGCTGGGCCACGCCGACCGAATGCGCGGCGCTCGGCGCCTTCGCGACCATGGTGCTCGCGATGGCCTACCGTGCGCTCACGATCGACGCGATCCTCAAGTCGCTGAAGGGCACCGCGGGCATCTCGGGAATGATCCTGTTCATCATCCTCGGCGCCACGACCTTCGCGCAGATCCTGTCCTTCTCGGGCGCGAGCAACGGCCTGGTGCAGCTCATCACGGGGCAGGGCCTGTCGACCGGGATGATCATTGCCGGGATGATGCTGATGCTGATCTTTCTCGGCATCTTCGTCGACCAGATCAGCATGATGATGATCACGCTGCCGATCTTCATGCCCATCGTCCAGACGCTGGGGATCGACCCGGTCTGGTTCGGCGTGATGTTCCTGATCTGCATGCAGCTCGGGCTGCTGCTGCCGCCGCATGGCCTGCTGCTCATGACCATGCGCGGCGTCGCGCCGCCCTCGGTCACGATGGCGCATATCTTTGCCGCCGTCGTGCCCTACGTGCTCATGAGCCTGCTGCTGCTGGCGGCCGTGTACTGGTTCCCGCCGATCGCGACCTGGCTGCCCAAGCTGATCGGCTAGGGCTCAGTACTTGTCGAGCACCGCGCCAGAGCTGGCGCTGGATGCATTGAAGGCGAACTTGGCCTGCACGCCGCGCGTGTAGCGCGGAGCGGGCGCCTTCCAGCCTGCGCGGCGTTTCGCGATCTCGGCCTCGGACACGTTGAGTTCGAGCTTCAGTTCGTGCGCGTCGATGGTGATCGAGTCGCCTTCGTTGACGAAGGCGATGGTCCCGCCGGCCGCCGCTTCGGGCGCCACATGGCCGACCACCATGCCCCAGGTGCCGCCCGAGAAGCGGCCGTCGGTGATGAGGCCCACGCTTTCGCCGAGGCCGGCGCCGATCAGTGCGCCGGTGGGCGCCAGCATCTCCGGCATGCCGGGGCCGCCCTTGGGGCCGAGGTAGCGCAGCACCATCACGTCGCCGGCCACGATCTTGCCGGCGAGGATGGCCTGGAGCGCCGACTGCTCGTCGTCGAACACGCGCGCCGGGCCGGTGATGACGGGGTTCTTCAGGCCGGTGATCTTGGCCACCGCACCCTCGGGCGACAGGTTGCCCTTGAGGATCGCCAGGTGGCCTTCGGCGTACATCGGATTCGTGATCGGGCGGATCACGTCCTGGTCGGCCCGCGGCTGGTCGGGCACGTCCGCCAGCACCTCGGCGATGGTCTGGCCGGTGATGGTGATGCAGTCGCCGTGCAGCAGGCCCGCGTTCAGCAGCACCTTCATGACCTGCGGGATGCCGCCCGCCTTGTGCAGGTCGACCGCGAGGTACTTGCCGCTGGGCTTGAGGTCGCACAGCACCGGCACCTTCTTGCGCATGCGCTCGAAATCGTCGATGGACCACTCCACGCCCGCCGCGTGCGCGATGGCCAGGAAGTGCAGCACCGCGTTGGTCGAACCGCCGGTGGCCATGATCACGGCCACCGCGTTCTCGATCGCCTTCTTGGTCACGATGTCGCGCGGCTTGAGGTCCTTCTTGATCGCCTCGATCAGCACCTTGGCCGATTCCTTGGCCGAGTTGGCCTTCTCGTCGTGCGGGTTGGCCATGGTCGAGGAGTAGGGCAGCGAGATGCCGAGCGCCTCGAAGGCCGAGCTCATGGTGTTGGCCGTGTACATGCCGCCGCAGGAGCCCGTGCCGGGAATCGCGCGCATCTCGATCTCGCGCAGGTCCTCGTCGCTCATGTTGCCGGCGGCGTTCTGGCCGACCGCCTCGAACACGCTCACGATGTTCAGGTCCTGGCCCTTGTAGCGGCCCGGCAGGATGGTGCCGCCATAGACGTAGATGGCCGGCACGTTGGCGCGCAGCATGCCCATCAGGCCGCCGGGCATGTTCTTGTCGCAGCCGCCGACCACCAGCACGCCGTCCATCCACTGGCCGCCGACGCAGGTCTCGATGCAGTCGGAAATGACCTCGCGGCTCACCAGCGAGTACTTCATGCCTTCCGTGCCCATCGCCATGCCGTCGGAGATGGTCGGCGTGCCGAAGACCTGCGCGTTGCCGCCGGCTTCCTCGATGCCCGCGATCGCGGCGTCGGCCAGCTTCTGCAGGCCGGAGTTGCAGGGCGTGATGGTGCTGTGGCCGTTCGCCACGCCGACCATCGGCTTCTTGAAGTCGCCTTCCTCGTAGCCCATCGCGTAGAACATCGAGCGGTTGGGCGCGCGGCTCTTGCCTTCGACGATGTTGGCGCTGCGGCTGTTGATCTTGATCGGTGTTGTGGCCATGGTCTCTCTTGTGCAACGGAATCGGGGGAGGTCAAGTATCCGACGATTGACTGATTGCTTCCAATCCGAATTTCACCCCCGATTGATATGCTCGGCATATGAAGGAAGCATGGATCGACCTGCGCGCCTGGCGCCAGTTCCTCGCCGTGGCCGAGGAGCTGCATTTCGGCCGTGCCGCCGCGCGCCTGCACATGACGCAGCCGCCCGTCACCCAGGCCATCGCGCAGCTCGAGAAGACGCTGGGCGTGCTGCTGTTCGACCGCACGCGCCGCCGGGTCGCGCTCACGCCGGCCGGCGAGGCGCTCCTGCCCCAGGTGCGCGAGCTGCTCGCGCATGCGCAGGCGCTGCCGGCGCGGGCCCAGGCGGCGGCGGCGGGGGAGGTCGGGCGCGTGCGGCTCGCCTTCGTGTCGACCATCGGTTTCGAGCGCCTGCCGGCCTGGGTGCGCGAGTTTCGCGTGAGCTGCCCCGAGGTCGCGCTGGAACTGGTCGAAGCCACCGGCGACGTGCAGCTCGAAGCCTTCGCGCGCGGCGAGATCGATGCCGGCCTGATGCTGCATTCGCCCGGCTTCGCGCCGCCCGGGCTGGAACGGCTCGCGGTGTCCGAAGAGCCGCTGGTGCTGGCCCTGCCCGCAAAACATCCGCTGGCGCGCGCGCCGAAGCTGCCGCTCGCCGAAGTGCTGGCCGAACCGCTGGTGATCTTTCCGCGCCGCATCGTGCCTTCGCTGCACGATGCGATCTTCGGCCTCTACCATGCGGCCGGGCGCGCGCCCGAGGTCGCGCAGGAGGCGATCCAGATGCAGACCATCGTCAACCTGGTCTGGGGCGGCCTGGGGGTCGCTTGGGTGCCGGAGAGCGTGACCCAGTTCCGGCGTGCGGGCGTGGTCTACCGCGCAGCCGCCGAATTCGCGCCGCCCGGCCGGCGCAAGGCCCTGGCATTGCCCGGCTGCGAAACCAGCCTGGTCTGGCACGGCGGGATCGACAACCCGGCGCTTGCGCGCTTCGTGCAATTCATCGCTGCCCACTAGGCTCGCACGACGGCCGGCCGGCCGGCCAGCCAGAGCACCAGCAGGGCGACCGCGAGCAGCGGCAGCATGACGGCGTTGATCGCAGCCCACCCCAAGCCTGCCAGGATGGCGCCGGACCCGAAGGACATCGTGGCCGCCACGCCGCCGTTGCAGAGCTCCATCAAGGCCTGCGCATGGCCGCGTTCGTGCGGCGCATGGCCCTCGGCGAGCAGTGTGGTGCCGGCGATGATCATCAGATTCCAGCCTGCGCCGAGCAGGAAGGAACTGGCGAGGAACTGGCCGGGCGAGATGCCGGTCAGCGCGACGCCGGCACTGGCCGCCAGCAGCAGCGCGCCCAGCGTGGCCACGCGCCGGCTCTTCCACCGGTCCACCAGCTTGCCGGCGAAGAAGGCCGGCAGGAACATTCCGAGCACGTGCCACTGGATCACGTGCGCCGCCGATTCGGCGGAGAGGCCGCAGTAGTCCATCGCCAGCGGCGTCGCATTCATCGCCAGGATCATCAGGCCGTGGCCGATGGCCGTCATCGTCACCGCGGCGCGCAGCACCGGCCGCGCGAGCAGTTCGCGCATCACGGCCAGGCCGCCGGTGGACGGGCGCGGCGCCGCCCCTTCGCGCAGCCGCGCCATCAGGCCCATGCTGAGCGCGGCCAGCACGGCGATGGCGAGGTAGGCGCCGGCAAAGGGCGCCGGCAGCGCGTCGCGCGACCAGAGCGCGAGGCTGGGGGCGAGCACGGCCGCGCACACACCGCCGCCGACCACGCAGGCGGCCGCGCGGCCCTGCTGCTGTGCTTCGACCGCCTCGAGTGCGGCGAAGCGGTAGTAGGCGGCCGACGCCTGGTAGGCGCCGATGAAGGTCGCGCCGAGGCAGAACACGGCGAAGCTGCCGAGCCAGACGCCGGCCATGCAGACCAGCCCTCCGACCACGCCGCAGAAGGATCCTCGCATCAGGCCGGGCCGGCGCCCGTGCCTTTGCATGAACAGCGACAGCGGCTGCACCGCCAGCAGGTTGCCGAGCACCAGCAGCGCGAGCGGCAGCGTCGCCAGCACCGGCCAGGGGCTCAGGCGCGCACCGACCACCGAGGTGAGCGTGATGCCGATGATCGAGCACGACCAGTACAGCGCCTGGCCCGCGAACAGCAGGCGGACCGAGGGATTGCGAAGCAGCAGCATCCGATGTTCCGATCGTCAGACGGCCGTGCCGCGGTGTGTGCCGAAGCGCTCGGCATAGGCCTGCGGGCTCACGGCCAGGTGCTTCTGGAACACCCGGCGCAGGTTCTCCGGATGCTCGAAGCCGCACAGGCGCGCCACGGTCGAGACCGAGGCCTGGGCATGGGCGAGCAGGGTGGAGGCCGCTTCCACGCGCACCCGTTCCACGTAGCGTCCCGGCGTCATGCCGAGCTCGCGCTGGAAGGCGCGCGACAGGGTGCGCGGCGGCATGCAGGCGCGATCGGCCAGCACCTCCAGCGACAGCTTGCCGCCGAGCTGGCCCGGAATCCATTCGAGCAAGGCAGCCAGCCGCGGGGCGCGCGCCGCTTCCGGCGCGAGGAAGCTGCTGAACTGCGCCTGCCCGCCGGGCCGTCGCATGAACATCACGAGCCGGCGCGCGACCGCCAGCGTGAGCGCGCGGCCCAGGTCGGCCTCGATCAGTGCCAGGGCGAGGTCGATGCCGGCCGTCACGCCGGCGGAGGTGAACACGTGGCCGTCCTGCGGGCTTTGCGGGTCGTAGGTGTGCAGGCGATCGGCCTGCACGTCGATATCCGGGTGCCGCCGCTGCAGCGCATCGACGTCGGCCCAGTGGGTGGTGGCGTTGCGGCCGGCGAGCAGCCCGGCTTCGGCGAGCAGGAACGCGCCGGAGCAGACCGAGCCCAGGCGGCGCACCACCGGCTCCGCGGCGCGCAGCCAGTCGAGCAGCTTCGGGTTCTGCAATTGCGCGCCCACGCCCCAGCCGCCCGGCACCAGCACGGTGTCGAGGGTGGAGGGATCGACGGCGTCGCGCGCCGCATCGGCGACGATGCCGAAGCCGGCCGAACAGCGCACGGGGCCGGCGGCATCGGCCAGCAGGTGCAGCGCATAGGCTTCGGGCAGGCCGTGCCGCACGCGCTCCACATTGGCCGAGGCGAAGACCTGCATCGGCCCGACCACGTCGAGGCTCTGGACCTCCGGGTAAAGCGTGCACGCGACATGGCGAAGTGGATCCATGGCGGCAGTGTCCCGCGGGCTTCGATTGGCCGCAATGACAATGACCCCACAGATATGGCCACCGACACGGGGCTGCAGAACACGCGCGGCACAATAGCCGGATGCTCATGTACCCGCAGATCAACCCCGTCGCCTTGCAACTGGGGCCGATCGCCATCCACTGGTATGGCCTGACCTATCTGGCCGCCTTCGCGCTGTTCTTCTTCCTCGGCACGCGCCGGCTGCGGCACGAGCCTTTCTGCTCCATCACGGGGCGCGGCGCGTGGACGCGCAAGGACGTGGAAGACATCCTCTTTCTCGGCGTCATGGGCGTGATCGTCGGCGGACGGCTCGGCTACTGCCTGTTCTACAAGCCCGGCTATTACCTCACGCATCCGCTCGAAATCTTCTTCGTGTGGCAGGGCGGCATGAGCTTCCACGGCGGCCTGCTCGGCGTGATCGCGGCGATGGTGTGGTTTGCGCGTTCGCGCGCGCGGCCGTACTGGCAGGTGATGGATTTCATCGCACCCTGCGTGCCGACCGGGCTGGCGGCCGGGCGCGTGGGCAACTTCATCAACGGCGAGCTGTGGGGCCGCTTCAGCAGCCCGGACCTGCCCTGGGGCATGGTGTTTCCGCAAAGCGGTTCGATGCTGCCGCGCCATCCGTCGCAGGTCTATCAGTTCCTGCTCGAAGGGCTGCTGCTGTTCGTGGTTCTCTGGCTCTATGCCCGCAAGGAGCGCCGCGAGCGCCGGGTGTCGGCCGTGTTCCTGATCGGCTACGGGCTGATGCGCTTCATCGCCGAATACTTCCGCGAGCCCGACGACTTCCTGGGCCTGCTGGCGCTCAACATGAGCATGGGGCAGTGGCTGTGCGTGCCGATGATCGCGTTCGGCATCTGGCTCTATGCCAGCGCGCCCGCGAGGCGGGTCTCGACCGCGCCGGCGCGCGGCTGAGCACACTTTTCACTGCAGGGTATTTCCGGAGGCAGAAATGCTTTGCCTTCCGGCGCGCAAATTCTCATAATTACGCGTAATTACCGAAAATCACCATGCGCCTGGTCCACAACTCGCTGCACGACGAAGTCGCCGCCACGCTGCGCGAAGAGATCTTCTCGGGCACGCTCGCGCCCGGCAGCTTCGTCGACGAGGCGGCGGTGTGCGAGCGGCTGTCGATCTCGCGCACGCCGCTGCGCGAGGCGCTCAAGGTGCTCACGGCCGAGGGGCTGCTGCGCCACGAGCCGCGGCGCGGCTGCTTCGTGGCCGAGGTGACGCAGCGCGACCTGGACGACATCTTCCCGGTGATCGCGCTGCTCGAAGGCCGCTGCGCCTGGCAGGCGGCCCGCAACGCCAGCGACGCCGAGCTGCTTGCGCTCGAAGCCATGCACGACAAGCTCGCGAAGCACGCGCGCGCCAAGCGCATCAACGAGTACTACGCGACCAACTTCGCGATCCACGAGGCGATCATCATGCTGGCCGATAACCGCTGGCTGGCGCAGGTGATTGGCGATCTACGCAAAATACTGAAGCTCGCGCGCCTGCAGCAGCTGCATGCGCCGGGACGGCTCGAACAGAGCCTGTCCGAACATCTCGCGGTGTTCGCCGCACTCAAGGCGCGCGACGGCGACGGCGCCGAGGCTGCGATGCGCACCCACCTGAACCGCCAGCGCGAAGCCCTGCGGGCCATTGCGCTCCAACAGAAAGCGAAGCTGATCTCATGAATGCCAGCGACTGGATCACCCGCAGCGTCTCGCGCCTGCGCCCCGGCAGCGATGCCCCCGAAGTCAAGAAGCCCGCCGCAGCCGCTGAAAAGAAGCCGAGGCCGCCCGCCACCGTCGGCCCGCGCCCGCTGGCCGAGCGGCTGGAAGCCACGCTGCGCCGCCACGGCGAAGCGCTGGCGCCGCGTGCGCTGCGGCGCGCGCTCACCGAACTCCAGGCCGTGGTCGACCCGAGCGTGAGCGAAGTCGAGGCCGGCCGCCGTGCGCATGCGGTCGTACAGTGGTATGCCGGGCGCGAGCTCGACGAGCGGCGCGACGTCTGGCTGCTCATGAGCGAGCGCTTCGCGCCCGACCTGCAGAAGGTCAGCACGGCGCGCGACCGCCACGGGGCCGCGATGGGTACGCCCGACGAAGCCCAGGCCGAGGTGCATCTGCGGCGCGCGCTGGTCTCGCCGCGCGCGCGGCTCTTGCAGCGCTTTTCCATCGATCCGGACGGCATGCGCTTCCTGGTCGACCTGCGCGCCGAGCTGCTGCCGCACCTGAAGGGCGACCGGCGCCTGCTGCCGCTCGATGCCGAACTCGAACACCTGTTCTCGACCTGGTTCGACGTCGCCTTTCTCGACCTGCGCCGTATCAGCTGGGACTCGCCGGCCTCGCTGATCGAGAAGCTGATCAAGTACGAGGCGGTGCACGACATCAAGAGCTGGGCCGACGTCAAGAACCGGCTCGACAGCGATCGCCGCTGCTACGGCTTCTTCCATCCGCGGCTGCCTAACACGCCGCTGATCTTCGTCGAGGTGGCGCTGGTCGATCGCATCAGCGAGGGCATCGAGCCGCTGCTCGACGAGGCAGCTGCGCCCGTCAAACCGGACAAGGCTACGACCGCGATCTTCTATTCGATCAGCAACACCCAGAACGGCCTGCGCGGCGTGAGCTTCGGCGATTCGCTGATCAAGCGCGTGGTCGAGACGCTGCAGGCGGAGCTTCCGCGCCTCAAGGTGTTCGCGACGCTGTCTCCGATCCCGGGTTTTCGCGGCTGGCTGGGCAAGAACATGGCCTCGATGCTGGAGCGGCTCGACGAGAAGCGCGCCACCGATCTGGGCCGCGTCATCGGTTCGCTGCCGCCCACCGCCGAACGCGCGCTGGCAGCGGCCGATGAGGCGGGCGCGCTGGATGCGAGATCGCCGATGCGCCAGCTGCTGCTGAATGCCGCGGCCGAATACCTGGGCCGCGCCACTGCCGAAGGCAAGCCGGTCGATCCGGTGGCGCGCTTCCACCTCGGCAACGGCGCACGCGTCGAGCGGCTCAACTGGGCCGGCGATCTTTCGCCCAAGGGCGTGAAGCAGTCCTACGGCCTCATGGTCAACTACCTCTACGATCTGAAGCGGCTCGACAAGCACCGAGCCCTGCTCGCCCAGGGCAAGGTGGCCGTGTCCGGCGATATCGACGATCTTTTTCTCAAGGGCTGAGGCCCGCCACGGTTCACCACAAGACAGGAGACTAGGCAAATGACACCAAGCTTTCAGCGGCGCGACGTATTGCGCCTGGCCGCGGCAGCCGCCGCGGTTCTGGGCGGCGGCGCGCACGCGCAGGCGGGCTGGCCCAGCAAACCGGTCACGATGATCGTGCCGTTCCCGGCCGGCGGCGGCACCGACGCCTTCGCGCGCCCGCTGTCGGCGCAGTTCGCCAAGGGCAGCGGCCAGACGCTGGTGATCGACAACCGCGGCGGCGCCGGCGGCACACTCGGCGCGAGCATCGCGGCCAAGGCGCAGCCCGACGGCTACACGCTCTTCATGGGCGCGGTGCATCACGCGATCGCGCCCTCGGTCTATCCCAAGCTCGACTACGACATCGAGAAAGACTTCGTGCCGCTGATGCTGCTGGCCAGCGTGCCGCAGGTGGTGGTGATCAACCCGAAGCGCGTGTCGGCGACCACGCTCAAGGAGTTCGTCGCCGAAGCCAAGAAGAACCCGGGCAAGCTCAACTACGCCTCGGCCGGTGCCGGCACCTCGCACCACCTGGCGGGCGAACTCTTCAAGCTGCAGACCGGCACCTTCATCACCCACATTCCCTACCGCGGCGCGGGGCCGGCGCTGCAGGACCTGATCGCGGGCAATGTCGACTGCATGTTCGACGGCCTGGGCTCTTCGGCGCAGCACATCAAGGCCGGCCGGATCAAGGCGCTGATGATGGCGGGTTCCAAGCGCAACCCGGCGTTTCCGGACGTGCCCAGCGCCTCCGAGGTCGGCCTGCCCGACTACACCGTGACCACCTGGTACGGCCTGTGGGCGCCGAAGGGCACGCCGGCCGAGGTGCAGGCGAAGATCGTCGAGGACATGAGGAAGGCGCTCGCCACCGACGAGCTGAAAGTCATCTGGGCCAACAACGGCGCCGAGATTCCGACGCTCGTCATGGCGCCCTATGGCAACTTCGTGAACTCCGAGATCAAGCGCTGGGCCAGCGTGGTGAAGGCTTCGGGCGCCAAGCTGGAATGAGCGCTTCGGTCAGGCTGGAGCGCGAGGGGGCGATCGCGTGCGTGACGCTGGCCAACCCGGGCCGGCTGAACGCGATGACGCGTGCCATGTGGCGCGAACTGCGCGCCGTGTTCGAAGACGGCCTGACCCAGGATGCGGCCACGCGCTGCGTGGTCGTGCGCGGGGAGGGCGGCGCCTTCTGCGCCGGCGGCGACATCTCCGAGTACCCGTCGTTCCGTTTCGAAGAAGCCAGCCTGCGCGACTTCCACGAAAACGAGGTGTGGGGCGCGCTGGCCGCCATGCTGGCCTGCGAACTGCCGCTGGTCGCGCAGATCGAGGGGGCCTGCATGGGCGCGGGTCTGGAGATCGCGAGCTGCTGCGACATCCGCCTGGCCGGCGCCTCGTCGAAGTTCGGCGCACCGATCGCCAAGCTGGGCTTCCCGATGGCGCCGCGCGAGGCGGCGCTGGTGCGCGGCGCCGTCGGCGACACGCTGGCGCGCGACATGCTCCTGGCCGCCGGCGTGCACGACGCACGCCGCTTGTACGACGCCGGTTTTCTGCTGCACGTGCTGCCCGACGCGCAGGTGGCCCCGGACGCGCTGGCCCACGCGCAACGCATTGCCGCACTGGCGCCGGCCGCGGCGCGGCTCAACAAGCGCACACTGGGGGCCGGCACGGTCGATCGGATGCTCGGCACGGCCTACGACTACGCCGATTCGCCCGAACACCGCGAAGGCATCGATGCCTTCCTCGCCAAGCGCACACCTGTCTTTCGACCATGACCGATACGACCAACGCCAATCTTTTCGCTGCGCTGCGCGCGGCTTTCCCCGCCGACCTCGATGCCATCGCGGTCGAGACCGACGACGGCCTCTACTACTCCTGGCGCGACCTGGAGCGCGCGAGCGCGATGATCGCGAACCTCTTCGATGCGCTCAAGCTCGAGAAGGGCGCCCGCATCGCGGTGCAGGTGGAGAAGTCGGTCGAGGCCATGCTGCTGTACCTGGCAACGCTGCGCGCGGGCTATGTGTTCCTGCCGCTCAACACCGCCTACCGCGGCGCCGAGATCGAATACTTCATCGGCAATGCCGAGCCGGCCGTGGTGGTCTGCAGCAGCGCCAACGCGGCCTGGGTGGCACCGATCGCGACCGCGGCCGGCACGCGGCATGTCTTCACGCTCGACGACGACCGCACCGGCACGCTGCTCGAAGTCGCGGCGCAGTGCAGCGACCGCCACGCCGTTGCGCAGAAGCAGGACGACGACCTCGCCGCCATCCTCTACACCAGCGGGACCACGGGCCGCAGCAAGGGAGCCATGCTCACGCACCGCAACCTGCGCTCGAACGCCATCGTGCTGAAGGACTACTGGGGCTGGCACAGCGACGCGCGGGCCGGCAGCCGCGACGTGCTGATCCACGCGCTGCCGATCTTCCACGTCCATGGCCTCTTCGTCGCGATCCACGGCGCGCTGATCAGCGGCAGCAAGATGATCTGGCTCAACAAGTTCGATCCGAAGCGAGTGGTGGCGCGGCTCCCGGAAGCGACCGTCTTCATGGGCGTCCCCACGCTCTACGTGCGCATGCTGGCCGAGCCGGGGCTGACGCGCGAGTCCTGCGGCGGCATGCGCCTCTTCATCGCTGGCTCCGCGCCGCTCCTGATCGAGACTTTCGACGCCTGGCGCGAGCGCACCGGCCACACCATCCTCGAGCGCTACGGCATGAGCGAGACGGTCATGCTCACCTCCAACCCGTACAGCGCCGTGCAGGGCCAGCGGCGCGGCGGGACCGTGGGCTTCCCGCTGCCCGGCGTGCAGCTGCGCGTGCGCGACGACGCCGGCGAGCCTTGCCCGACCGACGAGATCGGGCACATCGAGGTTTCCGGCCCCAACGTGTTCGCCGGCTACTGGCGCCTGCCCGAGAAGACGAAGGAAGAATTCACCGCCGACGGCTATTTCAAGACCGGCGACGTCGGCAAGATCGACGGGCTGGGCTACGTCGTCATCGTCGGGCGCAGCAAGGACCTGATCATCAGCGGCGGCTACAACGTCTACCCGGCCGAGATCGAGGGCTACATCAACGAGATGGCCGGCGTGGCCGAAAGCGCGCTGGTGGGCGTGCCCCATCCGGACTTCGGCGAGGTCGGCATCGCGATCGTGATCGCCAAACCCGGAGCGTCGCTCGACGGCGACGCGATCGTCGGCGAGCTGAAGAAGAAGCTCGCCAACTTCAAGATCCCCAAGCGCTGCTTCGTGGTGTCAGAGCTGCCGCGCAACACGATGGGCAAGGTGCAGAAGGCGCTCTTGCGCGAGCAGCACAAGAGCCTGTTCGCCTAGCGACGCGCCCTGTCGACGCGAGGAGGATGTTTCGTTGGCCCGATTCGACCCCCGCAACAAGTCGCGGTACTGGCATGCGCCCGGCCTCCCCGGCGTGGGCCTGCTTCAGGCCGATTTCACGACGCATGACTACGCCCCCCATGTCCACGAAACATTCGTCGTGGCGGTCACCGAAGCGGGCGGTTCGGAGTTCAAGAGCCGCGGCCGGACGGACATCGCCCATGCGCAGGCGCTTCTCGTTTTCAACCCTTCGGAACCGCATTCAGGCCGCATGGGCGCCAGCGAACGTTGGCGATATCGGTCCTTCTACCTGGGCGAAGCGGGAATCGAGGACGTCCTGGCGGCGCTCGGGATCGACCGACCCCGCTTCTTCACGTCGAACGTCTTCCATGACCAGGATCTCGTCGCGCGCTTCCTGGCGCTTCATCGCGCCTTGGACGGAGAGCGGGACCCGCTGCTTCACCGCGAACTGCTGGTGCGCAGCTTCGGCGTGCTGTTTCAAAGGCACGGGCAGGCGCAGCAGCGTGTACCTGGGGCGCCTGCAGATGCGCGCCTGCTCGCTCCCGTGCTGGAACTGATGCGCGACTGTTTCGCGGAACGATTGACGCTCGAGCAGATGGGGCTGGCTGCGAACCTGACCCCGTTCCAGCTGATCGGGTTGTTCAACCGATCGATCGGGCTGACACCGCACGCCTACCTGACCCAGCTGCGCCTCAAGGCCGCCGCGCTGCAACTGCGGGCCGGCCAATCCGTCGCCGATGCAGCGCTGGCAGCGGGCTTCTACGACCAGAGCGCCCTCAACAAGCACTTCAAGCGCGCATTCGGCATGACGCCGCTTCAGTACGTGCGCGCGCATGCGAGCTGAAAAAGGCCGCGGCAATAAATTCTGACCAATAGCATTGGAGGCCGTCCTGCCATGCTGGCGCCAACCAGCAAGGCAACCCATGACGCGACTCTTTTGCCAGGACAATCCCGAAGTCTTCACTCTCGACGCCGAGGTTCTCGAGGCGCGGCCCGGTGCAGTGCTGCTGTCCCGGCAACCCTTTTATCCCGGTGGCGGCGGGCAATTGCCCGACCGCGGGATTCTTCGGTGGCAGGGTGGGGACGTGCCGATCGCCGGGTTCACGGAGGCAGGCGGTGCCGTCTGGATCAACCTGCCCGGCAGCATCGAGATTGCGGGCGAGGTTCAAGCCGAAGTCGATCCCGTTTTCCGGCAGCGCATGCGCGAGCTCCATACAGACCTGCACGTGCTGAACGCACTCGTCTTCAGGGATTTCGACGGCGCCTTGGTGACGGGTGTCCAGATGAACGAAGACGGCACGGCGCGCATCGATTTCGACCTGCCTGACGCCGACAACGACCGCCTGCGGGCGCTGGAGCCGGAGCTGAACGACGTTGTTGCCCAGGACCTGGCCGTCGAGATCAGCCATGTGCCGGTCAGCGCCGCGCACGGCGAGAAGGGGTTGCTCCGGTCCCGATCCGTTGCCCCGCCGCCTTCGCCGGAAGGCCTTGTTCGCATCGTCGAGATCGCCGGGCTCGACCGTCAGGCCTGTGGCGGAACACATCTGTGCTCCACAGGTGAATCGCGACCGATCCGCATCCTCAAGATCGAAAACAAGGGGCGCTCCAACCGCCGGGTCCGCATCGGGCTCCAAGGCCTGGGGCCAAGGCCCTAGATGCGCAAGGCGCTCCTTGCACTTTGGGCCCATCCGGTCTGGCTCCTGTGGTTGCCGCCTGCTTTCTGGGCCGGCAACCTCGTCCTGGGCCGCGCGCTGGGCCCTGTTTTCCCGCCGGTTTCTCTCGCGGTCGGCCGCTGGGTGGTGGCGCTTGCAGCGTTGGCGCCCTTCATTGGATGGCAGGCGTGGCGAGAGCGACATCTGCTCGCGCGGCACTGGGTCCTCATCGCGGCCTGCGGCGCTTTCGGCATTGCCGGCTACAACGCGTTGGGCTACCTCGCCCTGCAGACCGTGTCGGCCACGAGCGTCGCGTTCATCAACTCGACGCTGCCGCTCATGGTGCCGATCGCTGCAGCGATGCTCGGTGTCGAGCGCGTCACCCGCAGGTCGCTTCTGGGCATCGCGATCTCGTTCGTCGGCGTCGCCTGGATCGTGGCGCGCGGCGATCTCGCCAGTCTCGCTGCGCTGCGCTTCGACGGCGGTGAACTTCTGGTGCTTGTGGCCGTCGCCAACTACGCCGTGTATTCGGTGCTTCTCCGGTGGAAGCCTGCCGCGATCGATCCGCTGGTGTTTCTGGCGGCGACCATGGCTGCAGGTCTTGTCGTCCTGATGCCCTTCTGGGCCATCGAGATCGCACGCGGTGCGCGCATCCCGATCGATCCGGCTTCGGTCGGAGCCGTCCTCTACATCGGCGTCTTCGCATCGCTGTTCGCATTCATCCTCTGGAGTCGTTGCGTCGCGATGCTCGGTGCCACGGTGACCGGCGTCTCGTTCCATCTCGTCGCGTTGTTCACTGCGCTCCTTGCCTTCCTCGTGTTGGGAGAACCCGTGCGTGCTTTCCATGTCGCCGGCATCGCACTGATCCTGCTCGGCTTCTTCGTCACCACGTTTCGCGCCTGAACGCCCGATCATGGACACGGTCGAACTGCTTCGGGTCCTGGTCGCCTTCGATACGACTTCGCATCGATCCAATCTGGACCTCATCCGCTGGGTCGCCGACTATCTGGACGGACACCATGTCGATGTACGCCTGGTCCACAGCGACGACGGTGCGAAGGCCAACCTGCTGGCGACGATCGGCCCGGAGACAGCGGGCGGCATCGTGCTGTCCGGGCATACCGACGTGGTCCCGGTCGACGACCAGCATTGGGAATCCGATCCGTTCACGCTCGTCGAGCGCGACGGCCGCTTCCATGCGCGAGGGGCTGCCGACATGAAGGGTTTCATCGCGGCGTGCCTCGCCGCAGTGCCGGCGTGGCGCAGCCTGGGCCTGCGCCGCCCGATCCACCTCGCGCTTTCTTACGACGAGGAGGTGGGATGCTTCGGCGTTCCGCGCCTGATCGCGGACATGCGCGCCCATGTCCCGCCGCCGGCGCTCGCCATCATCGGCGAGCCGACGCAGATGCGGGTCGGACTGGCGCACCGCGGCTTCTATGGCCATCGAACCGTCTTCCGCGGCCGACCGGCCCATTCCAGCGATCCGGCCCTGGGCCTGAGTGCCATCGAGCCGGCAGCACAGCTGGTCGCGCAGCTGGCCGGCCTCGGACGCGCTCTCGCCACACAAGGCCATCGCATCACCTTCAATGTCGGCCGCATCCACGGGGGGACCGCGATCAACATCGTTCCCGGATGTTGTGAAGTGCTGTGGGAGTTTCGACCGCCGGACGCGGCGAGTGCGGCGATCGTGCGGATCGAAGTCGAACGGCTGCTGGCCGCTGTTGCACCCGATGTGGGCGTCGAGACGGTGCAAGTCGCCGAGATCCCGGCGCTCGCTGCGGAAACCGGCAGCGTCGTCGCGGAGATGGCCCGGGCGTTGGGAGCACTGTGGCCGCCGGCGGAGATTCCGTTCGGAACCGAGGCCGGTTTCTTTCAGCAGGCCGGCATTCCTTCGTTGGTCTGCGGACCCGGGTCCATCGCCCAGGCGCATCAGCCCAACGAGTGGATCGCAGCCAGCGAACTCGATGCCGCCGACCGCTTTCTTGCGGGTGTCGGCAGCTGGGCGGGCGACGGCGGGTAAGCGCTGTGGCACGCGCCTTGCGTCCGGCGTAAGTTCCCGCTGGCGCATCGCATCTCCGGAGGACCCCATGGACCGCCTGCTCAGCACCGACGCCGTGCCGCGCGCGCAACGGCTCGCCTACTGGACCGACATGATCTGCAACATCTATGTGCAGCTCGGTTGCGATCCCGTGCGCCACGCTTCGACGGGCGACTTCGACGGCAGCATCCGCCGGCATTCGCTGCCCTGCCTCGACGTCTCGGTGGTGCGCTCGGGCGCGCAGAGCGTCATGCGCACGCCGGGCCACATCGCGCGCTCGTCCGATGACTATTTCCTGGTCGGCATCCAGACCCGGGGCCGCGGTGTGGTGCGGCAGGACGGGCGCGATGCCGTGCTGGCGGTCGGCGATTTCGCTCTCTACGACAGCACACGGCCCTACCAACTGCTGTTCGACGATGCTTTCGAGCAGATCGTGCTCAAGCTGCCCGGCGAGCGGCTGCGCGGCGAGCTGCGCGACACCGAGGCGCTGACGGCCACCGCGGTGTCGGGCCGCGAAGGCGCGGGCCATCTGCTGATCAACATGATCGGCACGCTGCGCGAGGACATCGACACGCTGCACCCCGCATCGGCGCTGGCGGTCGCCAACGGCGTGCTGAACGTTCTGGTGGCCGGCCTGCAGACGCTGCCTGCGGCGCGCGCGCCTGGCCTCAGCAAACTCACCGCCTTCCATCTCGCGCGCATCAGGCGCCGCATCGACGAGCGCTTGGCGGACGCGGAACTTTCGGTCGGCAGCCTGGCTGCCGAGCTGGGCCTGTCGGTGAGCCAGATCCACCGGGTGTTCAAGAGCGAGCCGCTCACGCCCGCGCAGTACATCTGGGAGCGACGGCTCGAAGCCTGCAGCCGCGACCTGCTGGCGCCGCGGCTGGCCGGGCGCTCGGTAAGCGAAATCGCCTATGGCCGCGGCTTCAACGATGCGGCGCATTTCAGCCGTGCGTTTCGCGAACGCTTCGGCTGTTCGCCGCGCGAGTGGCGCCAGCGCGGGTTGCCCGGCTCCTAGGCCTCTGGGCTATTGCACCAGCAGCACCGAGATGTCCGTCTCGGAAATCACCTTGGTCGCCACCGAGCCCATGAGCGCGCGGCCGAAGATGCCGTGGCCGTGGGTACCCATGACGATCAGCTCTGCGCCGCCCGCGGTCGCGGACTTGAGGATTTCCTCGGCCGCATGGCCGTGACGCGCATCGATGCGATAGCCGGTGAACTCCAGCTTCGCGAAGAAGGCCTTGACGGGATCGAGCACCTTGGCGCTTTCCTCCGTGTAGTAGTCCGTCACCACGTCCTTGCTGAGGTGGCGCACCACGTGACCGGGCAGGCCGGTGCACACGTGCACCACGATCAGCTCGTGGCCGTCGACGAACATGCCGCGGTTTGCGGCCAGATAGTCGAGCGCCTTATGCGAATGGGGACTGCCGTCGACGGCGATCAGGATCTTCATGCACTGCCTCTCGTTTTCTCGCAACCTGCGGCGAAAGCGCCGCATGGCAGGTTATACGGCGAGGCGCCGCAGGCGTACAGAGAAGCCGCCCTCAGCCGCGAAGGCCTTTCCAGAGCATGTACGCCGCCAGCACGTACAGGATGCTCGCAAACACGCGCTTGAGCTTCGACACCGGCAGGCTGTGTGCAGCCTTGGCGCCGAACGGCGCAACGAGAAAGCTGCACACCGCGATCACGGCCAGCGCGGGCAGCCAGATGTAGCCGACCGAGCCTTCGGGCAGGCCCGGCACCGACCGGCCGCCGGCCACGTAGCCGACGACGTTGGCGACCGCGATCGGAAAGCCCAGGGCCGCGCTGGTCGCCACCGCGTTGTGGATCGCGACGTTGCACCAGGTCATGAAGGGGACGCTGATGAACCCGCCGCCCGCGCCCACCAGGCCCGAAACGAAGCCGATCGCGCCGCCCGCCGCGAGCTGGCCCCCGGTGCCCGGCATCTGGCGCGTCGGCTTGGGTTTCCTGTTGAGAAACATCTGCGTCGCCGAGAAGCCGACGAAGAGCGCGAAGAAGATCGCCAGCGCCGTGCCCTTGAGCAGCCCGAACACACCCAGGCTGCCGACCAGGCTGCCGATCACGATGCCGGGCGCGAGTCGCTTGACGATGTCCCAGCGCACGGCGCCGCGCTTGTGGTGTGCACGCACGCTCGAGATCGAGGTGAAGATGATGGTTGCCATCGAGGTCGCGATCGCCATCTTCACGGCCAGGTCGGCCGGCACGCCCCGGTGACCCAGGATGATCGTGATGAACGGGACCATGAGCATGCCGCCGCCGATGCCGAGCAATCCGGCCAGGAAACCGGTGCCGACGCCGAGCACGGCGAGTTCGGCAACCAGCAGGGGGGCGATCGTCATGAAAGAAGTCTTCTGAAAAAAGCCACGGCCCCGAAAACGGGGCCGTGGCCGTCGAAAAAGGTGTCTGCGAGTGAGGCCGGACTCGCATCCTGAACCAGGGTTCAGGTGGGCGAGGGCAGCAAGGCTTCGGGTTCATCTGACGCGAGATGATCACACCCGCCAAGCGATATACCAAGCCCTGCTCCGGAGAGCATTGGAACAAGGAAATATTAAGCCCGACACGCACCGCAGACAGGACGGATTTTACGCCTGCAACGGCAGGCGCATGTAGTCCGTCAAAGCAAATGGTCGTCGCCGGCCAGGGCTTGATCTAGGCGCTGGATCAGTTGCCCGGCACGGGCGTCGTCGAGCGCGGTGTCGGGGCCCGCCACGGGGGCGGGCGCAGGCACGGGCGCAGCCGGCGCGGCGATGGTCGCCTCGCGCTGGGCCAGGTCGAAGGCGAGGTTGAGCGAGGCCAGCACCGCGATGCGGTCGCGCGCCTTCACCTTGCCCGCATCGCGGATCTTGCACATCGCAGCATCGACGCGGTCGACGGCTTCGCGCAACTGCGACTCGCCGCCTTCGGGGCAGCCGAGCAGGTAGCTCTGGCCCATGATCTGGACTTCGACTTGTTTCATCAGGGAGAGGTGACGTCTTGGGAGGGATCTGCCGGCAGCTGGTCGAGCAGCGCATCGAGCCGCGTGCGCGCCGCGGCGAGCCGCGACTTGAGCGCATCGCGTTCGCGCGTGAGCGCGTGCACTTGGTCTTGCAGCAACGCATTGGTGCGCTGCACTTCTTCGTGGCGCACAAGCAAACGTTCGACGCGCTCGGCGATCTGTTCAATACGGCTCGGTGCAGGCATGGGGGGCGATTGTAGATTCCGGCGCGCGGGCTTTCGCACATAAAATCCAGCGCGTTGGTGCTCGCGCCGCGGTTCACGCGGCGCAGTTCAACGGGAAGCAGGAGTCGAAGCCCCACCGGGCCGAGCCAACCTGCGCTGCCCCCGCAACGGTCAAGCAGACGGCACCGCCTCGGTGCCGCCCTCGTCAATCAGCCACTGGGCGCCCTGAAACAGGCGCCTGGGAAGGCGACGAGGGTCGCGCTGCCAGCCCGGATACCGGCCAACGAGGCGGCTGCCGCATGCCTGAAGCATGCAGGCAGCCATGACGTCCAAGCACCGGCGGGGAGGCCGGTGACGGGCATTGATCTTTTGGTTTTTCCCATGATGACAACCTGCGTTTCCCTCGCACGCGGCGCCGAGCGCGCTTCGTCGCGCCCGTTCCCGCGCCATGCTGCCGGTTCCCTGCCGATCGCCGCGATGCTGGGCGGTCTGGCAAGCCTGCCGACGCTCGCGTTCGCACAGGCGAGCGGGCCGGCGCTCGCCGAAACGGTGGTGACCGCCACCCGTACCCCGACGCGCGCCGACGAGCTCGTGTCGGACACGGTGGTCATCGAACGCGCGCAGATCGAACGGCAGGCCAGCCGCACGCTGCCCGAATTGCTGGCGCGCGTCGCAGGTGTCCAGATGTCCGCCAACGGCGGCGCCGGCAAGACCAGCAGCGTATTCATCCGCGGCACCGAAGCCCGCCACACGATCCTGCTGATCGACGGCGTGCGCTATGGCTCCGCCACAGCCGGCACGCCCTCGTGGGACAACATTCCGGTCGAGATGATCGACCGGATCGAAGTGATCAAGGGGCCGGCCTCGGCGCTCTACGGCAGCGACGGCGTCGGTGGCGTGGTGCAGATCTTCACGCGCAAGGCCAAGCCGGGCGAGGACTCGTTCAGCCCACGCGCATCGAGCACGATCGGCAGCGAAGGCTACAAGCAGATCACGGGCGGCTTCACCGGCGCCTCGGGGCCCTTCACCTACTCGCTCGACGCCCAGCGCACGCTCGACAAGGGCTTCTCCGCGACCAACCGCAGGGTGCAGTTCGGCAACTTCAACGCCGACCGCGACCCGTTCTCGCAGAGCGCGCTCAATGCATCGCTCGGTTTCCAGATCAATCCGGACTGGAAGATCGACAGCGGCGTGCTGTACTCCGAGGGCCTGAACCACTACGACGACGGCCCGAACCGCGACACGCGCGGCATCGTGCGCACCCAGACGGCCTATATCGGCGCGCGCGGCGCGGTCACCTCGAACTGGACCACGCAGCTGCGCTATTCGCAGAGCCGCGACTACACGCGCGCCATCGTGGCCGCGCCTTCGAACCTGCCGGGCCTGTTCCAGACCACGCAGGACCAGTATCTGTGGCAGAACGACATCGCGACGCCGGTCGGCACCGTGGTGGCGGGCCTCGAGCGCCGCGAACAGAAGGTGAAGAGCGACACCAAGTATTCGGTGACCGAGCGCGACATCGACTCGGTCTTCGTCGGTCTCAACGGCAGCGCCGGCGCCCACAGCTGGCAGGTCGATGCGCGGCACGACCGCAACTCGCAGTTCGGCGACAGCAACACCTGGTTCGCAGGCTACGGCTATCGCATCACGCCGAACTGGCGCTTCAACGTGTCGCACGGCACCAGCTTCGTCGCGCCTTCGTTCAACCAGCTCTACTTTCCGAACTTCGGCAATCCGGACCTGAGACCGGAAGAGGGCAAGAACACCGACGTCGGCATCACCTGGAGCCAGGACGGCCAGAGCGTGAAGCTGGTGCGCTACGACAACAAGATCCGCGGCTTCATCACCAACACCACCCTGCCCGAGAACATACCGCGTGCGCGCATCGAAGGCTGGACGCTGGGCTACGACGGCCAGTTCGGCGCCTGGGGGGTCCATGCAAGCGTCGATTCGCTCGATCCGCGCAACGAGGTGAGCGGCAAGCAGTTGCCGCGCAGGGCGAAGAACACGGCATCGCTGGCGGTCGACTACGCGGTCGGCGCCTGGAAGTTCGGCGCTTCGGCGCTGCATGTGGGCCGGCGCTTCGATGACTCGGCCAATACGCGCAAACTGGGCAACTACGCCACCGTCGATCTCTACGCCGAATACCAGGTGGCGAAGGACTGGTCGGTGCAGGCCCGCATCACGAACCTCAATGACACCAACTACGAAACCGCCCTCGGCTACAACCAGCCGGGCCGCGCAGCCTTCGTGACCGTCAGGTGGCAGCCGAAGTGACCATCGCGCGCCGCGAACTGATCCTCGGCGGTCAGCGTAGCGGCAAGTCGCGCCGCGCGGAAGGATGCGCGGCCGAGTGGCTCGCGCGTTCGGCCGCGCACGGCGCGGTGCTGATCGCGACGGCGATGCCGCATGACGACGAGATGCGCGAGCGCATTGCCAGGCATCAGGTCGATCGCGCGCAGCGCGTGCCCGGCCTGGCCACGGTCGAGGAGCCGATCGCCCTCGGTCCCGCGCTGGCCCGGCTGAGCACGCCGCACACCCTGGTGGTGATCGACTGCCTCACCCTGTGGCTCACCAACCTGCTGATGCCGGTCGAGCCCGCGCCGCACGGTACCGCGGCTTCGCTGGAGAGGGTGCAGGCTTCGCTGCTGCGCGCCTTGCGCGACGCGCGCGGGCCGGTGGTGCTCGTGGCCAACGAGATCGGCCTCGGCGTGATCCCGATGGGCGGCGAGGTGCGCGCCTTCGTCGATGCGCTGGGCCGCCTCAACCAGGAGGTGGCTGCGGTCTGCGAGCGCGTCACGCTGATGGCGGCGGGGCTGCCGCTCAGCTTGAAGGAACCCGAATGAATCTTCTGTACCGCTTGTCGTTCGCGGTGGTCACGGCGGCGCTGGCCGTCGCGGCCCATGCCGTGGTCGTGACCGACGAACGCGGCGTGCGCGTCGACCTGCCGCGGCCGCCGCAGCGCATCGTGAGCCTGCTGCCCTCGCTGACCGAATCGGTCTGCACGCTGGGCGCGTGCGAGCGGCTGGTCGGCGTCGACCGCTACTCCAACTGGCCCGACAGCGTGCGCGCGCTGCCGCAGCTCGGCGGCGGCATCGAACCGAACGTCGAAGCCGTCGTCGCGCTCAAGCCCGATGTGGTGCTGCTGGCCAAGTCCTCGCGCGTCACCGAGCGGCTCGAGGCGCTGGGCCTCAAGGTGCTGGTGCTCGAGCCGAAGAACCATGCCGATGTGCGGCGCGTGCTCGATGCGGTCGCGCAGGTGCTGGGCACCGGCGATGCGCAGGGCGTGTGGCGCGCCATCGACGCCAGCGTGTCGGCGGCGGCGCAGTCGCTGCCGGCCGGCGCGAAGAGCAGGCGCGTGTACTTCGAGATCAACAACGCGCCCTACGCGGCGGGCGAGGTTTCCTTCATCGGCGAAACGCTGACGCGGCTTGGCGTGAAGAACATCGTGCCGGCCTCGCTCGGTCCCTTTCCCAAGCTCAATCCCGAATACGTGGTGCGCGCCAATCCCGACCTGATCATGGTCGGCGAACGCAGCGCGCAGGGCCTGGAACAGCGCCCGGGCTGGGCCGCCATCCGGGCCGTGCGCGAAGGCCGCATCTGCCGCTTCAAGGCGGCCGAGTCCGATGTGCTCGTGCGGCCCGGCCCGCGCATGGGCGAGGCCGCGCAGCTGATGGCGCGTTGCCTGCAGGACAAGGCATGAAGAGCCAACATCGCCGCGCGCTCGCGCTCGGCACGGCGCTGATGGTGCTGAGTGCTGCGCTGCTGGCGCTGGGTGCCGGCATCGGCAGCACCGGTTTCGAGAACCTGCTGGCCGCGCGGCATGACGCGGTCGCGCGGCAGATCGTGTGGGACATCCGCCTGCCGCGCACGCTCGGCGCCTGGCTCGCGGGCGCCTTGCTCGGGCTCGCCGGCGCGGTGGCGCAGGGGTTGTTCCGCAATCCGCTGGCCGACCCCTATCTGCTGGGCAGCGCTTCAGGCGCCTCGCTGGGCGTGGCATTGGCGCTGACCATGTTCGGCGTGTCGCCGATCAGCACGCAATGGGTGGTTCGCCTGGGCCTGACCGGGGCGGCTTTTCTCGGCGCGGTGCTGGCCGTGCTGCTCACCTTGGCGCTGGCGCGCGGCGTGCAGCAGACGCTCAGGCTGCTGCTCGCTGGCGTGATCGTCGGCGTGGTGCTGGGCGCAGTCAAAGACCTGATCACCATCGCTTCGGCCGACGTGCTGCAGGCGATCCAGGGCTTCATGCTCGGCAGCACCGGGCTGGTGGGCTGGAGTGCCTGCGCCGTGATGGGCGCGCTCGGTGCGGCCTGCCTGTTGCTCGGCTGGGCGCTGGCGCCGGTGCTCGACGGGCTGGCGCTCGGCGAGGCCACCGCCAGCAGCCTGGGCCTGCCGCTGGGCGCGATGCGCGCGGCGCTGGTGGTGGTGCTGGCGCTGGCCACCGGCACGGCGGTCGCGCAGACCGGGCTCATCGCTTTTGTGGGCCTGGCGGCGCCGCACCTGGTGCGCTCGGCCGTGAAGACCACGCACGCACGGCTGATCGTGCTGGCCACTGCCATGGGTGGCTTGCTGCTGATGGCGGCGGACCTGCTCGCGCGCTGGCTGATCGCGCCGCAGGAACTGCCCGTCGGCGTGCTGACCGCGGTGCTCGGCGGCAGCTATTTGCTGTGGCTCATGCACCGGCGCAGCTTGCGGGGAGGCCGGTGATGGCGCCGGCGGTCGCAAGCCAATTCGCACTGGAGGCGAGGAGCGTCAGTGCGATGCTGGGCGTCACCGAGGTGCTGCATTCGATCGATCTTTCGCTGCCGGCCGGATGCTGGACCAGCATCGTCGGCCCCAATGGCGCGGGTAAGTCGACGCTGCTCAAGGTGCTGGCCGGGCTGCTGGCGCATCGGGGCGAAGTCCGTTTGCTGGGACAGGCGATCGCGGCCATGCCGAGCCGGGCCCGCGCGCAACGGCTCGCATGGCTCGGCCAGGGCGGGGCCGGCGAGGGCAGTGCCGACGACCTGATGGTCTACGACGTCGCCATGCTCGGCCGCCTGCCGCACCAGCGCTGGCTCGCGGCGCCGACCGAGGCCGATCGCGCGGCCGTCGAGCGCGCACTGCGCAGCACGCAGGCCTGGGACTGGTGCGACCGGCCGCTGGGCGAGCTCTCGGGCGGCGAACGCCAGCGCGTGCTGCTGGCGCGCGCGCTGGCCGTCGAGGCCGAGCTGCTGCTGATGGACGAGCCGCTCGCCAACCTCGACCCGCCGCACCAGGCCGACTGGATGACGACCGCGCGCTCGCTGGTGGCCGAAGGCCGGACCGTGATCAGCGTGCTGCACGAACTCAATGCTGCGCTGGCGGCGGATGCGATGGTCGTGATGGCAGAGGGCCGCGTGCTGCACCATGGCCGCTGCGACGATCCCGCGACGCACCAGGCGCTCGAGGACGTGTTCGACGGCCGCGTCGTCGTGCACCGCGTGGCCGGCCACTGGATGGCCATACCGCACTGAAGACTTCAACCAGGACATCCCCATGCAGATCGAAACCCCGCCCAGCGAAAAACCGTACGAGAAGCCCGAAGGCGAGCGCCGCGGCCTCGTGATCGTCAACACCGGCGACGGCAAGGGCAAGAGCACCGCGGCCTTCGGCCTCGCATTGCGGGCGCACGGCCGTGGCAAGTCGGTGAAGATCTTCCAGTTCATGAAGGTGCCGAGCGCGCGCTTCGGCGAGCACCGCATGTTCGAGCAGATCGGCATCCCGATCGAAGGCCTGGGCGACGGCTTCAGCTGGAAGAGCCAGGACCTCGAGCGCTCGGCGCAGCTCGCACGCGATGGCTGGGAGAAGGCGAGGGCGGAGATTCTCTCGGGCGAGCACTTTCTCGTGGTGCTCGACGAGATCACCTACCCGCTGATCTACGGCTGGCTGCCGCTGGAAGGCGTGCTCGAAGCGCTGCGTACGCGGCCGAAAGAGGTGCATGTGGTGCTGACCGGCCGCCGCTGCCCGCCCGAGATCATCGAACTGGCCGACACGGTGACCGAGATGCAGATGGTCAAGCACGCGTTCAAGGCCGGCATTCCCGCCCAGCGCGGCATCGAAGACTAGGCCTTGACGACCGTGGGCGCGCTGTGGCTCGCACTTGCCATCGACCGATGGTGGGGCGAGCCGGGCGTGCGCTGGCATCCGGTCGTCTGGATGGGGCGCTACCTTGGCTGGGCGGGACGGCACATTGCGCCGCCTGCCGGCGCGGCACGCCCGCGGGAACTCTCGCGCTTTGCTGCGGGAGCGCTGGCTTGGTGTGCCGGTGCCGCGACAGTACTGCTGCTCGCGTGGGCGGTGACTTCCGTTGCGCATCGCTTGCCGGACTGGGCAGAGGCGCTGCTTCTCGGCCTGGCGCTCAAACCGCTGCTCGCCTGGCGCATGCTGCGCGACGAGGTGCTTGCCGTCGAAGCGGCGCTGGAGCGGTCGCTCGGTGATGGCCGCGCCCAGCTGGCGCGTCTCGTAAGCCGCGACGTGGGTGCGCTCGACGAGCTCGGCGTGCGCGAGAGCGCGATCGAGTCCCTGGCCGAGAACCTCAACGACTCGGTGGTCGCGCCGGTGTTCTGGTTCGTGCTCTTCGGCCTGCCGGGCGCTGCGGTCTACCGCTTCGCCAATACCGCCGATGCGATGTGGGGCTACCGCGGCGTGCGCGAAGGCCGGGTCTGGGAATGGGCGGGCAAATGGGCCGCGCGTGCGGACGATGTGCTTTCTTGGCTGCCGGCGCGTCTCACGGCGCTCCTGCTCCTCGTGTCTTGCTCCCTCCCCTTCCGGGGGAGGGCCGGGGTGGGGGCATCCACAGCCCGCCAGGCCCGCCGCACCCCATCCCCCAACAGCGGCTGGCCCATGGCCGCGATGGCCCTTTGCCTCGGCGTGCGACTCGCCAAGCCCGGCGTCTACAGCTTGAACGAAGCGGGACGCAGCGCCGTTGCAGCGGACACCCAACGCGCGGCCGTCCTGGGGTCGAGGGTGGTCATGCTGCTGGCGGTCATTGCATCGGCCGCGATGCTGGGTCTGGCAGCATTCGGCGTCTCATGACATTTGTCGACGCAACCCTGCATGGGGGCCCCGATGCCCGCGGCGCGGCGCTGCATGACTTCTCCACCAACGCCAATGCCTGCGGCCCCTGTCCGTCGGTGCTGGCGCTGCTGCGCGCGGCCGATGCCTCGCGCTATCCGGATCCGAGCCACACCGCGCTGCGCGCAAGCCTCGCCCGCTTTCACGGCGTGGACGCCGCGCGCATCGTGATCGCAGCGAGCGCGAGCGAGTTCATCGCCCGCATCACCGCCGCCGTTGCGCAGCAAGGCGGCCGCAGCGTCTGGCTGCCGCCGCTCAGCTACGGCGACTACCTGCGCGCCGCCGAGGCCTGGGGTCTCGCGGTGCTGCGCGAACCCGAGTCAGGCGCCGACCTGGTCTGGTGCTGCGACCCTTCGAGCCCGCTGGGCCAGGCACAGCCCGACCTCGCCGCACGGATCGATGCGCTGCCGGCCGGCGCTGCCTGCGTGCTCGACCTGGCCTACGAACCCTTGCGGCTCGAAGGCCGCCTGGACCTGGACACGGCGCGAAAAGACCGTGTCTGGCAGCTCTGGACCCCGAACAAGGCCCTCGGCCTGACCGGCGTCCGCGCGGCCTACGCGATCGCGCCGCGCGATGCAGGCGACCTGCAGACGCGCCTGGCCCGGCTCGCACCCTCCTGGCCGCTCGGCACACATGGCGTGGCGCTGCTCGGTGCCTGGACCGGCGACGAGGTGCAGGCCTGGCTGGCGGACAGCCAGGATTCGCTGCGCGCCTGGAAACGCGAGCAGCAGGCGATCTGCGCCGCGCTGGGCTGGACCTGCCTGCCCAGCATCGCCAACTTCTTCTGCGCGCGGCCGCAAGCGCCGTATGCGGACCGGGCGGTCGCGTTGCGCGACGCTGGCGTCCAGCTGCGCGACACCTGTTCCTTCGGCCTGCCGGACCATGTGCGCCTCGGCGTCCTGCCACCCGCGAGCCAGTCGGCGCTGCAGCGCGCCTGGCGCGCCGCGCAGCCCTGACTCAGCGGCGCTGCAGCCGCGGATTCTTCGCGAACAGGTCGGCCGCCCAGTCCACGAAGACCCGCACCTTGGCGCTCAGGTGGCGGTTCGGCGGGTAGACCACGTGCACCGGCAGCGGTGGGCGGGTCCAGTCCGGCAGGATCTCGATCAGCTCGCCGCTCGCCAGGTGGGCCTCCGTCATGAAGGTGATGCACTGCGAGATCCCGAAGCCGCCGAGCACCGCGGCCAGGTGGGCATTGCTTTCGTTGACCGACACGCGGTAGGGGCCCGACAGCTCGATGTGCTCGTCGCCCTTGTGGAACTCGTGCGGGTAGACGCGGCGCGTGCCGCCCGCGAAGAAGCTCACCATCTGATGGCGCTTCTCGAGGTCGCTCGGATGCTGCGGCACGCCGTAGCGCTTCAGGTAGGCCGGCGAGGCCACGGTGACGAACTGCAGGGTGCCGATGCGCCGCGCCACCAGGGACTGGTCGGTCAGCTCGCCGGCGCGGATCACGCAGTCGACGTTGTCGCTGATCAGGTCCACCGGCCGGTCGGTCACGCCCAGGTCGACCTGGATGTCGGGATAGCGCTCGCAGAAGCTCGCCAGCGCCGGCAGGATGATCAGCCGGGCGGTCGAGGTGCCGACGTCGATGCGCAGCCGTCCGGTCGGATTGGCCTGTGCATTGGTCATGCTGGCTTCGATGTCGTCGAAGTCGTTCAGCAGGCGCGCGGTGCGCTCGAAGTAGGCCGCGCCGTCGGGCGTGACCGTCACCCGGCGGGTGGTGCGGTTGAGCAGCTTCACGTGCAGGCGCGATTCCAGTGCCTGGATCTGCTTGGTGACCGTGCCCTTGGGCAGGCCGAGGGAGTCTGCGGCACGGGTGAAGGTGCCGGCTTCTACGACGCGGACAAAGATCCGCATGGCCTGGATCTGGTCCATCGATGCTTGCTCCTGGAGGCCCCCGGCACCTGCCGGGGGAGCGGGATTCTCACATGCCGTGTCTTAGCCGATTGTTAGCCGATTGGAAACAGAGTGGGGTTGGCACGCCTGTTGCGGGAGCCAATCCGGGTCTTAATATTCAACCCATCGTCCACCCACCGAGATTGCCCATGTCGTCCCGTCCCATTGTGCGTTCTGCTGAAGCCGCTCCGGCCGCGGCGGTTGCCGTCGTGCCGGGTGCCGAAATCGACATCAGCGTGCCGCTGCCGGATCGCGATCCGGTGCAGGCGCGACTGTACGGCCAGCGGGCCAAGGGCGCGACGGTGCCGCTGGTGCTGCATTTCCACGGCGGCACTTTCGTCAGCGGCGACCTGGATGTCGGCCGCAACGTGGCCCGGCTGCTGACCGGTGCCGGCGCGGTGGTGGTGTCGCTGGCCTATCCGCTGGCGCCGTTCCCCGAGCCGATCGAGGTCGGCTATGCAGCACTCGAGTGGCTCTACAAGCAACGCGTCAAGCTCGCAGGCAAGGGTGCCCGGATTTACCTGGCCGGCGAGGAAGCCGGCGGCAACGTGGCGGCCGCGGTGGCGTTGATGGCCCGAGACCGGGCGCATCCGCCGATCGCAGGCCAGATCCTGTTGTCGCCGATGCTGGACCCCTGCGCCGGGACGCTGTCGCTGCGCAAGGCGTCGAGCGACGACGTCAAGTGCCGCTGGGCTTCGGGCTGGCAGGAATACCTGAGCCGCCCGATGAACGCGACACATCCCTACGCCGTGCCCGGCGCCTCGCTGCGGCTGGCCGAGCTGGCACCGACGCTGGTGCTCGTCGGCGAAGACGATGCGATGCGCGACGAGGCGATGCGCTTCGCGCAGCGGCTGCAGGATGCAGGCATTTCGGTGACCCGGGGCGTGCTTCCCTCGGCCGCGAAGTGTCCAGACGAGTTGTATGACCCCGCCTACGGCGATTGCGCGTGCCCGGAGACAGTCGGTGAGCACCTGCGCGCCTTTTTCGCTGCCACTGTGCCGCCGGTGCCCCCGCCGGCCTAGTCCCCGCCGGCCTGGCCGGTAACTCTTTTCAAAACCTTCTTCGGCCTGCCGGCCAACCCGGCGGTACCGGATTTGCCTCCTGGTGTCATGGCACCGGGCCGGCTGTTGCATTTCTCAAGTCATTTACAGGACGTTCATCATGCAAACCGACAACAAGCTGTCCAACTCGACCCGCCGCCGTCTGTGGCCCGCCGTGACCGGCATCACCGCCGCCGTTGCCATCGCTTGCGCGGTGCTCGGCCTGCCGAGCTTCAAGGCCGAAGCCAACGATGCACCCGCGGTCAGCGCGCCGCGCGCGACGCCGGTATCGGTCGCGACCGTGGCTGCGACCGAAGTCAACACCTGGGACGAGTTCTCGGGCCGCCTCGAAGCGGTCGAGCGGGTCGACATTCGTTCGCGCGTCGCCGGCGCCGTGCAGGCGGTCCACTTCCGCGAAGGCTCGCTGGTGAAGCAGGGCGAACTGCTGATCACGATCGACCCCGCGCCGTATGCAGCCGAGGTCGACCGCGCCGAAGCGCAGGTCGCCTCTGCGCAGGCCCGCGTTTCCTTCAGCCGCAGTGAGCAGGAGCGTGCGCGCCGGCTGTGGGACGAAAAGGCGATCGCCCAGCGCGAACTCGACGAGCGCGTCAACGCCGGCCGCGAAGCCGAGGCCAGCCTGCGCGCTGCGCAGGCCTCGCTGCAGTCCGCGCGCCTGAGCCTGGGCTACACGCAAGTGCGTGCGCCGGTGGCCGGGCGCATCGGCAAGATCGAAGTGACGGTGGGCAACCTGGTCGCGGCCGGCCCCGGCGCGCCGGTGCTCACCACGCTGGTGTCGGTGAGCCCGATCTATGCGAGCTTCGATGCCGACGAGCAGGTTGTCATCAAGGCGCTGAGGGAGCTGCCCGGCGGCGCCAGCGCGCGCAACAAGATCGAAGGCATCCCGGTCCAGATGGGCACCGGCGCCCTCGAAAGCACGCCCTACGAAGGCAAGCTGCAGCTGATCGACAACCAGGTCGACGCCAGGAGCGGCACGGTGCGCGTGCGCGCCGCCTTCGACAACAAGGACGGCGCGCTGATTCCCGGCCAGTTCGCCCGCATCCGCATGGGCCAGGCCCGCAACGACTCGGCGCTGCTGGTCAACGAACGCGCGGTCGGCACCGACCAGAACAAGAAGTTCGTGATGGTCGTGGGCGAGGACAACAAGACCGAGTACCGCGAAGTCGCCCTCGGCGCTTCGGTCAACGGCCTGCGTGTCGTGACCAAGGGCCTCAAGTCAGGCGAACGCATCGTGGTCAACGGCCTGCAGCATGTGCGCCCCGGCGTGCTGGTCGCGCCGCAGGCGGTCACCATGGACGCCAAGGCCGAAGTGCAGCCGCAGCCGCAGCGCGTGGCGGCTGCCGCGAAGTCCTGAGCCCGGCGCTCACCAGAGAATCATCATGAATCTATCCAAGTTCTTCATCGACCGGCCGATCTTCGCGGGGGTGCTGTCGCTCCTGATGCTGATCTCCGGCCTGATCGCGCTGCGCGGGCTGCCGATCTCCGAGTACCCCGAGGTCGCACCGCCCTCGGTGGTGGTGCGCGCGCAGTACCCGGGCGCCAATCCGAAGGTGATCGCCGAGACGGTGGCGACACCGATCGAGGAGCAGATCAACGGCGTCGAGGGCATGCTCTACATGGGCAGCCAGGCGACCACCGACGGCGTGATGACGCTGACCGTCACCTTCAAGCTCGGCACCGATCCCGACAAGGCGCAGCAACTCGTGCAGAACCGCGTCTCGCAGGCCGAGCCGCGCCTGCCCGAGGAAGTGCGCCGGCTGGGCGTGACGACCGTCAAGAGCGCGCCCGACCTCACGATGGTGGTGCACATCGTGTCGCCCAACGACCGCTACGACATGACCTACCTGCGCAACTACGCGGTGCTCAACGTCAAGGACCGGCTGGCCCGCATCGAGGGCGTCGGCCAGGTGCAGATCTTCGGCGGCGGCGACTACTCGATGCGCGTCTGGCTCGACCCGCAGAAGGTCGCGCAGCGCGGGCTCTCGGCGAGCGACGTGGTGGCTGCGATCCGCGGCCAGAACATCCAGGCGGCGGCCGGCGTGGTCGGCGCATCTCCGGGCCTGCCGGGCGTGGACATGCAGTTGTCCATCAACGCCCAGGGCCGGCTGCAGAGCGAAGAGGAGTTCGGCGACATCATCGTCAAGACCGGCGCCGACGGTGCGGTGACGCGCCTGCGCGACATCGGCCGGCTCGAACTCGGCGCGGCCGACTATTCGCTGCGCTCGCTGCTCAACAACGACGCCGCAGTCGGCATGGGCGTGTTCCAGGCGCCGGGCTCCAACGCGCTCGACATCTCGTCCAACGTGCGCAAGACGATGGAGGAAATCAAGAAGAACATGCCCGAAGGCGTGGAATACCGCATCGCCTACGACCCGACGCAGTTCGTGCGCGCCTCGATCGAATCGGTGGTGCACACGCTGCTCGAAGCCATCGCGCTGGTGGTGCTGGTCGTGATCCTGTTCCTGCAGACCTGGCGCGCCTCCATCATTCCGCTGCTGGCCGTGCCGGTGTCGGTGATCGGCACTTTCGCGGTGCTGCACGTGCTGGGCTTCTCGATCAATGCGCTGAGCCTTTTCGGGCTGGTGCTGGCGATCGGCATCGTGGTGGACGACGCGATCGTGGTGGTGGAGAACGTCGAACGCAACATCGAGGCCGGGCTCACGCCGCGCGAAGCCACCTACCGGGCGATGCGAGAGGTCTCCGGGCCCATCATCGCGATCGCGCTGGTCCTGGTGGCCGTGTTCGTGCCGCTGGCCTTCATCAGCGGCCTCACGGGGCAGTTCTACCGCCAGTTCGCGGTGACCATCGCGATCTCGACCGTGATCTCGGCGATCAATTCGCTGACGCTGTCGCCGGCGCTCGCAGCGCTGCTGCTGCGCGGCCATGACCAGCCGAAGGACGCATTGACCCGAGGCATGGACCGGGCCTTCGGCTGGCTGTTCCGCGGATTCAACCGGCTCTTCCATCGCGGCGCGGAAGCCTACAGCGGCGGCGTCAAGAACGTCATCTCGCGCAAGGCGCTGATGCTGGTGATCTACCTGGCGCTGATCGGCGTGACCTTCGGCCTCTTCAAGGCGGTGCCGAGCGGCTTCGTGCCGGCGCAGGACAAGCAATACCTGATCGGCTTCGCGCAGCTGCCCGACGGCGCCACGCTCGACCGCACCGAGGAGGTGATCCATCGCATGGGCGAGATCACCAAGAAGAACCCGAACGTGGAGGACGCGATCGCGTTCCCGGGCCTGTCGATCAACGGCTTCACCAACAGCTCGAACTCGGGCATCGTGTTCGCGACCTTGAAGCCCTTTGCCGAGCGCAAGCGCGCCGACCAGAGCGGCGGTGCGGTCGCGGGCCAGTTGAATGCGCAGTTCGCCGGCATCCAGGACGCCTTCATCGTGATGTTCCCGCCGCCGCCGGTGGCGGGCCTGGGCACCACGGGCGGCTTCAAGCTGCAGCTGGAGGACCGCGGTTCGGTCGGCTACGAGCAAATGGACGCGGCGGTCAAGGCCTTCATGACGAAGGCGCGCCAGGCGCCCGAGCTGACGGGCATGTTCACGAGCTGGCAGGTCAACGTGCCGCAGCTCTACGCCGACATCGACCGTACCAAGGCGCGCCAGCTCGGCGTGCCGGTGACGGACATCTTCGACACCATGCAGATCTACCTCGGCAGCCTGTACGCGAACGACTTCAACAAGTTCGGCCGCACGTACTCGGTGCGGGTGCAGGCCGATGCGCCTTACCGCGCACGGGCCGAGGACGTGGGCCTGCTCAAGGTGCGCTCGACCTCGGGCGAGATGGTGCCGCTGTCGGCGCTGATGAAGGTGAACTCCAGCTTCGGCCCGGAACGCGCCATGCGCTACAACGGCTATCTCGCCGCCGACATCAACGGCGGCGCGGCGCCCGGCTTCTCTTCGGGCCAGGCGCAGGACGTCATCGAGCGCATCGCGGCCGAGACGCTGCCCAAGGGCGTCAGCTACGAGTGGACCGAGCTGACCTACCAGGAAATCCTGGCCGGCAACTCTGCCTTCCTCGTGTTCCCGCTGGCGATCCTGCTGGTGTTCCTGGTGCTCGCCGCGCAGTACGAAAGCCTGACGCTGCCGCTGTCGATCATCCTGATCGTGCCGATGGGCCTGCTCGCTGCGATGACGGGGGTGTGGCTCTCAGGCGGGGACAACAACGTGTTCACGCAGATCGGGTTGATCGTGTTGGTGGGCTTGAGTGCGAAGAACGCGATCCTGATCGTGGAGTTCGCGCGCGAGCTGGAGTTCGCGGGGCGAACGCCGATCCAGGCCGCGATCGAGGCCAGCCGGCTGCGCCTGCGCCCGATCCTGATGACCTCGCTGGCCTTCGTGATGGGTGTGCTGCCGCTGGTGCTTGCGACCGGCGCCGGTTCGGAGATGCGCTCGGCAATGGGCGTTGCGGTGTTCGCCGGGATGATCGGCGTGACGGCCTTCGGCTTGTTCCTGACACCGGTGTTCTACGTGGTGCTGCGGCGCCTGACGGGCAACAAGCCGCTCAGGCTGCATGGCGAGGTGCCGCACCTGGACGACAGCTTCGTGTCTGCCGACCACCCGGCGTCGGCGCCGCATTCGGCGGGCGGTGGCGCAGGCCTGCAGCCCGCGCCGGCTTCGCCGCTCAAGCTGCATGAATAAAACAGAAAGTCGATCATGAAATCCGATTCGAGTCTTCCCAGCCGCCGCCGGTGGCGTGCCGCGCTGCTGCCGCTGGTCGCCGCGCTGGTCCTGGTGGGTTGCGCGACCGCGCCGGCGGAGCTGCCGGCCTTCAACACGCCGGCCCAGTTCAAGGAACAGGCCGCGCCGCAGGCCGAAGGCACGTGGACGCGCGCGCAGCCGGCCGAGTCGCAGCCGCGCGGCGAATGGTGGCGCGCCTTCAACGACCCGGTGCTCGACACCCTGGTCGAAAAGGCCGCAGCCAACAACACCAACATCCAGTCCGCGGCCGCGCGCCTGGCCGAGGCGCGCGCCGTGCTGCGCAGCACCGATGCCGACCGTGCGCCGCAGATCGGCCTGGGCGGGGGCGCCACCCGGCAGGCCGGCCTGGACCGCAACCAGAGCACCAAGCCTTCGACGCTGATCACTGCGGGTGTCGATTTCTCCTACGAGGTCGATCTCTTCGGCCGCCTCTCGCGCGCCAGCGATGCGGCGCGGCTCGATGCCGAATCGCGCGAAGGCCTGCTGCAAAGCACGCGCCTGCTGGTGCAGGCCGAAACGGCGCAGACCTACCTGTCGCTGCGTGCGCTCGATGCCGAGCGCGCACTGGTGCGCGAAACCGTCGGCGCCTACCGCGACACCCTGCGGCTGGTGCAGCGCCGCAACCAGGCCGGCGATCTCGCCGAGCTCGACGTGGTGCGCGTCGAAACCGAAGTGGCGGCCACCGAATCCGAAGCGCTGACGCTGGACCGGCGCCGCGCCGAACTGGAGCATGCGCTGGCGGTGCTGATCGGCGAAACGGCGTCGAGCTTCGACGTCGCGACGCAGGACTGGTCGACCGCCTTGCCTGCCATCCCGGCCGGCGTGCCGTCGACGGTGCTGACGCGCCGGCCCGACGTTTCGGCCGCGCAGAAGGCCGTGTTCGCGGCACAAGCACGCGTCGGCGTGGCGCAGACCGCGTGGTTCCCCAGCGTTTCGCTCACGGGCGGTGCCGGCTACGCATCCTCGGATGTCGGCGACCTGTTCAAGTGGTCGGCGCGTTCGTGGGGCATCGGTGCGCTGCTGTCGTTGCCGCTGTTCGACGGCGGACGCCGCGAAGCCGGCGTGCAGAGCGCATCGGCACAGCTCGACGGCGCGCTCGCGAGCTACCGCGCGCAGGTGCTCGGCGCCTTCAAGGACGTCGAAGACCAGCTCGCGTCGCTGCGCATTCTCGAGCAGCAGTCGGGCGTGCAGGCGAGGGCGGTCACGTCCTCGAGCCGTGCCACCACGCTGTCCGATTCGCGCTACCGCAATGGCTTGGTGAGCCAGCTCGACCTGCTCGACGCCCGCCGCCAGGAACTGCAGAACCGCCGCCAGGCGCTGCAGGTGCGCTCGGCGCAGTACCAGGCCACGGTCGGCCTGATCCGCGCGATGGGCGGCAGCTGGGAAACGCCGGAGAAGGTCGCGGCCCGTTGAGCCGCGACCCGGTTCAGGAGCCGGCGTCCGGCGCCGGCTCCGAATCCGCCAGCCGCCGCAGCGCGGCGGCCCCCAGCGCCAGCGCGCTCGAATAGCTCGGCTGCGGCGTGGCTGCCGACTTGAATCGCCGGTAGTGCATTGCTTCCGTTTCGGCGTCCTCGTTGTCGAAAGCTTCGATCAGCACCCAGAAGAATTTTCCCTTCTCGCGCTCATCCACCGTGAGCGCCATGTCGCGTACCGCAGGCATCAAATCCACTCCCTCATTCATCGATGAAGAGGAGGCTACGGACCAAACGCGCGATCGGATGCGATGTGTCCAAATGCAAAGTACCGAAGCGTGACGGACTTGGCGATAGGCCGGCGCGACCCGCCGCGCGAGTGCCGTCAACGACAATCCACGCATGATCGAAAACGTCGGACGCCGCCGGGCCCGCTGCGTCATGGTCCTGGGTACCACCAGCGGTGCCGGCAAGAGCTGGCTGGCCACCGCACTGTGCCGCTGGTATGCGCGCCAGGGTCTTCGGGTGGCGGCTTTCAAGGCGCAGAACATGAGCAACAACGCCCGCGTGGTCGCGGGCGGCGAGATCGGCAGTGCGCAATATTTCCAGGCCCTGGCGGCGCGCGCCGAGCCCGATGTGCGCATGAACCCGGTGCTGCTCAAGCCCGAGCGCGACACGCACAGCCAGGTGGTGCTGATGGGGCGCGTGAACGCCGAGCTGTCTGCACTGCCCTGGCGCGGGCGCAGCGAACGCGTCTGGCCGCAGGTCGCGCAGGCGCTCGACGAACTGCGGGCCGAGAACGACGTGGTGGTGATCGAGGGTGCCGGCTCGCCGGCCGAGATCAACCTGATGGCGAGCGACATCGTCAACCTGCGCGTGGCACGGCATGCCGATGCGCGCTGCCTGCTGGTGACCGACATCGACCGCGGCGGCGCCTTCGCGCACCTCTACGGCACCTGGGCGCTGATGCCGGAGGCGGACCGCGCATTGATCAAGGGCTTCGTGCTCAACAAGTTCCGCGGCGACGCGTCGCTGCTCGCGCCCGCGCCGCAGCAGCTCGAAGCGTTGACGCGCATACCGACCGTTGCGACGCTGCCCATGTGGTGGCAGCACGGGCTGCCTGAGGAAGACGGCGTCTTCGACGACCGCAGCACGGCCAGCGGCGAAGTCACTCGGACGATCGCCGTCATCGCCTACCCGCGCATCAGCAATCTCGACGAGTTCCAGCCGCTGAAGAACATCGCCGGCGTGCGTCTGCGCTGGGCCCGCAGCCCGGCCGACGTGGCGGGCGCGGACTGGATCGTGCTGCCCGGTTCCAAGAACACCAGCGGCGATTTGACCTGGCTGCGCGCGCAAGGCCTGGACCGCGCGGTGGCCGCGCATGTGGCACGCGGCGGCGCGGTGCTCGGCGTTTGCGGCGGGCTGCAGATGCTGGGCGAGGCTCTGATCGATCCGCACGGCGTCGACGGCAACGGTCCCGGGCTCGGCTTGCTGCCGTTGGTCACGGTGTTCGCGGCGGACAAGACCGTGCAGCCGCGCGAGGCCCGCTTCGGCGAACTGACCGGCCCCTGGTCCGCGCTCTCGGGCGTCGCGATGCGCGGCTACGAGATCCACCATGGCCAGACCCTGCCCCATGCCGCGATGGCCGCCGCCGGCGACCACGCGCGCGCGGTGATGGCCGGCGAGCTGGCCTGGCAGAACGATGCCGGCAACGTGCTCGGCCTCTACCTTCACGGCCTGTTCGAAGACCCGGCCGCGCTGCATGCGCTCTTCGGCGTGGCCGCGCGCACGCTCGACAGCGTGTTCGACGGCCTGGCCGACCACATCGATTCCCACTTTGAAGCGGGCGTGCTGCGCTCCCTGATCGAATGACACTCGAACTCCCCACCGTCGATGCCCTCGACAATGCTGCGCTCGCCGCGCGGCTGCAGCATGTGCTGGACCACAAGACCAAGCCGCTCGGTGCACTGGGCCGGCTGGAAGCGCTGGCCTTGCGCCTGGGCCTGATCCTCGGCAGCGAAGCGCCTGCGCTGGTGGCGCCGCAGATGCTGGTCTGCGCCGGCGACCACGGCCTGGCGGCGCGCGGCGTGTCGGCCTATCCGAGCGACGTGACCTGGCAGATGGTCGAGAACTTCCTGGCCGGCGGCGCGGCCGTCAGCGTGCTCGCGCGACAGCATGGCCTGGCGCTGACCGTGGTCGATTGCGGCGTGCGGCATCACTTTGCGCCCCGCGACGGCCTGCTGATTCGCAAGATCGGGCCCGGCACCGCCGATTCGTCGATCGGCCCCGCCATGAGCGCGGCGCAATGCGACGAAGCCATCGCCAACGGCATCGCGCTGGTGCGCGACCTGCCGGGCAACGCGGTGCTGCTGGGCGAGATGGGCATCGGCAACAGCTCGGCCGCGGCGCTGCTGCTGGCGCGGCTCACGGGCCAGGACATCGGCGCCTGCGCCGGCAGCGGCACCGGGCTCGATGCCGCAGGCCTGGCGCGCAAGCGCAAGCTGCTGGGCGAAGTGCTCGCGCTGCATGCGGGCGCGGGCACGCCGCTGGCGGCGCTCGCGGCCTTCGGCGGCTTCGAGATCGCCACGCTGGTCGGCGTCGTGCTGCAGGCGGCGCATGAAGGGCGCGTCATCGTGGTCGACGGCTTCATCGCCAGCGCGGCCGTGCTGGTGGCGCAGGCGCTGCGTCCGCAGGTCGTGCAGCGTTGCGTGGCGGCGCATGAATCGGCCGAGCCGGGCCATCGGCTGCTGCTGAGCTGGCTGCGCCTCGAACCGCTGCTGCGCCTGGACCTGCGCCTCGGCGAGGGTTCCGGTGCGGCGCTCGCCTGGCCCCTGCTCGAGTCGGCCTGCCGGATCCTGCGCGAGATGGCGAGCTTCGAATCGGCCGGCGTCGCGCAGAAAGACCCGCGATGAACGGCGTGCGCCACTTCCTGCTGGCGCTGCAGTTCTTCACGCGCGTGCCGGTCACGGGGCGGCTGGCCGGATGGGTGGGCTTCAGCCCGGCGATGCTGCGCGCCAGCGCCGCGCATTTTCCGGGCGTCGGCTGGCTGGTCGGCGCGGTGGGTGCCGGCGTGTTCCTGCTCGCGCAGGCCGGACTGCCAGGCGTGGCAGGTGCAGCCGTCGCGGCGCTGCTGTCCACGGCCGCGACCGTCTGGATGACGGGTGCATTTCACGAGGATGGGCTGGCCGATACGGTCGACGGCCTCGGCGGCGCGTCCGATCGCGCGCGGGCGCTGGAAATCATGAAGGACTCGCGCATCGGCGCCTTCGGTGCGATCGCGCTGGTGCTGGCACTGGGCTTGAAGATCGCGCTGCTCGCGACGCTGGCGGGGCAGGGCGCGATGAGCGCCGCCACCGCGTTGCTCGGCGCGCACGTGCTGTCGCGGCTGGCGCCGCTGTTCCTGATCCGCTGGCTGCCCTACGTCGGCGACGAAGGCGCGAGCAAGGCCAAGCCGCTGGCCGACGCGATCGGCGGCGGGGCCTTGCTGGTGGGCATCCTGTATGCGCTGCCGGCCACGGCGCTGCTGCTGCTCGCGCACCCTGCGCTGCAGGGCTTCGCGAGCCTGGTCGCGTGCCTGCTCGGCGTGCTGTACATGGCGGCCTTGCTGCGGCGCAGGCTGCAGGGCTTCACGGGCGACGGCCTGGGCGCGACGCAGCAGGTCTGCGAACTTGCGATCTACCTGGCGCTCGCATGGCAGGCATGAGGCTCGCGCTCGTGCGCCATGCGCAGACCGATGCGGCGGCCGGCCTGTGCTACGGCCGCACCGACGTGGCGGTGCCGCCCGAGGCAATGCGCGCGCTGGCCGAATCGATCGCGCCGCAGCTTGCTCCGGGCACCGAGATCGTCTGTTCTCCCCTGCAGCGCTGCGCCGGACTCGCGCAGGCCGTCGCCGCGCTTCGTCCCGAACTCGCGCTCCGCATCGATGCGCGCATCGCGGAGATGGATTTCGGCGCCTGGGAAGGTCGCACCTGGTCCGCCATCGACCGCGCCGAGTTCGACGCCTGGACCCGCGGCTTTGCCGACGTGCGCGCCGGCGGCAGCGGCGAGAGCACGCGCGCGTTCATGCAGCGCGTCGGCGAGGCCTTCGACGACTGGCGCGATGCCGGACGCGATGCAGCGTGGATCACGCACGCCGGCGTGATCCGCGCCGTGTGGCTGCTGCGCGCGGGCGTGCGCTGCGCGGAGCGCGCCGACCAATGGCCGGCGCAGCCCATTGCCTTCGGCGAATGCGTGACGGTCGAGCTGCCCTGATCAGGCGCCTTGGGGCGCCGGCGTCTTCGGCTTGTAGTCGCAGCAGGCGGCCACCGCGCACTGCCAGCACAACGGCTTGCGCGCCACGCAGACGTAGCGGCCATGCAGGATCAGCCAGTGATGCGCGTGCAGCCGGTAGTCCGGCGGCACGCGCTTCTCCAGCTTGAGCTCGACCTCCAGCGGCGTCTTGCCCGGCGCCAGCCCGGTGCGGTTGCTGACGCGGAAGATGTGCGTGTCGACCGCCATCGTCGGCTCGCCGAAAGCCACGTTGAGCACGACGTTGGCAGTCTTGCGGCCCACGCCCGGCAGGGCTTCCAGTTCGGCGCGCGTCTTCGGCACCTCGCCGCCGTGCAGTTCGACCAACATCCGGCAGGCTTCCATCAGGTGTTTGGCCTTGCTGCGGTACAGGCCGATGGTCTTGATGTAGCCCTCGAGGCCTTCGATGCCGAGATCGAGAATCGCCTGCGGCGTGTTCGCAACCGGGTACAGCTTGCGCGTCGCTTTGTTGACGCCCACATCGGTGGCCTGGGCCGACAGCAGCACGGCGGCCAGCAGCTCGAAGGGGGTCGTGTATTCGAGTTCGGTTTCGGGCTCGGGATTGGCCGCCTGCAAGGTGGCAAAGAAAGGCTCGATCTCTGTTTTTTTCATCGTGGCGGGCAGTGTAGAGGGGCGCCGGCGAACTTGCGACAATGTCGGGCGTCACCCCATTTGCAGAAGGTTCCCATGCAATTCGCCACCCGCCTCGACAACGTCGAAACCTCCGCCATCCGCGAACTCTTCAAGCTGCTGGGCAAGCCCGGCATCATCAGCTTTGCGGGCGGCTTTCCCGACAGCGCGATGTTCGACGTCGAAGGCCTGAAGGAGGCCAGCGCCAAGGCGTTGTCGGAAGAGCCCGGCGGCGCGCTGCAGTACGGCGCCACCGAAGGCTACGAGCCCTTGCGCACGCAGCTCTCTGCCTTCATGAAAGGCAAGGGCGTGGAGGTCGACCCGAGCGGCCTGATCGTGACCACCGGCAGCCAGCAGGCGCTCGACCTGCTCGGCAAGACCCTTATCTCGCCCGGCGACAAGGTGATCGTCGAGGGTCCGACCTTTCTGGCGACCATCCAGTGCTTCCGCCTCTATGGCGCGCAACTGATCAGCGCCCCCATCGATGCCGACGGCGTCGACGTCGAGAAGCTTGAGCAGCTGATTGCCGAGCACAAGCCCAAGTTCGTCTACCTGATCCCGACCTTCGGCAATCCGAGCGGTGCGATGCTGAGCCTGGAGCGGCGCAAGAAGGTGCTGGCGCTGGCGGTGAAGTACCAGACCGTGATCGTGGAAGACGACCCGTACGGCGACCTCTATTTCGCCAAGGCGCCGCCGCCCTCGATCATGGCGCTGACGCGGGACGTGCCAGGCAGCCGCGAGCTGCTCGTGCATTGCGGCAGCCTCAGCAAGGTGCTGAGCCCGGGCCTGCGCATCGGCTGGATGATCGCGCCGGCCGAGCTGCTCGCGAAGGCCACCATGTGCAAGCAGTTCAGCGACGCCCACACCAGCACCTTCGCGCAGGCGACCGCCGCGCAGTACCTGAAGAGCGGCCGTATGCCGGACACGCTGGCGAACGTGCGCAAGGTCTACGGCGAGCGCGCGCAGGCCATGGGCGCGGCATTGAAGCGCGAGCTCGGCGACGCGATCGCCTTCGAGCAGCCGGGCGGCGGCCTGTTCTTCTGGGCCCGCCTGACGGGCGCCAACGGCAAGCTGGCCGATGCCAACGTGCTCGCGCAGCGCGCGATCGAGAAGCTGGTGGCCTTCGTGCCGGGTGCGCCTTTCTTTGCCGGGAAGCCCGACGTCGCGACGCTGCGCTTGAGCTTCGCGACCGCCAACATCGAGAAGATCGAAGAGGGCATCGCGCGCCTCGGCGCGGCGCTCTGACGCGCCGGCCGGCGCGTCAGAGCCGCGCGTCGGCGAGCTTCAGGCCGTAGCGCCGCTCGGCGTCTTGCAGCGAGGGCGCGATCGTCGGATGCAGGCGCACGCCATGGTCGAGCTGCTCGGCGCGCCGCTGCAGCCCGCGTTCTCCGGGTACGCGCACCGGTTTGGCCGCATCGACCGGCGAATTGCCGCGGCACTGTGCGGCGAGATGGTCCATCTGCCGCAGGAAGTCCGCCTTGCCGCCGAAGGCCTGCAGGTCGTGCAGCGTGAGGTGCACGGTCGCACCCCAGCCTTCGCGCGCGTCGGCGCGGCCGTGGCCTGCAAGGCCGGCGGTGAGCGCCTCGACCAGCAGCGCCAGACCGTAGCCCTTGTGCCCATGGCTCAGGCCGCCCACCGGCAGCAGCGTGCCGGGCGGCTCGGCGAACGGGAGCGCAGGATCCCTGCTCGGCCGGCCCTGGGCATCGATCAGCCATTCCTCGTCGAACAACTCGCCGGCCTTGAGCTTGCGGTTGCTCATGCCGTTGGTGGTGATCGAGGCGGAGATGTCGACCATCACGCCGCCCTCGCCGAGCGGGAAGCCCAGCGCCAGCGGGTTGGGCGTGAACACCGCCTGCGTACCGCCGAAGGGGGCGACGCTGGCGGCGTTCGGGTCCGAGCAGGCGAGCACCAGCAGCATGTCTTCTTCGAGCGCGCGCAGCAGGTAGACCGCCAGGCAGGCGATGTGGTGGCTGCGGCGGATCACGAGCGAGGCGGTGCCCAGCTCGCGCGCACGCGGCAGCAGCAGGTCGAGGCCCTGGTGCACCAGCCAGGGACCGGGCAGACGCTGTCCGTCCCAGAGCACGGCGGCCGGGCGGTCTGAGACGACCAGTGGTTTGCCGTCTCGCGTCATCGTGCCGGCCTCCAGTTCCTTCACGTAGCCTGCCAGCAGCGCGAGGCCATGGGTGTCGTGGCCCAGCAGGTCGCCTTGCACCAGCGTATCGGCGACGGTGTGCGCCATGGCGTCGGCCAGGCCGGCGTGCTGCAGCAGTTGCGCGGCGTATCGGGTGAGCGCGGTGGCGTCGTAGCGGATGTCGTTCATGGGGATTCCGTTCGAAGGCGATTCAGCGCAGGACTTCCAGCAGCCGGTCGAGCCCGCCGTCGTTGATGGCGACCATGGCCTGTTCGCGCACCTTGGGTTTGGCGTGGTAGGCCACCGAGAGACCGGCTTCGGCCATCATCGGCAGGTCGTTCGCGCCGTCGCCGACGGCGATGGCTTCGCCGGCCGAAATGCCGAGCAGGGACACCACTTCCAGCAGCGTACGGCGCTTCTCGGCGCCGTCGCAGATGTCGCCCCACGACTGCGTCGCCACGCGGCCGGTGAGCTTGCCATCGGCCTCGTCGAGCAGGTTGGAGCGCGCGAAGTCGATGTCGAGGCGCGCCTTCACGCGGTTCGCGAAGAAGGTGAAGCCGCCCGACACCAGCAGCACCTTGAGGCCGGCCGCCTTGCAGGCTGCGACCAGTTCGGCTGCGCCGGGGTTGAGGCGCAGGCGCTCGTCGTAGACCCGCTGCAGCGCATCGACCGGCACGCCCTGCAGCAGCGCCACGCGGCGGCGCAGGCTCTCCTTGAAGTCCTTGATCTCGCCGCGCATCGTGGCCTCGGTGATGGCCGCGACTTCGGCCTTCTTGCCCACCGCGTCGGCGATCTCGTCGATGCACTCGATGTTGATCAGCGTCGAGTCCATGTCGAAGGCGATCAGCTTGAAGTCCGCCAGCGCGAGCGCAGGGGCAATGCCCCGCAGGACGAGGCCGGGAGAAATTTCCTTTGCGTTCATTGGGTAACCTCCGTGCTGCGCACTGCGGTGCGAGCTCCTTCGGGCGGCCGTGCGGCGCTCATGCCGGTGCCGCTTCCTGTACTTTGGGTTGCCCGAGACTGCGCAGCACGTCCCGCACCATCTGCGCCCGGTCTTTCGGTTCCTTGAGCTCGCGCTCGATGCGCAGCTTCTCGTTGCCCGCGAGCTTGATGTGCTTGTTCTTCTGGATCAGGCTGATGATGTTCATGGCGTCGATCGGCGGGTCTTTCTTGAAGGTGATGTGGATCACGCCCGGCGCCGCATCGACCTTGACCACGCCGTAAGGCCTGGCCAGCACGCGCAGCCGGTGCACGTCGATCAGTGTCTGTGCCTGCGGCGGCAGCTTGCCGAAGCGGTCGACGATCTCTTCCAGCAGCGTGTCGATCTGGTCGGATGTCTTCGCGGTCGCGAGCTTCTTGTAGAAGGACAGTCGCAGGTGCACGTCCCCGCAGTAGTCCTCGGGCAGCAAGGCAGGCGCATGCAGGTTGATCTCGGTCGTGACCGACAGCGGCGCGAGCAGGTCGGGTTCCTGGCCGGCCTTGAGCGAGCGCACGGCCTCGGCCAGCATCTCGTTGTAGAGCTGGAAGCCGATCTCCATCATGTTGCCGCTCTGGTTCTCCCCCAGCACCTCGCCGGCGCCGCGGATCTCGAGGTCGTGCATCGCGAGGTAGAAGCCCGAGCCCAGCTCTTCCATCTGCTGGATGGCGTCGAGCCGCTGCGCCGCCTGCTTGGTCAGTCCCTCGATGTCGGGCACCATCAGGTAGGCATAGGCTTGGTGGTGACTGCGGCCGACGCGGCCGCGCAGCTGGTGCAGCTGGGCCAGGCCGAACTTGTCGGCCCGGCTCATCACGATGGTGTTGGCGCTCGGCACGTCGATGCCGGTCTCGATGATGGTCGAGCACAACAGCAGGTTGTAGCGCTGGGCCACGAAGTCGCGCATCACGCGCTCCAGCTCGCGCTCGGGCATCTGGCCGTGGGCGACGGCGATGCGCGCCTCGGGCAGGATCTGTTCGAGCTTCTGGCGCCGGTTCTGGATGGTCTCGACCTCGTTGTGCAGGAAGTAGACCTGCCCGCCACGCTTGAGTTCGCGCAGCACGGCCTCGCGGATCACGCCGGTGCCCTCGTTGCGCACGAAGGTCTTGATCGCCAGGCGGCGCTGCGGCGCGGTGGCGATCACGCTCAGGTCGCGCAGCCCTTCGAGCGCCATGCCCAGCGTGCGCGGGATCGGCGTGGCCGTGAGCGTGAGCACGTCGACCTCGGCGCGCATGGCCTTCATCGCCTCCTTGTGGCGCACGCCGAAGCGATGCTCCTCGTCGATGATGAGCAGGCCGAGGTTCTTGAACTTGATGGTGGGGGAAAGCAGCTTGTGCGTGCCGATCACGATGTCCACGCTGCCGTCGGCCAGGCCCTTGGCCGCCGCATTGATCTCCTTGGTGGAGCGGAAGCGGCTCATCTCGGCCACCTTGACCGGCCACTTGCCGAAGCGGTCCATCAGCGTCTGGAAGTGCTGCTCTGCCAGGAGCGTGGTGGGCGCGAGGAAGACAACCTGCTTGCCGCCGGTCACTGCGATGAAGGCGGCGCGCAGCGCGACCTCGGTCTTGCCGAAGCCGACGTCGCCGCAGACCAGCCGGTCCATCGGCTGCGGCGAGATCATGTCGTGGATGACGGCATGGATCGCGGCCTTCTGGTCGGCCGTCTCGTCGAAGCCGAAGTCGTTGGCGAAGACCTCGTAGTCGGCCGCCGAGAAGCGGAAGGCGTGGCCTTCGCGCGCCGCGCGGCGGGCGTAGATGTTGAGCAGCTCGGCGGCGGAATCGCGCACCTGCTCGGCGGCCTTGCGCTTGGCCTTTTCCCACTGGCCGGAGCCCAGCCGGTGCAGCGGCGCCTCTTCGGCGCTGACGCCGGTGTAGCGGCTGATCAGGTGCAGCTGCGAGACCGGCACGTAGAGCGTGGCCTTGTCGGCGTACTCCAGGTGCAGCATCTCCTGCAGCAGCGGCTTGCCCTCGGCGTCGATGCCTTGGCCCAGGTCCATGTGCATCAGGCCGCGGTAGCGGCCGATGCCATGGGCCGAATGCACCACCGGGTCGCCGATGGCGAGCTCGCTCAGGTCCTTGATCAGCGCCTCGACGTCGCTGACCTGTTCCTGCTTCTTGTTGCGCCGCCGGGTGGCCGGCGCGGTAGCGAAGAGCTCGGTCTCGGTGACGAAATCGATGCCCTGTTCGCGCCAGGCGAAGCCGGCAGCCAGCGCGGCGGTCGCGATGCCGATCTTCTCGTCGGGGGAGGCCTCGAACTCGGCCAGCGAATCGAAGGCCGGCGGGCTCACGCCGCTGGCGCGCAGGAAGTCGAGCAGGCTCTCGCGCCGGCCGTCGCTCTCGGCGATCAGCAGCACGCGGTGCGGCGTGGCGCGGATGTGCTCCTTGAGCTTGACCAGCGGGTCGTCGGCGCCGCGCACGACGGCGAATGGGGGCAGGTGGTCGAATTCGGCGTAAGGTGTGGTCGAACCTCCAACAACCGTTCGGGCTGAGCTTGTCGAAGCCGGGGCGGGCCCTTCGACAAGCTCAGGGCGAACGGTGGTGGGGGAGGCGGATCTGATCGCCAGCTGCGCCAGCGGTTTGGCCCGTTGGTAGAACTGCTCCGCATTGAGGAACAGCGCTTCCGGCGGCAGGGCCGGCCGCTCGGGGTCGCCGCGCACCAGGCGGTAGCGCTCGCCGGTGTCCTGCCAGAAATGCTGGAAGGCGGGCTCGAGCTCGCCGTGCAGCACCACGGTGGTGTCGGTGCCCAGGTAGTCGAACACCGTGGCCGTCTCTTCGAAGAACAGCGGCAGGTAGTACTCGATGCCGGCGGTGGCGACGCCGTTGCCCATGTCCTTGTAGATGCGGCTGCGCGTCGGGTCGCCTTCGAGCAGTTCGCGCCAGCGGCTGCGAAAGCGCGCGCGGGCGTCGTCGTCCATCGGGAATTCGCGGCCGGGCAGCAGGCGCACTTCGGGCACCGGGTAGAGGCTGCGCTGGGTGTCGGGGTCGAAGTTGCGGATCGAGTCGATCTCGTCGTCGAACAGGTCGACGCGGAAAGGCATCGGCGAGCCCATCGGGAACAGGTCGATCAGTCCGCCGCGCACCGCGTATTCGCCCGGGCTCACGACCTGCGTCACGTGGCTGTAGCCGGCGAGCGTGAGCTGCGCCTTGAGCTTCGACTCCTCGAGCTTCTGCCCGCTCTTGAAATGGAAGGTGTAGCCGGCCAGGAAGGCGGGCGGCGCCAGCCGGTACAGCGCCGTGGTCGCGGGCACCAGCACCACGTCGGCCTCTTTCTGGCTGATGCGCCAGAGCGTGGCGAGCCGCTCGCTGATCAGGTCCTGGTGGGGCGAGAAGTTGTCGTAGGGCAGGGTCTCCCAGTCCGGGAAGAGCGCGCAGCGCAGTTCGGGCGCGAAGAAGGCGAGCTCGTCGATCAGCCGTTGCGCGTCGTTCGCGTCGGCAGTGAAGACGGCGGTGGCGCGACCGCTCGCTTTCTCGCGCGCAGCCAGCTGCGCGAGCAGCAGCGCATCGGCCGACAGCGGAGGGAGCGGCAGCGTGAAACGCTTGCCCGCCGTGAGTTGGGGGAGGTCCATGAGGTACTTGAGAAATGCAGAACACCCCGCGCCGGCCGGCGAGGGGTGTGAAGGTCGATTCTAGAATGGCTGCCCCATGATCGCTTCCCGTCTTTTCGTGTTGATCCCCTGTGCGGGCTCGGGCAGCCGCGCCGGAGGCACGGGCCCCAAGCAGTACCAGCGCATCGCCGGCCGGCCGATGGTGCGCCACACCCTCGATGCATTCCGCGCGCTCGCGGGCCGCTTTGCCGGCATCGCGCTCGTGGTGTCGCCGCAGGATCGCGAAGTCGCCGCCGCGCTGCCGCGCTTTCCCGCCCAGGGCGAGCATCTGCTGCACGTGGGCGGCGCCACGCGCGCGGCCACCGTGCGCAACGGCCTGCAGGCTTTGCGGCAGGCCGGCGCCGGCCCCCACGACTGGGTGCTGGTGCACGATGCCGCGCGCTGCCTGGTCACGCCGACGCAGATCGAGGCGCTGATCGCCGCCTGCGAACACGATGCCGTCGGCGGCCTGCTGGCCCATCGCCTGGCAGACACGCTCAAGGTCGCTTCGCCCGAAGGCCGGGTGTCGAGCACGCCGACGCGTGCCGATAAATGGCTGGCGCAGACGCCGCAGATGTTCCGCATCGGCATGCTGCTCGATGCGATCGAACGCGCCGGCGACGCGGTGACCGACGAGGCGGGTGCAATCGAGGCCATCGGCCTGGCACCGCTCCTGGTGCCGGGCAGCGCGCAGAATTTCAAGCTGACCTACGCGGAGGACTTCGCGCTGGCCGAGGCGGTTCTCGACAGCCGGCGCGCTGCACGGCCATGACCGATATCGATATCCGCGTCGGCGAGGGCTGGGATGTCCACCAGCTGGTGGCAGGCCGCAAGCTGATCCTGGGCGGCGTCGAGGTGCCGCACGACACCGGCCTGCTCGGGCACTCCGATGCCGACGTGCTGCTGCATGCGATCACCGATGCGCTGCTCGGTGCGGCCGGCCTCGGCGACATCGGCAGGCATTTTCCCGACACCGATCCGCAGTTCCGCGGTGCCGACTCCGTCATGCTGCTGGCCGAGGCGGCGCGCCGCGTGCGTGCGGCGGGCTGGCAGATCGGCAATGTCGACAGCACCGTGATCGCGCAAGCGCCCAAGCTCGCACCGCATATTCCGGCCATGTGCGCGCGCATCGCTTCAGCGCTCGAGGTCGCGGTCGATCGGGTGAACGTCAAGGCCAAGACGGCTGAAAAGCTCGGGCCGGTGGGCGAGGGCCGCGCGATGGAAGCCCGCGCGGTGGCCCTGCTTCACCGCTGAGGGCTGTTGCCCGCCACCGCAATCTCCGGCTTGGCGGCAGCGGCGCGCGGCATGCGGATGTGCGCCGCGAGCCCCCGGCCCGGCGTGCTGGTGAGTGCGAAGGTGCCGCCCATGCGCTCAATGTTCTTCGTCACGATCGACAGGCCCAGTCCGGCGCCGGCGGCCGAGGTGCGCGCCACGTCGCCGCGGAAAAAGGGTTTGCTCAATTGCGAGAGCAGGGCCGGCGCGACGCCGGCGCCATGGTCGCGCACCTTGATCAGCACGGCGTCGTTGTGCGCCTGCGCCTGGATGGCGATGTCGGCGACGCCGGTGGCCGGCGTCTTGCCGTAGCGCCGCGCGTTCTCGACCAGGTTGGAGATGACGCGCTGGAGTTCGACCTCGTCGGCCATCACGCGCAGATCGGCCGGCACGTCCACCGTGATCTTCATGTCCTCGTGGTCCTGCACCGCGTAGGTGCAGGCATCGATCACGTCGCGCAGCAGGACCGGCTTGAAGTCCACGTGGTCGGGCCGCGCGTAGTCGAGGAACTTGTCGATGATGGCGTCGAGCTGCGCGATGTCGGCTGCCATGTGGTCGCGCGCGTCTTCGTCGGCCACGCTCATCTCGGTTTCGAGCCGAAGGCGCGCCAGCGGCGTGCGCAGGTCGTGCGAGATGCCGGCCAGCATCACGGCGCGGTCCTGCTCGATCTTGGCGAGCTGGTCGGCCATGCGGTTGAAGCCGACGTTGACCGCCCGGATCTCGTTGGTGCGGGCGCGCTCGTCGAGGCGGTGGGCTTCGTACTCGCCTTCGCGCACCTGCAGCGTGGCCCGGGACAGCTGCTTGAGCGGCAGGTTGATCAGGCGCGTGATCAGGGCGGCGCCGGCGAGCGACAGCATCATCGTCGTCACCAGCCAGACCAGCCATGTGCGTCCGCCCAGGCGGGTGAAGCGCGTGGGATCGAGCAGCAGCCAATACATATCGCTCTCGATCGTGAAGCCGATCCAGAGGCCGGGTTCGTCATTGACGCGGCTCGCCACCGTGGTGCCTTCGCCCAGGCGGTCGATCAGCTCCTCGGTCACACGCTGGTCGAGTGCGCCGGTGGTGTAGGGGACGAAGCGGTCGTTCGGCTCGCGCGGCAGGATGCGCACGCCTTCCTGGTCGGCCAGCGTCTTGATCAGCGACACGCGCGTGATGGCGTCCGAATAGACCAGCGCCGCGCGCGTGAGGTTCACCAGCGAGGCGATCTGGTGCGCGGTCTGGATGGCACGCGGCTCGTACTCGAGTGCGCGGAAGGTCTGCAGCCAGGCGACCGTGCAGCCGATCAGGAGCAGCACCAGCAGGAAGAAGGTGCGCCAGAAGAGACTGAGGCCGAGCTGCAGCCTCTGCTTGCGCCGGGGCTGCCCGAGGCCCTCCAGCGGGCTCGGCAAGGTGACCTGCGGACCGTCCTCGCCGAAGGGGCTGGGCTGAGTCGTCGTCTTGGGGCCGAGGGTGGCGGCCACGAGCGTCAGCGCTTCAGGTCGTGCCGTCCGGCACGAACACGTAGCCGACGCCCCAAACCGTCTGGATGTAGCGCGGCGCCGCGGCATCGGATTCGACCAGCTTGCGCAGGCGCGAGATCTGCACGTCCAGGCTGCGGTCGAAGGGTTCGAACTCGCGGCCGCGCGCCAGCTGGGCCAGCTTCTCGCGCGACAGCGGCTGCCGCGGATGCCGCACCAGCGCCTTCAGCATCGCGAACTCGCCGGTGGTCAGCGAGAGCTCTTCGCCGTCCTTCTTGAGCGTGCGCGAACCGAGGTCGAAGCTGAAAGGGCCGAAGTTGACGGTTTCGTTGTCGGTCGAAGGCGCGCCCGGCGCTTCGAGCGGCGGACGGCGCCGCAGCACCGCATGGACGCGCGCCAGCAGCTCGCGCGGATTGAAGGGCTTGCCCAGGTAGTCGTCGGCACCGACCTCGAGCCCGACGATGCGGTCCACGTCCTCGCCCTTGGCGGTGAGCATGATGATCGGGGTGCGGTCGTTGGCGGCGCGAAGGCGGCGGCATACCGACAGGCCGTCCTCGCCGGGCATCATCAGGTCGAGCACGATCAGGTCGACCGTGTCGCGCAGCAGGATGCGGTTGAGTGCCTTGCCGTCTTCCGCGACGATGACTTCGAAACCTTCCTGGGTCAGGTAGCGGCGCAGGAGGTCGCGGATGCGCGCGTCGTCATCGACGATCACGATCTTGTCTGTGCGGGCGGGAGCTTGATTCATTTCTACAACGCTGAATTTGTAACAACGCCAATTCTGAAGCCGTTACGGTCCCATTGAGGCGCTTTTCACAATGCTTTGACACTAAGTTACAAAACTTGCGGGAGCTCGCCGTCCAGACGTTTGCGGCTTGCGTAGTGATGGCACAGTGACTTTGCCTTCCTGACCCAAGCTCCATGAAATCGACTGCTCTCACGTTGCCTTTTCTGCTTGCCTGCCTCTCTTCGTCCGCCGGTGCCGAACCCCTGGGCTTGATGCAGGTGAGCGATCTGCGGCGCAACGAGGTGCGCGATGCCGTGGAGACTCACCGGGCCGCCAAGCGCGAGGAGGTCCGGCGTGAGGAGGCTGCGGCCGGCCGCCGATTGACTGCCGCGGAGCTGGCGGAATTGCGCCAGCAGGTTCGCCAGCAGTGGACGCCGCGACAGGAGCTCATCCACTCGGCAGAATCGCAGCCGGCCGAGCGGATGGTGACGCCGCCATCTACGTCGAAGGGCGTGATGCTGGTGGCACCGCGCAGCCAGCGCCCGTGATCGGCGCCCCTCGCGGGCGCGACGATCTGTCTTTTCCACTAGAGGATTTCCCGTTTTGAACAATGTCAGATGGATCGCGGCTTGCGCCGTGTTGTCGATGAGCGCCGGGGCCGCCCTGGCCCAGACCGCGCCCTGGTCGCCGCCGCAGAACGTGCTGCAGCTCTCGGCGACAGGCACGGTCGAAGTGCAGCAGGACTTGCTGAGCATGACGCTCAGCACCACGCGCGAGGCGGCCGATGCCGCGACCGTGCAGACCCAACTGAAGGCGGCACTCGACGCGGCCCTGACGGAAGCGCGCAAGAACGCGCAGCCGGGCCAGCTCGATGTGCGCACCGGCAACTTCAGCCTCGCGCCGCGCTACACGCGCGACGGCAAGATCAGCGCCTGGCAAGGCTCGGCCGAGCTGGTGCTGGACGGCAAGGATTTCCCGCGCATCACGCAGACGGCAGGAAGGATCTCGACGCTGACCATCCGCAACATCGGTTTCGGCCTCGGCCGCGAGCAGCGCGCCAAGGTCGAGGCTGAGGCGCAGACGATCGCGATCGAGAACTTCAAGCAGAAGGCCGGCGAACTCGCCAAGGGCTTCGGCTTTGCGGGCTACACGCTGCGAGAGGTCTCGGTCAATGCCAACGAGGGCGGGCCGATCCGGCCGCGCATGATGGCAATGGAGGCCTCGTCGAAGATGGCTTCGGACGCGCCGGTGCCGATCGAGGCGGGCAAGACCAGCGTCGTCGTCAATGTGTCCGGATCGGTGCAGCTGAAGTAGCGGAAGGCCCGCAGGCAGATCGCGACCAGCGCGGTCTTTGCCTTTGCGCATCATGGTCAATCTCCGGATGATTTAGGATGCAGCGAGACAAGAATCTACTTCGCGATTTCACCCGTTTCATGACCGAGCCTGCTCCCCATTACGCTGCCTGGGAGGGGGCGACCGAGTGAAGCGCGACCAACCCAATCTCCCTGCGTCCGGCGCCATGGCGG